>POVV01000005.1_pt1 | contig 583246 bp, 506 predicted proteins | sample 1560271 | NCBI WGS metagenome assembly POVV01 (sample SAMN08337232, study PRJNA429181) | Bioreactor metagenome, whole genome shotgun sequencing project. | biome: cows' rumen and soil; feature: anaerobic; isolation source: anaerobic chemostat enrichment culture, galacturonate as sole carbon... | reverse complement strand
AAGCCGGTGCATAAATCCGGTGGTTACAGAAGTATTCGGTGGAGCGGTAGTTCAGTCGGTTAGAATACCTGCCTGTCACGCAGGGGGTCGCGGGTTCGAGTCCCGTCCGTTCCGCCACTTATTAAAAGCCCTGAGCATTTGCTCAGGGCTTTTTCTTTGCCTGTCGCTTTATTATTGCTTTTTTAGCAAAAATCCTCTGCGTTTAGCGCTCTTTTTCTCAATCCTCTCGTTGGTCATAATTACCCTCGTTAACCGATATGAATGAATAAAGAGGAAAATCATGACAATCCCTGCATTTGGTCTTGGGACCTTCCGTCTGAAAGATGACGTGGTTATTGCATCTGTAAAAACGGCGCTTGAGCTGGGCTATCGCACCATTGATACCGCGCAAATCTATGATAATGAAGCTGCTGTGGGTCAGGCTATTGCTGAAAGCGGCGTTGCGCGCGATGAACTGTTCATCACCACCAAGATCTGGATTGAAAATCTCAGCAAAGACAAGCTGATCGCCAGCCTGAAAGAGAGCCTGCTGAAGCTGCGAACTGACTATGTCGACCTGACGTTAATCCACTGGCCGTCGCCAAACGATGCCGTTGCCGTCGAAGAGTTTATGGCCGCGCTGCTGGAAGCGAAAAAGCAGGGGCTGACCCGTCAGATTGGTATTTCTAACTTCACCATTCCGCTGATGGAGCGGGCAATTGCCGCCGTTGGCGCAGAGAATATCGCGACCAACCAGGTTGAACTCTCTCCGTACCTGCAGAACCGTAAAGTGGTTGATTGGGCGCGTGAACACGATATTCATATCACCTCTTACATGACGCTGGCCTACGGTAAGGCGCTGAAAGATGAAGTGATTGCACGTATTGCGACGAAACATAATGCCACGCCGGCACAGGTTATCCTGACCTGGGCAATGGGCGAAGGTTATGCGGTAATTCCGTCTTCGACGCGGCGCGAAAACCTGGCAAGCAACCTTAAAGCTCAGGATCTGCAGCTTGATGAAGACGATCGCCAGGCGATCGCCGCCCTGGACTGCAACGATCGTCTGGTTAGCCCGGACGGTCTGGCGCCTGAATGGGACTAATCTAATCCCCCTCTGTACTCTACAACCCTCTTACAGCTCCTTCGGGAGCTGTTTTACATGTTCGCTAAGAAAGTCGATAAAGGCTCTGATCCGCGTGCTTACGGCTCTGTCGCTGTAGTAAACCGCGCTAAACGGCATTTCAACCGGCAGCCGTTTATCAGCCAGCAGTTCGACAAACGTCCCTTCAGCAATTTCCTTATCCACCATATAGTCCGACAGACAGGCGATTCCGTTACCGGCCAGGCACAGCTGCTTGAGCGTTTCTCCGCTATTGGAAGATATCTCGCTTTCGATTTCCAGCAGCTGGCCATCGCAGCAGGAGACTGGCCAGGTATTCAATGAAACAGGTTCGCTAAAACCGAGGCATTGATGATTTTTTAGCTCAGCGACGCTTTGCGGCGTGCCATGGCGAGCAAGATAGTCCGGTGAAGCGATTATTTTGCGGTAGCTATTAAACAATGGCCTGGCGCGCAGGCTGGAATCGGTCAGCGTGCCGGCGCGGATCGCGACGTCAACTTTCCGCTCAATCAGATTGATAAAGGTTTCGGACGAGACCAGCGTAAGGCTCATCTCTGGATAACGCTCGCGGAAGGGTTTTATCAACGGCATCAGAAAATGCAGTATCACCGGCGTCGCGGCATCAACCCGTAATAGTCCTCTTGGCGTCGTACGACTCTCCAGAAGTTCATTTTCGGCAGCGGCCATCTCCTGAAGCACAACCTGCATGCGACGGAAATAACGTTCTCCTTCTTCGGTCAGGCTTAGCTGACGGGTCGTACGGTTAAGCAGGCTCACGCCGAGCTTTGATTCCAGCTTTTTCACCGCCCGGCTGACGGCGGAATTGGCCTGACCTAGCTGTTCCGCTGCGCGGCTAAAGCTGCCGCTCTCGACCACGGCGACAAAAATGGCGATTTCTTCTGAGGTAGCTCTCATTATTGCACCTGTGGCAAAATTCTATTGATACTTTGGCTATTTTTGTTATTAAAGCATCTCTTCATACTACGTGTCATCTTAATCATGTTGATACGGAGTACATTATGCCGCTGGCGCTACTTGCCTTAACTATCGGTGCCTTTGCTATTGGCACGACCGAATTTGTCATTGTGGGCCTGGTGCCCACCATTGCAGAACAACTCGCTATTTCGCTACCCTCAGCGGGGCTGTTGGTTTCTATCTACGCGCTCGGCGTGGCGATTGGCGCCCCGGTGCTCACCGCGCTGACCGGGCGTATGCCGCGTAAGCAACTGCTGCTGGCGTTAATGGCGCTGTTTACCGCCGGTAACCTGCTGGCCTGGCAGGCGCCGGGTTATGAAACTCTGGTTCTGGCACGCCTGCTGACGGGACTGGCGCACGGGGTATTCTTTTCGATCGGATCGACAATTGCGACCAGCCTGGTCCCGAAAGAGAAAGCGGCTTCGGCGATTGCGATTATGTTTGGCGGTCTGACCGTTGCGCTGGTGACCGGCGTACCATTGGGCACCTTTATCGGCCAACACTTTGGCTGGCGCGAGACGTTCCTTGCCGTGTCGATCCTTGGCGTAATCGCGTTAATGAGCAGCCTTATCCTGGTGCCGAATAACATTCCCGGTCGTGTCAGCGCCGGTTTGCGCGCTCAGCTCCAGGTTCTGACTCATCCTCGTTTACTGATAATCTATGCCATTACGGCTTTGGGATACGGCGGCGTATTCACCGCTTTTACCTTCCTGGCGCCGATGATGCAGGATCTTGCCGGATTTAGCCCGGCGGCCGTTAGCTGGATCCTCCTGGGCTACGGTGTTTCTGTAGCGGTGGGCAACGTATGGGGCGGAAAGCTGGCGGATAAGCATGGCGCCGTGCCCGCGCTGAAGCTGATTTTTGCCGCCCTGGTTGCTTTACTGCTGATCTTTCAGTTTACGGCCAGCATTCAGTATGCGGCGCTGGCGACGGTACTGGTGATGGGCATCTTCGCATTCGGTAACGTTCCGGGTCTGCAGGTATACGTTGTGCAGAAAGCGGAGCAGTATACTCCAGGCGCGGTTGACGTTGCCTCAGGCCTGAATATTGCCGCCTTTAACATCGGGATTGCCTTAGGATCGGTGATTGGTGGGCAGACGGTAGAACATTATGGTCTGGATCAGACGCCCTGGATTGGCGCGCTGATAGTTCTGGTCGCGCTGTTGCTGGTGGTTCTTAGCGGCCGGCTCGATAAGCCTCAGCGCTGTGCTACGGTTCTTTCCGTAGAAGGATAAAGGTTTCTGGCAAATTGCATTGAAAGTGTATACAAAAATCCCTATAACAGAAGGACCAGCTGCAGTCTCGGGCTGGTTTCCTGTTATCGAGGTTTGATGCCTAAATTGCGAAAGAATACCTATGCCATGCGCTACGTCGCCGGACAGCCTGCGGAGAGAATCTTACCTCCGGGGTCGTTTGCTGGCATGACTCCGGCTTTTCCGGCGGGAGTACCGTTAAGTTCGGATGAAAAAATCCGCGTACTGGTGTGGAACATCTTCAAGCAGCAGCGCGCCGAGTGGAAATCAGTTCTTAACAACTTTGGTAAAGATGCGCACCTGGTGTTATTACAGGAAGCGCAAACCACGCCTGAGTTAGTGAAATTCGCCACCTCCAATTATCTGGCCGCTGACCAGGTTCCGGCACTGGTGCTTCCGCAGCATCCTTCCGGCGTGATGACGTTAGCTTCCGCCCACCCCATTTACTGCTGCCCACTGCGCGAGCGCGAGCCTATCCTGCGGCTGGCAAAGTCAGCGTTGGTCACCGTTTACCCGTTACCGGATACCCGGCTGCTGATGGTGGTAAATATCCACGCGGTCAACTTTAGTCTTGGCGTGGATGTCTACAGCAAGCAGCTGCTGCCGATTGGCGACCAGATTGCCCATCACAGCGGGCCGGTGATAATGGCGGGTGACTTTAACGCCTGGAGTCGTCCGCGAATGAACGCTTTGTATCGCTTTGCGCGTGAAATGTCGCTGCGCGAAGTCCGCTTCTCTGACGATCAGCGCCGCCGTACTTTTGGCCGCCCGCTTGATTTTGTGTTCTACCGGGGGTTAAGCGTGCACGATGCTTCCGTGCTGGTGACCCGCGCGTCCGACCACAACCCGCTACTAGTTGAATTCAGTCCCGGCAAGCCTGATTAATTAAGGTATGTCAGGCCTGCCATGGGGGCAGGCCTGCGTATGCATGGTGCTGCCTTTATTACTCAAAAAACCGAAGGACAATGCAATGACAACACGCTCTCATCATGACAACGTCGAAAAACAGTTTGGCTCACAGGCCAGCGCCTACCTGAGCAGTGCCGTACACGCTTCTGGGCGCGATCTGCAGCGCCTGGCCGAACGGCTGGCGGACTTCCCTCAGGCCCACGTGCTCGATATGGGATGCGGTGCCGGACACGCCAGCTTTGCGGCGGCAGGGCAGGTTGCCCAGGTAACGGCATATGATTTATCCAGCCAAATGCTGGAGGTGGTGGCTCAGGCCGCAAGGGATAAAGGTTTTGCTAACATTGCCACGCAGCAGGGCTATGCCGAATCTTTGCCTTTCGCTGATGCCAGCTTTGATGTCGCGATCAGCCGTTATTCTGCGCATCACTGGCATGATGTCGGCCAGGCATTGCGCGAAGTGAAGCGGGTGCTGAAACCGGGCGGAGTGATGATTATTATGGATGTGATGTCGCCCGGCCATCCTGTTCGCGACGTCTGGCTGCAGACGGTTGAGGCGCTGCGCGATACCTCCCATGTTCGCAACTACTCCAGCGGCGAATGGCTGACAATGGCGAGTGAGGCCGGTTTGGTGATAAATCATCTGCTGACCGATCGCCTGCCTCTGGAGTTCAGCTCCTGGGTCGCGCGGATGCGGACGCCAGAGGCGCTGACGGAAGCGATTCGTTTATACCAGGAGAGCGCATCGGCGGAGGTCAAAGCCTATTTTGCATTGCAGCAGGATGGTTCTTTCACCAGCGATACGATTATGTTTGAGGCCCATAAGGCCATCTGACGCAGAGATAAAACAAAAGGCACCGCATGGGTGCCTTTTTTAATGCCTGCTGAATCATCAGGATTCTGGTCTGTCGCTATTTTTCACAAACAGCGTCAGCTGATCGCCGGGTTTCAGGTTGCCGGTATCGCTGTTCCAGCGCATCACATCGCGAATGTTCACGCCATGGCGTTTCGCAATGCTCGACAAAGAGTCGCCCTTACGCACGCGATAGGTAATGCTATCGCTATTGTTTGCCAGACGTTCAGCGCTGCTGCCTGCGCCAATCACCAGATTCTGACCGACCTTCAGGTTAGAACCGCGAATACCGTTCCACTGCTGCAGATCTTTCGTTGATACGCCGAGACGCGATGCAATGCCGGAGATGGTGTCACCGGAGCGCACCTGGTAGCTGCGGCTGGTCAACGGCTTGTTGTCAGCCAGCAGCGTCGGCTGCACGGCGGCAATATCACCGGAGGCCAAAGACTCACGCAGCTGCGCCGCATGCTTCTGCGGTACCAGTACGTAATTCGGCCCGTTCGCGCCCAGAGTCGACCCCTTAACGCCTGCATTGAACGTTTTCAGCTTGCTGACGGGCATTCCTGCCATATCCGCTAGCTGTGAAATCTCAACCGGACTGTCGAGACGTACACGCGCCAGGGCACGGCTTTCGTCTGCTGTCGGCAGCCTTACGCCATACCGCTTGCTGTTCTTGAGAATATCGCTCAGGGCCAGCATTTTTGGTACGTATATTTTGGTTTCCTGTGGTAATGACAGCGACCAGAAATCGGTGGGTTTACCCCGTGATTTGTTCGCTTTGATAGCCTTCATTACCCGACCTTCACCGCTGTTATAGGCAGCGACGGTTAACAACCAGTCGCCGTCGAACATTTTGTTCAGACGTTGCATCATGTTTAACGCTGCCGTGGTTGAGGCAACGATGTCACGACGCGCATCGTAACTGCGGGTCTGTTTCAAACCATAATTGCGCCCGGTGCTCGGAATGATCTGCCAAATGCCTGCGGCATTGGCGCCAGACGTTGCGTGCGGGTCAAAAGCGCTCTCCACTATGGGTAGTAATACCAGTTCCATTGGCATGTTACGTTTCTTAACTTGCCCGGCTATCCAGTACATATACGGCTCTGCCCGTAAAGTTACATCGTGGAGATAGCTCTTATTTCTTAAGTACTTCTGTTTTTGTTCGCGAATCCGGACGTTTTCCGGAATTCCCATCTTTAGCTCGTCGCTTATTGAAGTCCACAGATCCTGGTCTTGCGCGTAGAAGGTTCCATCATCTAACCAGCGCGCTCGACTTGTGAACTTGCTTGCTTCCCCTTGACTCGCTGCAGAAAGGCTCTGTGCGTGCTGTTGTACGGTGCCATCGTTCTTAGACGCTTGGCACCCCACCAGCAGGACAGAGGCGAGTAAAATCGCTCGTGCCTTCATGTGTGTGTCAATAGTTGCTTAAAAGACGAGCAAGGATAACGGTGAAGTCGTCTGAAGACAAGAATTAAATATCAGAAGTCGTCTTTCTTTGACCTTAACCAGGCAAATCGCTGAATAGAGTGTTGCAAATTTGTTTCTTTGTCTATTTCTTTAATTAAATCATCATCATCCGTTCGAAGAAATAAATTAATAAGACGCTCATTTTTCAGAGTTACGGGGAGTGTTTTTTGGTTTTTTGTACGTAACTCATTAACTTTGCGGTAGTAATCGTTTATCTCCCTATCATGGGGAAGGATGCTTATTGCAAACTTCATGTTTGCTAAAGTGTACTCATGTGCGCAACATATTAATGTTTCGTCAGGAAGGGCGCCAATCTTCTTAAATGATTGATACATCTGCTCTGCGGTCCCTTCGAAGAGTCTGCCGCAGCCGCCGGAAAACATTGTATCGCCACAAAATAGATAAGGTGCGCTGTAGAAACAGATGTGTCCTAAAGTGTGACCTGGCGTGGCAAAAATAGAAAATTCGCGGCCCAAAACAGTGAGGCTATCTCCGTCCTTCACGACGTGGGTTGCGCCCTTATCCTGGGTTTCTGCCGGTCCGTAAACCACCAGGTTCGGAAATTTTTCCCGCAGTTGTTTAACGCCGCCAACGTGGTCGCGGTGGTGATGCGTCAACAAGATGGCTTCCGGCTGCCAGCGGTTTTGTTCGATGGCGGTGAGCACGGGCGCGGCTTCTCCGGGATCGACTATCAGGCAGCGCCCGCTATCTTCACTAAGAACCCAGATGTAGTTGTCCTGAAATGCGGGAATACTGATAAGATTCATAAATTACCTCTAATGCGTAGCGGAAGGTTGCGATGAAGCCGGCAAGGATACCTCATACAGTTACAGCGCCAGAGCACTGGTCCAGCATGCCGTGGGGCGAATACTACCGCGAATCGCTGGAACGGCAGATGAAACCGTGGCTCGCTAAATTATATGGCTTTCATTTACTTAAGATTGGCAATCTGAGCGCGGAAATCAATACCGAAGCCTGCGCGATTTCCCATCAGGTGAATGTCTCTTTGCAGGGGAATCCTGTGCAGGTAAAGGCCGATCCGCTGCATTTGCCTTTTGCCGAAAAGTCGGTAGATGCCTGCCTGCTGGCGCATACCTTACCGTGGTGCAGCGATCCGCATCGACTGCTGCGGGAAGCGGACCGGGTGCTGATTGACGATGGCTGGATAATTTTAACCAGTTTTAATCCTGTAAGCCTGATGGGGTTACGTAAACTGGTGCCGGTGTTACGCAATAAGCCCCCCTATAACAGCCGCATGTTCACCTTAACGCGTCAGATGGACTGGCTGGGGTTGCTGAATTTTGAAGTTATGCACTACGGGGGCTATCAGGTCCTTCCCTGGTCGCGCCACGGGGGGAAAATGCTCAGCACGCATCTACCGGCGTTGGGATGTCTGCAGCTCATTGTTGCCCGTAAACGCACTATCCCATTGACGCTAAACCCGATGAAATCGGGCAAAGCAAAAAAACGGATACCGCAGGCGGTAGGCGCCACGCGTCAGTGGCGCAAGGGGGAGAATTAACTTTCTGCCTGATAACCGATGTCGTCCCGGGTTGGGTTAGATGCCGCCGAGCGCGCCAGTTCGTCGCAACGTTCGTTTTCCGGATGTCCGGCGTGGCCTTTAACCCATTCCCATTTTATCTTGTGTTGACCCAGCGCGGCGTCCAGGCGCTGCCAGAGATCGACATTTTTTACCGGTTTCTTGTCGGCCGTTTTCCAGCCGCGTTTTTTCCAGTTGTGGATCCACTGCGTAATCCCCTGACGCACATACTGGCTGTCGGTACTGAGGATCACTTCACAATGTTCTTTCAGCGCTTCCAGGGCGACGATGGCGGCCATCATCTCCATGCGGTTGTTCGTTGTAAGGTTAAAGCCTTCGCTAAAAGTTTTTTCCTTCCCGCGATAGCGTAAAATCGCACCGTAGCCGCCAGGACCTGGATTTCCCAGGCAAGAACCATCGGTGAAAATTTCTACCTGTTTGAGCATCTCTGGTAGACTTCCTGTAATTGAAATCGATACGTAAAACGGTAAGTCTGACATAAATGACCGCTATGAGCACTGCAATTACGCGACAGATCGTTCTCGATACCGAAACCACCGGTATGAATCAGATTGGTGCGCACTATGAAGGGCACAAGATAATTGAAATCGGTGCGGTGGAGGTGATCAACCGCCGCCTGACCGGAAACAACTTCCACGTCTATTTAAAGCCGGACCGGCTGGTGGATCCTGAAGCGTTTGGCGTCCACGGTATTGCGGACGAATTCCTGATGGATAAGCCCGCGTTTGGTGATGTGGTCGATGAGTTTCTCGACTATATCCGCGGCGCGGAGCTGGTCATCCATAACGCATCGTTCGATATCGGCTTTATGGACTATGAATTTGCTAAGCTGAATCGCGGCATTCCGAAGACGGATACCTTTTGTAAGGTGACCGATAGCCTGGCCCTGGCGCGTAAAATGTTCCCGGGCAAGCGTAACAGCCTTGATGCCCTCTGTTCACGTTATGAAATAGACAACAGCAAGCGAACGCTGCACGGGGCGTTGCTCGATGCCCAGATTCTGGCCGACGTTTATCTGATGATGACCGGTGGCCAGACGACGATGGCTTTCTCAATGGAAGGGGAAGGGCAGCAGCAGGCCGGAGAAATAGGCATTCAACGCGTTGTGCGCGCCGCCAGCAAATTACGGGTGGTTTACGCCTCTGATGAAGAGCTGATGAACCACGAGTCGCGGCTCGATCTGGTGCAAAAGAAAGGCGGAAGCTGCCTGTGGCGGGCCTGATTTACCCATAAACGCGCTAAAAATAGTCTGTTGGGTGATTTTTGCAGCAAGCGATTCAAAAATGAAGAAAAAGCGTTGACGGAGTAGAGGGGAATCCGTAATATTCGCCTCGTTCCCAAGGGAACAGTAAGTGGAGCGGTAGTTCAGTCGGTTAGAATACCTGCCTGTCACGCAGGGGGTCGCGGGTTCGAGTCCCGTCCGTTCCGCCACTATTCAGAAAGCCTGAATCAGCAATGATTCAGGCTTTCGTCGTTTTAGCCTGCAGAACACATTCTCTTCCCCGTCTTCGCCAGCCATCCGTCGCGCCGGGCTGACAACGTTTGCCCGCGAGCCTGGTGTTAACAGCATTCATATTCTTGTTCCGCGCTGCGGGCGTTTACCTGCAGGGCTCTGGGCGAGCGGGCGGGATAGCGCTGGTTTGAGGCATAAAAAGGGAGCCTGGGCTCCCCTGCCAGGCTGGCTTTAGCTGAGCGTGAAGGGGTCAGCGTCCTGCCAGGCCGGAAACTTCTCGCGATACTCTTTTAGCGACGTCAGCGAAAGCTCAGCATCCAGGCGAGTCGCCTGATGCGGTTCGGCCGTCGCGATAATCTCACCCTGCGGCGTGATTATCCGACTATCGCCCCGGTAATGGTGCCCGTTGCCATCGGTGCCGACGCGATTGCATCCGGCAACATAAGCCTGATTTTCGATAGCTCTGGCGACCAGCAGCGACTGCCAGTGCATTGAGCGCAGGGCGGGCCAGTTGGCAACATACAGCGCTAAATCGTAGTCGTTATGGTTGCGTGACCATACGGGGAAGCGCAGGTCGTAGCATACCAGCGGCAGAATTCTCCAGCCGCGCCAGGCAAAAATGACCCGCTCGTTACCCGCTGCGTAATGATGATGTTCATCCGCCATGCGAAACAGGTGGCGTTTGTCATAGAAATGGATTTTACCGCCGGGCTCAACCAGCAAGAAGCGGTTAACCGGACCGCGGTCCGTTTGCAGCGCGGCGCTACCGGCAATCAGCGCGTTGGTTTGGTCGGCTTTAGCCTCCATCCAGGCTACCACTTCCTCTTGCGACAGCGACTGTTTTGCTGCTTCCATCGCGAAACCGGTGGTGAACATTTCGGGTAAAACAATGAGGTCACGCCCGGTAATCCCTTCCAGTTGACGATCGAAATGGCGCAGGTTGGCGGGACCGTCCATCCACACCAGCGGTTGTTGTAAAAGGGTAATTTTCAGTCCGGGCACGGTGGTGAACTCCAGTATGATGAGAGGAATTATAATGACTTTAACACCATATCAGCCGATGGACGGCTCAGGGAATATTTTGTAAAAGAATGACAGCCCTGGAAATACCTTCCGCTGAATTGTCAGAAAAAAAGAGAGGCGGGGAAGTCCCCGCCTCGATCGTGATGGGTTTATTTTTTCGTTTTTAAGCCGCTTCGATCTTGCGCACTTTCTCCGGTAGCTTTACCGGGCGGGTCGCCAGTTCATCCGGGGCGAAATCGTCGACGTTAATGCTGCGCAGTCGGCTGGTTTCCGCACGGACCAGGATGTCCGCCTCGTCCTGATTGATTAACCCTTTTGCCAGCGCGTTGCGGGCCAGTTCATCAAGACGCGTAAACGACAGATTCTTGCCCAGCTCTTTGCACAGGCGCTGGTGGATAGGGTCTGCTGCCATAACATCAAGCAGCGCTTCTTCCAGCAGGCCAACCGGATTATGCTCGCTCGGCGTCAGATACTGACCGCGGCCGATACGCGAACGCGTCGCGCTCGGAACCTGCAGGATTTTCGCTACCTTATGATCCAGCTTGTCTGAAGGCGCCAGGTAATGACGTCCGGTCGGGAAGATTGCCACGCGAAGCGCCCCAGCGACCAGACGATTCGGGAAGTTCACCAACAGATCGTCAATCGACTGCTCGGCCTGATACAGCGCATCCTGCACCCCCCAGTGAACCAGCGGTAAGTCCGCTTCGTTACGCCCCTCATCGTCATAGCGTTTCAGGACCGCCGACGCCAGGTAGAGCTGGCTCAGCACATCGCCCAGACGCGCAGAAATTCTTTCACGACGCTTCAGACTACCGCCCAGCACCGCCATTGAGACATCGGACAGCAGAGCCAGGTTGGCGCTCAGTCGGTTCATATGTTGATAGTAGCGACGAGTGGCATCGCGGGTCGGCGAGCTGCTGGTGAGACCGCGGGTCAGGCCCAGCCAGAAACTGCGTACCTTATTGCTGCCCACGTGCCCGATGTGTTTAAACAGCAGCTTATCGAAAGCGTTAACGTCGTTATTCTGCGCGGCCGCCATTTCATCCAGCACGTACGGATGGCAACGAATCGCACCCTGGCCGAAGATCATCATGCTGCGGGTCAGGATATTCGCCCCTTCAACGGTGATGGCGATCGGCGCGCCCTGATAGGCCCGCGCCAGGAAGTTTCCGGTGCCGAGCATAATGCCCTTACCGCCGGTAATATCCATTGCGTCAATAATGGAACGCTGACCACGGTGAGTACAGTGATACTTCACAATTGCCGACAGTACCGCTGGTTTTTCGCCAAGCATAATGCCGTAGGTAATCAGCGAGGCGGCGGCATCCATTACGTAGGCGTTGCCTGCGATACGCGCCAGCGGTTCTTCGATCCCTTCCATTTTACCGATAGAGATTTTGAACTGGCGGCGAATGTGCGCGTAGGCGCCGGTAGCCATGGCGACGGATTTCAGGCCGCCGGTAGCGTTTGACGGCAGGGTGATGCCGCGTCCCACGGATAAACACTCAACCAGCATCCGCCAGCCCTGGCCGGCCATCGACGGGCCGCCAATAATGTAATCGATAGGAACGAAAATATCTTTCCCCTGGGTCGGGCCGTTCTGGAACGGAACGTTCAGCGGGAAATGGCGACGCCCGATTTCAACGCCGGGGGTGCTGGTGGGGATGAGCGCGCAGGTGATGCCCAGCTCCTCTTCTCCACCCAGCAGGCGGTCTGGATCGGAGAGTTTAAACGCCAGCCCCAGTACGGTGGCGATAGGCGCAAGGGTGATATAGCGTTTGTTCCAGGTCAGGCGCATACCCAGCACCTGCTGGCCCTGCCATTCGCCCATGCAGACGACGCCGGTATCCGGAATGGCGCCGGCATCTGAACCCGCTTCCGGGCTGGTCAGCGCGAAGCACGGGATCTCCTGGCCGCGAGCCAGGCGCGGCAAATAGTGGTTTTTCTGTTCTTCGGTACCGTAATGCTGCAGCAGCTCGCCCGGGCCTAATGAGTTCGGCACGCCGACGGTAATCGCCAGGATCCCGGAGACGCCCGACAGCTTTTGCAGGACGCGAGCCTGCGCGTAGGCGGAGAATTCCAGCCCGCCGTACTCTTTCTTAATGATCATCGCGAAGAAGCGATGCTCTTTCAGATAGGCCCACAGCTCCGGCGGCAGATCGGCCATCTCGTGGGTAATTTCGAAGTCGTTCGCCATACGGCAGGCTTCTTCGACCGGGCCGTCAATAAAGGCTTGTTCTTCAGCGGTGAGGCGCGGCTGCGGATAGTTGTGCAGTTTCTGCCAGTCCGGGTTGCCGCGGAACAGATCGCCTTCCCACCAGGTTGTGCCAGCGTCAATCGCTTCTTTCTCGGTGCGCGACATCGGCGGCATGACCTTACGGAAAGCGCGGAACGCCGGGACTGAAATCATGGATTTACGCATCGGCGCAAGGTTAAACGGCAGTAAAACGATCGCCAGCGGAATCAGCAGCCAGATATTCCACAGCCCCGCAGCGCCGAGCGCGGCGGTCCAGATAAGCAAAATCGCGCTGCTCAGCAGCAGATTGATTCGGTGATAGAAGAGCGCACCGAGTAAAACAACGGTTGCAACAATACTCAAAATCATCATAGAGAAATGCTCCCTGTCTTGTAGGAGGTCTGACCACTTGTGATGATATGGTTGTAGTGGATGTAATTTGTTTTAGCAATGTGTTTACAAAATAATTACAACCTTGCTCACATTGTTGTACGGAAATGCGGCACATAAAATCAAAAGCACAGGGGATTGCATCGCGTGCTGCTTCTCGCTGCGTCGGCTATCCGGTAAACTGCCTGGGTTATCCCACAAATACTGAAGGATTATCCTCATGTACCAGGATCTTATTCGTAACGAACTGAATGAAGCCGCTGAAACGCTGGCTAACTTTCTGCAGGACGAAGCCAACATTCACGCGATTCAGCGTGCTGCGGTGCTGCTGGCGGATAGCTTTAAAGCTGGCGGCAAAGTCCTTTCCTGCGGTAACGGCGGTTCGCACTGCGATGCGATGCATTTTGCGGAAGAACTGACCGGGCGCTATCGTGAAAATCGCCCCGGCTATCCGGCCATTGCGATTTCCGACGTGAGCCATCTCTCTTGCGTCAGCAATGATTTCGGCTATGAATATGTTTTCTCTCGCTATGTAGAATCAGTGGGTCGTGCAGGCGACGTATTACTGGGGATCTCTACTTCCGGTAACTCAGGTAATGTTATCAAAGCGATTGAAGCCGCCCGCGCCCAGGGGATGAAAGTGATTACTCTGACCGGGAAAGATGGCGGTAAAATGGCGGGGTCAGCGGATGTAGAAATTCGCGTACCGCATTTTGGCTACGCCGACCGTATTCAGGAAATCCATATTAAAGTGATTCATATCCTGATTATGCTGATCGAAAAAGAGATGGTTAAAGCTTAAAAGGCTATTTTGTTAGCCATTTTGAACCCGGGCAGTGCTCAAGATCCTCACGTACATGAAGTACGCTCCGGTTTCTGCGCGCTGGCCGTGTCCAAACTGGCTGCACCAATTACGCCTTTTATGTTTCAGTAAGTGGTATGAGGTGAACTATGTGCGAATTGCTCGGGATGAGCGCGAATGTGCCCACAGATATTTGCTTCAGTTTCACCGGGCTGGTGCAGCGCGGTGGCGGAACCGGGCCACATAAAGACGGCTGGGGCATTACGTTTTATGAAGGTAAGGGCTGTCGCACATTTAAAGATCCGCAGCCTAGCTTCCAGTCGCCCATAGCAAAGCTGGTGCAGGAATATCCTATCAAGTCCTGCTCGGTCATCGCCCATATTCGCCAGGCCAACCGGGGTATCGTTGCGCTGGAAAACACTCACCCCTTTACCCGGGAGCTATGGGGGCGCAACTGGACCTACGCCCATAACGGTCAACTGGAGGGGTATGAGAGCCTCGAGACGGGAAGTCTGCATCCTATCGGGGAGACCGACAGCGAAAAGGCCTTCTGCTGGCTGCTGCATAGCATCACCGAGCGCTATCCGGAAATGCCGGGCGATATGGTTGAGGTATTCAGATTTATCGCCACGCTTGCCGGAGCGCTGCGTGAAAAAGGCGTGTTTAACATGCTGCTCTCCGACGGGCGCTACGTGATGGCGTTTTGCTCGACGAATTTATACTGGATTACGCGAAGGGCGCCGTTTGGCGTAGCGACGCTGCTGGATCAGGATGTAGAAATTGACTTTCAACGCGAGACCACACCGAATGATGTGGTCTCCGTTATCGCCACTCAGCCGCTTACCGGCAACGAAACCTGGAATAAAATTATGCCAGGCGAGTGGGCGTTATTTTGCCTCGGGGACCGAGTAGTTTGACGCGAGCTGCGGCTGCACAACTTCGTGGCTGAGCGGTTTGCTCACCACGTAGCGGCCATTGGCTACCGAAACCACCGGCGGCTTATGCGTCTGCCGGAAGTAGTCGTACCCGGGTTTCAGCTGCTGCCAGAAATCCGCGAAGTAGGAAAATTTGTGACGGGCCATGTTGGCGTCGGTCATGCGGAAAGGATAAATGCTCACCTGAACGTTGGGCTGGCCGAAGACTAACGCGCCGGTGACGAACTGGAAGATTTCATCAATGCCGGTATCGGTCATGGCGTAACAGCCAACGGATACGCAGGCACCGTGAATCATCAGATACTTTCCTTCATAGCCATGCGCGCGATCGTAGGCGTTCGGGAAACCGATATTGATCGCTTTGTAGAAACGGCTGTCGGGTTTTAGCTGATTGCGGGAAACGTTATAGAAACCTTCGGGGCTCTTGAAATCGCCCTGGCGCTGCTTTGGACCGAGCCCGCCGGAGTAGTTACAGATTCGGTAGCTGTCGAGAAGCTGGTAGGTTTCGCCCATCTTGACGTAAAGATCGAGCATGCGCTCTTCTTTGAAGATCTCAATGTAGACCGGCGAACCCATGAGCTGCTGCTTATACTCTTTGCTCATCGGCGTTGTCGAGCTGTTACTGCTAAGTAGCCCTGCGAATGAAACGCACGGCAACAGAAGCATCGCAATAAATAATGCGATTTTGCGCATACTACTTGTTCCTTGATAAAACAAATAACCACATTGCCAGGACGGCAAGAGAGACCCGAAATCAGAGTTTTCTGGTTTTAGAGCGCTCACATTAGCATCACGGCATTTTTTCGCAAGCACGACGTGCCACGTTTACGTTTTAGTTTTCCGTTATAGCGAATATTCAGGTAAAGCGCAGTCAGAACTTTGCGTAATAGCTCGCATTTTAGAACGACTTAATGGCAGTTTGTCTACAGGCGCTGCTCACGAAATGTTACACTTGCTCCGCTAAATACTCAGGGTAAGAAAGGATGCTTCTCTCCCGTCTTGTGAATCACCAGGACTACGATGTTCCTTTCTTCCTCTTATTTTCCATTAATTATGCTGGCCTCGGCCTGATGCCGGGGTTTACGTAACGGATACCTGCTAACGATATGATTAAAATCACGAAAGGGCTAAATTTGCCCATAGCTGGCATGCCATCACAGCAGATTTCTTCGAAGACTGCGGTCAAGCGCGTTGCGCTGTTGGGGGAAGAGTACATCGGTATGCGCCCCTCGATGGCGGTGCGTGAAGGAGACCGGGTACAAAAAGGTCAGCTTCTGTTCGAAGATAAAAGAAATCCTGGCGTGCGATTTACTGCCCCTGCGAGTGGAACCATCAGCGCCATTCATCGCGGCGAAAGGCGGGTTCTGCAATCGGTCGTTATTGACGTAGATGGCGATGATGCCGTTCATTTTCCCCGCTATGAATTAGCCGATCTTGCCGCGTTGACGCGCGAGGCCGTGCAGCAGCAGCTGGTGGAGTCGGGGATGTGGACGGCGTTTCGCACCCGCCCTTTCAGCAAAATACCTGCGCCGGGCAGCGTTCCAGCGGCCATATTTGTCACCGCCATAGATACGAATCCACTGGCGGCAGACCCTCAGCCAATCATTCTGGCCCAGCGCGAGGCTTTTGACGCGGGCTTAACCCTGTTGACGCGGTTGACCGACGGTAAGGTCCACGTCTGCCAGGCCAGCGGTGGCAAGCTTGGCGGGCATCCCGTGGGCCAGGTGACCTTCAACCAGTTTGCCGGGCCGCATCCGGCCGGGCTGGTCGGGACCCACATCCATTTTCTCGAGCCGGTTAGCCTGAAAAAGCAGGTCTGGCATCTTAACTATCAGGACGTTATCGCCGTTGGCAAATTGTTCCTTGAAGGGGAGTTGTCTAGCGAACGCATTGTTGCGCTCGGCGGCCCGCAGGTGAAAGAGCCTCGTTTATTAAAGACCTGCTCTGGCGCCAGCCTTGATGAACTGCTGGCAGATGAACTTCTGGATGATGAAAACCGCGTTATTTCTGGTTCAGTCCTCAGCGGAACGCATGCTCAAGGGCCCCATGCTTTTCTTGGCCGCTTTCATTTACAGATAAGCGTCGTAAAAGAGGGGCGTGAGAAAGAGCTGTTCGGCTGGGTAATGCCCGGGAAAGATAAATTTTCCATCACCCGCACCACGCTCGGCCATTTTATGAAGCGTAAGCTATTTAATTTCTCGACGGATACCAACGGTGGCGAGCGGGCTATGGTGCCGATTGGCAACTATGAGCGAGTGATGCCGCTGGATATTCTGCCCACCATGCTGCTGCGTGATTTGCTGGCGGGGGATACCGACAGCGCGCAGGCGCTGGGCTGTCTGGAACTGGATGAAGAAGACCTGGCGCTTTGCACCTACGTATGTCCCGGCAAGTACGAATATGGCCCGGCATTGCGCAGCGTGTTAACCCAGATAGAGCAGGAAGGATAAGTGATGGGCTTAAAGCAACTGTTTGACAAAATTGAGCCGCACTTTACGCACGGCGGCAAGCTGGAAAAATATTATCCGCTGTTTGAAGCGACGGCGACGCTGTTCTACACCCCCGGGCAGGTCACGCGCGGCGCGGCGCACGTCAGAGACGCCATCGATCTCAAGCGGATGATGATTCTGGTGTGGTTCGCCGTTTTCCCGGCGATGTTCTGGGGAATGTATAACGTTGGCCTGCAGACCATTCCGGCACTGCATAAATTATACGGCGCTGAGCAGCTGCAGCAGGTTATCGCCGGGAACTGGCACTACAGCATCGCGCAGTGGTTGGGGGTGAACTTCACCGCTGACGCCGGTTGGCTCAGTATGATGACCCTGGGGGCCGTATTTTTCCTGCCTATCTACATCACCGTGTTTCTTGTCGGCGGGTTCTGGGAAGTCTTGTTTGCTATCGTGCGCAAGCACGAAATAAACGAAGGCTTCTTCGTGACGTCAATTCTGTTCGCGCTGATTGTGCCGCCATCGCTGCCGCTATGGCAGGCCGCGTTCGGGATTACCTTCGGCGTCGTCATGGCCAAGGAGATTTTTGGCGGAACCGGGCGTAACTTTCTCAACCCGGCGCTGGCGGGGCGCGCGTTTTTATTCTTTGCCTGGCCGGCGCAAATTTCCGGCGACCTGGTGTGGACTGCGGCGGATGGTTTCTCCGGCGCGACGCCGTTATCCCAGTGGGCAAGCGGCGGCGGTGAATCGCTGGTTAACGTCTCTACCGGCCAGCCGGTAAGCTGGATGGACGCCTTCCTCGGCAATATCCCGGGGTCGATTGGCGAAGTCTCGACGCTGATGATTCTCATCGGCGGCGCCATCATCATTTTTGGTCGCGTGGCCTCGTGGCGCATTGTCGCAGGGGTTTTCATCGGCATGGTGGCCACCGCGACGCTGTTTAACTTTATAGGCTCTGATACCAACCCGATGTTTGCCATGCCGTGGTACTGGCATCTGGTGCTCGGTGGTTTTGCTTTCGGCATGATGTTTATGGCGACGGACCCGGTGTCCGCGTCGTTTACGGATAAAGGTAAATGGAGCTATGGCCTGCTGATCGGCGTGATGTGCGTCCTGATTCGCGTGGTCAACCCGGCCTATCCGGAAGGGATGATGCTGGCGATCCTCTTCGCCAACCTCTTCGCGCCGCTGTTTGATTACCTGGTGGTGCGGGCCAATATTAAGCGGAGGAAATCGCGTGGCTGAGAATAAAAGTAACGATAGCATCGGCAAAACGCTGCTGGTGGTGCTGGTGCTTTGTCTGGTCTGCTCAATCGTGGTCGCCGGTTCTGCCGTGGGGCTAAAATCGCGCCAGCAGGAGCAGCGCGCTCTCGATAAACAGCGCAATATCCTGGCGGTTGCCGGTCTGATGAAGCAGGGAATGAGCGCAGATGAAGTGGCTGACATTTTTAAGGCCCATATCTCTCCGCGTTTAGTCGATTTAGCCAGCGGTGAGCTGCTGGATAAAGATCCGGGCAAGTTTAATCAGGCTCAGGCCCTGAAAGACCCTCAGCAGAGCCTACAGCTGGAGGCGAGTCAGGATCCTGCCGGTATCAAACGCCGCAGTAATATTGCCGAAATTTACCTGGTGCGCGATGAAAAGCAGCAGATTCAGGAAGTGGTACTGCCAATTTACGGTAACGGCCTGTGGTCGGTGATGTACGCTTTTGTTGCGCTGGAAACCGATGGCCGCACGGTCAAAGGGATCACCTATTACGATCACGGTGAAACGCCGGGGCTGGGCGGGGAAATTGAAAATCCCAACTGGCGCCAGCAGTTCGTCGGTAAACAAGTGCTTGATGATAAAGGGATGCCTGCGCTGAGAATCGTCAAAGGCGGCGCGCGTCCTGGCGACCTGCACGCCGTTGATGGCCTGTCGGGCGCAACGCTGACGTCAAACGGCGTGCAGCATAGCTTTGATTTCTGGATGGGCAAACTGGGCTTTGGCCCATTCCTGCAAAAGGTGCGTGAAGGGGAGCTGAATAATGGCTGATTTGGGCGACATGAAAGAAATGAAGCGCGTGCTGGTGGGGCCGCTTATCGCTAATAACCCTATCACTCTGCAGGTTCTGGGCGTCTGCTCCGCGCTGGCGGTGACCACCAAGCTGGAGACCGCTTTTGTAATGACCATTGCGGTGACGCTGGTTACGGCATTCTCCAGCATGTTTATCTCCATGATTCGCCACCACATTCCGAATAGCGTGCGCATCATTGTACAGATGGCGATTATCGCTTCGTTGGTTATCGTCGTCGATCAGGTGCTACGCGCGTTTGCCTATGAGATCTCGAAACAGCTTTCGGTTTTCGTCGGTTTGATCATCACTAACTGTATCGTGATGGGGCGCGCCGAAGCCTATGCCATGAAGTCACCGCCGTTGGCGAGCTTTATGGACGGTATTGGCAACGGTCTGGGATACGGGGCGATCCTAATCATCGTCGGTTTCCTGAGAGAGCTGATCGGCAGTGGTAAGCTATTCGGTATTACCGTGCTGGAAACGGTGCAGAACGGCGGCTGGTACCAGCCAAATGGTCTGTTTCTTCTGGCGCCCAGTGCGTTCTTCATTATCGGTTTGTTGATTTGGGCGGTGCGCAGCTGGAAGCCTGAACAGCAGGAAAAGGAGTAACCGATTATGGCTCATTATATTAGCCTGTTTGTTCGCGCCGTGTTTGTTGAAAATATGGCGCTGGCCTTCTTTCTTGGGATGTGTACTTTCCTCGCGGTATCGAAAAAGGTCTCGACCGCTTTCGGACTCGGCGTGGCGGTAACGGTCGTACTTGGGCTGGCGGTGCCGATCAATAATCTGGTGTATAACCTGGTGCTGCGCGACGGTGCGCTGGTTGAAGGCGTCGACTTAAGCTTTCTGAACTTTATCACCTTTATTGGCGTGATTGCCGCGCTGGTGCAAATCCTGGAGATGATCCTCGATAAGTACTTCCCGACGCTCTATAACGCGCTGGGGATCTTCCTGCCGCTGATCGCCGTCAACTGTGCGATCTTTGGCGGCGTCTCCTTCATGGTGCAGCGTGACTATAACTTCACCGAATCCATCGTTTACGGCTTTGGCTCCGGCATCGGCTGGCTGCTGGCAATTGTGGCGATGGCGGGCATTCGTGAAAAAATGAAATACGCAAACGTGCCTGCGGGTCTGCGCGGGTTAGGGATCACCTTTATTACCACGGGTCTGATGGCGCTGGGCTTTATGTCATTCTCCGGTGTGCAGCTATAAGGGCGGAAAGTATGGAAATAATTCTTGGCGTAGTGATGTTCACGCTGATCGTCCTGGTACTATCGGGGCTGATACTGGCCGCGCGTTCGAAATTAGTGAATGCGGGCGACGTGGTCATTGAAATCAATAACGAAGCGGATAAACAAATTCGTACTCCGGCCGGCGACAAGCTGCTGAATACGCTCTCCAGCAACGGTATCTTTGTTTCATCCGCCTGCGGCGGCGGCGGCTCCTGCGGCCAGTGCCGGGTGACGGTGAAAGAGGGCGGCGGTGATATTCTGCCTACCGAACTGTCTCATATCACCAAGCGTGAGGCGAGAGAGGGCTGCCGTCTGGCCTGCCAGGTCGCGGTGAAGCAGAACATGAAAATTGAGCTGCCGGAGGAGATTTTTGGCGTTAAGAAGTGGGAGTGTGAAGTTATCTCGAACGATAACAAAGCCACTTTTATCAAGGAGCTGAAGCTGCGCGTGCCGGACGGTGACGCGGTTCCGTTCCGGGCCGGCGGGTATATTCAGATCGAATGCCCCTCGCACAAGGTTGCCTATGCCGATTTTGACGTTCCGGACGAGTATCGCGGCGACTGGGATAAATTTAACCTTTTCCGCTACGTCTCTGACGTGAAAGAGCCAACGCTACGCGCCTACTCCATGGCTAACTATCCGGAAGAGAAGGGTATCATCATGCTCAACGTGCGTATTGCAACGCCGCCGCCGCAGGTACCTGATGCGCCTCCGGGGATCATGTCCTCCTATATCTGGTCGCTGAAGCCGGGCGATAAAGTGACGATTTCCGGGCCGTTTGGGGAATTTTTTGCCAAAGAAACGGACGCTGAGATGGTCTTTATCGGCGGCGGAGCGGGGATGGCGCCGATGCGCTCGCATATTTTCGACCAGCTTAAGCGGCTGCACAGCAAACGTAAAATCAGCTTCTGGTACGGTGCGCGCTCTCTGCGAGAAATGTTCTATGATGACGAATTCGAGCAGCTGGCGCGGGAAAACCCGAATTTTACCTTCCACGTGGCGCTCTCCGATCCGCAGCCGGAAGATAACTGGACCGGCCATACCGGCTTTATTCATAACGTTCTGTATGAAAACTATCTGCGCGATCACCCGGCGCCGGAAGATTGTGAATTCTACATGTGCGGGCCGCCGGTGATGAACGCCGCGGTCATTAAAATGCTTAAAGATCTCGGCGTTGAGGATGAAAACATCATGCTGGACGATTTTGGAGGCTGATGATGCTGACGGTATTTGTCGCGACCTTTGTGATTTTCGCGCTGGTTATCCTGGGAATGTCGCTTGGTTATCTGATCAAGCGCAAAAGTATTCAGGGCAGCTGCGGCGGGATCTCATCGCTGGGTATGGAAAAGGTCTGCGACTGTCCCGAGCCCTGCGATGCGCGCAAAAAACGCCTGGCTCGCGAAGCGCAGCGCAAGCAGGATCGCATCCTATAAACAGCAGGCCGCACCGTGCGGCCTTTTTTGATTTACCAGGCTTTCGCTTTCGCCGGCGAGTCTACCATTACGCCGTCGGCGCCAAGCTCGCTTGCGGTACGAAAATCATCGGCACTATTAATGCCGAAGAAGACAATATGGGCTTTGCCCTGTGAGCGGAAACAATCCATAGCTTCTTTATCCCAGGTGAGCGTGGCCGGCGATACGCCTTCGCCCAGCGTGAACTTCTCCACTACTTCTACCTTGCGTTTCAGCTCCAGACCGTACCAGTATTCATTGCCCGACGCCGCGGTTGGCTGGCACTGGTGGCTAAGTGAAATATTAGCCAGCTTCGTTCGCGTTTCGCCCCGGCTGACGAAATGGGGGATTGATGCTGGCAGCGCCGCGATATAGCGGTCTTCCGTTGAATACACCCGTACGCGCGAGAGGCTATTGGTTTTTTGCAGTACTTCGCTAAGACGCGCCGCCATGATGGCCGGATCTGCATCAGGCGATTTGATATCGATGTAAAAGAAGGTCTGCGGCCACTGTTCCAGTACCGATTGCAGCGTTGGAATGGTTGCGTTTTTACCGCGCCAGGGGTGAGTTTCACCGCCCCATGTCCATCCCGCGTCCATACGGGTCAGCTCGGCAGCGCTGAAGCTTGAGATTTTCCCCGTATGGTCAGTCAGCGCGGACAGATCGCTCGGGCGATATAAGACCGGAACGCCATCCTGGCTTAATTGTACCGTTATCCAAATCGCCTCGGCCTTATTCTCCAGCGCAAGTTTTATCGCCGGAAGGGTATTTTCCGGCGCATCGCCGGTGCCTCCCCGATGCGCAATGAGCTGCGGCGCGGCGCAGGCGCTGCTGGCAATAAGCAAACCAAGCGCAGTAAGTATTGATTTCATGATTGCATTCACCTTATATGCTCATATAACTATATGAAAAGTAACTTATATTTATTGCAATTTTATGTTGTAGCACGTTTTTCAGGATAGTGGATTTAAAAAGATTAAATTTCGCCGTATTTTGCTATACTGTATGCATGTACAGTCTAAGGTTTGGCTATGCGTAAAATCATCCACGTTGATATGGACTGCTTCTTCGCGGCGGTGGAAATGCGTGACAACCCGGCACTGCGCGACATCCCTATTGCCATTGGCGGCAGTCGGGTGCAGCGCGGTGTTATCAGTACGGCTAACTATCCGGCGCGTAAATTCGGCGTGCGCAGCGCCATGCCAACCGCCACCGCGCTCAAACTTTGCCCCCACCTGACGCTGCTTCCCGGCCGCTTTGACGCCTATAAAGAGGCGTCGAACCATATCCGGGAAATTTTTTCCCGCTATACCTCGTTAATCGAACCATTATCGCTGGATGAAGCCTATCTCGACGTTAGCGACAGCGTTCATTGTCAGGGGTCGGCGACGCTGATGGCGCAGGAGATCCGCGAGACCATCCATCGTGAGCTAAATTTGACCGCTTCGGCAGGAATTGCGCCGGTAAAATTTCTCGCAAAAATCGCCTCGGATCTGAATAAACCCAACGGTCAGTTTGTTATTGCGCCGCATCAGGTCGCGGAGTTTGTCAAAACGTTGCCGCTATCGAAGATCCCGGGGGTAGGCAAGGTTTCCGCCGCAAAGCTCGAGAGCATGGGGCTGAGGACCTGTGAAGATGTGCAGAACAGCGATCTGGCGATGCTGCTCAAGCGCTTTGGTAAATTTGGGCGGATACTGTGGGAACGCAGCCAGGGGATTGATGAACGAGAAATCAGCAGCGAGCGCCAGCGCAAATCGGTGGGCGTTGAACGAACCCTGATAGAAGATATCCACGAATGGGTGGAGTGTGAATCGATTATTGAGAACCTCTACCCGGAGCTGGAACGGCGACTGGCGAAGGTTAAACCGGATTTGCTGATTGCCCGTCAGGGGGTCAAGCTGAAGTTTAATGATTTTCAGCTCACCACCCAGGAACATGTCTGGCCCCGGCTGAATAAAGATGATTTGATTTCTACCGCGCATAAAGCCTGGCACGAGCGGCGCGGAGGTCGGGGAGTCAGGCTGGTGGGGCTGCACGTGACGCTGCTTGATCCGCAGCTGGAGCGGCAACTCGTTTTGGGATTGTAACAATGTTAACGATAAGAATGTACGAAGAGCGGGATTTTCCGGCGCTATGCGCACTATTTTTACGCGCCGTTAAAGAGACCGCCAGCGCTGACTATTCCCCCCGGCAAATTGCCGCCTGGGCGCAGGTTGATGAAGCCCGCTGGCGGCAAAAACTTGCGGCGTCACGCGTACTGGTGGCAATAAATGATGCCTCGCCGGTCGGGTTTATTACCGCCGTGGATGACTATATCGATTTACTATTTGTCTCTCCCGACTATAGCCGCCAGGGCGTCGCCAGCGCGCTGCTCAATACGCTATTGAGGCAGCTTCCTGAGCGCGCTTATAGGGTAGAGGCCAGTATTACGGCAAAGCCCTTTTTTGCGCGTCACGGCTTCACGGTTATTCAGCCACAGGAAGTGACGGCGCGGGGTGAACGATTTCTTAATTATTTGATGCGGCGGCAAATCGACCCCACATACAGCGCGTGACAGGTATGCCCGGATGCGGTTACCACAATCGGCACGGCGTGCTTTCGCTCGGTCATTTTATAAAGAAAAGGCCCACTCTCTGCGGAGTGGGCCTGTGTTGTCTTACTTCGCCGGAATGGATTTCAGCAGTTCAGTCAACAGCGTCCAGTACTGGCCCACGCTTTCGATATGAACCTGCTCATCCGGGGAGTGAGGACCGGTGATGGTTGGCCCGATAGAAACCATGTCCATATCCGGATACGGTTTTTTGAACAGACCGCACTCCAGGCCCGCGTGGATAATCTGGATGTTCGGCGTCTTGTTGAAAAGACGCTGATAGGTTTCACGCACCAGATGCATCACCGGCGAGTTGGCGTCCGGCTGCCAGCCCGGGTAGGCGCCTTTCGCTTCGGTTTTTGCACCGGCCAGCTTGCCCAGCGAATCCAGCATGCTCACGACATAATTTTTGCCGCTGTCGATCAGCGAGCGAATCAGGCAGTGAATCTGCACGTTGTCGCCGGTCATGGTCACCACACCGACGTTCAGCGAGGTTTCCACCACGCCTTTTGCCACATCAGAGTTGCGGATGACGCCGTTTGGCGTGGCGTTCAGCAGACGCACAAAGGTATCACGAGATTGGGCCGTCAGCGCAGGCTGCTCGTTAGCAACCGACTCCAGCAGCACAGTCAGGTTTTTCTCTTTGGCCGCCAGCTCGTTTTTCAGGATCGCCTGGTATTCATTAGCCAGCGCTTTCAGCGCGTCCGCTTTATCCGCGGCCACGGCGACCGTCGCGAACGCTTCACGCGGGATCGCGTTGCGCAGGGTGCCGCCGTTGAAATCGACCAGGCGCAGATCCAGCTCTTCAGCATGGCCTGCGAGGAAGCGTGCCAGCAGCTTGTTGGCATTACCTAAACCAACGTGGATCTCGCCGCCGGAGTGGCCGCCTTTGAGTCCTTTAAGGGTCAGCTTAAAGCTCTGGAAACCGGCCGGAACGGCTTCACGGGTCAGCGCCAGGTCAGAGGTGAAGTCGATACCCCCCGCGCAGCCCATGTAAATCTCACCTTCTTCTTCGGAGTCGGTGTTGATCAGGATATCCGCCTGCAGCCAGTTGGCCTGCAGGCCAAACGCGCCGTCCATACCGGCTTCTTCCGTCATGGTCAGCAGCACTTCCAGCGGGCCGTGAACCACGTTGTCGTCAGCCAGTACCGCCAGCGCGGAAGCCATGCCGATACCGTTGTCGGCGCCCAGGGTGGTGCCGCGCGCTTTGACCCACTCGCCGTCGATGTACGGCTGAATCGGGTCCTTAGCGAAGTCATGAACGGTATCGTTATTTTTCTGCGGCACCATATCGAGGTGCGCCTGCAGCACAACCGGTTTGCGGTTTTCCATACCGGCAGTCGCGCCTTTACGAATCAGAATGTTGCCAACCTGGTCGCGTTCCGCGTGTAAGCCTTTTTCTTTTGCCCAGCCCATGATGTGCTCAGCGAGCTGTTCTTCGTGATAGGAGGGGTGAGGAATAGAGCAGATTTTGGCAAAAATATCCCACAGCGGCTGCGGGGATAATTGAGACAGTTCAGACACGATAAGTCTCCTTACAATCACCTGCAAAAGTCGTTTGCAGATCGAGGGGTTAGCAATCAAATACACTACAAGCCCGGGCTTGCGCGATGGGGTTGAGAATACCACTTTCCGTGTACTCTGGTAGTGTAAACCACGTAAAAAGAGTCGTCGTGGCCGCTTAACGCTGGTTTTTAGCGCGTCAGATCTCTATAATCTCGCGCAACCATTTTCCCCCTCGAACATTATTTAAGCCGTATTACACAGGCTGGGACACTTCACATGAGCGAAAAATACGTCGTCACCTGGGACATGTTGCAGATTCACGCCCGCAAGCTGGCCACACGCCTGCTGCCGGTTGAACAGTGGAAAGGCATTATTGCCGTTAGCCGCGGCGGTCTGGTACCGGGAGCACTACTGGCGCGTGAACTGGGTATTCGTCATGTTGATACCGTTTGCATCTCAAGCTATGACCACGATAATCAGCGTGAACTGACCGTGCTGAAACGTGCTGAAGGCGATGGCGAAGGCTTTATCGTGATCGATGACCTCGTCGACACCGGCGGTACCGCCGTAGCCATCCGCGAAATGTATCCGAAAGCACATTTTGTCACTATCTTCGCAAAACCGGCCGGTCGCCCGCTGGTTGATGATTATGTTGTTGATATTCCCCAGGATACCTGGATTGAACAGCCGTGGGATATGGGCGTGGTGTTCGTACCGCCTATCGCAGGTCGTTAATTTCCAGCATAAATGCTAATTACCACGCCCGGTTTTGCCGGGCGTGGTTTTTTTTACCCTTGCGCAGGTTACAATAGCTTCAGTGGCAACATGATGGAGGCTGCACATGTCCCAGGCTAACCTTAGCGAAACGCTGTTTAAACCCCGATTCAAACATCCGGAAACCTCCACGCTGGTGCGTCGGTTTAATACCGGAGCGCAGCAACCGATCCAGTCTGCGCTCAGCGGTAATCACGTTGATCACTGGTATCGATTGATTAACCGCCTGATGTGGATCTGGCGTGGCGTGACGCCGCAGGAAATCCTCGACGTGCAGGCGCGCATCGTCATGAGCGATGCCGAGCGAACCGACCCGGAGCTTTACGATACGGTCGTTGGCTATCGCGGCGGCAACTGGATCTTTGAATGGGCCAAACAGGCGATGGACTGGCAGCAGAAGGCCGGTCAGGAAGCGAATCTGCTCGTGAGTGGTCGTCACTGGCTCCATGCGGCAAACCTTTACAGCATTGCCGCCTATCCGCACATCAAGGGCGACGAGCTGGCGGAACAGGCGCAGGTGCTGGCATACCGGGCTTATGAAGAAGCCGCTCAGCGCTTGCCCGGCAAGCTGCGAGAGCTGGAGTTCTCTATCCCCGGCGCCGCGCCGATCACCGGTTTCCTGCATATGCCGCCAGGCGATGGGCCGTTCCCGACGGTACTGATGTGCGGCGGGCTTGACGCGCTACAGACCGACTATTACAACCTGTATGAAAACTATTTTGCGCCGTTGGGTATCGCTATGCTGACCGTGGATATGCCTTCCATCGGTTTCTCCTCAAAATGCAAGCTGACCCAGGATACCAGTCTGCTGCACCAGTATGTGCTGCAGCATCTGGCTAATGTGCCCTGGGTCGATCATACCCGCGTGGCCGCCTTTGGTTTCCGTTTCGGCGCGAATATCGCCGTGCGGCTGGGCTATCTTGAGTCCCAGCGCCTGAAGGCGGTGGCCTGCCTGGGGCCGATGGTACACGGCCTGCTGGTGGACCCGCTGCATCAGGGGCGGGTGCCGGAGATGTATCTTGACGTTCTGGCTTCGCGGCTGGGGATGCATGACGCTTCCGACGACGCGCTGCGCGTTGAGCTTAACCGCTATTCCCTGAAGGTTCAGGGGCTGCTGGGGCGCCGCTGCCCCACGCCGATGCTCTCAGGCTTCTGGAAAGACGATCCGTTCAGCCCGGAGGAGGAGTCGCGGCTGATTACTTCATCATCATCCGATGGCAAGCTGCTGGAGATCCCGTTCAATCCGGTCTATCGCAATTTCGATCACGCGCTGCGGCAGATCGCCCGCTGGATTAGCCATAGATTTAGTTAATATATTGCTAAATTCTATCGATTTGGTAACGTCATGGCATCACTAAAGGAGATCGCAATGACGTTACCGAGTGGACACCTGAAGAGTAAGCTGATTAAGAAATTCACGGCGCTTGGCCCTTACATCCGTGAGGAGCAATGTGAAGACAACCGCTTCTTTTTCGATTGCCTGGCTGTTTGCGTCAACGTAAAACCAGCGCCTGAAAAACGCGAGTTCTGGGGATGGTGGATGGAGATGGAAGCGCAGGAATCGCGTTTCACCTATAGCTATCAGTTTGGATTGTTCGACAAAGAGGGCGTCTGGCGTCCGGTCGCGATTGACGATCCTGAAGTCACTGAAAAGCTTGAAAAGACGCTACGTGGTTTTCACGAACGAGCCGAAGCGTTGCTGGCGACGTTCAGTCTTAAGCTGGAGCCCGCCGATGATTTTAGCGAACCGGTTAAGCTGAGAGCCTGAGTTCCGGTCAGCGGCTGTCATCCTGCTCGCAATAAAACCCGCGTTTCGACCAGCGCGGGTTTCCTTCCCAGGCAAACCCGCGCTAAATACCGTTTAATACCCGACAGGGTTGACCGACGGCAATCATTCCTGCGGCCAGATCTTTGGTCACCACCGTGCCTGCCCCAACCTTGACGTTGTCGCCCAGCGTGACCGCGCCAATCACCACGGCGTGGGCGCCAAATTCGACGTTATCGCCGATGCGCGGGCTGTCGCCCTCACGGCCCTGACTGTCGGTCACGCTGCCAATCGTGACGCCCTGGCGCAGGGTGCAGTTCTGGCCGATGACCGTTCCCCGATTAATCACGATGCAGTGCGGATGATACAGCTTCAGCCCATAGCCAATGCGCGCTCGCCACGGCAGCTCAATGCAAAATAAACACTCGTTAATCACGATATTGAGAATAACGAAGGGGATACCGCAGATCTTCCACAGAGGATTACGGCTGCGATAGAGCGTCGCCAGACGATAAAGCAGAACCGCGATTTTCGCTTTTATGCCGCCGCAGGATTTGATTTCCCGGGCGACCAGCCTGATAGCCTCAAACATGGTTATTCCTTAAGGTTAAACGAAGCCAGTGAATACCATCCATCACCGGTTTTACCTTCGTTAGCGAGTTGAATACGCGGCTGGCCCTGATAATTGGTCAGGGCCGCTTCCAGACGATATTGGCCGCCCGGGAGTCCGGCAGGCAGCGGCAGCGTAGCGCTGCTGTGATGATCGCCGGGCAGCCACTGGCGAACGTCATCCGCCGTTTTGATTTGCGTAACGGTCGTTCCGGCGTCATTGACTATCCGCCATTGCACAAGGTACGGGAGATAGGCTGGCGCGACGCCGTCGTTACGCCAGGTGACGTTTAGCGTAAGCGGCATGCCGCTGCGTACGGGCGTATCCCATTCCAGCTGACCCACCCGGTAGCGGTAGCCGATTCGCAATAACGCGCTATCAACGATATCGCGATACGCTGCCGGCACCGGACGCGATTTCAGATTCAAGGTACTGGCGTGCTGCGCTAATGCCCAGTCGAAGCTTGCCTGGACCTCTTCGCGGGTATAGTGCTGCACGCTTTCCCACTCCGCCATATAACCGCAAATTTCCAGGCTAACGGGGGCGTGCTGCCAGCTATCATTAAACCCGGACCACGCCGTCTGCGCCGCGGCCAGGCGTTGAGGATAATCATCGCGCATATGGCTCCACTCTGCGGAAAAGTTATGCCAGTCTCCCCAGCAATCCGCGCGCCACCCCGCGCCTTTTTGGCTGGCCCAGGCCAGCGAATTACCGCCGCTGATTAGCATGATTTTGGGCGTTTTCGGGAAGCTGCTGAAGTGCATATCAACGTAGCGATTGAGCTGCTCCGGAGCGTACTTTTCCAGCAACGGCGCAACGTCAGGGAAATTGGAGTTGTGCCATTCCCCCCACGAACCCACCATGCCGATATCGACAAACGCGAGGTTCGGATTGCCGTCATAACGCGCGCCGAGGGCGTTAAGCAGCTTTTGCGCATAGGCGATAAAAGTCGGATCGCTGAGGTCCGGCACAAAGGTTTTGCCATTTTCGACCCATTGTCCCTGAATGCCTTTTTTGATAAGCCAGGCGGGGATTTTCGAGCCCGATTGCGGTTCATCGAGCGCCATGAAACGCAATCCGACGTTCATCGCCGGCTGATGCCGGGCGGCGACGCTGAAAGCACGATCGATCGGCGCAAAATCATAGACGCCTTCTTCAGGCTCCAGATCGCTCCAGTAAAAGCGATCGTATTCAAACCCGGTGTCCGGATACTCTTTCAGAGAAGGCTTCTGGCCATAACCATCGTGGAAACTGGCCACGCCGATCCCTGGGTTCGTTAACAGACCGGTAAAGGCCGGCGGGGTGATAACCGTGCGTTCAGCCAGCACTGCCGCTGAGGGTATGACTCCGGCCAGCAGTAGCGCCACAAGCAGCGCGGCGCGGCGCAGCGAAAAAGAGCTCATCGTTAATTCACTTTATCGTGGAGGTTCACAAACCACGTCCAGATACCGACGTGGAAGTTTTTAAACACATCGATACCCAGCGCGGATTTCAGCATATAGAGCGCCAGCAGCACCGCAAGAATGGCGAACAGCACGGCGATGGTAATCGCCAGGGTGGAGAATATACGCCCGAGCAGCGTACTCTCTCGCGGAATTTTGCGCAGATCGCGGCCGCATAAAAAGACCACGAAATAGCGGCGATGCAGAAAAGGAAAACTGTGGCGAAAATCGATGCGATGGCGCGAGGCCAGGCTCGATCTCACCAGCGCCTGTTCAATACCGCGCTTTTGCTCCGGCGTGAGTGAGGTTTCTGTTTCCGGGTCAAGCGCGGAATAAAAGCGCTCGACGACCAGGTCGGATGTTGATTTAGTCACGGTTGACTCTTATTCGTTAAACGCTGATAGACCTGAGCGGTTTTTGCCGCAATGTCCGGCCAGCGGTATTTGGGCATCAGTTGGCTGTAATCCGCGGTCTCCTCGCCGCGCCAGGACTGGAGCTTTTGCGCCAGCGCGGCGACATTGCCCGTCGGAAAATAGACCTCGGCAGGCAGGCCAATCTCGAGGTTGGCCGGGATATCGCTGACGATAACCGGCAGTGACCAGGACATGGCCTCCAGCAGGGCAATGGGCAGCCCTTCGTGATAAGACGGTAGAACAAAAAGCCCGGCCTGTGAGAACAAAGTGTGCAGCGGATCGCCGCTAATAAAACCGGTCATGATCGCTCCCGGGGTTTCGGCCGCCTGCTTCTTCAGCCGCTCGCTGTACTCATCGGGATGGTCGGCATCGCCAATCAGCACCAGCGGCAGCGAACAGTTCGAGGCTTTGTAGGCGGCAAGCAGATCGTGCAGCCCTTTTTCTTCCACAAAACGGGCGACGGCGACAACGTATTGCCCGGCTTCCAGCGAATACTGATTCAGCGTGGCCCGTCGCGTCTCTTCGGCGGGAAGCTGCGGTTGGCGCACGCCGTTATAGATCACGTTAGCGTTGGTACGGCCGTGTTTGGTCTTAATCAGCGTATTAATCACTTCCGAGATAACAATAACCTCGTTGGCATATTTCACCGCCCATTTCTCACCGAGGCGCAGCATCTCTTTCGCCATTTTGCCCCACTTCTGGCGATCGTAGTCCGGGCCGTGGTGGGTAAAAACGACGCGTTTGCCGAGCAGGCGCAGCAGCGGGACCACCAGGCCTGGGCCGACCGCGTGAACGTGAACCACATTTGAGCCGTCAAACAGGGTGCTGAAGGCGGCCAGCGTAGAGTGAATAATGGCTTCGAATTTACGGCTTTTGGGCGCCCACAGGCTTTTCAACCGCACGCCTTTATATTCGCTACGGCGATAGTCCACGTACGGTGAGCGGGCAATGACGCAGATATCGGCGTGATTCTGGTGATAGATTTCCGGATAGAGATTCTGGCAGTGGGTCTCAACGCCGCCCTGGACGTTCGGAATACCGCGGGTGCCAAGCACCGTCACTTTGAGCTTCATTTCGCTTCCCCCACGAGCTGCTGATAGAGTTCCTGCAGAACCTGCATATGCCGGGCGAGATCGTATTTCTCCTCTAAACGCTGGCGTGCGTTGATGCCCATTTCACGCGCCTGCTGCGGATTGACGGCCAGGCTATCCATGATGCGCGCCAGCGCGTCGGCATCCCCGGGTTCCACCAGATAGCCATCAATGCCATCGCGAATTTGCTCCGGAATGCCGCCGATATTGCCGCCGACGACGGGGCGACCGAACGCCATGGCCTCCAGCACCGACATCGAGCAGTTTTCATAATATTCGGAAGGGACGATCACTGCCCGCGCGCCGCGAATCAACGCGTTGAGCGCGTCTCCGTGGCGCATATAGCCGAGAAATTCCGGACCGCTAAAGCGAGCGCGCAGGTCGCTGCCGAGAGGGCCATCGCCGACGATTTTCAGCGGCATGGACTGCTGCATTTTTTGCTGCGCCAGCGCCAGGGTGGCGACGCCTTTCTCACGGCTCAAGCGGCCGATATAGAGGAAATAATCTCCCGCCGTATCGCCCGGGATCGTGGTGCTGGCATCAATACCGTTGACGATCACATCGATCCGCGACCTGGGTAATTTACGCCGCAGCGTCTGACGCATAAATTCGCTGGGAGCGATAATGCAATCGAGCATGGCGTAATTTTGCGCGAACTTTTGCCAGTAGGCCTCAAGCGAGAGCAGCAGGCTTTTAAAGGTATCGCCCTGCTGGCAACGATGGCGAAAGGCATTGCTCACCGAACCGGTAAGACAGTCATCGCAGACGTGGCCATCGCGTAGCATGGTGTACGATGGGCAGACGATTTTATAATCGTGCGCCGTCAGTACGGTTTTGCAGCCAAAGCGCTTAGCGACGCCAATCAATGCGGGCGTCAGCTGGTGGTAGATATTATGAAAGTGCACAATATCCGGACGCTGCTCCAGCAGCAGGGTGTTGAGCTTATTGCAGGCCTCAGCGTTGTAGATAAAGTCGATGCCCGCTTTGAGCTTGCCCGTCAGCCCGTGGCTTTGATGATAATCCACGTTATGTACGAAGAAGCTTTCCCAGGGCGAAGGCTTATTTTCCGCATGCTGCATGCTGAAGTCGACAACCTGATAGCCCGCTTGCAGCATGGCGTCTCGCTCCTGGAAAAAAACGGTTTCCGCTCCGCCCTTAATAAAAAAGAATTTATTAACGAATAATATTTTCATGTTCTGTCTGGATATGTTTTGGGTTGGAGACGGTCACGGCGGGTTGTTTCAGCGGATCGCGAACGGCGTTAATCAGGCCTCGCACCATACCTGCGGAAAATAACGATAAGTTGATCACGCTCTGGACACCGTCCCGCAGCGACTTATTTTTAATCGCCTTCAGCGCGATAAACGCCAGCAGCGGAAGCAGGGCGATAATAATCACCCCGGGATTGAGCGACAGGAGGCAAATAATCAATACCAGGATATACAGCGTGAATATCAGTTCGTTGCGAACAATCTTAAGCGCGGCGGGGAAATGCTTTTTTCCCCAGCAGTTGCGTAATAGCTCACCCGGCGCCCATAAAAAACCGTTCTTCCAGCGATAGGTCAGCATTTTAAATGTCGGCATGGTATAGGACGCATGGCTAAAATAGGGCGCGGCGAGGCGGTGGAGTTTATAGCCCGCGGCCTGCAAGCGGATCCCCAATTCGGCTTCTTCATAACCGTGAAGGTTAAGATTGGTCAGATAGCCAATTTTCTCGATTGCCGAACGGCGGTAAAGGCCGCCGCCGCCAAGATGATCGGTATCGCCCTGCGGATAGATAAGATGCAGACGCTGCTTGCGCGATTTAAACTCATAGTTAGCGGCGTCATCCATCTCGACGCTGCCCGCCACGCCCGCATATTCGGGATGCGTTTCAAGAAACGCCACGGCGGTGTCGAGAAAACCCGGCTCCAGCTCCATATCGCCGTCCAGCAGCAGCAGATAGTCCCCTTCGCTGAATAACCAGCCCAGCTGGTGGCCCACGCCGCAGCAGCGATCTTTCGCGTTATCGAGGCAGACCACCATCGCGTCTTTGGCGACGGCCAGCTCCCGGGTATTATCGGTGGACAGGCTATCGGCGACGATAATCTGATGCGGGTAAGGCTGCAATTGTTTGCGGACGCTGTCGATCGTTTTTTCAATACCCTGCGCTTCGTTGAGGGTCTTAATGCTGACGGTAATTGATGGCGTTTTATTCATATTGGGTACCGGAGTTCAGACGGACGGAACGATGAATGACAATAAGCGCCCCGAGGGCCAGCCATAATAAAAACTGTAGCATGGGAATGATCATCAGGATCTGGCTGTAGGGAAGGCTGAGCAAACAGCCAATGGCAAAGACGTAAAACGCAGGCGCGGAGCTGAGCAGCTGTAAATCTTCCCGTTTGAGATCGCAGCGGGAAAAGGTCTCTTTGGGCCGCATGCCGATGAGAATAGCGGCAATCATGGCGATAAATAAGATCACGCCGATAATACCGACTTCCCACAGCATCATGCTCAGCGCGGTGGAGTCGAGTATCAGATGATACCAGGCGCCGATATAGCCGGGGGAGACGGTACTGCCGCTGTTGGTAGCGTTCAGACCGTAGCCAAACAGCATCCCGCCGGGGCCAAAAAGCTCGTTATGCTGGAGCCAGAAGAAAATAGTGGTAAACCGACCGAGCTCGCCGCTTTCCATAATGTAATTGGTATCAAAGATATAGCCGAGGGAATCGATAAATACCGAGAGCGCGCTTTTGGTCGGGTCCCCGCCGAAGGCCGACGAGTAATTGGACGCCAGAATGGTGATAGCGGCAAAAATTAGCACCACCATTCCGGCGGCGATAATCATCAACGAGCGCAGGGTGACTTTGCTGATGCCGCTGACGTAAGCGGGCATGATCCACAGCAGCGCCAGTAAGAAAGGCGACAGCAGAATCACGAATTTTACCTCGCCCACCACGCAGAGGAAAAAGGCCAGCACGATATGCGCCGCCATCGACTTGAACGAGCAGATACCGTGCTTAAATTCGGACACCTTCAGCAGCATAATCAGCAGGCAGAACATCCCCATGGCCGCGGTATTGCCGCCGCCCATCGGGTCGCCGCCAAACGTGCCGACCACCGAATCCCACTTTTCATCCTCGCCGCGCAAAGCCACGCGTTTTGGCACCACCACCAGCACCTGATAGATAGCCAGCGGGAACTGGACGTAGAACAGCCAGTAAAATAGCCGGGTCAGGCGGTGCAGCTGCGACTCGCGAAACATGCCGAGCAGCATGCAAAACATCACCAGCGACAGGGCCAGTTCGTTTTTGAAGCCGACGATGGCGGTAACGATGCCGGATTGTAAAACCGTGGCGCAGAGGCTAAGGATGATAAACGTCAGATACAGCGCCAGCACCACCTTCTCGCGCGCGCTAAGCGCCAGCGGCTGCGGCCGGCTTTGCATCATCAGCAGGACCACCATCACCAGCACCATGAAAAAGGGGAGCCACAGCACGGCTGCCACGCCGGTGAAATACTGAATCGTGCCGCAGAAGACGATGGTCGTCAGCGCGAATACCTCCAGATAGCGACCGGTGTTTAGCTGCATATTTTCTGCTCCTGCCGGGAGAGCTGTAGCGCCCGTTTGTTCATTTTCAGCAGGATGAACAGATAGCGAATGCTGGTCAGCACGGAGAACGTCAGGAGGGCTATCTCATAGCGCTGGCCCAATTCAGGCAGCGCGATAAAAGCGACGATAATAATCAGCAGCTGCTCGATCTGAATGCGTAAAAAATAGCGTTTAGAACCAAAGATAAGCTCAATAACGGTCAGCGGACTGACGGCCAGCGCGGCGAACAGATAAGGCAGCATATAGCGTGAGGTCGGAATGGAATTGAGCCACTCCTGACTGAAGCCCAGGCGCATGACCAGCGGATAGAAAATCCAGATCCCAAGGATACAGATCAGCGCCGCGGCCATCAGCAGCAGGCGAATCTTTTTGTACTCCGGATAGTTAAAGGTGCCGTTGCGAAAATCCATCGACCATTTTGAAAAGATGGAGTTGCGCACCGCGTTACCGACAATCATCACCGGTGATAAACAGAAGCGGCTCACCACCGAGAAATAGCCCGCGACCAGCGGTGAAAACCAGATATTTATCAACATCGTCGGCAGATTATTGCTGGCCATCGCCAGCACTTCCGCGCTGCCGACGCGGCTGAGGTGCTGCCAGTGCTGGCGCGCAAAAAGGCCGTTCGCTCGCGGTGAAAAGTGCGCCGGCGTCAGGGTGCTGAAGCGAAACAAACGCAGCAGGCAGAGGCCGAGCAGCAGCAAAATGCCCGCCATCCAGGCAATATAGAACAGCGTGGTATTCGGCATCGCCAGCAGAGCTATCGCCACCACCAGCGACACGGCGATACGCTGGAAGGTGAGGAACTGATAGTTACCGCCGCGCAGCGAGAGGTTCTCGGCGATCAAAACCAGCGCATAGCCGAAGGTGAGCAGGTAGAGAAACGCGATATTGAGATGGAATATCAGTCCGGTGATGACCGCCCACGGCAGCGCCAGAAGCAGGCTTTGCAGCAGGCAAAACACCACGTTCTGCCCCAGCTCATGCTCTTCCTGGCGCGGGATCAGCAGCTGCGACGCAAAGGTGCAAACCTGTGCGCCAATCAGCACGTTGCTGTAGATCATCGCATAGTGCCCGACTTCCGCCATGCCGTAGCGATGGGAAATCAGCCATACGGAAAAAGCGCCGATCGCCTGCGAGAGGACCGAGGAGCTGGCGATTGAAGAAATACTCTTAATTAAGTTCATAATCGCTACTTCGGTGAAATCAGTTCGCCCATGCCGCGCTCGGGCAGGCGTTTGCCCTCCTGCGTCTCCAGGTTCTCTTCTTGCACCCGGTTAAGCATGGTGGCGACAGGCGTTGGCGCAGCGGCTTGCAGACGATGTTGCGCGTCGCGGATGCGCGACGCCTGCTCGCCTGCGTTGACCACCAGCAGGCTGATATCGACGTGCGGCGCCAGCAGCAGGGCGTCCTGGGCTAGCCCGAGCGATGGCGCATCAATAATCAGATAATCGTAGGTCTGCCGCAGCGTCGTCAGCAGCGCCGGGAGCCGTTCAGAAGTGAGCAGCAGCAGGGCTGAGTCGCTGAGTTCGCCTCGCGGCATAAAATCCAGCGTCTCGGAAAGGGGGGCCATCGCCTGGGACGCGGCGCTGCGGCCATCAAGACGCTCGCTGAACCCTGTTTTATGCTGAGGATAGCGCGCGGAGAGCCCCGCGCTTGCCAGATAATCTATATCGATGAGCAAGGTTTTGCCTGACTTAGCGGCGGACCACGCCAGCATTTCGGCAATCAGGCTGCTGCCTGCATCGGCCTGCGCCGAGGTTACCAGTATCGTCCCGCTATGAGTATTCTGGCCGAGCAGCGCCAGGCGCAGGCTGTGGAGCATATCGGCATACAGCAGGTTCTGGAACGTCAGCTTCGCGCTGTTCGCCTGAGGCAACAGCGGAAACTCACCGCTGGCATCAAGGCCCGTTTTGGCTTTCAGTTCGCTGATGCTGTTCACCGTTTTGTCGAGCGCGGTGCTGACTATCAGGTACATGATGTACAGCGCCAGCGCCATCAGGGTCGCCATCACGATAAGCAGACCGCGCTGCGGTTTAGAAGGAAGATTTGGCGGCACGGCGGCATCGTAGATCACTTCATCGGGAACCGAAAAGCTCTCGGAGAGCTTCTGCTCATTCGCCCGCTGATACAGCGATTTATACAGCTCTTCGGTTTTGTTCAGCGCGGTCATCATGGTGTTGTATTTGTCGCGCCTGGCGCCCAGCGCCTGGAAGTCGGCTTTCTGATCGTCGAGCATCTTCTGATAGTGCTGCTCATCGTCCAGCGCAATCTGATACTGCTGACGTAAGCCGTTAAGTAGTTCCCCCAACACCTGGCCTATCTGCCCGTTGACGACCTGCAGCTGGGCCTGAGCCTGAAGATATTTCGGATGCTTAGGGCCATAGTGTTTTGCCGCTTCCGATAAGTTACGCCGCGTCTGGATCAGCGCGATACGCAGATCCTGAATCTGCGGATGACCGGAAATTTCCGGCAGCGAGATGATGGCTTCCGGCGCTTTTCCCTGCTGACGGCGCACTTTGTCCCACACCGTTTGCGCTTTCAGACGGCGCTGGGTGGCGTCGGCCAGATGGTTAATCACGATCCCCAGGCGCTCGGTCTCGTAGCCATCCATGCTGCGAAAGGTCAGCAGGCCATTTTGTTTGAGAAAATCATCGATGTCGGCTTTCTGGCGATCGAGCTTATCGCGCAGATCGTCCATCATTTTCTCGTTCCAGCCCTGGGCCTGAAGTAAGATTTTCTGCTTCTGCGCCAGGCTGTAATCGATAAACGCCTGCGCCACGCCGTTGGCGATATCGGCGGCTTTTTGCGGCGATTTCGCCTCCATCGAAACGGATACCAGCTGCGTGGTGCGCACGCCGGAGATGGTCAGGTTTTTTTGCAGGGCGCGCAGCGCATTATTGACCCGTGCGGCCTCATCAAGATTGTCCCCGCCGTTAAATTCCGGGTCCCGATCCAGCTTTAGCGCTTTTACCGCGGCTTCCAGCACGACGCGGGAGCCCATCAGCGCGTATTTGGTTTCATAGTAATCGCTGCGGGTGGAATCATAGTTTTCCAGCCGCGGCAGGGGGGTAACATCCTGCGACTGCGCTTTAAACAGCACCGTCGCGGTTGCGGTATAGCTGGATGACATAAAGCGCGTCAGGATCCACGACGCCGCGGCAGCCACCACCACCACCACCAGGCACCAGATCAGCTTGTGCTTAATTTTGTTGAAATAAGGCGTGAAGTCGATAAAGCCTTCTTTCTTCTTTCCATTTTCAACTAATGAAATAGCCATATCAGAAGAAACTCATGCCAATGATGATGGTATCTCCGGCCTGTACGGCGGAGTCGGCGGCGACGTTTTCCAGCAGTTTACCGCTGCGAAACTGACGAATGCGGATGTCATGGCGATCGGCGCGATCGGTAAAGCCGCCGGCCAGCGCAATGGCTTTTTCAGCGGTTAAGCCCGGTTCCCAGGCGTAACCGTCCGGTTTTTTGACTTCGCCTAACAGATAAATTTTACGGTATTCGGCAATGCTCACGGTCACCATTGGCGCCTGCAGATAGTTACCGCGCAGCTTATCGGCAATTTCGTTGCCGACCTGTTCAGGCGTTTTCCCTTTCAGCATCAGGGAGCCTATATAAGGATAATCAACGCTGCCGCTATTATCGATTTTTACGCGCATAGTGAGATCCTGCTCGCCGGAAACCGCGATATTGATCTCATCTCCCTGGTCCAGATGATAAACGGCATCCGGCGGCGTTCGGATCGTCTGCGGCGGCGCCGAACAGCCCGCCAGCCATAGCGCCAGAAGAGAAATCACCGCCCGTTTTCCATAGCTAAGGATCATATTTGTACCTGTGTCATAAAAATAATGGCCGAGTCGTTGTAGCCCAGCGTGCGCTCGACCTCATGGTCATAGTCCGGGCCAATATAAAAGGCATCTTTTTCTTTATTAGAATGCATCGTGTTCCATTGCAGCTTCAGCTGAAAATTAACGGATGGACGGTAGTCGTAGTTGAAGGTGAGCGACACGAGGTTTGATCGATCTTTGCGTCCGTTGGTCTGGTGTTTGTAATCCTCTGTAATATAAGAGTAATCAACCAGAGTGGAGAACCTGTCGACCAGCCAGTGGTGCTCATAGCCCAGACCGAAATTTGATACCAGAATATAGCCGCCGGAGTCGGTGGGATCTTTTATTCGTTGTGAACTATGTAAGTTGAGCTTTATCTGTTCAAGTGGTTTCCAATCGGCGTTAATATCCCAGTTCAGGCCGTTGAATCCCTGCGAGTCGGGATTATGGATAAAATCTTTATACAGCCAGGCGACGTTGCCGTGGATCTCGGTCTTGCCGGAAAGACGATTTTTCATGCCGACCAGCAGATAATATTCATTACTGTCTTTTAACGGGTTGAGCTCATAGCGACGCTGGTTGGTAATAAAACTGTAGCGATAGCGCAGCGTTTTGGCTTTTTGATCAAAAAGCTCGGCGACCAGGCTGTTTTCATGCCACTCCTGATCGTGCATGTAATAATGAAAGTCGGCGCTGGCGTCCTCAATGCTGTCGAGATTGCGAAAGCGCAGCTGCTTATGCATTAGCGCAACTTCTGCTTTACCGCGCCCTTCCGGCGCCCCGTAGCTATAGCGCAGTTCACTGTTAAAGAAGCGCGTGGCGATGGGCTTATTAATGCCAAACTCTTTAAACTGCTCGGGGAGAAACCCCTCGGTGGTATCGCGGCCGCGCTCTTCATGGCCGAACGTTTCATCGAGATCCAACGACAGTCCGTGCATGCTTCCGAAGCGCCACTTGCCGTTAAACATAAAAAAATGATTGTCGCGGTTATCTGCGCTATCGCTGGCGTAGCGGCGGTAATCGCCGGAGTACATCAATAAATAACGGTCCTCGTAGCGTTCGCCGATGGCTTTGAAAATCGGCTTAACGCCTTGATAAGCGGAGCCGATTTCATTCCCGCCGTAGCGTTGCCAGGTCACGTTGTCATTGTAACCGACGTCATAACCCACCTGGCTCTCGAAATCGATGCCAGCCACACCGGTATGTGGTTTTGCCTGCAGGTCAGCCCATGCGTAAGGCATCGCCAGCAAACCTGCGAGGAAAGTGAGTTCAGAACGCATTCTTCCCCACAAATCCGCGGAAAAACGTTAAAAACACAATTTTAATGTCCAGCAGCAGCGACCACGACTGAATATATTCCAGATCGTACTGAATGCGTTTTTCCATTTTATCAATCGTGTCGGTTTCGCCGCGAAAACCGTGTATTTGCGCCAGCCCGGTAATGCCGGGCTTCACTTTATGGCGGATCATGTAATTTTCCACCAGCACGCGATACTGCTCATTATGCGCGACCGCGTGAGGGCGTGGGCCCACTATCGACATGGTTCCCTGTAGCACGTTAAAAAATTGCGGCAGTTCGTCAAGAGAGGTTTTACGTAAAAAGGCGCCGAAGCGGGTAATGCGCGGATCGTTACGCGTTGCCTGGGTCACTACCGCGCTGTTTTCCATCACGCGCATGGTTCTGAACTTCCAGACGGGGATCTGTTTACCGTTCAGGCCGTAACGGTTTTGTTTAAACAGCACCGGGCCCGGCGAAGTCAGCTTAATGCCGATCGCCACCGCCAGCATGACCGGCAGGCTGACCAGGGTAAAAAAAGCGCCAAGCACGATATCTTCTATACGCTTGAGTACCGCGCCTTCGCCTTCAAACGGCGAGGTAAAAATGCTGATCGTCTGAATATTGCCGAACATCCGCAGTTGAGAAATATGTGAGCTGTAGGAAAACAGGTCCGGTACCAGAAACACATCTACGGTGGTGTCGGAAAATTCATTCAAGAACTGGCGAATACGCTGCTGGGCGACCATCGGCAGGGCAATATAGACTTCATCGATTTCTCCGGCTTTCGCCAGCGCCAGCAGGTCTCGTGAGTTGCCTTTTTTCTCAATGCTGAGCAGGCGACTGTCGCGCTGCACGGCGCGGTCCTCAAAGAAGGTGATGTCAATCCCGTCGTGGGTATACTCCTTAAACAGCGCCTGCTCGATGGCCAGCCCGGCTGGCGTTATGCCTAAAATAGCCACCTTGAGTCTGGATTTGAAAAAATAGCGGCTGGAGATAACGCGAATCAGAAACATACTAATAAATATGGCAATCGAGCACAGCACAATAATTTCAGCTAATCGCACCGCGTTTGTGCTGGCGTGATTGTTCAGTAATAATTCGGCGCTTACAAACAATAAAAATGATAACAAGCCGCTTATACTGACGCTGAAAAACAATTTAGTTAATTTTTTTAAATACTGGCCTTTAAACTGACCAGAATATAGCTGAAAGTGTTCATTGGCTCTGATAAAAATCAGTGAATATATTATGCCCAGGAACAGAGAGGCCGTTGAGGGTTCGACGAAAAAGTATTTTAAATAAGCGAAAATGAACAAGTTGACGGCAATAAAATCCAGTAGCTTCATCAGCTTACTATAGCGGGCGTTGTATATTTTAATGGTGCTATCCGTCATCTTTTTGCTCGTTTTATAGTCAATAAAATGATGTCCTGTCCTTCTTTAAAGCTGAATTTATGTCTATGAATCTATTCAAAAATTAAGCTTTAGCTCGGCGTTGATTATTGTAGCCTACGATTAATCTTATGTCGAACCTGCCCCGGACTGAGAGGAGATAACTTTTCCTGACGTGCAATAATATTTTTATCATTGCCTGAAGCATAAAAATGGCGGTTACGATTAAATAGGGGCGGAGAGACCCGGGTGGCAAACGAATGGCCGTCAGGGCTACAGTTCCTGGCCGATCCGCACTTGAGCGTTAAAAAATCCGCGCCAGCGGGGCTGGCGCGTTTATCGGCTAAATCCCAATGCACATGTATTTGATTTCTAAGTAATCCTCGATGCCATACTTCGACCCTTCGCGGCCGAGACCGGAAGATTTCACGCCGCCGAACGGGGCGACCTCGGTGGAGATCAGGCCGGTGTTAATCCCGATAATGCCGTACTCCAGCGCTTCGCCGACGCGAAAGACGCGGCTCAGATCGCGAGCGTAGAAATAGGCCGCCAGGCCGAATTCGGTGTCGTTGGCCTGAGCAATAACATCCGCTTCATCTTTAAAGCGGAATAGCGGGGCGAGGGGGCCAAAGGTCTCTTCTTTCGCCACTTTGGCATCACCGGGGACATCCACCAGAATCGTTGGCTGAAAGAAATTTCCGCCGAGCTCATGAACTTTCCCGCCGGTTACTATTCGCGCGCCTTTGCCCAGCGCATCGGCGATATGCTCCTGTACTTTGGCGATCGCTTTCTCGTCAATCAGCGGCCCGATGGTGACGTTGGGCTGCAGGCCATCGCCGATTTGCAGCTTACTCACCGCCTGCTGAAGCTTTTCGGCGAAACGATCGTAGACGCCATCCTGGACATACAGGCGGTTGGCGCAGACGCAGGTCTGCCCGGCGTTGCGAAATTTGGAGGCCAGCGCGCCTTCGACGGCTTTATCCAGATCGGCGTCATCAAAAACGATAAACGGTGCGTTGCCGCCGAGCTCCAGTGAGACCTTCTTGATATCTTTCGCGCACTGTTCCATCAGCTGGCGGCCAATTTCCGTCGAGCCGGTAAACGAGAGTTTGCGCACCAGCGGGTTACCGGTGAGCTCATTGCCGACTTCACTGGCCGAACCGGTGACCACGTTAAACACGCCCTCGGGGATCCCGGCGCGGTTGGCGAGCTCCGCCAGCGCCAGGGCGGAGAACGGGGTCTGGCTGGCGGGCTTGAGCACCATCGTGCAGCCTGCAGCCAGCGCCGGACCCGCTTTACGGGTGATCATCGCCGAGGGAAAATTCCACGGGGTGATAGCGGCGGTTACGCCAATCGGTTGTTTAATCACCAGCAGCCGCTTGTCGGCCTGATGGCCGGGAATGGTATCGCCGTAGATGCGCTTGCCCTCTTCGGCAAACCACTCGATAAAGGAGGCGGCGTAGCTAATTTCACCTTTTGCTTCTGCCAGCGGTTTACCCTGTTCCAGCGTCATCAGGCGCGCCAAATCGTCCTGATGCTCCATCATCAGCTCAAACCAGCGGCGCAGGATAGCGGAGCGTTCTTTGGCGGTAAGGGCGCGCCATGCGGGCAGCGCGCCGGCGGCGGCATCGATAGCCTCGCGGGTTTCTGCGGCGCCCATTTTGGGCACGCTGCCCAGCTGCTGGCCGTTGGCGGGGTTCGTGACCGCAAGGGTCTCTTTGCTGCTGGCGTCGCGCCAGCGTCCGTTAATCAACGCCTGCTGGCGAAAAAGGGTAGGGTCGTTAAGTTGCATGGTTGCGTCCTGTCGTAAACTGTTTTAGCAGTGAATGCGTCCGGCTCGGCTGGGCCTGCCGTTTATAGAAGCTCCCGGCAGACGCAGCGGCATCAAACACCTGTCCCTGTTTAGTGTAGACGAATGCGTTCAGAGAACCGGGAGCAATGCTGGGTGATACAACAATAACCACAAATAATTTACGGATATTTGAACTGGCAGAACGTTATTGTGCAAACAATGCTGTATTTTTTATGCTCAATCCGCAAGAAAGGAGCGCTCTATGTCACAGCAAGAACGGTTTTGTCAGGCCTGTGGAATGCCGATGTCCGCCGGGGAGGCGAAAAGCGCAAGCGACGAGTACTGCGCCTGGTGCTGCGATAGCGAGGGGAAGCTTAAATCCTGGGAGGACGCCGTCTCCGGCCTGGCCGAGTTCCTCGATTCCTGGCAGAAGGTCGGCCCCGCGGAAGCGCGCAAGCGGGCGATGCGCTACTTAACGGCCATGCCCGCGTGGGCCCATAAAGCGGAAGAGTAACCCGCAGCCCGGAGCGCAACACTCCGGGCTTTTTTAGCGCGATCAGAACTTCCAGGAGACGCTGCCGACGATACTGCGCTCTGCGCCAAAGTAGCAGTAAGAGAGCGAGTTACAGGCGGCAACGTAGCTCTTGTCGGTCAGGTTATTCACGTTCAGCTGGGCGCTGAGGCCTTTAATTCCCACCTTCGACAGGTCATAGCCGATCGCCATATCCACCAGCGTATAGGACGGCAGAGTGTGCGTATTCAGGCGGTCGCTGGTAATGCCGTTGACGTAGCGCACGCCGGAACCCAGCGTCAGGCCATCCAGCGGGCCGCTTTTCACATCATAGCTCAGCCAGGCGCTGGCCTGATTGCGCGGCGCGTAAACGGCACGCTTGCCTTGCTCTTCCGGGCTGCTTTTCTTATAGCGAATGTCGGTGTAGGTATAGGCGGCCTGCAGGCGGAAGCTATCCGTTAGCTGGCTTATCGCCTCCAGCTCCACCCCTTTCGACTCAATTTCACCAATCGAACGATACGGATCGGTCGGCTCTTCTTTGGTGGCGATATTGGTCTGATTGATGCGGAATACCGAGGCGCTGAACTGGCTGTTCATTCCTTCCGGCTCATACTTCAGCCCGGCTTCCCACTGCTTGCCTTTCATCGGATCCAGCACGTTGCCGTTTTCGTCGGCGAAGCTGGTGGGCGTAAAGGCGGTGGAGTAGCTGATGTACGGGGCAAACCCGTTATCGAACAGATACAGCAGCGCGGCGCGGGTGCTGAAGTTGTTCTTATCCAGATCGCTGCGCGTTTGATTAAGCTTATCGATGTTGGAGACGCTGACCTGGTCGTAGCGCCCGCCGAGGGTCAAACGCCAGCGCTCCCAGGACATTTGATCCTGTAAATAGTAGCCGGTCTGGCGCAGCTTGTGCTTCTCGCGGCTGTACATGGTGATGTAATCCGGCTTCGCGCCGTAGACCGGATTAAAAGCGTCAATGGCCGGGAATGCGCCATAGTAGCCGGTGGTGTCGTTGCTGCGGTCCTGATAGTCGATCCCTATCAGCAGGCGATGGTTAACGGCCCAGGTATCGACGCTGCCGTCGAGCTGGTTATCGAGGGTGATGGCGTTCATCTTTTCGTCCGAGCCGGAATAGCCGCGGTTCAGCTCGGTTTCGTTCAGCCAGCCCGCGGCATAAACCTGATTCAGCTCGACTTTGGTATGCAGGTAGCGCAGCTTCTGCCGCACCGACCAGCCGTTATCAAACAGATGCTCGAAGTTGTAGCCGACCATATTTTCGCGGCGATCGTACTTGTCGTAGTCATCTTCTCCCTCGAAGAAGGTGTTAGCGATTTTCTTGCCGTAGTGCGGCACCACGGTACCTTCATAGGGGAGGCCCGAGTGGCTGCCGCCCTCCGGGTCGCGATGCAGATAGGCCATTAAATCAAGGCGCGTCTGGTCGGTGATGCGCCAGGTCAGGCTGGGCATAATCGCGTAGCGCTGCTCTTTTAAGGTATCAAACTGCGAGTCTGCATAGCGGGTCATGCCGCTTAAGCGCGCCGCCACGCGATCGTTATCGTCCAGCGCCCCGGTAACGTCAAACGCCGCCCCGCGCTGGTTGTTATTCCCGGCAAACAGCTTAATTTCTCCGCCGGGATCGAATGAGGGTTTACGCGAGGTGAGGGCGACGATGCCGCCGGGCGAAGAGCGGCCGTACAGCACCGAGGCCGGGCCGCGCACCACTTCGATATTTTCCAGGAACCACGGATCGACCACCAGCGAGCTGTGCGAGTTGGTATCGCCCATCATTTTCAGGCCGTCGAGATAGACGTTATCCAGGCTGCCGTCGGAGAAGCCGCGCAGGACGATATAGTCAAAGCGGTTGGAGGCGCCAATCTGGTTGCTGTAAACCCCGGGGGTATAGCTCACGGCCTGGCGGACGCTGATCGCGCCCTGTTCTTCAAACTGCTCGCGCGTGATAATAGACACCGATTGCGGGGTCTCTATATCCGGGGTGGCAATTTTGGTCGCGCCGCTCTGCATCTGCGAAGTGACCACGATGGTTTCGTTTTTTGTTGTTTCCTGGGCCAGCAGCGGGAAGGCGACGCCGCCGGTCACCCATCCTACCAGTAGCGCCAGGCGAGTTTTCGCAAACATGAACATCTCCAAAGGCATTTCTAATTGTTAATAAGAATTATTACCTTTTTGATGCTGTCTATAGCTATGCGCAATGCCAGGATACGTATGCGCGCTGCCAAAGCCGCTGACTATTTTTCGCAAAAAGGGGAAAAATGGATTAGCCCGGCTTTTGCACATCGCAGGGCGAGATGCCGTAGCGCCGACGAAAAGCGGTAGAGAAGTTGGTGGCGTGCTGGTAGCCCGACATCCAGGCCGCCTGCTGCACGCTATAGCCCTCCAGCAGATAGCTTCTTGCCCGCGCCAGGCGGCAATCGCGCAGGTAGTCAAAAACCGAACAGCCGTAGGCCTGGCGAAACTTACTGCGCAAGCTGCTGGAGCTCATCGCCGCCCGCTGGGCCAGCTCATTGAGGGTGTAGTCGTTTTCCGGCGCCTGCTCCAGCAGGCGGCGAACTCTCTCCAGCCGCTGCTGTTCGCCGCCCGCCGGGGCGACGTGCTTCGCGCTTTCATCCTGACAGACGCTCAGTCCATGGCCGAACAGCTGCAGGATAAGCCCTTCCAGCATCAGCTGTCGGGACACGCGACTCAGCGCGCTCTGCTGCGCGTACTGCAGTCCGCTCAGCAGAAAACCCGGTATCTGCCAGATAAGCGTTGGCGTCTGGCACCTTTCCCACTCGCGCATCAATGAATCGAGCAGGCCATCGCGCCAGGTGCCGTCCGGGTAGAGTCCGAGGGAGAGCGTACGGAGCCGGCTGTCGGCATCGTGGCGGGCGCGCATGGCCTGATGTTCGCTAAGGCGCGAGGTGAAGGCCATCCCGGAACGCACCAGGTGCTGCTCCCCGTTGAGGGTCAGCGCGACGCAGCCTTCCAGCACCACCAGCATATAGAGCGGGCTACTGTGGCGGGAGGTGGTCTCATAAGGCTGCAATACGTGAACATCAGAATGGGTGACGCACATGCCGCAGGGCAGGGTCATCTCTTCCACTTCTCCCCGCAGCACCGGGCTGGCGTGCGGAGGCTCCGGCTTTTGCAGCAGCTGCGGGAAGCGGTAGTCGATACCGTATCGTTCACCAAACGCCATAAACTCGCTGACGGAGAAGGTTTTCCTCAGCGCCTGGCGGGCGGGTTCGTTCTGCGTAGTTGTCTTGTTCATGCGGTTTTCGGCACCGGAGAGGGCGTCATCGGATGACGTCACCTTATCACTGCGCGGGCAGGGCGACAATAAAGATGAGAATCATTATCAACTTTTGCGCTGCGGCACAGAAGGCGCGCGGACGGCCGCTATCCGTGCGCCAGCGGCAGGGATCAGGCGTCAGCGTTGTCCAGCGGCCAGGAGTCGAACAGGTAGCCGTCGAAGTAGATATCATCGACGTTGGAGAACTCCAGCAGGCGGCGTTTGACGTTTTCCAGATGCTGCCACATGGCAAGCTTGGCCGCCCGGGCGTCTTTTTTGATTAAGGCGGCGAGGATCCGTTTGTGATCCACCAGCCACTCCTGACGGTAGTGGGTATCGCCGAGATGGCGGTGCAGCTGGATCCACATGGGGTTATTTTCCCGCCACTGCCATGACTGCCTGAACAGCTCGACCAGCATACTGTTGTGGGTCGCTTCGGCAATGGCCAGATGAAACTGCATATCGCCGCTTTCGGAGCCGCCCGGCGCGCTGCTGGCCAGCTCGCGCTCTTCCAGCTGCAAAGCCTGGCGCATTTTGATGATATCTTCCCGGGTTGCCTGCAGTGCGGCAAATTCGGCGATATTGCTCTCCAGCAGCTGGCGGGCCTGCAGCAGTTCAAACGGACCGGCATCATTGCAATGATTGATGTCCGCGCTCTCCGCCGCGCCTTCTCCGACGGCGTTATCGAGCACGTAGATCCCGGCGCCGCGGCGCACTTCGACCAGCCCTTTAATCTCCAGCATGATCAGCGCCTCGCGGACCACGGTGCGGGTCACGTCCAGCATCTCGGCGATTTCGCGTTCCGGCGGTAAGCGATCGCCGGGGTTATAGGGCGTCTGGACGATCAGATTGCGGATCAACGCGCCGACTTCCTGATAGGGTCTGTGCTGAGAAGTTTGTGATTTCATGATGTTATGTTGTGAGATGCGATAGCCCGGTGGCTGACTATAGCATCTGGCCAGGGGGTTGGCACCTCCCCTTGCGCGGAGAGTGGGAAAACGGGTCAACCACATTGGTGTTCAGTTGACCCGTGGCAGGACAGAGCGTTACAGGCCGCCGCCGAGCGCCGCAACGCACTCGCGGGCGCCGCGTTCGCACAGCGCGTGGTAAGCCTGCGTCACCGCCGCAATAAAATCGCTATTGTCCGGCAGATCGTGGGCAAAAATTCCGCTTAACGCCAGCAGCGCGGCGACGCGTTCTGCACCCTGAAAACGCTGGTTGATCTGTTGGATCTCCGCCAGCAGCGGGTCGACGACATCAATAGGCTGCCCCCGCTCGTCGATGCCCTGGGTATAGCGCATCCAGCCCGCCACGCCGAGCGCCAGATGGCGCCAGCTGCTGCCGTTTTGCAGATGCAAACGGATGGGATCCAGCAGGCGCTGCGGCAGCTTCTGGCTACCGTCCATGGCGATCTGCCAGGTACGATGGCGCAGCGACGGGTTGCTGAAACGGGCAATCAGCAGCGTGGCGTAGGCCTGGAGATCGGTGCCTTCCGGCATGGAGAGCGTCGGCGCCTGCTCCTGCATCATCAGGGCGAAAGCCGCTTCACGATAGGCCGGGTTGGTCATGGTATCGGCGATGGTTTCATAGCCGCCGAGATAGCCAAGATACGCCAGGAAGGAGTGGCTGCCGTTGAGCATCCGCAGCTTCATCATTTCAAACGGCACGACGTCTTCAACAAACTGCGCGCCGACTTTATCCCACGCCGGGCGGCCGCTGACGAAGCTATCTTCAATCACCCACTGGCGGAACGGTTCGCAGGCGATGGCGCACGGATCGTAGACCCCAAGCTGGTCGGCAATCTCCTGCAGCGTTTCCGGCGTCGCCGCGGGTACGATGCGGTCAACCATGGTGCACGGGAAGGTGGCATGGGCTTCAATCCACGCCGCCAGCAGCGGGTCGCGCGCCTGGGCCAGGCCAAGCACCGCCACTTTCGCCACGTGGCCATTCTCGCGGACGTTATCGCAGGACATCACCGTAAAGGCCTCAAGCCCCTGTTCACGGCGCAGGCGCAGCGCTTCGACAATATATCCTATGGCGGATTTCGGCGTCGTCGGGTTGGCGAGGTCGTGTTGAATCAGCGGGTTGTTGAGATCGAGCTGGCCGCTGGCCGCATCGGTGCAGTAGCCTTTTTCAGTGACCGTCAGGGAGACGATTGCCGTGTGCGGACGCGTCATGGCGCGCAGAATGCCGTCACAGCCGTCGATTTCCGGATGCAGCGCCTCTTTCATCGAACCGATAATTTTCAGCGCGGTGCTGTCAGCGCCTTTTTCCGCCACCGTGTAGAGCAGCTGCTGATTTTTCAGCTGTTCAATCAGAACGCGATCGTTGCCCGGCATCAGGTTGACTTCGCAGATGCCCCAGTCGCTGTCGCTGGTTTCCAGCAGATGATGGGTATAAAGCGCCTGATGCGCGCGGTGAAATGCGCCGCAGCCCAGGTGAACGATGCGGGATTCCAGGCGAGAACGATCCCACGCGGGGCGCGTCACCGGCAGGTTGCTGTCGGCAATGGTTGCAGTCATAGCAAACTCCAGAGTGGGCCGCAAAAGGCGGCCGAAGAGGTAAAGGCGGGACGTCGGCCCCGCCAGTCAGGAATTAGCGGCTAAAAAAAGCGCGCTGAATCGCCAGCTCGACGCCGCGAACTTCAGCCAGCCCTTTCAGGCGACCAATCGCGGAATAGCCGGGGTTGGTTTTCTTTTTCAGATCGTCGAGCATCTGGTGGCCGTGGTCAGGACGCATAGGGATAAGATCCTCTTTGCCTTCCGCTTTACGGCGGTGCTCTTCTTCAACAATCGCTTTCACCACTTCGTACATGTCCACGTCGCCGTGCAGGTGAGCGGCTTCGTGGAACGTTTTCGGGTTCTCTTCGCGCAGCGTAGAGCGCAGATGGGTGAAGTAAATGCGCGGGCCGAACTGCTTAATCATATCCACAAGATCGTTGTCGGCGCGGACCCCGTAGGAGCCGGTGCACATGGTAAAGCCGTTAGCCATGCTGTTCACCGTGTCGACCATCCACTGCATATCTTCAATGGTCGAGACGATGCGCGGCAGGCCGAGAATCGGGCGCGGCGGATCGTCCGGGTGTACCGCCATACGTACGCCAACCTCTTCGGCGACGGGGATAATCGCTTTCAGGAAGACGGCGAAATTCTCGCGCAGCGCGGCTTTATCAATATCTTTATAGGTGGCAAGGTGCTGGCGGAACTGGTCGAGGGTATATCCCTCTTCCGCGCCCGGCAGACCGGCGATAATGTTGCGGGTCAGGCGCGCTTTATCTTCATCGCTCATGGCGGCGAAACGCTGATTCGCCTGAGCGACCTCTTCGGCGGTGTAGTCCGCTTCCGCGCCCGGACGCTTGAGGATATGCAGTTCAAAGGCGGCGAATTCAATTTGATCGAAACGCAGGGCTTTGGAGCCATCCGGCAGGACGTATTCCAGGTCGGTACGGGTCCAGTCGAGGACCGGCATAAAGTTGTAGCACACGGTACGGATGCCGCATTGGGCCAGATTGCGCAGGCTCTGCTGGTAGTTAGCGATCCACTTGGCGTAGTTGCCGGTATGGGTTTTGATCTCTTCGTGAATCGGTACGCTTTCGACCACCGACCATACCAGCCCGGCGGCTTCCACGATGGCTTTACGCTTGAGGATTTCGTCAACCGTCCACACTTCACCGTTCGGGATATGGTGCAGGGCGGTAACCACTCCGGTTGCGCCCGCCTGACGGACGTCAGCTAAAGTGACCGGATCGTTAGGGCCATACCAGCGCCATGTCTGTTCCATGCTTAACCTCTTTCACGTTATTGACCTGCTTCAGGCCGCTGCTTTGATGGTAGCGTCGGTTCCGGTCAACCATCGTAACGGAGGGGAAACCAGACGATATGGCGTATAAATTCCTCCAATTGGTCGAACATGTCAACCATGAATGGCAAATTGGTAAACCAAAGTGTGACGGAGATGCGTGAAGGGGAGGGAACGTTAAACAGGGCGGCATTGTTAAACCGCCACGGGGCGCGGGCTGATTCTGCTGGCGTTAGTGTTAAGCATTTTTCATGTACTTCAAGAGATTACTCAGAACCGGAGAAGTGGAATTCTTCATGGGCATAGGGCCAGTGCGCGGCGGGTAGCGATGTGTTGCGAAATGGTTAACCAATGTGCCAAACCTATCGACCAGAAGAACGGAGGCGGTCATTGATACCGGCCGGAGCGCGTACGGACTCGCAGCAGATCACACTTTTTGATTATTACGATTTCCATATAAAAACTACGTGTTATCATTCCGCTGGTAAATACCTTTTCAACTCTCACCGAGGCTTTGATGCTGGAGAATGTCATCATCAGATAATCAGCTTCCCGACCTTTTCAGGCCGGACTGGTTATCGCTGCGCTTAAACCTTACGCGAACACCTGCGGGTGTTGGCTCGTTTTTACGCATGATGATTAACAGGTTTCTTCAGTATGAATCTATCCCGTCAGGAACAACGTACCTTACACGTTCTCGCTAAAGGTGGCCGGATCGCGCACATCCGCGATGCATCAGGCCGCGTCACCTCTGTTGAATGCTACAGCCGCGAAGGGCTCCTGCTCAGCGACTGCACGCTCGCCGTTTTCAAAAAACTCAAAACCAAAAAGCTGATTAAGTCCGTCAACGGACAGCCCTACCGCATCAATACCACCGGGCTGAATAACGTCCGCGCACAGCTGGACAATCGCTAAGGAGCCTCTGATGACAAACCACAGCTTCACTTTTCATGTCGCCTCTGAAGGCGATACCGATGACATTCTCGACGTCGAAACCCGGGCTTTCGGCTACAGCAAAGAGGCCAGGCTGGTGGCCGATTTGCTCAACGATGAGAGCGCCTGCCCGACGCTATCGCTGCTGGCCAGGCATAACGGAGAGGCGGTTGGGCATATTTTATTCACCCGGGCGACGTTCAAAGGGGAGCCGGACTCGCCGATGATGCACATCCTTGCTCCCCTGGCGGTGGTGCCGGAATACCAGGGCGTGGGCGTTGGCGGAGAGCTTATCCGGCACGGCATTGAGCAGTTGAAAGCAATGGGAAGCCAGATGGTATTTGTTCTGGGCCACGCCGCTTACTACCCCAGGTACGGGTTTGAGCCATGCGCGGGAGATAAAGGCTATCCGGCGCCTTATCCGATTCCCGCGGCGCATAAAGGCTGCTGGATGCTGCAGCCGATTTCGTCTCAGCCGCTGGGACGAACGGGCCAGATACAGTGCGCCCGGGCGTTAATGAAACCCGAGCACTGGCGCGAGTAATCAATAAGGAGATGATGATGACTATTGGCACGATTATTACCGGTTCCAGGCATATCGCGTTGTCATCCCGGGAGCGCAAAATCCCCTGGGATGAACCGGCTTTTAGCCAGCGTATGCTGGAGAACCATCTGTCGCAGGAGCACGACTGGGCCAGCCGCAGGCGGTCGGTTATCGAACAACAGGTCGCGTGGATTGCCGGACAGCTACCCGCCGGCGCGCGCATTCTGGACCTCGGCTGCGGGCCGGGCTTTTACACCCGCCTGCTGGCGGAGCGCGGCTTTTACTGTACGGGCGTGGATTTTTCGCCGGCGTCGATCGCCTGGGCCCGGCAGCAGGCGCAGGCGGCCGGGCTGGATATTGCCTATCACCAGCAGGACGTTCGCGAGTACGCGCCGGAAACCCAGTTTGATTTCATTATGATGACCTTCGGTGAACTGAACGTGTTCAGCGCGGCTGAGGCCCGCTCGCTGGTTCATCGCTGCGCGCAGTGGCTGGTTCCGTGGGGAAAGCTGCTCATCGAGGTTCATACCTATGCTGAAGTTAAACGTCAGGGAATGGCCGATCCCGGCTGGCAGCGCTGTCCGCAGGGGCTGTTTCTTGATGTTCCGTACCTGCTGCTGACGGAGCACGCCTGGGATCCGGCGGCGCAAACCAGCTCCACGCGGTTTATGGCGATTGAAGAGAGCGGCAAGGTGACGCGCTTCGGCAGCCGGATGACCGCCTGGCACGATGACGCTTATCTCGACCTGCTGCGCACGGCGGGTTTGACCACCATTACCCGCCCGGATGAGGTGGAATGGCCGGTCAGCGAAACCTTTACCGGCAAGCTGTACGCGCTGCTGGCCGAAAAAAACGTTCCCGATTCTCTTTCCGCAAAACCCATAAAAGGAATTCAACCATTGGATATTCCACGTATTTTCACCATTAGTGAAAGCGCTCACCGCATCCATAACCCGTTTACGCCGGAAAAATACGCCGCTCTTGGCCGCGCGCTGCGAATGAAGGCCGGAACCCGGATACTCGACCTCGGCAGCGGATCGGGGGAGATGCTCTGTACCTGGGCGCGCGATCACGGCATTCGCGGCATCGGCGTCGACATGAGCGCGCTGTTCAGCGAGCAGGCTAAGCTGCGGGCAGAAGAGCTCGGCGTTGCCGACCGCGTGACGTTTATTCACCAGGACGCCGCCGGTTATGTGGCCGAGGAAAAATGCGACATCGCCGCCTGCGTGGGCGCGACCTGGATCGCCGGCGGCGTCGCCGGGACTATCGAGCTGCTGAGCAAAAGCCTCAAGCCCGGCGGTATGCTGCTGATCGGCGAACCGTACTGGCGCCAGGTACCGGCAACGGAAGAGATAGCACAGGCCTGTGGCGCCTCTTCGCTCGCCGACTTTCTGACGCTTGCCGATCTGGTCTCCTCTTACGATGCGCTTGGCTATGACCTCGTCGAAATGGTGCTGGCGGACCAGGAAGGTTGGGACCGCTACGAAGCGGCGAAATGGCTCACCATGCGCCGTTGGTTAGAGGAAAACCCCGATGATGAGTTTGTGCCAGAAGTCCGGGCGGAGCTGACGATGGCGCCAAAACGCCATGCGACTTATACGCGTGAATATTTTGGCTGGGGCGTATTTGCGTTAATCAAGCGGTAGTTGAAAGACCCGGCATAGCAGGAAGGCTATGCCGGGATCAGGGGGGCAGAACGGCAGGAAAGGGCGTCCCTGGATGTTCTCTTGTCAGTTTACGCATTGCCCAGGACAGCAGCCGGTTAGCGGCGAACTGGCCATATTCATTACGTTTTCAGGATAATTTCTTGGGGATTTCTGGCACTGAATGCACGTCAATTTGACTCTGCGTACTCCCTCGCTAATTATTTTTTTCCGGGCTCACAACCATCCAGACAGCAATACCTATAATGATCGCCCCGATAACAAAACCATTGTTAACGGTTTCGTTCAGTACCATGTATCCCCATAGCACGCCAAATGGAGGAATTAAAAAGGTCACTGTTAATGAACGTAAGGGGCCGATATCAGCGATAAGCCGGAAATAGAGTATGTAGGCAAATGCGGTACAGATCGCTCCTGCGGCAATGACGCTTATCCATGCCTCTTGCTGTAACCAGTTAACGGTCGGTCCACTATGGGTGCTCCATATAAAAAAGGGTAGCAAAAAAAAGGACGCACCTATCTGACTACCGAAGGCCACGATTTTAGGATCGAGTCCACCTTTGTTTGAAATCCAGCTACGCGTCAGAAAACCGGCGGTCGCATAGCAACTGGTCGCGATGAGGCAGGCAATAACGCCGGCAATTTGTTTCTCAGCTGACAGGGGTTCACCAATTGTGGCGATCGCGATGATCCCGACAATGCCCAGGAGCATGCCAGCCCATTTTCTGAAGGTTAATTTCTCTGCAAAAAATGCAAACCCAATCACCGCCCCCATCAACGGCGTTGTTGCATTCAGAATGGCTGAATACCCAGCCGGTAACCATTTGGCAGCCAGGCAATACATCAGGAAGGGTAATCCTGAATTAATGACGCCAAGCATCACTGAGGACTTAAATTTATCTTTAAAGTCAAAAGAAGATTTAAAGATAAATAAAATAACCGCGAGGCCTGTGGAACCAAAAAAGACGCGCAAAAAAGCCGTGTTAATAGCGCCAAACTGCGGTACGGCTATGCGCATAAAGAGAAAACTCGCGCCCCAGATAGCGGCGAGCAACAATAACCGAAGATAATCAGCAATGCGCATAGCGGTTCCTTTTATTTGAATGAGAAGTCACAACGCAACTGTGAAACAGGGCGGGCGTACTGACAAACAAGATTTTTGTTTATACTTAAGCTTTTCTAATTCATGAAGTCGTGTAGCCGATGAAAATGCCACCTTTACACGCGCTTATGTGTTTTGAGTCTGCGGCAAGGCTGATGAGTATGAAAGCGGCTGCCGATGAGTTATGCGTAACATCCAGCGCGGTCAGCCAACAGATTGCGAAGCTGGAAAGCATGACGAACAGCCGGTTGTTCATCCGTAGTCCTCGCCGTCTCGAACTGACAACCGAAGGACGCATCTATCTGCGGGCGATAAGGCCGGCTTTCAATCAGATAGCAGAAGCAACACAGCGCTTAATGAATGAAGGAAAGGCAAACAAAGTGACGGTCAGTTGCACAAGTGGTTTTGCCATCCAATGGCTCCTGCCGCGGCTGCCTGCATTTGAAAAAGCCAACGCGGGCGTGGAAGTGCAAATCAGTACAACCAACAGGCAGGTTGATTTACTGTCTGAAGGGATTGATTTCGCCATCCGACACGGGGCTGGTGACTATCCCGGGCTGGAGTCTGAGTGCCTGATAAACGATAAACTCCTCCCGGTCTGTAGCCCCCGGTTAATCGCATCAGAGGACGAGCTCTCATCACCGGGCGATATGGCTGAATACACGCTGCTGCACGATGAACACCGGCTGGACTGGGCTCTCTGGTTTCGTGCTCTGGGTATTAGTAATTTGAAGACAGACACGGGGCCCGTTTTCATCGATTCCAACGGCGTGATTGAGGCCGCAATCGCGGGCAAAGGTATCGCGCTCGTGCGCAGTTCTCTTATTTGTGAAGAACTGAAGAGTGGTTTGCTGATTAACCCGCTAAAAATACCGGTTGATACGCCGATTGCGTACTATCTGGTGTACGACGAGTCCGCGGTCTTGCAGAAGATATGCCGGCGTTTCCGTGACTGGATAACCACGACCGCGACCAAAGAATTTCCCGCGATAGACAAGAGGGCTAAATAAAGAAGCTGACTCCAGTTCTGTCCGTACTCTCTCTGAATCCCCTGTGGCGTGGGGAGTAAATGGGGAGATATTCGTCTCCCCGCTGAAGACACGTTGCTGCTCGAATACAGCAGACCTGACGGCGGCAGCCCGTTTTATCAGAATTTGACGGTCACCTGATTGCCGAGCACCCAGGCGTTTTTAATCTCTTCGCTTCCTCCCGGATGAACGAGCAGCTGCAGGTTAGGGCGCACGGTCAGCCATGGCGTCGCGCGAAAGCTATAATGCAGCTCTGCGGCATACTCGGCTCTGCGAACCGGAACATACAGAGGGTTATCATAATCATCGATCCCCCGCATCTGGTTCAGGAGCTGCGCCCGACGGGCGACTCTGTCGTTGGCGTGCATTTTACTGACGCCGAAGCTGATAAAGTCCTGCGGACGGCTGGCGAAAGGGCCTTGATAAATGGCGCCGGCCTGAATCTGATAGTCCATTGTCGCCGTATCTTTATCATTCATTGCCAGATGCCCGAAAAGGCTAAGGCCACGTTGGCGCTGGCTGCTCGAGTAGGTCAGCTGCTGGACGACATAGAGATAACCTCCGTAGCGGCCGTCGTGTCGCCGGGCGGCCTGGTGCGTGAGCACATAGGGATCGCCATTGTCATCATCCAGCACATCATTGGCGTCCGCCGTGTTATACCATCCCCCGAGTTTCCAGATGCCGGGGAGTTTTGCCGCGCCGAGAGTAGGTCTATATCCCAGTTCAAAAAGGTACATGTACCCCAGATGCCCGGTACCATCCAGCTGGAAGCTTCCGTGGCGGGTGGCGTAGGCAGGATTGTACTGAAACGCGCCGGCCTGGACGTAAAGGGCTGGGGCGGGGCTGTATTTAATACGGCCGCCCCACTGGCCTATGGGGGTGTTATACCAGACGCCGCTGCCGTGGCCAGCTAAAGAGCCGCACAGCGACAGGTTTTGAAAAAAGCAGCCGTTGTTATCAAAATCCTCTCCCGGCGGCATCAGGCCCACCTTGAGATCCAGCTTTTTATCCCACCCGGTTTTTTTGAACCAAAACTGCGTCGCGTGCCATGTTTGCCCCCGACCGTAGTTGCTCTGAACACCGGAGCCTATTACCGGCGCGCGCGGATCCTGAAGGCGATCCTGAGTCAGATCTCGCCCGTTACGATTATTCACCGACGCTTTAAATTCACCGTCGTGAATACCTAAAATCTTTTCCAGATCCATATTTACGCCGAGAATATACTGGTCGCTGTAGCGCAGGGTTTTATCGCGATCGTAACCGCCGGAGATATTCGTGGCCGTCATTGCGCTATATTCCAGCGTAAAATCATAACCATGACGGCGCAGATCCGTACGCACGCCTCCCCATTCTCCGGTCATGTTTTTTGCGGTGGGAGAAAAAAGCGTCTCGTTGGCCAGCGTCTGTAAAGGGTGTAGTAAAGCCAGCAGCATCGTGCCGCTGTGGATGAGTTTGTTCATGTTTTTACCGCCTGTTAATGATCCAGGTCTATGAATAATTCCCGGTAAGGCGCAGCTGAATCAGCCGACTGCGCCGACCTCCCGTCAGAGGTGGCCCCGCGCTTCCCGGAGCCACAGGCCGTCTATGGCGACAGCTCTTCTAACGATTTTCCTTTGGTTTCAATGGCAAAAAGCCAGGTAATTAAGCCGCCAATCAGCGCAATGACCGCGAAAGTGATAAACACAAAGCGGATCCCGAAGCCGCTGACGATAAAACCGACCATCAGTGGGCCGATGGATGACCCCGCCCGGAGCCATGCGCTGGAATACGCGGTGCCGATAGCGCGCAGTCGGGTGGGATAAAGCTCTGCCGCGTACAGATAAAGCGAGAAAGCGATGGTCTGCAGAATGGCGTAGGTCAGGCTGCCCAGAATCAGAATTTCAACGGCGGATTTCGCGCCCAGAACGGAGAGCGTAATCAGCGGAACGATAGCCAGTAAAAAGGCCCATGTGTACCAGCGTTTGCGCCCGACGCGGTCGATCATCAAGGCGCAGATCACTGAAGCCACGACGCCGCAGGAAGAGGTGATCCAGCCGTAGGCCAGACTGGTATCGAGGGAGAGGTTAAACCAGGTTTTGTAGAGGGTTGGAAACCAGGTGATCATTCCGTTGTTGACGCTATAAACCGTCAGCCACAGTCCCCAGAGCATAAAGGTGCGGGATTTATAGATACCGCCAAAGAGGGCTTTAACCCCTTCCGGAGCCGCTTTTTGCACCGCGGGGGCTTTTATTTCCGGTTCGGGCAACGTCATCCCGCGCCTGATGACCTCTGATTCCAGCGTCGATACGATGCTGTCCGCTTCCTTCAGCCTCCCTTTTGCTGTCAACCAGCGCGGTGATTCCGGCATGAGCCAGCGAAGGGGAACGGTCAGCGCGGAGGGGACTAAGCCAATTAAAAACATGACCTTCCAGCCATAGATGGGCACCAGAAAATACCCCACCAATCCGGCAAACATCATGCCGATAGGGAAAATCACTTCATACAACAAAAAGAAACGCCCGCGCTTTTTGGCACCGACAAATTCATTGATATAGGCGCTGGCAACGGGGACTTCCGCACCGATACCCACCCCCTGTAAAAAGCGAATAACAAGAATTGACCAGCCGTTCCAGGCAAAAAGGCAGGCCGCATCCATGAGTACGAACATGATGATGGTGATACGCAATACGCCGATGCGGCCTATTTTTTCCGCCAGCGAGCCGAAAAACAGGGCGCCGCACAGCTGGCCCACGTAGCTGGCCGCAATAATAAGACCGACAAACGTCGGCGTGAGACCCCACTCCTGGGTAAGCTGGGGGAGCGCAAAAGCGATAGCAATAATGGTATAGGCATCGAAAAACGTCGATAAGCCGACGATAACGCGGATCGCTTTCAGCCGTCGGGTGATGGGGAGGCGTTCCAGCCTTGCCAGCAGCGCGTCTGGCGTGGACGCCGTTCCGCTGGCAACGGCGTAATCTGAAGCAATGGCCTGAGTTGACATAGTATTACCCTGTTAAACGTTGTCTGGGGCATACACGTAAGGTTCTGAATAACCACAGGGCAACGAACCCTTATTCATCGACGTGCTGCATATAATGCTGTCCTGATGTGTTTATGATAACGTTACTGCAATCGATTTCACTTGCAGCTAATCCTTTGCTGGATTCGCCGCTAAGTCAATTACGCCTGTTGTATAAATGTCGAGCAGTTCACAATCTGAAAAAACTCACGCGCAAAAAGGCGAAGCGGTGAATGCAAAGCAAAATGGATAAGAAATGTGAATTAACGACCTCCCGAATGAACCCGGCAAAGTGAAGCACCATTCCTTTTGTCCGGGCGAGGTTTGACGTAAGATCCTTTAACCCCACGGTTTGCACGATGGTATCCGTTGAACGGGCAACACGGATTTTTACCCGCATTGATGAGTTGGAGCAGCAGATGGATCAAGAAAGTGAACTGAACGATTTGCCGGAAAAAAAGCTGGCGACAATGCGGGATGTTGCTCGCGCTGCGGGCGTGAGCGTCTCGACCGTTTCGCGCGTACTCGATGAACGGTTACCCACCTCGCGCAGCGCCTCGGCAGAGAAAATTCGCCAGGTGGCCCGTGAGCTGGGCTACCGTCGGGACTATGTTGCTTCCAGCCTGCGCCGGGGCGATACCGGAACGCTTGGCGTCCTGGTGCCGAGGCTGACCGATGCCGTTACGGCGATGCTTTTCGAAGAGATAGCCAGGGCGGCGGCCAGGCGAGGCTATTTCGCGATCGTTGCGACCTGCGGTGATAGCAAGGATCAGGAGAAAAACGCCGTGGAATCGCTGCTGGATCGCCGCGTGGATGGGTTGATCATGTCCACCTGCCGGCTGGACGATCCTTTGCCGCAAACCCTGCGTGAACGGGATGTGCCCCACGTTCTGGCGCTGCGTACCGACGGTTTTAGCCCCTCATCGGTCGGGGACGATGAGCTTGGCGGCTATCTGGCTACCCGACACCTGATTGATTTAGGCCACCGCGATATTGGCCTGATTGGCGGCCCTGATTTTGCCTCCAACGCGCGCAACCGGCGTAAGGGCTTTGAGCGGGCAATGCAGGAAGCCGGGCTCAGGATCGAAGCGGAATGGTGCTGTCATTCAGATTTTAATATCGCCTCGGGGGAGCAGCAGGGAATGAAAATTCTCAGCCAGCCTCATCGCCCGAGCGCGCTATTTGCCGTCAATGACGAACTGGCGATCGGCGTCCTCGCGGCCGCGCACCAGCAGGGGCTGGTGATTGGCGAAGATCTCTCCCTGGTCGGCTACAATGATATTCCCCTGGTGAGCAGACTGCCCGTGGCGCTGACCTCGGTCAGAACGCCGCTGGAGCATATCGCCAGCAATGCGGTTGATATGTTATTGAATCCAGAGATAAATAATAACATGCGGATTACCACGCCTTCCCTTATTCCCCGTAAGTCTACCGCGTCTCCACGTAAATAATCCCCCTGTGATCCTCCCCGACTTTCCAGGAGAAAGCGGGGAGGGTTGAATTTTGTATAACGGATCTCATCCCGGATGCAGATCGCGGTTTAGTTTGTGATCTGCGTTGCATTTTTAACCAACATGGCGTTGACGGTTTTATTTTTGAGGTTCAATGTCAACGTCGTGAAAACGATTGCAGAAACGATTTCACTTCCGTTTCAAAGAATCGCTTAACCGTAAACAAATGCTTACTCATCAAGGGGATATTTATGATTAACATCGATCTGAGAGGTTTGACTCCGGCTCCGGTTACACCCTTCACTCGCGATGGACGCGTAGACTATGATGCCATTCAGCGCCTCGGCAGCTGGCTGGGCAGCATCGACGGGGTGAAAGGTCTGGTGGTGCTGGGACACGCAGGGGAGGGGACTTTTCTGACCCAGGAAGAGCAGGCGAATGTGATCCGCGCGTTTGTGAAGTCCGTGGATGATAAGCTTCCGATCATTGCCGGCATCACCGGGGAAGGGACGGAAGTGGCTGCGCTGGAGGCGAAGCGCGCCGTTGCCGCCGGCGCATCCGCCGGTTTGCTCTATCCTTCCCACGGCTGGCTGCGCTTTGGCTATCAGGATGGCGCGCCTCAGGATCGCTACCGCGTGGTGTACGAAGAAAGCGGCCTGCCGCTGATTCTTTTCCAGTATCCGGATGTCACTAAAGCCACCTACAACCTGAAAACGCTGCTGGATATCTCCGCGCAGCCGGGCGTATTTGCCATGAAGAATGGCGTACGTAATATGCGCCGCTGGGATACCGAAATTCCGGTTATTCGCCGCGAGCGTCCGGATCTGCAAATCTTAAGCTGCCACGATGAATATCTGCTGCATACCGCCTTTGATGTGGATGGCTTCCTGGTTGGCTACGGCAATATCGCGCCTGAGCCGTTAATTGAAATGATTAAGGCGGGTAAAGCGGGCGATTACGTTAAAGCGCGTGAGCTGCACGACCGACTGCTGCCGGTGACCAAAAGCGTCTACCACCGCGGTTCGCACATGGAAGGTACCGTGGCCCTTAAACATGCTCTGGTTGCGCGCGGGATCCTTGAACATGCCACCGTTCGCTCACCGCTGCTGCCGCTCGAAAATGGCGCTGAAAAAGAGATCCACGACGCCATGCGCGCCGCTGAGCTGGGCCGCGTCGGTTAATTTATTCTGCGTCTGTTGTTAATCCGCAATGCAGAAATATCGCTTACTGTATTGCGGATCATCGGTTACTTCGCCCCGGTATTTTTTGCTGCTCTTCATCATAACGTCGGGGCTTTCACCTCTGTATATTGCTGGGTGATTTATGAAACTATTAAGCTTTCGCGTTAATGATAAAAACAAATATGGCCTGGCGACCGCTGACGGCGTCATCGATCTGCAGGCGCGGTTTCCTCAATATAGCAGCCTGCTGGAATTTATACCGCATCTTCATCTTGTTGATACTCTGCCGCCGTCTGCGAAACAGGCGAACTATTCTTTCGACGAGATCGCTTTCCTGCCGGTTATTACTGAACCGAAAAAAATTATCTGCGCTGGCGTGAATTATCGCGATAAAAACGCTGCCGGTAACGAGAAGCCCTCTAATCCTGTGCTATTCATCCGCTTTGCGGATTCACAGACCGGGCATCTGGCACCGCTCCTCAAGCCGGAACGCAGCAATCAGTTTGACTATGAAGGCGAAATGGCGCTGGTGATGGGCCGTGGAGGACGCAATATACCAGAGCAGGAGGCGCTGCATTATGTTGCCGGCTACAGCTGCTATATGGATGGCTCCGTGCGCGACTGGCAGCATGCCTGCTTTACCGGCGGCAAAAACTGGCCAGCGACGGGCGGCTTCGGCCCCTGGCTGGTGACCGGGGACGCTATCCCCGACCCGCAAAATCTGAATATTACTACCCGACTGAATGGCCAGACGGTGCAGCAGGATAATACGGGCAGCATGTTGTATTCAATTGCCGAACTCATTGCGTATATCAGCACCTTCAGCGCGCTCTCTCCGGGAGATGTCATTCTGACCGGCACGCCCGGAGGCATCGGAAAAAAACGTACCCCGCCGCTCTTTATGCAGCCCGGGGACAGGGTGGAAGTCGAGATTGAGCAGATCGGATGCCTGATGAATAGCGTGCGCAGCGATGCCGCGGTAGCGCGATAAGTTATCGTTTTGTATCTAAAAACAGGGTGAGAGCGCGTTTGCCCGGCGGCCAGGACTTGCAGGCCATTTAATCATGTAAAGGGTTAATGCCGGACAGGGAGCCGTGGAGGCAATATATGATATTGGTTCAGTTTCTGGTGGTGCTGCTGTTTCTGTACATCGGCATGCGGGTCGGGGGGATCGGCGTGGGGTTTGCCGGCGGCGCCGGCGTGATTGTCCTCAGCGCGCTCGGCGCCACGCCGGGTGATATGCCGATGCTGGTTATCGTATTTATCATGGTGGTGATCGTGGCGATTGCCGCCATGCAGGAGGCCGGCGGTATTGAATACCTTGTTGACCTCACCGAGCGCCTGCTGCGCCGCTATCCGCGATTGTTAGTCATCACCGCGCCCCTTTCCACCTGGCTATTAACCATGATGGCCAGCACCGGGCAGGTCTCTTTTGCCTGTATGCCGGTGATTGTCGGCGTGGCGAAAGAGAACAATATAAAGCCCACCCGGGCGCTTGCTCTTTCGGTCGGCGCCTCTTTGCTGGGCATTGTGGCGTCGCCCATTTCTGCGGCGGTGATTTTCTTCTCGGGGATTCTGGAAAAGGGCCATTCTGGCTGGGGCTATATTGAGCTTATCGCGGTATCAATCCCGTCCACCTTTCTGGCGCTGCTGGTCACCTCCGTTTTTTACCTGTGCTGGGACAGGATCCGCCAGCAGGATCGGCTCAATGACAATCCGGTTCAGGTGCAGGCAAGGACTGCGCGGGCGATCCCGCCCTGCGCCGGTCGTTCGGTGCTGATTTTTATCGTCGGGCTGGTTGTGGTGCTGGTTTATGCGATTGTCACCAGTCCGAAACTCGGGCTGATTGCCCATCCGGTCATGAGCAGCGGACAGGCGCGGGTAGGAGTGATGATGGGCGTTGCGCTGCTGATTGTGGTGTGCTGCCGGGTTAACGTACACAAGGTCCCGTCCGGCTCGGTGTTTAAAACCGGGATGACCTCCTGCATCTGTATTCTCGGCGTCGCCTGGCTGGGTTCAACCTTTATGGACAGTAATCAACAGTGGTTGCAAAGCGCGGTCTCGTCACACTTGCTGGATTCGCCCATGATGCTGGCCATTATTATTATGGCGGCCTCATGCTTCTTGTATTCTCAGGCGGCCTCCACAAAAATTTTATTCCCCGCCGCGCTGAGTATGGGCGTTGCCCCGGCTATTTTGGTTGCCTGCTTCCCGGCAACGGCTTCTCTTTTTATTCTGCCAAACTATCCGACGCTGCTGGCGGCGGTAGAGCTGGATGATACCGGCTCCACCAGACTGGGCCGACATATTATCGATCACCCTTTTCTGCTGCCTGGCCTGGCATCGGTCCTGCTTTCAATGCTCTTCGCCGCGGGGCTGGCTTATTGGATTCAGTGAATCGCCTGAGGCTTTTACTTTGAACACATCCGAAAACAAAGCGGTTCACCGTCGGTGAACCGCTTTTTTCGATATCAGGCTGCAAGATCTTTCATCACCTGAATAAATGCCTGAGAGACAGATTCTTCTTTATGGTGATGCCCATCCTCAATCACCCAGCGTCCGCCAGTCATCACCGCGGTAATGGGATTAGATGAGCAGGCGAAGATCCAGCGGTTGAGCAGCATCTGGTCTTCTGCGCTGGCGATAAAGGGATTCTGGCTATCCAATACGACCAGATCGGCCCGATATCCTACGCTTAGCTGGCCAATGTTTTGGCCCAGCGCTCTGGCGCCGCCTCGTAGCGCCCCTTGATACAGCACGTTGCCGACGTGAGGCTCGCCTGGGACGATGAGCCGGTTACGGCGCTGGGCTATCAGGCGCTGCCCGTATTCGAACCAGCGTAAATCCTCGCTGACGCTGACGCTAATGTGGCTGTCGGAACCAATTCCCCAGACGCCGTTATGCTCCAGATATTGTGGGCCAGGGAATATGCCATCGCCGAGATTGGCTTCGGTGGTCAGGCACAGGCCGGCCACCGCACCGGATGTGGCGATCTTCATCGTTTCCTGAGGCGTCAGATGAGTGGCGTGGATCAGGCACCAGCGCGAATCTACGGGGAGATGGTTGTACAGCCACTCCACCGGGCACTCGCCGGACCAGGCCAGGCAGTCATCCACCTCTTTTTGCTGTTCAGCAATATGAATATGAATCGGTTGCTGGCCAGGGTGGCAGGCCAGAATGGCGCCAATCTGCTCCGGCGTAACGGCCCGTAATGAGTGGAAGCACAGACCGGTACGCTGCATTGGCTCGCCGGCCAGCCGCGATGTGAGCGACTCGTACATTGTCAGGTAGCTGTCGCTATCGTTGATAAAGCGGCGCTGTCCAACGGAGGGCGGCTGCGCGCCAAACCCGGCGTAACTGTACAGGACGGGCAGCAGCGTCAGGCCGATGCCGGTATGTTTCGCCGCGCTGGCGATACGCAGCGCTAATTCCGTCCGCTCTTCATAAGGCGCGCCGCTGCTGCTGTGATGCAGATAGTGGAATTCGGCGACCGAGGTGTACCCGGCTTTGAGCATTTCGATGTACAGATAGCTGGCGATGGTTTCCAGCTGTTCTGGCGTAATTTTATCTACCAGCCTGTACATCAGATCCCGCCAGGTCCAGAAGCTATCCGACGGGTTTCCCGCCACCTCCGTTAACCCGGCCATCGCCCGCTGGAAGGCATGGGAGTGCAGGTTCGGCATACCCGGCACGACGACACCTTTGATGCGCGTCGCCTGCGGATTCGGCGCTGCGTTCTTTTCCAGCGCGGTTATGATGCCTTCTTCGGACACGGTTATGCCGACATTATTTGCCCAGCCATCAGGCAACAGCGCTTTTTCTGCCAACCAGACTGCCATTTTACCACCTTATTATCAGTGCTAATGTATATACATGTACATATATATACATCTAACAGGTCATAGAGTAAACTGACAACGTCAGCATATGAGGAATGGTTAATGGCGCGTAACGACCTGTCAAATTCGGATTCCATGGATGAGTTACTTGAACATCCCGCCCCCTTTTATGAAAGGGTAAAGGCCATGATCAAAACCAAGATCCACAGCGGGGCATGGCCCGCGAATTACCGTGTTCCTTCTGAAAGCGAACTGGTCACGCTGTTTGGCTATAGCAGAATGACGATTAACCGCGCGTTGCGAGAACTGACCGCGGAGGGCTTGCTGGTGCGGATGCAGGGGGTCGGTACTTTTGTCGCCGAAATTCGCGGCCAGTCGGCGCTGCTGGACATTAACAATATCGCTGACGAAATCGCCAGCCGTGGCCATCGCCACCACGCCAGAGTCTTCAGACTGACGGAAATCGAAGCCGATGCCCAGCAGGCATTCAGCTTCGGCATGCAGCAGGGTTGCGGTCTGTACCATTCGCTGATTTGCCATTATGAAAATGGCGTACCGGTTATGCTGGAAGATCGACTGGTGAATATGCAGGTTGTGCCGGACTACCTGCAGCAGGATTTTACACGTATCACGCCGAACGCCTATCTCTCCTCAATTGCCCCGATTGTTGAAGGCGAACACGTTATTGAAGCGGTCAACGTCACGCGGGCCGAGTGTGTTTACCTGGAAATTGATGAACATACGCCTTGTCTGCTGGTCAATCGTCGGACGTGGACCGGCCGACAGGAGAAGAAAATCGTCACCAGCGTGCGCCTGGTCTATCCCGGTCCGCGTTACCGCCTGGAAGGGAGCATGCGCAAATGATCCGTCTGCTCCCTGCCGGGTTGTATACGGAAATGCCCTGGAAAAACGGCCAGGGCATGACGCGCGAAGTGGCCCGCTATCCGGAAGCGGGGGAATATGACTGGCGTATTTCCCTGGCGACCATTCGCCAGCCTGGTCCGTTCTCCGCATTTCCCGGCTACCTGCGCAATATCAGCGTGCTGGAAGGCGGCGGGATGTACCTGACAATCGATGGGCAGCGCAGCGCATTGATTGCGCCTTTCCAGGCGCTGGGGTTTAACGGCGCGAGCGGCGTATCCTGTGAGATTGTCGGCGGCCCGCTGCTGGATTTTAATGTGATTTACCGGGAAGCCGCTCTGCGGGCGACGGTGAGCTGGTGTGGGGCAGGAACGTGGTCGCATCAGGGCGGACTGCGGATATTGTTTAATGCCGGGCCCGCGCTGCGGGTGAGCGTCGGCGACCAACGCTATTTACTGGAACATTACGACAGCCTGCTGGTGGATGAAGCGGTGGCGCTGGTTATCCCGGACTCTCCGGGCGCGCGTCTGGCCCGCATCACGCTGATTCCCCTTTAATCACGCCGCAGGCTCCTTCTGCGGCGCCTGTTGTCACTCCTCTTCGCACAATGCCTGCAGCATCGCGCTGAGTTCGCCCTGATGAATCAGGGCGCGTAGCGCATGTATATCGGGGTAGAGCAGCGTATCTTTATCCCGGAACGGCACCGCCTGACGCACTCTCTCCAGCGTCGCCTCGCTGCCCACGGCGGCACGCAGCGGGCGATGGAACTCCAGCGCCTGACAGGCGCACAGCAGTTCGATGGCGACGATGTCCACGGCGTTTTCTACCGCCTTAAGCGCTTTACGTGCGGCGGCAACCCCCATGCTGACATGATCTTCCTGACCGGCGCAGGTGGATACCGTGTGGATACTGGCCGGGCCGGCCAGACTGCGGTTATCGCCCGCCAGCGCAGCGGCGACGTAGGGTGGGATCATCATCCCGGAGTACCCCGAATCCGGCGAGATAAGAAAGGCCGGCAGCCCGCTGAGATGCGTATTGGTTATTCGGTCGCAACGGGCCTGGGAAGCGGTGCTCAACTGGGCAATGGCAACGGCCAGCGCATCCAGCGCCAGCGCCGTTGGCGCACCGTGACCGTTGCCCCCTGGCATCACGATAAGCCTGTCTTCTTCTACCAGAAACAGCGGATTATCGGTCACCGAATTGAGTTCGATGGTCATAATCTGCCGACAGTGGGCCAGCTGGTCGCGCACCGCGCCGTGGATCTGGGGGATACAGCGTAAACTAAGCGCGTCCTGAACCCGGTGGTCGCGATAACGCGCCAGGATCTCGCTGCCTTTCAGCAGGCGGCGCAGGTTTTGCGCGGTTTCCTGCTGTCCGGGATGAGGGCGCAGGGCGTGCAGGCGGGCATCGTAGCCGCGCGTATTGCCCCGCATGGCCTCGAGGCACATCCCGCCCGCCATATCGGCGACGGGGAGCAGACGCTGGAAATCCGCCACGGCCAGGCAGCCCAGCGCGGTGATCTCATAGGTGCCGCCGACCAACGCGTGACCCTCTCTGGGGCCGGGAACATAGGGCGGGATACCCGCCCGCGTCAGCGCCTGTTGCGCCGGCAGCAGTTCTCCCTGATACCAGCATTTGCCCTCGCCGAAGACCGCAAGGCCGATATGGGCTGTGGCAATCAGGTAACCGACGGAGCCGCCGGCGGGTGACCACGGCGTGACCTGACGGTTCAACATATCGGCGATACGCTGCGCCAGCGCCGGGGTGACGCCGCTGTATCCCTGCAGCAGGGATTTTAACGTCACCGCCATCATGGCCCGCACTTCACGCACCGTCAGGTCCGGACCGACTCCGCAGGCGTGGCTGCGCAGCATATTCAGCTGAGTATCCGTCATCCTGTCCGGGGACAGCCGGGTGGTGACCAGATCGCCGACGCCGGTCGTCAGCCCGTAGATTACCTGGCCTTGTTCAATGGCGCGCTGAATACGGCTGCTGACCCGCGCCATATTATCCAGCGCGGCCTTCTCCAGCGCGATCGGCGCGCCGTCGGCAATCCGCACTATCTCATCCACAGTACCCGGTGCCTGCCCGAGGGTAATGCTGCCGTTCAGAGGAGTTGTCATGTCTGCGACCTTATTGGCTAAATCCGTGTTTTACCAGCCACTCATGCGCGATATCGTCGATGCTGACAAATTCGGCAATTTTCTCGTTCATGTCGATCAGATCTTCAGTCGTTAGCTGAGCAGAAACTTTATTCAGCGTGGTGGTCACGGCGTCATTCAGCGCTTCACTGGCGACGATTGGCACAATATTTTGCGCCGCGAACAGATGTTTTGTGTCTTCCAGCACGACAAGGCGATCTTTTTTGATTGCTGGCGAGGTTGAAAGCAGATCGGCGACCTGGACCTGGTTATTTTTCATGGCGCTGAGCGTCAGCGGCCCGCCGACGTCCAGCACTTTAAAACTCTTAAAGTTCAGCCCGTACACGTCGCGCAGGCCGGAGAGCCCCTCATGGCGGGTTTTCCATTCCGCCGGGCCGCCCAGCACCAGCTGGCTGGCAACAGGCTGTAAATCGGCGATGGTTTTCAGTTTATATTTATCGGCGGTTTTCTGCGTCACGGCCAGAACGTCGATATCCTGAGCCTGGGAGATCTGCAGCATTTTAACTTTCTCCGGCAGCTTAGCGGCCAGCTCTCTGGCGACGTCCTCACTACCGTGTGCCGCATTTTTCGCATCCAGATAGCTCAACAGCGCGCCGCTGTATTCCGGGATCAGCGTGATGGAGCCGTCCAGCAGCGCCGGGATATACACTTCGCGGCTGCCGATGTTCAGCTTTTTCTCCACCGGGATGTTTTGCGCTTCTAACGCACCCGCATAAATGGTGCCCAGCAGTTGGCTTTCCGGGAAGTCTGCAGAACCGACAATGACTTTCGGCGCGGCCCAGGCCGATGAGGTCGCCGACAGCAGCAGCGCTGAACACAGCGTCAAAATACTTTTTTTCATATTCATTGAGGTATCCTTTTGAGCAGTGGAATGAGGTTATGGGTTTTTAATACGCCGGGTAATACCGGGTGAAACGACTATTTTTTGCGAGAAAGAGAACAAGCAGTCGATCAGTAAAGCCAGTAGCGCCACCAGCATGGCGCCGGCGATCATCTGGCTGAAATCGTTCGCCGCGCGTCCGTCAATAATCAGACGTCCGAATCCCCCCAGCGAGACATAGGCTGCGATGGTGGCGGTGGAAATAATCTGCAACGTGGCGCTGCGCACGCCGGAGAGGATCAGCGGAAGCGCGCAGGGCAACTCCACCTGTAGCAGGATCTGCAGCCGCGTCATCCCCATGCCGCGAGCGGCATCAAGGACATAGGGATCGAGCGCGCGAATACCCGCATGCACACCCAGCGCAATCGGCGGGAGCGCCAGCGCCACCAGCACCAGAATACAGGGCAGAATAAAGGCCATATCGGACTCAAACTCGCCGGAAAGTAAAATCACCAGCAGAATAATCAGCCCAAATGAGGGCAGGGAGCGCAGGGCGTTGGTGGTACCGATGAGCAGGCCTTCCCCTTTACCGGTATGGCCGGTGTAGCAGCCGACGGGAAACGCGATGATAAAGGCGATCGCCAGAGCGACAGCGCTATAGCTGATGTGCTGCGCCAGAAGGGGGAAAATGCCGCCCTCACCAAACCAGTGGATGGGATCCATAAACCAGGTAAGCATAATTATCCTCTCTGAGGTTGCCAGCGGCTGAGTTGACGAGTGGCGTAAACCACCAGCATATCCAGCAGCAGCGCCAGAATGATGCTGAGCGCGATCCCGGCGATGATGGGCGTCAGAAATTGCAGCTGGAAGCCCAGGGTAAACAGCGAGCCGAGCTGCGGTGCGCCGATTAATGCCGCGACGGAAACGATACTGACGTTAGACACCACGGCAACGCGCAGGCCGGAACCAATCACCGGCACGGCCAGCGGCAGGTCGATCTGGAAAAACTGCTGAGCGGGTTTATACCCGAGCGCTGCCGCGGACTGACGGGTATCGGCCGATACGGAGTCCAGCCCGTCGCAGACGGTGCGAACCAGTAGCGCAAAGCTGTAGATGGTCAGTGCGACCACAACATTAATGGGGTCCAGAATCTGCGTGTGGAGCAGCGGGGGCAGCAGCACAAACAGCGCCAGTGACGGAATGGTATAGAGTAGGCCAAACAGGTTAACGATCGCCGACTTGACCGATGGCAGGTGGTGAATGCCCCAGCCGACAGGGATCGCCAGAATTAACCCTATCACTACCGGCACAATTGCGAGATAGCTGTGCCAGAGAAACAGGTTGAAGATTTTATCGCTCTGCGCCCATAGCCAATCGAATCTCATGCTCCCTCCTGGCGCGTGGATTTACACATGTCGAGTACTTGATCGAGGTGGATGGTCCCCAGCGGGATTTGCCGTTCATCGACGATCACGGCCCGGTGGTTGGGCGAGCTCAGCGCAGCGTCCAGCAAATGGCGCAACGGGCTCCCTTGCTGGTGGAACGTCGCCCCCAGATTGATGTTGTCGTGGGTAATTGCTGTTGCCGGCTGATGGGTGTCGAACCAGCCAAACGCTTTGCCGTTTTGGGTAACCAGCAGCCAGCGGTCGATGGCCATCTCTTTGGCCTGCTCGAAGGAACAGTCCAGCTCGGCATAGGGCTCGTTGCGTAACCCGGTTTCTGTGTCGGCGGCGTGGAAACTCAGTTTGCGATAGCCTCTGTCTTTGCCGATAAAGTCCGCCACAAAGGCGTTTTGCGGCGTATTGAGCAGTTCGCCTGGGGAGGCCATCTGCGCCAGCTTGCCGCCAGGTTTAAGTACCGCGACCAGGTCGCCGAGCTTCATGGCTTCATCAATATCGTGAGTGACCATAATGATGGTTTTGCTCACCTCTTTCTGAATACGCAAAAACTCTTCCTGCAGCTGTTCGCGGACCACCGGGTCGACCGCGCTGAACGGTTCGTCCATCAACATAAACTCCGGGTCTGCCGCCAGGGCGCGGGCAACGCCCACGCGCTGCTGCTGGCCTCCGGAAAGCTGCCAGGGGAAGCGTTTGGCGATTTGCGGATCCAGACCGACGACTTCCAGTAATTCCCCGGCTCTGGCTCTGGCTTTACTTTTGGCGGCGCCGTTGAGAATCGCGGTGGTGGCAATGTTGTCGATAATGTTTTTGTGAGGGAATAAACCTGCATTTTGAATGACATAGCCAATACGGCGGCGCAGTTGCACGATATCCATTTGCTCGGTGGCTTCGCCGTTAAGCAGGATTCGGCCCGATGACGGTTCCACTAACCGGTTAATCATCCGCAATGAGGTGGTTTTTCCACAGCCCGAAGGGCCGACAAATACCGTAATTTTGCCACCCGGCGCTACCAGGCTAAGGCCATCTACTACGACCGAACCGTTGTCGTAGTGCTTAGTCACATTCTGGAAGGTAATCATCTTCACGCCTCTGATTGTTGTGTGTGGTGTTCCCGAATGCAGGGGAGTCACGCGACAAAATGCTGCTATGTATAATCTTGTATGTACAACTAGCAAAACTTGTGCCACTGCCAGAGGGATACGCAATAAGATGGTTATTTAGTTATTTTAAAACAATCGCTTATAGTGTGTTTGCGTTATCTGGTACTGCCGTCTATGGCGAGATAAGAAGTTATGACGAGATAGAAAATGCACTAGTGTTATCTTTTTGTGATGTTTTAGTGCACAAAAATAAGGCAGAGAGCTGTATTTTTGCACCAAAATGGCCCATCATCACGGTGTGTTCACGAGTGTATAGCGCAGCATGTCCTTCTGTTTTTATGTTAATTTGTTGAATTTTATTGGTTTTATAAATTAATTTCTAACCTGGCATCCAATATGCTTATCATGTATATACAATTAAAATGCAAATAACAAAACTAACAATTAATTAACATATGACAGGTAACGGATAAGAAGGTAAAGCGCATGAGTAAACAAGCAACCCGTTTTCGCGATGTTGAAATCAGAGCCCCGCGAGGCACTAAGCTGAACGCAAAAAGTTGGTTCACAGAGGCGCCGCTGCGCATGCTGATGAACAACCTGGATCCTGATGTCGCCGAAAATCCAAAAGAGCTGGTGGTGTACGGCGGTATTGGCCGGGCGGCCCGCAACTGGGAATGCTACGACAAGATCGTTGAGACCCTGAAGCAGCTCAATGATGATGAAACGCTGTTGATCCAGTCCGGTAAACCGGTGGGGGTTTTCAAAACCCACGACAATGCCCCGCGGGTGCTGATCGCCAACTCCAACCTCGTACCGCACTGGGCAAACTGGGAGCACTTCAACGAGCTTGATGCACAAGGTCTGGCGATGTACGGGCAAATGACGGCCGGCTCATGGATCTACATCGGCAGCCAGGGCATTGTTCAGGGCACTTACGAAACGTTTGTGGAAGCCGGGCGCCAGCACTATAACGGTAGCCTGCGCGGACGCTGGGTGCTGACTGCGGGTCTGGGGGGAATGGGCGGCGCCCAGCCGCTGGCCGCAACCCTGGCGGGAGCCTGTTCGCTGAATATTGAATGCCAGCAGTCGCGTATCGACTTCCGTCTGCGTACCCGCTATGTCGATGAGCAGGCCAGCGATCTGGATGACGCCCTGGCCCGCATCGCCCGCTATACCGCAAAAGGAGAAGCGGTATCCATCGCGCTGCATGGCAACGCGGCGGAAATTTTACCGGAGCTGGTAAGACGCGGCGTGCGCCCGGATATGGTGACCGACCAGACCAGCGCACACGATCCCCTCAACGGTTATCTGCCGCTGGGCATGAGCTGGGAAGACTACCGCGCTCGCGCGCAGTCCCACCCGGTGGAGACGATCCACGCGGCGAAAGCCTCAATGGCCGAACACGTTAAAGCCATGCTCGCCTTCAGGCAGCAGGGCATTCCCACCTTCGATTACGGCAACAACATCCGCCAGATGGCGAAAGAGATGGGGGTGGAAAACGCTTTTGACTTCCCAGGCTTTGTTCCCGCCTATATTCGTCCGCTGTTCTGCCGGGGGATTGGCCCATTCCGCTGGGCGGCGCTTTCCGGCGATCCGCAGGATATCTACCGCACCGACGCGAAAGTTAAAGCGCTAATACCCGATGATGAACACCTCCACCACTGGCTGGATATGGCCAGAGAGCGCATCAGCTTCCAGGGGCTGCCGGCCCGGATCTGCTGGGTCGGCCTGGGACAGCGCGTCCGGCTGGGCCTGGCGTTTAACGAAATGGTCCGCAGCGGCGAGCTGTCGGCACCGATCGTGATCGGCCGCGATCATCTTGACTCCGGCTCCGTTGCCAGCCCTAACCGCGAAACGGAAGCGATGCAGGACGGCTCCGACGCGGTCTCCGACTGGCCGTTGCTGAACGCGCTGCTGAATACCGCCAGTGGCGCGACCTGGGTTTCCCTGCACCATGGCGGCGGCGTAGGGATGGGCTTCTCCCAGCACTCCGGCGTCGTCATTGTATGCGACGGCAGCGATGAAGCGGCGGAGCGCATCGCCCGGGTGCTGAGCAACGACCCGGCCACCGGTGTGATGCGCCATGCGGATGCGGGTTATGACATCGCGATTGAATGCGCCAGAGAGCAAGGACTCAACTTGCCAATGATTGCGGACTAATTTCTCCGGCGAAGGGGACAATGTATCCCCTTCGCCTCACCGGAGTGCTGCCATGAAGAATAACAACACAACATACATCGAAACACGTTCTATTGAACCCATCCCTGACGGTGAACGCCACGGTAGCATTTTTAGCCAGTTCACCCTGTGGCTGGGGGCTAACCTGCAAATCACCGCCATGGTCACTGGCGCATTAACTATTGTATTCGGCGGGGATGTTTTCTGGTCGCTGGCCGGTCTTATGCTGGGGCAGATTGCCGGTGGGATTGTGATGGCATTGCATGCCGCGCAAGGGCCGCAGCTGGGGATACCACAGATGATCAGCAGCCGGGTACAGTTCGGCGTCTACGGCGCCTGCCTGCCGATTCTGCTGGTCTGCCTGATGTACCTTGGCTTTATCGCCACCGGGGCGGTGCTGTCCGGCCAGGCGATCTCAGCGGTTTTCCATACTACGGAAACCAGCGGCATTCTGCTTTTTGCTGCCGCCACGCTGGTTATCGCCTATGTCGGCTATCGGTTGATCCACCTGTTGGGTAAGCTGGCGAGCCTGGTGGGGATTATCGCGTTTATCTACCTGCTGTGGAAAATCAGTTCCTTTCCGGCTATTGGCGACCTGCTGAGTATCCGACCCTTTAGCTGGAGTACGTTTTTAACCGCCACCGGCCTTGCGGCTTCCTGGCAGATCACCTTTGGCCCCTATGTTGCCGATTATTCCCGCTATCTGCCGCGCAGCACCTCTCCCGGGAAGGTCTTTTTCGCCGTCGGGAGCGGTTCGGTGATTGGCGCGCAAATCGCCATGACCGTCGGGGTGCTGGCTGCCGCTCTCTCGCAGGGAAAACTGGTCGGTCATGAGGTGGACTACATCGTCGGCCTGGGCGGCACCGGCGCGATTGCCACGCTGTTATATCTGAGCATCGCGTTTGGTAAACTGACGATCAATACCCTGAATGCCTACGGCAGCCTGATGTGCCTGGCGACGGTGTACAGCTGCGGGAAGCAGCGAGTGCGCGTAAGCCAGTCGGTACGTCTGCTGGTGCTGGCGATGATTATTACCCTGGCGACCGCTATCGCGATTATCGGGCAACACTCTTTCCTGTCGGCTTTTAAATCCTTCCTGTTGTTCCTGTTGACTTTCTTTACACCGTGGAGCGCGATTAACCTGGTGGATTACTATTTCTTCAACCATCAGGCGATAGACATGGAGGCGCTGAACGATCCGAACGGGAAATATCGGGCGTGGAATGTGACGGGGCTCGGGGTTTATCTCGTCGGAGTGGCGGTACAGACGCCGTTTATTGATAGTGGATTCTATTCCGGCCCATTCGTGAAGATGCTGGGCGGTATCGATATCTCCTGGCTCATTGGGCTGGCGCTACCGGCGGGGCTCTACTATGTCCTGCGCAAAGCGCAGTCCGCAGCGGCGGCTGGCGCCGCCATCAGTCGTTAAAGGAGAGCGCCATGTATACCCTTTGGCACCACTGCCGGATCGCCACCATGGCCGCTGGGCATTATCAGTTGCTTGACGATGGCGCGATGCTGACCGACGGCGCAGTGCTGTTATGGGTCGGGAACCGGGCAGAATTGCCGGACTTACCCGTTGCGCAGCGGGTGGATTTGCAGGGCAGGGTGGTCACGCCGGGACTGGTGGATTGTCATAGCCACGCGGTGTTTGGCGGCGACCGGGCCCGGGAGTTTGAAATGCGTCTCAACGGGGCGAGCTATGCGGAGATCGCGGCTGGCGGCGGCGGGATCGCCAGTACAGTCAACGCCACGCGACAGGCCAGCGAAAGCCAGTTGCTGGAGAGCGCGCGGCAGCGTATCCGGGAGCTGTGCCGGGACGGCGTAACGGCGCTGGAGATCAAATCCGGCTACGGCCTGGATCTGGCTAACGAACGTAAAATGCTGCGGGCGATCCGCCGTTTAGGCGACATATTGCCGCTGACCGTGCGCAGTACCTGCCTGGCGGCCCATGCGGTGCCCGTCGAGTATCAGGAGCGGGCAGATGCCTGGATTGACTATATTTGCGAACGACTGCTGCCGGAACTGCATCAGGAAGGGCTGGTGGATGCGGTGGATGCGTTCTGCGAACACCTGGCATTTTCGCCCTCGCAAGTGGAGCGGGTCTTTCAGAAGGCCCGGGAACTGGGGCTGCCAGTGAAGCTCCATGCTGAACAGCTAACGCTACAGCATGGGGCGGCGTTGGCCGCTCGCTACCATGCGCTGTCGGCGGATCATCTGGAATATTTGTGCGAGGAAGATATCGCCGCAATGGCACGCCATGGGACGGTGGCGGTGCTGCTGCCGGGCGCCTATTACTTCCTGCGTGAGAAACAGCTACCGCCGCTGGAGCTGCTGCGTCAGTACCGGGTGCCGATTGCCCTCGCCAGCGATTTAAATCCCGGCACCTCGCCGGTGTTGTCCCTGCGTCTGATGATGAATATGGCCTGTACGCTATTCCGCATGACGCCGGAAGAGGCGTTGGCTGGCGTGACGCTTAACGGCGCGAAGGCGCTGGGGCTGGATACAGTTTGCGGTTCTCTGGAAGCCGGAAAAGAGGCCAGCTTCGTGGCGTGGGATATCGCTCATCCGGCGGAGCTAAGCTACTGGCTGGGAGGCTCCCTTTCGAAACAGGTGATTTATCAAGGTAAGGAGGTTTATTGTGATTAAGGCGTTTGATTTGCAGCAGGGGAACCTGCCGCTTCTGGTCAGTATGCCACACCCGGGAACGTTATTAACCCCCGAAGTCGCCCAGGGGCTCACGCCGAGGGCGAAGCGTCTGGAAGATACCGACTGGCATATTCCCTTGCTCTATCAGACCATCGCGGACATGGGGGCCAGCACGTTATGCGCCCGCTATTCCCGCTATGTGGTGGATATCAATCGCCCGGCGGATGATAAACCGCTTTACAGCACGGCGACAACCGGGCTGTTTACCGATATCTTTTTTGACGGCGAAGCCCTGTTCGTGCCGGGCGGTGCGCCTGACGCGGCGGCGAAGGACGCGATACTAAAACAGGTCTGGCAGCCTTATCACCAGGCGCTTGCCGCTGAACTGGCACGCCTGCGTGAGAAATTTGGCTATGCGCTGTTGTGGGATGCGCACTCGATCAAATCCGTGGTGCCGCGCTTGTTTGAAGGGCGGCTGCCGGATCTGAACTTTGGTACGGCGGACGGCGCCAGCTGTTCGACGCAGCTCAGCCAGGCGCTGCTGGCAAGCTGCAATGCGTTCCCGCAGTATAGCCGGATACTCAATGGCCGCTTTAAAGGCGGATATATCACCCGTCACTATGGCGATCCCGCCAACCATATTCATGCTGTTCAGCTAGAAATGGCCCAGTGCTGCTATATGGATGAGGAGAGCTTTGCTTATCTACCGGAGAAAGGGCAGCAGGCGCAACAACTGCTGGAGAGGTTGATTAATACTGCGTTGCAGTGGGGACGAGAGCAGTACGGCGAGCCCGGAATGTGAACTCGTATAAAGCTGAAGACACAGGCACCCGAAAAGTCTGTAAAACAGCCGAAGGCGATAAGAAAGGTCAAATAAAGCGACGGCTTACCACCTGCCTGGCTTCTTCTGAAGAGAGGGGGAATGCGGGCCGTTAGCGGAACCCCCTTATATCCCCGTCTTTCTGAACTGCCCCCCTTCCTTGCGGAAAGGGGCTTTTCTCAATACCAGGACTGAGCGGAATTCATGAACCGTCTTCTGCAGGACGTGAGGCGGTCCCGCTTGCTTTCCTCATCGCCTGGCTGTACTGCCAGGTGGAAACCAGACAGACCAGTAAAACCGGTATCATCATCAGACCCAGCAGCTTCCAGCCCAGCAAGGCCAGCATCACGCCCGCTCCGGATGTGGCTATCGCGGAGAAAACAAAGCGGCTGGTTTCGGCCAGACCCTGCGCTTTTTTTCGCTCATTATCACGGTAGGACAGACTGAGCAGCGTCGAGCCGCCAACAAACATAAAGTTCCATCCGACCCCGACCAGAAGCAGACTTAAGCTGTATGCCAGCATCGTTTCCCCGGTCAGGTTTATCACGACAGCGGATATGTTGAGCGCAATCCCCGCGTACAGCAGAACGGTGAGCCCCAGTTTTCGTATCAGGAGGCCGGTAAACAGTGAAGGGACATACATCCCCAGCAGATGCAGCTGAATGACCAGTGCACCATCATTCATCGAGTGGTGGTGCGTAACGGAGAGGGGGGCCGCCGTCATCAGAAAAAGCATAACGAAGGAGCCAATAACCAGGTGAAACCAGGCCGTACGATAATCCGGACGTTTCATTAATTCCCGACTGGTTGGCGATACTCCCGGGATCGCCCGGGTGTCCGGGGAGGGGATGTCTCTTTTTGAACGTTCGAGGAACAGAGCCAGGTTAAGCGCAGACAGAATCCCCAGTCCCGCCACAACGAGATAAACACCGGCAAAGCGAGGGAGACCGGGGATATCCCGTGCAACAATCGTCAGCAACGGCCCCAGGATAGCTGCCACAACGCCGCCAATCATGACCAGGGAGATTGACTGCCCCTTCACTTCCGGTGGGGAGTGATCGGCAGCAACCAGACGATAGTACTGGCTGAAAGCCTGATAGACACCTACGAGAAAGCAGCCGGTACAAAAAAGTAAAAAACTGCCCTTCAGCACAGCGAGAAAAGACAATAATCCGCCCGAGGTACCGCATAAGGAGCCCAGAATAAACGCGAGTTTTTCGTTTCCCCGACCAATCATGCCGGCCGCAAACAGACTCGAGAACGCGCCGGCGACTGTGATGAGTGCAAATGGAACCGTCGCCAGTTGAGCAGACGGCGCCAGCTGATAGCCCACCAGGGTGGCAATAGTCAGATCAACAGACACGGCACAGGTAAAAAACAGATTACTGACTGCAAGGATAACGGGGATCCTGCCAGGTATATATCGCATGGTCTCCTCCTACAGGAATTCCCCCAGGCCCGGTAATAAAGCGTCATATTTCGCGCTTACCCATTTCTGAATTATTTCGTCAGGGACAATATGGTTTTCTTTTGACGGAATGTGTTCAGGGAGAGTCTGCAATATGCCAAAGGTTGAAACCGTTTCATCAGTATAATATTCGTCATGACTGGCCGTAAAATGACTTAATACCGATTCCATATTTATTACCTCTCCATTGTGTGAAAAAGAGATAAAGCAAGAATGGTGCCATTTAAAAAAAGGATTTAGCCCGCTTTTTCCGGGGTTCTTGCACCGACGGGGAGCAAATGTATCAGCCCTGGTGCAATAAATGTAATTGCATAGAGATATTATTAAAACTAAACCAGATAAATTATCTTGCGCTGCTTTTTTGACATTTAAAAAAGAAGGGGGCGCAGGAGTTCGCTGATTCAGCTACCGATCTTCTCGTCTAAAGGTTTGAATGGTTTTATGGCGGCCACGGGGGGCTCCTGTCTGTTATGAAATTGAACTGGGGCGTTCGATGTGTTTGCACTCAAGTGAGCATCGACTGCTGGGCGAAGATACCCGCCATCGCGCCCTGCCATGTTGCCGTGGTCACAGAGGGCATTCCGGGGTTGGCGAGGTCGCCAGCGGCGTAAATGCCTGGCATGCTGGTTTCGCGGCGCTCATTGGTCTTGAGTACGAGGCCGGTTGGCGTATCAACCGTGGCGAGACCCAGGGACTTATGCAAACTTGCGGATGGCCTGGTACGGGGATGTGCGAAGAGGATATCGACCGCGACAGCGGGGCCGTTATCGAGTCGGACGGTGGACTTATGGCCTTCATTACCGAAAATTTCCACGATCTTGCCTTCAACGACGGCTTTGTTTCGGCGGACGAGGTCGGTTCGGATATCGGGTGCGATGTCGTGACCATCGGTAAAGACCGTCAACCTGTCGGTCCAGTCATGGAAGAGCCTGACCTGATTGTGCGACTGCGGGCCAGACCAGATGAGGCCCCAATGCTGGTCGGCGACTTCAAAGCCGTCGCAGTAGGGGCAAGGTATGATGGACGTCCCCCAGCCTTCAGCAAAGCCAGGAATATCAGGCATCTGGTCACTGATGCCATAGCTCAGGATCAGGCGGCGCGCCCTCAGGCTTTCGTTATCGTCAGTGACGACGTAGAAATCGTCGATGGTGCCGGATACGCTTTCGGCCCGCGCATTGACCAGCTCGATCGTTGGATAGCGCTCCAGCTGCTGACGTGCCTCGACCAGGATGTCCTGCGGCGGCTTGTGGTCGTGGCCGAGCACACCATGCGAATAGCCGGCAAAGCGATTGCGCGGCCGATCAGTGTCGAGGACCGTGACTTTGCGACGGGCGCGTCCAAGCTGCAGGGCGGCGGCAAGGCCGGCAAAGCTGCCGCCGATGATGATAACGTCATTCATGGTGATGGGCTCCGTGTTTTGGATGCGGGAAGATGGTTGGGTGTGGCGCGCCTTGCGTATTTGTGATACTTATTGGTATCCTAATTATAGAATTAGGATACTGTCAAGGACTATATTTCGTGACCCATAAAAACAGTCAGACCAGGCGGGGCCGGCCCGTCAACGAGGCGCTTGGCCAAACCATCGTTGACGCCGCGTCCGAACTCTTTTTGGAATTGGGATTTCAGGCGACGACCCTGGATAAGGTCGCCCAGCGAGCGAAGATATCCAAGCTCAGCATATATCGGCACTTCGAGAATAAAGAGGCGCTGTTCAGTGCGGCCATCGTGGCCGGCTGCAGTCAGTCGTTTGCACCGCAAGTCCTTCTGGAAGGCGTTGAGGGTTCGGTCGAAGAGCAGCTGATGGCGGTGGGGTCATTACTGCTTCGCACGCTGCTGAGATCGGACGTTCGCGGCGTCGAAGCCATGGTTACGGCCGATAAGAAGAATCAGGCATCGTTAAGCAAGCTCCATTACGAAGCCGGCCCTGCTCATGTCATCACCCAGGTCGAGGCTTTTTTGCGCCAGCTGCACGCAAAGGCGCTTCTGAACGTGCCCGATCCTCACCAGTCCGCTCGTTTGTTTGCCGCGCTTTTCAAAGGCTCCGACCTTCTGATGATCGCGCGCTTCGATGAGGCCAGAGCAGAGGACGACGACGAAATCGAAGCTTATTGTCGCTCGGCCGTCGCCATGTTCATCGCCGCGCACGGTGGCACTCCGGGGGCGCTATCGCGGCCGTGATCTTGCCTGGTATTTAAATTTATATATCTTTACAATTGATGTATATTTTTAATGTATTTAACAATTTAATGATGTACTGCTACTGGATTGATTGAGAGAAAAGAGAGAGAAAAGAAAATTTTCAATATGAAAAAAAGCTCAGACGGTCATTAAAGAATTTCCTTCTAATAAAAAATATTTTTTATACACATTTAATTGCTTATTATTTTTAAGCATAGGTAATTACTTTTTAATTAATATTTATGTGCAACTTGTTATTTAAAAAAAATATCGATATCCACTTATTAAGGAAAAAAACACGTCTGTTCAGTAAATCTCTTTATATTTCAGGGTGGTGCGCGTAATTTTTCGACAGTGAGTCGGTGCGTTACTGCTTTGCTCCCGGGGATGGAATAACATTCGATAAAGACGTATTCCATAAAAGTAATCGATTTTTACCGGGGCCTTAGTTATCACGTCGCGCATTTATAATACGCTTTATTGATGTACACTCTCGCTATAACCAGGTGAATTCCGATAAAACTGGGAGTGATGTATCAATTCTGGTTAACAAAATGATTGTTGGTAATGGTAATCACTTTGGTATACAAAAAGGAACGGTTATCAGAACAACATCAGAGGAAAAAAATGAGTACGTATATCATCAAGAGAACGGGTAATCGGTACATTGATATCAGTAGCGGCAAGACAATTGATGCTTATTATCCAAATGGAGACATGAATAAGCGGTCCTGTCTTGCCGTTAAATATAAAATTATCGTCTGCGAATCCTTCGAAATTGAGACAGACATATCAAAGGATATCACGTCAACAGAAGATGCTTATCTCCGTTTACATCTTCTTTCATCCCGTGAATACAAACCGAATGAAATAAATCTGGAAGGAATTTTTCAGCACCTGCCAAATGTAGCCTGGACGAGTGCAGGCCCTGTATTCCCGGAAGATGTACAACGTTTACGTCACCTTATTGCGGATGATTATCATCAGCTTACCGTATTCAGCGTTGATAAATTTCCAAGGATGGTTGACTACACTATACCTTCTGGCGTGCGTATAGCTGATGCTGACCGCGTTCGTCTGGGTGCCTACATTTCTCAGGGAACGACTGTTATGCATGAAGGTTTTATCAACTTTAATGCAGGTACGTTAGGACAATGCATGGTTGAGGGAAGGATCACCCCGGGAGTAACTGTCGGTGATGGAAGTGATGTCGGGGCAGGTGCCTCAATAATGGGAACCCTGTCCGGTGGCGGTAAACAGAAAAATCAGATAGGTAAAGGCTCATTACTGGGGGCTAATGCAGGGATAGGGATCTCTCTGGGAGATTCCTGCATTGTGGAAGCCGGGTTATATGTGACGTCAGGGACGAAAGTGACGCTGCCGGACGGTTCCGTCGATTATGCACGCAATTTGTCAGGCAAAAACAACCTTCTATTCCGACGTAACAGCGTGACTGGTAGTGTTGAAGTGCTGACAACAGACAGCAGTGTATGGGGAGGAGTAAATGCCGTTCTTCACCAGAACGACTGACGCCCTCAATACTTCCGCAGACCGCGTCGCACTGGTTAGTGGTGCGACGGGGGAAGTAGGGCAAAGAAGTGTTAAGTTGCCCACGCCTGTTAAACCAGGACTTTCCCGGCCGCGGCATACGCTCTCCCTTCCGGCGCTTTTTCGTCGCCTCGCTGTAACCCCGGCTGCGTTGCCACTGCGCCCATTCCACCAGTGCATCCAGCCCCATATTGCTCATCATTGCCAGAAAATGTCGCCGTTTATAATGCAGTCCACAAACGACGGCCAGATTTCGGTATACAACATCCCGGCAAGCGGTGTTCCCGCCAGCGGGCAAAATCCCCCCACAGTTCGGCGCGTTGCGTGCCTTTGAACGGCGTACCGGTGGTCTGCGAAAAGTTCTTCCGGCAGTCATTGCACTGGTATGAAGGTTTCTGCCCCTCGCGTTCACGCACCCTGAATGACTGACTCTGACAGTATGGGCAGCGATCCGGCTGCTGAAAGGGGCGATAAGTCAGCTAAAACGACACACCGCTATCGGCCAGACGGCGTGAAACGTGGTCGTAGTCGGATTCCCCATACTGCAACATAAAATCGCGTGGCGGGTAGCGATCGGTGAGCTTAAAGACGAAGCTTAGTTTGTCTATCAGGTAGTCACCGAAGGTGTGTTCCGTCAGGCTGATGATGCTGTCATTGAGGAACACCGCGCTGTTGTGCCCCTGCGCCATGCGCGCCATTTTGTGTTCGAGCACCGCGACATAGCGGGTTTCATCGGCGGAGGTGCTGCACTGACGAAACTGCGTAATAATACCGGGGAGAATTCGGGGTTTAAGTTTTTCGTAAGGCTTGCCGTCGGGGTACATCAGTAACTGTGCGCTGTAGTTAATCAGCAGATTTGCGGGGATGTCGGGCGTGGCGCTGGTGAATACGATTTCGTAGCGGGGTATCTGACTGATGGCCTCACAGCCGCCGAATTTCAACACCGATATCTGAATATCCGGCCTTGCCTGGTTCAGCTTTTTCAGCAGTAACTGATAATGGTTGTAAGTGCCGTACTTACCGCCCGTAATAATGTAGTCCTGGATCGCCATTGATTATCCCTGCCACCTTGTTCTCGAAAGAATAAAATCTGAAGCGCAATAACAGGAGGGATATTACATCTCATCATATCCCTGACCATCCGATGGAATGTAGTTAATCGTTAATGTTTGATCAGGATCAGGATGCATGTTGTTTATGATAAATATCAGGATGTAATTAGCTGAATGCATTTATTTATCTGATAATAGGTGGATGCATGTTTCCTTTGTAAATTCAGAAAACAAATAAAATAAGCGATTTTATTTATTTCATTAATACATCGTTACTGCGTAACCATATATTAAAAGATCGCGTTAAAATACTTTTCCCTTTTTTTAATATTTATTCCTGTGCGCTCCCGCTCATCCTCACCGAGGAGCAGTTTTTCCAGCATTTCACGCTATGTTACATCCAGAATCGAACCGGATTGACCACCAAACGTATGCGATGTCAAGAAATAACTTGAGTGATTAATGAACAGAAATGACTTGTAACTGTTTGATTTTATTGAACTTAAAGGAGTGGTGCAATGTCATGAAGAGATGAAATGGTGCGATAATAGGAACATAACACACCACATAAAACAATTGATAAACATACACTTTTTCTTGTTTCATCTTTATAAATGCCCCCATTTGTGCCCCCATCTTGTTTTTCATGCGACTCGATGAGCCTTTCATCGAGTCGCTAATCCCACTAATATCTTCACAGACCGTACAAATTTTCTCAGCTATTGAAGTACACCTCACTGCCGCGATCGGCCAAGAACAATATTACTTACTTCCCGATAAGGACAACTGTTCGTTAATCCACATGCTCTCCTGGCATGAAGGATATCTGTCACGGTCAAATATGGCACTGGTCCCTGTGAGCTAAATCCTCTGCGGTCGATACGGATCAATTCGTACTTCTCCACCAGAAAATTAACGGCATCGACAAGCGTGATACCAGCTTCGATATGTCTTTTAATAACAGCCTCATCGCTGAACGGCGTGTCATTTAAGGTCAGGCCATAGTGCTGCTCAAGTAGTCGAGCAAGCAGCATTTGCCAGACAACCACGGGTGATAAGCATGTCTGAACAGCCCGCTGGTTTATTGCAGGTAAAGTATTCATGAGTTGTTCTCGTAAAAGTGAGTTCTAAAGTTAATTAGCGTTGAGTAGGATAAATGGAGATATAGACGTGACCACAGGAACCCAGCGTATCAGCTTCGCAGGTCAGACGGGTTGCTGAAAAAGCGCGTTGCATAATGAACTCTTGCCCGCACCACTTTTGCCCATGATGCCTATCACGGGTTCATAGTTAATCGCCTCCTGGAGGCGGGACAGAATACGTTCAGTAGCCTGCCGGGGTAAGAGATTGAGGCAGGTACGCACCACATCACTGGTATACTGCGGATCGGGGATTTGAGGCATGATTTACTCCTGTGGAAAAATAGCGCCGAAAAAAGATTAACCGTCTGTTCAAAGGAGTAATATAGGTTTAAATTTTTCTGGAATGAGGGAATATGAAATGGCTAAATGTGTACGAAAAAACTGTAAGCGTTTAGTGTCCCAATTACCTGAAGCAAAAAGTAAAAGGCTCTGTAAAAAACATTATTTGCGCTTCTGCGAGTTGAGTGAACGCAAGAAAAAAGACCTTGTTTATCAGATCAATAAATATATCCCTCGTAAAATAAAACGATTAAAGAAGGGCCGAATTTACTATTGCGCATTCAATAGCAGGAGGGGATATGTCAGAAAGATATCTTCAATTGAAGATGCTGGATTAATAAGACAGGCCAGAGAGAAGCTTGTATTAATACGAAAAACACCGGCCTGGAGAAACACAGAAAGCTATGTACGCCGTATAAGAATCGGGTCAGAACTCCCTGTCTCATTAAATGAAGTAACGGAACTGTATAGTATCTACTCCTGGATTGATTTTTGTAAAAACAGCACGCTTTATGCAAAAAATCATCTTGGTGGCGGCGAAGGAAATTTAAAATTGCAACTTTATAAACTTCCTTTCCCAGGTAAGACAGAAGATTCATCATCCCAACAAAACATTATTATACCTATTACTTTAAAAAACAAAGTAATTAATCAACTCGCAAAAAACCGCAACATCAGGGGTACTGCTAACATAAAAAAACCACTCAGCCTGTACAAATCTTTAATTGCGTTAGAGGATGAACGGTCTGTGGCATTAAAATTACTCCAATTAACAATTGAGACACCTTTACACCCTCACCAATATAGTAATAACCTACCATATCTTAGCCCTGGTGATGCTCCTCCATTATTTGGCCTCTTATTAAATGAACTGAAAAGATTGAATGTCATTGGTGTGAATGATTCGATTTTAAAACTCGCTAAAAAATATAAAAATGAATCCTTTACGTTAGAGTTGATAGCAATTTATATTATTTTTAACATAGCAAGAAATGGCACCCCTGAGGTTTATTCCTTTTTATCAAACTTATTTGATAAAAATGGTTATTTGTACAGGTCCGTAATGATTACCTTCATGATGCTTGAGTTGGATTTGGATTCTTATTCTGAATTAGTAGGGCTTTACAACTCTTTCTTTAGTACGGATGTAATCAAGATCAAAGATAATATATTGCTATGGGCGTCAGGCAAGAAAGAAATACTCCCTTTTGAATACCGACCTGGAATTTAAGAATTAAAGGTATCTAACACCAATAAATCTGATATCGATTGTCATTCTCATTTGTAAGTTTCGTTTTTTAAGCATGCGCGAAAAAAACGATCATGGCGGTGAAAGCCTCGTTAGCGCTATGACATAGCTTGCTATGCGCTAAACGCGCAGAGCTGTGAATCTCAACCTTGAGAGGTACTTCTGGAAAATCAACATAGCTTTACACAGTCTAAAATTTGCTTGCAGGCGGCTCGACAGGACTCTCTTAAGTACACCCTAAAAAAGGGGCTCATACTGAGCATAAAAGATATTAACTGTATTTTTTTACTGTTGAGTACCATGGTGTGAGGTGAATATCCAGGGTACCGCTGGGTACCACGCATCGCCTCCCGAACTCACACTAAATTGCGGGAGCTTTTCCATGACAAACAAAACTCATCCGATATCATCCAGCACCCAGACAACCACATCTTTACTGAATGATCAGCTCGTTGATATGACGTTCATCACCGCCTATACAAACATGACAGACAAATGGTTCTACCGATTAATTTCAGAGAATGCGTTCCCTGCACCAATTAAGCTGGGTCGCAGTTCACGCTGGCTAAAAAGCGAAGTGGAAAAATGGATGCTGGATAGAATACAAGCATCTCGAGGTTAAAACCTTTAATGCTGGTGTTTTACACAGGAAGGCTACGTAATTTAATATAGGTTTTTTAATATAATTACACTCACTCTCATTTGTTCTTACATTCACCGCTTACTGTCAATGTCTCTTTTAAACACCCTCGCAAATACTAATGCAACAACCAACCTCATCTTTAAAGCAATAATTAATTTAAGTATCAGCTCAGCATTGCCTTAAAGAAAAGTCTTGCATGAAACATCACTAACTTAGTGCTTGCACTGGCCTCTCTCATCATCAGCAGTGGAATAATTATGCTCAAAAATTCAGATAGAAATTTTAATGAAGACTGGTTCCTGGCTTCAGTTCTTAATGCACACATCGATGAAATGATAAACAGATACTCATGCCTTTTGGCATTACGTATGGATTTTTTCTACCAAAAGGAAAGTGCCAGGTATTCACACTTAAATCACCAAACACTTGAACATGACTTGCGTGAACTAATGGAGAAAATGACAAAAGAGAAAGGTGTGGTGGGCTATTTCTGGGTTGTCGAATGGACTGAACGACATAGATACCATGCACATGTCGTATTCTGGCTGGACAGACAAAAAACACAGCACTCTTATCCCTTTGCCCTTACAGCAAATACACTTTGGGAGGAAATAACGCACCGGGACGGCGTATCGCACCGATGTGAATATCGGCCGCAGTATTCTGGAAATATCAATATACCTGTTCGGTATAACGATCCGGAAAGCATTAACAATATCCGTCATGTTCTGAGCTATCTGGCTAAGGAAGAACAAAAAGAAGGTTTGTGTGCATACGGCTGTAATGACGTTCCTCCACGCTCAGCGGCAGGGCGTCCACGTAAGCCAGGCCCCTGATGCTACGGCTACGCAACTGGCTCTGCATCCTGTACAAACCCCGTTATTACGGCGACAAATAATGTCCTCGCAGTCGTGACTGAACCTACCCCTGGAAGCCTGACGTTCCGACCTTTACTGAATCAACTATTCCACAACTCCATTTATTCCCGGCAGCTCTCCTGTCAGGTATTTCTCATACCTGTCAAACAAGGGAAATCAAAAATGAAACAGCCAGAGAACACGATCGTGGTAAAGGTGGCGGAATACAGTTTATACATCACCCGGCTTAGGGGCTGCCGGGATAGCCTGGCTGGATGATGTAGTGATGCCGAGCGGCGTGGCTGGCGTTTGAGAGCGCTTGAGCAGTTAAGTAAAGCCTCATCGCTCTACTGCCAAAGGGCTAACTCTGCCGATACCAGCAGTGGAACAGCCCTTCAACTCAGGTTAAGCATCGTGACCACTGGAACCTCCGTTGCAGATTAAGTCGTTTCTCCAGTTTGACTCTCAGGCATGTTGACTATGGTTTCCTGGGAAAATAAGTTATTATTTCCACAATTCCGGAAATATAGAAATAAAATGCAAATGGAGCTTTCAAAAGCAGCAGACACCCTGAAAGAGCTGGGTCATCCTACACGACTGAGCGTGTACAGAGAGCTGGTTAAAGCCGGACATAAAGGGTTACCGGTTGGCGAACTGCAGAAGCGGCTCGACATCCCTGCCTCTACGCTGAGCCATCATCTCTCATCGCTGATATCAGTCTCTCTGGTACGCCAGGAACGTCAGGGCAGAACGCTCTTTTGCCATGCTCGATATGAAAACCTTGAGGCTCTGATTGCCTTCCTGACCGAAGAATGCTGCTCAGGAACTGACGACTGCCTCACCATGCCCCAGAAGACGGAGAACTAAAGTGACAGGTGATCTTAAGAATGTTGATTCGGGTTTGTTCGACACCTCAATCACAGAGGCAAGATTCGGTGTTCCTGCCGTTCCCCATCCTCCACGTATCCTCATGTTGTACGGCTCTGTGCGCGAACGTTCCTATAGCCGACTGGCAACGGAAGAAGCGGCAAGGTTACTGACCGCAATGGGCGCAGACGTGCGGATCTTCAATCCTTCTGGCTTGCCTCTTCCTGATGATGCACCTGACTCGCATCCTAAAGTCATGGAACTGCGCGAGCTGGTTCGTTGGTCCGAAGGGATGGTGTGGTGTTCCCCTGAACGCCATGGTGCGATGACCGGCATCATGAAGGCCCAGATTGATTGGATACCGTTATCAGAAGGTGCAGTTCGCCCTTCGCAGGGTAAGACGCTGGCCGTAATGCAGGTCTGCGGTGGCTCTCAGTCTTTCAATGCCGTAAACCAGATGCGCATTCTTGGCCGCTGGATGCGGATGATCACCATCCCGAATCAGTCCTCTGTCGCAAAAGCCTGGCAGGAGTTTGATGAAGATGGACGCATGAAGCCGTCGTCTTATTACGACCGGATCGTGGATGTGATGGAAGAACTGGTGAAATTTACTCTGCTGACCCGAGGTAACTCAGCCTATCTCGTTGATCGCTACAGCGAACGAAAAGAGTCAGCAGAAGAACTTTCCCGGCGGGTTAATCAGAGCAAAATCTGAGGGCTGGTATGAGTGATATAACGGCATTCAACAACTGCATGAGCGTGTTCTGGCGGCAACATGAAGCCGAACTCTCTCGCTTCCTGACATCGAAGACAGGTGATAGCGAAAAAGCAGCCGACCTTCTGCAAGAGCTATTCCTGCGTGCCCGCGCTCATTCAGACAGTTTCTGCGAGATGGAGAATCCGCGAGCCTGGCTATATCGGGCGGCGAGGAATCTGCTGATTGATGAGTACCGCACCACCAGGGAGTTTGTTGAGCTGGAAGAAGATGCCCCATTAACAGACGCATCCCCTAATGCAATCTCAACGCTGGATATTTGCCTGCCTGAAACATTACAGGCTTTACCCGAAGATGAGCGGTGGTTGATTGAAGAGTCCGACCTTAACCGGCGTCCCCAGCAGTCTCTGGCCGATGAACTGGGAATCACGCTTACGGCGTTTAAATCCCGTCTGCTTCGGGCCAGAAAGCACCTGAAAGAAACGATGACAGAACTTTGTCAGATTGAGGCGGATGACACGTCTCCCGTCTGCTGCCACAAAAAAATGAATTAATCGCGCATCTTTTTCCCACCACCTTCGTTTACCTCAGTGTAAAGCCAGATAACTAAACACTGAGGTAAACAGTCCATGTCAAAAATTGAGATCTTTGAATCTGCAGGCTGCTGCGCAACCAGTAGCGTTGTGGTCAGTGACGAAGCCGTCAAATGGAACGCAAGCGCCGAATGGGCGAAGAAAAATGGCTTTGATATTCAGCGCTATAGCCTCGTGAAGAACCCGCAGCAGTTCCTGAATACGCCTGTTATCAAAGAGTTTCTGAATACATCAGGGATGGAGTCCCTCCCTGTCACCTTACTCGACGGCAAGCTGGTGATGGCTGGCAAACTCCCGACTCGTGAAGATATCGCCCGCTGGGCAGGTATTCCGCTTACTCAGGACTGGAGTGAGGACAGCACGCAACCACGCTGCTGCAGCATTCCACGTATGCCTTAATTCCAGAGGAGCTATCACTGATGAATATGCCATTTTTAAAAGACATTCCTCCGTTCATCTTCTTCACCGGTAAAGGTGGAGTAGGTAAAACATCCCTCGCTTGTGCTACTGCGGTGTGGCTGGCCGATCAGGGTAAGAGAACGCTTCTGGTGAGTACCGATCCGGCTTCCAATGTCGGTCAGGTATTTAGCCAGACTATCGGCCACCAAATAACAGATATCAGTACCGTCCAAAATCTTGCGGCGATGGAAGTTGACCCGATGGCTGCAGCACAAGCCTATCGTGACCGAGTGCTCGACCCTGTTCGCGGGCTGATGCCTGCCGATGTAGTCAGCAGTATTGAAGAGCAACTCTCCGGTTCTTGTACTACGGAAATCGCGGCATTTGATGAGTTTACTGGTCTTCTTACCAACCATGAGTTGCGGGAAAAGTATGACCATATCGTATTTGATACAGCGCCAACCGGTCATACCATCCGTATGCTTGAGCTGCCAGGAGCCTGGAGCGGTTATCTCGAAACGAACCCTGATGCTGCCGCTAACCTCGGGCCGCTGGTGGGGCTGGAGAAACAACAGCACCAGTACTCAGACGCGGTTAAGGCGCTCTCTGATGCTGCACTCACGCGTCTGGTTCTGGTTGCCCGCGCCCAGGCTTCGACACTAAAAGAGGTTTCCCATACTCATGATGAGCTATCTGCTATCGGTTTGCAGCATCAACACCTTGCCATTAATGGCGTGTTGCCGCCATTTGTGGGTGAAAATGATCCGCTGGCGCAAAGTATTTTGGCTCGGGAAGAACAAGCGCTACTTGCTATGCCAGAGAATCTGGCGCACCTTCCCCGCTCGCAGCTGTATCTGAAGCCATTTAATCTGGTCGGTCTCGAAGCCTTGCGTGAGTTATTTACAGAGAGCGAAGCCTCGATGTCTCTCCCAACTACCACGCTGAATACTCTGGATTTACCGAAACTTGCCTCTCTGGTGGATGAACTCAGCCTGACAGGTAAAGGTCTGGTAATGACGATGGGTAAAGGCGGTGTGGGCAAAACGACTGTTGCGGCATCGGTGGCGGTATCTCTGGCAAAACGCGGCCATAAGGTCCATCTGACGACGTCAGATCCGGCAGCACATCTGTCTTATACTCTGGATGGCTCGCTACCAAATCTTCAGGTCAGCCGTATCGACCCGAAGGTAGAGACGGAACGCTATCGTCGCTTTGTTCTGGAAAATCAGGGGAAAGGGCTGGATGCGGAAGGGCTGGCGGTACTGGAGGAAGATCTCCGTTCGCCCTGTACTGAAGAGATCGCGGTCTTCCAGGCATTCTCACGGATCATCAAAGAGGCCGACGACCATTTTGTCATTATGGACACGGCACCCACGGGCCATACGCTGTTGCTACTGGATGCAACCGGAGCCTATCACCGGGAAATGGTGCGCCAGATGGGGCAAACACATGACCATGTGATGACGCCAATGATGCAATTGCGGGCCCCGGAGAAGACGAAGGTGATTATCGTGACGCTTGCCGAAACGACACCGGTGCTGGAAGCAGCAAACCTGCAACAGGATTTGCGTCGGGCTGAAATTGAACCATGGGCATGGGTAATCAATAGCAGTCTGGCTGCTGCGAAACCGTCCTCACCGTTCCTGGTAACCCGAGCCAGCCGCGAACTGCCGCTGATAAATGACGTTACAGAGCAGTTTGCAAAGCGTATTGCATTAACGCCACTGCAGAACGAAGAACCAGTGGGTGCGGCTCTGCTGGCAAAAATGGCAGGCTAATAGATGGGGCTACGGCCCCATTTACTGCAGCCAAACTTTTGCTTATACAGGTTATAAGTTTAAGTACTTAACCTGCTGTCGCGAATTCCGGTAGTTTGTAAAACACCATTACTGGAGTAACACGATGCACATTATTAATGCTGAAGAACAGCACATTACCGCGATACGCAATATCTATGCTCACCATGTTCTGCATGGTACAGGTAGCTTCGAAACCGAACCTCCGGATACGCAGGAAATGCTTAACCGACTGAGGAGCATTCAGTCTCGGGGATTCCCATGGTATGTCGCCCTGCAGGGCGATACGATTATCGGCTACTGTTATATTTCCCGTTACCGCGAACGCCATGCTTATCGGTTCACGGTTGAAAATTCGATATATATTGATCCGGCTTATCAGCGACAGGGCGTCGGAAAAGCACTGCTCGATCATGCATTAAAATGGGCCGAATCTGAGGGATATCGTCAGATGATTGCTGTTGTGGGTGACAGCGCTAACGTCGCTTCTGTTGCGCTGCATATCCGCGCAGGATTTACTGAAATAGGCACATTAAAGGATATTGGTTTCAAACATGGCCGCTGGCTTGACACGGTTTTGCTGCAAATGAAACTTGGTGAAGGGAATAGTACTCTGCCAGAAGATTCAGATCTTATGCTCTGAGGCAGGAATAAGGGGGCGTCTGCCCCCTTTATCTTTATTTCAATCGCTTACCTGTTTCATCAACGACTTTCTCGCCGTCTTCCTTAGCAAATGCGCCTTTTTGCGCATCCGGAAGAATATCCAGTACCACTTCGGAAGGGCGGCACAGACGCGTTCCCAACGGTGTCACCACAATCGGGCGGTTAATCAGGATCGGATGCTGAAGCATAAAATCGATTAACTGATCGTCAGTAAACTTATCTTCCGCAAGCCCCAGTTCTTCATAAGGCTCGACGTTTTTACGCAGCAGCGCCCGTACTGTAATCCCCATATCTGCGATAAGTTTGACCAGTTCATCGCGTGACGGTGGATTTTCAAGATAATGAATAACGGTCGGTTCATTACCGCTGTTGCGGATCATCTCCAGCGTATTACGCGACGTGCCGCAGGCCGGGTTGTGATAAATGGTGATATTGCTCATATCAGTATCTCATTACAAAGTGAAAGAGAGACGTAGCGCCAGCGCTGCCAGCGTTACAAACAGCACAGGCAGAGTCATGACGATCCCGGTGCGGAAATAGTATCCCCAGGTGATGGTCATATTCTTCTGTGAAAGGACATGCAACCAGAGCAGCGTTGCCAGGCTACCAATAGGTGTAATTTTAGGTCCCAGATCGCAGCCAATCACGTTGGCATAAATCATCGCTTCTTTGATAACGCCTGTTGCGGTGCTTCCATCGATAGAAAGAGCGCCAACCAGCACGGTAGGCATGTTGTTCATGATGGAAGACAGGAAAGCCGTCAGGAAGCCAGTACCCAGCGTCGCAGCCCAGAGTCCTTTATCCGCCAGTACATTCAGCACACCTGAAAGGTATTCGGTTAGCCCGGCGTTGCGCAGACCGTAGACCACCAGGTACATCCCCAATGAGAAGATGACGATCTGCCATGGCGCACCACGCAGCACTTTGCCAGTGTTAATGGCATGGCCTCGTTTAGCTACTGCAAACAGGATCACAGCGCCAACAGCCGCAATCGCGCTAACGGGAATACCGAGCGGCTCAAGGACAAAGAACCCAACCAGCAGAAGTATTAAAACTATCCAGCCGGTTCTGAAGGTTGCCAGATCTTTAATCGCTTTTGCCGGAGCTTTCAGAAGAGCCAGGTCGTAAGTCGGTGGGATATCCTTGCGGAAGAACAGATACAGCATAACCAGCGTGGCAACAATGGCTGCAATATCAACCGGCACCATTACCGACGCATACTCGGTGAAGCCCAGTCCAAAGAAGTCCGCCGAGACGATATTCACCAGGTTCGACACGATAAGCGGCAGGCTGGCCGTATCGGCAATAAACCCGGCAGCCATGACAAATGCCAGTGTCGTGCCTTTGCTGAACCCTAATGCCAGCAGCATGGCGATGACTATCGGCGTCAGAATAAGTGCCGCACCATCGTTGGCAAACAGTGCCGCCACCGCTGCACCAAGCAGAACGATATACGTAAAGAGCAAACGGCCACGACCGTTACCCCAGCGCGAAACATGCAATGCCGCCCATTCGAAAAAGCCTGATTCATCAAGCAGCAGGCTGATAATAATCACGGCAATAAAGGTCGCCGTCGCGTTCCAGACGATATTCCACACCACCGGAATATCGCTTACATGCACAACGCCAGATATCAGAGCCAGTCCCGCGCCTAGCATTGCACTCCAGCCGATCCCTAATCCCTTTGGTTGCCAGATAACCAAAACAATGGTCAGGACAAAAATAGCGCCTGCCAGTAACATAAAACCTCCTGACAGGGCGACTTTGTCGCCCTGTATATGTCAAAAAATTAACTCATCAACTCTCTGAGCTTTTCAATACCGGCGGGCTCTGACGCCAGCACCGGAACAAGCGCTATACGGTCAGCGTGCTGATTCTTAACAGCCTCAATCTGAGGCAGTTCCTGCCGGGCACGCTGGCAAAGCAACGGAGAACGCGTATCCGCAATGGAAAGGCTGTTATTGATAATCCAGCCCCACGGATGAATCCCCGCTCTTTCAAGGTCAGCCTGCAGGTTTGCCGCTTCCAGTACCGGTGTAGTTTCAGGCAGAGTGACCAGCAGGACTTTGGTGCGTTCCTGGTCCTGAAGCTGCATCATCGGAGTGGTAAAATGACCTTTATCCCCCATCTTCTTGGCAATCTCACGGTGATAAGCCCCGGTAGCATCAAGCAGTAATAGCGTATGCCCGGTAGGTGCCGTATCCATGACCACAAATCGTTTGCCTGCTTCACGGATTACGCGTGAGAACGCCTGGAACACCGCAATCTCTTCCGTGCAAGGAGAACGTAAATCCTCTTCGAGCAGCCGTTTCCCTGCTTCGTCTAGATCTCTTCCCTTCGTCTCAAGGACATGCTGGCGATAACGTTCGGTTTCATCGTGAGGGTTGATTCGGCTGACCTGAAGGTTTTTGAGGCTGCCGTTCAGCGTTGTACTCAGGTGCGCAGCAGGATCAGAGGTCGTGAGATGCACGTCAAATCCCATGTCTGCCAGCCTGACGGCGATAGCCGCTGCCATCGTGGTTTTACCTACGCCACCTTTGCCCATCAACATAATCAGGCCGTGCTCACTGCGAGCGATATCATCGACCAGGCCAGAGAGCGATAAGTTTTCAGGCGTGTACTGGAGGTTCGTTACCGGGAGCGGTAATACTTCAGAACCGGTATCCAGCAGCCCCTTCAAGGCTGAAACACCAACCATATTGACTGGCTGTAGTAATAGGGTATCTGTCGGTAGCTCAGATAAACCGGCAGGAAGATTTGCCAGTACCTCCTGCTCACGTTGCCATATCGCAGCGGCCAGGGCGTCATGTTCAGCTTCGGTTTTAAGCAGCACACCATTAATCACCAGATACTGGTTTTTCAGGCCAATTGCAGCCAGTTCTTCATGGGTGCGGGCGACTTCCTGCAGCGTAGATTTTTGCAGTCGTGCAACCAGAACCAGGCGGGTACGTTCAGGATCGGATAACGCCTCTACTGCATGAGCATACTGCTCACGCTGCTTTTCCAGCCCGGCCATTGGGCCAAGACAGGAAGCACCATCTGGATTACTTTCAATGAAGCTACTCCAGGCACCGGGAAGCTGGAGAAGGCGAATCGTGTGGCCCGTCGGCGCTGTATCAAAAATGATGTGATCGAAGCGGGTCAGCAGGGAAGCGTCTGTCAATAAGTCGGTGAACTCATCAAACGCCGCAATCTCAGTGGTACAGGCTCCTGAAAGCTGCTCGCTGATACTGTTAACAACATCATCAGGCAGAAGACCTTTGATAGGATCAACGATTCTGGCGCGGTATTGCTGGGCGGCTTCCTGCGGGTCAATCTCCAGAGCAGAAAGCCCAGGAACTGCCGTCACAGGGCGAATGGTATTACCGATAGCCTGATCGAATACCTGGCCGACATTGGAGGCCGGATCGGTACTGACCAGCAAAACCCGCTTACCCTGTTCAGCAAGGCGGATTGCCGTCGCGCAGGAAATAGAAGTTTTTCCTACACCTCCCTTACCGGTAAAAAACAGGTAAGGCGGGATATTCTGTAAGAATTTCATATGTCCTCCTGACATACTCAGCAACAGGAAGTATTACCACCACAGCAGCTGGTGGGAGCTAAACCTACCTTCTCCAGCGGTATACCGAACCAGCGAGCCAGCTCAGCGCGTTTTGGGTATCGCCCTGCCATCACCGTTTCACCGTCCAACAGCAGTAACGGAAGCCCTTCTGCTCCAGATGCTTCGAGGAATGCTTTCGCTTTCTCATTCTGAACAAAGCTCATGGGCTGCTGCGCCAGGTTGTAACGTTCAACCTGTACACCACGTCCTTTCAGCCACTGCACATCAGCAGAAAAATCAACCAGAACCTGATCGACATCTGAGCCACATACGCCGGTACTGCAGCACATTGCCGGGTCAAACACCGTTAACGTCTTCATTCTGAATACCTCACATTTGAAAAAACATATATGTTTAGGCAAATTTTTTAGATGCAAACAGCCTTACCGCTACCAGAGCAGTTTGCCGATGTCAGCTTACGGGCGATGGTCTGTACGTCGTCCTGTTGGCTTAACCAGGCCTGCTCAATCACCTGAGCGGCCCAGGAAGGAATATGCGGGGATAAGCGATAATGAACCCATTTCCCCTGCTTGCGATCCAGCAATAGACCGCTTTCCCGGAGCATTGCCAGATGACGGGAGATCTTGGGCTGCGACTGATCCAGCGCTGTACAAAGATCGCACACGCACAGCTCTCCCATCTCTCTGAGCAGCAGTACGATCCCTAGACGGGTTTCATCGGAGAGGTTTTTGAAGAGTTGTAGGGGCTTCATAGGAATTTCTCCTCTGACGGAAACATTCATTATCACGCGGAAAAATGAAACGATCAACATCACATGCATTTTTTCATATATGAAAGCAAAACTCAAAATTTTTAAAATTTAATAGTAAAAAATGTGAATAGGAAATATGATTTAACATCATGTTTTAAAACAATAAAACGTTTCAGCTTAATAACTTAGTAGGACTTTGATATGTACACTAATGTAGGAAGCTATTGGTATAAATTTGATTTTCATACACACACTCCTGCCTCATCAGATTACAAAGCGCCAGCAGAAACAGCAAAAGAGTGGCTCATTGCCCTGATGGAAAGAGAGGTTGACTGCGTTGCAGTAACTGACCATGTTAGTGGGGCATGGATTGATATCTTGAAGCAAGAGCTAAAAGCGCTTGAAACATCCTATCAAGAATATCGCCCATTAATTTTATTCCCAGGATGTGAAATAACCGTAAGCACCGGGCAATCTAGGGTTCATATATTATCAATTTTTGACCCCTCTTGTGGCACAGCTAAAATTAATGGTGTGCTTGGCATGTGTGGGATTACGGAAGGACATGGAGATGCAGAGTCAACATGCGCTACCGAATCTGTTGATAAAGTAATTGAGCTGATAAGCAAGGAAAATGGAATTGCTATTCCTGCGCATATTGATGGTCCTAAAGGGCTATTAAAGGGAATAAAAAACAACAACTCAGAAATAAGTACATGGGCAAAAAAAATTGTTGCAGCAGAATTTGTCGATTTAAACTTCCTTGATAGCGTAGATGTAGAACTACAAAAGACATTTCAAGATATAGGTAGAGTTAAAGGTTCTGATGCTCATGAAAAGTCTAGACTAGGAGCTAATACCTCTTGGATCAAGATGGGAAAACCAACAATTGATGGTTTAAGGCTTGCATTATACGATAATAAATTCTGCGTAAGTAACGAAATTGACGATCCTAATTCTCTACCAAACCTGTCAATTAACAACCTAACAATTAAAAAAATGACCCACTGTGGAATTATCCCAGGAAAACCTGTTGAGATAAAACTGCACCCTCTCTTCAATGCTATAATTGGTGGACGTGGCGCTGGTAAATCAACATTTGTTGAATCACTACGAATTGCGATGGGTAGATCTGAAGAGTTAGTCGGCTTACAATCTATAAAAAGAGATCTAGATTCTTTTATTGATGGAGTTACTAGAGATGATACCGAAATCAGCGTAGGAATAAAGAGGCGTGATGATTTATTTAATGTTATATGGACAAAAAATAATAATATTGAAATAAAGAAATTTGAAAATGAAGAGTGGCAAGATGCTCCGGGCAAACCAGAGGAAAGATTCAATATAAGCATTTATAGCCAAAAGCAAATCAATGCCTTAGCATCTAATCCTGAAAGTTTGCTAAACATAGTTGATCGAACACCACAAGTAGATATTTCCAGCTGGAAACAGAAATTAGCTTCCCAACAAGTTACATCAATTAATTTAGCAAAAAGCATTAGGAAAATTGAGCTGAGCGCTCTTGAAAAAACCTCTATTCAAGCACAAATTGATGACTTAAACTCTGATATATCCAGCTTTGAAAAGGGTGGACATAAAGATGTTTTTAATAACTATCAAACGCTATCAAAAAAACAAACAAAAATAGAAGATAGCTTCCAAATAGAAAGTTTGAGCAATGCATTACAATCAATTATTGATTTTAACACAGTCCCTCTTGATTTATCTAATTTAGGACATGAGTTAGAAAATGAAAATGAAGTAAGTGAAATTCATAAAAATTTCACTACTGAAATTGATAAAGTCATATCTGATATCAAATCATCAAAAGCAAAGATTGACAACATTGTACAGCAAACCGTACAAGCACTCGATAACTCTGAATGGAAAAAAAATAGTAAAAAAATCATTGATCGGTATAAGGAAGTTGTTCAAGCTTACGAAAGCAAAGGGCATGAACTGAACCCTCAAGAATATGAACAATGGATCGAAAAAAGAAATAACACACAAAAACAGTTAGATGAAATCGTAGAAGAAGAAAATAAACTTGAGTCTTACAAAACAGATTTTAATCGTTCGATTTCCTTGAGTTACATTTTACGTAGACGCCTACAAAAAAAACGAGAGAAATTCATCCGTTCAGTAATTGGGAATAATAAATATGTTAAAATGTCAATCATTCCATTTGGAGATAAAAACAATATTGAAAATGATTTCCGTTCTATTCTAGGTTATAGCAATGGGTTCAATTCATCCATTTATCAAGATGATCGTGAAGATAGTTTACTTTATAAAGTAATAAATGATGGTGGAGATTTAAGAAAAACGATAAAATATATCTCAGAAATAAAGGATACTATATTCAAAATTGCAGAAGGTGAAGATGTAACTATACATAGAGTCGATGGCAGATTTAAAACATCGTTATGTGAAAAAATAAAGTCGCAGCCAGAAATATTAGAAAGAATAATTAATTGGCTTCCACAAGACCGTTTACTGGTAGAATATGCAAGAGATGTTGAAAAAGGGAAGTTCGCCTCAATTGACAGAGGTTCTGCGGGACAGAAAGCCGCTGCAATTCTCGCATTCCTGTTAAGTCATGGAGATAATCCAATAGTAGTCGATCAACCAGAAGATGATTTAGATAATGCTCTAATCAATAAGTTAATAGTATCTCAAATACATAGCAATAAAAGAAGAAGACAAATTATAATCATTACCCACAACCCAAACATAGTTGTAAATGGAGATGCTGAGTACATAAATGTTATGCATTTTAACGGCGGTCAGGTGCAATTACTATCTGCAGGTGGTTTATGTGACACTGATGTCAGACTTAATGTTTGTGAGATAATGGAAGGTGGTAAAGAGGCCTTCAACTTAAGATATAATCGCTTACTTAAAATGTAAGAATAATCTAATTGTAGCAAAGGATTGCTACAATTAGACTCAAGAATATATAGCTCTTAGTATTTTAAAAGTAAACAAGAGTTCTCTATATCACTATATAACCCACCTAAACGCTAGCGTGTTATACGTTTCGCGGATTAGTTTTTATCGACGTGAGCAAGCTGTAACTCAATCAAGACAGTGTTAAATTTCTATTCATGCAAAATGGTACGCATCGTGTGGTGGAACCCATGCAGCATAATGCACCGTGCTACGAGTCAGCCAGACATCAGTATGAGCTTAAAACGTAATTGAAATAAGCAGGGGTTCCTTTGACAACTTGCTCAATAACGCTTAAATGATTTTGCCTAGCCTCATCAAATGAGCTGCCTCCATATCCATCCTGGAGGAGAGCGTCGCGAATAGCTTGAGAAATAAAACGGTCAGCAAATCCCGCCTCAAATATACTCATGGATAGCGCGTCAGGGAGGCCATTTTTTAGGCTCTTCTGAAAATGAGCGAGCGATGCCCCTTGCTCTCCGATTATTTCCTCTGGACTAAAAAGGAATTGTGCAAGAGCTGCTAGAATGAGCGAACAATCAAATGCCAGTGTGCTCTCCAAGAACTTAAGAATATCGTCGTCACTCACTTTTTGTTTACGCTTACCGGCTTTCTTTTTAACCTGCATCAGAGATGCTTTCTTGAAGATTTCTCCGTAACTCATTCCGCACATCCACGAAAGTGCGATCTCGAACCCTGCACCTGCAGGCTCGACGCTACGGAAAAAACGATTGTCGCAGAGCTCGGTCAGTAGTGGCCAGACGGCATTGAGCCATGCATGACAGGAATCCAGCGCTAGCAGCATTGCTCTATGTTCGCCTGACCATACTTCAATAAATTTAGTCTGCTTTGCGCCCAACAATGTCTTGCCGAAGAATGCCTGCTTTAAGGGTGAACTCTCAACCGACTCAATACGTCTGGCAACCAGCCTGAAGTATTCTTCAAGTTTCTCAGCTTCTTCGGCAGAGGCAAGCGAGTACGCCAATGTCTCGCGTGCAAGTTCCCCGGCCCTCTGTTCAAAGGCGGTTGCATCCATAGCAGCACAGTTTGCCATTAGATAGCTTTCAAGTGTATGCGTCATCTTTTTCCGTTCTGCCAAGGAGCTCAACAGCGCTTTTACTAGAGCATCTTTTTGCGGCTTACTGAGGCGAGGGTCTGAATCCGCCACCAGATGAGCCCAGCTTTCCCAGTCAACTTCCTTATCCATAAAGTCCAGTAAATCGCCCCCAGCAAAAGGCAATACTTGGTTACGGGGGAGTGCAAAAGGTTTTAATAATAAAAGGAGCGAACTGGTGACGCCTTCAGCGCGATCAGGAGAGAGAAGCTCCACAGCGCTTTGAAATTTCCATCCTTCCCGCCAATTTTTCCTTCTGTCCCAAACTGTTGAATCAGCGAAGATTACAACCCCCTCAGTATGCATCCCTGCACGACCGGCACGCCCAATAAGATTCTGGAAGTCGCGAACTTTGACACGTCCTACCCCCTGATATACTCCCTGCACGATAAGATAGCGAATAGGCAAGTTTACACCTTGAGCAAGCGTAGATGTGCATGCAATAAAGTTAATCAGTCCTTTCTGCATACCATGTTCTAGTGCTAAGCGTATACCCTGAGGTGTATTACTGTGATGCGTGTATATACCCAGCTTTGCAGCTTTTAAAAGAAAGGAATTGCTACCGAAATTACCCTCAATAATAGTTTTCAGTGCCATGACTTCTTCAGGATTAGCGTAGGTTGAAGGCCATAACGTGTTATATCCTGCATCCGCAATCTGGACAGCCCTTTTTGCTATACCATTTGCAATCAACTTTGTCCCACAGAAAATAGCTACGGATCCCTTACTAATAACGCGTAGACCCAGATAGAGCGATACGTCGCTCGATTTCGTCCGGGTCGGAAATATCGAGCTGTCTGCTTTAATTCCCGATAGCTGTGCCGCTTCGATTATTCTCGGAACAAAGTAGTCTTCTTTGTCATATCCATTTTCATGAAACATTAACTGTCCAAGCGACTCTGTCCAGCTTGCAAAGGCAACAGATCGGCTCGTAGGTAATAGCGTTGCGCCGTCAATAACCTGTGCCTTATCCTCACCCATCAGCCAGCTAGCAATGGCCTGTGGATTTTGCATCACAGCTGAAATAAGCAGAGTCTGCGCTGTATCAGGCAGCAATCCCTTGATTTCGGTGAGCAACAATTCATAGGTTATACCTCTCACGCCAGTATCAAACTGGTGCCCCTCGTCGTAAACGACAAGACCAATGTGTTTCAAAGCTTGGGGGGACTGACGCAGCACATAGAGAAACTTTTCGGGCGTGAGGACTAATACGTTCGATGTTGAGGGCGGGGCACTTCCCAAAAGGTCAGCAATTTGTTCAACGAAGTCAATCTGCAAGGCATCCGTCAGTTCATTGACTTTAATGTCATCGCCGGCCAAATCTTGCCGAAGTGATAAGGCAATTTCATGGCAGAGTGCCCGAAAGGGTGCAACCACAACCGCAAGCTTCGTGCGCCCAGACATGAATGCACTGCGCAGAACTAACTCAATCGACCTAGTTTTCCCGGCACTTGTAGGCATCTGAATCAAGCCCGAGGCACCTCTGAATATCCCTCTTTCCCCTAAAAGAATCTGAGAAGGCCAGAGTTCTTTAGGGAAGCGTTCCCTCTGAATGACCGGCCGCCAATGATCCACTGATAAACCTGAATATTGGGAGAGGGTTACCCAAGCAGATGCTGCAAGCCTCATACGACAAATCGATATGGCGACATCTGCATAAAGCACTTCCTCGGGAGTGCCCATTTTATAAGCCTCATTCCTGAGGAGTTTCATTAGCACATCAATCTCTTGTAGCTGGGTACCTCCGGCAAAATGGTTAGCAACCGCACGCGAAAACGATGTTAGTAGCGGTCCATAACGTTTGTCGTCTAAAAGCCAGTAAGTCCTCCAGTCCGCTTTGAGCAACCATTGAAGCAAATGCTCAACATTGTTGTCTTCTTCCTTAGGTTCAATTCGACGGGCAAGGACTAAGCTACTTCCCGGTCGTCGAGCCACATAATAGGCGGCAGAGGCTAATAGTAATGTTGTGCTTTCGAGGCCTTGTGCAAATCCAGAATCCAGAACTGCGTCAAAAAAGCTGGCGCAGAAATTCAGCTCTGCTTGCGGCTCAGGGGGAAGAGAAACTAATGGCTGTGACAGCTCAGCCAGCACCCCGGTAACGTCGCCCAAGGTTGCCACGGTCATAATAAACAGCTGCAGAGGATCTGAACCTTCAGGCATTCTGAGATGCTGAGACTCATCCAGACCAAATTCGTACATCTTACCTTTCGAGCGTGTTATGCCAAAGAGGCGTTTGCTATTGAATCCAGCCTTCATTTGCAGGCCCTCTCGTAAAGTTCATGAACCAGTTTCATCTGAAGATCGGCTCTCACAACCATCAGATAAAGTTCTGCCTCATTTGAGTGCGTGTCGGCCAGTGTCTTGGCAAGCTCTTCTTCATTGAAAGCTGTGTAGCAAAGAACAGCTACCGCACCTGAGTAATATTTATAAGGGTTATCTGCAGGATTCTGAAACCGTGCAATTCGGCTCACTTCCAGTGTCTTTCCTTCACGAAGGTACCGACGTTTAGTGGCGTTTAACGTGAAAGCTTGCCTTATGTGTTGATCGTTAGAACCATCGTCAACAGCATTTTGGAGCTGGCCACCATATATACTACCTGAAAGAGACGCTTTAACTTCAAAGGCATAAAGGGCATCCCCTCGATTGGGAGTAGCAATATCCAACTGATGGAAGCCTAGTATATCAACGCCTTTGACGGACTCATTGTTGCTGGCTTTGTCAGCGTATTTTCCTCGGGGCACCCACAGATTGAGCGTGAACTCCAAGTAGTCGGAAATGAGAAATTCAGCGAAATCACCAGAACGAATTGATGGCCCGGGAGCCTTGACTTTGTCGGGGAAAATATGTGCATTTAGATACTGTTCTATCGTCATTCCTGTCCCGGACAAGAGCTCAGGAAGCTCCTGGTCTGTACAGTATTGCCGACGAAAATGCAGTGCCCAACTGTCAAGAATCGCCGGATCAGTTGGGGGCGAAAACTCCCAAACATTTATGGTCCGGCCTTCAACGGTTATCAAACCTGCTGACCTTAAATGTAAACCTTTTAAATGGTCGGGTAGCATAACAGCTCCTTTTGTTGGGCATTCACCTTAAAACAAGATCGGCAATCCATTACTACTGTAACAATACTGTCAAAACATTAGATTAAACGGGGGATAGTAACCTCGTAAACAATTACTGGTTTGCAGTGGGGTGATTTCGGCATACTTGTCAACGCAATTAGTGGTTTTGGGGCTGACATTTATGACGGACGTCCTAGACGTCTGAGTTAAGGAATCTTATTCTGTTTATACGCACCCCGCGAAATCCTAGCCTGCCTCCTCTTAATCAGCTCAAGCACATGCTAAAATGCCAGCCCTCAACACAGGTCGGACCAGATACCTATTCACCGCCCGTTGAGTGCCACTGGAGCGATGATTCAATAATACGCCGATACATGGTGTCGATCTGACGCGGTGCACGACGAATGTATTGCTCCGCCCTATCTCTTTGTTCTCCGGATAGTTGTTCTAAATACTTCACAATTGTTTCGGCTGTTGGAAGGGTTTCTTTACCGTTGAATTTTGGAGGGAGACCGGTCCATATCACATGGTCCACGTTATTGGTATCAGCCCATTCAGACAATCCTGGGATCAATTTTGGAGAAGGCTGACCAGCAGACCACCTGCAAACATGCTTTTCAATATTTTTTATTGGGATACCTTCACGGCAACGCAAAGCCTCAATACTAGAGGTAAGATCCACTGATTCCATTATCGCCCACAGGGAAGGCACTAATCGATCAGCTTCGACTAGCACAAGCGTAATCCGTCCATCTAACGACTGTCTGGCGAATTCAACGGATATAAGTGGGCCATCCTCAGACCATTTTCCCTGAACAGGTAAACCTCTTGGCTCCCAAATTAAGGAACCCCATCCAAGACAAGCGATACGAGCCATTATGCCTCCATCAGCATGGTCAGTTTAAAGGTAAAACTCACATACCTTACCGTGCCCTATTGGCACTACATTCAATCGGCTTTCTGAATCCTCACAGAGCGTTATAGCCTGCGTTTGTATCTATCGTTTCAACTTATATAACTAAGCAGATCTTCAGAAGTAAATGTAACTTTTCTCCAGAAAGCAGAAATGAAACTCAGCAAAAAAAGAAATTTTCTGGTATGGAACTCTTCCGTTTTGGAGGAGACCTGCTTGTATTTTCACTTTATCTAACGAATAAGTAGCTAAGTTTGTAGGTGAAATTATGATGCTACGATTAGATTAAATTTACTAATGTTATCAATGCAATCCGCATACCACTGCATCATCTCTCTCCGTCCTTCCAGATACAAAGCATGGTTATACGTCCCACGGATCGCATTCTTATCGACATGCGCAAGCTGGGTTTCAATCCATGTCGTATTGAATCCTTCCTCATGCAAAATTGTACTCATCGTGTGCCTAAAACCATGTCCAGTAACCTTTCCCGTATACCCAATCCGTTTGAATACCTGATTAATGCTCGCTTCACTCATCGTCTTGCGGGGATCATTACGCCCTGGGAACACCAGCGGATATTGCCCTGACATCACTTTGAGCTGCTGTACGATTTCCAGCGCTTGGGTAGAGAGGGGCACCAGATGAGGCCGTTTCATCTTCATACGCTCTGCAGGTATTTCCCACACCGCTTTTTCAAGATCAAACTCACTCCAGAAAGCACCTCGAAGCTCGCCGGTACGAACTCCCGTAAGGATAAGCAGACGAGCGGCAAGAACAACTAACGGGCTGCCTGTATAGCCAGAAAGAGCTTTAAAGAAGTCTGGTAACTCCTCAACGGTAAGGAAGGGATAATGCTTTGATTCATGCCCTGACATCGCGCTGGTTAGATCTGCTGCAGGGTTGTATTCCGCGCGGCCGGTAACGATGGCATAACGAAAAACTTCGCTGCAGCGCTGGCGAACCTTCTTGGCCTTCTCTGTCGCGCCACGGCTTTCCATTCGACGCAGCACATTAAGCAAAACCAGCGGTTTGATTTCATTTACCGGCTGCTGGCCGATATAGGGGAAAATATCTTTATTGAATGCTTCGATGATATCTGAGGCATAGCCTTCTGACCACCGACTCACCTTCGTGCCGTGCCACTCAAGTGCCACAGACTGAAACGTGTTGTTGAGTTGCACATCGCGAACCAGCTTTTCTTCTTTCTTGGCAAAAGATGGATCGATACCCTCGGCCAGTTTTTTCTTGGCTTCATCACGTAGCGCCCTCGCTTGTGCGAGAGACACTGCTGGATAAACACCAAAAGCCAGACGTTTCTCTTTTCCATTGAAGCGATATTTCATTCGCCAGTATCGAGAACCAGAGGGCACAACCTCAAGATACAAACCAGCACCATCTGCCAGCTTGTAGGCTTTCTCTCTGTGTTTAGCAGCGTCTACCTGTCGTGCATTTAGCTTCATTGGGGGCATCTCCCTGGACCGAACACAGAATGCCCCCACTTATGCCCCCAACTGCAACTTGATTTCGGTTGAGTCCAGTTGATAACAGGAGATAAGATACGAGCCAGAAACCGCAGTATACGGGCTTTTAGTTGATTTCGGTAGACTTGGGAAGAGTTTGAAATGGTGCCGATAATAGGAGTCGAACCTACGACCTTCGCATTACGAATGCGTAAATTGATCTTGTAAAATCAATACCTATCGAATTTAAATGGATTTTTTGCCACAATATTGCCACAGTTCGTTAGGAATCAGACAGAAATGGCGACTATACGCAAACGTGGTAACTACCAATGGGAAGCTCAAATCCGTAAACGTGGTTTTCCCTCTCAAACCAAAACCTTTAACACCAAAGTAGAAGCAGAAGCTTGGGCCAAAATGATCGAGTCAGAAATGGCGAGAGGAGTTTGGCTTAGCCGCAGCGAAGCGGAATCTACGACATTGTATGAAGCCCTAACGCGATATGAAAAAGAGATTGTTCCCGACAAAAAAGGGGCAGTGCAAGACCGATCATTGGTGCGGATACTAAAAGGCACTCAGCTGGCGAAAAACTATATGGCTAGCATCAGGAGTGCCGATGTCGCCAAGCTGAGAGATGAATGGTTGAAAATCTATGCTCCTGCAACCGTTTTAAGGCGTTTGGCCTTACTTTCTCATGTATTCAATGTTTCGCGGAAAGAATGGGGCATGGAGAGCCTGCTGAACCCCGTAGAGGCCATTCGCAAACCCCAACCCAAGAACTCCAGGACCAGACGCCTGGAAGCGCTGCCTGTAGTTTCTGAGAAAACCGGTGTTACGTCAGGAAAGGAAATAGCCAACGAGATCGAACATATCATCGCCGCAACACATTCATTAGTATTGCCAGCAATCATTCTTCTGGCGTTAGAGACAGCCATGCGCCGTAGCGAAATCGCAGAGCTTCGATGGCGCTTTATCGATCTTGATCGGCGAGTTGCACATCTGCCGGATACTAAGAATGGTAATGCCCGCGATGTCCCTTTATCAACGAAAGCCATTACGATACTGTCCAGTCTCAAGGAACATTCTAAGCCAGCTGCTGATAAGGTTTTTGATATGCGTGCAGACGCGATTACCCGAGCTTTTGACCGAGCTGTAAAACGAGCCAGAGAACGATACGAGAAAACAAACTCATTATGTGAGGAATCTTTCCTTAAAGATTTAAGATTTCATGACCTTCGACATGAAGCAACTTCTCGACTTGCTGAAATTTTCCCTATGCATGAACTAACCAAAATTACAGGACATAAAGATCCAAGAATGCTAATGCGGTATTATCATCCAAAAGCTGAAGATTTGGCGTTAAAGTTGAAGTAAGGACGTTGTATGGATTATAAAAATAAGTTAGTTGATGCATCACCAAAATTAAACAACCCTCAACTATTGGCTATAATATACTTAATACCTTTTGGATACTTGATTGTAGAAAACCCATTATGGCTAGAAAATATATACGTTGCCGCTCCAATTTTCCTATCATCCATAGCTTTATTAACCAGTGTATACATAGGATATCGTGATTTATTAAATAAAGTATTTAATAATGCAGTAGTTAAATGGGGCGTAACTGGCTTTACATATTCCGTATGCTTATGGATCGCAAAGTTTAAGCTTGACATAGCTTATGGTATAGTCCCAGAAAATCTTAATTACTCGACATTAGCTTATGCTTTCATGCTCTCATTTCCAATAGGAGCAATGATTTGTGCAATTACAGTCTATATATACATATTTTTGCGAGATGTATCCCCAACAAAAATAGTAATATCCTCTATGATATCAGTATATATTGGAAACTTGGCTCAACATCATATGCAAATGAACAATCTTCCTGAAAAAATATTATTAATAGGACTCATAATTATGGTCCCCTATAACATGGTCAATCTAGCCAGTTCGTTAGTTATTAAAAGGAATTTTAATTTTAATCGTTTAGTATCAGGCTTATCCCTTTTTGCTGTGTCAGTTGCTCTTTTTATTATTAGCATGACAACAATGAAATATATTGAAAGATTTCAAGAAAAGTTTATTTTTCTTGATGCAAGAACATCTACGACATGTGATAGCTCAGAAAGCAAATCGCTTTATATTGAAAAAAATGAAAATCAGTGTTATAGAATATCAGGAAATAAATTCTCGGAGTTAAGACTAACTCTTGTAGATAAAAACATCTCGAATATAAATAATAAGGGCACGTCAACTTATGAACAAAAATAACCCTGCAAATTCATTTTCTATAGAAGCAAGGAAAGAAGCTTTTCGGAGGGCTGAAGCCAGTCTTTTTTTATCAAGTAAAGATCCTAAAGGCTCCTCATTTTTTAATGAAATAAAAAATAAGGTGATCAATGGAGAGCTAACCTATGAAGAGGCAAAGAGAGAAGTGTTAAATCATCACATTGAACAATCTAAAAATAAAATTAAAAAAGGCTAACATCCAGTTAGCTGTATTAGCTCAGGCTCGAACTGACTGTTTGCGTAGGCAAAATGCAACCAAATCTGACAGTCTGCTTTGAGCGAAAAGCGGACATCTTAAGTCGGTTTTTTTTATTTATACTATTACCTCTATGTAGCCATGTTATATGGCTACATTTATACAGCAGTAAGGATTAGTCTTTTCCTGGACCATAATTGAATTTTGTACCTTTACCAATCGCGTAAAACTGTCCGCCGGCTACGTAATGGACAGTACGTAATTCATCAGGCGCATCATCAAAAATCCAATGCCCATTTCTGAAAACTCGGTCATCACTCCATGCTCCGACAATTTCCCCCATGAACAAGTTGTGCTGTTTTTCATTTTCTACATTGGGTATGACCTTACAGACTAGCCAGCCAGCGCAACCTTCAACTAAAGGAAGATCAAACTCTTTCTGATAAAATAGTGGGATTTTACTGTTTTTATCGGGTGTGTCAGAATAACTGTGGCCTCCAGCATATAAAACCATTTCCATCTGTTTTACTACTGGGATCTGGACAACGTAATATCCACTTTTTTCTACAAGTCCGCGAGTAAATGCCTGTGGGCCTATAAAAGCCATTACTTTATTATTTCCTACTAACCCCACCCAGGCTGCTGCCATGACATTTTCAATGCCATCATTTTTAGCCGATATCATCGTCGTTGGCCCGACCTGCAATAAACGATAGGCTTTGTTTAACTCTACTGGTTGAATTGACATAATTTTCTCTTTTGAGTTCTGATAAAAATTAAGACAGGTTACTTATTTGATTGTTCGATTATATGACTGGAATAGTTGCAAATTAATTGCTAATATTAAAATACATTATTGCAATTTCCACAACAATCATGAACAAACTTGATGCTCTAAAGTTTTTTATTATCGCCTCTGAAACCCTGAACTTCCGCGAAGCAGCCGTCAAGCTGTCGGTTTCACCATCAGTAGTAACCCGAACAGTCGCTGAGTTGGAGAAACAGCTTGGTGAACCTCTTTTCAAACGTAATACTCGGTCGATCTTTCTCACCAGTTTCGGTGAGTTATTTTTACCCCAAGCGAAGCGACTGCTGGAAGATTCTGAAAAGTTATTTCTGATGGCGAAAGATGATAATGAAATGAAAGGTATTGTTCGCATCACATTACTTCGATTTCCAAATCATGAGCAAATCTTGTATGAACTGTTGACTGCACTGCGTCCATATCCTGAGTTATTTATCGACTGGCGTTTAGATATGATGAAACTTGATACTATCGAGCATCGTATCGATATAGGCATACGCGTAGGGCGAGAGCCTAATCCAAACTTTATCATTAAAAATATCGGGCAAGTTGAACATATTTTGGTTGCATCCCCTGAACTCATTGCGCGCCTGGGAGCACCAACTGATTTAGAAGATCTTCGACAGCGTTATCCATTTAGTGGTTTAATTAATCCTGAAACGGGGAAATCATTTGAGTTTATGAGTGACGCAGTGAATACTTTTGTCCCTCGTCATATTGAGTTTTATACTACAGATCCATACGCCGAAATTCAGGCTGCATTGGCCGGAAAAACGGTTGTACAATCCAGCGATTTTATCTGTAGGGAGTACTTAGCAAGCGGCCAACTTGTTCCCCCACTGCCAGAACTGCGACAGGAGAAATGGCAATTTTATTTATATCGACCTTACCAGCTGATTACTCCCAAAAGGGTCACGGTCGTTTTCTCGCTATTAGAAAAAATATTACGCAAATATTTCTCATCAAAATAATATTTTCCTCAACGTCCGCTCCTGGCACAGAGCGGACTGTCAGCTTAGGTTAAGCCCTATGCAGTAAAAGTGTAAGATCAAGTTTGATCTAATACAAGTTAGCCTCTTTTCACTAGTGAGCCATTTTATAGTCCCTTAATGCATTTTTAAGTAACTCAGTTTGCTCATCAGCATCATCATAATTATAAATTCCGGTAGCAGAATAATACTCTTCGATGCATAGAATATTTATCAATGGTTCACAAATCTCTTTAATAAACTCCTTGTTGTTATCGGCAAAAATAATTTTTATTCCTTCCAAAACAAAGCTATTATAATCAGCCATTATCCACCTCCTTACAGGTGTTTAGTGGAAGCGTCAGTTAACGTTACCGCGCTAACTGACGCGTCTAAATCAAGATTTTTTACTGCCAATTAAACTATCACCCTCAAACTCACCCTGTTCGTGGTTACTCTGACGATCGGCGGTGTGTTTACGTATTTGATTCGCTATTTCCCCACCAACGGTCTGTTGTGATTGGATAGAATTAGTACTTCCCTTCATCATCTGATACTCCGCAGCTCCATTAGACAGCCCGCTCGCCATGTGAGAAGCCATGCGGCCAGCTCGTGAGAATGATGAAGCAAACCCCTGGCTTCCTCCGCTGACGCTACCTGTATTGCTCCCTGCATAAGAACCACCGGAACCGCCTGATGGTTGTCCTCCAGAAGTATCTACGGAACCGGTATCTTCCTCGCCGCCAAATCCTCCACCTGAACCACCTTTATAACCAGAACCAGATTCTTCGGCCATCGCCGCTTGGGCAGATTCAAATGCTGCTTTTAGAGCGGAAGCACCACCACTGACTTGAGCTGTAGCGCTCATTGCCATTGCCCCAGCGCCACTGATTGCAGTAGTAGCAGCGCCAGTAATCATACCTGCTCCAAAACCACCGATCCCTTGTAAGGACGCTCCTCCAACAACGCCTGACAACAACAACGGTAATTTATTCGTCAATACTAAAAGAATAATTGACGCCAGAAGTAAAACAATAAGACTATTAAGATCAGGAATATCATTTTTAATAATAGAAAAATACTGATCTATAAATGACTGCCCAATCCCAATGATTAATGTCATCGCAAATAACTGAATACCAATCGATAATACTGTGCGTAAGTAATTTATTGCAATATCAGAAGTCCATTTCGAGCCACCAAACCCAAGCAAAATAACTCCTGCATAACACAACACCCATGCAGAAACTAACATTATTAGCATATTTATCGCGATAAGCGCCATTACTACTAATACTATTATCGCGACGGTTATCATAATGGTCGAAATCATTGGAGACCAAATTGATGCTGCTGAACTGACCTTTGTTAATATCACAAAAGCCATATCAACTATGCTGGAGGGTGAAATACCAGTACTTGTTCCTAAAGCATTTGCTGCAAGTTGTCTCATTGAGTTAATTATAGATTGTGATATGGCTGGGCCGTTGATTAAAAGATAATAAAAAAAACCAATCACGGCAAAAAAACGAACTATTTCTGCAAGTGCACTGATTAAACCTTCCCCTTGCATCGCCAACATACCAAATGTCCAAACCATACTTATTAATACCAGCCCCCAGAAGAGCCAATTTGCATAATCACCAATTACTAATGACCATGTACTGGCTACTTGCTGAAACTTATCTAATAACGTATCAAGTAATCCGCTACTATCTAATTGACCAGCATAAGCATTTACAGAAAACAAAAAAATCATTCCCAAAAAAGTGAGTTTGCTTACTATTCTCATAATTACCATTCTCGCTTAGGGCTAGGATTGTTATTACTGCGCAGGGCACATTTATCGTAGTTATGTTCGTTCAATTTATTATCTGGCGTCGATAAACAATCTTCATCTTTTTTATCGCAAGAGCATAGAATCAATGGAATGATTAGAATAAAAATGACCAAAAGTTTATCTTTCATTCAGCTACCCCTCACCAAATTCGCTTCGGGCTTGGTGTGTTCTCGCCAGCTAACGCTTTTTCATCAGCTACTATTTGTTGGGCCTCTTTATCGGCCTGAGCCTGTGCCATTGTTGCTGCAGCGTTTTGTTGGGATACCAGAAGCGAGCGGATTTGCAGCAACTGGTTCGTTTGAGCACTGGCAAGCTGGTTAGCGGCCTGAATTGCTTCCATTTGCCCTTGTGCGCTGGTTGCCTGAGTTTGCAAATCTGCAAGGTTATCAGCATCGCTTTGCAGTGTTTCCTGCTGTTCGTCGAGAGCCTTAAACACGGCGTCATTGGCCTTTTTACGTGCCTCAGAACTGTTCTGCTCAGCTTTACGAAGTGCGCTAATTTCATCCGTAGTACATTCAACATTACTGTTAAAACACGGTGATGAGCGGTAGTAATTCACGTCCTGATAACGTTTCAGATATGAATCAAGACTTCCGGCTTGATTTTTGTAGTAATTAAGGGTGTCCTGCGCCTGCAACAATTTGTTGATGGTCGAATTGGCCTGATCCCAGATATAGGCAGCAGGTGCGACTGTATTTTTGAGCATGTTTTCATACTGCTGCAGCTGCGTCTGGTACTGCTGGATCTGTTTTGCCACAGCCTGAACGTTGTTGACTGCGCTGATTGTGGTCTGCACCACATTAGTACCATCGATTACAGGGATACCGGCTGTCGCCGGTAATGCCATGATGGACGCCAGGAAGGAAGCTGCTAATGATTTTTTAGCTGCTAAAATCCCTCTCAGTGATGAAAATACTCGGAGCATTAACTTCATTTGCCCACCTCAATTTTAACTGATTATTGATATTGAAAACTCGTACTTTTAACAGATACAGATATTTAGGAAACCATAAATTTATTTGTCCAAGATTCTATCCATAATATTTCTTAGTTCTTGTCTGGTTGATTCTATTTTAGCAAGCAACGTTTTTATCAATGAGGGTGGAAAATCAACTGTGCGTGGATCGTTAGCTAACCACAGTTTAAGTAACCCACCAAGTCGACCAAGATCAGCATTTACTCGGCTAAGCTCTACAACCTGTTCAATATCTACCATAGACTCAACCTGATAACCCATTGCTACTTTACGAATGAAACTCGCTACACTTAAGCCAGATGCTTCTGCATTTTCCTGGATTTGCGCTTTTTCATCTGGCAAACAATAAACTTTAATTGGTGTACTATTTTTTCTAGTCTGAGAAACGGTCATATCATTCTCCATACAGGCGGTAGCCGATCAGCCTCGCAGAGCAGGACTCCGTTGAGCAGCTCAGCTGCGAATAAGGGAAGGTAAAGTAGAAGCACCGTTTACGGTGGGCCTACTTTACATGTCCTGCCCTACATTTGCCGTTGTGAATCTGTGTACGTATTGTGTATTCCTGTGTACTCAGTGTGTTTTCCTAAAGCATTTGTGCAGGATTAGTCGTGTAAAAGTGTGCAGCATATGTGTTTATTGAAAGGAAACTTATTTGAATACGCCAAGGAATATTTTTATTCTTGCGGCTTGAGCTTTGGTGGTCTGCCACGTTTCCTTTGAGACTTATTTATCTCTTTCGATATATCATCATTCTCTTTCTTTGACTCAACGGATTTATCTATCCAGTCCTTGACATCTTCTCTACGCCAGAGAAGGCGTTTATTACCTGGAAGACGGCACCTTGGTGGCAGACATTTTGGATTTCGCGTTGCATCACTGCGTATACTTTTTACGGTTTTCTTTAACGCAAAAGCCAACTCTTCAACGGTTATAAGTTCTGGCATAACTGATTTCATCGAAGAACCTATCTCTCAGTAAAAATTAGAGGATTTTAGCGGCTAAAATTTTAGCTGCTAAAATTTGCAAACCAACGTTATGAATTGAGAATAATTAAAACTTACTGGCAAAAATAATTATGTCAACAGAGTTTTTTATTCAGTGGGTTCTTATTCTGCAGGAAATTTGTTTTTTTAGGCGTTTTTTTGAACGACGCTAAGGTTTTAATAATTCTTTTAATCTTTTGGTTATATATAGGGTTAAAGATCTGGTTAGAAGGGTGTGGAAAAGAGATATATTTAATTGTTTATTATGATAATTTTTGATTAGTAGCGTACCTCATATGTCATGAAACTCTACCTCAAATGTCAATAAACCCTACTTCATATGTCAATAATATAGAAAATAAAGAAACAGGTTGTGCACAACATTATTAACAGAATCTGTGGATAAATACACAGCTTATACATGATAAATATAAATTGTTTAGCTAAACTAAATAGCAACAAATAAAATGAAACAAAATGTAAGTAACAAGGGGTTGTAGATGATTTAGAAATTTGGTTAGCTAACTTTTATAACAAACACTGTTGGTAAAAGTTTCATTTCTGACAACGGATATATCGAATTTTAGTAAGAAAAATACTTCAACTAACCTTACTCTCTGATTTGTTTAGCTAAACAAATTTCTACATGGAATCCTATGACGTTTGAAAAAAAGGGGGAGATATGAGGACGATAAATGCTGCACCTTCAACTGTCGGCGAGATTTTATACGAAGAATTCTTGAAACCATTGGATATGCCTCCCGCAAGACTTGCTGAACTGATGGATACGACATATGAAAAAATTTGGGAAATAATTAAAAATGAGCGAGATATAACCCTTGAAGAAGCTACTCAACTCTCGATAATTTTCAACACAGATGCATCTTTTTGGATGAAACTGCAAGAGCTACATGAGACATGGTTTAATAAACAAAAGTAAGATCGTTCAATTAGATTAATTAATCCTAATACATGATTTTCTTTGAAAAATACACATGCATTACTAGCGACTTATTAAAATACGATAACACTCGGACAACTGAGGGTTAAAAAATCGAATCCTAGATGATGTGACCCAGTCCTGACCGGACAAATCATTTTAGCAGTGGTATATGCGACACTGAAAGCGGATATAAAGAAGCCCGACTGGTAAAATCGGGCTTTTTTTTGGCACTCTGGCCTGAATGGAACATCCTACATTAGACGTTAAGATCTTACATCTAATTAGCCGAAAATACTAATGGACGACTAAGCGTCTTTGATTGCCTTTGTATGTTGTTGTTGTAACATTCTTTCGACCTAATCGTGCAGGCGGTGAACAGATTCAAAGTCCTTGCAGGAAAACAGGTGGTACTGTGTTTGATTGTCTGGCAGGAAAGAGTACCTCAACATCTAACTGTTGAGTATTAACTTAAAAAAACAACTATATGCATGATTTTAAAGGAAATAAAATCCCTCGATGATCATTGTAAATTTTGCTATAATTCGCCACGGTCTAAGTAGTGAGGTTTACGTTGAAAAATCATACAAAAATCAAGGCAGTGGATCTTTTTTGTGGAGCCGGGGGGTTAACGCATGGTCTCCAGCGTTCAGGCATATCCGTGACCGCCGGATATGATATCGAGGAATCCTGTCGTTATGCGTATGAAATCAATAACAACGCCAGATTTATAAAACAAGATGTAACTCATCTTTCAGGAAATGATGTTGCAAAGTATCTGGCTGGCGGCGATTACACCCTCCTTGCTGGATGTGCACCCTGCCAACCCTTCTCAACATATTCCAGAGCAAATATAAAACGAACTACTTCCCCTGACAAACGATGGAACCTTCTGGAAAGCTTTGGGCGCCTGATCAATGAGATCACTCCTGATTTCGTTACAATGGAAAATGTTCCTGGCTTGGCAGAACAGGGAGTTTTTAATGCGTTTTTAGCAACTCTTCGGCATAACGGTTATTCATTTGATTATAAAATCGTATTTTGTCCTGATTATGGAATGCCTCAAACTCGAAAAAGATTGGTATTAATTGCATCAAAAGTTAGCGAGATATCAATAATACCAGCTACGCATACTGCAGATAAATATGTCACTGTAAGAGATGCGATTGAGCATCTTCCTCGCATAACAGCAGGCGAAAAGGATAAAGTTGATCCTATACATCGCTCATCAATTCTAAGCCCTATAAACTTAAAGCGGATTCAATATTCAAAACCTGGCGGTTCTTGGCTGGATTGGCCGGAAGAATTAAGGGCTAGCTGCCATAGGAAAATGACAGGAAAAACTTATCCAAGTGTTTATGGACGGATGACATGGGATGAGCCATCACCAACAATTACTACTCAATGTAATGGTTATGGGAATGGTAGATTTGGGCATCCTGTGCAAGATCGAGCGATCAGCCTAAGGGAGGCTGCATTACTACAATCATTTCCTTTAGCTTATAAGTTTCATGATGATGAAAACCCGCTAAGCGTCGCTACATTAGCTAAAATGATCGGAAATGCAGTTCCGGTCAAGTTGGGAGAGATTATTGGCCAAAGTATAATTACCTCCTTGGCCAAATAAATATCATTGTGCAATCTTATAACCTTGTGCGGTTATGAAGTTTTCATAAGATAGGATTATATGGGCTAAGTATTCTTTGACTATATCAATCAACCGCCTAAAATCACTGGCTACATGGTTCGTACCACATTGTGTAAATGAAAGAGAACCATGAGCTAATTTGTTTCTTATTTCTTTAACTAGCCGAATAGGTCCTTTATCGTCTCTAAATGGAGCATTTACCTTTGTCCTAAGCGCTCTGGGAAGAGTGATATCAACACCTATACTCTTACTTATCCTTTCTATTTCTTTTAAGTCCCAATTACCTCCACCTCCCGGCGGGATCCTAAGTTCAAGAGGCTTTATATTTAATACTTGGTCAAATAGTTCTAACGCTTTCTCTAACCGTAAATCATTATTTATTGATTCAAAAGGGGCTGCTACAGATTTAACATACAGCTTCTTCATGTTTTCAGTTAGTAGAACTAGCTGCCCATTAATTCCTTGCGCCGCGTGCCGTTCGACAGCATCTATTAACATAGAGATCGTCGATTCGACCAAATTATACAAATGAAGATATATTCCAGAATACATTATCTTCTGCTGGTCAGGATTTATTTGGTACGGTGTTCCATTAACGCTGAATATAGCTCCTCCAGAGCCAATTGCAAGCTCAACATTATTCACCAATTCAAAATAGCTCTCGATATCAGCAACTCTTTCATCAAAAACATCTTTTACTAGTTGCATGATCAAGCCCTCTCTAAAAGAGCATCTCTAATATAACCAATTCTTCCCTGCAATCTTCTTATTGCGTTAGCACCATCAGAACGAATTTCAGCCTTAAAGGAATCACTTTCTAGTATTTCGTCAGTTTGTTCCTTCGTTACTTGAAGCGCACCATTAATTTCTAATGCTAAATGCGAGCCTATCGCTATGGACTCGAAACGAGTACGTGGCGTTGTTGAACCTTTAACCGTTTTCTTAAATCCGAGACGGAAACTTTGTTCTACGAACGATAGCATCCGAGAGAAACGCTCTCTATATTGCTGGGCCAGATCTGCATTATCCTTGAATGATTCATTCATTCTCTTTATATATCTAAATATAAATGGTGAAACATCATCTCTATATCCTTCAAGCCCATCGGAGTACGCAAAAAATCTAGTTACTAGTTCTTCTGGCTCTCGTTCTTTTTTTTGCTTTGCAGAAACAGGCGCTAGTTTGATAAATAATTCATTAGCAGCTAATTCATTAATTAAATCCATAAATGGACCACGTAAAACCCCCCGCCTAACCTCCGCAGGATTAGCAACTTTACTACCGGTGTTTATCCTTTCAAATAAATCAATCCTTGCTTCCATATCTGTATCATCGGATAGTATGATACCCCGGATAGATTTATTTAAAATTTTTCTTTGGCGTGCTAATGGTAAATCTTCAAATTTTGTACCATTAAGAAGATCCAGCCGCTCTAGCCCATCAAGGGTTAAACGATTTTTAAAATATTCATCAAGGGTTCTAAGCCTCTGCGAACCATCAACAATTTCTAGTTTTCCGGTATCGTCATTCATCCAGAAAAATACGAATGGTATAGGAAGACCTATGATTAGCGACTCAATAAATTTACATTTTCTTGGTTCATCCCAGGTATACTCGCGTTGATATTCAGGTACCGTATACTCACCAGCGCTCACTTTTTGTGCAAGTATCTCTACAGTATATTCTGAGGTGTAAAAATCGATTTTTTTGGAGTACGCTTTTATTTGTTCATCAGCTTTGAGCTGTAATTCCTTTTCCATGCTGGCCTCAATCAATTAGGATGAATTCTCAGCGCCTTCCCCTTGTGATAGCAATCTCTGACAACATTCGTAACCAGCAGCCATCAAGCAGTGTATTGCTCAAAGACAAGGGGGAGCTGCAAGGTAAACATGCAGTTAGCATACCCTTGCATTGCTCCACAAACAATCGCACTGTGTCTGCCACAATTTTGCCACACTCATAACGCGCAAAAATGCACATTAGTGTTGAACAAAGCAAAACACTGCAATAGTAACTTAATGATTTTACGAGAAAAGATGGTGCCGATAATAGGAGTCGAACCTACGACCTTCGCATTACGAATGCGCTGCTCTACCAACTGAGCTATATCGGCCCTGCAAGATGTGCTGACGAGCGTAAGCACGGGATAGAAGGTTAAAACTAAGTGGGTGATGCGTCAATGCCCTTGCGAATCAAACGGCTACTTTTGCATCACCCAATTAGCATTAAGCACGAATGGTATCGTCGCCGAAACCAATCCACTTATAGGTCGTCAGGGCTTCCAGGCCCATCGGGCCGCGCGCGTGCAGCTTCTGGGTGCTGACCGCCACTTCCGCACCGAGGCCAAACTGGCCGCCGTCGGTAAAGCGGGTAGAGGCGTTGACGTACACCGCCGAGGAATCCACCTCGTTGATAAAGCGGTTCGCGTTGCCCAGGGTGCGCGTCAGGATGGCGTCAGAATGCTGGGTGCCGTGCTCGCGAATATGCGCTACCGCTTCATCCTGATCGGCCACCACCTTCACGTTCAGATCCAGCGACAGATACTCATTGTCATACTGCTCCGCTTTCACCGGCTCTACGCTGGCCGGGCCGTTTTGCAGCGCGGGCAGGGAGGCCGCATCGGCGTGCAGGCTGACGCCGCTTTCCGCCATCTGCTTGCTCAGCGCGGGCAGGAAGCGTTCGGCGATATCCTGATGCACCAGCAGCGTTTCGACCGAGTTACAGGCGCTCGGGCGCTGCACTTTGGCGTTAACGATAACCTTCAGCGCTTCGGCAACGTCGGCGGAGTGGTCGATATAAATATGGCAGACGCCGATACCGCCGGTGATCACCGGGATCGTCGACTGCTCGCGGCACAGCTTATGCAAACCTGCGCCGCCGCGCGGGATCAGCATATCGATATACTTATCCATCTTCAGCATCTCGCCGACCAGCGCGCGATCCGGGCTCTCAATCGCCTGCACGGTGGCCGCCGGTAAGCCGCACTCCTGCAGCGCCTGCTGAATCACTTTCACCGTGGCGGCGTTGGTGCGCCAGGTCTCTTTACCGCCGCGCAGAATCGCCGCGTTGCCGGTTTTCAGGCACAAAGAGGCGACATCGACGGTCACGTTCGGACGGGCTTCATAAATTACGCCCACCACGCCCAGCGGCACGCGGCGACGCTCAATGCGCAGGCCGCTGTCCAGCAGGCCGCCGTCGATTACCTGACCGACCGGGTCCGCCAGGCTGCAGACCTGACGAACATCGTTAGCAATTCCGCTCAGGCGCGCCGGGTTGAGCGCCAGGCGGTCAAGCAGCGCCTCGCTCAAACCGTTGGCGCGCGCTTCCGCCAGATCCTCAGCGTTAGCCCGCAGGATCGCGTCGGTCTGCGCTTCAAGATAGTCGGCAATCTTTTCCAGCACCCGGTTCTTTTCGCGGCTGGAAAGCTGCGCGAGTTTGTACGAGGCCGCTTTGGCAGCAATGCCCATTTGTTCCAGCATTTTCAGCTCCTTAACGGATAATCATGTCGTCACGGTGGACGGCGACCGGGCCGTATTCATAGCCCAGAATGGCATCGATCTGCTGCGAGTGCTGCCCGGCGATGCGGCGCAGCGCATCGCTGTTATAGCGGCTGACGCCGTGGGCAATATCGCGGCCTTCAAGGCTGCGAATGCGGATCACTTCACCGCGCGAGAAGTTGCCGGTGATGGTTTTAATCCCTTTCGGCAGCAGGGAGCTGCCGCGTTCGAGAATTGCCTGGGTCGCGCCGGCGTCCACGGTAATTTCGCCCGCCGGCGGCGCGCCGAAAATCCAGCGCTTACGGTTTTCCAGCGGCGATTCCTGGGCGTGGAAGCGGGTCCCGACGGAGATGCCCTCCATCACGTCGCCAATCACCCCCGGACGGCTACCGGCGGCGATGATGGTATCAATGCCCGCGCGGCAGGCGACGTCGGCGGCCTGCAGCTTGGTGCCCATACCGCCGGTACCTAAACCGGACACGCTATCGCCCGCGACGGCGCGCAGAGCGTCATCGATGCCGTAAACGTCTTTAATCAGCTCGGCCTGCGGGTTGTTGCGCGGGTCGGCGGTGAACAGGCCCTGCTGATCGGTCAGCAGCAGCAGTTTATCGGCGCCGGCGAGGATTGCCGCCAGCGCCGAAAGATTATCGTTATCGCCGACTTTAATTTCAGCGGTCGCCACGGCGTCATTTTCATTAATGACCGGCACGATATTGTTATCCAGCAGCGCGCGCAGGGTATCGCGGGCGTTGAGAAAACGCTCGCGGTCTTCCATATCGGCGCGGGTCAGCAGCATCTGGCCGACGTGAATACCATAAATAGAAAACAGCTGTTCCCACAGCTGGATAAGACGGCTCTGGCCGACCGCCGCCAGCAGCTGTTTCGACGCAATGGTCGCGGGCAGTTCCGGGTAGCCGAGGTGCTCACGTCCGGCGGCGATCGCCCCGGAGGTGACTATCACAATTCGATGACCCATCGCGTGCAGCTGCGCGCACTGGCGCACTAATTCAACGATATGGGCGCGGTTCAGGCGGCGGGATCCGCCCGTTAAAACACTGGTGCCCAGTTTTACCACCAGCGTCTGGCTATCACTCATGATTCTCTGCCGTTCAAAAAGGAGTTTCGATATCGAGTTGATGTTGTAACAGGAGTCAGCCCGCTTGCCAACACCTGGCGTGGTGGACGAACCACTTCATTGCGCGGATCGGGCATTCTGGCGGGGAAGTGTGACACATTCATGACGGAAATAATTTAATACCCTTTTTTAGAAAAAGTTCCATATTGTCATAAATTTTTAATATTAGAGCGTTAAAAAACCTGCAGTTTTTGACGGGGCTTCCGCCCGGAATTGATTAGCGCGTATAAATAAATCACCAGGACTGAATAATGAAAAAGAGCTCACTGGCATTAATGATGATGGGTCTTATTGCTTCTTCGGCTACGCAGGCGGCAGAAGTTTATAATAAAAACGGCAATAAACTGGACGTCTACGGCAAAGTCAAAGCGATGCACTATATGAGCGACTATGACAGCAAAGATGGCGACCAGACCTACGTTCGTTTCGGCATCAAAGGCGAAACGCAGATTAACGACGATCTGACCGGCTACGGCCGCTGGGAATCGGAGTTCTCCGGCAACAAAACTGAAAGCGACTCTTCGCAGAAAACGCGTCTGGCGTTCGCCGGCGTGAAAGTCAAAAACTACGGTTCATTTGACTATGGTCGTAACCTCGGCGCGCTGTACGACGTTGAAGCCTGGACCGATATGTTCCCGGAATTCGGCGGCGACTCTTCCGCGCAGACCGATAACTTTATGACCAAACGCGCCAGCGGCCTGGCAACCTACCGCAATACCGACTTCTTCGGCGTGGTGGATGGCCTGGACCTGACCCTGCAATATCAGGGTAAAAACGAAGGCCGTGAAGCCAAGAAACAGAACGGCGACGGCTTCGGTACCGCCTTAAGCTACGACTTCGGCGGCAGCGACTTCGCCGTCAGCGCGGCCTACACCAGCTCCGATCGCACGAACGATCAGAACCTGCTGGCCCGCGGCACGGGTAAAAAAGCGGAAGCCTGGGCGACCGGCCTGAAATATGACGCCAACAATATCTACCTGGCGACCATGTACTCCGAAACCCGCAAAATGACGCCAATCAGCGGCGGTTTTGCCAATAAAGCGCAGAACTTTGAAGCCGTGGCGCAGTACCAGTTCGATTTCGGCCTGCGTCCGTCCCTGGGCTACGTGCTGTCAAAAGGCAAGGATATTGAGGGAGTGGGGAGCGAAGACCTGGTCAACTACATTGACGTTGGCGTGACCTATTACTTCAACAAAAACATGAACGCCTTTGTGGATTACAAAATCAACCAGCTGAAGAGCGATAATAAGCTCGGGATCAACGATGACGATATCGTCGCTGTCGGTATGACCTACCAGTTCTAAGCCGTCGCCGGTAAAAAACAATAAAGCCGCCGTGGTGACAGGGCGGCTTTATTCTTGCTGATTAACGGTTTTTCGCCAGATGCAGATTATCGTTATTCATCGTGATCTGCGCGTTATATTCCTTCGGCAGGCGGCGCGCCTGATAAAATACCGATTGCCAGTACGGATTATCCAGCGAAGAGCGCATCACGCCCTGGCTGGTGGAGGCATGGAGGAAATTACGGTCGGTATCATAGAAGCCGACGTGCATGCCGCCTTTAATACGGAAGAAAACCAAATCTCCCGGCCGCAGCTGCCGCGGGCTCACGCGTTCTCCCATATGCAGCAGTTCGCGGGTGGTGATGCGCTCCATCGGCAGGTTGAAGCGATCTTTGAGCGTACGCCAGACAAACCCGGAGCAGTCGACCCCGCTTTGCTCCGTCCCGCCCCACTCGTAGGGCGTTCCCTCCCAGGTATGCATCTGATCGTGCAGCGCGGCGATCACCGGGATCAGATCGTCAGAACCTCCGTCGATGGTCGCGTGGCTACTCTGGGCGGCGGTTTTATGCGGTTTCGATGAGGATGAACATCCTGCCAAAAGCAAAAAAGGAACAAATAATAGCGCGTGAGAGAGTCTGGGCTTCATATCATTGTTTTTCGTCACTGAAAACGGGCCGTGATATTTTATAGCCGATTCGCTACGGCCTCAGAATGACCAAAAGCAAAATTTACGAAACCTTACGTAAATAATATAGGTCGGATACGCGGTGAACATCGGCGGTCTTTATTTTCGCCGGGAGCGCCTCATTTTCCATTAATAAATTTTTTCTCCGCGAAACAATATTTCACAAATATCCATATGTCGCGCGTCTGTTCCGCTTCAGCGCAAGGTGAAAGATCCTCATCATCCCGCCATTGCGCCGCCAGGCTGCCCTCCAGTACTTTTGTAGACTAAAAGAGAGAGTGGGGCGGGCTAATGCATCTGGATTTTCGCCAACTGCGCAACTTTGTCGCGTTAGTTGAATACGGCAGTTTTAATCGCGCGGCGGAGGCGGTGTGCCTGTCGCAGTCGGCGTTCAGCCGCAGCATTCAGGCGCTGGAGCAGAGCGTCGGCCATCCGTTATTCGATCGCCAGAGCAAGCTACCGACGCTCACCCTGCACGGGCAAAAGCTGCTGCCCTACGCCCGCCGCTTTCAGGAGCTGAACGTGGAGCTCAGCAGCCAGCTGCGCGAAGCGGACGATGCGCAAAACGGCGAGGTCGCTTTTGGCTGCGGGCCGGCCCCTGCCGCAAGGCTGATTCCGGCCGCCGTCGGCGAGTTTCATCGCCTTTTGCCGCAGGCGAGGGTGCGCTTTCAGATTGATAACTGGCTGGCGCTGCATCAGGCGCTGACCTCTCAGCTCTACCCTTTTGTGGTTGCCGACAGCTGGCAGGCCGAGCTCGACCCGCAGCTGCGCGTGCAGCCGCTCAGCCCGCAGCGCTGCTTTTTCGTCTGCCATGCCGATCATCCGCTGGCCAAACAGGGGCCGGTCTCTATCCAGGCGATGCTGCGCTACCCCTTTGCCGCCCCCTATCTGCCGCCGGGCGTGCGCAAGGTGCTGGCGACCCTCAGCCAGCAGCAGGACTTTACCCCGGCGATTCAGTGCGATCATATCTACGCGCTGCTTGCCACCCTCGCGCAGACCAGCGCAATTAGCTTTGCCAGCGAGGACGGCTTCGCGCTATGTCAGCACAGCCATCGGCTGGTTAAGCTGGAGCTCAGCGATCTGCCTGAGGAGTGGCGGCTGATGCAGACCCGGTTTGCCATTATCTCTCCGGTTCACGCGGCCCAGCCGCCGCTGGTGGAGAAGCTGATTGAGATTATCCTTCATACCGATCGTCAGCATCAGCTTCAGCTGCTGGCGCAGGAGGAGAGGGGTTAACCGGCGTTTTTCGCCTGGCCTTTGGCATCGTACTGCGGCCAGCGGTTTTCCAGTCCCTGGGCTTTCAGCGCCTGCTCGACAAACTGGCCGTCTACCCACTGGCTGACGTCAAAAGCGCTGCGGATTAGCCGCCCGGATTTAGCCTGTTCGACGCTATTGCTAAAGCTGTCGGTCAGGAACGGATCGATACGCGGCGAGGTGGTAAAGTTCAGATCCTGCGGCTGCAGCTCTTCGAGAAACAGCGCCTGCGGGATCTGGCTCTGCTGCGCCATCTCGGCGGACCAGGCGTCGCGATTGGCCGGGTCACTGATTTCAGCGGCGTTCTTCACCAACACGTTAACGATCTGCTGGGTCGCCTGCGGCCAGGCGTCTATAAACGTCTGCGTGCCGAGGAACCCGGCCTGAGTGGTGTTCTGGCGGCCGGAGTCACCGCTTTTGACGACCACATCAATCTTATCGCCGCGTAGCGCCAGCAGCGAAACGCCGCCCCACACCGCATCGACGCGACCGGCCGCCAGCGCCGCTTTGCCGGCGTTCCAGTCAAGGTTGATCGTCTGCAGGCTGCGCTCGTTGAGGCCGACGGTTTGCAGCGCCCGGTCAAAGGCCAGCTGGTCCGCCGTGCCGCGATAAACCGCCACCCGTTTGCCTTTCAGATCGGCGAGGGTTTTAATCCCGGAAGCTTTGGTCACCGCGAGGTAAGATTCCGAACCCCGGCTGCCCAGCAGCAGGCGCGTCGGCAGCCCGTTGGCCCTACCGATAATCGCCGCCAGATCGCCGAGGTAGACAAAATCCAGCTGGCGGTTGGCTAATGCTTCATTTACCGCCGGACCGGCGCCTTTGAAAAACTGCCACTGCACTTCCACGCCCTGCGGCTTAAACACCTCTTCCAGCTGATGGCGGATAAACGCCATGCCGACCGGCCCCTCAATAAAGGGTTTACTGCCCGCGCTCTGGTCCGGCACGCCGATGCGGATAGTGCGTAGCGTTTCGGCCTGGACGCTGGACGCCAGGCTGATGACCGCGACCAGCGCCAGCAAGGTGCGGTTGAATATTGCTTTCATCATAACGTGTTGCTCCCTTGAGTTTTTTCTCACCCTAAAGAGCCAACGGGCTGCGTGTTAAATGCTTTTATTCGCCAAGCTTGGGTGAAAAAAAGCTAAATCAAACGCCGCGCGCCCGGCAGGCTGAAATGCATTCGATGCATCGGGATTATTCGCCTTACGCAATGGCGGCGAAGGAGAAGTCACGTTTTGATAGCGGCATAACTTGCCGAAAAGTGGGCCGATATGTCGCAGATGATCTTAAGAACCGATGCCCCAGGCAGGCCGGGCTTCAGGCTTAACGGCTGGCCGTGGCTGCTGCCTGCGTTACTGCTGCTGCTGTGGTACATCGCCGCCCGCGAACGATGGATGCCGGAGCAAATTTTGCCCGCGCCGTCGGTGGTTGCCGATACCGCGCTATCGCTGCTGAGCGGGGATCTGCTGGCGCAATGGGGATTCAGCCTTCAGCATCTGGCGCTTGGCCTGCTGCTGGGCGCTATCGCTGGTACGCTGCTCGGCGCGCTGTTCGGCCTGGTGCCGGCCGCCGCGCAGCGGGTGGAACCGCTATTCTACGCGCTGGCGCAAATCCCGACGCTCGGCTGGATCCCGCTGTTTATGGTGCTGTTCGGGATTGATAACGGCCTCAAGCTGGCGGTTATCATCAAAACCACCGTAGTGCCGATGACCATTAACACGCAGCAGGCGGTGGCCGGCGTGCCGCAGGCCCTGAGCGAAGCCGCAAAGGTGATGAACTTTTCCCGCTGGCAGCGGCTGCGCTGGCTGGTGATCCCCGCAAGCCTGCCGGGCTGGTTTACCGGCCTGCGTCTGGCGCTATCGCAGGCCTGGGTGTCGCTTATCGTCGTCGAACTGCTGGCCTCTTCAGAAGGCATTGGCTACCTGATGGTCTGGGGTCGCCAGCTGTTTCAGCTGGATATCGTCTTCGTCACCATTGCGGTCGTGGGGCTGAGCGGCATGCTGATGGAGTGGGCGGCGAACCGCGCCTGTACCCGTCTGGTGTTCTGGCCGCAGCCTGCCGCCGGACGCCTGGCGTGGAAACCGCAGGCCAGCTGGCGGGCGCTGCAGCTGCCGCTGGTCCTGCTGGCGCTGTGGCAGCTGGCAAGCTCGTGGGGCTGGATCGATGGCGCGCTGTTCTCTTCGCCGCTGGCGGTGGCGACGCGTTTTATTCAGGGCGCCCTGAGCGGGGAGCTGACCGCGGCGATGCTGGCAAGCCTCGGGCGAGCCTTTGTCGGCGGCGCGCTGGGGATTGCGGGGGGCCTGCTCTGCGGACTGCTGCTGGCGCTGCGCCCGCGCGCCGGGCAAATCTTCACGCCCACGCTCAACGTGCTGCGCCATATCGCCCTGTTTGCCTGGCTGCCGCTGCTGACCGCATGGGTGGGCAACGATAACGGCGGCAAAATCGTTTTTATCGCGCTGGCGTCGTTCTTTCCGATGTTCTTCAGCACCCTGCAGGCCGTGCTTCAGCGTAACCCGCAGCTCGACGAAGTCGCCAGGGTACTGCGCCTGGGCGAGTTAGCGCGCCTGCGCAGGGTTATTCTTCCCGGCGCGGCGCCGGGGATCTTCGCCGGTCTGCGGCTGGCGCTGATTTACGCCTGGCTTGGCAATATCGGCGCGGAATATTTCATGTCCTCCGGCGTCGGCATCGGCAGCCTGATGATCAATGCCCAGCAGCTGCTGGATATGCCCACCATTCTCTGCGGCATGGTGCTGGTCGGTATCACCGGCGCGGCGCTGGATAAAGCCGGACGTTTACTGGAAATGCGCGCCACCCGCTGGCGTCAACAGGAGCAGCTATGACCTCTTCTTCAACCCTGGTCTCTTTTCGCCACGTGCGTAAATCCTGGCAACAGGTGACGGCGCTACAGAATTTCAGCCTGGATATCGCCGCCGGTGAACTGGTGGCGCTGGTGGGCAGCAGCGGCTGCGGTAAATCGACGCTGCTGCGGATGCTGGTAGGCCTTGAATCAGCGACCCAGGGCGATATTTGCATTAACGGCGAGCCGGTCACCGGCGTGGGCAAAGAGCGCGGCATTGTGTTTCAGGAGCCGCGCCTGTTTCCCTGGCTTAACGTGCTCGACAACGTGATGCTCGGCCTGGCGGATGAAAAGCTCAGCCGGGCGGCGAAGCGCCAGCGGGCGCTGGAAATGCTGGAGCGCGTGCAGCTCAGCGAATTCGTCAACGCGCTGCCCGCGCAGCTCTCCGGCGGCATGGCCCAGCGGGTGGCCATTGCCCGCGGCCTGGTGGCCCGTCCGCAGATCCTGATGCTCGACGAGCCTTTCGGCGCGCTGGATGCCCTGACGCGCCACACCCTGCAGCAGGAACTTTTACAGATCCACCAGCGCGCGGGAACCACCACGCTGCTGGTGACGCACGATGTGGAAGAAGCCGTCGCCCTGGCCGATCGCGTCGTCGTGCTTTCGCCGCGTCCGGGGCGGATACGGGAAGTGGTAAACCTGGCGCTGCCCCATCCGCGCCAGCGCGATGATGCCGCGTTTACCGCCGCCTGCCGCCAGATTCGCAACCTGATTACTTCTGCCTGATTCTATTATTTAAGGAGCAACATATGGGACATCCTTCCGTCTACCCGACCGGCGCCACCCTCTACGATCCGCAGCGCGCCTGGAGCGGCTATACCCTTTTCCAGGCCACCGAACACGGCGCGGTGCTGGTGGACATGAACGGCCGCGTGGTGCGCGAATGGCCTGAACTGCACGGGTTTCCCAATAAAATCCTGCCCGGCGGCGCAATCCTTGGCCACAGCGGCGAGCGCGACCCGCGCTACGGCATGCAGGATATGCTCGATCTGATCCAGGTGGACTGGGAAGGCAACGTCACCTGGAAATTCGACCGCTACGAGCAGGTGAGCGATCCCGGCAACGCCACGCGCTGGATGGCGCGCGCGCATCATGACTATCAGCGGGCGGGCAACCCGGTGGGCTATTACGCGCCGGGGCTGGAGCCGCAGGTGGATGGCGGCAATACCCTGATCCTCGCCCACACCAATCTGGTGAATGAAGCGATCTCCGACAAGCTGCTGCTGGACGACACCATTATCGAAGTCGACTGGCAGGGTAACGTGGTGTGGGAGTGGCGCTGCAGCGACCATTTTCACGAGCTGGGCTTCGACGATGCGGCGCGCACCGCGCTCTACAACAACCCGAATATGCGCGCCAGCGGCGGCGGAATGGGCGACTGGATGCATATCAACTCGATGTCGGCGCTGGGGCCGAATAAGTGGTACGACGCCGGCGATACGCGTTTTCATCCCGACAACATTATCTGGGACGCCCGCGAATCCAACATTATTGCCATTATCGACAAACAGAGCGGCAAGATCGTCTGGCAGCTGGGCCCGGACTACAGCAAACCGGAGCTGAAGCACATCGGCTGGATCATCGGCCAGCACCATGCGCATATGATCCCGCAGGGGCTGCCGGGCGCGGGTAATATCCTGATTTTCGATAACGGCGGCTGGGCCGGATACGGCGCGCCGAATCCGGCGTCGGCGGACGGGGTGAAAAACGCCTGGCGCGATTATTCACGGATCCTGGAGATCAACCCGCTGACCCTCGATATCGAATGGCGCTACTCGCCCTATGAAGCGGATCTGCCGCAGCCAACCGATTCGTACCGCTTTTACAGCCCCTACATCAGCAATATGCAGCGCCTGGAAAACGGCAATACCCTGATTAACGAAGGATCGAACGGGCGCATTTTCGAAGTGACCCGCGACCACGAGATCGTCTGGGAGTATATTTCGCCGTTCTGGGGCAAGACCCTGAACAACAATATGGTCTATCGCGCCTACCGCATTCCCTACGGCTGGATCCCGCAGCTGGCGCAGCCGCAGGAGACGCCGATTGCGGCGGTCGATGTACGAACCCTGCGCCAGCCCGGCGCGGCGGCGGCCGGTCCGGCGCAGAGCGTGGTGCGGGTGGCGGGCGTACAGCCGTACAGTAAAAGCGCCGATGCGCTGTGCGTGGCAACCGATAACGATACCCTGCGCCGCAGTCCGAAGCTGTTCCGCGTCGCGGAAAGCGCGTTCACGCCGATAAGCGCGGCGAGCGAGCTGGAGAGCGAACGGCCGGTTCTGCTGTTCGTCGGCGCGGAACGCTGCGTGCACTGCCGCAAGCTCTGGCAGCTGCTGGCGCATGAAAAGCTCAGCCCGCGGCTTGCTCAGCTGGATACGCGCTATCTGGATGCCGACCGGCATCAGGATCTGGCGAGCGACCTCGGCGTGCGCGGCCTGCCGACGCTGCTGCTGATTAAACCGGGGCAGCCAGCATCGCGCGCACCTGCGCAGCTCTTGGTGGACACGCTGCTCGACTGGCTGCATCGCGCAGCCGGGTAATCCGCGACTACGGCGGGCTGGCGCGTGCCGGTTCGCCGTTTATCTGGCGGATAAACGCCATCGGCGAATAGCCCATCGCTTTGCGGAACATCGCGGTAAAGGCGGCCGGATACTCATAGCCCAGACTGAGCGCGACTTCGGTAACCGAACGCCCCTCGCGCAGCGCCGTCATGGCGTACATCAGGCATGCCTGCTGGCGCCAGTCGCAAAACGCCATCCCGGTCTCCCGGCGAAACAGACGATTAAACGTGCGTACGCTTTTACTCAGTTTTTGCGCCCACTGCTGCGGCGTACTGCGGATGCTCGGCTGGCGCTGAAAATCGCCGCATAGCGCCGCGAGGTGGCTGTTCTGCGGAAGCGGCGTAAACATCGGCAGCGGCGCGGCGGCGCGCAGTTCATGGAGCAGCAGCGCAATCAGGACGGCATCGCGCCCGCTCTCGTCGTACAGCAGCGGTAGCTGACAGGCGGCCAGCAGCAGCTGATGGGTCAGCGGAGAAACCTGTAAGACTTCGCAGCGTTCGCTTTCCCGCGGGGCGTCCCGCGCGTCAATATACAGGCTGTGGGTGCTGACGCCGGGCATCCAGACGCGATGCGGTTTCGTCGCCGGGATCCAGACCCCGCTGAACGGCGGCACCAGCCACTGGCCGTCGTCCGTTTCGACCTTCATTAATCCGTGCATGGCGTACAGAAACTGCGCCCGGCGGTGGCTATGTCGCTCCAGAAGCGTGTTGGGCGGATAGTCGCTGCCCAGCGCCAGCACCCGGCGAGGAAGATGGTCGACGTCATTAATCGCAACGTTGCGCATGAAGATAGCCCTGGCTGAAATTCGTAATAGATTGGCTTTAAAGCGTAAGCCGGCCACGGTGTTATTCTATATCGTTACCTCCTTTTGTGGAGGAGTGCGAATGAGCGACTGGCTTTTTCTGTGCGGCATACTTTCCGGCGTGACCACCTGGCTCTTTGGCTTCGGCGGCGGTTTCGTCACCGTCCCGCTGCTCTATTTCCTGGTGACCGGCGCGTGGGGCGCGCAAAGCGTCGTCGGGCAACAGGCGATGCACATCGCCGTCGCCACCTCGGCGCTGGTCATGCTTTGCTCCGCGCTGCTGGCGAGCTGGCGACACGCGCGTACCGGTACCCTCCTCTGGCGCCGCTTATGGGCCATGCTCACCGGCATTGCCGTTGGCGGAACGGCGGGCGCGCTGCTGGCGCTTGAGACGAGCGGGGCGTGGATCCGCTGGCTGTTCGTTATCTATCTGCTGGCAACCGTTGCCGATTGCTACCTTCGCGCCGGATTTATGACCCCGCCATCCCACCGGGTGATACCGACGGTGCCCCATGAGCTAACGGTAGGGGGGATCATTGGCCTGATCGCCTCTTTTCTCGGCGTGGGTGGAAGCGTGATGACCGTCCCTCTGATGCGCCGTCGCGGCGTGCTGATGGCTGAAGCTGCAGGGATGGCCAACGTATTGACGTTGCCGCTGGCGGCAACGGCGACGCTAACCTGGCTGTTGATGGCCTGGCTGTCGCCGGTGGCGTTACCGAATGGGTTTGTCGGCAATATCTGGCTGTCGGCGGCGGCGCAGCTGGTGGCGGGAAGCTGGCTGGGGTTAAAAATCGCCTCCCGCTGGCTGGCGCGTTTACCGGACCGCTGGCATGTGCGAATTTATCCGCTATTGCTGATTGCCGTACTGCTGGTGATGAGCGTGTGGGGATAATGAGGGACGCGGCGCTGCGCATCCATCCGAGCGTTTTGCCCGGGTCATTCTGCTGTCATTTTTCTTGCGCATGCTCTCGCGAGACGCCGTGGCCGATAAAGGAAAATAAACGATGGGTAAAACGCTGACCATTTTCGATCTGGATAATACGTTAATTAAGGGCGACAGCAGTACGCTGTGGAGCCGCTTTATGGTGCGCGAAGGCTGGGTAAACGATCCCGATTACCTGGCGCGGGAAGCGATGCTGATGGACGACTATGACCGCGGCGAAATGAATATCGCCGATTATGTGGCTCTGATTCAGGCGCCGCTGATTGGCGTCGCAAAGCGGGACGTGGACGCGCTGCTGGCGCGCTGCGTGCGCGATGAAATTATGCCGCGCGTGTATCCCCAGGCGTGGGATCTGATTCGGACTTTACAGGCTAAAGGCGAGCAGATGCTGGTGATCTCGGCCTCGGTCAGCCTGCTGGTGCAGGCGGTGGCGGCGCAGCTGGGTATCGAACAGGCGCTGGGGATTGACGTTGAGATGGCCGACGGCGGCTATAGCGGCGTGATTGCCGGTACGCCGAGCTATCAGCAGGGGAAGGTGGTGCGCCTGGCGCAGTGGCAACAGGCGCATCCTGAATACTCGGGGGAGGTGACCTTCTACACCGACTCGATCAACGACCTGCCGCTGTGCCTGCATGCCGATCGCGTACGGCTGGTCAATCCGTGCCCGCAGCTGGCGGCGGCGAACGCGCAGCACCAGTGGCCGGTGCTGGCGTGGCGGCTGTGATTTTTCCCCCGGGTCGCGGCGTAAACGCCTTACCCGGGCTACTTTTTCGTGCCGTTTGGGTAGCCCGGACAGGTGCGCAGCACCGCCTCCGGGAAAAAACTAATCAGCTTTAAACAGCGGCACCACGCTGCCGCCGATATAGCGGCGGCGCAGCCAGGCGGACAGCGTATCCATCGCCATCACCACCGCCACCAGCAGCAGGGTAATAAACATCACTACGTCCCAGTTCCACAGACGCATATTTTCCGCATAAATCAGGCCAATGCCTCCCGCGCCGACAAAGCCGAGCACCGCGGCGGAACGGGTATTCGATTCAATCTGATACAGGCTCAGCGCCAGGAACGTCGGGAAAGACTGGGTAAAAATGCTGAAACGGTGCTTCTGCAAACCGTTCGCCCCCACCGCCGTCAGGCCGCGTCCCGGCGAGCGGTCAACCGCCTCGTGTCCCTCTGCGTACAGTCGGCCCAGCAGCCCGGTATCCTGCATAATTATCGCCAGCACCCCGGCCAGCGGCCCGAGCCCCACGGCGCGGACAAAAATCAGCCCCCAGATAGCCATATCGATACCGCGCAGCACGTCGAACAACCGGCGCATCAGCAGGGCGATCGTTCCCGGAATCACGCCGCGCATAATATTCCGCGCCGCCAGAAACGAGAGCAGCAGGGCGATGACCGTCGCGGTAAGCGTCCCGGCGAAAACAATCGCCAGGGTAATGGCGATTTGCGTGAAGTAATAGCGAAACGGCCAGTTGAAAAAGTCGTGCCAGACGAACATCCGTAGCAGATAGCGGCTGATTTGCTGCAGCCCCGTGGCGAGCTGCTCGCCGCTGATGCCGAACTGCATAAAGAACCAGACATAGTAGAGGGCGCTGGCCAGCGTCAGCAGGCCGACGTAGCGCAGATAGCGCCCCTGGGCCTGGTATAAATGCCGATGCTGGCGACGGCTGGCGGCGATATCCGGTTGATTTTGCCACTGACTCATTTTTTCCCCTCCAGAACCCACTGCCGCAGGCGGCCGGATAGCATATCCAGCAGCGATACCACGATAATAATCAACAGCAGCGTGATGCTGACCTGATCGTACCGGTCCAGTTTGATATTGGTCATCAGCTCCTGGCCGATGCCGCCCGCGCCCACCAGCCCGAGGATCGTTGAGGAGCGGAAGTTAATTTCGAGGCGCATAAAGCCGTAGGAGAGAAAGATGGGTTTCACCTGCGGCCACAGGGCAAAGCGGATACGCTGCAGATGCGACGCGCCGCAGGCGGCCAGGCCGCGTACCGGTTTATCCTGGGCGCTCTCTACCGCTTCATAGTACAGCTTGGTCAGGCTACCGATGGTGTGGAGCATTAATGCCAGAAAGCCGGGGATCGCCCCGATACCAAAAGCCATCACGAAGATCACCGCCCACGCCAGCTCCGGCATGGTGCGCAGAAAAGCCACCAGCACGCGGACGGCAAAACGCAGTGGGGCAGGGGACCAGGCGTTGTTGGCCGCAACGAACGCCAGCAGGGTGGCAATCGCCACCGCCACCAGCGTGGACGCCAGCGCCAGCTGCAGCGTTTCCCAGATAAGCGGCAGCTGAATGGGCAGACGATAGCCCCAGTAAGCCAGAGAGCCTTTAGTGTGCGAATCGGCAAACAGGTCGGCGACGTGCAGCGTCGGCAGCGTCTCAAACATGTAATCGAGAAAATTGGGCAGCGAGTACCAGATAGTAAAGAGATTAAACTCGGCCATACTGCCGGCGGCAAAATAGAGCGCCAGCAGCAGCAGGGACCAGCTAAAGGTGTCGCGCTTTTGCCGCGAGCGGACCTGCTGGTAATAGCGTTCGAATTCGGTATGGGTATTATTCATGCGTCGCTGTGTCTTCAACGAGTCGCCGCCGCCCGCGAGACTGGCCGGGCGACGGCGTCAGGGCGGGATTAACGCGCGGTAACCAGTTCGCGTTTCATATCAATGATCTGCTGGAAATCGGCTACGCTGCCCGGGCCGATATGCTGCGTGCCGCCCATCGCTTTGATAAAGCAGGCGTGATCGTCGGTATCCAGCTTTTTAATCGCGGTGACGACTTTAGCCTTAAAGTCGGCAGGCAGGGAATTGCTGACCAGGATTGGGCCGTTCGGGATCAGCGGCGATTGCCAAATAATGCGGATTTGCTTCATCAAATCCGGGTGATCCATGCGAATCAGTCGGTTGAAGGCGCCGACGCTGTAGCCGCTATTATAATCACCCACCATCGAGGTCCAGGTCACCGCGCCGGCAAACTGACCGTTCAGCACGCCCAGAATATCCTGCTCGTGGCCGCCGGAGAAGGTCACGCTGGAGAAGAAGTTATTATATTTATTATCCGAGGTGCCGCCGAACTGCTGTTTAAAGGCGTGGTTGGGAATTAAAAAGCCGGAAGTGGAGTCCGGATCGGCGAAGCCAAACGCTTTGCCTTTCAGATCTTCTAACTTTTTATACGGACTGTCGGCTTTGACAATCACCACCGAGTGATAGCCGCGGGACTGATCTTTATCATCTACGGCAATCCCGACAATATCGACGGCTTTAGGGTTGTTAATATAAACGGAAGCGTATGATGACGGCGACATACTTAAGACCACGTCAACTTTTCCGCCCAGCAATCCCTGAATCACGCCGGAATAGTCGGAAGAGTTACGTAATTTTGTATCGACCTTCAGCTCCTTATCAAGGAACTGTTTAACGCACTGGTTATCACCAATTTGTTGGGTTGCGTTCTGACCGCCAAGGATGCCCAGATTTAATTCCTTCGGCTGTTCAGCAGCGCTTGCCTGCCACGCCATCATAATGCCTGCAACCGCTGCGGATAAACGAACTGCGCCAGTGATGTACTTTTTCATTATTTTGCCCGTGTGAGTGAAATTTAATGCAATTGGCTAATTTCATCGCCGTACAGCCGATGCAGAATATCCTGATTCAGCTGCGTGGGATGATCGTCAAAAATAATCTTGCCCTTGGCTACGCCGATGACCCGCGTGCAATATTCACGCACCAGCTCCACCGAATGCAGGTTTACCATCACGCTGATACCCTGTTCGCTAATTTCGCGCAGGACATTCATAATCCGCTGCGTATTTTTCGGGTCGAGGGAAGCGACCGGTTCATCGGCCAGCAAAATACCCGGGTTTTGCATCAGCGCCCGGCAAATCGCCACGCGCTGCATCTGGCCGCCGGAGAGGTTTTCCGCCCGCTGTAGCGCATGCGGCAGCATATTCATCCATTCCAGCAGGGAGATGGCGCGGGCGCGGTCCGCGTCGGGGAAAACTTTGAATAATGATTTCAGGGTGGAGGTCTGGCTCAGGCGACCCAGCAGCACGTTGGTCAAAACGTCGAGACGCGGGACCAGGCAGAAATCCTGAAAGATCATGCCGCACTGGCTGCGCCAGGCGTTTAGCGCGCGGCCCGACAGCTTTGATACGTCCTGCGGCGTACCCACTTCCGGATAGCTGAGGATCTCGCCGCCGCTGGCGCTGTGGGTACCGTTCAGTACGTGCAGAAGCGTTGACTTTCCGGCGCCGGAGCGGCCAATGACGCCAACCAGCTCGCCCGCATGAAGATCGAAACTGATGCCGTCCAGTACGGTTTGCTGCGCGCTGTAGGATTTGCTCAGGTTGCGTACGCTCAGGACCTTACGCTGCCGGTCGATAAAGGGCGGCGTAAACGGTTGATAATCGGTTTCTGCCACCGCAGCCAGGGAACTGTTCATAAATGCGTCCAGGTTCGTCAGTAAACTGGGCACTATTAATGGTGTTTTATATGACTGCCGGATGACAGTAAGGCGAACAAATAGTGAACGGATGCGAAAGCTGGCCTATTTGTTGGAAAAAAAATTCATCATGGATCACACTTTTGCATTAGCAATCGGGCATCTGAGAATACTCTGCCTACCTTTAATACGCGATAGCGCATGAGATTAATAATGATACGTATTTCATCTGATAAAGATGACGCGTTTTATGCGACATTAGCCGGGTAATGCTATCGCCGCGGGTACAACGGGACGACTCTGGACGTTCGTGCAATTCTTATATCTGAGTCGGTTTAACCGAGTAGATAATCTTCAGGTACTGGATTACGATTCGCGGCGGAAAATTTTTAGTCGGCGACTATCCCTTTTGTGCGGCGTGTAATTCCATTATTTACGCTAATTAATGAAATTAACCACTGATTTTGTGTTGTTTATTGGTTTTATATTCTTATTTTTTGAATTTGTTCGGTTTTTTCGCTTTTTTAAATAAAAGTGCGATTAAGAATAGTCTTAACAACTAATGGCTAAGATCCTGGAACATATAATATTCACTTAAGAATCTACGCATATCCCACCAATAACCGTATGAAAACCAATGGTTTTTGTGTTTAACTCAATATCCTTATTTTTATTCTTCTGACTTAAATTGACCTGGTCGGTAATTAGCCCTTTGCGCACTTATTGACACACATGGAGAAAAATCCTAAATTTGGTAACACAAGAAACAAGCAAGTCATTTAGTGCTCTTTATCTCTAGCAATACTATTTTGAATTTTGATTGAATATATTAAAGAGGGAATTTGCTGACTTAGACTTTGCAGGCCTGGGCTATCAGCAGTGTTGCGATACGTTCAAGATTTCCAGGACTATGGGGTTTAACTTTATATGGATTATAAATATTCTTTGGACCAGTGCATCTGGCCAGCGCATGACAGCTATTTTTTAAAAGGACTCGCTGAGCTAATTATTGATATTGATGACCTGATTTACCTGTCGCTTGAAAAGGTACGCCGGGAGTTTGTATTTATTAATCTTAGCGCCAGTTCGCTGAACTATTTTATCCGCCGCGATAGCGAGTGGCTGGCTGAAATGAAAGGCAAGCAAATTGTATTAATTGCCGCGAGGCGCTCGGAAGCGCTGGCCAACTACTGGTATTACAATGGTGCTATTCGTGGCGTGGTCTATGTGGACTTAGCCAAGGATATTCGTCAGGAGCTGGCATACGTTATCAACGGCCGTTTTCTACGTAAAGATATAAAGAAAGACAAAATTACCAACAGGGAAATGCAAATAATTCGGATGACGGCACAGGGAATGCACCCGAAATCTATTGCCAAGATTGAAAATTGTAGTGTGAAAACGGTTTATACCCATCGACGAAATGCCGAGGCCAAACTGTATTCAAAGATATATAAGTTAGCGCTGTAATTAGTAATAAACGTTGTTTTTAAAATTGTGCACCGGGTCGTAACACCCAAAATAATTTGCGTCGCAGATAATAATGATGCGGCCTGAACTATGGCGGGAATGCACACAGACGTGGGACATCAGGTCCCTTAATAAACTCAGGATGAAAAAGCTATGAAAAAAAAGGTTCTTGCAATTGCTCTGGTAACCGCGTTTGCCGGTATGGGTGTCGCTCAGGCAGCTGACGTTACTGCTCAGGCAGTCGCTACCTGGTCCGCAACCGCCAAAAAAGACACTACCAGCAAGCTGGTGGTGACTCCGCTGGGCAGCCTGGCTTTCCAGTATGCCGAAGGGATTAAAGGCTTTAACTCACAGAAAGGCCTGTTTGATGTGGCTATCGAAGGCGATGCCACCGCGACCGCATTCAAACTGACCTCTCGTCTGATCACCAACACCCTGACTCAGCTGGATACCTCTGGTTCCACCCTGAGCGTGGGCGTTGACTACAACGGCGCTGCGGTCGAAAAAACGGCTGACACCACCATGATCGACACCGCGGCGGGCATCCTGGGCGGCAACCTCAGCGCGCTGTCTAACGGCTATAACGTCGCCGGTCGCACCACCGCTCAGGACGGCTTCACGTTCTCCATCATCAGCGGCACCACCGATGGCACCACTGCCGTTACTGACTACAGCGCTCTGCCGGAAGGTATCTGGAGCGGCGACGTCAGCGTACAGTTCGACGCGACCTGGACCAGCTGATCCTCTCGTAGCACCAGGCAGGGGGGCTCCCCCTGCCTTATTTCACGGATTGAATTCATATGAAAAAACACATTCTGGCCATCGGCCTGTTGCTCAGCACAATGACGCCAGCCCTGGCGCTGGATGTGGGCGATATCTCTTCATTTATGAACAGCGGCAGCAGCACGCTGAGCAAAGAGATCAAGAACACGACCGACAGCGGTCGCTTAATTAACATCCATATGGAACGCCTCTCTTCGCCGCTGGACGGTGGCAAGGTGATCCCGATGGATAAGCAGGACGAGATTTTACTGACCCCCGCCAGTCTGCTGCTGCCCGCGAAGGCCAGCGACGTGATCCGCTTTTTCTACAAAGGCCCGGCGGACGATAAAGAACGCTATTACCGCATTGTCTGGTTCGATCAGGCGCTCAGCGATGCCCAGCGCAATGGCTCGACCCGCAGCGCGGTAGCGACGGCCTCGGCGCGGATCGGCACCATCCTGGTGGTCGCGCCAAGAAAAGCCAATTTCCGCTATCAGTACGCCAACGGCACGCTGGTCAATACCGGTAACGCGACGTTGCGCATTCTTGCCTACGGCCCGTGTCTGAAGCCGGCTGACGGTAAAGAGTGCAAGGAAAATTATTTCCTGATGCCGGGAAAAGAACGGCGCTTCACGCGCGTGAATGTGGCGGATAAAAAAGGACGGGTCGCGCTCTGGCAGGGCGAGCAGTTTGTTCCCGTGAAATAGACATTTCTTCTGACGGATCAACATTATGGCTCTACCAGGGAACGCTCCAGGATTAAAAACACTCCTTGCCTCCGGCATGGTCATTTTGCTGGTTCCGTTTAGCGTCACTGCCGCCACCGACAAAGTACAGCAAATCGGCGGCGTGATTATCCCTCAGGCCTTCAGCCAGGCGCTGCAGGACGGAATGAGCATCCCACTGTTTATTCATCTTGAAGGCAGCACCGGTACCCAGGACGATCAGCGGATCGGCAATGCCTTTATCTGGCTGGATAATGGCGTTCTGCGCGTTCGGCAAATTCAGCTGGAAGAAAACGATAATAACGCCACCGTCAGCGAGCAGACCCGCAAACAGCTGACCGCGCTGGCCAATGAAGCTTTCAGCAAAGATCTTAACATTAGCCTGACGGATGACGCCCGGCTACAGCTCAGCCTGCGCCAGCTGCTCCTGCAGCTGGTGGTAAAAAAAGAGGCGCTGGGTACGGTGCTGCGCTCGCGCAGCGAAGATATCGGTCAGTCCAGCGTCAACACCCTTAGCAGCACCCTGAACTATAACCTCGGGGTCTATAACAACCAGATGCGCAACGGCGGCAATAACACCTCCAGCTATCTGTCGCTGAACAACGTCACCGCGCTGCGCGAGCACCACGTGGTGCTGGACGGCTCGCTTTACGGTATTGGCTCCGGCAATCAGGACAGCGACGTCTATAAAGCGATGTATGAACGCGACTTTGCCGGTCACCGCTTTGCGGGCGGGATGCTGGATACCTGGAATTTACAGTCCCTTGGCCCGATGACCGCCGTTTCGGCAGGGAAGATCTACGGCGCTTCCTGGGGCAACCAGGCCAGTTCGACGGTGTTCGATAACACCCAGTCGGCCACCCCGGTGGTCGCCTTTTTACCCGCCGCCGGGGAAGTCCATCTGACCCGCGACGGACGCCTGATGAGCGTGCAGAACTTTGCCATGGGTAACCATGAAGTCGACACCCGCGGCCTGCCGTACGGGATTTATGATGTCGATGTTGAAGTGATTGTGAACGGCCGGGTGGTCAGCAAACGCACCCAGCGGGTCAATAAATTGTTCAGCCGCGGACGCGGCGCCGGCGCGCCGCTGGCCTGGCAATTCTGGGGCGGCAGCTTCCATATGGATCGCTGGTCCGAAAGCGGTAAAAAAACGCTTCCGGCAAAAGATAGCTGGCTGGCGGGGGCCTCGGCCTCCGGGTCGTTCAGTACCTTAAGCTGGGCGGCCACCGGCTACGGCTATGATAACAACGCCGTCGCCGAGACGCGCCTGACCCTGCCGATCACCGAGTCCATTAACGTGAACCTGCAGAATATGCTGGCCAGCGACAGCTCCTGGAGCAGCATCGGCAGCATCAGCGCCACTCTGCCCGGCGGCTTTAGTTCGGTGTGGGTCAACCAGGAAAAAACGCAGATTGGCGACCGGATACGGCGCAGTAATGCCGACAACCGGGCCATCGGCGGCACGCTGAACCTCAATTCACTCTGGTCAAAGCTGGGTACCTTCAGCGTCAGCTATAACGACGACCGCCGCTATAACAGCCATTACTACACGGCGGATTACTACCAGACGCTTTACACCGGCTCATGGGGATCGCTGGGCCTGCGCGCGGGCGTACAGCGCTTTAATAACGGCGACAGCAGCGCCAGCACCGGGAAATATATTGCGCTCGATTTCTCGCTGCCGCTCGGCAACTGGTTCAGCGCCGGGATGACGCACCAGAACGGTTACACCATGGCCAACCTGTCGGCGCGTAAACAGTTTGATGAAGGCAGTATTCGCACCATCGGCGCGAACGTTTCGCGCGCCATTTCCGGCGATACCGGCGATGACAAAACCCTCAGCGGCGGCGCGTATGCTCAGTTTGATACCCGCTACTCCACCGGTACGCTGAATGTGAACAGCGGCGTTGATGGCTATGTGAACACCAACCTGACCGCCAACGGCAGCGTGGGCTGGCAGGGGAAAAATATCGCCGCCAGCGGCCGCACCGACGGCAACGCCGGGGTGATTTTCAAAACCGGCCTTGAGGATGACGGCAAGCTCAGCGCCAAGGTTAACGGCCGCATTGTGCAGCTCTCCGGCAACCGTAATTACCTGCCGCTGTCGCCGTACAGCCGTTATGAAGTGGAGCTGCAGAACAGTAAAAACTCGCTCGATAGCTACGATATCGTGACCGGGCGTAAGAGCCAGTTGACCCTTTATCCGGGCAACGTGGCGGTGATTGAGCCGGAAGTGAAGCAGATGGTGACGGTCTCCGGGCGTATCCGCGCGGAAGACGGCACGCTGCTGGCTAACGCGCGGATTAATAACCATATCGGTCGTACCCGCACCGATGAGAACGGTGAGTTTGTGATGGACGTGGATAAAAAATATCCCACCATCGATTTCAGTTACGGTAAAAACCAGAGCTGCGAAGTGGCGCTGGAGCTGAGCCAGGCGCGCGGCGCGGTGTGGGTGGGCGATGTGGTCTGTAGCGGCCTCTCCACTTATGCCCGCACGCAGCAGACAGGAGAAGGTAATGAAAGCTAAATGGCTGGCATGTTTAGTGATGTTCACGGCGGCGCTGTGCGTGACGCGGGTCAACGCCGCGGTCACCAAAACCACCTGGCCGGATGCGGCGGCCATGCAGTTTGTTTTCGTGGAAAACAACTCGGACGATAACTTCTTTGTTACCCCGGGCGGCGCGCTGGACCCGCGAATGACCGGGGCTAACCGCTGGACCGGGCTGAAATATAACGGCTCGGGCACCATTTATCAGCAGAGCCTGGGCTATATCGACAATGGCTATAACACCGGCCTGATTGCCAACTGGAAGTTTGATATGTGGCTGGATAACTCCCCCACATCTCATCCGTTACAGGGGCTGCGCTGTATCAACTGGTATGCGGGTTGCGACATGGCCACCAGCCTGATTCTGCCGCAAACCAGCGATGCCAGCGGTTTCTACGGCGCGACGGTGACCTCCGGCGGACAAAAGTGGATGCACGGCATGATGTCCGACGCTTTCTACCAGTATCTGCAGCAGATGTCGGTGGGCAGCAGTTTCTCGATGACCATCAACTCCTGTCAGACTTCGGTGAACTATGACGCAACCAGCGGCGCGCGCTGTAAAGATCAGGCTTCAGGAAGCTGGTACGTGCGTAAAGTCACCCATACTAAAGCGGCAAACCTGAAGCTGATTAACACCCATGCGCTGGCGGAAGTCTTTATCAACAGCGACGGGGTCCCGACGCTGGGCGAGGGGAACGCCGACTGCCGCACCCAGACTATCGGCTCCCGTTCCGGTCTGAGCTGCAAAATGGTGAACTACAATTTGCAGCACAATGGCCTGAGTAATACCTCAATTCATATTTTTCCGGCAATCAGCAACTCGGCGCTGGCTTCCGCGGTCGGAAGTTATGATATGCAGTTCAGCCTGGATGGGAATTCATGGAAGCCGGTGAGCGGCATCTCCCAGTACTATACGTTTAATGAGATGAAATCATCTGACTCGGTTTACGTATTTTTCTCGAGCAACTTTTTTAAGCAGATGGTCACGCTGGGCATCAGCGACGTGAACACCAAAGACCTGTTTAATTTCCGTTTCTATAACACCACCTCGCCGGAGTCAGGCTGGTACGAGTTTTCGACCTCCAACACCCTGATTATTAAACCGCGCGACTTCAGCATCAGCATTATTTCCGATGAGTACATTTCGGCGCCGACGCGCGAAGGCTACGTGGGCAGCGGCGAGCCGTCGCTGGACTTTGGCTATATTGTCACCACCAGCGGCAAAACCGCCGCCGATGAAGTGCTCATTAAAGTGACCGGGCCAACGCAGGCGATCGGCGGACGTTCATACTGTATTTTTAGTTCACCAGACGGCACGTCGAGAGTACCGTTCCCGGCGACGCTGGCGTTTACGACGCAGACCGGGACCATCAAAACCTACGATGCCGGATGCGATGATACCTGGCGCGATATGACCGACGCCCTGTGGTTAACCACGCCGTGGACGGATATCTCCGGCGAGGTCGGTCAGATGGACAAAACGACGGTAACGTTTTCCATTCCGATGGATAACCCGATATCGCTGCGCACGGTGGAAGATAACGGCTGGTTTGGTGAAGTGAGTGCTTCAGGAGAAATTCATGTTCAGGCGACGTGGCGTAACATTAACTAATTTGCTGCGGATGCTTATCTGCCTGCTGTCGCTAGGATTGGCGACCGCGGCGCAGGCCATCTCGGTGGGTAATTTAACTTTCTCGCTGGCGGCGGAAGATAACTTCGCGTCTAAACGGGTGATTAATAACAATAAAAGCGCCCGGTTGTATCGGGTTTCTATTGTCGCTATCGACCGCCCCGGCGGCAAAGAGGTGCGTTCTCGCCCGGCGGACGGCGAGCTGCTGTTTGCCCCGCGTCAGCTTACCCTGCAGGCGGGGGAGAGCGAGTATTTTAAGTTTTACTACCACGGCCCGAAAGATGACCGTGAGCGCTATTACCGGGTCTCCTTTCGTGAAATACCCACCCGCAATTACGTGATGCGCAATAAAAGCGGTACCGAGGTGAGTATGGATCCGGTGGTGGTGATGGACACGATTCTGGTTGTGCGCCCGCGCGAGGTACGGTTCAAGTGGGCCTACGATCGGGCGGCGGGCACCGTCAGCAATACCGGGAATACCTGGTTTAAGCTGCTGATCAAGCCCGGGTGCGATACGACGGAAGAGGAAGGGGATGCATGGTATTTACGGCCCGGGGACGTTGTTCGCCAGGCCTCGCTGCGCCAACCGGGGAACCACTACATCATCTATAACGATAAATTTATAAAAATGACCAAAGACTGCCCGGTGAACTAACCGGGCAGCTTTTTTCGCGCTTCGTCGCTAAACCGTACGCCCGGCATAGCGGCGGTTCGCCAGCAGGCTCAGGCCGCAGCACAGCAGATAATAAACCGCGCCGGTAAAGACAAATATCGCCAGCGGGTAAATTTGCACCCGGTTATTGACCTGCCCGGCGACGGTGGTCAGTTCCGGCACGTTGACGATAAACGCCAGCGACGTGTCTTTGAGCAGCCCGATAAATATCCCTACCAGCGAGGGCTGAACGTTGCGCAGAGCCTGCGGCAGCAGAATAAGGCGCAGCGTCTGTCCGGGGGCAAAACCCTGGATCAGCGCCGCTTCGTACTGCCCGCGGGGCAGCGATTGCAGGCCCGCCAGCACCGAGTGCATCACCGACGCGGCGGTAAACCACGCCAGCGCCACCGTGACGGTGACCGCGCCCGGCAGGTCGCTGCCGGTGAGCATGGGGAGCAGATACCACAGCCAGAAAATGACGAAGATCAGCGGGATGCCGCGAATAATCTCCGCCCACAGGAAGAGCAGCCGCCGCACGATCCCGTCGTAGCGCCAGGCGATGGCCGCCAGCAGCACGCCCCCCGGCAGCGCCAGCGCGGCGGCACCGATAGCCATCAGCAGCGTCAGCACCACGCCGCCGGGAATACCGTCCGCCAGCCGTCCCCACAGCAGATAATCGAGGTTATCAACGATAACCGCCAGGTTAGCGTTCATAGCCGGCTCTCCTTTGCTGATCTCTTCCCGGACCGAGACGCGTCAGCGCCACGCCCATGAGCACCCCAAGCGCCAGATACAGCGCGGTGCCGACGGCAAACGCCTCCAGCGCATGCGCGTTGTAGCTCTCGATTTGCCGCACCTGATAGGTCAGTTCGGCGAAGCCGATACCGCTCGCCAGCGAGGAGAGCTTCATCAGGTTCAGATACTGGCCGATAATCGGCTGCCAGGCGTTAGCCAGCCCCTGCGGCAGCAGAATGTGGCGCAGCTCCTGCCACGGCGTAAACCCCTGCGACAGCGCCGCTTCCCGCTGGCCGTGGCTAACGGCGCGCAGCCCGGAGGCGATCTCTTCGATCAGAAACGCCGAAGTAAAGACCCCGAGTCCCCACATTGAGCAGAGAAACTCCGGCGTCAGCCACCAGACGTTGCCCGGCAGAATCGACCAGCTGTGGTCGTCGTTGATAAAATCTCGCGCTCCCAGCGGCAGCAGATTCCAGGCGGCAAAATACCAGAACAGCAGCTGGACCAGCAGCGGCGTATTGCGGAACAGTGAAACCCAGGCCGCCACCAGCCAGCGGCCGGGCCTGCCGCCCCCGAGACGCAGCGCCAGCAGCAGGACGGCCAGCACGGTCGCCAGAATCATCCCCGCGACGCTGACCCAGACGGTGGTGAGAAAACCGGAGATGATCCACTGCAGCGGCTGCCCGCTCAGCACGCCATGCCAGTCGAGATGTGGGATCACGCCTCACTCTCCTGGTGCAGCGGATCGAGCACCTTCTGCAGGAAACGGCGGGTGCGGGCGTGCTGCGGCCGGGCGAAAAACTCGGCCGGCGGCGCGACTTCGAGAATATCGCCGCCGTCGATAAACACCACCCGATCGGCAATCTCGCGGGCGAACTGCATCTCGTGGGTCACCACCACCATGGTGATCCCGCTGTGGGCGAGGGTTTTCATGACCTGCAGCACTTCGCCGATCATCTCCGGGTCCAGCGCCGACGTGGGTTCATCGAACAGAATGATCTGCGGCGAGGAGGCGAGGGCGCGGGCGATCGCCACCCGCTGCTGCTGACCGCCCGAGAGCTGGGCAGGCATCTGCCGGGCTTTATCCGCCAGGCCAACCTGGCTGAGCAGCGCCAGCGAGCGCTCGCGGGCGGCGCTTTTGCTCCAGCCGTGAACGCGTTCCAGCGCGAGGGTAATATTCTCCTGCGCCGTCAGGTGGGCGTAGAGATTAAACTGCTGAAAAACGAAGCCGACCCGGCTGCGCAGCTGGCGCAGGGCGCTGCCGGTAAGCTGGCGCGTCGGTTTGCCGTCGATCAGAATCTCGCCGCCGCTAAGGGATTCCAGCTGATTGATCAGGCGGATCAGGGTTGATTTGCCCGATCCCGAAGGGCCGAGGATCGCCACTACTTCGCCGGGTTCAACCTGTAAATTTACGCCGTTCAGCACCCGATGGTCGCCGTAGCTTTTGGCGACATCGCGAAACTCAATGCTGGCGCGCTGCAGATGCGAAAAATCCGCGGACGATGCCGCGGAGCGTGAAAATAGAGCCGATAACATCATCTTTCTCTGCTTATTTCGCTTCGATAGTAAAGGCGCGCGGCTGCGGGGTTTTGGTGCTCGGGCCAAACCAGACGTCGTAAATTTTGGCCGCTTCACCGGTTTTTTCCAGCTTGACCAGCTCGTCATTGACCGCTTTCAGCAGGGCCGGTTCGCCTTTCTTCACGCCGACGCCAATCTCTTCTTTGCTCAGCAGGTCGGGGATGATTTTGAAGTTTGCCTTGTCCGGCGCTTCCGCCAGCAGTCCGGCGAGGATGGTGCTGTCCTGAGTGATGGCCTGCACGTTGCCGTTGCGCAGGGCGGTCAGCGCCAGCGGAATATCGTCATAAGAGAGCACGCGCGACTGCGGGAAACGCTGATGCAGCGCCTGTTCGCCGGTGGTGCCTTTTACCGCGCCGATGCGCGCTTTGCTGTAATCATCGAGCTTATCCGGCGATTTTGCCGGGACGAGGAACTGCTGGCCGGTCACGAAGTAAGGCGTTGAGAAATCAATCACCTGGGCGCGTTCCGGGGTGATGGTGATATCGGCGACGATCAGGTCGGCCTTACCGGATTGCAGCAGCGGAATGCGGTTGGCCGGGTTGGTGGCGACCAGCTCCAGCTTGACGCCGAGCGACTTTGCCAGCGCTTCGGCGAAGTCCACGTCGTAGCCGACGATTTTATGCGTTTTCGGGTCTACCGAGCCGAACGGCGGGTTGGCGTCGAAGGTGGCGACTTTGACCACGCCGGCGGCTTTGATATCGGCTAGTTGATCGGCCTGAGCCTGCGCGGCGAGCACCAGCATGCCCAGCGCCAGCGCGATTTTTGTTTTTGCAATGCGCATTGTTATTCCCCTGAATCCCTGTTTTGTTTTGTGTTTATCACGCTCCCACAAATCGCCCGTCGGCGGCAAAGAAGAAAAAGTTCTTATCTATAACGAAAAAGAACTTAACAAAGTTGTGGATATTGTTTAACCGGCACTGTGCTACCAAACTGGGGAGACATTCCGTCAGCTATTGGTATCTTTCTGAAATCACAAGACTCGCAGCGATGCCCTGGTGCCCGCTGAAATCGGCGAACCGGAGGTCGGAAGACAAGGGCTGGCCGCCAGGGATGGCGGCCAGAGGCGAATCGAGACAGCGATGTCGAGTTGAGCCGACCGCAGGCTGAGGACCGGGAGGTGAGCGCAGTGCGCAGCACCGATTTCTTTGCGGGACCGCGGGGATTGTAAAGGGGGAGACGGTTTTCTCCCCCTTTACCCGTTCACGGGTAGCGGTGAGGCATTTTCTGCAGATTGCGAGTAAACGGAACCCTTACGCATAGAATTACAAATCAGGCTTCGGCAAACGCTGCGGGTCCTTCCCAGCCTGCGCTGCGCTTGGCTGGGCTACGGGGCCTCAGTCGTCTGGGGTCGTGTAGCCCGGATAAGACGTTTACGTCGCAATCCGGGAAAGGCCCCTAATATGCGCCCGACAGAATTACAAATCCGGAATTGATATTTCCCGCCCGCCGTCAACTGTGGTTGAAATAGACACAGGCAAAAATGCTTCCCGACGGAGGAGAAAAATGAAAGTGGCGCTGTGGCAACGCATAACGGGCTGGCTGGCTTCTTTATCTGGATCCGGCGGTGAAGCCGGTCAGCAGGATACCCAACGCATCATGGAGGCAATATTACCGGTCGCCAGTCTCTACGGAATTGAGCTCGGCAACGTTGAAACAAGGTGGTTTCGCCATGATAAAACATACTGAGCGGCGCAGGACGCGTGAAGCCTACTGGAACGAGGTGTGCTTTGTGTAGCGCGAGGCTGTTTGCGGTTGCGGCGACGCAGGAAGCGAAGCCGCAGCCCTGAACAGCTTTATCCCCCCAGATACATCCGTTTGATTTCCGGATTCGCCAGCACCTCCGGCGCCGGACCAGAGAGCATAATCTTCCCATTCTCCAGCACATAGGCGCGATCGGCGATGGTCAACGCCGCCGTGGCGTTCTGCTCTACCAGCAGCACGGTAATATTCTCTTCCCGCAGCTGCTTAATCGTCGCAAACAGCTCCCCGACAATTTTCGGCGCCAGGCCGAGGCTTGGCTCATCGAGCATCAGCAGTACCGGCTCGCTCATCAACGCTCTGGCGATCGCCAGCATCTGCTGCTCGCCGCCGCTCATGGTTCCCGCCATCTGGCTGTGCCGCTCTTTCAGCCGGGGAAACAGGCTGTACATGCGATCGCGCAGGCGGGTAAAGCCGGCGAGATTGTTGTAGGCCCCCATGCGCAGATTTTCTTCGATGGTCAGGTTGGTAAAGATGCGCCGTCCTTCTGGCACCAGCGCCAGCCCCTTACGCACAATCTGATGCGTCTGGCTGCGGGAAATATCCTCGTTGAGAAAATTGACCCGCCCCGTGGAACGCACCAGATTGACGATCCCGTTGAGGGTGGAGGTTTTCCCCGCACCGTTGCTGCCGATAAGGGTCACAATCTCCCGGTCGTGAATATCAATATCCACCCCTTTCAGCCCCTGAATCACGCCGTAAAACACTTTTAACTCGCGCGCGCTAAGCATAACGAACGTCCCCCAGGTAGGCGGAAATCACGTCCGGATCCTGTATGGCTTCGGACATCAGGCCGCTAAACAGCGGTTTGCCGTACTCCAGCACCATCACCCGCTCGCACAGCTTGTTGACGAACGGCATATCGTGCTCGATCAGCAGTACGCTGAGCTGATAGTCGTTACGCATGCGGAAGATCAGATCCGCCAGATCCTCCGTCTCTTTCGGGTTCATCCCGGCGGCGGGCTCGTCGAGCAGCAGTAATTTTGGCGACGTCGCCAGCGCGCGGGCGATCTCCACCTTGCGCTGGTTGCCGTAGCTGAGGTTGGTGGCCTGCACGTCGGCGAAATGGGCGATACCGATATCGTCCAGAATCGCCATCGCTTTGGCCTTTGCCGCCCGCTCGGCGGGGAAGTAGCGGCCAATATGCAGCGCCGCTTCCAGCAGCGAATAGCGGCTGGCGCTGTCGAGGCCGACCATCACGTTTTCTAATACCGTCATCGAGTTGAACAGGCGGATATTCTGAAAGGTGCGGGCAATCCCGGCGTTGACCACCCGGTTCGGCTTCAGCCCCTTCAGCGACTTTCCCGCCAGGGTCACGCTGCCGCTGGTCGGCTTATAGTTGGCGGTGATGACGTTGAACATCGTGGTTTTGCCCGCGCCGTTGGGGCCAATCAGGCCAAAAATTTCCGCTTCGTCGACGTGGAAACTGACGCTGTCGATGGCCCGCAGGCCGCCGAACTGCATGGTCACGTCCTGCACCTGTAAAATGACCTTATTTTGCGCCATAGCCGCGGCCCCTTTTGCCCACTTGCCAAATCTCTTTTTTGCCCAGCAGACCTTCGCGGGCGAACAGCATGATGATCAGCAGCAGCAGCGAGAACACCACCATCCGCAGGCCCGGATACGCGCCGAGATCGTGACCGAAGAACTGGAGCGGCTGGTCGAGAAAGCGCAGCCACTCGCCGCTGCCGACCACCAGTACGGTGCCGAGCAGCGCGCCGGTGGTGCTGCCCAGGCCGCCGAGCACGATAATAATCAGCAGCTGGAAGGTGAGCATAAAGTCGAACAGGCCCGGCGAGATGGTGGTCAGCAGCGAGGCCAGCAGTCCGCCGCCGATCCCTTCAAAGAAGGCGCTGGTGGCGAAGGCGCAGGTTTTAATGCGAAACGTGTTCACGCCCATGGCGATAGCGGCGTCTTCGTCGTCGCGCACCGCTTTCATCATTCGCCCGTACTTCGACCACACCAGCTGCAAAATCATCCCGGTCGCCAGCAGGGCGAACAGCCCGCACCAGAACAGGAGATGCGGCTGCTGCGGAATATCGTTGAGGCCAATCGCGCCGTTGGTGATCTGCGGATTGTTGATAGCGAGGATTTTAATGATAAAGCCGAAGCCGAGGGTCACAATCGCCAGGTAGTCGCCGCGCACGCGGAAGACCGGCAGGGCAAGGCAAACCGCCAGCGCCGCCGCGCACAGGCCGCTAATGAGCAGCGCGGGCAGGAACCCGGCGTGCAGCACGAGGATCCACGGGCTGGGGGCGGCCATCTCAAACATATCCAGCTTGCTGTCACTGGGGAGGATCAGCAGGGCGGTGACGTAAGCGCCGACCGCCACAAAGCCGTTGGGCTCCAGCGACAGCTGGCCGGTCACGCCGTTGATCAGGTTGTAGCTGACCGCGAGGATCATAAAGACGAAAATGGTGCTGATGACGCGAGTAATGTAGTCGTTGAAGACGACGTTGATCCCGGCCAGCAGCGCGACGCAGAGAGCAATAATGACCAGGTTGCGCAGCTGCGCCCCGGCGGTAGTCGTAGCGTTGAGCATCAGAAACGGCTCCTTTCCAGACGTTCATCGCCCATAATGCCAACCGGGCGGAACAAGAGGACCAGAATCAAGAACATAAAGGCAAAGGCGTCTTTGTAACCGCCCAGTTCGGGAAACAGAGCGACCGCCACCACCTCGGTAAAGCCGAGAATAAAGCCGCCGAGCACCGCGCCGGTGACGCTGCCGATTCCGCCGAGCACCGCGGCGGCGAAGGCCTTCAGGCCGATCAGCACGCCCATCAGCGGGTCGATGGTCGGGTAGCTGATGGAGTAGAACACCCCGCCCAGCGCCGCGAGGCTGCTGCCGAGGGCGAACACCAGCGAGATAATGCGGTTGGCGTCGATGCCCATCAGGCGCACGGTATTAACGTCGAAGGCCACCGCGCGGATCGCCATCCCGTAGCGGGTGCGGTACAGCAGCCAGAGGATCGCCAGCAGCAGCAGGACGGTGATCAGCGGCACGATCCACGCCACGTTGGTGATAATCACGTCACCAAAGGCGCGGGTGTTGTTGAAAAATTCCGGTGCGGAAAAGAAGCGCGAGCTGCCGCCAAACAGCACGTTGAACAGGTTTTCGAGGAAGAAGCTGACGCCGATGGCGGTGATCAGCATGGAGATTTTTGATGCCTGACGCAGCGGGCGATAGGCCACCCGGTCGATCAGCATACCGAACAGGCCGCACAGCGCGAGGGTCAGGAAAACGGCTACCCCGAAGGGTAGCCCAATGGAAGAAAACAAAAACAGGGTGGTAAACGCCCCGACCATCATTACGTCCGCATGGGCGAAGTTGATCAGGCGCAGCACCCCATAAACCATCGTATAACCGATGGCAATCAGGGCGTACATGCCCCCAAGGCTCATTCCATTGACCACTTGCTGGAGAAAAATGGCACCATCCATCTGATATCCCTTATAAAACCTTAAGGATTAACCACGGTACGAAACGCCAGCTTGCCATCCTTCACTTCGTTGATGACCGCGCTGCGGATAGCGTCGCCGTTTTGTAACGTCAGCGTGCCGGTTACGCCCTGGAAGTCCTTAGTGGCGCGAATTTTTTCGTTAACGCAAACCCGGTCGTGCGGGTCGCTGCACTGGTTCATGGCGTTGATAATGACGTTATAGGCGTCCGCCGCCATCGCGCCCCAGGTGTGGGTCGGCTGCTGGTATTTGGCTTCCCAGGCTTTGATAAACACCTCGCCCGCCGGCGTTTGCTCTTTGGCGTTCGGCGAGTAGTAGTCGGTGGTCATATAGCCGTTGACCGCGTCTTTGCCGACGTCAAAAAAGACCTGATCCGCCGCCAGCCCGTCGCCGCCGACCACCGGCTTGCTCAGCCCCAGCTGCTTCGCCTGTACGGCGATCAGCGCCCCTTCGGTGTAGTAGATCGGCATATAGATCATGTCGACGTTCTTCGCCTTCACGCTGGCCAGCTGGGCCTTAAAGTCTTTGCTGCCGCCGGGAGCCTGAACTTCGATAGGAATGGCGCCGCCGTTTTTCAGGAACTGCGTGCGAAAGGCCTTCGCCAGGCCGACGGAGTAGTCGTTGCTGCTGTCGAAGACGATGGCGGCGGTTTTGGCTTTCAGATCGCGCGAGGCGAGGTTAGCGCCGACCACGCCCTGGAAGCTGTCGGAGAAGCAGACCCGGCTGACGTAAGGGTGGTTGCGGGTAACGCGGTCGTTGGTCGCGGTTGAGGAGACCAGCGGCGTTTTGCTGTCGTCGGCGATTTTGGTCATCGCCAGGGTATTGGAGGAGGTGACTTCGCCGATCACCGCATCGACTTTATCGCTGGAAACCAGGCGCTGCATGGCGTTAGCGGCTTCGACCTTATCGCTCTTATCGTCGATCACGATAAGCTTCACGGTGTCGCCGTTTTTTAACGTCGGCGTAATGCTCTGGATAATATCCAGCCCTTTTTGCGAAGGCTGACCGTAGCCGCTCAGCGCGCCGCTCAGCGGCAAGACCACGCCGATTTTAATTTCAGCCGCCTGCGCGCTGCTGGCACCGACCCACGCGGCAACCAGCGTGGCCATTAAAGACGCTTTCCCGGAAAACTTGTTCATTGTTACCTCACCGTCGGTGGATTATTTATACCCTTCATACTTCAAGTTGCTTGTGCGTTGGCTTTCCTCGCTCACCCCAGTCACTTACTTCAGTAAGCTCCTGGGGATTCACTGCGTCGCCGCGTGATTCGCCCCTACGGGACTCACCCTTTCAGGGCCAGCGCAAGCGCTGTTCAAAACGGTTAACCGTTTTGTCCCGCAACTCGAATTATTTTGGGTATATCTTTAACTATCAATGACTGCATAACATTGAGACATAATTCGCCAGCGTATCCGGCGAATTATTGGCTGTTATGTTGAATAGATAACGAGATATATTTGGTATGCAGATTTACCTTACAACGTCCGTTTCGTTTTTACTCATGCAATATTCTTATTACCTCCAGAAGAGGGCATAAGGCTGGTGAAAATACTGTTATTGGTACGGTAAACGCATTTTGCCAGGTGGCGTCTGACACCTTACCCGGCCTGGAAAGCCCGCAATTTCAGCGCGCACCCGAATATAATATTCAGGTGCGCTCGATAATATTAAAAATCTATTCTGCTGCCCGCGTGACTTATTATTTTAACTGGCTCAACGGTTTTATTTTTCCATGCAGCGCCGGATTATCGCTTTCGTCTTTCAGGCGCACTCCGGTAAGCCGCCGCAAAAAGGCCTGCTCCAGTAGCCAGGCCAGCTTAAAAGCGGCGGCATCAAAGCTCAGTCCTTCCGGACGGATATTAGAAATACAGTTGCGCTCCGACTCCAGCCGCTGACGATGCGGCTGCCAGGTTAAATACACCCCGAGGCTATCCGGCGAGGAGAGCCCGGGCCTTTCGCCAATCAATATCGCCACCGCTCTGGCCTTCAGCGTTTCGCCTATATCATCGCCCAGCGCGACCCGCGACTGGTGCGCCAGCACCACCGGGGCCAGGCTCAGGCCGAGGGTTTTCAGATAGGGCAGCAGGGCGCGAATCAGCGGCACCGCCTGGCGCTGCACGGCGTACGACGACAGCCCGTCGCCAATCACCAGCAGCAGGTCGGCGGGGCGCGCGCCGCTGGCGGCGAGGTCGGCGCGGCTCTCTTCGTTCAGCTGTCGCCCCAGATCCGGGCGATTCAGATAGACATGGCGATCGCTGGCGGCGCTGCGGACGGTCAGCGTCGACAGCCCCAGCTCCGCCAGCGGCTGGACTAACTGGTCGCTGGCGAAAGGCTGGTGAATGGCATCGCGCGCCCGGGCGTGGGCGAGGCCGAAATTCAGCACTTCGCGGGTCGGCAGGCTGGCGCCGCTGCGCCCCAGCGCAATCCGCGCATCGGTAAATTCACGCAGCGGGTTCCAGGCGTCGGGAGGATTCATACCGGTTCTCCTTGCGGCAGGACGGAAAGCAGCGGATGGCGGGCATCGGTCAGACGCAGCGCGCCGTGGCGGTCAATAATTTGCATCTTCGTCAGCCAGTCGGCGAACTCAGGCGCATGCTGTAAACCCAGCAGTCGGCGGGCGTAAAGGGCATCGTGGAACGAGGTGCTTTGGTAGTTGAGCATAATATCGTCAGCCCCCGGAACGCCGATCAAAAAGGTCAGCCCGGCCGCGCAGAGCAGCGTCAGCAGGGTATCCATATCGTCCTGATCCGCTTCGGCGTGATTGGTGTAGCAAACGTCGCAGCCGATGGGCAGCCCCATCAGCTTGCCGCAGAAGTGATCTTCCAGCCCGGCGCGGATAATCTGCTTACCATCGTACAGATACTCCGGGCCAATAAAGCCCACCACCGTATTGACCAGCAGCGGTTCAAAATGGCGGGCGACGGCATAGGCCCGGGCTTCGCAGGTCTGCTGATCAACGCCGTGGTGGGCGTTGGCGGAAAGACAGCTGCCCTGGCCGGTTTCAAAATACATCACGTTGTTGCCCAGCGTGCCGCGGTTCAGGCTAAGCGCCGCTTCCCGCGCTTCCTGCAGCAGCGCCAGATTAATGCCGAAACCGCTGTTGGCGGCTTCGGTACCGGCCACCGACTGGAACACCAGATCCACCGGTGCGCCGCGCTCAATCAGCTGCAGGGTGTTGGTGACGTGGGTCAAAATGCACGACTGGGTGGGGATGGCGAAGCGCTGAATAATATCGTCAAGCATATGGTTCAGCTGCGCCAGCACCGGCAGGCTGTCGCTGGCCGGATTGATGCCGATCACCGCGTCCCCGGCGCCGTACAGCAGGCCGTCGAGCATGCTGGCGGCGATGCCTTTCATATCATCGGTCGGGTGATTGGGCTGCAGGCGCACGCTCAGGCGCCCCGGCAGGCCGATGGTATTGCGAAAACGGGTGACGACCCGGCATTTGCTGGCGGCGAGGATCAGATCCTGATTGCGCATCAGCTTGCTGACCGCGGCGGCCATCTCCGGGGTTATCGCGCGGGCGACCTGGCGCAGCGCCGCTTCATCGGTGGCGTCGTCGAGCAGCCAGTCGCGAAAATCGCCGACCGTAAGGTGGCGAATCGCCGCGAAGCCCCGGGCGTCGTGGGTATCGAGGATCAGCCGGGTCACCTCATCCTGCTCGTAGGGAATCAGCGGATTATCGAGAATCTCCGTGAGCGGAACCTCCGCCAGCGCCATTTTTGCCGCCATCCGCTCTTCGGCGGAGCCGGCGATAACGCCCGCCAGCGCGTCGCCGGAACGCGCAGGGGAGGCCTTCGCCATCAAGGTTTTCAGACTATCAAAGCGCCATACCTGGCCCGATAGCGTGGTTTTATACATGTGTCGCCTCCTCAGGAGACCGTACGCAGCTGCGGATCCACCGCCGCGCGCTGGCGGGCCGCTGCGGTCTTGCGAAACCACAGGTAGCCGCCGAGCATCATGGCGGCGAAAATCAGCGCCAGCAGGGTGTTGTACCAGACCATCGCCACCAGGCAGAGTACCGCCATGGCCAGCGCGAAGGCCGGCGCCCACGGATAGAGCGGCGCGCGGAACGGTCGAATCAGCTTCGGCTCGCTGCGGCGCAGTTTAAACAGCGCCGCCATCGAGGTGATATACATAACAATAGCGCCAAATACCGACATCGTGACGATACAGGCGGTCAGCGGCATCCCGCTAATGGTGATCAGCGAATCGGAGAAAATGGCGGCGATGCCCACCACGCCACCGGCGAGGATCGCCAGATGCGGCGTGCGGGTGCGGCGGTTCAGCGTCGCCAGGCTGGCGGGGAGATAGCCCGCGCGCGCCAGCGAGTAAATCTGCCGCGAGTAGCCCATGATAATCCCGTGGAACGAGGCCACCAGGCCGAAGAGTCCCAGCCACACCAGCATATGCAGCCAGCCGCTGCTGTTGCCGACCACCATTTTCATCGCCTGCGGCAGCGGGTCGTTAATATTGGCCAGGGTTCGCCAGTCGCCCACGCCGCCGGCAAAAATCATCACGCCAATCGCCAGCACGGTCAGGGTCAGGATGCCGCCGCCCAGCGCCCGGGGAATGGTGCGCTGCGGATCCTTCGCCTCTTCGGCGGCCATCGATGCGCCTTCAATCGCCAGAAAGAACCAGATAGCGAACGGGATGGCGGCAAACATCCCCGGCAGCGCCAGGCCGCTGAAGCTCTCCGCGCCCGCCCAGCCGTTAGCGGTAAAGTGGCTCCAGGAGAAGCCCGGCGCGACAACGCCCATAAACACCAGCAGTTCGAAAATCGCTAATAACGTCACCACCAGCTCAAAGGTCGCGGCGATACCCACGCCGAGAATATTCAGCGTCATAAAGATGATGTAGGCGCCGCAGGCCACCCATTTGGGGTCGAGCGCCGGAAACTGCACGTTAAGATAGGCGCCGATGGCCATGGCGATGGCGGGCGGGGCGAAGACGAATTCAATCAGGGTCGCGAAGCCGGCGATAAACCCGCCGGTCGGGCCAAAGGCGCGGTAGGCGTAGGCAAAAGGCCCGCCCGCATGCGGAATGGCGGTGGTCAGCTCGGTAAAGCTAAAAATAAAGGCGCAGTACATCGCGGCGATGGCCAGCGCGACGATCATAAAGCCCAGCGTCCCGGCCTGGGACCAGCCGTAGCTCCAGCCAAAATACTCTCCGGAAATAACCAGCCCAACGGCGATCCCCCATAAGCGGAAACTGCCGAGCGTTCTTTTTAGCGTTGTGGTTTGCTCTGTCATGTTCGTTGCCTCGCCAGATAAAGATATCGGGAGGGTTGCAAAGAGAATGCCAGGGCAGCCCGCAGGGGGAGCGTAGCGAATCATCCTCGCGTACTCCGTGTACGCTCCGGTTCTTTCGCGCTGTCCGTGTCCAAACTGTCTGCAACGATTACGCCTGTTGGGATAAGCTCTAAGCCAACGAGGATCAAAAAAGGGGCAGACTGCGCCCGGCGAGAGAGTCGCCGTGGTGCAGCTGCCCGCAAATGTGGCGTTACTGGTGCACGATGGCGCCAGCGTCTTTTTGAATTACCGGACCTGCTTTCACCTGCAGGTTAAGTCCTTTACTCTCCAGCTCGGCGTTGCGAATGCGCAGACCGCGGTCGGCTTCAATATTGACGTTGCTAAAATGGAAACCGCTGAGCGGCGCTTCCGGGGTACCGATAATATAGGCCGCCGCTTTGCTGTCGCCTGTGGAGGTTAAATTTTCAACGGTGATATTACTGAAGTGCGGAGTCTTGTATTTATCGAACGGCTGTTTCGGGTCGCTGTCCGGCGGATAGATCTGTTCGCCGAGGGTAAAGCCGCCTGCCTGCAACAGCTTATCGACCTCGGCCTGCACAATCGGCGCGGCTTTGTAATAGGCGGAGAACACCAGCGGCACCTCAACGTTATGCATTCTGGTATTGCGGTAGACGATATTTTTTACCTCACCGCCTTTGCCGCGCGGGCTTTTAATCCGAATACCGTACATCGAACCTTCGAAGGTATTGTTTTCCACCAGCACGTTATTCACGCCGCCTGCGCTCTCGCTGCCGATGGAGATCCCGCGCCCCTGCTTCAGGGTGTTGTTGGCGATATAGATGTTATCCACCACGCCCTCCGGGAAGCGCGGGTCGGCTTTTTCCGCCTTGATGGCAATATGGTCGTCGTTACAGTCGATATAGTTGTTGGTAATACGGATATTCTGGCTATCGATAGGATCGATGGCGTCGGTATTCGGCGCATGCCACGGCGAAAGAATACGCGTGCCGTTGATATCGACATCGTGCGCGTAGCGGGTGACCACGTGGAAGCTGGGTGAATGGGTGAGGGTCACGCCGTAGATAAGCACGTTGCTGGCGCGGGTGATATAAATCAGCCGCGGTCGGTCGGTACCGCCTTTCTTGCCGGTGGCGCGGATATTTTCCCGCCAGCGCTCCCACCACACCGCGCCCTGGCCGTCGATAGTGCCTTCACCGACGATGGCCACGTTTTGCGCGTCGGCGATGCTGATAAACGGCAGCCAGCCGTTTTCAGCTTCGGCGTATCGCGTTTTATCATCGCCGCGATAGGCAGCCACTTCGGTTGAGGCCACCAGGGTGGCGTCTTTCTCCAGCTTAAGCTGAATATTATTCTTCAGAAACAGCGGGTTGGTCAGGAAATTACCTTTTGGCACCAGCACCGTTCCCCCTCCGGCGGCGGCGCAGTCATCAATCGCTTTTTGAATGGCATCGGTGTTGAGCGCGATTTGCAGCCGATGGCCTTCTGCGCCGTAGTGGGTGATATCACAGATTTTATCGGGAAACTTCACGGAACTCGCGGCCTGAGCGGCGTACAGCGGTAGAAGACCGACGGCGGCAGCGGCGGCCCACAGAGGTAAAGCGCGGGGTATCATGACATTATCCTTTTTTGGTTTATTGTTTTGTAAAACTAGCACCAATGTTTTGATTTTATGAGTGTGGCGATCACGGTTTGTCCTTTGTCGTTATTCTGCCCATAACTGGCGCTGATGATTTGGGCGAATGCATAGATGACAGGCCCGGCCGCTTTGCAATTTGGCGACAGGCGGGGTATAAGGAATCTCTTATCTGGATGTTTAGATGTCTATACGCCCATGAGGTCAAATGCAAACAACACAACAACAAGGTGGGCAGCTTAAGCGCACCATGAAGACCCGCCACCTGATTATGCTGTCGCTGGGTGGCGTTATTGGCACAGGGCTATTTTTTAATACCGGCTATATCATCTCCACCACCGGAGCGGCGGGTACGCTGCTGGCCTATCTGATTGGCGCGCTGGTGGTCTGGCTGGTGATGCAGTGTCTGGGCGAACTCTCGGTGGCGATGCCGGAAACCGGGGCGTTCCACGTCTACGCCGCGCGCTATCTCGGCCCGGCGACCGGGTACACCGTCGCCTGGCTCTACTGGCTAACCTGGACCGTCGCGCTTGGCTCAAGCTTCACCGCCGCCGGATTCTGCATGCAGTACTGGTTCCCGCAGGTGCCGGTATGGGTCTGGTGCGTGGTGTTCTGCGCGGTGATTTTCGCGCTCAACGTTATCTCCACCCGCTTCTTTGCCGAAGGTGAATTCTGGTTCTCGCTGGTGAAGGTGGTCACCATTATCGCCTTTATTATTCTCGGCGGGGCGGCGATCTTCGGCATCATTCCGATGCAGGATGGCTCCCCGGCGCCGGGGCTGCGCAATATCACCGCCGAAGGCTGGTTCCCGCACGGCGGTCTGCCGATCCTGATGACCATGGTGGCGGTTAACTTCGCTTTCTCCGGCACCGAGCTTATCGGCATCGCGGCGGGGGAAACGGAGAATCCGCATAAAGTCATTCCGGTGGCCATTCGTACCACCATCGCCCGGCTGATTATCTTTTTTATCGGCACCGTCTTCGTGCTGGCGGCGCTGATTCCGATGCAGCAGGCGGGAGTCGAAAAAAGCCCGTTTGTGCTGGTGTTCGAAAAGGTGGGGATCCCCTACGCGGCGGATATCTTTAACTTTGTGATCCTGACGGCGATTCTGTCGGCGGCCAACTCTGGCCTCTACGCCTCCGGGCGGATGCTGTGGTCGCTCTCCAATGAAAAAACGCTGCCGGCCTGTTTTACTAAATTAACCAAAAACGGCGTGCCGCTGACGGCGATTTCAGTCAGCATGCTCGGCGGCGTGCTGGCGCTCTTCTCCAGCGTCGTGGCCCCGGATACGGTGTTTGTCGCGCTGTCGGCGATTTCCGGCTTCGCGGTGGTGGCGGTATGGCTGAGCATCTGCGCCTCGCACTTTATGTTCCGCCGCCGCCATCTGCAGCAGGGGAAGGCGCTAAGCGAACTGCACTACCGCGCGCCGTGGTATCCGCTGGTGCCGGCGCTGGGATTTGTGCTTTGCCTGGTGGCCTGCGTGGGTCTGGCGTTTGACCCGAGTCAGAGGATTGCGCTGTGGTGCGGGATCCCGTTCGTGGCACTGTGTTATGGTGCGTATTATCTGACTCGTTCACGGAAACTCACCCAGGAGCCTCAACATGTCGCAGAATAATCCGTTAACCGCCCTCCTTGACGCAAAGCCCTTTATCCTGCTGGACGGCGCGATGGCGACGGAGCTGGAAGCGCGCGGCTGCAATCTTGCCGACAGCCTGTGGTCGGCGAAAGTGCTGGTCGACAACCCGGAGCTTATCCGCGAAGTTCACCTCGACTATTTCCGCGCCGGCGCGCAGGTGGCGATCACCGCCAGCTATCAGGCGACGCCGGCGGGCTTTGCCGCCCGCGGCCTCGATGAAGCGCAGTCGAAAGCGCTGATCGGCAAAAGCGTTGAGCTGGCCCGCAAGGCGCGGGAGGCGTATCTGGCGGAAAACCCGCAGGCGGGCGCGCTGCTGGTTGCCGGTTCGGTCGGGCCGTACGGCGCCTTCCTGGCGGACGGTTCGGAGTATCGCGGCGATTATGTCCGCAGCCGTGAGGAATTTCAGGCGTTTCATCGTCCGCGCGTGGAAGCGCTGCTCGACGCCGGGGCCGATCTGCTGGCCTGCGAAACGATGCCGAATTTCGCCGAGATGAAGGCGCTGGCGGAGCTGCTGACCGCCTATCCGCGCGCGCGGGCGTGGTTCTCGTTTACCCTGCGCGATGCGCAGCATCTCAGCGACGGCACGCCGCTGCGGGAAGTGATTGGTGTGCTGGCAAACTATCCGCAGGTGGTGGCGCTGGGCATTAACTGTATCGCGCTGGAGAACACCACCGCCGCGCTGGCGCATCTGCATAGCCTGACGGCTCTGCCGCTGGTGGTTTATCCTAACTCCGGGGAGCACTATGACCCGGTATCCAAGACCTGGCATCACCACGGCGAAGCCTGTGCAACGCTGGCGGGATATTTACCCCAGTGGCTGGCGGCGGGGGCGAAGCTGATTGGCGGCTGCTGCCGCACGACGCCGAAGGATATTGCCGAACTGAACGCGCGGCGTTGAGTTTGCGCCGGGTGGCGGCTGATGCCTTACCCGGCCGACAACGTGCACGAATCGTAGGCCGGGTAAGCGTAAGCGCTACCCGGCATCAATCACCCGGCATCCGCTAACACAAACATCCCGTACGGGTGGATTTCGAGATAGTAATGCTCGCCGACGTCCGGCTGCAGCCGCGTCGCGTTCACCTGCAGCAAAATTTCCTGCCCGTGCCACTCTACCGTCACCTCGTACTGCGGTCCCATATAGGCCACGTGACGGATCGTGCAGCGCTGGCTCTCCTCGCCGCGATCGCTCAGGGTGATCGCCTCCGGGCGGACGCCGACGCTGCCCTCGCCGTGGGCGGCAAAATGCGGCGGCCTCGGCAGCCGATAGCCATAAATATCGACGAAACCCTCGCTGAAGGCGGCCGGGAACAGGTTGGCATCGCCCATAAAGCTTGCCATAAAGCGCGACGCAGGCTGGCGGTAAAGATCCTGCGGCGAGCCGATCTGCATGATATGCCCCTTATTCATCACCAGCACGGTATCGGAAACCGCAAAGGCTTCACTCTGATCGTGGGTCACGTACAGCGAGGTGATATCAAACTGCTTTTGCAGTTCGCGGATCTTATCGCGCATGCTGCGCCGCAGGTTGGCGTCGAGGTTACTTAAGGGCTCATCAAACAGCAGCACCTTTGGCTTGAGGATCAGGGCGCGCGCCAGCGCCACGCGCTGCTGCTGGCCGCCGGAGATCTGATCGACATAGCGGTCTTCGAAGCCTTCCAGATCCACCATCGCCAGCGCCTCCTTCACCCGCGCTTTCACATCGCCGCGCGACGCGCCGAGCATCTTCAGACCGTAGCCGACGTTGTCCCCCAGCGACATATGCGGAAACAGGGCGTAAGACTGAAACACCATACAGATGTCGCGCTGCTGAATGGATCGATGGGTCACGTCTTCGCCATCGATGAAAATCTGCCCTTCGCTCGGTTTTTCCAGCCCGGCGACCAGGCGCAGGATGGTGGTCTTACCGCAGCCGGAAGGGCCGAGCAGGGTCACCATTTGCCCCTGCGGGATGGTGAGATTGATATTGTCGATAACCGTGTTGCTGCCGAATCGCTTGGTGACGTTGCGCAGTTCAACAAAATTTTTCTGACTCATAGTGCGCTCCATTACGCCTGGTTTTTGGCTTTTGACCGGGAGATACGCGCTTCCCCGATCAGCCAGTCAAAGATAAAAATAATCGCCAGCATCACTACGATCAGAATCGATCCGTAGGCGATCGCCACGCCGTATTCGCCGTCTTCCACCCGGTTGAGGATATAGGCGGTAGCGACGCGGGTGTCCGGCGTCACGAGGAACACAATGGCGCTGACGGTGGTAATGGCGCGCACAAAGCTGTAGATCAGCGCCGAGAGGATCGCCGGGCGCAGCAGCGGCAGCAGGATATGCGTAATGGTGCGCAGGGAACCCGCGCGCAGGCTGAGCGACGCTTCGTCCAGCGATTTGTCGATCTGGCCTAAACCGGCAATGCCCGCCCGGATGCCCACCGGCACGTTACGCATCACCATCGAGATAATCACAATCGCTGCCGTTCCGGTGAGGTACACCGGCGCGCTGTTAAAGGCGAGAATATAGGAGACGCCCGCCACGGTGCCCGGCACCGCGAAGCACAGCATGGTGGTGAACTCGATGGTCTTTTTGCCTTTAAACTGCTGACGCACCACGATCCAGGCGATCAGCAGGCCGAAGGCGGCGGTGATCGGCGCGGCGATCCCGGCGTAGAGCAGGGTATCGAGCAGCGAAGGCCAGGCACCGTCGCTCATCCCCTGGCCGAACAGCTTGATAAAGTTATCCAGCGTCAGGGTGTAGTCCACGCCCCAGTTAACGGTAAAGCTGCCGTAGAAAATGCTGCCGTAGAGCAGGGCGTTGAAGGCGATCCACACCGCCAGAATGGCGATCACGCTCCACACCAGGGTCACCGGCAGCGGCTGCACGTCGCCGCGATAGGACTTACCGGAAACCGTGACGTACGAGCGCTTGCCGATCCACATATACTGAATGCAGAACACCAGCAGCGAGAACAGCAGCAGGAACGCGCCCAGGGTACTGGCGGCCTGATAATCGAGCTGCGAACCGGTGATATAGAAGTAGATTTGCGTCGCCAGCACGTCGAAGTTGCCGCCGAGCACCAGCGGGTTGCTGAAGTCGGCCAGCGACTGGACGATGACAATTAAAAACGCGTTCGCCAGCGCAGGTTTCAGCAGCGGGACGAAGACGCCGTTAAAGGTCTGCCAGCGGCTGGCGCGCAGGGTGTACGACGCCTCCTCCAGCGACGGATGAATGGTTTTAATCGCGCCGTCGAGGATCATAAACGCCATCGGAGTGAACGCCAGCACCTGCGCCAGCCAGATGCCGGTAAACCCGTACAGCCAGTTGGTGTTGGTTAAGCCGAACCAGTCGACCATCAGCTCGGTGACGTAGCCGGAACGGCCCATCATCAGGGTGACGCCGAGGCCGACGACAAACGGCGGGGTGACGATCGGCAGAATCGAGAAAATGCGGCCAATAATCGCGCTGCGCTTGGCGATGCGGGTGGTGTAAATCGCCAGCACCAGGCCAAAGAAGGTGCAGCCGATGCCTACCGCAATCGACAGGGCGATGGAGTTGAGGATCACCTGGACGATATGCGCCTGCGACAGCACGGCCATAAACGCCAGCGGGGCAAACTCGCCGGCGTCGTTGGTGAACATCGGGATGAAAATGGCGATGCTCGGCCAGACGATAAAGACGCCGATTAACGCCACGATGGTGACCAGCGAACCAATCACAAAGCGGTCGCCGCCCAGCCATTCCAGGCGGGTGAGCGCCAGGGTCATGATGGCGCCCAGCGCGACAAACAGCACGAGGGTGGCGTAGCCTAACCCGCGGCCTTCCACGGTGGCGCTGACGACGATAAACGCCATACAGAGGAGCGCCCAGCCGGCGTCGAGGTAGTGGCGGCTGCGCTGCTCCCGGCTGGCTTCCTGCCATGGACGAATCAGCAGCAGGCTCGGCAGGAGATACCACAGCCAGCTGATATTGAACTGTGACCAGCCGTAGGCCGCGAGAATTTCATCTTGCGTGGACTCCAGCAGACCGTAATCCAGGCTCCAGCTCGGCAGCAGGGCGAACGCCAGCCAGCCGAATAAAACCCAAAGGAATATCGCATCCCGCTTTTTCACGGGATGGAGTGCAAGTGTGTGTGACATAAGTTTTCCGGTGTCGTAGGCCGGGTAGGGCGTGGATGCCGCCACCCGGCAAATGAACGCAGTGCGGGCTTATTTACCCATCTTCACTTCGCTAACCCATTTATTGATGAGCGCTTTACGCACGTCCGTTGAGCCGTATTTATCCATGTCGTAGTTGATAAGCTTCAGGTCGTCGAGCTTCAGCGAGTTCGGCGAAGTTTCGGCGGTAGTGTTGGTCAGGATCTGATAAGACTTGCCTTTCTTCCACGCCAGCTCCTGGGCCTCTTTCGACAGCACCCAGTCGACAAACAGTTTGGCGTTGTCGAGGTTGCGCGCGCCCTTCAGGATACTGACGCCGCCAATTTCGTAGCCGGTGCCTTCGCACGGCGAGATCAGCTCCAGCGGCGCGCCCTGTTCTTTTTCCAGCGAATAGTCGTGCAGGAAGCCGATGCCGATGGCCGTTTCACCGCGGGCGGCGTTGCGCGCCGGGGCGATACCGGACTTAGTGTACTGGGAGACGTTAGCGTTGAGCTGTTTAAGATAATCGAAAGCCTGATCGTCTCCCCACAGCTGGGCGAAGGTCGCCAGCGCGGTGTAGGCGGTGCCGGAGCTCTGCGGGTCGGCAATCTGGATTTCGCCTTTGTATTCCGGTTTGGTCAGATCCTTCCAGCATTTTGGCACCGGCAGGTTTTTCTCTTTCAGGCGCTGGGTGTTCACGCCGAAGCCGAGAATGCCGACGTACACCGCCGAGGAGTAGTTGCCTTTCAGCTTCGCCGGATCGCGGAACTGCTCCATCACCTGCGTAAGATTCGGCGATTTATAGGGCTGCAGCAGGCCCATTTCGCCGGCCTGGGACTGCGGGTCGAGGGTGCCGCCGTACCAGACATCCGCCTGCGGGTTTTTCTTCTCGGCATCGACCTTCGCCAGCGTGCTGCCGGAGCCGTTGCGAATAAACGAGGTTTTTACGTCATATTTTTCGCCGAAGGCTTTAGTTTCCGCCTCACACATTTCGTTGGTGGCGCTGCAATAGACCACCAGACGACCTTTGGCGTGCGCCGCGCCGCTTAACGTCGCCAGCGCAATGCCGGAAGCAATCAGGGTAGTGACCAGCGTTTTTTTCATTATTTTATCCTTTGAGCAGCAGAGGTAGTAATGCTCGCCATCAGCAGCGGCATCAGCAATAAACCCATCAGAACTGCGGCGACCGAGAGTAAACTGAACATCCCCGACCAGCCGTAGCGTTCAATGACCAGCGACAGAGGCCAGCCCGCCAGCGCTGCCCCCAGATAGGCGAACAGGCCGAGAAATCCGCTGATGGAACCGGCCGCCGCTTTGTGTCCGCACTCCACCGCCGCGAGGCCAATCAGCATTTGCGGGCCAAAAACGAAGAAGCCCACCGTAAAGAAACAAACCGCCAGCAGCGCGTAGTGGTGTACCGGCGCCAGCCAGAGCGCGGCGACGGAGACCATCAGCCCCAGCGTGAACAGTAAAATCATCGGCGCCCGCTGGCCGCTGAACAGCAGATCCGAGCCCCATCCGGCGAACAGCGCGCCGAGCAGGCCGCCCGCTTCAAACAGCATCACCGTGGCGTTGGCGCTGAGCAGATTGACGCCGTGGCTCTCCGTCAGCCAGATGTTGCCCCAGTCGTTGAGCGCGATGCGGATCAGGTAGACCAGCACATAAGAGACGCCCAGCAGCCAGATCATCGGGTTCTTCAGCATCGTGGTACGCAGCATCTGCCACAGCCCCATCGGCGGGCTTTGCCGCTCCTGGCGCAGCTCCAGCGGGTCGTTACGCCAGGCGCCCACCGACGGCAATCCCTCTTCGCGGGGCGTTCCTTTCAGGTGCAGCGTTAACCAGATGCCTGATGCCATGCTGATCATCCCCGGCGCCAGCATCGCCGCCTGCCAGCCCCACCAGTGGGCGGCAAAGGCGCTAATCAGCGGGATAATCGCCCCGCCGATGTTGATCGACATATTCCAGCAGCCCCACCAGAAGCCGCGTTCGTTGCGCGAGTACCAGTGGGTTAGCAGGCGGGCGCAGGGAGGCCAGCCCCAGCCCTGAAAAAATCCGTTCAGCGTCCAGACCGCCAGCAGCAGCGTCAGCGACTCGCCGAAGGCGAACACCACGTTCAGCAGACCGGTGGCGAACAGGCCCGCGCCCATAAACCAGCGCTGCCCGTGGCTGTCGTGCCACAGCCCGGCGGTAAACTTCGACAGGCCGTAGGTCAGGTAAAATAGCGACCCCAGCAGGCCAATATCGCCTTTATCCAGGCCCAGATCCGTTTGCAGCGCTGGCAGAACGTAGTTGACGCTTTTGCGCGTCAGGTAAAACGCCGCATACCCGATGACCATGTACATCAGCAGCTGCGGACGCAGCGTCCTGTAACGTTGATTAATGTCGGTTGCTGAGCGCATAGCCGTCTCCGTTTTGCTGACTATATGAAAGTGAAATCGAAAGGGGATGAGAGAAAGTCCGGAGTGACTAAGACTTTTTCCTGGTTAGCTGGCTGTTTGTTGCAAATTTGTGGGCAAGTTAACAATTACGCGTGTGCCGCGCTGCGACTCCAGAGTCAGCTCTCCGCCCAGGGCGCTGACCCGCTCACGCATGCCCTGAATGCCGAAGCCGGCCATTTTGTCGGGGCTGATGCCGATACCGTTGTCCTTCACCTCCAGGCGCAGCAGCGTCCCCTGCTGATACAGGGCAATGGCAACCTCGCTGGCGTCGGCGTGTTTACAGACGTTGTTAAGCAGCTCCTGCAGCAGCCGATAGAGGGTAAAACGTACCGTTTCGCTCTCCGGCGTGGCGGTGAGCCGGTAGTCAAAGCGGCAGCGGATACCGCGCTCGGCAAAGGCAAACTCATTGAGCAAATGGTGCAGCGCCTCTTTAAACGACAGCTCATCGAGGGCCGGCGGGCGTAGCTGGCGCAGCAGCTGGCGGGTGGAGTGGTGAATACGCCGGGCGAGATCGTTAATCTGGCTGGCGGCGGCCTGGGTTTGCGCCGGATCGCGCGCCCGCTTCACCAGCTGCGACTGGATCTGAATGGCGGTAATATTCTGGCCGATTTCGTCGTGCAGCTCGCGCGCCAGGCTTTTGCGCGTATCCTCTTCGGTATGGATCAGCTTTTCGGCCAGCGCCCGCCGGGCCGCCAGCTCCGCCTCCAGCCGCTGGCGGTAGTGGTGCAGGTTTTGCGCCAGGTGCTGCTGGCGGCTGATGGCAATGCCCAGCCCGATGCCGAGCAGCGCCTGGGTCGCCAGAAAAATCTCCAGCTCCACCAGATTGCTGAATCCAACGCCAACCTGGCGGGCGATGGTGATCATCATGCTGCCCAGCAGGCCGGAAAGGACGCCGCCCTGCCAGCCGAACTTCCACGCCATCACCACGTTGGGCAGAAACACCACAATTAACAGCAGGCGCTCGATTTCCGGCGACAGTACCATCTGGGTGCCGATGCCGATGATAAAGAACAGGCTGCACCAGATGATCAGCGAGGTGCGCAGCGGTGGATTATTGGTATCCAGCCCCAGCAGATGGTAGCGGTGCTGCTGGCGCAGGAATTCAAAAATCAGATAGACAAACGGCGTCAGCAGCACCCCGCCGGTAAACGAGGCCAGGCCGAGCATCATCGCCGGGCTTTTCACAAACGGCGAGAGCAGCGCGGTGTTGAGCAGCGCGCTGGCGGTGACCGTAGCCAGCAGCAGCGTCAGCCGCTGCCAGTAAAGGGGAAAGCGGTGCCAGAACTGTTGGGCGATGCCGGCGGGAAGCAGGCCGATCAACGGCGCGGCCAGCAGAATATAGCCGTTCAGCAGCTGTTCGCCGTGCAGCCAGAGCAGCATCAGCACCGGAGGCAGCACCAGCGCGGGCCAGTAGCGGCGCGAAAGCAGGATCAGCAGCGCCAGATAGACGCCGTGCGGCAGGAACAGCGCCGCCTGCTGGCCGTTATGGGTCAGGTAAAACCCGAGCGTCCACAGCATCAGCCAGCCGCTTCCCCAGGCCAGCACGATGAACAGCGAGATGACGCTGTGGCGAAGGCTGCGCGACATTAATGACCCGCCAGCAGCTGGTGGTCGAGGGCGAAATGGACCAGATCAATGGTGCTGTGACACTGTAGTTTGCCCAGCACGTTGGCGCGATGGACGTGAACCGTTTTGTGGCTGAGTTCGAGCTTAAAGGCGATCTCCTTGACGCTGTCGCCTTTAACCAGCAAATCAAAGACTTCGCGTTCACGCGGGGTGAGCACTTCCAGCACCTGCGCCGGTTGTTCTCCGCCGCGCAGCGCCCGCAGCGCATCGGCGCACAGGTAGTGTCCGCCCATACCGACGGAACGCACCGCCTGGACCAACTCTTCCGGGCCGCAGCGTTTGGTCAGATAGCCGCTGGCGCCGGCATCAAGCGCGCTCTGCACGAAGGTGGGGGTGTCGTAAATACTGAGAATAATGGCGCGGAACTGCGGCTTTTGCGCGCGCAGGCGCTTTAGCAGGCTCAGGCCGTTCTCATCCGGCATGGCGATATCCATGACCGCCACGTCGACGTCGTCGCGCAGCAGCGCCGGCCAGGCTTCCGCCGCGCGGCTGAACTGGCCAACCACCTCGAGATCTTCTTCGAGGCTGAGTAACTGCGCAAAGCCTGAACGCACCACCACATGGTCATCGACCAGCACCACTCGAATCATGTTTCTTCTCTCTCAGCGCATCATGGTTCTATGATGCCTGCCGCCGCTGCGCTGGCAATCAATCAGGCGCAGTTATGCAACGAATGTAACAAAATCGCAATACACTTCATCCTTCAAGCTGCCTCTTTGTTGGCTTCGTTTGCCCGCCCCGGTCACTGACTTATGTCAGCTCCCGGGGACGAACAACCTTGCCGCCTCGATGCAGCATGAATGATTTTGTGTATAAGCATTGCCGCTTTTTTTCTAAAAACGCTTTGTTCTTAGCAAGATGTTTTAATTCCTTTATCAAATTCAGGCGCAACGAAATACTGCCCCCATAACAAGACAGGGGAGCAGACAACATGGTTTTTTCATCGGGTATCACACTCATTGCCGCGCTGGCGCTGGCGGCGTTCCAGGCCCAGGCGGTCAACGTTACCGTGGCGTATCAGACCTCCGCCGAGCCGGCGAAAGTCGCCCAGGCGGACAACACCTTCGCCAAAGCGAGCGGGGCGACCGTCGACTGGCGCAAGTTTGACAGCGGCGCGAGCATCGTGCGGGCGCTGGCTTCCGGCGACGTGCAGATCGGCAACCTCGGCTCCAGCCCGCTGGCGGTCGCCGCCACCCAGCAGGTGCCGATTGAAGTCTTTCTGCTGGCCTCAAAGCTCGGTAACTCCGAAGCGCTGGTAGTGAAGAAGAGCATCACCAAACCGCAGGACCTGATCGGCAAACGCATCGCCGTGCCATTTATCTCCACCACCCACTACAGCCTGCTGTCGGCGCTGAAGCACTGGGGGATTAAACCGGGGCAGGTGCAGATCCTCAACCTGCAGCCGCCGGCGATTATTGCCGCCTGGCAGCGTGGCGACATTGACGGCGCCTACGTCTGGGCGCCGGCGGTTAACGCGCTGGAAAAAGACGGCACGGTTCTCACCGACTCGTCGCAGGTGGGCGAGTGGGGCGCGCCGACGCTGGACGTGTGGGTGGTACGCAAAGACTTTGCCGAAAAGCATCCTGACATCGTCAAAGCCTTCGCCAAAAGCGCCATTGACGCGCAGCAGCCCTATATCGCCAACCCGGATGAGTGGCTGAAGCAGCCGGAGAACATCAGCAAGCTGGCGCGCTTAAGCGGCGTACCGGAAGCCGACGTCCCGGGGCTGGTGAAAGGCAATACCTACCTGACCGCCGCCCAGCAGGCGCAGGAGCTGAACGGGCCGGTGAATAAAGCCATCATCGACACCGCTAAATTCCTTAAAGAGCAGGGCAAAGTGCCCGCCGCCGGTAGCGACTACAGCCAGTACGTCACCGACCGTTTTGTGAAGTAAAGGAGGTCATGATGCTGCAAATCTCGCATCTTTCCGCCGATTACGGCGGTAAACCGGCGCTGGCGGATATCAACCTGACGCTGGACAGCGGCGAACTGCTGGTGGTCCTGGGGCCCTCCGGCTGCGGTAAAACCACGCTGCTGAACCTGATTGCCGGATTCGTGCCTTATCAGCACGGCAGCATCACCCTTGAAGGCCAGCGGGTTGAAGGGCCGGGCGCCGATCGCGGCGTGGTGTTTCAGCACGAAGGGCTGCTGCCGTGGCGCAACGTGCAGGATAACGTCGCGCTCGGGCTGCAGCTGGCCGGGGTCGACAAAACGCAGCGCCGGGCAACCGCCGCGCAGATGCTAAAAAAAGTGGGCCTCGAAGGGGCGGAAAAGCGCTTTATCTGGCAGCTCTCCGGCGGCCAGCGTCAGCGGGTAGGCATTGCCCGCGCGCTGGCGGCCAACCCGCAGCTGCTGCTGCTTGATGAACCGTTTGGCGCGCTGGATGCCTTTACCCGCGAGCAGATGCAAACCCTGTTGCTCAGCCTGTGGCACGAGACCGGTAAGAAGGTGCTGCTGATTACCCACGATATCGAAGAGGCGGTGTTTATGGCCACCGAACTGGTACTACTCTCGCCGGGGCCGGGCCGCGTGCTCGAACGGCTGCCGCTCGATTTTGGCCGCCGCTTCGTCGCCGGTGAATCCTGCCGCAGCATTAAATCGGACCCGCGGTTTATCGAACAGCGCGAATACGTCCTCAGCCGGGTATTTGAACAACGGGAGGCTTTCTCATGAGCGTGGTCATCAATGACAAACCGCGTCAGCGGGGGCTGAAGTGGCGCTGGCCGCTCTCGCGTCAGCTCAGCCTGAGCGTGGCGACCCTGGCGGTACTGCTGGCTATCTGGTGGGCCGTTGCCGCCCTGCAGCTGATTAGTCCGCTGTTTCTGCCGCCGCCGGGACAGGTATTGCAGAAACTTATCGCTATTGCCGGTCCGCAGGGTTTTATGGACGCCACCCTCTGGCAGCACCTGGCGGCGAGCCTGACGCGTATCGTTATCGCGCTGCTGGCGGCGGTACTGCTCGGCGTGCCGGTGGGGATCGCCATGGGGCTGAGCCCCACGGTACGCGGGATCCTCGACCCGCTGATCGAGCTTTATCGCCCGGTGCCCCCGCTGGCCTATTTACCGCTGATGGTGATCTGGTTCGGCATCGGCGAGACCTCGAAGATCCTGCTGATCTACCTGGCGATATTCGCACCGGTGGCGATGTCGGCGCTGGCGGGGGTTAAGAGCGCCCAGCAGGTGCGCATTCGCGCCGCGCAATCTTTAGGGGCCAGCCGGGCGCAGGTGCTGTGGCTGGTGATCCTGCCCGGCGCGCTGCCGGAGATCCTCACCGGCCTGCGCATTGGGCTCGGCGTGGGCTGGTCGACGCTGGTGGCCGCGGAGCTGATTGCCGCCACCCGCGGGTTAGGTTTTATGGTGCAGTCCGCCGGTGAGTTCCTCGCCACCGACGTGGTGCTGGCCGGGATCGCGGTGATTGCCATCATCGCCTTTTTACTGGAACTGGGGCTGCGCGCGCTGCAGCGTCGCCTGACGCCCTGGCATGGAGAAGTACAATGAGCGAACGTTTAAGCATTACCCCGCTGGGGCCGTATATTGGCGCGCAGGTATCCGGGGTCGACATCACCCGCCCGCTGAGCGACAACCAGTTTGAGCAGCTGTATCACGCGGTGCTGCGTCACCAGGTGGTGTTCCTGCGCGAGCAAAACATCACTCCCGAGCAGCAGCGGGATCTCGCCCTGCGCTTTGGCGACCTGCATGTTCATCCGGTCTATCCGCACGCGCCCGGCGTGGATGAGATTATCGTGCTCGATACCCACGACGATAACCCGCCGGATAACGACAACTGGCACACCGATGTCACCTTTATAGAGACGCCGCCCGCCGGGGCGATCCTCGCGGCAAAAGAGCTGCCGTCAACCGGCGGCGACACCCTGTGGACCAGCGGCATTGCGGCCTATGAGGCGCTCTCCGCGCCTTTGCGCCAGCTGTTAAGCGGCCTGCGCGCGGAGCATGATTTTCGCAAATCGTTTCAGGAGTACAAATACCGCAAAAGCGAAGAGGAGCATCAGCGCTGGCTGGAGGCGGTCGCGAAAAATCCGCCGCTGCTGCATCCGGTGGTGCGCACCCATCCGGTGACCGGGAAGCAGGCGCTGTTTGTCAATGAGGGCTTTACCACCCGCATCGTTGACGTCACGGAGAAAGAGAGCGAGGCGCTGCTCGGCTTCCTGTTTGCTCACGTTACTAAACCGGACTTCCAGGTGCGCTGGCGCTGGCAGCCGAACGACGTGGCCATTTGGGATAACCGCGTCACCCAGCACTACGCCAACGCCGATTACCTGCCGCAGCGGCGCATTATGCACCGGGCGACGATTCTCGGGGATAAACCCTATTATCGGGCGGGGTAATGCTTGTAGCCCGGCCGCGCGCCGTGGAGAACATCGGGAAGCGGTATTGCACGCTGCTTCCCGGAGGCGGCGCTTAACGCGCCTTGTACGGGCTACCGGTCCGCAGAAAGCGGTAAACCCGTAGCCCGGCTAAGGCGCAATGCGCCGCAAGCCGGGAAAAGGCTTTTATGCCGATTTTTGCGCGTCCAGATGTACCCCAATATAGCGCTGATAGCGGTTCGCCTTCAGGTAGGTCAAGTCCACCAGCACCAGACCATCCACGCAGTTGTTGAAATCCGGGTCGCTGCCGAAATCGATAAACTGCACGCCGCCCGGCTCGCAAACTTCCGAGTACTGCTTATACAGCGGCGGGATCGCGCAGCCGAGGTTGCCGAGCAGGGACTTCAGCCGCGCCAGATCGTCGTTGTAATCTTCTCCGCCAAACTGCGCCAGCACATCGGGCAGCGAGGCCGGATAAGGGCGGCGCGACTCCGCCAGCGGATGCGTCGCCGGGAACCACAGTCGATAGAACGCGACCAGCAGATCGCGCGCCGACGGCGGCAGCCCGCCGGAAATCGACACCGGGCCGAACAGATAGCGATAGTGCGGATAGCGCGCCAGATACGCGCCGATGCCGGACCACAGGTAGTCCAGTCCGCGGCGGCCCCAGTAGCGCGGCTGGATAAAGCTGCGCCCCAGCTCAATTCCGTGCTGCAGAATATCGTCCATGCGCGCGTCGTAATGGAACAGGCTGTAGCTGTAGACGCCGTTCAGGCCGCGCTTTTCCAGCTGCATCGCGGTCGGCATAAAGCGGTAAGCGCCGACGATTTCCAGGTCTTCTTCATCCCACAGAATCAGATGCAGATAGTCGTCGTCGTAACCGTCAACGTCGCGACGTTTGCCGCTGCCTTCGCCCACCGCGCGGAAGGCGATTTCCCGCAGGCGGCCCAGTTCGCGCAGCACCGGCGCATCTTCCTGGCCGCGGCGCTGCCAGAGATAAATCACTTTGCCATCCGCCGTGCGCCCCAGCGTTTCCGCCCGGCCCAGTTCGCGCTTGAGCAGGGCGCGGTCTTCGGGTCGGGCGATAGCGCTTTCGCTTTTAAATACGCCGGGCTGCCCTTTTGCCAGCAGCTCCAGGTGGCGATAGCAGCGTTCGGTCAGCTCGCGAACAGAGCGCTGAGGATCGAACCAGCTTGACCAGGCAATCTGTTGGCCGAAATTAACCGGCAGGCTGCCGTTGCGGCGGCGAAACATTTGCTGCATCAGCAGCAGCAGCGGCAGGCTATCGGAAATCAGCGTGCTGGCGTAAAACAGCGCGCTGTTGCGCGCGCGGATCCACGCCGGCAGCAGCGGGGCGCGGTATTTCGCCGCCAGCTTAATAAATCCGGAGTGCCATTTTTTATCGCGAATACCGCGCCGGGTGAGGCGTGAAACTTCACCCGCCGGGAAGAAAATCAGCACGCCGCCGTTTTGCAGCTGCTGGTCCATCTGCTGCAGCGCCGCTTTGGCGGTTCGGCCGTTGATATTATCGACCGGAATAAACAGCGAGCTCAGCGGTTCAAGGTGGGTCAGCATGCGGTTGGTGACCACTTTGACGTCGCGGCGCACGCGGGACACCGCGTAGAGCAGGGCCAGGCCGTCAAGCGTACCGGTGGGGTGGTTGGCGATAATGACCAGCGGGCCATGTTCGGGGATTTGTTCGAGATCGTGCGCCGGGATAGCGCAGCGGATATTAAGATGTTCGAGCACCTGTTCGACCGTATCCAGTCCTTTCAGGTGATGATGACGCGCGGCAAACTGCTGAAACTCTTCCTCATGCAGGAGCTTTTTCAGCACCTTTTTCTGCCAGAGCGCTGGCTTTGCCTGAGGCCACAGGTCATCGATGACATTGTCGAGACTAAACATAGCGGCACCTCCTCCGTCCTGCCCAGACAGTAGAAGGCGCAGATGTCGCTCAGATTACAGTTGAGTGAAGATTTGGGATATTTCCCCGGGTTGCGGCTGGCGCCTTACCCGGGCTACCGGAGCAGATCGTAGCCCCGGTAAGCGTAGCGCGACCGGGGGTTTACTGGCGTTCGCCGCACAAAAAATCGTGAATTTCGCCACCCCAATTATCGGGATATAACCCGCGCCGTACATCCCGGTGAAAGGCTGAAAAAGGCCAATCACAAACCTGTCGTACCCAACCGTGTTTTACAGGATTAATGTAGGTGTAATCGATATGCCGGCGGTAGTCATCTTCATCGCGGATTACATGTTCCCAGAAACGCGGTTGCCAGACATTTTCTTGTTTTAATGCTTTGCTAAAGCAACCTTTTATGTCCCGCCATCTGGCGGAGAAATCGCTATCGTCTCCGGGTAATGTCCAGATGCAATGAAGATGTTCAGGAAGGATAACCCATGCATCAATGTAAAAGGGTTTTCGCCGTTTGATGGTGAGGATGGCGTGACGTAAAGTACCGATGTGCTCGGTCAGAAGTCTGCTTTTTCGGTTTCGCAAATTAACTGTAAAAAACCAGGTTCCACCCTTCAGGTAATAACGACGGTAGGCCCACCATGCAGCGCTCCTTTGCAAAAGATAGTGTCTTAAGCGGCAGGGTAGAGTCGGGGTAACAGTCTGGCAAGAATCCAAAGATAATGGTGGAAAGAGTCTCGCAACTTTTTGCAGCAGAGGAATTCCCCGGGTTGCGGCTGATGCCTTACCCGGGCTACCGGAGCAGGTTTGTAGCCCCGGTAAGCGTAGCGCGACCGGGGAACGGTAATAGCCGAATTAACGCAGGATTTTCTTTTCGGCGAGATCGAGGGCGAAGTAGCTGAAGATCAGATCCGCGCCGGCGCGCTTGATTGCGCCGAGGCTTTCCAGCACCACTTTCTCTTCATCGATAGCGCCGGCCTGGGCGGCGAACTTAATCATCGCGTATTCACCGCTCACCTGGTACGCGCCGAGCGGCAGGTTGGTGCGCTCGCGCAGATCGCGCAGGATATCGAGATAGGGACCGGCCGGTTTGACCATCAGGCAGTCGGCGCCCTGGGCTTCGTCCAGCAGCGATTCGCGAATCGCTTCGCGGCGGTTCATCGGGCTCATCTGATAGGTTTTACGATCGCCTTTCAGCGCGGTACCCGCGGCTTCGCGGAACGGACCATAGAACGATGAAGCGAACTTGGTGGAGTAGGACATAATCGCCGTATCGGTAAATCCGGCGGCGTCCAGCGCCTGGCGAATGGCCTGCACCTGGCCGTCCATCGCGGCGGACGGGGCGATAAAATCCGCGCCTGCGGCAGCGGCGACCACCGCCTGCTTACCGAGGTTGCTAAGGGTTAAATCGTTATCGACACCGTGGTCGCACAGCACGCCGCAGTGGCCGTGGGAGGTGTATTCGCAGAAACAGGTGTCGGACATTACGATCATCTCCGGCACCGCCTCTTTACAGATGCGGGACATGCGCGCTACCAGGCCGTTTTCGTTCCAGGTATCGCTGCCAACGGCATCGGTATGATGGGAAATGCCGAAGGTCATCACCGAACGGATACCGGCGTTGGCAATGCGCTCGATTTCGCGCGCCAGGTGTCTTTCCGGAATACGCATCACGCCGGGCATCGCTTCGATGGCTTTGTAATCGTCGATTTCTTCTTCAACAAAGATCGGCAACACCAGGTCGTTCAAACTCAGTGTTGTCTCTTCAAACATGGCACGTAGCGAAGCGGACTTGCGCAGTCGGCGCGGGCGAGTGATTAAATCTGTCATGGTTTGCCTGATTTTGTGAAATGAAAAAAGCGAGTTTACCTCAATTGGCGGCGGGATGTTTCGCCAAAACGATCCTTATCTATCGTCGGCAAAACATCCCAACAGGTTACTGGCTGGCGGTCTCAATCCCGGGGCGGTCGCCGCTTAATTCGCTGACCAGCTCGTTGACGCCATCGCTCATGTTGTTGAAACGCGTCAATGAAGAGCGGGTGACCACCACAAAGGCGCCGACGTTAGCCTGCGGGTTCATCGCCATGTAGGTGATAAAACCGCCGCCGCCGCCGGTCTTCTGAATAATGCCCGGCTGGCCGTTTTTCGGCTTCATGTAGACCCAGCCGAGACCCAGCGCATCGGCTTTGCCCGGCACGTCCATCCCGATCACCCTCGTCAGCTGGCTGCGTTGATAAATGAGCGTCTGCATCCGGTCCGCCTGCTGCCCGCGGGTGAAGAAATCGGAAGAGAGGAACTGCTGCATCCAGCGCATCATATCGCCAGGCGTGGAGTAAACGCCGCCGCTGCCGATGGCCGCCAGCGTATTGTTGCACGGGCTGGCCCCTTTCTCCGGGATCATCAGGCGCCGGCACTGATCGGGCGAAGGCGTAAAGGTGGTGTCTTTCATCCCCAGCGGACGGGTAATCTGCTCTTCAAACAGCTGCGGCCAGGGCTTGCCCGCGGCGGTAGAGAGCGCATCGGCCAGTAAATCGAACGCCAGATTGGAATAGGAGGCCTGCGAACCCGGAGCGGCTTTTAACGTTGCCGTGGAGAGCCAGTTCCAGCGCTGCTGGCGCGTCGGCCAGACGAACACCGGACGATGCGCCGCGCCGCCGGGCTGCTCGCGCGGCAGGGCGCTGGTATGGGTCGCCAGATTCACCAGCGTAATGGGCGCTCCCTGATATGTCGGCACGCGCGCGCCCGGCGGGGCGTATTTGCTCAGCGGATCGTTGAGCTTCACCACGCCCTGGTCGAGAAGTTTGACCAGCATTTCGCTGGTCATCAGCTTGCTCAGGGAGGCGATGCGAATCACCGAATCGAGCTGCGGGTGCTCATTATTGCCCGGGCGCGTCTCGCCGAAGCTGCGGAATACGCGCTGGTTACCATCGATAACCACCAGCGCCATGCCGATCGCGCCGCTGCCGTAGTAGATATGGTTAGCGTAACGGTCGACAACATCCGCAGCGAATTCCGGGTCGACGCTCGGCTGCGCGGCCTGGGCCGATGTCAACGACGCCGCGCACAGCGCAGCAAAAATGAGCAGACTACGTTTCAACGGGGGCATCCATCATGGTGAAGAAAAATATAGAGCGTATTTATACTACGAAGCGCCGCCGAGCAAAGCGCTAATAACGCCATTCTGTGCGGAAAAACGTAACCTGGCGTAAAAAATCCTTTTTTTGCTTTCGGATAGCGGCTTTCGCCTGCGGGCGCGTATGATATTCGTTTTGGCTAAACATGGGTGGCAAGAGACGATGGCGGCGAAACGGGTAGTGATGGTAGTGGATATGCAAAACGGCGTTTTCGCGACGCCGCGTATTGAGCGCGAGCGCTGCGCGGCGCAAATTAACCGCCTGATAAACGTCGCGGATACCGTTATCTTCATTCAGCACTGCGAAGAGGGCGGTCTGGAAGAGGGGAGCGAAGGTTTTGCTTTGCTGCCTGAACTGCACCAGCCGGCAGGCGCGTTGTTCGTCACCAAGACCGCCTGCGACGCCTTTTACCGCACCCGCCTGGAAGAGGTGCTGCGCGAACATCACATCACGCAGTTTGTGATTTGCGGCTGCGCCACCGACTACTGCGTAGATACCACCATCAAAAACGGCGCCAGCCGGGGCTATGCGATTACCGTCGCTGAAGATGCCCATACCACAGCCAACCGCCCGGCGGCGCAGGCCGTCACGCTGATCGCCCACTACAACGAGGTGTGGCGTACGCTGACCGTTCCGGGCAATCCTTTACAGGTGACATCGACAGAAACAATTCTGAACGGATGGTCGGCGAACTAAGCTGCTGATATCCGGTCTCATCATCCGCCCACTTTGCTTCGCTGCGACGGCTTTGCGGCGGGCGTCTTTGTGGTACACAGCACAGCAAAACGAAAAAGAAGTTAGCAGGAGAGCATGATGTTTAAATCCTTTTTCCCCAAACCGGGGCCGTTTTTTATTTCTGCCTTTATGTGGTCGCTGCTGGCGGTGATCTTTTGGCAGGCGGGCGGCGGCGACTGGCTGCTGCGGGTCACCGGCGCATCTCAGGATGTGGCGATTAGCGCGGCGCGCTTTTGGTCGCTCAATTACCTGGTGTTCTACGCGTTCTACGTATTCTGCGTGGGCGTTTTCGCCCTCTTTTGGTTTATTTACAGCCCCCACCGCTGGCAGTACTGGTCGATCCTCGGCACCTCGCTGATTATTTTCGTCACCTGGTTTCTGGTCGAGGTCGGGGTGGCGATCAACGCTTGGTACGCCCCGTTCTACGATCTTATTCAGGCCGCGCTGGCGACGCCGCATAAGGTCAGCATTAACCAGTTTTATCAGGAGATTGGCATCTTTCTCGGCATCGCGCTTATCGCGGTGGTCATCGGGGTGATGAACAACTTCTTCGTCAGCCACTACGTTTTCCGCTGGCGTACCGCCATGAACGAACACTATATGGCGCACTGGCAGCATCTGCGCCATATCGAAGGCGCGGCGCAGCGTGTGCAGGAAGATACCATGCGCTTTGCTTCCACCCTGGAGAGCATGGGCGTCAGCTTCCTTAACGCGGTGATGACCCTTATCGCCTTCCTGCCGGTGCTGGTGACGCTCTCCGCGCACGTCCCGGATTTACCGATTGTCGGCCACCTGCCCTACGGCCTGGTGATTGCCGCCATTGTCTGGTCGTTAATGGGTACCGGCCTGCTGGCGGTGGTGGGGATCAAGCTGCCCGGCCTGGAGTTCAAAAACCAGCGCGTTGAGGCAGCCTATCGTAAAGAGCTGGTGTACGGCGAAGATGACGCCAACCGCGCGACGCCGCCGACGGTGCGTGAGCTGTTTGGCGCCGTGCGCCGCAACTATTTCCGCCTCTATTTCCACTACATGTATTTCAATATCGCCCGTATTCTGTATCTGCAGGTGGATAACGTTTTCGGTTTGTTCCTGCTGTTTCCGTCGATTGTTGCCGGTACGATTACGCTGGGCCTGATGACCCAGATCACCAACGTCTTTGGCCAGGTCCGCGGTTCGTTCCAGTATCTGATTAGCTCATGGACTACACTGGTTGAGCTGATGTCTATCTACAAACGTCTGCGCAGCTTCGAGCGCGAGCTGGATGGCAAAGAGCTGCAGACCGTGACGCAAACATTAAGTTGATCAACGCAAGGATGAACCATGCCGGGAGCGCAATCCAGAATCACTTCTCTCACCCTGACGCTACTGGCAGGGATTGTCCTCACCGCCTGCTCCAGCAAGCCGGAGCCGGAGCTGAAAAAGGGCGAAAAGGCGATTGATGTTGCCGCGGTGGTGCGGCAGAAAATGCCCGCCAGCGTGAAAGATCGCGAGGCCTGGGCGCAGGCCATCGCCAAAACCTTTGCCAGCCAGAAGCTGGCGCCGACGGAAGAGAACGTCTGTTCGGTGCTGGCGGTGGCGCAGCAGGAGTCCAACTATCAGGCCGACCCGGCGGTGCCGGGGCTGAATAAAATCGCCTGGCAGGAGATTGACCGCCGGGCGGAGAAAATGCATATCCCGGTTTTTCTGGTGCATACCGCGCTGAAAATCAAATCGCCCAACGGCAAAAGCTATAGCGAACGCCTCGATAGCGTGAAAACCGAAAAGCAGCTGAGCGCGATTTTCGATGATTTTATCGGCATGGTGCCGATGGGGCAGAAGCTGTTCGGCTCGCTGAACCCGGTGCATACCGGCGGCCCGATGCAGGTCAGCATCGCCTTCGCCGAGCAGCATACCGACGGCTACCCGTGGAAAATCGACGGTACCGTACGCCAGGAGGTGTTCAGCCTGCGCGGCGGTCTGTGGTTCGGCACCTATCATCTGTTGAACTATCCGGCGAACTACAGCGTACCGCTGTACCGTTTTGCCGATTTCAACGCCGGATGGTACGCCAGCCGCAACGCCGCCTTCCAGAACGCCGTCGCAAAAGCGACGGGCGTGAAGCTGGCGCTGGATGGCGATTTGATTCGTTACGATAGCGACGAGGCCGGAACCACCGAACTGGCGGTGCGCCGGTTATCCTCACAGCTGGCAATGAGCGATGATGATATCCATCGTCAGTTAAAGAAGGGCGATACCCTGGCGTTTGAAGAGAGCGATCTCTATAAGCAGGTGTTTCGCATTGCCGATAAGAAAGCCGGCAAAACGCTCCCGCGGGAGGTGCTGCCGGGCATTCAGCTTGAGAGCCCGAAAATCACCCGTAACCTGACGACCGCCTGGTTTGCCAAACGCGTTGACGACCGGCGGGCCAGCTGTATGGCGCGCCGTTAGCGGCGGCTGCGCCAGCGGAATATCAGCCCAGGAATACCAATGAGCACGCAGCCCGCCAGGAAGGGAATCAGGCCGAACAGGGTACCGACCACCAGGCTAATCTCGACCCGCGGGCGGCTGCTGTCCTGCATTTGAATCAGATGCTCAAAAACGCCGGGCGCGTGGATCAGCATACTCAGCATTTGCGCACCGGCCCAGAAGCAAAACAGCACAAACAGAGCGTAAGCGATGTTGCTGCCGGTGAGAGAGCCCCTCTTTTTGCCGCCGTTGACGGTCTTTGCAAAGGTGAACTCTGCCATCTTGACCTCCGTACTTCACTTTCTTGCCGTTTTTTCCACGGCGACGTAGAGGGTAATTCTGGCAACGAAGGGGGGATTTCAGTATCAGATTGCTGGTAATTTCCGCCCAGGAATATTCCTGATTTCATCGGGTTGTGAGTTTGCTACAAATTTGTGAAATTTAGACCGATATCGCAATGTGCGACAATTCTCAACGCCGCTACAGACCCGCGGTGGCGGCTATGCGAAGATGCTTTTTTTGTTGTCGGAGTGGTTATGAAACTCACGGAAAAAATCCGCCGCGATTGGCACTACTACGCGGTAGCGCTGGGGTTAATTTTTATTATGAATGGCGTGGTCGGGCTGCTCGGGTATGAAACCGAAGGCTGGCGTTCTTACGCGGTTGGGCTGGTGACGTGGGTCATTAGCTTCTGGATTGCCGGGTTTATTATTCGCCGCCGCCCGGCAGAGGAAGCGTGAACCGGAGGTGGTGAACCCGTAGCCCGGCTAAGCGCAGCGCGAGCCGGGAAGATGCCGGGCTGATACATCAACCCCGGCGCACTCCCCGGGTCGCGGCGTAAACGCTTACTCGGGCTACCGCCGGCAGACGGCGGTGAACCCGTTACCGGGCTTAATTCATCGATGTTTTCAGCGCCCGATCGGCGGCGTGACGCTCAAGCGCCAGCTCAATCAGGCGGCTAATCAGGCTGGTATAGTCCAGACCGCTGGCCTGCCATAGCTTCGGATACATGCTGATGTTGGTGAAGCCCGGCAGCGTATTGATTTCGTTAATCACCACGTCGTTATCGGCGGTCAGGAACACATCGACCCGCGCCATCCCGCTGCAGCCGAGGGTCTGATAGGCGCGAACGGCGATATCGCGAATTTTATCGTTTACATCGCTGTCGATGGCCGCCGGAACCACCACCTTCGCGCCCTGATCGTCAATGTACTTGGTGTCATAGGCGTAGAATTCGCTGTTGAGGACGATTTCACCGCAGGTGCTGGCCTGAGGATTATCGTTGCCCAATACCGCGCACTCGATCTCACGCCCTTTAATCCCCTGTTCAACCACCACTTTATGGTCAAATTCGAAGGCCAGGGCCACGGCCTGCTGATACTGCTCTTCGCTGTTGACCTTGCTGACGCCCACCGAGGAGCCCTGGTTCGCCGGTTTGACGAACAGCGGCAGGCCCAGCTTCGCCTGCACCTCGGCAAAGCTCACCTGATGACGGTTGGCGCGGGTCAGGGTAATAAAAGGCGCAATCGACAGCCCGGCATCGCGCAGCAGACGCTTGGTCACGTCTTTGTCCATGCAGGCGGCGGAGCCGAGGACGTCGGAGCCGACGAAGGGCAGGTTAGCCATCCGCAGCATACCCTGCAGAGAACCATCTTCCCCAAGGGTGCCGTGAACAATCGGGAAAATGACGTCGATGGCCGCCAGCGGCTGGCCGCTATCAGCGTTAATCAGCTGCTGCGCTTCGCGTCCGGGAATTTGCGCCAGGGTAATATCGGATGGGCGCAGGGCAATATGGGCGGGGTCCTGCGGATTGAGCAGATAGTTGCTGGCGTCGTTGATATGCCACTGCCCCTGCTTATCAATCCCCAGCAAAACGACGTCGAAGCGCGTTTTGTCGATGGCTTCCACGATATTTTTCGCTGACTGTAGCGATACTTCATGTTCTGCCGACTTACCGCCGAAAACGATCCCAACCCTCATCTTAGCCATTTCAACTTCCATCATGATTACATCAAAGGGCATAACATAGCATGTGAAACGGCCGCCTGGCTGCCATAATATTCACCGGGTAAAGCATTGGGAGGCAGCGCGTGAAAGGAAAAGGGCTTATCGTTCTGTTGGCGCTGCTGGCGGCCGGATATTACGGCTATCGTTATCTTCCCGCGCACTATAACCCGCTGGCGCCGCTGCGTCTGGAGGATCCGCCGGGGTTCATCACCCACTATAAGCTGCGGCGATTGACGCCCGGACAGTGCGCCAACCTGCTGAAGGAAGCGAATCAGCGAAATCTCATCACCAGCCGGGCGGTGGCCGATAGCGGGGGAGAGTGCCCCCTGCAAAACGTGGTTCGGGTACGCGATTTTGGCGCGGTAAAGCTCAGCAGCAGCTTCCTCGCCAGCTGCCCGCTGGCGTTAAGCAGCGCGCTGTATCTGCAACAGCAGGCGAAACCGCTGACTCGGCGGATGCTGGGGCAAGAGCTCCGCCAGGTCGACCATTTTGGCAGCTATGCCTGCCGTAATATTTACCATCGTCAGAACGCGCGGCGCAGCGAGCACGCTACCGCGGAGGCGCTGGATATCAGCGGCTTTCGTTTGGCCGATGGCCGACGCATCAGCGTGCTGAAAGGGTGGCCCGATGCGCAGTATCACCCCTGGCTGCAGGCGTTACTGGCCGGCGGTTGCAGCTATTACGGCAACGCTTTAGGGCCGGACTATAACGCGGCCCATGCGAACCATTTTCACCTCGGTATGCGCGGCCAGGGGTTCTGTTTCTGAGCATAACTCGCTGTATACCACGCTTTTCACCACGAAATTATTCGCAACAGGGCAATCTGGTGTCATAAAACACTAAACTCGCCGTCAGCGCATCTCTGGTAGTACGTCGGACAGGGGAAATTGCTAAGCTAGTTAATAATTGCCAAAAAATTAATGAATACGCGTAGTTATGGAATCCTGGAAGGTTAATCTTATCTCCGTCTGGTTTGGCTGTTTTTTTACCGGCCTGGCCATCAGCCAAATTCTTCCCTTTTTGCCGCTGTACGTTTCCCAACTGGGCGTGACCTCGCATGAAGCGTTATCCATGTGGTCGGGCCTGACGTTTAGCGTCACTTTTCTGGTGTCGGCGATTGTCTCGCCGATGTGGGGGAGCCTCGCCGACCGCAAAGGGCGCAAGCTGATGCTGCTGCGCGCCTCGCTGGGGATGGCCATCGCCATTTTACTTCAGGCGTTCGCCACCAACGTCTGGCAGCTGTTTATCCTGCGCACGGTGATGGGACTGACTTCCGGCTATATTCCCAACGCCATGGCGCTGGTGGCGTCTCAGGTTCCGCGCGAGCGTAGCGGCTGGGCGCTGAGCACGCTGTCGACGGCGCAGATCAGCGGCGTGATTGGCGGGCCGCTGCTCGGCGGTTTCCTGGCCGACCACGTCGGTTTGCGCGCCGTATTTATCATCACCGCGATTTTGCTGACCGTAAGCTTCCTGGTGACGCTGTTTCTGATTAAAGAGGGCGCCCGACCGCAGGTCACGAGGGCGGAGCGGCTGAGCGGCAAGGCGGTATTTGCCTCGCTGCCCTATCCGGGACTGGTGATCAGCCTGTTTTTCACCACTCTGGTGATCCAACTTTGCAACGGCTCAATCGGCCCGATTCTGGCGCTGTTTATCAAGTCGATGGCGCCGGATAGCAATAACATCGCCTTTCTCGCCGGCATGATCGCCGCCGTGCCGGGCGTGTCGGCGCTGATTTCGGCTCCCCGTCTGGGGAAATTGGGCGACAGGATCGGCACCTCGCGGATCCTGCTGGCGACGCTGTGCTGCGCGGTGGTGATGTTCTTTGCCATGTCGTTCGTTACGACCCCATTCCAGCTTGGTGTGCTGCGTTTCCTGCTCGGTTTTGCCGATGGGGCGATGCTGCCGGCGGTGCAAACCCTTCTGCTCAAATACTGCAGCGACAGCGTCACCGGGCGTATTTTCGGCTATAACCAGTCGTTTATGTATCTTGGCAACGTGGCCGGGCCGCTGATCGGCGCGTCGGTCTCGGCCATGGCCGGCTTCCGCTGGGTGTTTATCGCCACGGCGGTTATTGTCCTGATCAATATCTGGCAGCTGGCCATCATGCTGCGCCGCAGCCGCCGTCCTGCGGCTTAATTCCGCTCTTTCTCCTCGGCCGCGATGGATGCGACAGCGTCAGTAGCGGCCTCGGTGTTCCTTAAGCTTTAAATGTATCACCGATCACAAAACGATTATTTTCCCCTCTCATCCTCTTCTATTCCTGACTGTTACGCGTATACAGTTACGCGTAACAGTTATTGAAAAAGAGGTTTTATGCGAAATTTATTTGATTTGTCAGGGAAGCGCGCGCTGATCACCGGCTCCGCTCAGGGGATTGGCCATCTGCTGGCCGGCGGCCTGGCGGAGTACGGCGCGGAGATCATCATCAACGACCGCACCCAGGCGCGCGCGGACCAGGCGGCGCAGGCGCTGGTGGCGCAGGGCTTTCATGCGGTAGGGGTCGCCTTTGATGTCACCCGGGCGGCGCAGGTCGAGCAGGCGATAGCCCGCATCGAAGAGGAGATCGGCGCCATTGATATTTTAATTAATAACGCCGGGATCCAGCGGCGTTTCCCTTTTACCGAATTTCCGGAGGAGGAGTGGGATAACGTTATTGAGGTCAATCAGAAGGGCGTTTTCCTGGTTTCTCAGCAGGTGGCGAAATATATGATGGGCCGCCGCGCGGGGAAAATAATTAATATTTGCTCAATGCAGAGCGAGCTGGGGCGTAAAACCATTACGCCTTACGCGGCCTCGAAAGGGGCGGTTAAAATGCTGACCCGCGGCATGTGCGTTGAGCTGGCCGAATATAATATTCAGGTTAACGGTATCGCGCCGGGATATTTTGCCACCGACATGACGGCCGCCCTGGTCAACGATGAGGCGTTTTCCGCCTGGCTGTACCAGCGTACCCCGGCGGCGCGCTGGGGAAAACCGGAAGAACTGATTGGTGCCGCGGTATATCTGGCCTCGTCGGCGGCAAACTTTGTTAACGGTCATTTGCTGTTTGTGGACGGCGGAATGCTTGCCGCTGTCTGAATCACTTCGCGTCCTTCGGGCAGCAGCGTGCCCGCACTACCTGAAGGACAGAGTATTAAACCCGTGTGATGATATTGATATCTGAGGAGTGCTTATGCACATGCTCGCGAAATTACCCGCGCGTCGCTGGTGGTATTTAATGCCGATTATATTTATTACCTATAGTCTGGCCTACCTTGACCGTGCGAATTATGGTTTTGCCGCTGCTGCGGGAATTGAAAGCGATTTGGGTATTACCAAAGGAACGGCATCGCTTATTGGCGCGCTATTTTTTCTCGGCTATTTCTTTTTCCAGGTACCCGGCGCGATATATGCGGTAAAACGCAGCGTGCGAAAAATGATTTTCTTTAGCCTGATTTTATGGGGATTCTGCGCGGCGGCGACCGGGTTCGTCAGCAATATTCCGATGCTGATGGCGATTCGCTTTACCCTTGGCGTGGTTGAGGCGGCGGTGATGCCGGCGATGCTGATTTATATCAGCAACTGGTTTACGAAAACCGAGCGTTCGCGCGCCAACACGTTCCTGATCCTCGGAAACCCGGTGACGGTGCTGTGGATGTCCATCGTTTCCGGCTACCTGATTCAGGCGTGGGGCTGGCGCGAAATGTTTATCATCGAAGGCATTCCGGCGGTACTGTGGGCGGTATGCTGGTGGATACTGGTGCGCGATAAACCGTCCGAGGTTTCCTGGCTGAACGAGCAGGAAAAAGAGACCCTGCAGAAGGTGATGGACAGCGAGCAGAGTCATATCAAGCCGGTGCGCAACTACGGTGAAGCGCTGCGCTCGCGCAATGTGATCATGCTCTGCGCCGTGCACGCGCTGTGGAGCATCGGCGTGTACGGCTTCATGATGTGGATGCCGTCGATTCTGAAAAATGCCGCGCAGATGGATATCGTGGCGGTGGGCTGGCTGGCGGCGGTGCCGTACCTGGCGGCAATTATCCTGATGCTGACGGTCTCCTGGCTGTCGGATAAGTTCCAGAATCGTAAACTGTTTATTTGGCCGTTATTGCTGATTGCCGCTATCGCTTTCTTTGGCTCCTGGCTGGTGGGCAACCAGGCGTTCTGGCTCTCCTATGCGCTACTGGTCATTGCCGCGGCCTGCATGTATGCGCCGTATGGGCCGTTCTTCGCGCTTATTCCTGAACTGCTGCCGCGCAACGTTTCCGGCGTATCGATGGGCTTAATCAACAGCTTTGGCGCGCTCGGCGCTTTCCTTGGTGCGTGGCTGGTGGGGTACCTCAACGGGATTACCGGCGGGCCGGGAGTTTCCTATACCTTTATGGCTGTCGCGCTGCTGTCCTCCGTCGTGCTGATGTACAACGTGCGCGCTAACCCGCAACCCGTTTCCCCGGTGACGGCAAAAAAGGTTGCCGGCTAACATAAACCGCCGCTGCTGTGGTAAGGTTCTCTGTGAGCATAAAAGTCGCTTGTCGTAGAGAACCTGATGAAAAACAACCGGATGACATTGCAGGATATCGCCAACCTGGCGGGGCTGAATAAAATGACGGTCAGCCGTTATTTACGTGACCCCGGCCAGGTTTCTGAGCGCAGCCGTGAGCTGATCTCAAAGGTCATGGAAGAGAACAACTATATCCCTAACCGCGCCCCGGAAATCCTGCTTAACGCCCGGAGTAAAACGATTGGCGTGCTTATTCCCTCCTTCCGCAACCAGATTTTTGCCGATGTGCTGGCCGGCATTGAGTCGGTGACCTCCGCGCACCAGTATCAGACCCTGATTGCCAACTACGAATATGACCCGCAGCGCGAAGAGCGCGAAGTGCTCAATCTGCTCTCTTATAATATCGATGGGCTGATTTTGACCGGGAAGCAGCACAGCGATCGCATGGTGCAGTACGTGCGCGCCAGCGGTATCCCCGTCGCTGAACTGATGGACTACGGCGGCCAGCAGCTGGATATCCAGGTGGGGTTCGATAACGAAAAGGCGGCGTGGGATATGACTCATGCTTTTCTTGAGAGCGGCAAACGGGCGATCGCCTTTTTTGGTTCAATGGACGATCCCCGCGATTTAAGCCGCTTCCGCGGCACCGAGCTGGCGCTGGCGGAGCACGGCCTGAAGGCGTATCACATGGCGCCGCGGACCATCTCCTCGGTTGCGCTTGGCCGGCAGATGTTCCTGCAGATGCAGAAGACGCGCCCGGATATTGACGCCATTTTTTGTACCAACGACGATCTGGCGGTGGGGGTGCTGCTCGAGTGCCAGGCGCAGGGGAAAGCCGTTCCGCAGGAGATCGCCATCGCCGGTTTTCACGGGCTGGAAATTGGCCGTGCGCGGCTGCAAAAAATAGCCAGCGTCATTACCCCACGTTATGAAATCGGTAAAACGGCGAGCGAAATACTTATTGCGCGCCTGACCGGTAAAGACGCGCCGGACAGCGTGAATCTGGCCTACCAGATATATTATGGCGATACGTTATAGTTATCGATAGAATAGCGATATTCCATTTTATTCTTATTTGTTAAAGTTGGTTATGATGCTTATTAATCCGCATTGAGTAAATTCCTGGCGGGTGGCATGCAAAGAGCAAAACGTTTCGCTTGTTATTCACCGGCGTGGCGAACTTTTTTAAAAAATAATAGTGGCAACCGACGGCTAATGTATGACATAAATAGCAGACTACGGACCTCGCATAAGGATAAAGTGCTGTGAAGAATCTCATTGCTGAGCTACTGGTAAAACTCGCCCAAAAGGAAGAAGAATCGAAGGAGCTGACGGCCCAGGTTGAGGCGCTGGAAGTGGTGGTGACCGCTCTGCTACGTCATATGGAGCAGGACGCCCAGCAGGCGCTCATCATCGATATTGAGCAGGCCATCGATGAGGCCAGCCCCGGCCCGCTGGTGGATGACCGCGATACCCAGCTACTGCAGCAATATATAAAGAAGCTGTTACGGCATCCTCGTAGCTAGTTTTGTGACAGGGTATGGATGCTGTCATTTTACTGTCACATCGCTTTTATACAGTCTCCCTCGTTTTGTTTTTTAAAGTATTTTTTACACGGAGACGATAAAAGTGAAATTAAGCGCCCTGTTTATTGCCCTGCTGCCTCTGCTGGGCTCCCCGATTATTCACGCAGAAACAACAACCGCACCGGTTCTGGAAAATCGTGCCGCGCAGGGCGATATCACCACGCCGGGCGGCGCGCGTCGTTTAAGCGGTGACCAGACCGAGGCGCTGCGCGCTTCGTTAATCAATAAACCGGCTAAAAATATTATTTTGCTGATTGGCGACGGAATGGGCGATTCTGAAATCACCGCCGCGCGAAATTATGCAGAAGGGGCGGGCGGCTTCTTTAAAGGCATTGACGCGCTGCCGCTGACCGGCCAGTACACCCATTATTCTCTGGATAAGAAAACCGGCAAGCCGGATTATGTCACCGACTCCGCCGCTTCCGCAACGGCCTGGACCACCGGCGTGAAAAGCTATAACGGCGCGCTGGGCGTGGATATCCATGAAAAAGATCATCAGACCATCCTTGAGCTGGCGAAAGCGGCGGGCTTAGCTACCGGTAACGTCTCCACGGCGGAACTGCAGGACGCCACTCCCGCTGCGCTGGTGGCGCATGTGACGTCGCGTAAATGCTACGGCCCGAGCGTGACCAGCGAAAAATGCGCCAGCAACGCGCTGGAAAAGGGCGGTAAAGGTTCGATTACCGAACAGCTGCTGAACGCCCGTCCCGACGTAACACTGGGTGGCGGTGCGAAAACCTTCGCGGAAAGCGCGACGGCCGGTGAATGGCAGGGCAAAACGCTGCACGATCAGGCGGTAGCCCGCGGCTACCAGATCGTCACCGACGCCAGCTCGCTGGCCGCCATTAGCCAGGCCAATCAGGACAAACCGCTGCTCGGTCTCTTCGCGGAAGGCAATATGCCGGTGCGTTGGGAAGGCCCAAAGGCGTCTTATCACGGCAATATCGATAAGGCGGCGGTGACCTGTACGCCGAACCCGAAACGCGATGCATCGGTGCCGACGCTGGCGCAGATGACCGAAAAAGCCATCGATCTGCTGAGCAGCAATGAGAAGGGGTTCTTCCTGCAGGTGGAAGGCGCTTCTATCGATAAACAGGATCACGCGGCGAATCCGTGCGGTCAGATTGGCGAGACCGTCGATCTGGACGAAGCGGTACAGAAGGCGCTGGAATTTGCCAAAAAAGAGGGCAATACCCTGGTTATCGTCACCGCCGACCACGCTCACGCCAGCCAGATTATCCCGGCAGATACCAAAGCGCCGGGCCTGACGCAGGCGCTGAACACCAAAGATGGTTCGGTGATGGTGATGAGCTACGGCAACTCTGAAGAAGAGTCGATGGAACATACCGGCACCCAGCTGCGTATTGCCGCCTACGGCCCGCACGCGGCCAACGTGGTGGGTTTAACCGACCAGACGGACCTGTTCTACACCATGAAAGCCGCACTTAATCTGAAATAACCGGGCGCCGGTGATGAATTTTCGTTACCGGCTGGTTTTTTCTCCATCAGCGACCAGACTTACAGAGATCCACTCATAGAGGATGGTGCGATGAAAATAACATTACTTGTGACCTTACTTTTTGGCCTGGTATTTATGACAGCGGTGAGTGCCGCGGAAAAAGAGTTGACCCCTCAGCAGCAAAAGATGAGCGTCTGCAATAAAGAAGCGTCATCGAAGTCGCTGAAAGGGGATGAGCGTAAAACGTTTATGAGTAGCTGCCTGAAGAAAGATGGCGCCGCGCAGGACGGTAAGGGGCTAACGCCTCAGCAGCAGAAAATGCGCGAGTGTAACGCTCAGGCGACCCAGCAGTCCCTGAAAGGGGACGATCGCAGCAAATTTATGAGCGCCTGCCTGAAAAAACAGGTGTAAGAAATGGGCGGGTGAGGGAAACCTCACCCGCTATTCGCTATTGCAATCAGGAACGGCTCAGCTTCTCTGATTTCTCCATGCATTTCACCATCGCTTCGATGACGGCGGAACGGAAGCCTTTCTCTTCCAGCACGCGCACGGCTTCGATGGTGGTGCCGCCGGGCGAACACACCATATCCTTCAGCGTCCCCGGATGCTCGCCGCTTTCGAGTACCATTTTGGCCGAGCCCATCACCGCCTGCGCCGCGAATTTATAAGCCTGCGCGCGGGGCATTCCGCCAAGCACAGCGGCGTCGGCCATCGCTTCGATAAACATAAAGACGTAAGCCGGCGCGGAGCCGCTGACGCCGACCACCGGATGAATCATCGGCTCAGCAATGATTTCCGCCTGACCAAAGCAGCGGAATATGGTCAGGATCTCCGCGGTTTCTTCGGCGCTGACCAGCGCATTCGGCGTGACCGACGTCATCCCCGCGTTGACCAGCGAAGGCGTGTTGGGCATCGCGCGGACTATTTTGCGGTCATGGCCTAAGGCGCGCGCCAGCTGGTCGAGCGTCACGCCCGCGGCGATAGAAACCACCAGAGAGTCTTTATTCAGGCTGGAGGCGACGTCGCTGAGCACTTTTACCATCACGCCCGGCTTTACGGCGCCAAAAACGATATCCGCCACCTGAGCCACTTCCTGCGCGCTTTGCGCCGCATTAATGCCGTATTGGTCGTGCAGGGCCGCCACTTTATCCGGCGACGGGGTATAGACCCAGATTTGACCCGGCTGCACCTGCCCGCTGGCGATCAGGCCGCCCAGGATGGCCTTGCCCATGTTGCCGCAGCCGATAAAGCCGATTTTCTTCTCCATCACCAATCCCCTTTGTTTGTTTTATCGTTAGCGATATAGCTTAACATCTTGTTGCTTTCGCGGAAGGCAAAAGCAGGCGACAATACGGCATCTCTTTTTCATCGACAGGAGCCGCAATGGCTATTTGGGTTGATGCGGACGCGTGTCCGAACGTCATTAAAGATATTTTGTTCCGCGCCGCCGAGCGCGCGCAAATCTCGCTGACGCTGGTTGCTAACCAGCCTCTGCGCGTCCCGCCGTCGCGCTTTATCCGCACGCTGCGCGTGGCGCAGGGGTTTGACGTGGCGGATAACGAAATCGTACGTTTATGCGAGCCGGGAGATCTGGTGATTACCGCCGATATCCCGCTGGCGGCGGAAGTGCTGGAGAAAGGCGGGGCGGCGCTGAATCCACGCGGTGAACGCTACAGCGAGGCGACCATTCGCGAACGCCTGACGATGCGCGACTTTATGGAAACGATGCGGGCCAGCGGCGTGCAGACCGGCGGCCCGGATAGCTTATCCCAGCGCGATCGGCAGCAGTTTGCCGCCGCGCTGGAGAAATGGCTGTTAGACGTTAAGCGCCAGCAGGGTTAAACCCAGCTGTCGTCGTCGCTGCCGAAATCATCATTGCCGAAACCGGCGTCAAAGTCGGCGTCATAATCGTTGTTGTCGGCGAGGAACTGCCCGTCATCCTGGCGGAAGGTATCGTCAGCGACGCTATTGTCCTGCGCCTGGCTGAGATCCGGCTGCGGTTTCTCTTCGATGATATTGACGATCTCTTGCGGATGCGAGCCGCTAAACATATTGGTCAACATGTTTCCCAGCACCACGCCGCCCGCGACGCCTGCCGCCGTTTGCAGCGCGCCGGCCATAAAACCGCCGCCGCTGCGCGACGCCTGAGGGGCGTAGTTCTGCTGCTGCGCCTGCGGAGCATACTGAGGCTGGGCGCCGGCCTGCGGTCGGCCATACTGCTCGGCGCCAGGAATCGGGTCGGAACCGCGCGACTGACCGCCGCCAAACAGGCCTGAGAGAAACCCGCCGCTGCTCGGCTTCGCGGCCTGAAGCTGGGTCACCTGGCTCTCCAGCGCCTGAATGCGGTCGTTGAGCTGTTTGATCGCCGCTTCCTGAATCAGAATCGTTTGCGCCATATAGTAAGGGGCGAACGGCTGCTCTTTAATGTGCCCGGCAATCCGCTCCTCAGCGCTGGCATCCCGTGATGCGCTGTGGCTCTCGGCCTCTTTTAATCGGGAAAACAGTCCATCGATAAGGCGTTGCTCTTCAGATTGCATACTACATACCTCTGTCATACTGATTGATTAGCTTCAGATTCGCTCCGAAGCACGCATCTTGTAAATATGCGGCAGCGTAAAGCTGTGCAGAAATGTGTTACTGTTTACGCCAGACTGCGAACAAAAAATAACTTCTGTACAAAAGTAAAGCTGGCATAACACCAAATGCAATGATAAGTTTACATTAAATGTCCTTTCTAATACTAAGGTGAAAGGGTTTGCAGATGGTGTGTAACGTTTATTTTACGATTTGCGTCGGGTAAGTTTGCGGTACCATTGTTTCTCTTTTCGCTTTCATTTATCCGCAAAATGCGGAACCAAGGGGTCTTCGGTAATGACACAGCTAATATTTCTTGTCGGGCCTCGCGGCTGCGGTAAAACGACCATCGGACACGCGCTGGCGAAAGCTCGCAGCTTTAAGTTCGCCGACACGGACCATGAGCTGCAGGAGCATGAGCAGCGCACGGTAGCGGCTATCGTCCAGCAGGAAGGCTGGGAACGCTTTCGTGCGCTGGAAACGCAGGCTTTAGAACGCGTCGCTCAACCCGCGACGATCATCGCCACCGGCGGCGGCATTATCCTCAGCGAATACAACCGACAGTTTATGCGGGAAAATGGCATCGTTATCTATCTCGAGGCCTCGGTTTCCGCGCTGATTGACCGCCTTGAAGCCTATCCGAAGGCGGAACAGCGCCCGACGCTGACCGGAAAGCCCATCCGCGATGAAGTGGGTGAGGTGCTGGCGCAGAGGGAAGCGCTGTATCGCGCGGCCGCGCATCATATTATTAATGCGACCGCCACGCCGGATGAGGTCGTGGAACAGATTATGACCACCGTCTGCGGCGAGACCTATACCAGTTAAGACTTTGCCTGGGGTAAACGGATCGGCAGCGCCTATACTTTAAAGCTCTTAAGGTAAAAAAAGGAAACGCTATGCCGACCAGACCTCCATATCCAAGGGAAGCGCGTGTTGTCGCCGTTGAAAAGGGCCCGCAGGGCCAGACGGTCACCTGGTATGAACTGCGCGCCGATCACCCGACGCCAAACTCACTCATCAGCGAACATCCTACAGAACAGGAAGCGCTGGACGCCAAACGGCGTTACGAAGATCCTGATAAGTCTTAATTCCTCTTAAATGTCCGGGATTCGTTCTGAAAAGATCGCTACCGGACATGTATCACATTTTTAATCTATTAACGGTACTAATGATTACCTAAGGTACGGATTTTCAGGAGCGTTTTTGACGCTTCTGGAATCTTTACATTCCATATCAGCCGTAACCTGCTACGCTTCTCGACGGTTGCTTTGGGTCACCAGGGGGCAGAAGTTGTAAATAAAAGCCTGTTTTGAAACAGCGGTTGTGAAAAGGTAAACGATATGAGTAGTGCATCGATGGCAATCTTGACCATTGGGGTCGTACCCGTGGCGGAGATGCTGCCGCTTTTAACTGAACATATCAGGGAAGACGAGATCGCCCACATTAGCCTGCTCGGCAAAATGACGCGCGAAGACGTTATGCGGGACTACAGCATAGAGCCCGGCGATGAGATGCTATTGACCTTGCTTAACGATAATCAAATTGCGCAGGTCTCACGGCAGAAGGTTGAGCGTGATTTACGTAGCGTCATTGCGATGCTCGATAAACAAAATTACGACCTTATTTTACTCATGAGCACTCATCCCTTTAGCGGATTTACGGCGAATAATGCGATCCTGCTTGAGCCGCAAAGAATTATTCCGCCGCTGGTCGCGTCGATTGTCGACGGCCATCAGGTGGGGGTGATTGTTCCGGTTGAAGAGATTTTGCCGCTGCAGCGGAATAAATGGCAGGTATTAGAAAATACTCCGTTTTACGCCATTTCCAATCCGGTGAGCGGCGGTAAAGAGGAGTTAATCGCCGCGGGCAGGGAGTTGATTGAACAGGGCGCAGACGTATTAATGCTGGATTGCCTTTGCTACCACCAGCAGCATCGCGACATATTACAAAAGGCGCTGGATATTCCGGTTCTGTTGTCAAATGTGCTGGTTTCACGGCTGGCGGCAGAACTATTAGTTTAACCTGATATAACGCGTTAATTTTACGTGACAGGGGCAAGGAGCGCCCCCTATATTGTGCCTTCAACACAAGATCATAAGGGCGAGTTTATGCTTCAAAGCAATGAATACTTTGACGGAAAAGTAAAATCTATCGGCTTCACCAGCAGCAGCACCGGTCGTGCGAGCGTGGGCGTGATGGCGGAAGGGGAATATACCTTTGGTACCGCGCAGCCGGAAGAGATGACCGTAGTCAGCGGCGCGCTGAACGTACTTCTGCCGGGAGAAACCGAGTGGAAAGTCTATGCCGCCGGGGAAGTATTCAACGTTCCGGGGAATAGCGAGTTTAATCTGCAGGTGGCTGAGCCGACCTCTTATCTGTGCCGCTACCTGTAATGTTCGTTTCCTTCCTGCGCTGGCAGGAAGGAATTCACGAGATTAGCGCTGCGCTTCGCCGCCTAGCCCTTCCACCAGATTCTGAATCAGCGCGGCCAGCTCGCCGGTCATCAGAATAAAGTCCGCGTCAAAACGCTGAGCGAAATCTTCCCGATCGATATCTTCATTCTGATCGCGCAGTTCGTCGCAGAACTTCAGGCGTTTAATCGAACCATCATCGCACATTAAGAACTGAATGCGCTGCTGCCAGTCGAGCGCCAGCTTGGTGACGACCTTACCGGCTTCAATGTGCACGGCGATCTCGTCGCTCACCAGATCCTGTTTTTTCGCGCGGATCACGCCGCCGTCTTCCAGCATCGCTTTCAGCTCGGCTTCATCCAGCAGCTGGAAGCCCTGAGCCACGGTACCGGAACGCACCCACTCGGTCAGCGTCAGTTCGATCGGGGTTTCCAGCGCCAGCGGAACAACCGGCAGCGAGCCCAGAGTTTTACGCAGCAGCGCCAGCGTATCTTCCGCTTTTTTGGCGCTGGCGCAGTCCACCATGATCAACCCGTTGACGGTATCGATCCACATCATGGTCTGGCTGAAGCGGCTGAAGGCGCGCGGCAGCAGGGAATGCAGCACTTCATCCTTCAGAGAATCTTTTTCGGTTTTTTTCAGCTTACGGCCCTGCTCGGCTTCCAGCTTGAAGATCTTTGCTTCCAGCGCCTGTTTGATCACCGGAGACGGCAGGATCTTCTCTTCTTTACGCGCGCAGATAACGATCTGGCCATTTGCCGTATGCGTCAGCGCATCGCTGTGCGATCCCATCGGCGGTACCCAACCGGTTTTGGCCATATCCTGGCTGCCGCAAGGAGTAAAGGTCAGCTCGGCCAGCTGTTTTTCCATCTCCTCGGCGCGCAGGGAAATGTCGCGGCTGAGACGATAAACCATTAAATTTTTGAACCACAGCATGATAATTTCCACGGCTTAGTCGTTAAATCCAGCGGGCATGATAGCGAATTGTCGCTATGCTTGCATTGTTAATCGGGAGAGGAATTCACAGTGCGCATTGGCATTGATTTAGGCGGAACCAAAACGGAAGTCATCGCGCTGAGCGACCAGGGAGCGCAGCTATTTCGTCATCGCCTGCCTACGCCAGGGGGCGATTATCGCCAGACAATAGAGACGATAGCCTCGCTGGTCGAGATGGCCGAGCAGGCTACCGGGCAGAGCGGCACGGTCGGCATCGGCATCCCCGGGTCGATTTCGCCCTATACCGGCGTGGTCAAAAACGCTAACTCAACCTGGCTCAACGGTCAGCCGTTTGATAAAGACCTTAGCCAGCGTCTGCAACGGGAAGTGCGTCTGGCCAACGATGCCAACTGCCTCGCGGTGTCGGAAGCGGTAGACGGCGCGGCGGCCGGGGCGCAAACGGTATTTGCGGTGATTATCGGCACCGGCTGCGGTTCAGGCGTGGCGCTTAACGGACGCGCCCATATTGGCGGCAACGGTACGGCGGGCGAGTGGGGGCACAACCCGCTGCCGTGGATGGATGAAGATGAACTTCGCTATCGCGCTGAAGTACCGTGCTACTGCGGCAAGCAGGGCTGTATTGAAACCTTTATCTCCGGTACCGGCTTTGCGACCGATTACCGGCGGTTAAGCGGTCATTCGCTAAAAGGCAGCGAGATTATGCAGCGCGTGGGCGAGCGGGATCCGGTGGCGGAGCTGGCGCTGAGCCGCTATGAGATGCGGCTGGCGAAGTCGTTGGCTCACGTGGTTAACATCCTCGATCCGGACGTTATTGTGCTTGGCGGCGGAATGAGCAACGTTGACCGTCTCTACCAGACGGTGCCGAATCTGCTAAAACCATGGGTATTCGGCGGTGAATGCGAGACGCCGATTCGCCGGGCGGCGCACGGGGACTCCAGCGGCGTGCGCGGCGCGGCCTGGCTGTGGCCGCTGTAATCATCAATCCGCTGCGCGGCCTGAACGGCGCAGCGGATACCCCGCGGATTACCGGTCCGGGATCTCCTCCAGGCTGTAGTAAATCGACAGCCCCCTTTTTTTACCTTCCTCAATATCCAGGTCCGCTCCGCGGGATTCACCCGGCATGCGCAATATAGCGTCGCAGCGGCTAATGACACGGTGAGCGACCGGGTAGAGATATTCTTCGCTAATCGCATCGCCAATTTCCGTTGAACCCGCAGCTTTGGCGATGGGCAGAGCCAGCCATTCGCCGACCACGGGGATATGGCCTTTCTGGTAAACGCGTAGCGCAACCTGGGCCATATTGTTCAGGTTAGCGTCGATAAGTTCCGCGCGATTGTGGGTGCCGCTGCGTACCGGGCCGGCAATCAAAATAAGTAAGCTTTTCATGGTTAAGACCTTCTTAATGGGCCAGAGGGGATGGGACGATGCTGCCGGAGGCTGCAGCACGCCCTCAGAAAAAGTTATCAATGCACGGTTTTGCACGAATCGATGTGGTTAAAATAATAATCACGATTTTTATGCATTATTTCGCCTGCTTATCATCGTTAAAGCAATGAAATTAAACTTATCATGCAAATTCGTGCAATATCAAGATTTATCGTGAATTCTGAGCCCGGGCAACGGCGCGACCTCTCCCGTGGGGGAGAGGCTTGAAGACAGGTGCGGAGGGGGAAATTTATTCGACGGCGAAAGCTTTATCGAGACGGCTATAGCCCAGCCCGTTGATTTTTTTAACTTTAATTTGCACAGGAATGCGCTCTTTCATCGCCTCAACGTGGCTGATGACGCCGATAATCTTGCCGCTGGCGTTGAGCGCGTCCAGCGCATCCAGCGCGGTATCCAGGGTTTCGCTGTCCAGAGTGCCGAAGCCCTCATCGAGAAACAGCGAGTCTATCCGCGTTTTATGGCTCACCAGATCGGAGAGCGCCAGCGCCAGCGCGAGGCTCACGAGGAAGCTCTCGCCGCCGGACAGCGTCCGGGTGTCGCGCACCGCGTCCGCCTGCCAGGTATCGACCACTTCCAGCTCCAGGGCGTCGCTGGCTTTGCGTTGCAGCAGATAGCGGCCGTGCAGGCGGTTGAGCTGATGGTTGGCCAGCCACACCAGGTTATCCAGCGTCAGTCCTTGCGCAAACTTACGGAATTTATCGCCCTCTCTGGAGCCGATAAGCGCGTTCAGCCATCCCCAGTCTTCCACTTCCTGCGCAGCGCGTTCCATCTGCTGGCGTAACGACTGCTGACGCTGCTGGTTTTCTGCATTCTGCTTCAGCTGCTGGCGAATCTCTCCCTGACGGGCGCTGTTTTCCCGCAGCAGCGTCGTCAGCTGCTGAAGCTGTTCCTGTACCCGCTCAAGAGGCTGGCTGATATCCGTTTCCGCCGGAGGCTGCTGGCGGTGGCTATCCAGCGCCTCGCGGGCCCGCATCGCCAGCGCCTGATTCTGCTGTAGCGTAGTTTCCAGCGTCTGCTTCAGGCGTTCAAGGCGCCGGCGCGTCTCCTCATCGAGCAGCGCGGCGAGAAACGCCTGCTGGTCAGCGAACGGGCTGGCGGCCAGCGCCGCGCTGAACTGCGCTTCGCTCTCTTTCAACTGAGCCTGCTGCCGGCTCTCCTGCTGCCCCAGGGTTTGCCACTGGCTCTGAAGCGCGAGGCAGTCGTCGTGCACCTGGCGCCAGCCGTCCAGCGGCGCGGGTTCCGCCGCTAAGTCCGTTTCCGGCAAGGACTCCAGCAGCGGGGTCAGCTGCTGAAGCTGTTCCTGCAGGGCGATCAGTTCGTTCTGTTTGGTCTGCCAGCCGCGGGTCTCGTCTTCCCGCTGCGCCAGCCAGCCTGCGGCCTGCTCTGCTGCCGGTAAACTCAGCGCAAATGCGGCCAGTTCAGCCGCCAGCGCGGCGCTGCGCTGCGCTTGTTCCTGCTGGAGCTGCTGGAGCTGCTGCTGGCACTCCTGCTGCTGGGCCTGCCAGGCCAGACGCTGCTGATGCTGATACAGCCGCTGTTCATGCTCCTGCTGCGCGTTTAGCCAGCCGGGAATGTCATCCTTTGGCGTCAGGTCGATATTTAATCCGGCGATCGTCGCCTGCCAGCGTGAGGTAAGCGCTTGCTCCTGCTGCAGAAGCGATGCTTTCTCGGTGGCCTCTTTTTGCTGCTGCTTAAGCAGGGCGTCCAGCTCGCCGCGCACCAGGGCGCCGGCCTCCGCCAGCTGTTTGACTTCGCGCTCAAGCGCATCGCGCCGCGCCTGATTTACGCCGGGAACCAGCGCCTGATACTCGGCGACGGCCGGATGCTGCGCGGAACCGCAGAGCGGACAGGGGGAACCGGGCTGCAGGCGGGCTCGCTCGGCCTCCAGGCCGGCAATGCGCGCTTCCATTTCGCACAGGGCTTTGACATCGCTAAACTGCTGATTCTTCTCTTTATAGGCCTGACGGCGCTGGGCCAGGGTGGTTTCCAGCCGCTCCTGCTCCTGCTTACTGGCCTGCCCGGCGGCATGAAGCTGGGATAAACGCTGGCTCAGCGGCTGCAGCTGGCCATGCAGGGCCGCGAGCTGCTGGCGCAGAGCGCGCGCCGCGGCGTGCTGCGCGAGGCCGGCGCTGACCTGCTCAGCATCCAGCGCCAGCCCGTCGGGCGGCAGTTCGCCCAGCCGGCGGCTGGTTTCCGCCAGACGCTGCTGCAGAGCGGCTTGCTGCTGCGTATCGCGGGCCTGCTGCTGGAAAGCGGCCCGCCAGCCCGCCAGCGCATTGCCCCATCGCTGGTAGCGGTCGTGCTCTTTTAGCCATGCGGCGAGCGTTTGCTGGTGGTTCTGCAGGCGTTCAGATTGCTGCCGGGCGGCGAGGCGAATCCCCGCCCGCAGCCGCAGTCGTTCATGTAAGCGAGTATTTACTTCTTCTCTCAGATTGTGGGTTTGCGCCAGCGCGGCGATTTGCTCCTGTTGACGCGTCCACTGCGGGCGTAGCTGCTCCGCGGGCTGGGCATTCAGCAATACGGTAAGCTGCGGTTGCGCCTGCTCCAGCGCAGCCTGCGCTTCGCGTAGCGCGGTTTGAGCCTGCCGATCTTCTGCCGTCAGCTCTGCGCCGCGTACCAGCCACTGACGGGCATTTTGCAGGCGGGTTTGTTCGCTAACCTGCTGTTTTTCTTCATCAGTAAGCGCTTGCAAACTTTGTTGGAGCGCCTGCTGCTGTTCGTCGCTCAGCAGCAGCACGCCGGAGGCCTGGGCCTGAATTTTCTCCAGCTCGACGCGGGCCTGCTTATGCTTTTCAAAGACCTGTGCCGAAATCTGGCCGTAAATCTCGGTGCCGGTCAGCTCCTCCAGCAGCTCGGCGCGCTCTTTCGGTTTCGCGTTCAGGAAGGCGGCGAACTGCCCCTGCGACAGCAGCATCGAGCGGGTGAAGCGGCCATAGTCCAGGCCGGTGAGCGAGGCGGTCAGTTCCAGCTTATCTTTGACCTTATCGGCGAGGATCTTGCCGTCCTCGCAGCGCGCCAGCTCGACGCGCGGAACCTGCAGGTTGCCGTCCGGCTGGTTTCGCGCCCGGTTCTGGCTCCAGAAGGCGCGGTAGGCGATGCCTTTTACCTCAAACTCCACTTCCGCCAGGCATTCGGCAGTGTCGCGGGTCATCAGATCGTTCTGCGATTGCGACACGCTGCTCAGGCGCGGGGTTTCGTGATACAGCGCCAGACAGATAGCATCCAGCAGGGTGGTTTTTCCGGCGCCGGTTGGCCCGGTAATCGCGAACAGTCCGTTGCTGGCGAAGGGCTCAGCGGTGAAATCAATTTTCCATTCGCCTTTGAGTGAATTGAGGTTTTTCAGGCGTAAGCTGAGTATTTTCACAGGCGATCCTCACCGTTCAGGCTATGCAGCGTTTCATTAAAGAGCTGTTCCAGGCGCTGCTGCTGCGTCGCTTCCAGCGTTTCCAGCGCCAGACGGCGGGCGAAGACGTCCTCCACCTGCAGTTCGCTGAGGGTCTCGCGCTGAGCGCCGGCCAGAATGCGATCGCGCTGGGCGCGGCTGCGGCGCACCAGCAGCACTTCTACCGGCAGCGTTTCGGTCTGCGCCTGGATTTTACGTTGGATATCATGCATATATTCGTCGCTGGTGACTTCGATATCCAGCCACGCTGAGGGCTGCTGGTCGTTATTCTGCCATTGGTTTAGCTGTGCGCTAATGCTGGCGAAATCGCCCTTCAGGACCGCCAGCGGCTGGGTGACGGGGACGATAAGCGGCGTGACGTCCGTCAGGCAGCCGTTAGCGAAAGTGACCAGATTGACGCTCTTATTTTTCCCGGTTTCGTCAAAGCTCAGCGGGATGGGCGAACCGCTGTAGCGGATATGTTCGCAGCCGCCGACCACCTGCGCCCGGTGAATGTGGCCGAGCGCGATATAGTCGGCGGGCGGAAAACGGCTCGCCGGGAAGGCGTCCAGCGTACCGATATAGATTTCGCGAACCGCGTCGCTTTTGCTGGCGCCGACGGTGGTTAAATGGCCGCTGGCGATAATCGGCAGCGCCCGGTCGCCGCGCAGTTCGCAGGCCAGCTGGTACTGCTGCTGGTAGTAATCGCTGATGGCGCTGAGCAGCAGCTGCTGCTTTTCGCCGCCAGAGTGCCCGGCCTGGCTGGTCACCAGCTCACGCGGGCGCAGGAACGGTACCGGACAAAAAATTGCCCCCGGCGTACCGTCGCGCAGCGGCAGGATAAAAGGGGCGTGGCCGGCATTGGCCACCACCGTCGTATTCAGGAAGGCGAGAATGTCTCGCGACTCGTTGAGGGTGGCGACCGAATCGTGGTTTCCCGCCAGCACCACCAGCCGGCAGCGGGTCTGCTGCAGCTGAACGACAAAGCGGTTATACAGCTCGCGCGCGTAGCTCGGCGGTGAGCCGGTATCAAAAATATCGCCCGCAACAATAATGGCATCGACATCATGTTCCTGCGCGCTGGCCAGCAGCCAGTCGAGAAACGCCTGATGTTCGGCGGCGCGACTTTTGCTGTAAAAATTTTGTCCAAGGTGCCAGTCAGAGGTGTGAAGGATGCGCATAGTTGTTCCATAGCGAAAAAGCGTAAGCGGCATTATATACCCGTCATCCTTCAAGTTGCTTATGCGTTGGCTACGTCCAGCCACCTGGTTACCTGTGCTTGTGGGGAGTGAAACCTGAATTATTGAGGGGATAACGCTGCTTTTGGGTGAGTTAAGTCCGTGTCACAATTCGAAATCCGCGTTCATCTGGCGGTCATTTTTTTCATAAATCTGTCATAAATCTGACGCATAATGGCCGCGCACTTCTATACTGATGGCTAAAAAATACAGGGTAAATAATGGCGAGAAGAATTCTGGTCGTTGAAGATGAAGCTCCAATCCGCGAAATGGTTTGCTTTGTTCTGGAGCAAAACGGCTTTCAGCCCGTCGAGGCGGAAGATTTTGACAGCGCGGTCAATCAGCTCAATGAACCCTGGCCTGATTTGATCCTCCTTGACTGGATGCTGCCGGGCGGGTCGGGTCTGCAGTTTATTAAACAGCTCAAGCGTGAAGCGATGACCCGTGATATTCCGGTGGTGATGCTGACCGCCCGCGGCGAAGAGGAAGATCGCGTCCGCGGCCTGGAGACCGGCGCCGATGACTACATCACTAAGCCGTTTTCCCCGAAAGAGCTGGTGGCGCGAATTAAAGCCGTGATGCGGCGCATTTCGCCGATGGCGGTGGAGGAGGTGATTGAAATGCAGGGGCTGAGCCTCGACCCCTCTTCGCATCGCGTCATGACCGGCGAAAATCCGCTGGATATGGGGCCTACGGAGTTTAAATTACTCCACTTCTTCATGACGCACCCGGAGCGAGTCTATAGCCGCGAACAGCTGCTGAATCACGTCTGGGGAACCAACGTTTATGTCGAAGACAGAACGGTAGACGTGCATATTCGCCGTCTGCGCAAAGCGCTGGAACATAGCGGCCATGACCGGATGGTACAAACGGTTCGCGGTACGGGATATCGTTTCTCCGCCCGTTTCTGAATGCTGACAGGAGTGTGAACCGTGCTGGAACGGCTGTCATGGAAAAGGCTGGCGCTTGAGCTTTTCTTGTGTTGTATCCCGGCCCTGATCCTCGGGGCGTTTTTAGGTTATCTGCCGTGGTTTTTATTGGCGGCAGTGACCGGTCTTCTTGTCTGGCATTTCTGGAATCTGATGCGCCTGTCGTGGTGGCTGTGGGTTGATCGCAGCATGACGCCGCCGCCGGGCAGCGGCAGCTGGGAGCCGCTGCTTTACGGACTGCACCAGATGCAGATGCGTAATAAAAAGCGCCGCCGTGAGCTGGGAAGCCTGATTAAGCGCTTTCGCAGCGGGGCGGAGTCTCTGCCGGATGCGGTGGTGCTGACCACCGAAGAAGGGGTGATGTTCTGGTGCAACGGTCTGGCCCAGCAGATCCTGAATCTGCGCTGGCCTGACGATAACGGGCAGAACATCCTTAACCTCTTGCGCTACCCTGAATTTGCCAATTATCTGAAATACCGTGATTTTTCCAAACCGCTCAATCTGGTGCTGAATAACGGCCGTCATCTGGAAATTCGCGTGATGCCCTATAGCGATAAACAGCTGCTGATGGTGGCGCGCGATGTCACGCAGATGCACCAGCTGGAAGGGGCGCGGCGAAACTTTTTCGCCAACGTCAGCCACGAACTGCGCACGCCGTTGACGGTGCTGCAGGGGTATCTGGAGATGATGCAGGAGCAGGTGCTGGAAGGGGGAACGCGCGAAAAAGCGTTGCACACCATGCGTGAACAAACCCAGCGCATGGAAGGCCTGGTTAAGCAACTGCTGACGCTGTCGCGAATCGAAGCCGCGCCGGTACTGGCGATGAACGATAAAATCGATGTGCCGATGATGCTGCGGGTGGTCGAGCGCGAGGCGCAAACGCTAAGCCAGCAGAGGCAGGTGCTGCATTTTTCGGTCGATGAATCGCTGAAAGTACTGGGTAATGAAGAACAGCTGCGCAGCGCCATTTCCAACCTGGTCTATAACGCGGTCAACCATACGCCGCCGGGCACGGACATTACCGTAAGCTGGCAGCGCGCGCCGCACGGAGCGTTGTTCAGCGTCGAAGATAACGGGCCGGGCATCGCGCCGGAACATATTCCGCGTCTGACCGAGCGTTTCTACCGGGTGGATAAAGCGCGTTCAAGGCAGACCGGCGGCAGCGGTCTGGGGCTGGCGATCGTCAAACACGCCGTCAGCCATCACGATAGCCGCCTCGAAATTGAGAGTACGCTGGGGAAAGGCACCCGCTTTAGCTTCCTGTTGCCGGAACGTTTAATTGCCAAAAATTGAGCCCGAGCGGCCGGGTGTCAGAATAACTTGCCAATGACCAGCTTCGGTTGGTCATTTTCCTTTGCAGCGCAATCACAGCTGCGTAATTAACGAACGCTCGCTGCTTTTTTGTTCGCATGATAAGCCAGATGTTTTCTATCCATCAGGTAAATAATTCTACGCATCAAAATAGAGTTAGCATAATCATCTGCTTTTGCGATCCCTCCTTGCTTTAAAACGTTATAAGCGTTTAAATTGCCCCCCTACGGTCGCAGACAGACTGTTTTTGCGTGGTAATTCAAAAAACAATTCTTTTCCACGCCGCTTTGGGAGCATATCCCGCTGAGTTTACTGACAATGGCCGCTGTATCATCCCCAGGGGAAAGGCGCGGTATTTATCCGTTTTTACAACACCACATCCACAGGCTGTAATGAATTTATGACCCATCAGTTAAAATCTCGCGACATCATAGCGTTGGGCTTTATGACCTTCGCGCTGTTTGTCGGCGCAGGCAATATTATCTTCCCCCCAATGGTTGGCTTACAGGCCGGCGAACACGTCTGGAGCGCGGCCATTGGCTTTCTGATTACCGCCGTGGGTCTGCCGGTGCTAACGGTCGTGGCGCTGGCAAAAGTCGGCGGCGGCGTAGAGAGCCTGAGCACGCCGATTGGTAAAGTCGCCGGTATCCTGCTGGCGGTCGTCTGCTACCTGGCCGTAGGGCCGCTGTTCGCGACCCCGCGTACCGCGACCGTCTCTTTTGAGGTGGGGATTGCCCCGCTGACCGGCGACGGCCCGCTGCCGCTGCTGATTTACAGCGTTATCTATTTTGCGCTGGTGATCCTCGTTTCGCTCTACCCGGGCAAGCTGCTGGACACCGTGGGGAATTTCCTCGCGCCGCTGAAAATTATCGCCCTGATTATTCTCGCCGTGGCGGCAATCGTCTGGCCTGCCGGTCCCCTGAGCCACGCGATGGAAGCCTACCGTACCGCGCCGTTCTCTAACGGCTTCGTCAACGGCTATCTGACCATGGACACCCTCGGGGCAATGGTCTTTGGTATCGTGATTGTCAACGCCGCGCGTTCTCGCGGGGTGAGCGAAGCCCGCCTGTTGACCCGCTACACCGTCTGGGCTGGCCTGATGGCCGGCGTGGGCCTGACGCTGCTGTACCTGGCGCTGTTCCGTTTAGGTTCCGATAGCGGCACGCTGGTGGAGCAGTCCGCTAACGGCGCGGCGATTCTGCATGCTTACGTCCAGCACACCTTCGGCGGCGCGGGAAGCTTCCTGCTGGCGGCGCTGATCTTTATCGCCTGTCTGGTGACGGCGGTGGGCCTGACCTGCGCCTGCGCGGAGTTCTTTGCCCAGTACCTGCCGTTCTCCTACCGTACGCTGGTGTTTATCCTCGGCCTGTTTTCGATGGCGGTCTCCAACCTCGGCCTGAGCCACCTGATTCAGATTTCGATTCCGGTGCTGACGGCTATCTATCCGCCGTGTATCGCACTGGTTGTATTAAGCTTTACCCGCGGTTGGTGGCATAATTCGTCCCGCGTAATCGCCCCGGCAATGTTTATCAGCCTGATGTTTGGTATCATTGACGGCATTAAAGCGTCGGCGTTTGCAGAGATGATGCCGTCCTGGACCGCGCGTCTGCCGCTGGCGGAGCAGGGCCTGGCCTGGCTGATGCCAACCGCCGTTATGGTGGTGCTGGCGGTTATCTGGGATCGCGCAGCGGGACGTCAGGTGACATCCAGCGCGCACTAACCGACGCTTTACACAGGTGTTTAACCACGGGACTTCAGGTCCCGTGGTTTTTTGTTTTTTTGGTCACCCTCCTTTGTTCTTTGCCCCCGCGAAGGCCAGAGGAGAAAAACGGCATGGAACACGATGGAAAGTAGTAACAAGCTTAAGCGCGGGCTAAGTACCCGGCATATTCGCTTTATGGCGCTGGGGTCGGCAATCGGTACCGGCCTTTTCTATGGTTCGGCTGACGCGATTAAAATGGCGGGTCCGAGCGTTCTGTTGGCTTATATTATCGGCGGCGCCGCGGCCTACATTATCATGCGCGCGCTGGGCGAGATGTCGGTGCATAACCCGGCCGCCAGTTCATTCTCGCGCTACGCGCAGGATTATCTTGGCCCGCTGGCGGGCTATATCACCGGCTGGACCTACTGTTTCGAAATTCTGATTGTCGCCATCGCCGACGTCACGGCCTTCGGTATCTATATGGGCGTCTGGTTCCCGGCGGTACCGCACTGGATCTGGGTACTCAGCGTGGTGCTGATTATCTGCGCCGTCAACCTGATGAGCGTGAAGGTCTTCGGCGAGCTGGAGTTCTGGTTCTCCTTCTTCAAAGTCGCCACGATTATCATCATGATCCTCGCCGGTTTCGGCATCATTATCTGGGGTATTGGCAACGGCGGGCAGCCGACGGGTATCCACAACCTCTGGAGCAACGGCGGCTTCTTCAGCAACGGTTGGCTGGGGATGGTGATGTCGCTGCAGATGGTAATGTTCGCCTACGGCGGGATCGAAATCATCGGTATCACCGCCGGCGAAGCGAAAGATCCGGAGAAATCCATTCCGCGCGCCATTAACTCGGTGCCGATGCGTATCCTGGTGTTTTACGTCGGGACGCTGTTTGTGATTATGTCTATCTATCCGTGGAACCAGGTGGGGACCAACGGCAGCCCGTTCGTACTGACCTTCCAGCATCTCGGCATCACTTTTGCCGCCAGCATCCTGAACTTTGTGGTGCTGACCGCTTCGCTGTCGGCGATTAACTCCGACGTCTTTGGCGTGGGGCGTATGCTGCACGGCATGGCGGAACAGGGCAGCGCGCCGAAGATGTTCGCGAAAACCTCCCGTCGCGGGGTGCCGTGGGTGACGGTGACGGTGATGACGATTGCCCTGCTGTTCGCGGTCTATCTTAACTACATTATGCCGGAGAACGTCTTCCTGGTGATCGCCTCGCTGGCGACCTTCGCCACCGTCTGGGTGTGGATTATGATCCTGCTGTCGCAGATCGCCTTCCGTCGCCGCCTGCCGCCGGAAGAGGCGAAGGCGCTGAAGTTCAGGGTGCCTGGCGGGGTCGCGACCACGGTGATTGGCCTGCTGTTCCTGGTCTTTATTATCGGTCTGATCGGCTACCATCCTGATACCCGCATCTCGCTGTACGTTGGCTTTGCGTGGATTCTCCTGCTGCTGATTGGCTGGCAGTTTAAAACCCGCCGCGAGCGAAAACTGGCGAAAGCCTAGTCATTTTCGTTCTCTTCTTGCCGGATACGCACGGGCTATCCGGCAAGCTATCCCTCCACCCCCGCCATCCTCCCCCAATAATTCTGCCGATGATGAGTCATACGCCAGTACGCTGTGGCAAGGTGTGCCCATTCTGCAAAGAGAGGAATAATGATGTTGAAGGCATGGCACCTCCCGGTTGCTCCGTTTATTAAGGAACAGCAGGAACGACTGATTATTACGCTATGGTTAAGCGGCGACGATCTGCCGCCGCGGGTCACGCTGCGCGCGGAAGAGGATAACGAAGAGCTGTCGCTGCCGATGCACCGCCTGCGGCAGGAGCCGCATCCGGGCGTGGTGGCGTGGCGCGGGGAAATCAGCCTCGTTAACGGGCAGCCGCGTCGGCGTTACAGCTTCAAGCTGCTGTGGGCCGACCGCCAGCTGTGGTTCACGCCGCAGGGGTTCAACCGCTTTCCGCCGGCCAGGCTGGAGCAGTTTGCGGTCGATCTGCCGGACAGCGGACCGCAGTGGGTAGCCGATCAGGTATTTTATCAAATCTTCCCTGACCGTTTTGCCCGCAGCGAGTCTCGCGAAGCGGGACAGGATGCGATTTATTACCATCACGCCGCCGGTCACGACATCGTACGCAAAGCGTGGGATGAACCGCTAACCGCCGAGGCGGGCGGCTCCACCTTTTACGGCGGCGATCTCGATGGTATCAGCGAGCGGCTGCCGTACCTGAAGCAGCTTGGCGTAACGGCGCTGTACCTGAACCCGGTATTTGTCGCCCCCAGCGTGCATAAATATGATACCGAGGATTATCGTCGCGTTGATCCGCAGTTTGGCGGCGATGCGGCGCTGCTGCGCCTGCGCCACCATACGCAAAAAGAGGGAATGCGTCTGATCCTCGATGGCGTGTTCAACCATAGCGGCGATTCGCATGCCTGGTTCGACCGCCACCAGCGCGGTAGCGGCGGCGCCTGCCATAACGCCGATTCGCCGTGGCGCGACTGGTATAATTTTTCCCCCGAGGGCGTTGCCCACGACTGGCTGGGATACGCCAGCTTGCCTAAGCTGGACTACCGGTCGTCGACGCTGATCGATGAAATCTATGGCGGGGAAGATAGTATCGTGCGCCACTGGCTGAAAGCGCCATGGAGCATGGACGGCTGGCGCCTGGACGTGGTGCATATGCTGGGCGAAGAGGGCGGGGCGCGCAATAACCTGCGCCATATCGCCGGCATTACCCAGGCGGCGAAGCTGGAGCGGCCGGACGCTTTCGTGTTCGGTGAGCATTTCGGCGACGCGCGCCAGTGGCTACAGGCCGACGTTGAAGACTCGGCGATGAACTACCGCGGCTTTACCTTTCCGCTGTGGGGCTTTCTCGCGAACACCGATATCTCCTACGATCCGCAGAAAATCGATGCGCAGACCTGTATGGCGTGGATGGATAACTATCGCGCCGGACTGTCGCACCAGCAGCAGCTGCGGATGTTTAACCAGCTCGATAGCCACGATACCGCGCGCTTTAAGTCTCTGCTCGGCAAAGATGTTGCCCGCCTGCCGCTGGCGGTGGTGTGGCTATTTAGCTGGCCGGGCGTGCCGTGCATTTACTACGGCGATGAAGTGGGCGTGGACGGCAATAACGATCCGTTCTGCCGTAAGCCGTTCCCGTGGGATCCGGCTTTGCAGGATGGCGCTCTGCTCGAACTGTACAAGCGGATGAGCAAGCTGCGTAAGGCCAATCAGGCGCTGCGCTACGGCGGCTGTCAGGTGATTTATGCCGAAGATAACGTGGTGGTGTTCGTGCGCGTCTATAAGCAGCAGCGCGTGCTGGTGGCGATCAACCGCGGCGAAGCCTGCGAGGTGGTGGTGGAGGATTCGCCGCTGCTCGACGTCAACGGCTGGCAGCTGAAAGAGGGCGCCGGGGCGCTACACGACGGCGTGCTGACGCTACCGGCGATCTCCGCCAGCGTCTGGTTTAGCCGCTAGTCGTAAAGCTGGCTCAGGCTTTCACTTTGCAAAATGGCCTCGCGCCACCAGCGCTGGGCCAGCCCGTCGTTGCCGCTGCGCCAGGCCATATAGGTGATATCTTTCTCGCGGCAGGAGATGACGGCCTTTTCGACCAGCTCGCCTTTTTCCAGCCACGGCCGGGCAATGTGGCGCGGTAAAAAGCCGCAGCCCAGCCCGGCGCGCAAGAGTTCGACTTTACTGGCGAAATCATCGACGCGGATTTGCGGCTGCTCGTCGAGCAGGTTGCTGTTGAGCGGATGGCAGTAGCGGGCGCTGTCGCTGATGACCACCGCGCGATGCAGGCTGAGCTGCTTGTTGGTCAGCGGTTGGGTTGTTTCCGCCAGCGGATGCCCCGGCGCGATGACGAAAATATTGTCCATGGCGCCGAGCATTTTCCACGACCATTCGGCGGAGGTCGGCGGTTCATTGATCGCCCCGAGAATAATATCCGCGCCGTTGTGGGTGAGCTCTTCCCACGAGCCCGCAAGGGTATGGTGGGTAAAGTTAAGGCGGGTTTGCGGATGCTGGGCGTAGAACGCGTCGATCAGCGGCAGCAGCGCGCTAAACGGGAAAGAGTCATCCAGGGCGATTGCCAGATCCCGTTCCCAACCGGCGCTGAGCTGCACCGCCTGCTTTTCCAGATCTTTGGCGGCATTCAGCAGCAATCGGCCTTTCTCCAGCATCATTCTGCCCGTATCGGTAAATTTCGCCCGGTGCCCGGAGCGATCCAACAGAGTGATATTCAGATCGTTTTCCAGCTTTTGAATCATGTAGCTCAGCGCGGCAGGGGTTTTAAATAGCGATTCTGCGGCGGTGGCAAAAGAGCCATGTTTGTCCAGCGCGTCGAGAATCAACAGGACATCAAGGTTCAGGCGCATGCGTCAGCTTCCGGTAAAAAAGAGTGCCTCCGTTTTACCGGAGCGCCCTGTTCAATTCCAGTGAATAATTTAGAACGGTTAACCGTAAAAATTTGAAAAACATAATTTCGCCCATTTTGTAATGGTTAATCGAATAGCCATCACTTTTCGCTTTGGAAATAAATCAGAAAAAAATCTTTAATAACTCGTTAGAAATTACTGACTATACTCACCATGCTTTATCAGTCAGGATCCAGACAGCACAACGGAAACGGTAGTATCTTTTTAACTCATTGATTAACAGGATATGTTATGTCTATTCGTGAACTGATCGATCCCTCAAACTCAGCGCTTATTTTTATTGACCACCAGCCGCAAATGTCTTTTGGCGTAGCCAATATTGACCGTCAGACCCTGAAAAATAATACGGTGGCCTTAGCCAAAGCGGGCAAAATTTTTAATGTTCCGGTGATTTATACCTCAGTAGAAACCAAAAGCTTCAGCGGCTATATCTGGCCGGAACTGCTGGCCGTACATCCTGATGTGAAACCTATTGAACGTACCTCAATGAATTCCTGGGAAGACGCGGCTTTTGTTGAAGCGGTAAAGGCGACCGGACGCAAGAAACTGATTATTTCCGCACTGTGGACGGAAGTCTGCCTGACTTTCCCGGCGCTGATGGCGCTGGATGCGGGCTATGAAGTTTACGTGGTGACCGATACCTCTGGCGGCACCTCGGTTGATGCCCACGAACGCTCCATTGACCGTATGGTGCAGGCCGGCGCGGTGCCGGTAACCTGGCAGCAGGTGCTGCTGGAGTACCAGCGCGACTGGTCGCGTAAAGAGACGTATGACGCGGTGATGGACCTGGTGCGCGAGCACAGCGGCGCCTACGGGATGGGCGTGGATTACGCTTATACCATGGTGCACGGCGCCCCAGAGCGTAAAGCTTAAATACACTTCATCCTTCAAGCTGCCTCTTTGTTGGCTTCGTTTGTCCGCCCCGGTCACTGACTCATGTCAGCTCCCGGGGACGAACAACCTTGCCGCCTCGACGCAGCATGAATGATTTTGTGTATTGGCCTCATCCTTCAAGCTGCCTCTTTGTTGGCTTCGTCTGCCCGCCCCGGTCACTGACTCATGTCAGCTCCCGGGGACGAACAACCTTGCCGCCTCGACGCAGCATGAATGATTTTTTGTATGGTCATGTATAGCGAATGGCGGCGGACAACCCGCCATTCCCTGAAGCAAGGAACTCTTAATGGCGCAACAGAAATCGGTGACCCTGGTGATCAGCCATGTGCTCGACCCGGAGCATGGCCAGCAGTATGAAGCGTGGCTGGGCAAAATTATGCCGATTGCGGCAGAGTTTCCCGGTCATCTTGGCGCAAACGTCATTCGTCCGGCCCCCGGGCAGAATTTATGGAGCGTGATTATTCGCTTCGACACCATTGAGCATCTTTACGCCTGGACCCAGTCGGAGACCCGCCGCCAGCTTGTGGCGGAAATTGCGCCGCTGCTGAGCGAAGGCGATCGTACCGAAGTCCGGACTGAACCGGCCTTCTGGTTTACGCCGCCCGCGGCGAACGTGCGCCAGCCGCGACGCTGGAAGCAATTTTTAATCACCCTGCTGGTGATTTTCCCCAGTACTAATCTGGTGCCATCAATAACCGGAATACTGTTGCCCTCGTTGAAGGGAAGCCTGTTGCTGCATCTGATCAATGATGCCTGTGTGGTCGCGCTGGTGGTCTGGTTCTGGATGCCCATCGTGACCCGTCTGTTTGCTGGCTGGTTAAAGAAAAACTGAGCCAGCCTCCTGAAGGAGTGCGTTATGTCGCAAACTGCCACACTGATCCTGACCCACGGTCGGGTTCATACTCTCGATCGTCAAAATCCCCTGGCCGATGCGGTGGCGATCGCTGACGGTAAAATTCTCGCCGTCGGTAGCCACGATCGGATCATGAGCTTTGCCGCGGACGGGACGCAAATTATCGATCTCAAAGGCCATACGGCGATCCCCGGCCTGAACGACTCCCACCTGCACCTGATCCGCGGCGGCCTGAACTACAATCTGGAGCTGCGCTGGGAGGGGGTTCCCTCGCTGGCGGACGCGCTGCGGATGCTAAAAGATCAGGCCGACCGCACGCCGTCGCCGCAGTGGGTGCGGGTGGTCGGCGGCTGGAGCGAGTTCCAGTTCGCCGAACGGCGGATGCCGACGCTGGAGGAGCTTAACGATGCGGCGCCGGATACGCCGGTATTTGTCCTGCATCTGTACGATCGCGCATTGCTAAACCGCGCGGCGCTGAAGGCGGTGGGCTACACCAAAGAGACCCCGGATCCGGCGGGCGGCGAGATCGTTCGCGACGGTAACGGCAACCCGACCGGGATGCTGATCGCCAAACCCAATGCGATGATCCTCTACTCGACGCTGGCCAAAGGGCCGAAGCTGCCGCTGGAACTTCAGGTCAACTCAACGCGGCAGTTTATGCGCGAGCTCAATCGTCTGGGGCTGACCAGCGCTATTGATGCCGGGGGCGGTTTTCAGAACTACCCGGAAGATTATGAAATTATTGAACAGCTGCACGCCAAAGAGCAGATGACCGTACGTATCGCCTATAACCTGTTTACCCAGCGGCCTAAGCAGGAGCTGGAAGATTTTGAGCGCTGGACCGATATGCTCAAGCCGGGACAGGGCACCGATTTTTACCGCGCCAACGGCGCCGGGGAGATGCTGGTTTTCTCGGCGGCGGATTTCGAAGACTTCCTCCAGCCGCGTCCGGATCTGCCGGAAGGGATGGAAGATGAGCTGGAGCGGGTGGTGCGCCATCTGGTTGAACACCGCTGGCCGTTCCGCCTGCACGCCACCTATGATGAATCCATCAGCCGGATGCTCGACGTCTTCGAGAAGGTGAATCGCGATATTCCGTTCAACGGGCTGCACTGGTTCTTCGATCATGCGGAAACCATCACCGAGCGCAATATCGAACGCGTTAAAGCGCTGGGCGGCGGCATTGCCGTACAGCACCGTATGGCTTTCCAGGGCGAATATTTTGTCGACCGCTACGGTAAAGACGCGGTCAAACATACGCCGCCGGTCGCGAAAATGCTCGAACTGGAGGTTCCGGTGGGTCTGGGGACGGATGCCACCCGCGTGGCGAGCTACAATCCGTGGACCGCGCTTTACTGGCTGGTATCAGGGCGTACCGTCGGCGGGATGGCGATGTACGACGACAGCAACCGCCTGCCGCGCGACGTGGCGCTGGAGCTGTGGACGGCGGGAAGCGCGTGGTTTTCCAGCGAGCAGGGCAAGAAAGGGCGCATTGAGCAAGGCCAGCTTGCCGACCTGGTGGTGCTGTCGAAAGACTACTTCAGCGTCGCGGAAGAGGAAATCAAGGGGATCGAGTCGGTGCTGACGGTGGTGGACGGCAAGGTGGTGTACGCGGCGGGACACTTTTCGCCGCTGGCGCCGCCGCCTATTCCGGTGCTGCCCGAGTGGTCGCCGGTGGTGAAAGTTCCGGGCCATTACCGTTCCGCGCCGCCGACGGCCGCGAATATCGGCGCGATAGTTCAGATGCACCAGTGCTGCGGCAGCTGCGGCGTACATGGGCATCAGCATGATATTGCGCGCAAATCGGCGATTCCGGTTGCCGATGAGCAGGCGTTCTGGGGCGTACTCGGCTGCTCCTGCTTTGCTTTTTAGCGCGACGGGCGCTTATTAGTACCGGTAGGCCAATGAGAGCATCAACGCCCTCATTGGCCTTTTTCATTTTCTCGGATAGCGCTGATAAGACAATGTGTGTCATTCTGCTCCCTCTTCAAACAGTGAAGGTGAGAACATGGATGATCTACTGATCTTTGGCGCTGTGATTTTATTCTGCGGGCTGGTGGTTGGGCCGCTCGTGGCGATTGCCGCGCTCAGGCGCAGCGCGGCGGTCCGTGTGGAACTGGCGGCTTTGCAGCGTCGGGTTGAGGAGCTTGAGCTGCGCGGCGTTGCGCAGGCACCGGTGGCGGAGACAAGTGGCGTCGTGCCGACTGCTCCGGAAGTCGTTGCTTCTGTTGACGCAACAGCGCTGGTAGAACATGAGTCATCACCGGCGCCCGTGGCGGAAGCCGTTGACCCATGGCTTTCGCAGCCGAAGCCAACGCCGAAGCCGGAGCAGATGGCGAAATCGGCTCCTGAAACCGAACAACCTTCCGCGTTTGGCGGGATGGTATCGTCATTGGTTCGTTGGTTTATGCAGGGTAACCCGCTGGCGAAGCTCGGGATCCTGCTGCTGTTTCTTGGCCTCTCCTTTCTGCTGCGCTATACCGTGGAACACGCTCTTTTCCCCCTCGAGTTGCGTCTGGTCGCGGCGTCGTTGTTCGCCATTGTCCTGCTGGCTGTCGGATGGCGATTGCGGCATAAGCAACCGATGTACGCCCTGATCTTGCAGGGTGGGGCAACGGGGGCGCTCTATCTCACCGTTTTTGGCGCCTTTCGCCTGTGGCAGATGCTGCCGATGACCCTGGCGTTTGCGCTGCTGGTGGTGATTTGCGCGGCGAGCGTAGGGCTGGCGATTGTGCAAAAAGCGCTCAGCCTGGCCATGCTGGCGAGTCTTGGCGGTTATCTTGCGCCGCTGCTGCTCTCTACCGGCGGCGGCAGTCATGTGGCGTTGTTCTCATTCTATCTTCTGCTGTCGGTGGGCATTCTTGCCATCAGCATCCGCCAGCACTGGCGGGAGCTTAATCTGCTTGGCCTGCTGTTTACCTTTGGCGTCGGTGGCCTGTGGGGGCTGAATGAATATCGGCCAGAGTATTACCTGAGCTGCCAGCTGTTCTTAATCGCCAATACGATTATTTTTGGCGTGTTAAGCGTGGCGCTGTCGCTGCGGGCGCAGGAAAAGGGTAAGCAGATTATTGACGGCGTTCTGCTGTTTGCACCGCCGCTGGTCGGCTTTGGTATGCAGTACGCTATCACCCGGCATATGGAATACGGTCCGGCGCTCAGCGCGCTGGGCTACGGTGGCTTCTATCTGGCTTTAGCCTGGCTGGCACTGCGTCGCTACCCCTCTTTAGGGAAGCCGCTGGTACTGGCCGCGCTGGCGCTCGGCGGCGCATTTACCACCCTTGCTATTCCCCTTGCGCTTTCGGCTCGCTGGACCGCGATGGCCTGGTCGCTGGAGGGGCTCGGGATCCTCTGGCTGGGCGTGCAACAGCAGCAGCGGCGTATGAGCTATAGTGGGACTGCGCTACTCTTTTTGGCGGTTGGCAGCGCGCTCTGGGCGCAGGCAAATGACGCCACGCCGCTTTCTTTGCTGCTGATTTTCGCTGTACTCAGTCTTAGCTGGCTGGTCGCCGCCTGGCTGTGGCGAAGCATTGAAGTGCACGCCAGTGGAGGACTGCTTTTGGGCGGGCTACTGTTCTGGGTGGTGGCGCTTGTCGGCGCATCGCAGCTGGCGTTGAGTAAAGACTCGCAGATTATATTTGGCGTGCTGGCGACGCTGGCCGCGTCGGTATGGTGCTGGCGCGCGGTCGCTGCGCGTTTAGTCTGGCAAGAGCTGGATGCCAGCAAATGGTTGTTGTGGCCAATGATGCTGATAGTGCTGTTTTATCAGCTATCCCAACGGCAGATTTTCGCTGCTGGCTGGCAAAATCTGGCCTGGTGCGCGGCGCTGCCCGCGGCGGTGGCGCTGCTCTGGCGTGATGGGCCTTCGCTCCCGCCGCGCATAAACAGGCTCGCCCACCTGTCGCTGTTCTGGATGGTGTTGCTGGCGCTGGCGATGGAGCTGTTTTGGTTTACCCGGGATTTGCCGTGGGGCATGTCGGCCTGGGCGAGTGGATTAATGATGGCGGCAGGCGGGGGGCTGATCTTCCTTGTCTCTGAAGCCGTTCATCGGCAAATATGGCCATTCCGGGTATGGCCTGGGCTGTATGCCTCTCAGGCCATGATACCGGTGGCGGTTGCGCTGGGATGCCTGCTAACGCTGACGAACGTGCAGGATGGTACGGTCTACGGTCAGACCTATTTGCCGTTGATTAACCCGCTGGAAGAGGGCGCCGCTTTTGCGCTGCTTGGGCTGACGATATTTTATCGCGTTTCGCGGCGTTATTTTCCGCTGCAGCTATCGGTATGCCGCCCCTGGCCCGCGGTTGCGCTGCTGGCGCTCGGCTTCTGGTGGCTGAATGGCCTGCTGCTGCGCGCCCTGGCCTGGTACGGCGAGGTGGCCTGGAATATAGAGGCGCTGTGGCATTCGCGCTTAATTCAGACCACTTTCGCTCTGGTCTGGACGCTGGCGGCGCTGGCGGTCATGCTGCGTGCGACGCGGCGACACTCCCGCCGCGAATGGCTGTGCGGCGCGGCGTTGTTAGGCGTTGTCATTGTGAAACTCATGCTGGTGGACAGCGCGCGCGGCGGCGGGCTGGCGCGCGCTGTCGCGTTTATCGGCGTGGCTATTTTGGTGCTGATCGTCGGGTATTTTTCCCCGTTACCGCCCAAAGCAGGAGAAGAAAAATGAAATGGATGAAAGCGGTGTTATGCTGCGTGCTGCTGGGCGTGACGGGCGCGGCTGTCAGCGGCGATGAAGCGCGAGAAAAACCACTGGACTATATGCAGGGGATGATGCTGGAAACCACCGGCGCGTCGCCCTGGTATCGCGTCGAGCTTTCCCCGCTGCTCTATCAGGGGACGGCGTGGCCTGACCTGCGCGATGTGCGGGTATTTAACCATCAGGGAGAGACCGTACCGTTCGCGCTGCAGGTGCAGAAGGCGCAGCCCGTTACGCCTGAAGCGATGACGCTGCGGCTTTTCCCTCTGGAGATGTCGCCGGTTCCGCCGCGCGAAGAGGGGCGACGCGGCGGAGAATCGCTGGTCCTGCGTTCAACAACGGGGATCGAAATTCATCTGGAAACCGATGATGCGAAGGCGCTCGGGCAGAGCTACTTACTGACGCTACCGGCGGAGAAAACGGACGCGTTTGCGCTGGCTCAGCTGCGGCTGAACTGGGCGGCGCTGGCGGGCAGCTGGCAGGGGAAAGCGTCGGTCTATTCCAGTCGGGATTTGAAGTACTGGCGCCCTGTCCAGGAGGATGCGCCCCTTATGGATCTGGCGCGCGATAGCGATCGTTTGAAAATGGATACCATAAGCGCTGACCTGACGCTCTCCGCGGACGGGAATCGTTACCTGCTGGTGCTCCTCGATTCGCAAAGCAAGGCGGTCGTGTTAAATAGCGTGACGGCCCTGGCCGAACGCAGAGAGCCCGAGTCTACGCGCATTGAGCTTGATGCGCAGGCGAACAAGATTTCAGATGAGGAAGCCGTTTGGCGCTGGGCCCGGCCTCAGCCGCTGACTTCGCTCAGGATATCGATGGCCAGCGAAGGGGTTCTGCCGGTCGCGCTCTCCTGGCGCAGCGGCGAAAAAGAAGCCTGGCAGCCGCTGACCAAAACCGTGCTGTATCGACTGGACGGCAAGCGTTCGGAGGATATTCAACTTTCAGCCCAGCCGGTTGAAGCGGTGCGGATCACAACGATTAACGCCCGATTACCGACGTCGCTGCCCGCGATAAGCGGTGCGCGAGACAAATACCAGCTGATTTTTAATACCCAGGGAAAAGGGCCTTATATGCTGGCCTGGGGCAACCGGGCGGCGCCAAAGGCAGATGTCGCCATGGACATGCTGATACCGGCGTCGCTGCGCAAAACGCAGGCTGTAAGCGATCTACCGCTGGCCGTCGCGCAGGAGAGCGTCACCCTCGGCGGTGAAGCGCGGTTGACGGCGACGTCGGCTACCGAGCAGCAAAGCGGCTGGAAAACGCTGCTGGTATGGGGAGCGCTAATAGTGGGCGTCCTGGTGCTGGCGCTGATGGCGTGGCGAATCTGGCGCGAAGTGAAAAAAAGCGGCTCCGTATAAAACAAAAAAGGCTCGCATCTGCGAGCCTTTTGCCGAACGTACGCCGATTACAGGCTGGATACGTTCTCGGTCAGGTATTTAGCGACGCCTTCCGGAGAAGCGGCCATACCTTCTTTTCCTTTTTCCCACTGCGCCGGACAAACTTCGCCGTGCTCTTCGTGGAACTGCAGCGCGTCAACCATACGCAGCATTTCGTCGATGTTACGGCCCAGCGGCAGGTCGTTAACCACCTGGTGACGAACAACGCCGTTGGCGTCGATCAGGAAGGAACCACGCAGGGCAACGCCTTCGTCCGGGTGCTCAATACCGTACGCTTTCTGGATTTCGCGTTTGATGTCAGCAACCATGGCGTATTTAACCGGGCCGATGCCGCCCTGGTCTACCGGGGTGTTACGCCACGCGTTGTGGACGAACTCGGAGTCAAAAGAAACGCCAACCACTTCTACGCCGCGTTTCTGGAATTCTTCGTAGCGCTTATCGAACGCGATCAGTTCAGACGGGCAAACGAAGGTGAAGTCCATCGGCCAGAAGAACAGAACGGTGGCTTTACCGCTGGTGTGCTGTTTGAAGTTGAATTTCTCAACGATTTCGCCGTTACCTAAAACCGCTGCCGCGGTGAAGTCCGGAGCCTGACGAGTAACCAGAACCATATGATTCTCCTGTTAATACTAAGGTTAATTGGAACGCAACGCGGGCAAGTATAGGGAGAGGCGCCGGCGAACTCAACGCGACGCTGACAATCGATGAGATAGGTTTTGCCTATCAATCGTTATTTGAAACGGCTATTCAGAATAGTCTTTTGCCAAAAAAGCGCAATCTTTTACAGTTCACCTTTTTTCGCCTGCGCCATCATCTGCGGGTAGAAGCGCCAGAACTGCTGCTCAAGACGATCGTAATGGGTATCCAGATCCTGCCAGGAGTCGCGCAGGGCGTCCAGCCGCGGACGGCGGCTGGCCATACCGTTCAGAACCCGCTGAATAAACGCCATATCCCGATAGCGTTCAAGCCAGCGCTCTGACCACAGGTATTCGTTGAGATTGACAAAACGCGGCGGGGAATCGGGCAAAATAAACGAGACCTGGGCGTGGGCGTAGCGGACAAACTCCGGCAGCGGCAGCTCGGGCGACAGCTGCGTCCAGTGGCGTGATAAGAAATGGTCCCACATCACATCCAGCGTAATTGGCGCGACCCGGCGCGTTTCGGGACGAAACCACCCTTTGGCTTCGGTGACTTCGGGCAGGTTATCCGTCAGTACATCGATCCGGCGGTGCATAAAAATGCCCTCCACGACGTCAGCGGGCCACTCGCCGGCGGGGTCGCCGCGAACGAAATCGGCCAGTAAATTACCGGAAAGGGAGCTGTCAGCGAGATGGGCGAGGTGCAGGTGTGCGAGAAAATTCATGCGATTCGTTATCCGGATACGGCTAGTTGTTGCAGCGAAGAGGTGTGAGCACTAGACTAAGCCGCCTGTTTTTAAGTCATGAGTATATGCCATGCGCGTCGCCGATTTCTCCTTTGAATTACCCGAATCCCTGATTGCCCACTATCCCATGCCCGAGCGCAGCAGCTGCCGCTTGCTGTCATTAGACGGGCCGACGGGCGCGCTGACGCACGGTACTTTCACCGATTTACTCGACAAGCTCAACCCTGGCGATCTGCTGGTTTTTAATAATACCCGCGTGATCCCGGCCCGCCTGTTTGGCCGTAAAGCCAGCGGCGGCAAGATTGAGGTGCTGGTCGAGCGCATGCTCGATGATAAACGTATTCTGGCACATATTCGCGCGTCTAAAGCGCCGAAACCGGGCGCGGCGCTGCTGCTCGGCGACGATGAAAGCATTAAAGCGACCATGGTTGCGCGCCACGACGCGCTGTTTGAAGTTGAGTTCGACGACGCGCGCAGCGTGCTGGACATTCTCAACGCTATCGGCCATATGCCGCTGCCGCCGTACATCGATCGTCCTGACGAAGACGCCGACCGCGAGCTGTATCAGACCGTATACAGCGAAAAACCGGGCGCCGTTGCGGCGCCAACCGCCGGCCTGCACTTTGACCAGCCGATGCTGGCGAAGCTTCGCGAAAAGGGCGTTGAGATGGCGTTCGTCACGCTGCACGTGGGGGCAGGAACCTTCCAGCCGGTACGCGTAGACAGCATTGAAGAGCATATTATGCACTCTGAATATGCGGAAGTGCCGCAGGAGGTGGTCGATGCGGTGCTGGCGGCAAAAGCGCGCGGCAGCCGGGTGATTGCGGTGGGCACGACCTCGGTGCGTTCGCTGGAAAGCGCGGCGCAGACGGCGAAAAACGACCTGATTGAGCCTTTCTTCGGCGATACGCAGATTTTCATCTACCCGGGCTATCAGTACAAAGTCATTGATGCGCTGGTGACCAACTTCCATCTGCCTGAATCCACGCTGATTATGCTGGTTTCCGCATTTGCCGGCTATCAGCACACCATGAACGCCTATAAGGCTGCGGTAGAACAAAAATATCGCTTTTTTAGCTACGGGGACGCGATGTTTATCACGTACAATCCGCAGGCTATTTTTGAGCGCCCATAAGAAGGCTGTCGCGCTGGTTATTTTGACGCCTTCAGGAATTTATTAGCTATGGAATCATTCCGTAGCGAGTCGTTAAACGTCAGACTGTTTTTCTGACGCGGGAGTGATAATGAAATTTGAGTTAGATACCACCGATGGTCGCGCGCGCCGCGGCCGTCTTGTGTTTGAGCGCGGCGTCGTTGAAACGCCAGCCTTTATGCCGGTTGGCACCTATGGCACCGTGAAAGGGATGACGCCGGAAGAAGTTGAAGCGACCGGCGCGCAAATCATCCTCGGCAACACCTTCCATCTGTGGCTGCGTCCTGGTCAGGAGATCATGAAGCTGCACGGCGATCTGCACGACTTTATGCAGTGGAAAGGACCGATCCTCACCGACTCCGGCGGCTTCCAGGTCTTCAGCCTCGGCGATATTCGCAAAATCACCGAGCAGGGCGTGCACTTCCGCAACCCGATCAACGGCGATCCGATTTTCCTCGATCCGGAAAAATCCATGGAGATTCAGTACGATCTCGGTTCCGATATCGTGATGATCTTCGACGAATGTACGCCGTATCCGGCGGACTGGGATTACGCTAAGCGCTCAATGGAAATGTCCCTGCGCTGGGCGAAGCGCAGCCGCGATCGGTTTGACGGTCTGGGCAACAAAAACGCGCTGTTTGGCATCATTCAGGGCAGCGTTTACGAAGATTTACGTGATATCTCTGTTAAAGGTCTGGTAGAGATTGGCTTTGATGGCTACGCTGTCGGCGGTTTGGCTGTCGGCGAGCCGAAGGAAGATATGCACCGTATTCTGGAGCACGTCTGCCCGCAGATCCCGGCCGACAAGCCGCGATACCTGATGGGCGTCGGTAAGCCGGAAGATCTGGTTGAAGGGGTGCGTCGCGGGATCGATATGTTCGACTGCGTCATGCCGACGCGCAATGCGCGCAACGGCCACCTGTTCGTCACCGACGGCGTGGTGAAAATCCGTAACGCGAAGCACAAGAGCGATACTTCGCCGCTGGATGCAGAATGTGATTGCTACACCTGTCGCAACTATTCACGCGCTTACTTGCATCATCTTGACCGTTGCAACGAAATATTGGGCGCGCGACTCAATACCATTCATAACCTGCGATACTATCAGCGCTTAATGGCTGGTTTACGCAAGGCTATTGAAGAGGGTAAATTAGAGAGCTTCGTGACCGATTTTTACCAACGTCAGGGTCGAACCGTTCCACCTTTGAACGTTGACTAATTTTAATAATGAGGGAATTTCAATGAGCTTTTTTATTTCTGATGCGGTAGCAGCAACCGGTGGCGCGGCGCAGGGCAGCCCGATGTCTCTGATCCTGATGCTGGTGGTGTTTGGTCTGATTTTTTACTTCATGATCCTGCGCCCACAGCAGAAACGCACCAAGGAACATAAAAACCTGATGAACTCCATTGCCAAAGGCGATGAAGTACTGACCAACGGTGGCCTGGTTGGGCGCGTCACTAAAGTCGCGGAAAGCGGCTACATCGCTATCGCGCTGAACGATACCACTGAAGTGGTTATCAAACGTGACTTCGTAGCTGCCGTTCTGCCGAAAGGCACCATGAAGGCGCTGTAATTACCCATTTTCCCTAAGGGAACTGCCGTGTTAAACCGTTATCCTTTGTGGAAGTACGTCATGCTGGTCGTCGTCATTGTCGTCGGCTTAGTGTATGCGCTTCCCAACCTGTATGGTGAGGATCCGGCCGTTCAAATCACTGGCGCGCGCGGCGTCGCCGCCAGTGAGCAAACGCTGATCCAGGTCCAGAAAACACTACAAGAAGAAAAAATTACCGCGAAGTCTGTGGCACTGGAAGAGGGCGCAATTCTTGCGCGCTTCGACACCACTGATATCCAGCTGCGCGCGCGCGAAGCGCTGATGGGCGTACTGGGTGACAAATACGTCGTGGCGCTTAACCTTGCTCCGGCAACCCCGCGCTGGCTGGCGGCCCTGTATGCCGAGCCGATGAAGCTGGGTCTTGATCTGCGCGGCGGCGTGCACTTCCTGATGGAAGTCGACATGGACACCGCGCTGGGCAAACTGCAGGAACAAAATATCGACAGCCTGCGCAGCGAGCTGCGTGATAAAGGCATTCCTTACGCGACCGTGCGTAAAGAAGACAACTATGGCCTGAGCATCGCTTTCCGCGACAGCGCCGCGCGCGACCAGGCTATCTCATACCTTAGCCCTCGTCACCGCGATCTGGTTATCTCCTCTCAGGGCAGCACTGGCCTGAAAGCCGTGATGACCGACGACCGTCTGAAAGAAGCCCGCGAATATGCCGTTCAGCAGAACATCAATATCCTGCGTAACCGTGTAAACCAGCTGGGCGTTGCCGAACCTCTGGTTCAGCGTCAGGGCGCCGACCGTATTGTGGTTGAACTGCCGGGTATCCAGGACACCGCGCGTGCGAAAGAGATCCTCGGCGCGACCGCGACCCTGGAATTCCGTCTGGTTAACACTAACGTTGATAGCGCCGCGGCGGCCGCCGGTCGCGTTCCGGGCGACTCGGAAGTTAAATATACCCGCGAAGGCCAGCCGGTTGTGCTGTACAAGCGCGTCATCCTCACCGGTGACCACATCACCGACTCGACGTCGAGCATGGATGAGTACAACCAGGCGCAGGTTAACATCTCCCTGGATAGCGCTGGCGGCAACATCATGTCTAACTTCACCAAGGACAACATCGGTAAACCGATGGCGACCCTGTTTGTGGAGTACAAAGACAGCGGGAAGAAAGATGCCAGCGGGCGCGCGATTCTGGCGAAAGAGGAAGAGGTGATTAACATCGCCAACATCCAGTCTCGTCTGGGTAACAGCTTCCGTATTACCGGCATCAGCAACCCGACCGAAGCGCGCCAGCTCTCCCTGCTGCTGCGTGCAGGCGCGCTGATTGCGCCGATTCAGATTGTTGAAGAACGGACCATCGGTCCAACCCTCGGTATGCAGAACATCAAGCAGGGCCTGGAAGCGTGTCTGGCCGGTCTGGTGGTCTCTATCCTGTTTATGATCTTCTTCTACAAGAAGTTCGGCCTGATTGCGACCTCTGCGCTGGTGGCTAACCTGGTGCTGATTGTCGGCATTATGTCCCTGATTCCGGGGGCGACGCTGACCATGCCGGGGATTGCGGGGATCGTGTTAACCCTTGCGGTGGCGGTCGATGCGAACGTTCTGATTAACGAACGTATTAAAGAAGAGCTGAGCAACGGGCGCTCCGTGCAGCAGGCGATTGACGAAGGTTATCGCGGCGCGTTCAGCTCCATCTTTGATGCCAACATTACGACGCTTATCAAAGTCATTATCCTGTACGCGGTCGGTACCGGTGCCATTAAAGGGTTTGCGATTACCACCGGTATCGGTATTGCGACCTCAATGTTTACCGCTATCGTCGGCACCCGTGCCATCGTGAACCTGCTGTACGGCGGCAAGCGCGTTAAAAAGCTGTCTATCTGAGGAGTGCGTTGTGGCACAGGAATATACTGTTGAACAATTGAACCACGGCCGTAAAGTCTGGGACTTTATGCGCTGGGACTACTGGGCTTTCGGCATTTCAGGTTTTCTGCTGATTTTGTCCATCGCTATTATTGGCGTGCGCGGGTTTAACTGGGGTCTGGATTTCACCGGCGGTACGGTGATTGAGATCACCCTCGAAAAACCTGTCGATATGGACCAGGTGCGTCAGTCGCTGCAGAAGGCGGGCTTTGAAGAGCCGCAGCTGCAAAACTTCGGCAGCAGCCGCGACATCATGGTGCGTATGCCGCCGGTGCATGACGCCAACGGCAGCCAGGAGCTGGGCAGCAAGGTCGTTAGCGTGATTAACGACTCGACCAGCCAGAACGCGACGGTCAAACGTATTGAGTTTGTGGGGCCGAGCGTTGGCGCGGACCTTGCGCAGACCGGCGCGCTGGCGCTGATAGCCGCGCTGGTGTGTATCCTGATCTACGTCGGCTTCCGCTTTGAGTGGCGTCTGGCGGCAGGGGTGGTTATCGCGCTGGCGCACGACGTGGTGATCACCATGGGCGTGCTGTCGCTACTGCATATCGAGATCGACCTGACCATTGTGGCCTCGTTGATGTCGGTTATCGGCTACTCGCTGAACGACAGTATCGTGGTATCCGACCGTATTCGTGAAAACTTCCGCAAGATTCGCCGCGGTACGCCGTACGAAATCTTTAACGTGTCGTTGACGCAAACGCTGCACCGTACCTTGATCACCTCCGGAACGACCTTGATGGTTATCCTGATGCTGTACCTCTTCGGCGGTCCGATTCTGGAAGGCTTCTCGCTGACCATGCTGATCGGTGTCTCCATCGGTACGGCTTCTTCTATCTACGTCGCGTCCGCGCTGGCGCTGAAGCTGGGCATGAAGCGCGAGCACATGCTGCAGCAGAAAGTCGAGAAAGAAGGGGCGGATCAGCCGTCAATTCTGCCGTAAGGCAATCGCGTAGCGATAAAACGAATCCCGGTCGCAAGGCCGGGATTTTTTTATTACAGCCGCCCGGATTTTGGTTACTCTCCCGTATCAGCACGCAATGACATGGAGAAATGCCGATGGCTGTCGTAACGCTTTCCACCGTTCCTCAACCCCCGCTCTGGCACGATGTGCCTTCCGTTACGCTTAACGACGACACGCTGCGGCTGCGCAAGTCCAGGGTGCTGGCAAATATGCGTCAGTCCGGCGTAGACACGCTTATTGTCTATGCCGACAAAGAGCACGGCGGCAACTTTGAGTATCTCACCGGCTTTATTCCCCGTTTCGAAGAGGCGCTGCTGGTGCTGCATCGGGACGGCGAGGCGGTGCTGGTGCTGGGTAACGAGAATCTCAAGCTGGCAGGCCATGCCCGGCTGGAAAACCGTGTGATTCACGCCCCGTGGTTTTCGCTGCCCAATCAGCCGATGGAAACCGGTAAAACGCTGGCTCAGCGGCTTCAGGAGGCGGGCGTTGCGGCGGAAAAACGAATTGGCCTGGCGGGCTGGAAGCTCTTTACCGGCGCGGCGGATGACCGCGCGCAGATGTTCGATCTGCCTGCTTTTATCGTGGATGCTATTCGCCAGGCCGCCGGCCCGCAGGCAAGATTAACTAACGCCACCGGCATTTTTATCGACCCGGCAAGCGGAGCGCGAGTCACCAATAATGCCAACGAGCTGGCGCACTATGAGTACGGCGCAAATCTGGCTTCCACCGCGATTCTCACCGCGCTTAACGCCGTTGCGCCGGGTAAAACGGAAAAGCAAATCGGCGCGCTGCTGGCGGCGGAAGGGCAGCCTAATAGCGTGGTGATGATTGCCGCTACCGGCGAGCGCTTCGCCTGGGCGAATCTCTATCCGGGCGATAAGGTGATTCAGCGCGGAGATAAATTCTCGCTGACCACCGGCTTCAAAGGCGGCCTGAGCAGCCGCGCCGCCTACGTGGTGGCCGATGAGAGCGAACTGGCGCCCGAGGTGGCTGATTATCTCGAGGTCGTGGCGAAGCCCTATTTCAACGCGGTGGTGAACTGGCTGGAAAATCTGCGCATCGGCATGCGCGGCGGCGATATGTATACGCTGATAGAGCAGGCGTTGCCGAAGGCGGAATATCACTGGCACCTGAATCCGGGGCATCTGGTCGCGGATGAGGAGTGGCTCTGTTCGCCCATTGGCCCCCATTCAACCGCCTGCCTGCAAAGCGGGATGATACTGCAAATCGACATCATTCCTTCCCGCCCGGGCTACGGCGGCGCAAGCATTGAAGATACCGTGGCGCTTGCCGATAGCGCGTTGCGTCGGGAGCTGGCGCAGCGCTATCCCGAACTCTGGCAGCGTATCGTCGCCCGGCGCTTGTATATCGGCGAGCAGCTTGGCATTGTGCTTCCTGAAGAGGTGCTGCCATTTTCCAGTACCGTGGGATACCTGCGTCCGTGGCTGCTGAGTCCCGAGCGCGCGCTGGTGTGCGCACCATACTGACACAATGCTGTCAGTAGGCCTGTCTTACACTCCTCCTGAACCCAAACAATGGACAGGAGGATGTATGAACAACGTAATTAACTGGTTTGAGATCCCGGTTGCGGAGATGGATCGTGCCGTGGCGTTTTACGAGCCGGTGATGCAGGTGACGCTGCGTCGGGAAAAAATGGATTGCATCGAGATGGCCGTTTTCCCGCATGAGGATCCGGCTCCCGGCGGCGCGCTGGCAAAGTTCGATGGCGTTAAGCCCTCCGATCAGGGATGTATTATCTATCTGCATACTGACAATCTGGCGGCCACGCTCGATCGCGTCAACTCGGCGGGCGGAAGCTGCGTGTTTGGCCCCCTTGAGCTGGCGGACGATATCGGCACGATTGCCCTTTTTATTGATAGCGAGGGTAATCGGATTGGCCTTCACCAACCCGCGTAAATGAGACAACAGAAATGAGCCGACGCGCCGACCGCCTTTTTCAAATCGTCCAGATCCTGCGCGGGAGGAGATTAACCACCGCCGGGCTGCTGGCCGAGCGGCTCGGCGTGTCAGAGCGCACCATCTACCGCGACATTCGCGACCTCTCGCTCTCCGGCGTCCCGGTTGAGGGGGAAGCAGGGAGCGGCTACCGGCTGCTGGCGGGCTATGACCTACCGCCGCTGATGCTGACAACTCAGGAATCGGAAGCGCTGATGGCCGCTATACGGCTGCTGCAAACCTGGGGCGGCGCCTCGCTGTCCCAGGCGCTGGAGTCGGCGCAGGAAAAAGTGCTGGCCATTTTGCCTGCCGAGAGCCGGCGTAAGGCGGAGCAGTCGCGCGTGTTCGCACCGGACTTTGGTGCACAGGGCTATAGTAAAGATCAGTTTGATATAGTGCATCGGGCAGTCTCCGCCCAGCAGGCGCTGGGGCTGCGCTATCGCGATGAAGCGGGAAACGTGTCGCAGCGTGACGTACTGCCGCTGGGGCTTTTTTTCTGGGGCGAGCGCTGGCTGCTGGTGACCTGGTGCGAACTGCGGGAAGATTATCGCTGTTTTCGCCTCGACCGCTGTCTGGAGATTTCCGCCACCGGGCGTCATTTCAGCGAACGAGCCGATCGCTCATTGAGTGATTTCTTGCGTAAGGTGAGATGCGAAGAGCGTTAGCTTTTATGATCCCCGGCGTAGTTGCCGGGGATCATCGAGCCGATTAGAAGTTGTAGCCGACCACGAAGTAACCACCCCAGCCGGTAGAGCGGACGTTAAAGTCGCCGTCGCCGAAGTTCAGCTTCGCGTCATCCGCCCACTGGCCGCCGTTGTGGAAGTAACGCGCCACGACGGAGTAGTGCCAGTGATCGTAGTTCAGCGCCAGGATATGGCTGGACGCGATGGAGTTGCTGGTGCGTGAATGCTTACCGTTCAAATCATAAGCGTTGTCATCGCCCAGATCGGAGCCCCAGTCAAAGTTGGTGAAGCCGATATAGCTCAGTGAACCGCCCCACAGGTCGGTCAGCGGCACGAAGTATTTCACTTTGAAGCGGTAGCCGTCCCACTCGTTCTCGTTTGATGCGCCATAGTTTTGCCACTGATATTTCGCATAGACGTTGAGCGAGAGGCTCATCGGCAGGCCGGTATCGATATCGGTACCCAGACCCATATACCAGGTGCTCTGACGACCGGACTTGTTGCGGCCCATGTCGTAGATATAGTTGTTAGCGAAATACCACTCTTTGAACGGGCCGAAGCTGAGGTCGGTACCGGTCAGTTTGTCGATGGAGAAGCGCGGCTCAATTTCCATAAACAGCGGAGAACCGTGGTTCCAGATACCCTTCGCGTTGGTGTTACCACCGAAGAATACCGGCGCATCCATATAGCCATAGAAATCAAACCAGTCTTTCTTGGCGAACGCTTCATATTCCAGATAAGTATCGTTACGGATCTGCGGCCCAAAACGAGTGTGGTAGCTACCCACCACGTTTACACTCTGGTGCCACCAATCAGACAGGTATTGCGGTTTGTCGTTTTCTGCCGCGCTGGCAGAGAAAGATGCGGAGAGCGCCAGAGCTGCGCCGGCTGCCAGTAATGTTTTTTTCATAATGATGCCACTGTTTAAATTAAGCCTGAAGGCGTTAAAAGAAGCGCCGAAGCGTTTCTAAATATTTCGTATTTCTGTGGCGTCTATTATAGGAATCATTGCTCACAAAAATATGTGTTGTTTCACATAACGAACATATGCGTAATCGATTGCGTTCACGATTTTATGCATTTCTTGCGGGAATGCCACCGAAATTCATAAATTCTGGCAATTTTTAGTGAACTGAATGGAAAATCTGTAAGTGGATTAGCATGAGGGGAGGGGAGCCGGATGTTCAGGGCATCCGGCTGAGGGCGTTACGGCGTGTTTGCGGGCTGGATATCGTGGATGCGGACAAAGCCAACCTGCTCGGGCGTTACGCCATTCAGGCGTAGCGGAATATCGACGTCGCTCGGCGCCAGAACGCTTGCCGGCGCGCTAATCAGCTGATTTTGTACGTTAACTTCCTGATAGCTATCGGTGGTGCCGCTGATCTGCCCGGAGGCGACCGTCGCGCTAAAGGCCGGCAGCGGATCGTTTGATTCACCCTGGATACGCAGGGTCAGGCGGGTACCGTCGCCATCCGGCGCGATATTGAGCAGCGACATGCGCAGCGTACCAATCTGACTTTTGAGACGGGCCGGCGTTTTCGCCTCCGGCAGCAGGTATACGCCGCTGCTCGATTTCGCATTCAGCACGTTTTGCTGGGTAATTTTGACCGTTTGCTGGTTGAGCTGGGTCATCTCTTTGCTCAGCGTGCTCACGCTCTGGTTCATCTGGCGGATTTCGCTTTGCTGCGCGCAGGCGCTGAGGGTGAAAATGCTACCCACGATGGCCAGCTTTAAATAACGTCTTGTCATAGTTGGGATTCCGTTAACAGAGGATGCTTAATGGTAGACCGATCGGATAATCGCACTATAGATCCTTTGTCTCAAAAGCTCTTTCTTTGTTGTCGGGTCACTTCGCGGTAAACTACCCGTTAGTTTAACTACATGTCAGGACGCGCCATGCATTGCCCTTTCTGTTTCGCCGTAGATACCAAAGTTATCGACTCTCGTCTGGTGGGCGAGGGCTCTTCCGTGCGTCGTCGTCGTCAGTGTCTGGTCTGTAATGAACGTTTTACGACGTTTGAAGTGGCGGAACTGGTGATGCCGCGAGTCGTAAAAAGCAACGACGTGCGCGAGCCTTTTAATGAGGACAAACTGCGCAGCGGTATGCTGAAAGCGCTGGAGAAGCGCCCGGTCAGCTCAGACGATGTCGAAATGGCGGTTAACCATATAAAAACCCACCTGCGCGGGACCGGCGAGCGGGAAGTGCCGAGCAAAATGATCGGCAACCTGGTGATGGAGCAGCTGAAGAAGCTCGATAAAGTCGCCTACATCCGCTTTGCTTCCGTCTATCGCAGCTTCGAAGATATCAAAGAGTTTGGCGAAGAGATCGCCCGCTTACAGGACTGAGCCCATGCAGGATGAAATATACATGGCGCGAGCGCTGAAGCTGGCCGCGCGCGGACGCTTCACCACGCACCCAAACCCGAATGTCGGCTGCGTGATCGTTAAAGATGGCCAGATCGTCGGCGAAGGTTTTCACTATCGCGCCGGTGAACCGCACGCGGAAGTGCACGCGCTGCGCATGGCGGGCGAAAAAGCGAAAGGTGCGACGGCGTACGTCACGCTGGAGCCTTGTAGCCATCACGGGCGCACGCCGCCGTGCTGCGAGGCGCTGATTGCCGCAGGGGTGACCCGCGTGGTTGCGGCGATGCAGGACCCGAACCCGCAGGTCGCGGGTCGCGGTTTGTACCGTTTGCAGAAGGAAGGGGTCGACGTCAGTCACGGGCTGATGATGAACGAAGCCGAGGCGCTGAATAAAGGTTTTCTTAAGCGGATGCGCACCGGTTTTCCCTGGATTCAGTTAAAAATGGGCGCATCGCTGGATGGGCGCACGGCGATGGCCAGCGGAGAGAGCCAGTGGATCACCTCACCGCAGGCGCGGCGCGATGTGCAGCGCCTGCGCGCGCAAAGCCACGCCATCCTGACCAGCAGCGCGACGGTGCTGGCGGATGACCCGGCGCTAACCGTACGCTGGGACGAGCTCAACGCCGACACTCAGGCGCTGTACCCGCAGGAAAACCTGCGTCAGCCTTTGCGCATCGTTATCGATAGTCAGAATCGCGTCACGCCGCAGCATCGTATCGTGGAGCAGGCGGGTGAAACGCTGTTTGCCCGTACCCGTGCAGATGAACGCCAGTGGCCGGAGAACGTACGCACGCTGCTGGTGCCGGAGCATAACGGTCGCCTGGATCTGGTGGTCCTGATGATGCTGCTGGGCAAACAGCAAATTAACTCGATCTGGGTGGAAGCAGGCCCCACCCTTGCCGGCGCGCTGCTGGAGGCCGGGCTGGTGGACGAGCTTATCGTCTATATTGCGCCTAAACTGTTAGGCAGCGATGCGCGCGGATTATGTGTACTGCCGGGGCTTGAGAAACTTGAGCAAGCACCCCATTTCAAATTCAATGAGATACGTCATGTAGGCCCGGATATTTGCCTGCATTTAGTGAACGCTTGATTTCCCCGGACAAAAGGGAAAGCAGTGCGCCGATTATTATGATAGAATCCGCCCCCCTTGCGGGGCCAAATGAACTGAACCCGAAGGAAGAGTATGAACATTATTGAAGCTAACGTTGCTACCCCGGACGCTCGCGTCGCCATCACCATCGCGCGTTTCAACAACTTTATCAACGACAGCCTGCTGGATGGCGCGATTGACGCCCTGAAGCGTATTGGCCAGGTCAAAGATGAAAACATTACCGTGGTTTGGGTTCCAGGCGCGTATGAGCTGCCGCTGGCGGCTGATGCACTGGCGAAAACCGGTAAGTATGACGCAGTGATCGCGCTGGGTACCGTTATCCGTGGCGGCACCGCGCACTTTGAATATGTGGCTGGCGGTGCAAGCAATGGCCTGGCGCACGTCGCTCAGGACAGCGGAATCCCGGTAGCCTTCGGTGTTCTGACCACAGAAAGTATTGAACAAGCCATCGAACGCGCTGGCACCAAAGCCGGTAACAAAGGCGCTGAAGCCGCGTTGACCGCGCTGGAAATGATTAACGTATTGAAAGCCATCAAGGCCTGATTTTTGTAAGGGGAATTCCGTGAAACCTGCTGCTCGTCGCCGCGCCCGTGAGTGTGCTGTCCAGGCGCTTTACTCCTGGCAGTTGTCCAAAAACGACATCGCTGATGTCGAATACCAGTTCCTGGCGGAACAGGATGTGAAAGATGTAGACGTTCTGTATTTCCGCGAACTGCTGTCCGGAGTGGCGACTAACAGCGCGTATCTCGACGGCCTGATGAAGCCGTATCTTTCTCGTCTGCTGGACGAGCTGGGTCAGGTGGAAAAAGCGGTGCTGCGTATCGCACTGTTTGAGCTGTCAAAGCGTAGCGATGTACCGTACAAAGTTGCGATTAACGAAGCCATCGAACTGGCGAAAACCTTTGGCGCTGAAGATAGCCATAAGTTTGTCAACGGCGTGCTGGACAAAGCTGCCCCGGTAATTCGTCCCAACAAAAAGTAAATTCCAGGGCCGGTTTTTGCAGAGTCTCACTTCTGCAAACCGGCCTTATTCTTTTCTTTTTCTGAGGCATAACGTATGGCATGCGGCGAATTTTCCCTGATTGCCCGTTATTTTGATCGCGTAAAAAGCGCACGTCTTGATGTTGAAACCGGCATTGGCGACGACTGCGCGCTCCTGAACATCCCCGAGAAAAAAACGCTGGCAATCAGCACCGACACCCTGGTGGCGGGAAACCATTTTTTACCCGATATTGACCCTGCCGACCTCGCCTATAAAGCGCTGGCGGTCAACCTGAGCGACCTGGCGGCAATGGGCGCTGAACCGGCGTGGCTAACCCTGGCCCTGACCCTGCCGGAAGCGGACGAAGCCTGGCTTGAGGCCTTTAGCGACAGCCTGTTCGTGCAGCTTAATTATTACGATATGCAGCTCATTGGCGGCGATACCACGCGCGGACCGCTGTCGATGACGCTGGGTATTCACGGCTATGTGCCGACGGGACGCGCTTTGAAGCGCTCCGGGGCAAAGCATGGCGACTGGATTTACGTCACCGGCACGCCGGGAGACAGCGCCGCGGGTCTGGCGATTTTGCAGGATCGGCTGCAGGTTGAAGATGACGCCGACGCGGATTATCTCCTGGCGCGCCATCTGCGTCCGCTGCCGCGGGTTCTGCAGGGGCAGGCGCTGCGCGATTTGGCGAACGCCGCCATCGATCTCTCCGACGGCCTGATTTCTGACCTGGGGCATATTCTCAAGGCCAGCGGCTGCGGCGCGCGCGTCGATCTTGATGCGATGCCGTTCTCGGATGCCATGCTGCGCCAGGTTGAGCCTGAGCAGGCGCTGCGCTGGGCGCTCTCCGGCGGTGAAGATTACGAGCTGTGCTTTACCGTACCTGAACTCAATCGCGGGGCGCTGGACGTGGCCCTTGCCAACCTCGGCGCGCGTTTTACCTGCATTGGGCAGATCCTGCCGGAATCGGAAGGTCTCCAGTTCACGCGCGAAGGTAAGCCCGTCACGTTCGATTTTAAGGGATACGATCATTTTGGCGCGTAGTAGAGATGTGGCGAAAAGCCGCCTGAAGATGAGCAACCCCTGGCATCTGCTGGCAACGGGATTTGGCAGCGGCCTTAGCCCCGTGGTTCCCGGCACTATGGGATCGCTGGCGTCGATCCCCTTCTGGTATTTGCTGACCTTACTCCCCTGGCAGCTCTATTCGCTGGCGGTGATGATGAGCATCTGCATTGGCGTCTATATTTGCCACCGTACGGCGAAAGATATGGGTACCCACGATCATGGCAGCATTGTCTGGGATGAGTTTGTCGGGATGTGGATCACCCTGATGGCTCTACCGACGATGGACTGGCAGTGGGTCGCCGCCGGATTTGTGATTTTCCGCCTCTTTGATATGTGGAAGCCGTGGCCCATTCGCTGGTTCGACCGTAATATCCACGGCGGAATGGGGATCATGGTGGACGATATTGTCGCCGGGGTGATTTCCGCCGGGGTGCTGTACGTGATTGGCCACCACTGGCCGATTGGTCTTTTCTAAACACTGTCCGGGCGGCTGGCCTCGCGCCCCTGGGAAATGGATCAGGCAGGCTTTTCCCGGAGGCGGTGCTGCGCACCTGTCCGGGCTACCGGCCCGCAGGCGTTGGTGAGTCAGTCGCCCGGGCAGACGCTTTGCGTCGCCCCCGGAAGCAGAACCTGTAGCCCGGCTAAGCGCAGCGCGAGCCGGGAATCGGCAGGGAACCGCGCGTTACTTGAACCCCACAATCGGGTGCGGTTTATACGGCGTCTCCAGCTTTTCAATCTGATCCGGCGTCAGCGTTAAATCGACCGCATGCAGCAGCTCATCCAGCTGCTCCTGCCTTGAGGCGCCGATAATCGGCGCGGCCACGCCCGGCTTGCTCAATAGCCAGGCCAGCGCCACCTGCGCGCGGTTGGCGTCAAGCTCTTCCGCGACTTCGGCCAGGTTTGTCGCGATCAGTTCATCATTCTCATCAGTGGCATTGTAGAGCGCCTTACCGACTTCATCGGATACCAGACGGGCGGTGGTTTCCCCCCACGGACGGGTCAGGCGACCGCGCGCCAGCGGACTCCACGGCATCACCGCGACGCCTTCACGGCTGCACAGCGGCAGCATTTCGTTTTCTTCTTCACGATAAATCAGATTGTAGTGATCCTGCATGGTGACGAAGCGGGCCCAGTTATTCTGCCGCTGTAGCGCTAACGCCTGGGCAAACTGACGGGCATGCATTGACGATGCGCCGATATAGCGGGCTTTACCCGCCTTGACGACGTCGTTGAGCGCTTCGAGAGTTTCTTCAATGGGCGTGGTGTAATCCCAGCGATGGATTTGCAGCAGATCGACATACTCCATGCCGAGGCGGCGCAGGCTGTCGTCAATGGATCGCAGGATCTGCGCGCGCGACAGTCCCTGCGGCAGATCGCCCACCTGATGGTAAACCTTAGTGGCGACGATCACGGAATCGCGACGAGCATACTCACGCAGCGCGCGCCCGAGGATCTCTTCGCTGCTGCCGTCAGAGTAGTTATTCGAGGTGTCGAAGAAGTTAATGCCGCCCTCGAGGGCGTATTTTATCAGCGGGCGGCTGCTCTCTTCCGGTAAGGTCCATGCATGGTTACCGCGATCCGGTTCGCCAAAGGTCATACAGCCGAGGCAGAGTCGGGAAACGCGGAGATCGGTATCGCCAAGAGGGATATAGTGCATAGTGCGCTCCTGCTACGGGTAAAGGGTATCCTTTAAGCATAGCAGGAGCGGTGGCGGCAATTATGCCAGCCAGGCGTGGATTTTGGCTTCTATTCCGGCGGCGTCCAGGCCGAGGTCGGCGTGCGCTTCTTCCTGGGTTCCCTGCGGGATAAAGAAATCAGGCAGGCCGAGATTGAGCACAGGAACCGCGCGGCGGCGGGACATCAGCAGCTCATTCACGCCGCTGCCCGCACCGCCCATAATGGCGTTCTCTTCCAGGGTGACCAGCACTTCGTGTTCTGCGGCCAGCTGTAGCACCAGCGCTTCATCCAGCGGTTTGGCAAAGCGCATATCCACCAGGGTGGCGTTAAGCTTTTCCGCGACTTTTGCCGCCTGCGGCAGCAGCGTGCCGAAGTTCAGAATCGCGATTTTTTCACCTTCGCGTTTCACCACGCCTTTCCCGATAGGCAGCGAGGCCAGCGGTTCAAACGCGGCGCCGGTACCGGAGCCGCGCGGATAGCGCACCGCGCTCGGGCCGTCGTTGTAGTGATAACCGGTATACAGCATCTGGCGGCACTCGTTCTCATCGCTGGGGGTCATGATGACCATGTCAGGAATGCAGCGCAGGAAGGAGATATCAAACGCGCCCTGATGGGTTTGTCCATCGGCGCCGACGATACCCGCACGGTCGATAGCGAACAGCACCGGCAGCTTCTGGATGGCGACATCGTGAATCACCTGATCGTAGGCGCGCTGCAGGAAGGTGGAGTAGATCGCCACCACCGGCTTATAGCCGCCGATCGCCAGGCCGGCGGCAAAGGTCACCGCGTGCTGCTCGGCAATGGCCACGTCGAAATACTGGTCGGGGTATTTTTTCGAGAACTCGACCATCCCGGAACCTTCGCGCATCGCTGGCGTGACGGCCATCAGCTTGTCATCTTTCGCGGCGGTTTCGCACAGCCAGTCGCCAAAGATTTTCGAGTAAGAGGGCAGGCCGCCGCTGCTTTTCGGCAGCACGCCGCTGGTGTGATCGAATTTTGGCACCGCGTGGAAGGTGATCGGGTCTTTTTCGGCGGGCTCATAGCCGCGGCCTTTTTTGGTCATAATATGCAGGAACTGCGGCCCTTTCAGGTCGCGCATATTCTTCAGCGTATTTACCAGACCGATAACATCATGACCGTCCACCGGCCCAATGTAGTTAAAGCCCAGCTCTTCAAACAGGGTCCCCGGAACCACCATCCCTTTGATATGTTCCTCGGTGCGTTTGAGCAGCTCTTTAATCGGCGGCACGCCAGAGAAGACCTTTTTGCCGCCTTCGCGCAGCGTGGAGTAGAGTTTGCCGGAGAGCAGCTGCGCCAGATGATTGTTTAGCGCGCCGACGTTCTCGGAGATCGACATTTCGTTGTCGTTGAGCACCACCAGCAGATCGGGTTTGATATCGCCAGCGTGGTTCATCGCTTCAAACGCCATCCCGGCGGTTATCGCCCCGTCGCCGATTACGCAAACCGCGCGGCGCTGCTTATCCTCTTTGGCTGCGGCGATAGCTATGCCGATTCCGGCAGAGATGGAGGTCGACGAGTGGCCGACGCTCAGGACGTCATACTCGCTTTCTCCGCGCCACGGGAAGGGGTGCAGCCCGCCTTTCTGGCGGATGGTGCCGATCCGATCGCGGCGTCCGGTCAGAATTTTATGCGGGTAAGCCTGGTGGCCGACGTCCCAGATTAGGCGATCGAAAGGCGTGTTGTAGACGTAGTGCAGCGCCACGGTTAGTTCTACCGTACCGAGCCCGGAGGCAAAGTGTCCGCTGGAGCGGCTGACGCTGTCCAGCAGATAACGCCGCAGTTCGTCGCACAGTTTCGGCAGGCTATCTTTCGGCAACAAACGCAACTCCTGGGTGGAATCCACCAGCGCCAGGGTCGGGTATTTGGCAATATCAAAACTCATCAGAGACTCATTTATTGTTTATTTATCACGCTGAATTATGTAATTCGCGAGCGCTTCCAGTGCCGTGGTATCCAGAGATTGCGCGGCCAGCTCAGTTAACGACCGGCGGGCGTCGGTAATCAGGTCAAAGGCCTTTTTCCGGGCTTGCTCGAGTCCCAAAAGGGCGGGGTAGGTACTTTTGCCCAGCTGCTGGTCGGCTCCCTGACGTTTGCCAAGTGTGGCAGTATCCCCTACCACGTCGAGAATGTCATCCTGGACCTGGAAGGCGAGACCGATGTTCTCGGCGTAGCGATCGAGAGCGGGTAGCGCCCTGCGTCCGGCTTCACCTGCGCTCAGCGCGCCCATTCGTACCGCGGCGCGAATCAACGCGCCGGTCTTATGGCGGTGAATTCGCTCCAGCGACGTCAGATCAACCTGATGGCCTTCCGCTTCCAGATCCAGCGCCTGACCGCCGCACATACCCGCGATGCCGCTGGCCTGGGCCAGCTCAGAAATCATCGCCAGGCGATCGCGATCCGGCACTTCCGGCATCGGCGCATCACTCAGTATAGAAAACGCCAGCGTTTGTAGGGCGTCTCCGGCAAGAATTGCGTTCGCTTCGCCGAATTTTATATGGCAGGTCGGCTGGCCGCGGCGTAAATCGTCATCGTCCATCGCCGGGAGATCATCGTGCATCAGCGAATAGGCATGGATGCATTCGACGGCGGCGGCAGGGGCATCCAGCGTAGCGCGGCTAACGCCAAACATATCGCCGGTCGCGTAAACCAGGAACGGGCGCAGGCGTTTGCCGCCTAATAGTGCGCCATACTGCATGGCTTCGACCAGCGGAGTGTTCTGAAAGGGCTGCGGAGCGATAAAACGGCGCAGCGCTTCGTTAGCCTGCTCGACGCACGCCTGTAGCTGTTGCGGGAAGTCCATTTATTCAGCGTCCGGCGTAAAAGGGGTAAGCGGCGCGTCTTCGCTATCCGCCAGCAGAATTTGTACGCGCTGTTCGGCCTGCTGCAGCTTTGCCTGCCCCTGGCGCGCCAGCTGGATCCCGCGCTCGAATTCGCCGAGCGCTTCTTCTAACGGCAGCGAGCCGCTTTCCAGACGATTAACAATTTGCTCCAGCTCGCCCAGGGCGGTTTCAAAGCTGGCCGGGGCCTCATTTTTCTTTGGCATAGTGAATATAGACTCTTGTAATGTCTCGATGGCTATCAATATGGTAACGAAGTCGCGCGGTTAATCAAATAACGCGCAATGCCAGGTGAAAAGCGTCCAATAGTGGTATACTCCGCGCCCTGGATGCAGACGCCAGTCGCGCCTGTACAACTTTTTATGCTTAAAGCCCCGTCGGGCTTGCCAACGAATAGTGTCGCCATGAAGTTTATCATTAAATTGTTCCCGGAAATCACCATCAAAAGCCAATCTGTGCGATTGCGCTTCATTAAAATTTTAACCGGGAACATTCGTAACGTTCTCAAAAACTATGATGAGACGCTTGCCGTCGTTCGTCACTGGGATCATATCGAGGTCCGGGCGAAGGATGAAAACCAGCGTCCGGCTATTCGCGATGCCCTGACCCGTATCCCCGGTATCCACCATATTCTGGAAGTCGAAGACGTTCCTTATACCTCTCTGCACGATATTTTCGAGCAGACGCTGCCGCTGTGGCGTGACGCGCTGGAAGGTAAAACGTTCTGCGTGCGCGTTAAGCGTCGCGGTAAGCATGAGTTTACCTCAATCGAAGTGGAGCGCTACGTCGGCGGCGGTTTGAACCAGCATATTGAAACGGCGCGAGTGAAGCTGACCGACCCCGATGTGACGGTTAACCTCGAGATCGAAAACGATCGCCTGCTGCTGGTTAAAGGGCGCTACGAAGGTATCGGCGGTTTCCCGATCGGCACCCAGGAAGACGTGCTGTCGCTCATTTCCGGCGGTTTCGACTCCGGCGTTTCCAGCTATATGCTGATGCGCCGCGGCTGCCGCGTGCATTACTGCTTCTTTAACCTCGGCGGCGCGGCCCATGAAATCGGCGTGCGTCAGGTCGCGCACTATCTGTGGAACCGCTTCGGCAGCTCACACCGCGTGCGCTTCGTGGCGATTAACTTCGAGCCGGTGGTGGGTGAGATCCTGGAGAAAGTCGACGACGGTCAGATGGGCGTGGTGCTCAAGCGGATGATGGTGCGCGCGGCGTCAAAAGTCGCCGAGCGCTACGGCGTCCAGGCGCTGGTCACCGGCGAGGCGTTAGGCCAGGTTTCCAGCCAGACGCTGACCAACCTGCGCCTGATCGACAACGTCTCGGATACGCTGATTCTGCGTCCGCTGATTTCGCACGATAAAGAGCACATTATTGACCTCGCGCGTGAAATCGGCACCGAAGATTTTGCCCGCACCATGCCGGAATACTGCGGCGTTATCTCGAAGAGCCCCACCGTGAAAGCGGTGAAGGCGAAGATCGAGGCGGAAGAAGAGCACTTCGATTTCAGCATCCTTGAGAAAGTGGTGGCGGAAGCGAGCAACATTGATATCCGCGATATCGCTCAGCAGACCGAGCAGGACGTAGTGGAAGTGGAAACCGTCAGCGGTTTTGGCCCTGACGACGCGATCCTCGATATCCGCTCTATCGACGAGCAGGACGATAAGCCGCTGAAGGTGGAAGGCGTGGACGTGGTTTCTCTGCCGTTCTATAAGCTGAGCACCAAATTTGGCGATCTCGACCAGAGTAAAACTTGGCTGCTGTGGTGCGAGCGTGGGGTGATGAGCCGCCTGCAGGCGCTGTATCTGCGCGAGCAGGGCTTTGAAAACGTGAAGGTATATCGCCCCTAGTTCTTCAGGAGCAAGGCGCAATCATGAAAACGGCAACCCTGGGTTGCCGTTTTGCATTTATTCGTAGTAGTTATAAATTCCTGCCGCCATCACCAGCTGTGAAGCGACTTCGTGCGCTTTTTCGCGTCCAACCAGCAGGTCGATCATCTTCAAGGCGAAATCAATTGAGGTTCCCGGCCCCTGGCTGGTGAGCAGCTTAACGCGAGCGTCCCAGACGACGCGCTTATCCTGCCACTGCTCGGCGGGAATGCGTTCTTTCAGCGCCGGAAAGCCGGTCATATTGCCGATGGGGAAAAGGTTGTGCGGCACCAGCACGGTCGGCGCCGCGGCGCAAATCGCCGCAACGATACGCCCGGAAAGATGGAATTGACGTACTGTTTCAACCAGCAGCGGGCTGTCGCGAAAGCACTCTGCACCCTTAATGCCGCCGGGCAGAACAAGGATATCGAAATCGCCATCGGCCACTTCGACCAGCGGCGCATCGGCCAGCAGCTTAACGCCGCGCGAGCAGACAATGGTCAGGCTGCCATCGCTGGCAACGCTGGCGGTCGTGACCTTTACGCCTCCGCGAACGAGTAAATCCATGGTGGTGACCGCTTCGGTCTCTTCGCTACCAGGGGCGAGGCAAATCAGTGCCGACGCGCTCATATTCATTCTCCTTACGCTTTACCAGTTCAAACAGGCGGGTATTCTCAGGTACGGCGATACCGTGGGCTCGGGCGCGTTTTAACAGATAACCGGTGATATAGTCGATTTCCGTATGGCGCTGGGCGAGAATATCCTGCAGCATGGAGGAGGTATTTTCTGCCGTACTTTCAATAACCTGATGTACATAGAATAACAGGTTTTCCGGCGAGGTATGCATCCCCTCGCGATCCATCACCGCCGCAACTTCATAACAAATCGCGGCGACCTCCTGCGGGTATTCGCGTAAATCGCCGTTCTGACAGTTTTTTAACGCCGTCAGCGGGTTAATCACACAGTTTACCGCCAGCTTGCTCCAGGTCGCGGGGTAGATATTGTTATGCCAGGCGACGTCGGGCAGCACGCTCTGCAGTACATCGGCGAGATAGCTATAATCCTCAGGATAGGCTTTCGCCGGGCCAATATGGCTGGTGCCGTTGGCGACGTGGACGATCACGTTGCCGTCGCGGCGGGCCGCCTGCGTTGTCGAAGCCAGAAGCAGCGGCTGTTTGAGGCTTTTAAGCTCGTCAACGGTACCCATACCGTTGTGCATGAGCAGAACAGGTACTGACGACGGCAGGATGGCGCTCAGGTTTTTTACCGCGTTAGAGACCTGCCAGGCTTTGAGGGTGACCAGCAGCAGGTCGCTGCTGGCGAGAAAATCAGGATCGTTAGCGGTAAACGATTCATTAAACACGCTGCCGTCGGTTTCAATCACATTGACGCTACAGAATGGCTGTGGGACGCGTAACCAGCCCTGGACTTCATGTCCGTGTTTGTACAGCGCAGTTAGCCATAACTGTCCCAGTGCACCGCATCCGAGTACGGTTACTTTCATTATTCCTCCTCACCTGTGAGTGCTGCATCAGGTGCTCATGGCTAAAGTATAGCGTTATCAGTTATCCTTTCGGGATAACAAGTTGAGTTATGTCGCGTTGCGGGTATTATGCAACGCAAAAGAAACTGAAGGAGAGGAAAAGATGCCATCTTTCGATATTGTCTCTGAAGTCGATCTTCAGGAAGTTCGAAACGCCGTAGAGAACGCGACCCGCGAAGTTGAATCGCGTTTTGATTTCCGTAACGTCGAAGCGAGCTTTGAGCTGAACGAAAAAAACGAGACCATCAAGGTCCTCAGCGAGTCTGATTTCCAGATTAACCAGCTGTTGGATATTCTGCGCGCCAAGCTGCTGAAACGCGGAATTGAGGGCAGTTCTATCGAAGTGCCGGACGAGTTCGTGCACAGCGGTAAAACCTGGTTTGTCGATGCGAAGCTGAAGCAGGGCATTGAGAGCGCGACGCAGAAAAAAATCGTCAAGCTGATTAAAGACAGCAAGCTGAAAGTACAGGCACAGATCCAGGGCGAAGAGATTCGCGTTACCGGTAAATCTCGCGACGACCTGCAGGCGGTTATGGCGCTGGTGCGCGGCGGTGATTTAGGTCAGCCGTTCCAGTTCAAAAACTTCCGCGATTAAAAGAGTCCCGTCTGTCGGCCGGGCTCGGCGTTAGCCGCCGCCCGGCAGGACACAAAGCACCGCTCAGAACCGTTTTTGCCTGCCTGAACAAAGGTGCTCGCTTTTATATCCCTTTGATTGCCTGCTCAATTTCAAAGCGGTTAGTGATCTTGCTGTCGATTTTGATATACACCGAACGCTCTTCGCTAATCACCAGCACCTCTTTGACGCCCTCTTTAGCCCGTAAGCGCGCTTCGAGCATTTTGTCCGCGGCGATATCCTCCGGGATTTCGACCCGCAGGCTGCTAACGTAGGGCGGCTCGCTCATGGTGCTGGCCACCAGCAGCCACAGCATCGCCAGCAGGGCGCCGAGCAGGAAGACGGTTTGCGAATCAAAAAAGCCATCCACCCAGCCGCCGAGCGCTCCGCCGATGGCCACGCCAAGGAACTGGCTGGTGGAGTAAATGCCCATCGCGGTGCCTTTATATCCGGCCGGTGATTCTTTGCTGATCAACGACGGCAGCAGCGCTTCCAGCAGGTTAAACGCGAGGAAAAATAGCTGAACGCCGGCGACCAGCTCCCAGAAATAGCCTCCGGCACCCCAGAGTACGATTTCAGCAATCAGCAGGATGGCGACGCACAGCAGGAAGACGCGCTTCATTTTGCGCTTCACTTCGGCGTAGATAATAAACGGCACCACCGCGACAAATGAGACCAGCATGGTGACCAGATAGATTTTCCAGTGCTCGGCGGCGGGGAAACCGGCGGCCTCAAGCTGGCCCGGCAGAGCGACAAACGTGGACATCAGCATGATATGCAGGCACATAATGCCGAAATTGAGCTTCAGGAGTTTTGGCTCGGCAAGAACTTTGCTGAAGCAGCCTTTCACCATACCGGACTCGCGGTTCAGCACGTGATTCTGGCTGTTCGGCACAACCCATAGCGTCAGCAGGATGCCGAGCGTCGCCAGGAGAGCAATCATCCAGAACAGGGCGTGCAGGCCGAGTTGGTGGGTAACGACAGGCCCGAGAACCATAGCGATAGCAAAGGTGACGCCAAAGCTGACGCCGATAAACGCCATGGCTTTAGTGCGGTTTTGCTCGCGGGTTAAATCGGAAAGCAGCGCCATGACCGCAGCGGCAATCGCCCCGGAGCCCTGCAGCGCGCGGCCAAGAATAATGCCCCAGATAGAGTCAGAAAGCGCGGCGATAACGCTGCCGACAACGAAGATTAACAGGCCGCCGACGATCAGCGGCTTACGGCCAATGCGGTCAGAAAGCAGCCCGAAAGGTATCTGGAATAGCGCCTGGGCCAGCCCGTAAATTCCAATTGCCAGTCCGATAAGGGCTTCGCTTGCGCCCTGTAACGCCATGCCGTAAGTGGTCAGAACCGGCAGGACCATAAACATGCCAAGCATGCGCAAAGAGAATACGGTCCCCAAACCCCAGGTCGCACGCAGTTCGCCTGGCGTCATTTTATTATCGTTCATTACCACCTCAATATAAAAACTGCGCATAGTGTAGTGGGGGGAAACAGAAGCGTAAATAAATGTTTGTTTAACAGATATTACGACTGTGTTGCATGATGAGGTGAGTACGGTAGAAAGAAAAAACCAGTGGAGGGGCCTCCACTGGTGTTCAGCGGTTATTGGCAGTTAAAGTCAACCCACTGGCCGCCTGCGTCGGCGGATTTGACGCACTGCTCAACCCAGTAAACGCCGTGAAGACCGGCTTCGACGTCCGGATACCAGAAGGTCTCCAGGAACGCCTGGTCCCCGCGATCCATCGCGTCGATGGCGATAGCGTAGCGGCGATAGAGGTTGGCCCACGCCTCGAACAGCCCTTCAGGGTGACCGCCGCCAATGCGGTCGTCCGCCAGCGCCTGCTGGCTGAGATAGGGCATCCCGCGCTCGAGGACGCGGGCCGGTTCGCCCTGTACCTCGTAGCTGAGCTGATTTGGACGCTCATCCCACCATTCGATGCTGGCTTTTTCGCCAATAACGCGGACTTTTTGCGAGTGCATCGCGCCGCTGTTGACCGCGCTGGTCCACAGTGAGCCAACGGCGCCGTTGTTATATTCCATCAGCACAAAGGCGTTATCTTCCAGCGGCGCGCGAGATTTGACGAAGCTTTGACGCGCGCACATCAGGCGGGTGATGTTCAGGTTCGGCACCATCGTCTCGGCAATAAATAGCGGGTGGGTTGCCAGATCCCCCAGCACATAGCTAGGGCCGGCATATTTGGGCGTTACCCGCCAGCGGGTGGATTCAGCCTGCAGCTCAACGGCTTCATTATGAAAACCGTGGGCGAACTGCATATTAATAATGCGGATCTCGCCGAGCTTCCCTTCCGCTATCATCTGCCGCGCCTGCTGGATCATCTGGTGTCCGGCATAACCGTACGTGACGCCGATAATTTTATTCTGCTTTTTGCTTAGCGCCAGCAGCTCGCGCGCTTCGTCGGCGGTAAAGCACAGCGGTTTTTCGCAAATCACGTGCAGCCCGGCTTCAAGCGCCGCTTTAGTGATAGCGAAGTGAGTATTGTTCGGCGTAGTGACCGATACGGCTTCAATGCCGTCAGGGCGTTTGGCCTCCTCCGCGAACAGCGTTTGGTAATCGGCGTAGCAGCGTTCAGGAGCGATGCCGAGCTGCTCGCCGAATTGACGACCGCGCTCGGCATCGATATCAAGCGCGCCGGCGAGCAGAGTAAAGACGTTGTCGCGAAGCGCCGCACAGCGGTGGCTGTAGCCAATCTGGCTGGTGCCGCCGCCGCCGACCATGCCCCAGCGCAGGGAGCGGGATAAGGGTTTCATGCCGTTTAACATGATGGTGCACTCCTCAATGATAGAGATCCTACGGATTTCAGATGTTCTTCTGTGTACCCGCGCTCGCCGAGCGCGGGCCTGGTTCTAAGGTTTTACATCTCGCCACGGGCTTCGCGTTCTTTCAGGTCATGCATGATCTGCGGGTATTGCTTATCCAGGCGATAAAACAGCAGGGTGATAATGACCACGATCCACAGGAAGAAAGAGCCGTAGAGATAAACGTGGTTAATCATGTCGATAGCGCTTTGCGGCTGAACGCCGGATCCGCTGCTGGAGCTGACGTAACCCGCCATGCTCAGCAGGCCCGAGATAACCGCGGCGGCAATACCTGCGCCGAGTTTCGTCCCAACGGAACCGGCGGAGAAGATCATCCCTTCCTGTCTGACGCGCGTTTTCCACTGGCCGAATTCGACGGCATCGCCGCAGAAGCCGAACAGCACGGCGTTCAGCGGGGCGAAGCCAATACCGCGAATAATCGCGTTTGCCAGCGCCCAGTGGTAATCATCAGAGTTAAACATAAACAGCACCTGGCCGATGGTCGCCAGCACGATGCCGCAGAGGGCAACGTTGCGTTTACCGTATTTGCGGATGGGCACGGAGCTCAGGAAGGTGAAAATAATAATGCAGGCGGTTTCGGCAACGAAAATGGAGCTATAGAAGGTATCGTCACCGAGCACGTAGCGGCAGTAGTAAGGCAGCGCGATCCCTACCACGGTGTAGTACACGCTTTGCGCGGTCCACAGGATGGCGCTGGCCCAGAAGTACTGGTTACGAAAAAGCGCGGAAAGCTGGGTTTTTACCGGTACGTTTCCCTGTTTCTCTCGCGCTTTGATGACCACCTTCTCTTCGCATTTATAAAAGCAAAACAGCAGCAACAGCAGCGCCAGAAAAGCCCAAATAGACATGGTTTTGATCCACGCCGCCTGATCGTCGCCAAAGTACTTCACCAGCGGCAATGTGCAGGCAACGGCGAGAATACGACCAAAAGGCGACATCGACATTCGGGTGATGCTGAGCATATCCCTTTCCCATGAGGCGCGGGTCATCATCGCAGAGAGGCTGCCGTAGGGGAGGTTGATGGCGGTATAGCACACGGTGGTGCAGAAGTTATAGGCGACCAGCAGATAGAGAAACTGCAGCGTGCCGGTGGTCTGCGGGACGGTGAACAGTAAAATTGCCGATACGGCGTAGGGTACGCTCATCCACAGCAGCCAGGGTCGTGATTTACCCCAGCGAGAGTTCGTGCGTTCCACCATCAGGCCCATGATGACATCGGAAACGCCGTCAAACAGACGTGAGATCAGCATCACCAGGCCAACGGTGGCGATGCTGATGCCGACATAGTCGGTATAAAACAGGGTTAAAACCGTGCCGATCATGCCGAAAACGACGTTACAGGCGGTATCGCCGCCGCCGTAAGCGATTCGGGTAGCCCAGCTTAGCTTATCGCCGCGTGCTGCCGCGGGAGAGAGAAGAATCTGCTGTTCACTCATGGTCAATTCCTTTGTCTGGAAGGACAAGTCAGGACCTCTGCGCCAGTTCCACCGGCACGACCTTATCCTGAATATCAGCCAGAACATAAGGAAATATTTATTTCATTTCAATGCTTGTTTGGAATTTAATTTCTGTATATGCGAGGCGGATCGAAAAACCGTAAAAATTGAGCCGTAAATTTTTTGGCTACAGCTATCAAGTCATTCTGATTGATAAGGTTATTAAGTGTTTTTCTGGACGATGTTTGATTTGTTTATTGTATGGATTTAATGATTTTGCGCTGTGATTTTGTGAAGTGAATCGATACTGCATGGCATTTTTATTTTTCATTGTTCATTTAAATGAAATTAATTTTTCTTTTTTTGGCAGGCGTGTTTTTGAAACACGCCCGCCTTAGCGTCAACGTTTAAAATGTACTTCTGACGGGCGCGGTTGACGCGGTGGCCCTTGCCGTCGGGCCAGCCGCGAAAATACCTTTGGCCGCCAGCCCGGCGACGGTTATCGCGGCGGGAATGCCAAGGATCAGGAAAACGCTTTCGAAGCTGATATTCAGCGCCAGCATCTCCGCCCCGGCAAAGGCGCTCAGGATCGCGCCCATGCGGCCAACGCCGTGCATCCAGCTGGAGCCGGTAGCCCGTGCTTCGGTAGGATAGTAGCGGGCGGAGAGCGCGTTCATGCCGGTATTGGCGCCGTTTAAGCAGGCTCCGCTGATAAATGCCAGCAGGCAGATGAGCGCAAAGCTTGCCGCGGCATAGCCCATCGCCATCGTAAACAGGCCGCCAACCGCGTAAATCAGCCCGAGCGCCCGATGTGGGTTGATCCGGTCCATTAGCCAGCCCGCAAACAGCGAGCCAAGGGTTCCTCCCGCCTGGTACATTGCGGTCATTACCGCCGCCTGGCCGACCGTTAAGCCCACCTCTTTTACCAGCGTCGGTAGCCAGCTGCCGAGGAGGTAAACCAAAAAAAGGCCCATAAAGTAAACCAGCCAGAGCATCATCGAACCGAAGCGATACTGGCGGGAGAGAACGATGCGCATGGCATTTGCCTGGACGGGCTGGGCCGGGAGGCTGAACTCGGCCTCATCGGGGATTTGTCCCGGATAGAGGCGCTGCATAATCCGCCGAATACGTTCGGCAGGCGCGCGCTTAACGACCAGAAAACGCACCGATTCCGGTAACAGCCAGATCAGGACCGGAGCGAACAGCAGCGGGAGGATCCCGCCAAGCAGCATCAGCGAGTGCCAGCCAAACTGCGGGATTAGCCAGGATGCGGAGAAACCGCCCGCCGCCGCGCCAAAGGTGAAGCCGCAAAAAATAATTGTAATCAGGAACGAGCGCTGGCGCTCCGGCGCATACTCTGACACCAGGGTGCCGATATTCGGCATGGCGGCGCCTAATCCCAGCCCGGTCAGGAAGCGGAAAACCATCATCTGCTCAATATTTTGTGAAAGGGCGGTTGCGATGGTCCAGAAGCCGAAGAAGAAGACGCTATTAATGATAATTTTTTTCCGTCCCAGCCAGTCGGCGAGCGGCCCGGAGAAAATGGCCCCCAGCGCCAGGCCTATCAGCGCGGCGCTGATGACAAAACCGAGTTGGTGATTGCTTACTCCCCATTCCTGCTTCAGCGTCGGGGCGATAAAACCCATGATGGCGATATCAAAGCCGTCCAGCGCGATAACGCAGAAGCCTAAAAACACCACCAGCTTCTGAAAGCGGCTTAGCGGATTGGCGTTGATTAACTCCCTGACGTCCAGGCGTTGAGTCTGTGTCATGGGACTCTCCTTATGCGCAAGGGCGCAGGTAGGACTGCGCGGCGTTAAACAGCAGTTGAGCGCGAGCGAGCGCCGGTAGCGCACCCCGAGCGCCGCTTAACGGGACCTCGATGGATACCGGCAGCGTGGCCGGAAGCGCCGCCATCAGACCGTGCAGGTCGAGTCCGCCTTCGCCGGGGACCTGGCGCGCGGCGCGGGCCTGGTAAATCAGCTCCTGCTCGTCAGCGGGGGGTTGCGGTAAGGCATCGCAAAGCTGCATATAGTTGAGGCAATTTTGCGGTAGCGCCGCGATCGTGGACAGGGATTCGCCGGCCCGCCAGAAGTGAATAGCGTCAATCAAAATACCGATATCGCTGCGGCCGCTGGCGTTGATGAGCGCCCGGGCTTCGGCAATGGTGCGCAGGTGGGTCCAGGGCATGGGCTCCAGGTTCATGGTTAATCCATACGCCTGGCCGGCTTCGGCAAGACGAGCGAGATTTTCTGCGCTGCGCGTCCTGTTTTCATCGTTTCCGGCGACTAAAACCTGCTTTGCGCCAAGGCGCGCGGCGGTCGTCAGAAAAAGCTGCAAACGAGCGTCCAATGAAAAATCTGCCGTCAGGCGGACGATCTCAACGTCCGAAACGCGAACGCCGGTTTCCATCAGCGCCGCCAGGGTATCGCGTACGGCGGCGGTGTCGCCGAGCATGTCGTAATCCGGATCTGATGGGGTTGCGGGAAGCAGGCGCAGACCAACGTGGGTGAATCCGGTCTGGGCCGCAATGCGTACCTGTTCCGGCGGCGGAACGTCGAGGAGGGTAAGCGCGGCGAGTGAGAGGGTTCGCATGTTCATAAAGGACTCCAGTACAGTTGCAGGTGATTGTTGTTATGCGTATTGCCGTCCCTGGTGGAATGCTTTTACTGTGTTGTTTTATTGAGATTTTCTGCCAGGTTTTTTCCGACCAGATAGCCAAAAGTCATGGCCGGGCCCAGCGTGATACCGCCGCTGGGATAGAATCCCCGCATCACGCTCGACATATCGTTGCCGATGGCGAAAAGCCCCTGGATCGGCTGCCGCTGGGCGTTGAGAACACGGGCATTTTCATCGGTGATTAATCCACTGAAGGAACCCAGCGAGCCGGGCAATATGCGTACCGCATAAAAAGGCCCATGGCTGAGTTTCCCGAGCGTGGGGTGGGGCGAGCGGCTGGCGTCACCCTGCGCGCGGTTATAGGCCGAGGCGCCGCGCCGAAAATCCTTATCCTCTCCCTGGTCTACAAAGCCGTTAAATCGGGCGATCGTTTCCGTTAGCTGCTGCGGATTGATGGCGCATGTTTTCGCCAGCGCTTCCGGCGTCTCACCCACGTACAGATAGCCGGTCCGTCGCCAGGCCTCGGGGGTAAACGGGAAGGGGCGAGCATGGCCCAACCCGTAGCGCCGCAGCGCACGGCCGTCGGCAATTAGCCACGCCTGCGGCGTTTCGCCCGGCGGCGTCGCGTCCAGCAGTGCGGCAATAAAATCATGATAAGAGTCGGCCTCATTGGTGAAGCGTTTACCGTTGGGCAACACGGCGATAAAGCCGGGCTTGGCGCGCTCAACCAGATGCGGGAACGGCAGCTGCAGCCCGCTGGCGAGGGTAACGCGCGACACCGGCGCCCAGGCCATGGCGTGCCTGAGTGAGGTATCAAACTGGCCGCCGACCGCTTCGCCGAGCCGAATGCCATCCCCCTGATTGCCCGGGGGCGCGGCGGAGAAGTGGCCGTAGCCGCTGGCGGCGTGCGGCACATTTTCGGCCAGACGCTGCCTGTCGTGAGGAAAGCCTCCGCAGGCGAGGATCACCGCGCAGGCGCGAACCTCCAGCGCGCCGCCGTCGCTGCGTAATATCGCGCCAGCAACGCCGTTGTTGTCGGTAAGCAGACGTTCTACCGGCGCGTTAAGCTGAAAATTAACCCCCGCATCCAGCGCCGAACGCAGCAGGCGGGCGACCAGCGCGTTGCCGTTAACCAGATGCTGTCCGCGACCGGCGCGCAGCCGCTGCCAGCCGTGACGCAGCAGGCGGCGGGTCGCATACAGCGCCGAGCCCGGTGAGCGGGTCGCGTTGAAAAAGTGCGCCATGTCCGTGCCGCCGGCAATGCCCATACCCGCAAGGCTGATGGTCTCCAGCGGAGGCCGCAGGCGATGCAGCCAGTCGCCCAGCAGCCGTCCGTCAAAAGGCTGCGCCGTGACCGAGCGGCCGCCCAGCGCAGCGCCCGGTGAAGCGTGAAAATCGGGCATTTTGCTGCCGGAAAGAAACTGCACGGCGGTACGGCGGCGGAAAAAGTCGATCATCTCCGGTCCGTACTGTAAGAAGGTAAGCAGACGCGCATCGGCAGGCTCACCGTCCATTTCATGGCGTAAATAAGCGAGCGGCGCGCCCGGCTCTTCTTCAATCCCTTCTTCACGAGCCAGCGGGTTACGCGGGATCCACAGCCAGCCGCCGGACCAGGCGCTGGTGCCGCCAATGACCGACTCTTTCTCCGCAACCAGTACGCTGGCGCCGCCGAGCGCGGCGGTGACGGCGGCAGAGAGCCCCGCCGCGCCGGAGCCGACGACCAGAACATCCACGTTCATCTGCCCGCTCATGACCCTCTCCTTATTGCAGTGGTGAAAAATCAGTGGGGCGCAGAAGCACCGACTCCAGGCGCTCGACGGCGGCCAGCTCGCGGTTTTTGCGCGAGAACGTCAGCCAGCGTTCGTCCTGCGTCATGCGCGCCCGACGCGCCAGGCGATCGTCCAGACTTTCATAGGCCCAGATATGCACCACCTGATTGACCACGCCAATTTCGGTAAAGAAGAAGCCGATGAGCTTACCGAGGTGCTCGGTTTGCACGGCGTAAGCATCGCTTTTGTACAGCGCCAGCCAGTCGGCCATTTTCAGCGGATTGATGGTGTAGGTGCGTTTTTCATAGATCATGATTTTCTCCTGTTTATAGTGCGTGTTGTTGCGCCATATGGCTGGCTGAGAGATAGCCGAAGGTGAGCGCCGGACCGAGCGTAATACCTGGGCCGGGGTAGGTTCCGGCCATCATCGAATCCATATCATTACCCACGGCATAGAGGCCTTTGATCGGCTCACCGTGCTGGTTAATGACCTGAGCATCGGCGGTAGTGACCAGGCCGCGCGAGGTACCGAGATCGCCGGTATAGAGGGTGACGGCATAAAACGGCGCGCGGGTCAGCGGAGCGTTACAGGCGTTTGGCCGGTGGCCGGGGTCGCCCATCGCGCGGTTATAGCTGTTGCCGCCTTTGGTGAACGCCGGATCGAGGCCCTGAGCGGCATCGCGGTTGTAGCGTGCCACCGTGTCAGCGAGCGTCTGCGGATCCAGGCCGAGCCGCTGCGCCAGTTCAGGCAGCGTATCGGCCTTATGCAGATAGCCCGCTTTCACCAGCGCGTCGTTATTGACCGGGGCAGGGCGCGCCAGGCCGAGGCCGTAGCGCTTCATGGCCAGGGCGTCGCAAATCAGAAAGCAGGGCGCATTTTCTGCCCGGCTTTGCATGGCGCTGGCGAAGTGGTGATAAGAGTTAGATTCGTTCACGAAGCGCACCGCGCGCTGGTTGACGGCAATCACCCCGGGTTTGGCGCGATCGGTGACCAGGTGAGGGAAGCGCTCTTGCGTGCCGTCGGGATGCTGTAAAACCGAGACCGGCGCCCAGAAAAAGTTAGACGGCAGGTCAGCCCCTTCCCGGGCATTGACCGCGGCGGCAAGGCGCAGCGCGGCGCCGTCGTTGGCGGCGGGGGACATGGTGTAGTGCTCGCGGGTCTGGGGGCGATAGCGTTCAGCCAGCCTGCCTGCGGCAAAACCACCCGCCGCCAGTACCACCCCGCAGCGGGCTTCAAGAGCCTGCTTTTGACCCTCGCGCTCAATTACTACACCGGTCACCTCGCCATTGCGTTCGCTCAGCGAAAGCACGTTGACGTTGAGCCTGAGCTGCATACCTTTGCGAAAGGCGAGCGTCGCCATGCGGGCGATCAGCGCGTTGCCCATCGCCAGGCGGGTACCGCGAGGGTACCGCAGGCGATCGCGACCGAAGCGCAGCAGCAGTCTGCAGCAGTGCGCGAACGAGCGCGGGGAGCGGCGCATATCGAGAAAGTGCTGGATATCAACCCGGTTAACCATCATCCCGCCAAACAGCAGCATTCCCGGTGGGGGAGAGCGGAGGTCGCGAAAATGCGCACCCAGTTCCCGTCCGTCAAACTCCACCACCTCCAGCGCCCGCCCGACATCGACGGCGCCGGGCTCATCCGGGTAATAATCCGGAGAGAGCGGGCGCAGGCTATATTTCACCGCACCCTCTTTTTCAAGAAACGCCAGCGCCTCGCGCCCTGAAGCGATAAAGGCATCCACCAGATCCTGACGATAATGAGGCTCACCGATAATCGTCCGCAGATAGGTTTCGATGGCCTGCGGGCTGCCGCCCACGGCCATTTTCCGCGCCTGATCGCTATCGTGGATCCACACCGCGCCGCCGGAAATGGCGGAGGTGCCGCCAAACTGCGGGGCTTTTTCCAGCATCAGCACCGACAGTCCCTTACAGCTGGCGGTCACCGCCGCGGCAAAGCCTGCGGCGCCGCTGCCGATAACGATGACATCCCAGCTTTTCATGCCGCCGCTCCTTGTTCCTGCGCAATGGCGCCGATGAATTGCCCCATCAGTTTCATCTGCGCCAGCGCCATCTCCGGCCCGGTCTGGATCGCGCAGCCGCGATCCCGGGCGAAGGCGAGGAGCGGGGTGATGATCGGGGCGGTCACCACGTCGGCGACATGCGTGGATAGCGGAAGGGTTTCCAGCAGCGACTGCGGCAGCGGCAACGGCTCGAAACCGGCCATTCCCGCCGGGGAACCATTCACCAGCAAATCCAGGCCGGCAAGCGTAGCGGGCAGGTCGACGAGATGAACGTGCGGAAAATGGGTGGCCAGCCGGTTATGCAGCAGCTGAAGGGTGGCGGGATTCTGATCATAAAGGGCCAACTGGCGGATGCCCGCTTCGCAAAGCCCCCACGCGATAGCGCTGCCGACGCCGCCGCAGCCGGAGAGCAGCCCCTTTTTACCGCCGGCGCTAAAGCCGTGCGCCTCTGCGGCAAGCTGAAAACCGACGCCGTCGAGCATATCGCCCTGTAAACGGCCATCGGCCAGCTTACGGATGACGTTAATGGCATTAAGGTGCTGAGCTCGCGGGGATAACTCGTCGACCAGGGCGGCGGCCCGCTGTTTGTGCGGAACGGTGACCAGGACGCCGCTCATGTTGTGCCAGCCGCGCAGGGCCTGCAGAAAGTCAGCAACGGCTTCGGGGGCGATATCAACCGGGATCATGACGCTGTCCATCTGCTGGTCAGCAAAGAAGCGGTTGAAATTCTCCGGCGACTTAACCTGGGTAATCGGGTGGCCGATGACGGCGACGACCTGAGTGAATCCACTGACCATTTCAAACCTCATTTTGTTAAATGAATGTTGTGAAAGTATTTCAGCGGAAGCTGAGAGCGACAACGCAGAATTCGGCCATACTGGTTGTTAATCGCACTACCACTGCGATAATCGCGCTAAACTGATTGTATTGTTGCGAAAGTGTGAACAAGTATGCAAAACCAGATTCATACCCGCGATCTGATCGTCGGCCTGCAAAAAGGGCTGGCGCTGATCCAGCTATTTTCAAAAGAGTTCCCCCGGCTCACCGTGCCGCAGGCGGCGAAAATGAGCGGCCTGACGCAAAGCGCCGCGCGGCGCTTTTTCCTTACCCTGCTGCATGAGCGCTATCTGCAAACCGACGGACGCCATTACTGGCTAACGCCTAAAGCGTTAAGGCTGGGGCAGGCGTATGTCGATTCGGCGCAGTTCCCACGCATGGTACGACCGATCGTGGAGTACATCGCCAGCCGGACGGAAGAGCACGCTTCGGTCGGCGTGATCGATGATGATGAGCTGGTGTATATCGCCCGCAGTAAACACACGCCGTTTAACTCGACTTCAGTGCGTCTGGGGGAGAGAGTGCCGATTTACTGTACTGCCGGAGGGCGACTATGGCTGGCTTCGTTAGAGGAAGCCGAGTGTGAAACCGTTTTGCAGCGGATCCGCCGCGAGCAGCGTACGCCCTATACGGTGACGGACGTGGCGGCGTTAATGGAAAAGATCGCTCAGGTTCGTCGCCAGGGATACGCCGCGATTGAGCAGGAGTTTGAAATTGGCATGCTGGTCCTGGCCGTGCCGCTGTCAGATCGGGAAGGGCTATACTGGGGAGCGCTGAGTTTAACCAGCCATCAGTCAAGAACCTCGATTGAGGCACTATGCCGCGATCATCTGGATTTGCTCTATAGCGCTCAGGCGATGCTGGTGGGTTAAAACCAGAGGCGCAGACGATTCTCTCATCTTCGTGCCGAGAGGGCTTACGGTAGGCAAAAAAAGGGCAGGAAGAATCCTGCCCCGGGAATGACTAACCGATATTAGGCGGTGATGCTGTTAGTGAAAGTGTTCCACTCGCCCGACAGGTTGTGCACAGCATTGCTCCAGTTCTCATTGCTTGCGGCAACGTAGTTCTCCCAGTCAGATGCGCCGGTAAGGAATTTAGCGAACTCAACGGTATCGTTAACGATGGCATTGGCGATAGTGGCACCTGCTGAGGTAATAAAATCGCTCAGATAGTTTCCATTATCAACAATAAAGCTGGTAATGCTGTTAGCAAAACCGAGCAGATTAAAACCACCAGAAATAGATTCCATTTCGCCAATAGTTAATTCTTTCATTGGTATTCCTTGTTAAGTCTGATTAATTGTTATTAGTGGGGCTATTACCCACGGAAGAAATACTAACACCCTTAAATTAAATTAATCCAGAGTGTTAATGTGTGAAATATTTAATTTCATACAAACTTAATAAAATGAAGATTATCTTCAGTGATAACGGCTTGAGTCATGAGTGTGAATTTTTTATTCGGGCCGGCTGGCTTTAATGTGAATTGGCGTGACAGCCGCTATAAAGAAGAATGCGCTGAGCGTGGTTAAAGAGGGGAGATAAGACAGGGTGTTATTTTCCCATTTAAAACTTTAATATTGTGCACTATAGATGCTATATGAACCGGGCAGAACAATATTCATGGCAAAAGAGAGGCAGCTCGCGCGGGGAAGGGGAGGGCAAGAGAACATCGCCCTGGTGTCATACCCCACGTTAATATGTTTATTTTCGATTTCACATTCGCCCACCGGGAATGACGGAAGCGCAGCCCGCTGAGTAAACGAGGGCTTAACAATGCCTTGTTAACCCGGAATGACGCCAGCGTTCGAAGAAACAAAAAGTTCGGGGTATGTCTCTTCTACTATATTGCGTACAATAAATTAATTTAGCGTATATATTCAGCTAAACCACTCAGCGCGGTAGCGGGATTCATCTCTCAATAGATACCATCGCTGTCCGCTATGGACAAACCATGTTTAGCGATCATTTGTTAAACAAAAGGCTAATTCATCTAAATAAACGATAACTGCAGGATAATGAATGGCTGCTGATTAATCTGATGCAGCTATTAGTCAAAACGAATTGGCAGTACTGCGTGACTATTATCGCCTCAGTATGGCTAAACCCGTTCCGGCAGTAAGTGGAGAAAGGCGTATCCGGAGGAGGGTTTTTGATCGAGGACGCTGAGGCGGAATTTAGCTACGGACAGAGAAAGCATTGAGAGGGCAGGGGGCACAATCTCAGAATAATAGAAAGGGGAGGAGTGAATGATTGACCACTATCGGCGATGAGAGATTAACAGGGGGAAATAAGTAATGGCGTATCGCGCGATACGCCATTGAGAGATACTATCTGACCATGGTCAGCAGGTTGTGTGAATCCGGCACCATAAAGTCGACGGACATCATCACCGACAGCGCGGTAATGGCCACGATGGAAAAGACGAACAGCTTACGCGCCCAGACTTTATCATCCGCCACTTTATAACCGCGCAGCGCCATTCCGAGCCACCAGACGCTCACCGCCGCAGCGACAACCAGATATTTATATCCAGCGTAGCCGCCCAGGGAGAGCATCAGCGTGGCAACGGCGAAAGCGATGATGTAAACGGTGATATGGTTTTTCGCCACCGAAATGCCTTTCACTACCGGCAGCACCGGAATATTCGCTGCCTGATAATCCTTGAAGCGGAAAATCGCGATAGCGTAAGAGTGAGGCATCTGCCACAGGCTGAAAATCGCCAGCAAAATTGCGGCACCGCTGTCAAAATCACCGGTAACCGCGCAGTAGCCAATCACCGGCGGCGCAGCGCCGGAGAGAGAACCAATCAGCGTGCCGTAGACGGAGTGGCGCTTCATGTACAGGCTGTAAACGCCGACATAAACCACGAACCCCATCACCCCCAGCCAGCAGGCCAGGGGATTCGCGCCAAACCACAGGAGCATGAAGCCAGCAATACCCAGCAGGGTGGCGTATACCAGCGAAGCTTCTGGCGAGATCAGCCCTTTGACCAGCACCCGGTTTTTCGTCCGTTCCATCTTACGATCGATATCACGGTCGATATAGTTGTTGAAAACACAACCCGAGGCGACCACCAGGGATACTCCGAGGAGCGTCCAGATAAAAAGCGGATAGTCGATGTGGCCCTTGGAGGCCAGCAGGAAACCGCCAATCACGGAGATCAGGTTGCCAAAAATAATGCCTGGTTTCGTTACTTGCAGGTATTGCTTAAACATACTCGCCGCTCTTAGTGCATCATCATGTTGTAGTTCAGGTTCCACATAATCCAGATGGAGCCGACAACTACGATAGCAATGATGATTACGGTGAAGATAAATGCGGTCAGGTTCCAACCTTCGTCCGATTTACTGTTCATGTGCAGGAAGTACACGAGGTGTACCACAATCTGCACAACCGCAGTAACCAGGATGGTTCCCAGAATAGCCGCATGCGATGCAGATCCACTCATCACCATTGCAAACGGGATAACCGTCAGAATGATCGACAGGATGAAACCTGTCATGTAGCTCTTCACGCTGCCGTGAGAAGCGCCGCTATGATCGGTAGAATGACTCATTACATCGCCCCCATCAGATATACAACAGAGAACACGCAGATCCACACGACGTCCAGGAAGTGCCAGAACAGGCTCAGGCACATGATACGGGTGCGGTTAGTGCTGGTCAGGCCGCGACGAGAAACCTGAACCATCAGCACCGCCATCCAGATCAGACCAGAGGTCACGTGCAGACCGTGGGTGCCGACCAGCGCGAAGAACGCTGACAGGAAGCCGCTGCGATCCGGGCCCATACCTTCAACAATCAGGTGATGGAATTCATAGAGTTCCATCGCGATGAACCCAGCCCCGAAGAGGAAGGTCAGCGCCAGCCAGGAAACCACCTGGCTCTTGTTGTTTTTGTACATGGCGATAGCCGCCATGCCGTAGGTGATGGAGCTGAACAGCAGCAGCGCGGTTTCAACCAGAACGAACGGCAGTTCAAAAATATCTTTACCGGTCGGACCGCCCGCCGTGCCGTTCACCAGAACGGCATAGGTAGCGAACAGAGTGGCGAAGATAATGCAGTCGCTCATCAGGTAGATCCAGAAACCGAATACCTTCATCGGTCCTGTATCATGGTGCCCGTGTTCGTGCGCGTGGGCGTTATGCGCAAGAGTATCAGTTGCCATTTTTCAGCCCTGCTTTGTTAATCTCATCGAAATGCTGATTTTCCAGTTTTTCGACTACTGCAACCGGCACGTAGTAATCCACGTCCTCGTCAAAGCTCTTAATAATCCAGGTCGCCAGGATACCGACGAAGCTTGCAATCGCCATCCACCAGATATGCCAGATCATTGCGAAACCAAACACCGTTGCGAAAGCAGCAATAACGATGCCCGCGCCGCTGTTTTTCGGCATATGAATCTCTTCATAGCCAGCCGGTTTCTTATACGCGTCGCCTTTTTCTTTCATTTCCCAGAACGCGTCACGCTCGTGAACGACAGGAACGATAGCAAAGTTGTAGAACGGCGGAGGAGAAGAGGTTGCCCACTCCAGCGTACGGCCGCCCCACGGGTCGCCGGTCAGGTCACGGTTCTGCTCGCGATCGCGGATAGAAACGTAGAACTGAATCAGCTGGCAGAGAATACCGCAAGCGATCAGCGCCGCACCGCAGGCTGCAACAACCAGCATCGGGTGGAACTGCGGGTCAATCTGCTGGCTCAGGCGACGGGTCATGCCCATGAAGCCCAGTACGTACAGCGGCATAAACGCCACGAAGAAGCCGATGATCCAGAACCAGAAAGCGCGTTTGCCCCAGGTTTCGTTCAGGGTGAAGCCAAAGGCTTTCGGCCACCAGTAGGTCAGACCTGCGAAGCAACCGAACACCACGCCGCCGATGATGACGTTATGGAAGTGCGCGATCAGGAACAGGCTGTTGTGCAGCACGAAGTCTGCGCCCGGTACCGCCAGCAGTACGCCGGTCATACCCCCTACGGAGAAGGTCACAATAAAGCCAATCGTCCACAGCATTGCTGAGTTGAAGACGATACGGCCCTGGTACATGGTAAACAGCCAGTTGAAGATCTTAACCCCGGTCGGGATAGCGATGATCATGGTCGTAATACCGAAGAAGGCGTTTACGTTCGCGCCCGCACCCATAGTAAAGAAGTGGTGCAGCCAAACGATGAACGACAGAACGGTAATACACACTGTTGCCCATACCAGCGAGGTGTAGCCAAACAGACGCTTACGCGAGAAGGTTGCGGCGATTTCGGAGAAGACACCGAATACCGGCAGAACCAGAATGTACACTTCCGGGTGACCCCAGGCCCAAATCAGGTTGATGTACATCATCATGTTGCCACCCATATCGTTGGTAAAGAAATGGGTGCCCAGGTAGCGGTCCAGGGTCAGCAGCGCGACGGTGACGGTCAGAATTGGGAAGGAGGCGATAATCAGGATGTTGGCGCACAGAGATGCCCAGCTAAACACCGGCATCTTGAACATGGTCATGCCAGGGGCACGCATCTTGATAATCGTTACGAAGAAGTTAATACCGGTGAGCGTTGTACCAATACCGGATAGCTGGAGAGCCCAGATCCAGTAATCGACCCCGACGCCCGGACTGTACTCAATTCCCGAGAGCGGCGGATAGGCCAGCCAACCGGTCTGCGCGAATTCACCGACGCCCAGAGAGAGGTTAACCAGAATCACGCCCACAACGGTGAACCAGAAGCTCAGGTTGTTAAGGAATGGGAAGGCAACGTCGCGCGCGCCGATCTGCAGCGGAACCACCAGGTTCATCAGACCGATAACAAACGGCATCGCTACGAAGAAGATCATGATAACGCCGTGGGCGGTAAAGATCTGATCGTAGTGGTGAGGCGGCAGGAAGCCTGCTTCCCCGGCCGAGGCCAGCACCTGCTGGCTACGCATCATAACGGCGTCAGCGAAGCCACGCAGCAACATGACGATTGCTACGATAACGTACATGATACCGAGACGTTTGTGGTCAACCGAAGTCAGCCACTCATTCCAAAGGTAGGACCACTTACCGAAGTAAGTGATGGCCGCCAGAAGCGCCAGTCCCCCAATGATAATTGCAGCCACCGTAACCACAATAATGGGTTCATGGTAGGGCACTGCATCCAGTGTAAGTTTTCCGAACATCGTTTTCTTCCTCGGCCCCTTAGTGAGCGGTTTCCGCGTGGCTCATGTCCATGCCTTCCATTCCTTCGTGCGCTGCGTGCTCGCCCTCAGGTTGGGTCATATCCATGCTCTTACCGTGAGACATAAATTTGTTAATAACATCTTTAAACAAATCTGGTTTCACGTTAGAGAAGTATTCCACTTTGTTGTATTCGCTAGGCGCAGCCAGTTTGTCGAACGTTTCCATGGAGTCCATGGCGTTCGCAGACTGTTTGGCTTTCGCTACCCACTGATCGAAGGTTGCACGATCCGGCGTGGCGATAGCTTTGAACTTCATTCCTGAGAAGCCCGGGCCGCTATAGCTGGCGGAGATACCGTCGTAAGTACCAGCTTCGTTCGCGATGAGGTGCAGCTGAGTCTGCATCCCGGCCATTGCGTAAATCTGGCTACCTAAACGTGGGATAAAGAACGAGTTCATCACGGAGTTGGAGGTCACTTTAAAGTGTACCGGTACGTTCGCCGGGAAGGCGATTTCGTTGACGGTAGCAATGCCTTGTTCCGGATAGATGAAGAACCATTTCCAGTCCATCGAAACGACTTCGATAGTGATAGGTTTCTCATCGTGAGCAAGCGGTTTGCTCGGCTCTAATGCGTGAGTGGTTTTCCAGGTCAGAACGGCCAGGAACAGGATGATCAGGATAGGAACCGTCCAGACCACAGCTTCCACTTTGTTGGAGTGTGACCAGTTCGGGCTATACTTCGCATCTTTATTGCTCGCACGATACTTCCAGGCAAATCCTACTGCCATCAAGACGGCTGGAATAACGACGATCATCATCAGGCCGAAGGCCGTCAGAATCAGAGAGCGTTGCTCCAGTCCAATCTGTCCTTTTGGGTCGAGGAGTGCAGAATCACAACCACTGAGTAATACAGTGCCTGCGATTAATGACATCCATCCCAAACTTTTATTGTATTTCCTAAGTCTCATTGAACGACCTCAATTCCACGGAATCTGGTGGCGCTTAAAGTGTACGGGCATTTTACGGGAAGGTTGCATTACTGTAAACATAGTTGGAGCTGTGTCTGCTCTATGTTAGCGGCTTCTGCTTGCCCTGTCACATATGTTACGGAGTGTGACATTATCGCTTGCAAACCTTGATTTAGGCGGGATTGATAACGAAAGGGATAAGAACGAAAGGCTTTATAAGAGAATGAGCATAACTACCCGCAAAACAACACAAATAATTAACAATTAATTATCAAATAAAAGACATCGTAAAAGCGGAAAATAAAACCTGCAAAGCTGAATCGGTTAAATTATTTAAAGATTCGCATAAAAATTGTCAATAATTTCCAGAAATCTAAAACGCACAAAACAACAAATCGGCTACGATGAATATAAAATCGTTAATAAGACGTTATAATTACGTTTGGTAATTACAACGTCCACGTACGTTTCTGCGCTGATTTAAATCAGCTCGGTTTTACGTAATGCCAGATAGTCAAGGAAGGCGCCGAGTAAAATACCCGCAATGGCGGTGAGCACAGCGATCTCAAGCAGGCTGGCAAGGAAGGAGAAATTGGTGTAATCCAGCGCGTTGAGCGTCAGCAGCAGCAGCCATATCGCCAGCATCAGGCAGCCAGCAGCCAGAATAATCAATGCCAGCCCGTAGGTTTGTGGAAAGCGCGTGCGGGGCATAAAGCTTTCTGAGCGCTGGGTGTGTTCCAGCGTACGCCGGCAAATTAACAGCAGCACAATCCCCGGTACCGCGGCGACGACGGAAAAGAGATAGAAAGTAGGCCAGCCGTGGGCTTCAACAAACCAGCCGGCGATGGGGCCAACATACACGCGCCCAACGGCAGAGAGGGCTGAGAGCAGGGCAAACTGGGTGGCCGAAAACGATTTATTGCACAGCGTCATCAGCAGCGCGACGAACGCCGCGGTGCCCATCCCGCCGCACAGATTTTCGAAAAACACCGCCGTCGCCATGGAGAAAAGGTGCTTATCGGTAATTGAGAGCAGCCAATATCCGGCGTTGGATACCCCCTGCAGCAGGCCGAAAATCAGCAGCGCGCGGAACAACGTCAGGCGCTGCATAAGCACGCCGCCGTAAAGCGCGCCGACAATCGTGGCGAACAGGCCGAGCGTTTTATTCACCATTCCCACTTCACCCGCATCGAAACCGACGCCGCGAATCAGGAACGTGGTGGTCAGGCTCATGGCAAACGCGTCGCCAAGCTTATAAAGGACAATCAGCAGCAGAATGAGCCAGGCATTATTGCGGCCGAAGAAGTCGCGCAGCGGTGCGGCAACGGCCTGCTCCAGCGTTTTCGGCACCGGAATAACGTCGCTGGGTTCCGGCGCCAGCAGCGTGGCGATAATGCAGGGGATCAGCAGCGCGGCCATCAGCCAGTACATCCCTTGCCAACCCAGCCAGCGATCGGCCAGCCAGAGCGCCAGCCCGCCGGAGACCAGCATCCCCAGACGATAGCCCAGCACGCTGATTGCCGCTCCGGTGCCCCGCTCTTCCGCGGCCAGCACGTCAGTTTTCCACGCGTCAAACACGATATCCTGCGAGGCGGAACAAAAGGCGATGACCACCGCCAGCGCCGCCATCCAGCGCAGCTGCGTGGACGGTTCAAGGAAACCCATCGCCGCAATGGCGATAAGGAGCAGAAACTGGGTCGCCAGCAGCCAGCCGCGACGACGGCCGAGAAACGGCGGCGTATAGCGGTCCATCACCGGCGACCAGAGGAACTTAAAGACGTAGGCCTGGCCGACGAGCGAGAAAAAACCGATAGTTTTCAGATCGATGTTTTCAACGGTCATCCACGCCTGCAGCGTGCCGGAGGTGAGGGCGAGCGGTAGTCCCGAGGCAAAACCGAGGATCAGCAGGATAGCTGATTTTGGCTGCGTGAAAATGCGTAAGTAATGATTAGACATGGCATGTCGTGCAGACCCGGCGCGAGGCCGGGTCTGCGACTTCAATTAACGCGCGTTTTGCTTGATGAAATCGTGAATGCTGGTGTCCTGCGCCATATCGCTAATGGTATCGGTCATGACGCTATTAACCGCATCGGCGATATTTTTATTCGAGGCCTGGAAGGCGCCTTCAACAGAGTAGCTGGCACGATAGTTTTTCGTCATCTTATTGCCGTTGGCGGCAGTGGCAACGATCGCAATATCGGCTTTGGTCGCAATGTTGTAACGCACGTTACCTTGAGAAACGTCGGCGTACAGTTTATTCACGATGATTTGCAGATCCACGGCGCCGTTCGGGCCAATCATATAGCCACGCGAGGTCATCTGTTTCTCGAGCACTTCCTGCAACAGGAAGCGCAGGTCGCGGGAAGCGGTGAGCGTAACCTGTTGGTTATCGCGGGTGACTTTCGCCAGCGCCTGATCCGGACGCTGATCGGCGCCGTTAATGCTGACGGTCACGCCCATCAGACTGGGATCCTGCTGCGGCAGGGTGATTTTCGGTGAAACATCGATGGTAGTCGGCGGAGTGGCGCATCCGGCCAGCATAAACAGCGCGACCAAAGGAAAAAGAATTTTCTTAAACATGTTCAGGGTCTCAACGCATGGTGGAGTGGTAATGAGGAAAATTCCCGCCATCATAACATCGCCAACGGCAAGGGGAAGTGGCAACGCATGTAAATTCATCGCCTTGTGCGTTTTCTGTCCTGACTGCATCTCTTATCGCAACGCAGGCAGGGCTTTCAGGACACCGAACCACTAAAGCCGATACTTTTGCATGAAAATATCAGAGGAATGCTAATTTTTTGTTGTTTTCGCCCAATGGAAGCGGTAAAAGCGGCTAACATTTAAAGGGAATGGCGGCAATACAGCGTTGTCGGAGGAGAAAATTCATGATGATACGTGAACAGATCGAAGCAAAACTTAGGGCAGCGTTCGACCCGGTGTATCTTGAAGTCGTGGATGAAAGCTATCGCCACAACGTTCCTGCGGGCTCTGAAAGTCATTTTAAAGTGGTGTTGGTGAGCGATCGCTTCCTTGGCGAGCGTTTTCTTAATCGTCACCGTATGATTTACGGAACGTTGACTGAGGAACTATCAAGCACCGTGCACGCTCTGGCGTTGCATACCTATACAATCAAAGAGTGGGAAGGGCTACAGGATACCGTCTTTGCTTCTCCTCCTTGTCGCGGGGCTGGAAGTATCGCGTAGAAATCGCATTTGCAACCGCTGGAGCTTTTCCAGTATGTTGCGTGAAGATTTATGAGAAAACGGCCTGCGGGCCGTTTTGTTTTGCCTGGAAAATGTGCAATTCACGCATATTTACAGGCAAATTTGCTCGGGAAATGTGAAAAAAGCCGCAGCAGTGGGCGACAACCGTTCTCGACTCACAAAAGTGATGCCGCTATAATGCCGCGTCTTTTATTATGAATGTCTTCGGGATGATTCTGACGACAGGGAATGTGTTTCTGATTTGAAGAGGGCATCCCGGTTCTGCGAAGCAACCTGTTCGCGCTTCCAGAGTTGACCGAGCACTGTGATTTTTTTGAGGTAACAAGATGCAAGTTTCAGTTGAAACCACTCAGGGCCTTGGGCGCCGTGTAACGATTACTATCGCCGCTGACAGCATCGAGAATGCTGTCAAAAGCGAGCTGGTCAACGTAGCGAAAAAAGTTCGCATTGACGGCTTCCGTAAAGGCAAAGTGCCGATGAATGTTGTTGCTCAGCGTTATGGCGCATCTGTTCGCCAGGACGTGCTGGGTGACCTGATGAGCCGTAACTTCGTTGACGCGATCATCAAAGAAAAAATTAATCCGGCCGGCGCGCCGAACTACGTTCCGGGCGAATACAAGCTGGGTGAAGACTTCACCTACGCGGTAGAGTTCGAAGTTTATCCGGAAGTTGAACTGCAGGGTCTGGAAGCGATCGAAGTTGAAAAACCGGTTGTTGAAGTGACCGATGCTGACGTTGACACCATGCTGGATACTCTGCGTAAGCAGCAGGCGAACTGGAAAGACAAAGACGGCGCTGTTGATGCAGAAGATCGCGTGACCGTTGATTTCACCGGTTCCGTTGACGGCGAAGAGTTCGAAGGCGGCAAAGCCTCTGACTTCGTACTGGCGATGGGCCAGGGTCGTATGATCCCGGGCTTTGAAGACGGTATCAAAGGTCACAAGGCTGGCGAAGAGTTCACCATCGACGTGACCTTCCCGGAAGAGTACCACGCTGAAAACCTGAAAGGTAAAGCAGCTAAGTTCGTTATCAACCTGAAGAAAGTTGAAGAACGTGAACTGCCAGAGCTGACTGAAGAGTTCATCAAACGTTTCGGCGTTGAAGATGGTTCCGTAGCCGGTCTGCGCGCTGAAGTGCGTAAAAACATGGAGCGCGAGCTGAAAGGCGCCGTGCGTAACCGCGTTAAATCTCAGGCTATCGAAGGTCTGGTTAAAGCTAACGATATCGACGTTCCGGCTGCGCTGATCGACAGCGAAATCGACGTTCTGCGCCGTCAGGCTGCTCAGCGTTTCGGCGGTAACGAGAAACAGGCTCTGGAGCTGCCGCGTGAGCTGTTCGAAGAGCAGGCTAAACGCCGCGTTGTTGTTGGCCTGCTGCTGGGCGAAGTGATTCGTACCAACGAGCTGAAAGCTGACGAAGATCGCGTTAAAGGCCTGATCGAAGAGATGGCTTCCGCTTACGAAGATCCGAAAGAAGTGGTTGAGTTCTACAGCAAAAACAAAGAGCTGATGGACAACATGCGCAACGTCGCGCTGGAAGAGCAGGCCGTTGAAGCCGTGCTGGCGAAAGCTAAAGTGTCTGAAAAAGCCACTTCCTTCAGCGAACTGATGAACCAGCAGGCGTAATTTCGCCCCAAGGTTTAAGGTTTGAGCAAAAACCCGTTGCCGAAAGGCTGCGGGTTTTTTTATTGCAATGATAGCCTTAGGATGAGTGCGAAAAGGCGATTTCAGTGATAGCGTTACGACAAAAGATTGTTATGCTTGAATTATGGCAACGTCATCCCCATAACCGGGAGACGTAACTGCATTGGCATAATCATGCGCCGTAATGAAGCGTGCATCTATGCACTTCTGCCCGACGGCAGAAATTCTGGCTGATAATCCGTCCGTAAGGTTACAATCAGTGCAGCGGTTTTTTTCAAATTAATCCAGGAGACGGAAATGTCATACAGTGGCGAACGAGACAACTTTGCACCCCATATGGCCCTGGTGCCGATGGTCATTGAACAGACCTCACGCGGCGAACGTTCATTTGATATTTACTCCCGTCTGCTCAAGGAGCGCGTCATTTTTCTGACCGGCCAGGTAGAAGACCACATGGCTAACCTGATCGTGGCGCAGATGCTGTTTCTGGAAGCGGAAAACCCGGAAAAAGATATCTATCTGTACATTAACTCTCCGGGCGGGGTGATTACCGCCGGGATGTCTATCTATGACACCATGCAGTTCATCAAGCCTGACGTGAGCACCATTTGTATGGGCCAGGCGGCCTCAATGGGCGCGTTCCTGCTGACCGCCGGGGCGAAAGGCAAGCGTTTCTGCCTGCCGAACTCCCGCGTGATGATTCACCAGCCGCTGGGCGGCTACCAGGGCCAGGCGACGGATATCGAAATCCACGCCCGCGAAATCCTGAAAGTGAAAGGTCGCATGAATGAACTGATGGCACATCATACGGGTCAATCCCTTGAGCAGATCGAGCGCGATACCGAGCGCGATCGCTTCCTGTCTGCCTCAGAAGCAGTGGAATACGGCCTCGTTGACTCTATTTTGACTCATCGTAATTGATGCCCCAGGCGCAAGGGTGCCGCTATACTTGTTTGAAAGAGGGCGGCACAACGCTTCACAGCGGTTTGCGCCTGAGAATGGCATTTGCGTCGTCGTGTGCGGCACAAAGAACTTAATAAGAGGTTTGGACTCATGACAGATAAACGCAAAGATGGTTCGGGCAAACTGTTGTACTGCTCTTTTTGCGGCAAAAGCCAGCATGAAGTGCGTAAGCTAATCGCCGGGCCATCCGTGTATATCTGCGACGAATGCGTTGATTTATGTAACGACATCATTCGCGAAGAAATTAAAGAAGTCGCGCCGCATCGCGAGCGCAGCGCGCTGCCGACGCCGCACGAAATTCGCCATCATCTGGACGATTACGTTATCGGCCAGGAGCCGGCGAAAAAAGTGCTGGCGGTGGCGGTATACAATCACTACAAACGTCTGCGCAATGGCGATACCAGCAACGGCGTTGAGCTGGGCAAAAGTAACATTCTGCTGATCGGGCCGACCGGTTCCGGTAAAACGCTGCTGGCGGAAACGCTCGCGCGCCTGCTGGATGTGCCTTTCACCATGGCGGATGCCACCACCCTGACCGAAGCCGGCTACGTGGGTGAAGACGTTGAGAACATCATCCAGAAGCTGCTGCAGAAGTGCGACTACGACGTACAGAAAGCCCAGCGCGGTATCGTCTACATTGATGAAATCGATAAAATTTCCCGTAAATCGGATAACCCGTCGATCACTCGCGATGTTTCCGGCGAAGGCGTGCAGCAGGCGCTGCTGAAGCTTATTGAAGGTACCGTTGCCGCGGTTCCGCCGCAGGGCGGGCGTAAGCATCCGCAGCAGGAGTTCCTGCAGGTTGATACCTCTAAGATCCTGTTCATCTGCGGCGGCGCCTTTGCCGGTCTGGATAAGGTCATTTCCCACCGTGTTGAAACCGGTTCAGGTATTGGTTTCGGCGCGACGGTCAAGGCGAAGTCTGACAAAGCCAGCGAAGGCGAGCTGCTGTCTCAGGTTGAGCCGGAAGATCTGATCAAGTTTGGCCTGATTCCTGAGTTCATCGGGCGTCTGCCGGTTGTGGCGACCCTGAGCGAGCTGAGCGAAGAAGCGCTGATTCAGATCCTCAAAGAGCCGAAAAACGCCCTGACCAAGCAGTATCAGGCGCTGTTCAGCCTGGAAGGCGCTGAGCTGGAATTCCGCGACGAAGCGCTGGACGCTATCGCTAAGAAAGCGATGGCGCGTAAAACCGGGGCTCGCGGTCTGCGTTCTATCGTTGAAGCCGCGCTGCTCGATACCATGTACGATCTTCCGTCAATGGAAGACGTGGAAAAAGTGGTCATCGACGCTTCGGTTATCGATGGCCAGAGCAAGCCGCTGCTGATTTACGGCAAACCGGAAGCGCAGCAGGCATCTGGTGAATAATTAACCATTTTGCTCAAGCAGTTAACAAAAAGGGGGGATTTTATCTCCCCTTTTATTTTTCCTGCATTCCCGCCGTTGAATGTATGGAATACATCCCCATATACTGGTTTACATATTAACGGCGACGCGTCGTTGAGTTGCGTCGTCGGCTACCTGGCGGACTTTAAACTAAGAGAGAGCTCTATGAATCCTGAGCGTTCTGAACGCATTGAAATCCCCGTATTGCCGTTGCGCGATGTGGTGGTTTATCCGCACATGGTCATACCCCTGTTTGTAGGGCGGGAAAAATCTATCCGTTGCCTCGAAGCAGCCATGGATCATGATAAAAAAATCATGCTGGTTGCGCAGAAAGAAGCCTCGACGGATGAGCCGGGTGTAAACGATCTTTTCACCGTCGGGACCGTGGCGTCTATTTTGCAAATGCTGAAGCTACCGGACGGTACTGTCAAAGTGCTGGTCGAAGGTTTACAGCGCGCGCGCATCTCTGCGCTGTCTGATAACGGCGAGCATTTTTCGGCGAAGGCTGAATATCTTGAATCGCCGGCGATTGACGAACGCGAGCAGGAAGTGCTGGTTCGTACGGCCATCAGCCAGTTTGAAGGCTACATCAAGCTGAACAAGAAAATCCCACCGGAAGTGCTGACGTCGCTGAATAGCATTGACGATCCGGCGCGCCTGGCGGATACCATCGCTGCGCATATGCCGCTGAAGCTGGCGGACAAACAGTCCGTGCTGGAGATGTCCGACGTTAACGAACGTCTGGAATATCTGATGGCGATGATGGAGTCGGAAATCGATCTGCTGCAGGTTGAGAAGCGCATTCGCAACCGCGTGAAAAAACAGATGGAGAAATCTCAGCGCGAGTACTATCTGAATGAGCAAATGAAAGCCATTCAAAAAGAGCTCGGCGAGATGGACGACGCCCCGGACGAGAACGAAGCGCTGAAGCGTAAGATCGACGCGGCGAAAATGCCGAAAGAGGCAAAAGAGAAAACCGAAGCGGAACTGCAGAAGCTGAAAATGATGTCCCCGATGTCGGCGGAAGCGACCGTCGTTCGCGGCTACATCGACTGGATGGTGCAGGTACCGTGGAACGCCCGCAGCAAGGTCAAAAAAGACCTGCGTCAGGCTCAGGAGATCCTCGACACCGATCACTACGGCCTTGAGCGCGTGAAGGATCGTATTCTTGAGTACCTCGCGGTGCAGAGCCGTGTTAACAAGCTCAAAGGGCCGATCCTGTGCCTGGTTGGGCCTCCGGGGGTCGGTAAAACCTCTCTCGGCCAATCCATCGCCAAAGCCACCGGACGTAAGTACGTGCGTATGGCGCTGGGCGGCGTGCGTGATGAAGCGGAAATCCGCGGTCACCGTCGTACCTATATTGGCTCAATGCCGGGCAAACTGATCCAGAAAATGGCCAAAGTGGGCGTTAAAAACCCGCTGTTCTTACTGGATGAGATCGACAAGATGTCTTCGGACATGCGCGGCGATCCGGCCTCGGCGCTGCTGGAGGTGTTGGATCCGGAACAGAACGTGGCCTTTAACGATCACTATCTGGAAGTGGATTACGATCTCAGCGACGTGATGTTTGTCGCGACCTCCAACTCCATGAACATTCCGGCGCCGCTGCTGGATCGTATGGAAGTGATCCGTCTCTCCGGCTACACCGAGGATGAGAAGCTGAACATCGCCAAACGCCACCTGCTGTCAAAACAGATTGAGCGTAACGCGCTCAAAAAAGGCGAGCTGACGGTGGATGACAGCGCGATTATCGGCATTATCCGCTACTACACGCGTGAAGCGGGTGTGCGTGGTCTGGAGCGCGAAATCTCGAAACTGTGCCGTAAGGCGGTAAAACAGCTGCTGCTGGATAAATCGCTGAAGCACATCGAGATTAACGGCGACAACCTGCATGACTTCCTTGGCGTGCAGCGCTATGACTATGGCCGGGCGGATAGCGAAAACCGCGTGGGTCAGGTGACGGGTCTGGCGTGGACGGAAGTGGGCGGCGATCTGCTGACCATTGAAACCGCCTGCGTTCCGGGTAAAGGTAAGCTGACCTATACCGGTTCACTGGGTGAGGTGATGCAGGAGTCCATCCAGGCTGCGCTGACCGTGGTGCGTTCGCGTGCGGATAAGCTGGGTATCAACTCAGACTTTTACGAAAAACGCGATATTCACGTGCACGTACCGGAAGGCGCTACGCCGAAAGATGGCCCAAGCGCAGGTATCGCGATGTGTACCGCACTGGTTTCCTGTCTGACGGGCAATCCGGTGCGCGCCGATGTGGCGATGACCGGGGAAATTACCCTCCGTGGTCAGGTGTTGCCAATCGGTGGTCTGAAGGAAAAACTGCTGGCCGCGCACCGCGGCGGCATTAAGACTGTTCTGATTCCTGATGAAAACAAACGTGACCTTGAAGAAATTCCAGATAACGTTATCGCCGATTTAGATATCCATCCGGTGAAACGAATCGAGGAAGTTCTGGCACTTGCACTGCAGAACGAGCCGTTTGGTATGGAAGTCGTCACGGCAAAATAGTGATTTCGCGCAAATTGCGCTAAGAAAAATAGGGCTGGTAAGTAAATTCGTACTTGCCAGCCTTTTTTTGTGTAGCTAACTTAGATCGCTGGCAGGGGGGTCAATTACAACTCTGTTGTAAGGGCATGACAGTCCTGATATAACTGCTGCGCGGTCGCGCCACGAAGGATTCTGGTGCGATATAAATTATAAAGAGAGGAAGAGAACAGTGAATAAATCTCAACTGATTGACAAAATTGCTGCCGGTGCGGACATTTCTAAAGCCGCAGCTGGACGTGCGTTAGATGCTTTAATCGCTTCTGTTACTGAATCTCTGCAGGCTGGGGATGACGTTGCGCTGGTAGGGTTTGGTACTTTTGCTGTTAAAGAGCGCGCTGCCCGTACCGGCCGCAATCCGCAAACAGGCAAAGAAATTACCATTGCTGCTGCTAAAGTACCGGGTTTCCGTGCAGGTAAAGCGCTGAAAGACGCGGTAAACTGATCGACTTCCCCACTGGGGTCTGTGACGAAGTACAAGGGCGCATCGTAAGATGTGCCTTTTTTATTTGCCAGAATGAGACTTAATGTGACTTTATACGCACTTGTGGGCTGACAATCACCCCGTTTTCTTGTCAAAATACGTCCTCACGCGCGGCGGCCATCACATGCTATGCTGCGCGAGCTAAAGTCATCTACAGCGGAGCGTTGTTACACCATGATGGACAACCTACGCACGGCCGCCAACAGCGTCGTGCTCAAGATTATTTTCGGTATCATTATCGTCTCGTTCATTTTGACCGGGGTGAGTGGTTACCTGATTGGCGGTGGTAACAACTATGCCGCAAAAGTTAATGACCAGGAGATTGGTCGCGCACAGTTTGAAAATGCCGTTGCCAGCGAGCGTAATCGCATGCAGCAGCAGCTTGGCGACCAGTTCTCAGAACTGGCGGCCAATGAAAATTACATGAAGACCATGCGTCAGCAGGTGCTGAACCGTCTGATTGACGAGGCGCTGCTCGATCAGTATGCCCGTGAGCTGGGTCTCAACATCAGCGACGACCAGGTGAAGCAGGCTATCTTCCAGACCCAGGCTTTCCAGGCGGATGGCAAATTTGATAACGAGCGCTTCAGCCGTATTGTTAATCAGATGGGGATGACGACGGATCAGTACGCGCAGGCGCTTCGTAATCAGCTGACGACTCAGCAGCTGATCAACGCCGTAGCCGGTACCGACTTTATGCTGCCGGGCGAATCCGACCAGCTGGCGGCGCTGGTTTCTCAACAGCGCGTCGTTCGTGAAGCGACTATTGACGTAAACGCGCTGGCGGCGAAGCAAACCGCAACCGACGATGAAATCAACGCGTTCTACCAGCAGAACCAGGCGCGTTTTATGGCGCCTGAGCAGTTCCGCGTCAGCTACATCAAGCTGGACGCTGCCAGCATGCAGGAAAACGTCTCTGACGAAGAAATTCAGTCATGGTACGACCAGCATCAGGATCAGTTCACTCAGCCGCAGCGTAACCGCTACAGCATCATCCAGACCAAAACCGAAGCGGATGCGCAGGCGGTGCTTGATGAGCTGAAGAAAGGCGCTGACTTCGCCACGCTGGCCAAAGAAAAATCAACCGATATTATCTCTGCCCGCAGCGGCGGTGATATGGGGTGGCTGGAAGATGCGGCGACCGTGCCAGAGCTGAAAGAGGCCGGTCTGAAAGAAAAAGGCCAGCTTTCTGGCGTAATTAAATCCTCCGTTGGGTTCCTGGTTGCCCGTCTGGACGATGTTCAGGCAGCACAGGTTAAACCGCTGGCTGAGGTTCGCGACGATATTGCGGCGAAAGTGAAGCAGGAAAAAGCCCTGGATGCGTACTATGCCCTGCAGCAGAAAGTGAGCGACGCGGCGAGCAACGATAACGAGTCGCTGGCGGGCGCAGCCCAGGTTGCCGGTCTTAAAGTGGTTGAAACCGGCTGGTTTGGCCGCGACAGCCTGCCGCAAGAGCTGAATTTCAAGCCGGTCTCTGAAGCTATCTTCAACGGCGGCCTGGTGGGCGAGAACGGCACGCCGGGCAGCAACTCCGATATCATCACCGTCGACGGCGATCGTGCGTTTGTTCTGCGCATCAGCGAGCATAAACCGGAAGCGGTGAAACCGCTGGCGGATGTAAAAGCGCAGGTGAGCGATATTGTGAAGCACACGAAAGCGGAACAGCAGGCGAAGCTGGATGCCGACAAGCTGCTGACGGCCCTGAAAGAGGGCAAAGGCGATGAAGCGATGAAAGCCGCAGGCCTGAGCTTTGGTGCGCCGCAGACGCTGTCACGCACCGGTCAGGAAGCGCTGAGCCAGTCCGTCTTTGCACTTCCGCTGCCGCAGGCGGGTAAGCCAAGCTACGGCGTGGGCTCCGATCTGCAGGGCAACGTGGTGCTGCTGGCGCTGGACGAAGTGAAAGCGGGTACGATGCCGGAAGAGCAGAAAAAAGCGATGATTCAGGGGATCACCCAGAATAACGCCCAGATCGCTTTCGAAGCGCTGATGAGCAACCTGCGTAAAGCGGCGAAAATTAAGCTCGGCGACATTATCGATCAGCAACAATAATTACGTGCTGCTTCGCAAAAGCAAGTAACGTGATGTCATTCTCAAAGGCCGCTTTCGCGGCCTTTTCCATTTCTGCATTTTGCCTTTTGTACTCTTTTCCCTTCGTCGCTATCGTGACCTTGCTGTCTACAAACAAGGAGATAACAGCATGAAACGAGGAATGAAAACGCTTATTGCCGCCGTACTGGTTTGCGCGGCGGGGAGTCAGATAGCGCAGGCGGCGCCTTCTGCCGGCAAAGCGTCGGCGCCGGTAAAGGAAAGCGTGCAGTCGCCGCAGTCAAAAGCGCCGGATGCGTTAAATGCGGCGGATAGTGAAGGCACCAGGGTGAGTATCAATAACGCCAGCGCGGAAGAGCTGGCTAAGGCGCTGAATGGCGTCGGCCTGAAGAAAGCGCAGGCTATAGTGAGCTATCGCGAAGAGTACGGGCCATTTAAAACCGTTGACGATCTTAAGCAGGTACCCGGAATGGGCAACTCGCTGGTAGAGAGAAATCTGTCACATCTGAAGCTGTAAATTTTCAGCGAAAGTTTGCACAGTCGTCATTATTTGCCAGACTGAAGAGGTCATGCCAGTGGTGTGACCTCTGACCTCAAAACAACAATTAAAGATAAGGCATTTGCGCTATGCAGACACAAATCAAAGTTCGCGGCTATCATCTGGATGTCTATCAGCACGTTAACAATGCGCGTTATCTGGAGTTTCTCGAAGAAGCGCGTTGGGATGGCCTGGAAAGCAGCCCGGCCTTCCACTGGATGACCGCTCGCAACATCGCCTTTGTGGTGGTCAATATCAATATCAACTACCGCCGACCGGCGGTACTAGGCGATGTGTTAACCGTCACCAGCAAGCTCGAACAGCTGAACGGAAAAAGCGGGACGTTAAGCCAGGTAGTCACCCTCAACCCTAACGGCGAAGTGGTCGCCGATGCGCTTATCACTTTTGTCTGTATCGATCTAAAAACGCAGAAAGCGCTGCCGCTTGAGGGCGAACTGCGGGAGAAGCTGGAGCAGCTTGAGCCTCGCTAACAGGCCAGCCGGAGGGGGATGTCCCGGAGGCGGTGCTGCGCACCTGTCCGGGCTACGTTTCCTCAGCTGTCTGCGATTCGGTAGCGCGGGCTACGCGTCCTCAGCAGCCTGCGATCCGGTAGCCCGGGCAGGCGCATCGCGCCGTCCCCGGGAGCAAGCGCACAGAAAGTGGCAGTACTTCCCCGAAGGCGCTGCTGCGTATCTGACCGGGCTATGCATCGTAAGTCGCCTGCGATCCCGCCACGCCGCCGGGAAGTAACCGGTTACTGGAGCCCGGTTTTCTGCTTCATCACCGTCATCACCCCAACCTTATCGCCCAGATACTGGCTCAGCCCGTTGGCGCGGAGGTTACAGGCGGCGCACTGCCCGCAGCCGTCGCCTTTAATACCGTTATAGCAGGTGAGGGTTTCATGGCGCACCAGGTCGAGCTGGCCCCAGTAATCGGCCAGGGCCCACGTTTCGGCTTTGTTAAGCCACATTAGCGGCGTCTCAAAGCGAATATCTTTCGCCATACCGAGGCTGACGGCATGGTGCAGCGCTTTCACGAACTCGTCGCGGCAGTCCGGGTAGCCCGAAAAGTCGGTCTCGCAAACGCCGGTGATAATGGCTTCCGCCTTCACCTGATACGCGTAAATGGCCGTCAGGGTTAAAAACAGAATGTTGCGCCCGGGTACGAAGGTATTCGGGATGCCGCTGGCGTCCGGTTCATAATCCGGAACCGGAATGCTATCGCGGGTCAGGCTGCTGACCGCCAGTTCGTTAAGCAGGGTGACATCAAGGACTTTATGGGCCACGGCCCCCAGCTTTAGCGCCAGTTCGCGAGCAACGTCAATCTCCGCGCGATGACGTTGGCCATAATCAAAAGTGACGCAATGCACTTCATCATACTGTTGCAGAGCCTGCACCAGGCAGGTCGTCGAATCTTGTCCTCCGCTGAAGACAACTACGGCGCGTTTCATGGTAATTCCTGACAATCGAAGTGAGGCGCATATGGTAGCGCCTGATGAACGTGACCACCAGCCCCGTCACGGCGCAGAGGCCGGTAGCCAGGCGCTGGCGAAATCAAACCAGCCGCGCGCGTTCAGCCGTAGTCCGTTGACCCCCGGCGGCGCGCTGATGCGATAATTATAATTGAACAGCGGCGTCATGATGGCATCGTCCATCAGACTGTTAAAGACGTTGCGCAACGCTTCGCTACGGCTGCGTTCGTCCGGTAAGGCCTGAACGGCATCCAGCGTCGCCTGGAGATGCGCATATTGCGCCCCGGTCAGCAAATTAGGCCACAGCACGTCGCAGCGTAGCCACTGCTCCAGCGCATAGACCGGCGCTTCGCCAATCAGGCGGTCGCCCATCATCAGGTCCGCCTGTGCAAACTGCTGGCAGCCATCCCAGTTTTTCGCATCATGGAAAATAATCGTCAGCTCACAGCCCAGCTCCGCCAGCCGTTGACGAAGCCGATCCGCCATGGCGTGTAGCTCTACGGGGAGGTGATAGAGCAGCGTAAGCCGTTCGGGCAGAGGGGTATCATGATTTTCAGGCCACTGCGGAATAGACCAGCCCGGCAATACTTCGTTGCTGGGCGCGATCAGATCCTCATCCAGCGGCAGGGTTTCTAACAGGGTGGAGCGATGAATCAGCGAGACCAGCCTTTGCGCCTGCGCTTTGTTAAGACGAGGGCTCTGGCGCAGCGTCAGATAGCAAAAGCCGAGGCTAATACTGTTGCTGACCTGACGTAGTCTGGTCAGTTCGTCAGGATCGCCAATGGTTATCTGTACCGGATGACGACAGCTGGTGCCCAGATCCTGCTCGAACAGCTGCGGCGTGATCCAGTATTCCACGGCCTGCAGCAGCGGGTGAGTGAGATGATAGCGCTGATGGTTTTCCAGCCGCACCAGGTCCGGAGTAAATCGCTTCAGGCGAAACGGTCCGCTGCCGATCGCCGGATCGTCAGGATGCGCCAGCACGCTGCAGTAGCTGGCAAGGCGGAACGGCAGCCAATAATCGGCGCGATGCAGGGTGATAGTCAGACACTGGGAGTGGGTGACGCTAATCTCGCTGATACTGGCGAACAGCGTGCGCAGCGCGGGCAGCTGCAGCAGCATCAGGAGCCGCTGCTGCAGCTGTGAGGTTTTAATCGGATCGCCGTTGTGCCAGAACAGGGTAGAACGAATATAAAAGTGCCAGCGCAGGCCGTCAGGCGACACCTCCCAGTGATGGGCTAAATCGCCTATCGGACAGGTACTCTGCGCATCAAATCGGGTCAGACCGGAAAATATCTCCCCGGCCAGGTGCTGCTCCGCGCGTCCCGGCATAAAACCCGGGCGCAGCGGCTCCAGCGGACGGTAGTAAGGAATACGCAGGGTCGGCGTATTGTTCTGCCATTGGCCGCCGAGAAAGGGGGAAAGCAGCGCTTTAAGCTCCACCGGCGCCAGCTGGGCCAGTTCGAGGGCATTTTGCTGCTGCCCTTTATTCAGCGCCTGCTCCATCATCTCATTGCGCAGCGCTTCCGGCGCTTTATAAAACTGGAGTAGCCCGCGCTTTCCGCGACCGGAGCTGGCCTGCCAGCTTAGCCAGCCGGACTCTTGCGCCTGGCGCAGCAGGGTTCGAATGTGGCGTTCGCTGCAAAAGCAGCGTTCGGCCAGCTCGCCGACGGTTACCTGCTGCGGCTCTCCGGCGGAGGGCTGCCAGAGTCGCTGGTACTGATGCAGACGGTTTAATAGCCTCATCGCTGTGTAATCCTGCGTAGATTGGGAAACCCGGAACAATAAAATTTATCTATTCACTATTACTTCCGTATATCTCAGGCAATACTGCAACACAAGCAAAATCCACCACGATTTGGGGAGCAGAAGATGGCAAGACTGGCTGCATTCGATATGGACGGTACGCTACTGATGCCGGACCATCGTCTGGGAGAAAAAACGCTTTCGACGCTCAAACGTCTGCGCGATCGCGACATCACCCTGACTTTCGCCACCGGTCGTCATGCTCTGGAAATGCGCCACGTTATCGGCGAGTTCTCTCTGGATGCGTTTTTAATCACCGGCAACGGGACGCGCATTCACTCTCTGGAAGGTGAGGAGCTGTATCGCCGCGATCTGGCTCCCGATGTGGCGGAAGAGGTGCTGCACAGCGCCTGGGAAACCACGGCAAGTATGCATTTCTTTAACGACGGCGGCTGGTACACCGGGCAGGCGATCCCGGAATTACTGAAAGCGCACGTCTTTAGCGGTTTTCGTTATCAGCTGTACGATCCAAAGCGGATGCCGGCGCATCAGGTCACTAAAATCTGCTTCTGCGGCGATCATGACGATTTGCGGCGGCTAAGGCTTCAACTGAGTGAAGCGCTGGGCGGCCGCGCGGATCTCTGTTTTTCGGCGATGGATTGCCTTGAAGTGTTGCCTGGCGGCTGTAACAAAGGCGCGGCGCTGGCGGTATTAAGCCAGCATCTGGGGCTGACGATGCAGGATTGCATGGCGTTCGGTGACGCCATGAACGACCTGGAAATGCTCGGCAGCGTCGGGCGCGGCGTGATTATGGGCAATGCGATGAATCAGCTGAAAGCGGAACTCCCACATCTACCGGTTATTGGCGACTGCCGTCATCAGGCCGTCTCCCACTTTTTGACTCATTGGCTGGATAATCCCGATCTTCCTTATTCCCCCGAATAAAGAGACCCTGCCAGCAAGCCAGATATCCTGTGATACCTGGCTTCTTTTATTTTGCCTGCAGCATGTCGGCGATTTGTGCCTGCCATGGGGAGATATCGCCAATATTGGCCGCTACCCACTGCGGGTTGTAGTAGGTTTCCAGATAACGTTCACCGCTGTCGCACAGCAGCGTGACGAGAGAGCCGGTGCGCCCCTCTTCGCGCATCCGCACGGCCAGCTGCAGTACGCCCCACATGTTGGTGCCGGTGGAGGCGCCGACCTTACGTCCGAGCAGCGTTTCCAGCCATAGCGCGGTGGCGACGCTGGCGGCATCCGGTACCCGCAGCATCTCATCGACCACGTCGGGAATAAACGACGGTTCGACGCGCGGGCGGCCGATGCCCTCAATTTTACTGCCGACCGGGCTGCGCAGGCTGGCGTCGCGGCTCTGCCAGTAGTCCATAAACACCGAGTTTTGTGGGTCAACCACCAGCAGCTGCGTATCGTAGCCCTGACAACGAATGTAGCGTCCGATGGTGGCAGAGGTGCCCCCGGTGCCCGCGCTCATCACGATATACGACGGCTGCGGATGCGGCTCGTGGTTCATCTGACGAAAGATACTGTCGGCGATATTATTGTTTCCCCGCCAGTCGGTCGCCCGTTCGGCATAGGTAAACTGATCCATATAATGGCCGTTCAGCTCGCGGGCCAGGGTTTCGGAGGCGGCATAGATTTCGCAGGCGCTATCGACGAAGTGGCAGCGGCCGCCGTAGAACTCAATTTGTTCAATTTTACGTTTTGCCGTACAGGAAGGCATCACGGCGATAAACTGCAGGCCCAAGAGACGGGCGAAGTAGGCTTCAGAGACGGCGGTCGAACCGGAAGAGGATTCGATAATCGTTGTCCCTTCTTTAATCCAGCCGTTGCACAGACCATAGAGAAACAGCGAGCGGGCCAGGCGGTGCTTCAGGCTACCGGTTGGATGGGTGCTTTCATCCTTCAGGTAGAGCTGGATCCCCGGGAACCCCGGAAGCGCCAGACGAATAAGGTGCGTGTCGGCGGAACGCTGATAATCGGCATTAATTTCACTAATCGCGTGTTTAACCCAGGCGCTGTTCATCTCAAATTCCTGTTTGTCATTTTGTGCCCAGCTTAGCGGAAATAGAAGGAAAAATTGTTGCCATTTAGCCTTTCAATTACAATGAATGGAGTAAATTTTTCTCCCAAGGTGCCCTATGTTAGATAAAATTGACCGTAAGCTGCTTTCTTTACTGCAAACCGACTGCACCCTCTCTTTGCAGGCGCTGGCCGATGCCGTTAATCTGACCACCACGCCCTGCTGGAAGCGCCTGAAGCGGCTGGAAGATGAAGGTATTCTGCGTGGGCGCGTCGCGCTGCTGGATGCGGAAAAGGTCGGGCTTGGGCTGACGGCGTTTGTGCTGATTAAGACTCAGCACCACAGTAGCGACTGGTATTGCCGCTTCGTCAGCGAAGTCACGCAGATGGCGGAGGTTCTTGGTTTCTGGCGTATGGCGGGGGAGTATGACTATCTGCTGCGGGTCCAGGTGGCGGATATGAAGAACTACGATGATTTTTATAAACGCCTGGTTAACAGCGTGCCGGGGCTCTCGGATGTGACTTCGAGTTTTGCCATGGAACAGATAAAATACACCACTGCCTTGCCGATTGATTAACGGCATCAGCCGCTACGAATTACACACTCAGGATTTAACTGCTTGCGATTATTTGCCCAACTTAGCTGGTATTTCCGCCGGGAGTGGCGTCGTTACCTCGGCGCTATTGCTCTGCTGATCGTCATTGCCATTCTGCAACTGGTGCCGCCAAAGGTGGTGGGTATCGTGGTTGACGGCGTAACAAAACAACATTACACCGCGGAAAAGGTGTGGATGTGGATCGGCCTGCTGGTCGTTATTGCAGTGATGGTCTATCTGCTGCGCTACGTCTGGCGCGTATTGCTTTTCGGCGCCTCTTATCAGCTGGCCGTCGAACTGCGCGAGGATTTCTATCGCCAGCTCAGCCGCCAGCATCCGGCCTTTTACCTGCGCCACCGTACCGGCGATCTGATCGCTCGCGCCACCAACGATGTGGATCGGGTGGTGTTCGCCGCCGGCGAGGGGGTATTAACCCTGGTTGACTCGCTGGTCATGGGCTGCGCGGTGCTGATTGTCATGTCGACGCAAATCAGCTGGCAGTTAACTCTGCTGGCGCTGCTGCCCATGCCGCTGATGGCGCTGGCGATTAAGCGTAACGGCGATGCGTTACACGAACGCTTTCGCGTCGCGCAGGCGGCCTTCTCCAGCCTCAACGACCGCACCCAGGAGAGCCTGACCAGCATCCGCATGATCAAAGCCTTTGGCCTCGAAGACCGACAGTCGGCGCTGTTTGCCGCCGACGCCGCGGATACCGGGGCGAAAAACATGCGCGTGGCGCGTATCGACGCCCGCTTTGACCCGACGATTTATATCGCTATCGGGACCGCTAACCTGCTGGCCATCGGCGGCGGCAGCTGGATGGTGATCCAGGGCAGCCTGACCCTGGGTCAGCTCACCAGCTTTGTGATGTACCTCGGCCTGATGATCTGGCCAATGCTGGCGCTGGCGTGGATGTTTAACATCGTTGAGCGCGGTAGCGCGGCCTATGCGCGCATTCGCACCATGCTGGAGGAAGCGCCGGTGGTGAACGACGGCAGCGAGCCGACGCCGGAAGGCCGCGGTGCGCTTAGCGTCGCCGTGCGCGAGTTTACCTACCCGCAGGCGAACAAGGTCTCGCTGGAAAAGGTCAACTTTACGCTCCAGCCCGGGCAGATGCTGGGGATTTGCGGGCCGACCGGCTCCGGCAAGAGCACCATTCTGGCGCTGATTCAGCGCCACTTTGACGTGACTGAAGGCGATATCCGCTTCCACGACGTTCCCCTGACCCGGCTACAGCTGGATAGCTGGCGCGCACGTCTGGCGGTGGTTAATCAGACACCGTTCCTGTTCTCCGATACCGTCGCCAGCAACATCGCCCTCGGTAAACCGGACGCCACGCAGGAGCAAATCGAGCACGTTGCGCGGCTTGCCAGCGTGCATGAGGATATCCTGCGCCTGCCGCAGGGGTATAACACCGAAGTCGGCGAGCGCGGCGTGATGCTTTCCGGCGGGCAAAAGCAGCGAATTTCCATCGCCCGCGCGCTGCTGCTGGAGGCGGAGATTCTGATCCTTGATGATGCGCTGTCGGCGGTGGACGGCAGAACGGAGCACCAGATTTTGCATAACCTGCGGCAGTGGGGAGAGGGGCGGACGGTGATCATTAGCGCCCATCGCCTGTCGGCGTTGACCGAGGCCAGCGAAATTCTGGTGATGCAGCACGGGCATATTGCCCAGCGCGGTCGCCATGAGGCGCTGGCGGCGCAGCCGGGCTGGTATCGGGATATGTACCGTTATCAGCAGCTGGAAGCGGCGCTGGATGATGTCCCGCAGGAAGATAAGGAGGTCGCCGGTGCGTAGTTTCACTGAACTCTGGCCGACGTTAAAGCGCCTGCTGGCCTACGGCTCCCCGTGGCGTAAACCGCTGATGATAGCGGTTGCCATTATGTGGGTTGCGGCGGTCGCGGAAGTCAGCGGCCCGCTGCTGATCAGCTATTTCATCGACAATATGGTGGCGAAGAACTCGCTGCCGTTGAAGCTGGTCTGCGGCCTCGCCGCGGCCTACATTGGCCTGCAACTCCTTGCCGCTGGCCTGCATTACTGCCAGGCGCTGCTGTTTAATCGCGCGGCGGTCGGCGTGGTGCAGCAGCTGCGCAGCGATGTGATGGACGCCGCGCTGCGTCAGCCGCTCAGCGAGTTTGATACGCAGCCGGTCGGGCAGCTCATCTCGCGGGTTACCAACGATACCGAAGTGATTCGCGATCTCTACGTGACCGTGGTGGCGACCGTGCTGCGTAGCGCCGCTTTGATTGGCGCGATGCTGGTGGCGATGTTCAGCCTTGACTGGCGGATGGCGCTGGTGGCTATCGCTATTTTCCCGGCGGTGCTGATCGTGATGATGATTTATCAGCGCTACAGCACGCCCATCGTCAGGCGGGTTCGCGCCTGGCTGGCGGACATCAACGACGGTTTTAATGAAGTGATTAACGGCATGGGCGTCATCCAGCAGTTCCGCCAGCAGGCGCGGTTCGGCGAGCGGATGCGCGAGGCCAGCTACGCCCACTATCTGGCGCGTATGCAAACCCTGCGTCTTGATGGCTTCCTGCTGCGCCCACTGCTGAGCCTCTTCTCTTCATTAATTCTCTGCGGCCTGCTGATGCTGTTTGGTTTCAGCAGCAGCGGAACGATCGAAGTCGGGGTGCTATACGCCTTTATTAGCTATCTTGGGCGACTGAACGAGCCGCTGATCGAGCTGACCACCCAGCAGTCAATGCTGCAGCAGGCGGTCGTGGCGGGCGAGCGCGTCTTCGAGCTCATGGACAAACCGCGTCAGGCGTGGGGTGAGGATAGCGAGCCGCTGCGCAGCGGGGCGATGAGTATCGATCACGTCTCTTTTGCCTACCGCGACGATAGCCTGGTGTTGCAGGATATTAATCTCGATATCCCGTCCCGCAGCTTTGTGGCTCTGGTTGGTCATACCGGGAGCGGTAAAAGCACCCTGGCCAGCCTGATGATGGGCTACTACCCGTTAACCCAGGGAGAGATTCGCATCGACGGTCGTCCGCTTTCTTCCTTAAGCCACAGCGCGCTGCGGCAGGGGATTGCGATGGTGCAGCAGGATCCGGTGGTGCTGGCTGACACCTTCTATGCCAACGTCACCCTCGGTCGCGACATCAGCGAAGAGCAGGTGTGGGAAGCGCTGGAAGCGGTACAGCTGGCGGCGCTGGCCCGTGAAATGGAAAACGGTATTTATACGCTGCTGGGCGAGCAGGGGAATAATCTCTCCGTTGGCCAGAAACAGCTGCTGGCGCTGGCGCGGGTGCTGGTCGATACGCCGCAGGTGCTGATTCTTGATGAGGCGACGGCCAATATCGATTCCGGTACCGAGCAGGCGATTCAGCAGGCTCTGGCTCGGGTGCGCGAGCACACCACGCTGGTGGTGATTGCGCACCGCTTATCGACCATCGTCGAGGCCGATACGATCCTGGTACTGCACCGCGGTCAGGCCGTTGAGCGCGGAAGCCACCAGCAGCTGCTGGCGGCCAGAGGCCGCTACTGGCAGATGTATCAGCTGCAGCTGGCTGGCGAAGAGCTGGCGGCCAGCGCGCAGGAAGAGTCGCTTATCGCCTGATGCACCATAAACAGGCAGCGGCGCCGCCGCGGCCTGAGGTGGTGCAAAATCGTCACAAGCTGCGCACTGAAATGGTGCAGTTTCAGGCAAAAGAGGCATTTTGCCGCTTCGTTTCCGCCGAATTATTCTCCTTCCTCCTCAAAAAGGGCCGCCTGGCGGTCCTTTTTCATTTCTGGCATAGCCCTTGCTTTATTAGAGACGTGTTAGCTGCGGCCATTACCGAATTCTGACTGGAGGGGACTTATGAAGCTGGTTACCGTGGTAATCAAACCATTCAAACTGGAAGACGTGCGTGAAGCATTATCTTCAATGGGTATTCAGGGCCTGACGGTCACTGAAGTTAAAGGGTTCGGCCGTCAGAAAGGCCACGCGGAGCTCTATCGCGGCGCGGAATATAGCGTCAATTTTCTGCCGAAAGTGAAGATTGACGTCGCGATTGCCGACGATCAGCTGGACGAAGTCGTCGATGTCATCAGTAAAGCGGCTTACACCGGAAAGATTGGCGACGGCAAAATCTTTGTCGCCGAGCTGCAGCGCGTGATTCGCATCCGTACCGGCGAATCAGACGAAGCGGCACTGTAACTTTCAGACCACACAGTGATGGGGAACGAAACAATGAAGATAGCAACAATGAAAACAGGTCTGGGAGCGTTGGCTCTCCTTCCGGGGCTGGCGATGGCCGCACCGGCGGTCGCGGACAAAGCCGACAACGCTTTTATGATGATTTGCACCGCGCTGGTGCTGTTTATGACGATTCCGGGCATCGCGCTGTTCTACGGCGGGCTGATCCGCGGTAAAAACGTTCTCTCCATGCTGACGCAGGTCATCGTGACGTTTGCGCTGGTCTGCGTACTGTGGGTGGTTTATGGCTACACGCTGGCCTTCGGCGCTGGCGGCAGCTTCTTCGGCAACTTCGACTGGGTACTGCTGAAAAATATTGAACTGAAAGCGCTGATGGGGAGCTTCTATCAGTACATCCACGTTGCTTTCCAGGGCTCCTTTGCCTGTATTACCGTTGGCCTGATCGTCGGTGCGCTGGCGGAACGTATTCGTTTCTCGGCGGTACTGATATTCGTTGTGGTATGGATGACGCTCTCTTATGTGCCGATTGCGCACATGGTATGGGGCGGCGGTCTGTTGGCTACGCACGGCGCGCTTGATTTCGCCGGCGGTACGGTTGTTCACATCAACGCCGCGGTCGCGGGGCTGGTGGGCGCCTACATGATGGGCAAACGCGTCGGCTTTGGTAAAGAAGCGTTCAAACCGCATAACCTGCCGATGGTTTTCACCGGCACCGCCATCCTCTACGTTGGCTGGTTCGGCTTTAACGCCGGTTCAGCAAGCGCGGCGAACGAAATTGCCGGTCTGGCGTTCGTTAACACCGTGGTTGCAACGGCGGCGGCTATCCTGGCATGGACCTTCGGCGAGTGGGCAACCCGCGGCAAGCCGTCACTGCTGGGCGCCTGTTCAGGGGCGATTGCCGGTCTGGTCGGCATCACTCCGGCCTGTGGCTACATCGGCGTTGGCGGCTCGCTGATTGTGGGTATCGCTGCGGGCCTTGCGGGTCTGTGGGGCGTCACCGTTCTGAAACGCTGGCTGCGCGTTGATGACCCGTGCGATGTGTTTGGCGTCCACGGCGTCTGCGGTATCGTAGGTTGCATCCTGACCGGTATCTTCGCCGCGACTTCTCTGGGCGGTGTGGGCTACGCGGAAGGCGTCACCATGGGCCATCAGGTTCTGGTACAGCTGGAAAGCATCGGTATCACCATCGTCTGGTCAGGCGTCGTCGCCTTTATCGGTTACAAGGTTGCCGATATGACCGTTGGCCTGCGCGTACCGGAAGATCAAGAGCGTGAAGGGCTGGACGTAAACAGCCACGGCGAAAACGCCTACAACGCCTGATAAAACGAGTTATCTCCTGAAGCTGCAGAGCCTCCCCTCGGGGAGGCTCTGCTTTTTTATGCGTTGCGATTACGCATGACGCCTTCCTGCACCGTGGAAGCCACCAGCGTACCGTCCTGAGTGTAGAACTCGCCGCGGACAAAACCGCGCGCGCTGGAGGCGGAGGTGCTCTCAACGCTGTACAGCAGCCAGTCGTTGATGTTGAACGGGCGGTGGAACCACATTGAGTGATCGATGGTGGCAACCTGCATGCCCGGCTCCAGAAAACCGACGCCGTGAGGCTGCAGGGCAACGGGCAGGAAGTTAAAATCCGAAGCGTAGCCCAGCAGAGACTGATGGGTGCGGAGATCTTCCGGCACTGCGCCGTTGGCGCGGATCCAGACCTGACGCGTTGGTTCTGCAACGTGTCCTTTCAGAGGGTTATGGAATTCGACCGGGCGAATCTCCAGCGGTTTATCGCAGAGAAATTTCTCTTTGACCTGCGGCGGCAGCAGGTGGGCCAGCTTGCGGGCAATATCCGTTTCGGAGGGAAGCGCGTCCGGAGCGGGTGCCGCTGGCATGGTTTTCTGATGTTCATAGCCGGGTTCTGGCGCCTGGAAAGAGGCGGTCATATAGAAAATGGGCTTCCCGTTTTGAATCGCCGCCACCCGGCGGGCGCTGAAGCTATTGCCATCGCGCAGGACTTCAACATCATAGATGATAGGTTTCAGGCTATCGCCGGGACGCAGGAAGTAGCTGTGAAACGAGTGAATCAGGCGTTCTGTGGGCACCGTCTCTTTTGCCGCATACAGCGCCTGACCCACTACCTGGCCGCCAAAGACCTGTCGCAATCCCAGATCTTCGCTCTGTCCGCGGAACAATCCCTCTTCAATTTTTTCCAGATTTAACAATGCCAGCAAATGGGTTAGTGCCTGACTCATAGTTATCCTCAATCAATGATGACTGCCTGGCGCAGCGCGTTATTGAGGCAAAGTATAACCTGGAATCGCAAGTGGTCCGATGGGTTCAATAATCTGAATATGGGCTCTTTTCCAGGAAGAGATCTGAGATCTGTGCCACACTTATTCACGATACTAATGTCCTGTCCCCGATTGTGGCTGGATGTACTCCTGTTAAAGAAGGGATGAAAAGGAGAAAAGAATGAAATTTGCCTATATGTTAAGTGCTTTAGCCGTAGCGGCTACGCTGTCTGCCTGTGCGAACAACCACAACAGCAATGCAGCGAACCAGGCGGCGCCCGATCCTTATGGCATTGCCTCACTAAGCTCCTCGCAGCAGCAGCCTAACGTATCCGGGACCATCAATATTCGACAGCGCGTGGCGTTACCGCCGGACGCGGTATTGACCGTAACCCTGTCGGATGCGTCTCTGGCCGATGCGCCAGCGCACGTGCTGTCGCAAAAAGCGGTAAGGACCGAAGGGAAGCAGGCGCCGTTTAACTTTGTCCTGCCCTATAACCAGGCGCAAATTCAGCCTAATGCCCGCATTCTTCTCAGCGCGGCGATTACCGTTAACGGTCAGCTGATGTTTATTACCGATACCGTGCAGACGGTGATTAACCAGGGCGGTAACCGGGCCGATCTGGTGCTGGTGCCGGTTCAGCAAACGGCGGTGCCGGTGGCGAACAACAGCGCTCCTGCTGCCCAGTAACTCCCCACCATGCCCCTTTACAGGGGCATTTTTTTTGCCTTCAATAAATCCAGCGGTAGTGCTGCAGATCAATATGTCCGCTGCCTGAAACCTGGACGCCTTCCGCCAGTAGCGCCTGGCGTTGGCGCTGCAGATCTGGTCCGGTAAGGGAGATGTCGCCGTGGCGGTTGACGACCCGATGCCAGGGGAGAGTCGATCCTTCCGGCAGGCGCTTTAATACTCCGCCCACCTGGCGAGCCGCTCGCGGTGAACCCGCCAGCTGAGCAATGTCGCCGTAGGTGGCAACGTATCCCTCTGGAATCGAGGCGACTATCTGCCAGACCCGCTGCGGAAAAGTATCGTGAGAATCCATAGTACGTCCTGTTGCCGGAAAAGGCTCAGGATAAGCGTTGTATGATGGGCTGTACAGATAGCGGGTCAGGCCGATTTAACGACGGTAAATTCCAGCGCCAGACCCAGCACCTGCATGCCATGAACATTTTCATTCGCCGTATTGCTCAGCAGTGTTTCAAGAAACTTCAGGCGTTTTGACTGGGCGTTAATCACCAGCTTTGCGCGCATTGCCGGAAGCTTAAGCGTTGATATCGGATACACCACGCGACCGCTGACGTCGATGGGGAGTTTCCGTAATTCAATGTGCTGAAGGACGCCGACAGTAGAGTAGAGCAGCGCGACCGGGGTGACGGCGAGCAGCTGATTATTGCTAATCGTCACAAAATCGAGGATGACCTCCGGACGCAGAAAGTTTAAACCGCGGAAGGAAACGGTCATTTCGGCGATGGCCGGCATCGCCAGGGTAGTGATTAAACGCGGTGATTCACTCATTCATATACCATTGAGACAGTGCGTTGATTAAAAAAGACGGTAGATAAGCCTCATTATGGCCGCTGGCGAGGATTTCCGCTGAGAGTGTGCTCGCAATCTCATCAGGGGATCGGGGCCATTTTACGCTGAGAAGCCGCTGTAGACGCGACTTTGCGCAATAAACCAGCACCCAATCGCCGGCGGCTTGCAATTCAGGGGTTCAGCAGGGATAATGCGCCAGCGCGTTAGGTAACTAGCGCTCTCAATGGGGGCTCTGTTGGTTCTCCCGCAACGCTACTCTGTTTACCAGGTCAGGTCCGGAAGGAAGCAGCCAGAGCAGACGACGTGTGTGCCGGGATGTAGCTGGCAGGGCCCCCACCCATTTCAGGGTGCCCTCTCGCTATTCGCATTCATTCCGTGGTTTCCCCCAGCCTTCATATTTAATATCCACAAATAGATTGTGAGTATTTTTCGTTTCTAAACCCTCTATTTTTTATGCCAAAAAATTCACTACGTCATAAATTTGAAATTTAACTGAAATATTATTGTCATCTTTATGTCATATATAACGTGCAGATTATTCATGGGAAAATGTTGTTTGATATAAGCTAAAAATATATCTCTGGATCAGCATGTTAACTTCGTGTATTAATTATATGATGATTTTATTTCACGGGAAGCGTGACTATGACCACTGTGGTTCTGAACGTAAAAATTGATGGCGAGTTAAAAGAAAAGCTGCGTCAGTATGCGGAAGAAAATAACGAAAATTTAGGAACAGCTACGGAGAAACTGCTGCTGCTGGCCTTTCAGGTAGCGGAATCAGCAGACGAGGCGGGGGTTTCGGAAGAAGATATCGATAGCCAGCATACCGAAGAGGAAGCGTCTCCATTAACCCCTAAAGAAATCAAAGCATTACGTAAAATTCTGAAGAAGAAAAAATGAAACAACAACTCTCTACAGCCAGCAACTATAGCGAAGCCTGCGATATGCTGCGTTCCGGATACGTTAAGCACGTACGCCTGAACTGGAATATCGGTAGCGATGAGTTCTTTCGCATTGCCTCCGACTGGTGTGACACAGGGGCAAAAATAAAAAAAGATGAAGACGGCTTTATTATTTCTCTGAAAGGGTTTCCGATCCCGCGTCAGCATTAATGAAACTATTGCAATTTTGTCATCGGGCTGACACGTCAGAAAGACAAAATTGAAGCGCAATTTTATAAAAACATCTCATATGCGTCATGGATGATGGTTTTTGACGGGCTGGCTCCAGCCCGTCGATATTTTCTTAAATGATTTTCCTCAGGCGGAAGCTCTCTTTCTGCTCAGTCAGGCTATGCCACAACGGCTGCAATGTCGTAAATGCGCTGCGCAGTTCGTCATCCGAAAGGGTAAAGGGCAAACGCAAATAGCGATCAAACGCGCCGGCCAGGCCAAAGCGAGTTCCCGTCCCGATGTGAATCCCCCGGCTTTCAGCGCGAACGGAAAAGAGCGTCGCCAGCATTCCCGGTAATTCCACCCAAAAAGAGAGTCCTCCCTCCGGCGGCGTAAAGCGCCAGTGGGGAAAATATTCCGCCATCAGCGCGCCGCACATATTCCGGCGAGTCGCCAGCATGGCGCGCCGTGACGGTAGCAGCCTGTGCTCATTCTCAAGCAACCAGCAGCAGGCCAGCTGTTCCAGCAGCGGGGAGCCGAGATCGAGAGAGTCGCGGGCCTGAACCAGCGAAGCAATGGTTCGCGAAGAGGCGCGGATCCAACCTATGCGCAGGCCGCCCCAGAAGCTTTTTCCCGCTGAACCGATGGTTATCACCGGGGCATCAGGATTAAATGCCGCTAAAGGCGGCGGCGGCGGGGCGTCATACCATAAATCCACCATCGTTTCGTCTGCCACCAGCGTGGTGCGGGTTTGTGCGGCGATGTCCGCTACCCGCTGGCGCGTTGCGCTATCCATACAGCGGCCGGTGGGATTATGAAAATCCGGCATCAGCCAGGCCAGACGCGGAGCCGTTTGGGCAATCGTTGCCGCCAGACCGTCGCAATCCCATCCCTGCTGCGGTAACGCCACGCTAACCGGACGACATGATGCGCCCTGTATCGCGCTAAGCGCCATGGGGTAAGTTGGCGCATCCACCACCACCCGATCGCCGGGCCCGGTGAATAAACGCAGTACCAGCGCAAAGCCGCTAAGCGCCCCGTTGACGATCATCACTTCATCGCTGCGGGTTGGCAGCCCGCGTTCGCTATAGCGGCGGGCGATGGCTTCGCGCAGAAGCGGGAGCCCTTGTTGATCGTAACCGGTGTTGGATAAATGTTCAGGCATGATCTTTAAGGCCTGGCTGTAGGCCTGATGGATCTCGGGGCCGGCGCTAAGGGCGGCAACGGCCAGATTCACCGATAGCGGGTCCGTTTGTTTGGCCGCCGCCTCTACCGGACGCTCCGGCAAGGCGATCCGCGAACCGCTTCCCTGACGGCTGTAGAGATAGCCTTCTTCCCGAAGCTGACCGAGCGCGCTGGCAACCGTGGTGCGGCTGATATTCAGGGCAGCCGCCAGTTCACGTTCGCCGGGCAGTCGCGTTTCCAGCGCCAGGCGGCCATCGAGAATGAGCAGGCGCAGCGCTTCTGCAAGCTGACGCCAGATAGGCGTGCGAGAAGTGGACTCCTGCCAGTGACCGAGCAGCCGTACCAGCGATTGTGCACCAAAGCGACGAGATAACATAGCAATCCACTTTTTAAAAACTGGCCATTAATTATCAATCCATTTTTACTGATGATAAAGGAAATCGCAATTGCCCTGAGGTGAAAAATGGTACGTCGCTTGTTGCAACTTTACATTGGTCTGGTCCTGTACGGCGTGTCGACCGCGTTATTTGTGCATGCCAATCTGGGGGCCGATCCGTGGGATGTTTTTCATCTGGGGATCGGTAAGCAGTTTAATCTGGATTTTGGTACGGTCATGATCCTGACGGGAGCGGCAGTGCTGCTGCTGTGGATCCCGCTACGGCAAATGCCGGGGCTGGGTACGGTGAGCAACGTGATTGTGCTGGGGCTGGCGGCAAACGCGACCTTAGCCGTGCTGCCGCCGTTGGATTCGCTGGTGGCGCGTAGCCTGCTGCTGGCGGGCGCTATCGTACTGAATGCGCTGGCGACGGGGATGTATATTGGCGCGGGCTTTGGTCCCGGGCCGCGCGATGGGCTGATGACCGGTCTGCATGCTCGTACGGGGTGGTCGCTGCGCGGTATCCGCACCGCGATTGAAGTTTCGGTCCTGCTGATTGGCTGGATGATGGGCGGCAAGTTTGGCGTGGGAACCGTACTCTATGCGTTAACTATCGGCCCGCTAATCCAGCTGTGTCTGCCGTGGTTTCATCAGCCAGCCGCGCGGAAGGCTCTGGCGAAACCCGGTGAGGCTATCTCCTGATTTTACGCTGCCATCAGACCTGGAGACTAAACTTATCAATTCAGATACGGCCGGATTCTCCGGCCGTACTGTTCACTTCGGAGAGCAGACTCATGAAGTACGTTGATGGTTTTGTCGTTGCCGTACCGGCGGAAAATAAGGAGGCATACCGCGAGATGGCAGCAAAGGCCGCGCCATTATTTAAAGAGTTTGGCGCACTCCGCGTGGTCGAGTGCTGGGCGGATGATGTCCCGGATGGCAAGCTGACCGATTTTCGCCTGGCGGTGAAAGCGGAGGAGAGTGAAGAGGTGGTGTTCAGCTGGATTGAGTATCCCTCTAAAGAGGTTCGCGATGCCGCGAATGCCAAAATGATGGCCGACCCGCGGATGAAAGAGTTTGGCGAATCGATGCCCTTTGATGGAAAACGAATGATATACGGCGGCTTTGCCCCGCTTCTGGATGAGTAATTCATCTTTGCCATCCCCATAGCTTTTGGGGATGGCTATAGATGCGCTACAGATGACTCCAGCCATGCAGCAGCATATAAAAACCCACCACCATAATCAGGGTGCCGGAAATCCACGGCGCTTTGCGCGAGAGATCGTTCAGCCCGGGCCAGCGGTTTGCCACGTGCTTCAGGCTGAGGGCGGCAATTGCCCCGGAAGCCACCAGGGTGATCGCCAGCCCAACGCTAAACCCCAGTACCAGGGTTGCCCCCAGCGAGAACTTTTTCAACTGCAGGCAAATGAGCAGTACGGTAATGGATGCCGGGCAGGGAATGAGTCCCCCGGTCAGTCCGAACAAGACGATCTGCCCGGTGGTGACCCGCTGGCCGTTAAAGCGGCGATTGATCGCTTGCGCATGCGCGCGCTGGTGGGCGTCCTGCCAGTCATCGGCGGCAACCCGCGAAGGTTGGTGAGCGTGAGGATGATGTTGATGCGCAAGGTGGCGATCGTGATGATGTTCATGTTCATGTTCATGTTCATGTTCATGTTCATGTTCATGTTTATGGTCATGGTCATGGTCATGTTCGTGTCCATGGATATGTGAACGCGATTCGCGCCAGGTACGCGCCAGCATCCAGCAGGCAATCAGTACGATAAGGCCCCCTGAGATCAGCTGAAACCAGGGTTCCGACGTTTGTGCATTCCAGCCGCGGCCGAACCACAGGCCTGCCATGGCCACCAGCCAGACCACCGCCGTATGCGATACCGTCGCCGCCAGCCCCAGCAGCACCGCCTGCTTTAATGTTCCCCGCACCGCCACGATAAATGCCGCCATCATGGTTTTTGAGTGCCCGGGCTCAAGGCCGTGCAGCGCGCCCAGCAGAATCGCGCTGGGAATAAATAGCCAGGCGTTGCCCTGCTGCAAGAGTGAAGCGAAATCGTTCATAACGTGATCCCTAACTAAAAAGTGCTTGTATGCTACTCCCCCCCAGTACATAAATACTACCCCCCAGTAGAAAAATACTCCGGGGGAGTAGGGCATGTTATGCTGTTCTGATTGCATACAAGGGTCGTTAGTGGAAACGATCGATTAATCAAATAGTGGATCGCGAAATGTCACATACCGTTCGTCACAAGAAGATGTTATTGACCCGATTGAAGAAAATTCAGGGGCAAAGCGCCGCGCTGGAAAAAATGCTTAACCGCGAGCATGAATGCGCAGAGGTTCTACAGCAGCTGGCTGCCATTCGCGGTGCGGTAAACGGCATGATGATGCAGGTTATCCAGGGGCATTTAACGGATCATGTCGTGAAGGAGCCGGAAGAAGGTCAGCGTGAGGCTGACCTTGATGTGGTGATGCAGGTGATAAAATCCTATCTGAAATAGGCTCAGTCATCATGTGTTCCGGACGGCGATGAATACGCCTTAAGGTTATTCTCGGCCCACAGAATAAATTTCTCTTTTGGCAGCGCCTTACTATAAAGCCAGCCCTGTGCATACAGCACGCCATGCATGCGCAGCCAGTCGCGTTGGCTTTCGGTTTCGACGCCTTCTGCGACGGTCGCCAGATTGAGCGCTTTCGCCATTTCAATGATGTGCGGCGTCAGCGATTCACACTCCAGCGTATCGACAAATGCTTTATCGATTTTTAGGGTATCAACGTCCAGCTTTTGTAAATAGCTCAGGCTGGAATAGCCGGTGCCGAAGTCATCGATGGAGATACGGTGTCCGGCCTGACGGTAGCCGGCGATGACTGGCAGAGTGGTTTGCGGGTCGACAAAACCGCGCTCGGTGATTTCCAGAATGATCTGCTGAGCGCTGATGCCCCAGCGCTGAAGCTGCTCTTGTAACAGCATCGGCAGCTTTGGCGAACGCAAATCATCAACCGACAGGTTTATCGAGATGTGTATCTCCGGGCGCTGCCGCAGCCAGGTACCGAGATCGGTAAATATTTTCCGTACAATATCTTCGGTTAAGCGGGTAATCAGCCCGGTTTGTTCGGCAAGCGGAATAAAAATATCCGGTGATAAGAAACTGCCATCGGGCTGCCTCCAGCGAGCAAGCGCCTCTGCGCCGACGATCTTTCCACTCTGCAGCGAAATAATGGGCTGGTAATAAACCTGAATGGCATGAGAATTCAGCGCGTCCAGCATCCCATTACGCGGTGAGCGCAGCCTCCGCAGCAGGCGAAGCAGCAGAAATGAGGCCAGAAGGCTGGTGAACAGACCAATCGGCAGCCACAGCATCAGCTGCTGATGTAGCTTTTTCTGCAGCGGCACCGTCGAGGACCAGGTGGCAATGGCCAGCCCCAGCTCCGGGAGACGATGAAGACGATAAACGGTGCTATCGAGGGTTAGGGTCCTGGCATACTGATGCTTAATTTTCTCCCAGACGGCAGCGTTGAGTGGTTTACTGCTAATGATGATTTGATCGCGCTGCGTGCCGAATAAGAGCGTGTGAATCTTTTCATGGCCTAATGGAATGACATCGATAAACGACACGGGATCGATCATCACCACGTGATGCTCGCTGCCCATGGCCGTCATTTTATGTTTCAGACCCAGGTCGTTAACTGAGGTAAGCCAGGTACGGTAGCCATCGGCCGTGATATGGTCGGGAGCAGGAAAGGTAACCGAAACCTGATGCTCTTCGAGGGAAGAGCACTGCGGAATACCCTCATGTAACCACAGCACTTCCTGAACGTAGCGATGGGTATAGGCGATCCGTCGCATCGTGAGCAAATGCTGCGGACTGCAGGTGGTAGCCGCATGCGCATCAGCTTCCTTCAGCGCCTCTCTTGCCTGATCGGCAACCTGCTGAACGCGGGCCAGTACGCGGACGGAAAAGTTGTCCAGTTCGCTATAAAATTGCTCTTTGGCCTGCTGCATTGCCAGCCAGATGCTCAGCGCGACCGGCAGGATAATGGCGAGTATCAATACCCCTGTAACCAGACTCACCTGATGCCGGGTCGTCATGAGTATTTCCTTATTTTATTGAGGGGTTCGATGAGTATACGCGAAAGATAAAAGAGGATTCAGCACGGGGTAGAAAAAGGCCCGAACCGCAAGATAGCAACGAATTCGGGCTAACAGTGGATGAACCGCGACGCCCAAGGCCTGGAGCGTCGCGGAGAAAAACGAGGGCTGGTATGCTGGCAATAAGCGTTGTCAGCACAGATTCATATTCTAAAGCGCAATCATGACAGTCATATGTTGCGCTTAATGGGCGTCCGGGGCAGCGATGTCAGCGCTAATCCGCTGGTCGTTTTCGTCAAAGACCATGCAGTAGCGATCGTCAAACGCGACCCTTATCTTCTGCCATGGACGGAAATGAACGTCGCCGGGCAGCAGAATTTTGACATTATCGTGGCCGTAGCACTGGCCGAACAGATAGGTGTTGTTACCCAGTCTCTCCACGACTTCACATTGAAACTCAACTACGGTACCGATATTCACATCAGTTGAGAGATGTTCAGGGCGAATACCGAGGGTAACGGCAGCGCCGGGCTGCAGCGGCGATGTGGTGATATTAAGCGTCAGATTATGATCTTGCGCCATCTTCACGCTAAGCTGGCCCGGCTGCCATGCGGTGACCGTCGCGGGCAGGAAGTTCATTTTCGGCGAACCGATAAATCCCGCAACGAACTTATTGACCGGGTTGTAATACAGCGACATCGGCGAACCCATCTGCTCAACTTTGCCGTAGTTCATCACCACGATTTTATCGGCCAGCGTCATCGCTTCAACCTGATCGTGGGTGACATAAACCATGGTGGTTTTGAGTTCATGATGCAGTTTAGCAATATGCAGGCGCATCTCAACGCGCAGCTCGGCATCCAGGTTGGAGAGGGGTTCATCAAACATAAACACCCGTGGATTACGCACGATGGCGCGACCGATCGCCACGCGCTGGCGCTGGCCGCCGGAAAGCTGCTTAGGTTTGCGATCCAGCAGATGAGAGAGCTGCAGCGTTTTCGCCACCATTTCAACCTGGCGGCGAATTTCATCTTTTGGCACTTTATTCACCTTCAGGCCATAGCCCATATTTTCCGCTACCGTCATATGCGGGTAGAGCGCATAGGACTGGAATACCATGGCGACGCCGCGATGGGCAGGAACGACATCATTCATCACCTCATCGCCAATAAGCACTTCACCTTCGCTCACCTCTTCGAGACCGGCAATCATTCGCAGTAGCGTCGATTTGCCGCAGCCTGACGGACCGACGAAAACCGCAAACTCGCCATCTTCAATATCAAGATTTACCTGATGCAGCGTCACTGTACTGCCGAACCGTTTGGTGACATTCCTCAGTCGTATATTGGACATCAACATTCCCCGGGTTAGTAGCCGTTTTTGCCGTTGGGATTTGGGCTGTGACGCATTATTTGTATAACGTGTAACAATTCAGCCTGGCGATGCTCAACGACACTAAAATCATGCAGTGACTATAACTTCCAGAGTTTTAGCGCCCTATATCGATGTTTCATTTCTGCAATCACGATCACACAACTGGCAGCTTTCAGTAGTTTTGTCAGCATTCAAAGCGTACCGTATAACAAATCAGGAATAACGGCATATTTGTTTATGAATCACCGTTTATCAGTTAACTGAAAGATTCTCGGAAGTCACATCGCCCAATAAAAACCATTAAATTGTTATACCTTCACATGAGGTTGATAATGAAAAAGAACACTCTTGCTGCACTGATCCTTACTACTCTGGCTGCCGGGCAGCTGGTTAGCCTGCAGGCGCACGCGGCCGGACAGCTCAACGTCTGGGAAGACATCAAAAAATCCGACGGCATTAAGGCCGCGGTAAGCGATTTTGAAAAGCAGTTCAACGTTAAGGTGAACGTGCAGGAAATGCCGTACGCCCAGCAGCTTGAAAAGCTGCGCCTTGATGGCCCGGCGGGCATTGGCCCGGACGTGCTGGTGATCCCTAATGACCAGCTAGGCGGTGCGGTCGTCCAGGGACTGCTGTCTCCCCTGACGCTGGACCCGGCGAAGCAGGAGGCCTTTACGCCGGCATCAATCAACGCGTTCCATATGGATAACGTGCTTTACGGCGTACCGAAAGCGGTGGAAACCCTGGTGCTGATTTACAACAAAGACCTGATCGATAAGCCGCTGGATAGCCTGCAGGACTGGTTCGACTATTCGAAGAAGCAGCGCGAAGAGGGTAAGTACGGCCTGCTGGCGAAGTTTGACCAGATCTATTACAGCTGGGGCGCTATTGGCCCAATGGGCGGCTATATCTTTGGCAAAAACGACAAAGGCGGCTTAAACCCGCAGGATGTCGGCCTGAATAAGCCAGGCGCGGTGGAAGCGGTGACTTTCCTGAAAAAATTCTACACCGACAAGGTATTCCCGGCGGGGATCCTCGGCGATAACGGGCTGAACGCCATCGACTCGCTGTTCACCGAGAAGAAAGCGGCTGCGGTGATTAACGGCCCGTGGGCCTTCCAGCCGTATGAAGCGGCAGGCATTCATTATGGCGTCGCGCCTTTGCCGACGCTGCCGGATGGCAAACCGATGAGCTCCTTCCTCGGCGTGAAGGGCTATGTCGTCTCGACGTGGAGTAAAGATAAAGCGCTGGCGCAGCAGTTTATCGAGTTCATCAACCAGCCGCAGTACGTGAAAGCGCGCTATGTCGCCACCGGGGAAATCCCGCCGCTGAAGGCCATGATTGACGATCCGCTGATTAAGAATGACGAAAAGGCCAGCGCGGTGGCGGTGCAGTCAGCGCGGGCGACGGCGATGCCCGGGATCCCGGAAATGGGTGAGGTATGGGGCCCGGCGAACGCCGCGCTCGAGCTTAGCCTGACCGGTAAACAGGAGCCGAAGGCGGCGCTCGATAACGCTGAAAAGCAGATCAAGATGCAGATCGAAGCCATGCAGGCCAGCAATCAATAATTCGGTGATGTAACAGAACGGGAGGGCCGTCCTCCCGTTTTCAGAAGGAGTCGTGTGTGATTATCAATCCCAGCGAAAATATTGCCGAAGCGCGCGGCGCAGGACGCCATGCGTGGTGCGGCCTGTTGCTGGCTATCGTGCCGGGTTTTGGGCAGTTTTATCACCGCCAGTGGCTGAAGGGGATTGTCTTCCTGGTGCTGCTGAGCAGTTTTATGAGCATTTTCTATGACTTTCTCAGCGAAGGCCTGTGGGGGTTATATACCTTAGGCGAGGAAGTTCCGCGGGATAACTCTATTTTCCTGCTGGCGGAAGGGATAATCAGCGTACTGATTATCGCATTCGGTTTGTTGGTCTATTTCCTCTCGCTGCGCGATGCCTGGGTTAACGGCAAAAAGCGCGATGAAGGCATGGCGCTGAATAGCGTACGCAAGCAGTATCAGATGCTGCTCAGCGAGGGTTTCCCGTATCTGATGATCACGCCCGGCTTCATACTGCTGGTGTTTGTGGTCATCTTCCCGATCCTGTTTGGTTTTGCTATCGCCTTTACTAACTACAACCTTTATCACACGCCGCCGGCGAAGCTGGTGGATTGGGTGGGATTCAAAAACTTCATCAATATCTTCACATTATCCATCTGGCGCTCGACCTTCTTTGACGTACTGCAGTGGACGGTGGTGTGGACGCTGCTGGCGACGACCCTGCAATGTACCGTCGGCGTGCTGCTGGCGATTCTGGTCAACCAGAAAGATCTGCGCTTTAAGCCGATGATCCGCACAATTTTCATTCTGCCGTGGGCGGTGCCGGGCTTCGTGACGATTCTGGTTTTTGCCGGCATGTTCAATGATTCATTCGGGGTGATTAACAACGCCATTTTGTCCTTCTTTGGCATCACGCCGAAGGCCTGGCTGACCGACCCGTTCTGGACTAAAACGGCGCTGATCATGATGCAAACCTGGCTGGGCTTTCCGTTTGTTTTCGCCATGACCACCGGCGTCCTGCAGGCGATCCCGGACGATCTGTATGAAGCGGCCACCATGGACGGCGCCAGCGCGTTTACCCGCCTGCGGACCATTACTCTGCCGCTGGTGCTCTACTCCATTGCGCCGATCATCATCACTCAGTACACCTTCAATTTTAACAACTTCAATATCATCTACCTGTTCAATAACGGCGGACCGGCGGTAGCCGGGTCGAATGCCGGCGGTACGGATATTCTGGTGTCGTGGATCTACAAATTAACGATGTCGTCTTCGCAATACGCCATCGCGGCCACCATCACGATTCTGCTGTCGATTTTTGTCGTCGGCCTGGCGTTGTGGCAGTTCCGCGCCACGAAATCCTTCAAAAACGACGACATGGCGTAAGGGAAGCAACATGGCTAAATCACCGAGTATTAAACGCGAAAAGTGGATTCGCCTGTCTCTCACCTGGCTGGTGGTCCTCTTCGTATCGACGATCATTATATATCCGCTGGTCTGGACGGTAGGGGCGTCTCTGAACGCCGGGAACAGTCTGCTGAGTACGTCGATTATTCCTGAAAACCTGTCGTTCCAGCATTACGCGGATCTGTTTAACGGCAATGTGAATTATCTCACCTGGTACTGGAACTCGATGAAAATCAGCTTCATGACCATGGCGTTGACCTTAATCAGCGTGAGCTTCACGGCCTATGCGTTCTCCCGGTTTCGTTTCAAAGGGCGGCAGAACGGGCTGATGCTGTTTCTGCTGCTGCAGATGATCCCGCAGTTCTCGGCGCTGATTGCGATCTTTGTTCTCTCTCAGCTGCTGGGGTTGATCAACAGCCATCTGGCGCTGGTGCTGATCTACGTTGGCGGCATGATTCCGATGAATACCTGGCTCATGAAGGGGTATCTGGACGCGATCCCCAAAGATCTGGATGAATCCGCGCGGATGGATGGCGCCAGCAGCTTCCGCATCTTTATCGAAATCATTATGCCGCTGTCGAAGCCGATTCTGGCGGTGGTGGCGCTGTTTTCATTTACCGGCCCTCTGGGGGATTTCATCCTCTCCAGCACCATTTTGCGTACCCCGGATAAATACACGCTGCCGATTGGCCTGTATAACCTGGTGGCGCAGAAAATGGGCGCCAGCTACACCACCTACGCGGCGGGCGCGGTGCTGATTGCCGTCCCGGTGGCGATTCTCTATCTGGCGCTACAAAAATACTTTGTTTCCGGCCTCACCTCAGGCAGTACAAAAGGATAACCCCATGAAAAGATTAACACCCGCGTGGCTTGCTGTTTCTCTGGCATGCTGTTTTTCCGCCGGTACGCTGGCGGCAGATGCGCTGCAAACGAAGGCGTTTAGCAATATGCCCGCTGATTTTATTAAAGGCGCGGATATCTCTACGCTGCTGGATGCGGAAAAGCACGGCGCGAAGTTCTTTAACCACAACAATCAGCCGCAGGATCCGATCGCGATTCTGAAGGCCGACGGCGTGAACTATGTTCGCCTGCGCCTGTGGGTGGATCCAAAAGACGCCCAGGGTCAGCGTTACGGCGGCGGCGATAACGATCTGGCGGCGACGCTGGCGCTGGCGAAGCGCGCAAAAGCGCAGGGTATAAAGCTGCTGCTTGATTTTCACTACAGCGATTTCTGGACCGATCCGGGCAAGCAGTTCAAGCCGAAGGCCTGGGAGAAAATGGATTATCCGCAGCTGAAAACCACGATCCACGACTACACCCGCGACACGATTGCCCGCTTTAAGCAGGAGGGTGTGCTGCCGGATATGGTCCAGATCGGCAACGAGATCAACGGCGGTATGCTGTGGCCGGAGGGCAAAAGCTGGGGGCAGGGCGGCGGCGAGTTCGATCGCCTGGCGGGGCTGCTTAACGCCGCCATTGATGGCCTGAAGGAAAACCTCACCGGCGGCGAGCAGATTAAAATTATGCTTCATCTGGCCGAAGGCACGAAAAACGACACCTTCCGCTGGTGGTTTGATGAAATCAGCAAGCGCAACGTGCCTTACGACATCATTGGTCTGTCGATGTACACCTACTGGAATGGTCCGATTAGCGCGCTGAAAGCCAATATGGACGATATCAGCAAGCGCTATAACAAAGACGTGATAGTGGTGGAAGCCGCTTACGCCTATACCCTGGAAAACTGCGACAACGCCGAAAATAGTTTCCAGGCGAAAGAGGAAAAGGATGGCGGTTATCCTGCCACCGTACAGGGGCAATATAATTATATTCACGACTTAATGCAGGCCGTTGCGGACGTACCGGACCACCGCGGTAAAGGTATTTTTTATTGGGAGCCGACGTGGATTGCCGTACCGGGAAATACCTGGGCGACGCCTGCCGGAATGAAATATATCCATGATGAATGGAAAGAGGGGAATGCCCGGGAAAATCAGGCGCTGTTTGATTGCCAGGGAAAAGCATTGCCGTCGATGAAGGTATTCAATTAATTATTCAGCTTTACACTTCAGGATGTTTATTATGAAAAAATTTGCGCCTTTGAGTCCGAAGGTCAATGCGCTATTGCATGGCGCCGACTATAACCCCGAGCAGTGGGAGAACTATCCCGATATTATCGATAAAGATATTGCCATGATGCAGCAGGCAAAATGTAATGTCATGTCGGTAGGGATATTTAGCTGGGCGAAACTTGAACCTCAGGAAGGCGTATTTGAGTTTGGCTGGTTGGACAGTATCCTGGATAAACTCTATGCCGCCGGCATTCATGTCTTTCTCGCGACCCCAAGCGGCGCGCGCCCGGCCTGGATGTCGCAGAAATATCCTCAGGTCCTGCGCGTCGGTCGCGATCGGGTGCCTGCGCTGCACGGTGGACGTCATAACCACTGTATGTCGTCGCCGGTCTACCGTGATAAAACCCTGAAAATAAATTCCCTGCTGGCGGAGCGCTACTCGCAGCATCCCGCGGTGCTGGGCTGGCATATCGCCAATGAATACGGAGGAGAGTGCCACTGTAGCCTGTGCCAGGAGCGTTTCCGCGACTGGCTGAAAGCGCGCTATGAAACGCTGGATAACCTCAATCACGCCTGGTGGAGCACCTTCTGGAGCCACACCTACAGCGACTGGTCGCAGATCGAATCTCCGGCCCCGCAGGGGGAAGTCTCCATTCATGGTCTGAACCTGGACTGGCATCGCTTCAATACCGCTCAGGTGACGGACTTCTGCCGCCACGAAATTGCGCCGCTGAAAGCGGCGAATGCTGCGCTGCCGGTAACAACCAACTTTATGGAGTATTTCTACGATTACGACTACTGGCAGCTGGCGCAGGTGCTGGACTTTATCTCATGGGACAGCTACCCCATGTGGCACCGTGATAAAGATGAAACCACGCTGGCCTGCTACACCGCCATGTATCATGACATGATGCGCAGCCTGAAGGGCGGCAAACCGTTTGTATTAATGGAATCCACCCCGAGCGCGACCAACTGGCAGCCGACCAGTAAGCTGAAGAAACCGGGAATGCATATTCTCTCTTCTCTGCAGGCGGTGGCGCACGGCGCGGATTCGGTGCAGTACTTCCAGTGGCGTAAGAGCCGCGGTTCGGTTGAGAAGTTTCATGGCGCGATTATCGATCATATCGGTCATCTGGATACGCGCGTGGGTCGTGAAGTGACGGCGCTCGGCGAGATGCTAAGCCAGCTGCCGGGCGTCGTGGGCTGCCGGACGGATGCGAAAGTGGCGATTATCTTCGACCAGCAAAACCGCTGGGCGCTGGATGATGCACAGGGGCCGCGAAATCTCGGCATGGAGTATGAAAATACCGTCAACGAACATTATCGTCCGTTCTGGGAGCAGGGGATTGCGGTTGATGTTATCGATGCTGACGTTGACCTGAGTCCTTATCAACTGGTCATTGCGCCAATGCTGTATATGGTTCGTGAGGGATTTGCCGAACGCGCCGAAGCGTTTGTGGCTAACGGTGGCCATTTAGTTACAACATACTGGACGGGTATTGTTAACGAATCCGACCTTTGCCATCTCGGCGGTTTCCCGGGCCCGCTGCGTAAACTGCTGGGCATTTGGGCGGAAGAGATTGACTGCCTGAACGACGGCGAACGCAACCTGGTACAGGGGCTGGCGGGTAATGAAGGGGGCCTGCAGGGACCGTATCAGGTACGCCATCTGTGTGAACTGATTCATGCCGAAATGGCACAGCCGCTGGCGACCTACCGCGATGATTTTTACGCGGGACGACCGGCGGTTACCGTCAATCACGTGGGTAAAGGTAAGGCCTGGCACGTCGCTTCGCGCAACGATCTGGCTTTCCAGCGGGACTTCTTCACCGCCATAAGTAAAGAGCTGTCGCTGCCGCGTGCGGTGGCGGCCGATTTCCCGCCGGGCGTGGTGGCGACCGCACGGACGGACGGTGAAACCACCTACGTATTCCTGCAAAACTACAGCGCGCAGCAGCAGCAGGTGACCTTACCGCAGGGCTATCAGGACAGCCTCACCGGCACGGCACTGAACGCGCCGTTGACCTTAAAAGCGTGGGATTGCCGTATCCTCAGTCGTCACGCGTAATTTTTCTCTATCCACGCCTGCTCGCAAGAGCAGGCGTTTTTTTATCTGCTTATCAGGAGTCTATTATGGTGAGTTTAAAATCCTTTCTGAATTACTTCTCCCAGTCTCGTCCGGCGGTAACGTTAAGCCCGGCGGAACAACAACAGATTGAACGTTTAATTCAGGCTTTTGGCGGCGAGGCGAATATTATCAACGTTGACGCCTGTATCACCCGCTTACGCGTCACGGTGAATAATCTGTCGATTGTTGACTCTCAGGCACTACAGCAGCAGGGAGCGCTTGGCGTTATTATCCTTGGGCAGCAGGTGCATGCTATTTTCGGTAAACAGTCGGATGCTTTGCGTCAATTACTTGACGAACACTTTGCCAGCCGTAAATAAAATAAAACGGGATAACGCAATAATGAGTTATCCCGAAAAGAAAACAAAGCATTCAATGGCAATAATGATTACCGGAGGGTAATTAACGACCTTACAGCTGGAGATAAAACAGTTAAATGACGGCTACCACCAGGCCTCGACCTGTACACCAAAGTTCCACGTATTATTGGCAGTTTGATCTTCGAACGGTTTACCGTTTTCAGAGTCATTCAGATACGAAGCGAAAATGCGCAGTTCCGGGCGAGACATAAAGTCAGGGCCATCGGCCAGGCCCAGCGCGATGGTATATTTCTCACCGGCCTGCTTATAATCAGTATTGTTCTTGTAGCTATCTTTTTGGTAAAAGCCGCCCACTTCGCCAATCAGGCGCACGTATTCGGTGAACTGATACTGCCCACGAGCCACCAGCGACAGCATGCGCGTTTTATCCGTGTAATCGGTGATGTTGTCCGCGGAGCCCCAGGTGAGAACGTGGTTAATGGAGAACTTTTCGGTAATCGGAATTAAACCGGTATTAATCACGCGGTATCCGGTGGCGTCATTGACGTAGTTCCACATGTCGTACCAGCCGCCGCCCTGGGAAACCATGTTCTGCGCCAGCCCTTTGTTGGCGTACTGCAGAACCGTTTTGTTGTAACCACCCAGCATATCCTGGCTGATTTCACCGGTCAGCATGACGCCGTTTTCAGCATCGTATAGACCACCGTAGGAGTCCTGCTTTTTAGTGGTATTCGGCATCGCGTAGTCGATACCAAATTCGGTCCACGAACCGGCCCAAGGCTTCCAGCCTGCGTAGCGCAGGTCTAGGTAGTTAATGTTGACGTTGCTGTCGCCATCGACGCGGTAGTCGACGTCATTGGCATCGCCGCGGATCCAGGCAAATGAAACGGCCCCCGGGCCGAGCGTATAGTTTTCGATCCCGGCACCGGATCCGGAAATGTTCCAGTATTTGGTATCAATGATGTGGAGATCGTGGCGCTGGTAGTAGCGTTTACCGCCCCAAATGACCGCGTTCGGATCGCCGGGGACCAGCCCTTTGATTTGCAGGTTGAGCTGGCGCAGGCCGAATTGGGCATCATCATCGAGCGTGGTTTCGTTATCGTTAGAACCGTCAGAAACCATGCTGACCATGCTATCAAGATAGAAGCTAACGTCATTCTTCTTATAGACCTCTGATCCCAGCTCCAGCTCGCCGTAGGTATCGGACTCATTACCCAGACGGCCAATTTTGTTTTTTTGCCATTCGGCCTGACTACCGTCGCCGGAGACCCCAACCCCGGCGCGCATATAGCCATGAAAATCGATACCCGGAAGCGTGGCGGAAGCAGCAAACACGGATGGTGAAATCAGCGCAGCGGCCAACGCAGCGGAGAGTGTGCGCAGCGTAGTGTTCATGTCTATCCTCTTATTGTTTTGTATTACGTTCACATAACCGATGTCATAAAATGCCTAAACCAGAATTCAGGCAATTGAATGATCGCTATATTGTGATTAACTGCAAATAAATTGGCGGGTTTTGTTACGACTAGTGAGTCTATTCACAATTTGTTGTATTGTGAGCGTAATACTTTTTGTGATGATTGTGGTTCGGGGGACGCGGCGATGAGCGTTTTTTCACATTGCCCCTGTTACAATCCAGGGATAACAACATAAGGAACCGGACTATGAAGTCTAAAAGCGCGACCTTAGAAGACGTTGCTCGCCATGCGGGCGTCTCCTATCAGACCGTGTCCAGGGTACTCAACAAATCTGCTAATGTATCCAAAGCCACACGCAGCAAGGTGGAGAAATCCATCGAGGCGCTGCGCTATGTCCCAAACCGCCTGGCGCAGCAGCTGGTAGGAAAGCAAAGCCGCACCGTGGGCCTGGTCACCATCTCCCTCGCATTGCACGCGCCTTCTCAGGTGGCTGCTGCGGTAAAACGCTATGCGAATGTGGAAGGCTATCAGGTGCTCATCTCTATGATTGATGAGAGCGTCAACCAAAGTATTCAAGATTCCATTAATGAACTTAAGTCTCAGCTGGTAGATAAGGTCATCATCAACGTGCCGCTGGAGACTGAACTGGCTCAAAAAATTGCCGCTGATAACGATGATATCGTCTGTCTGTTTTTAGATGTTGACCCCTACAGCTCCGTGTTTAACGTTTCGTTTAACCCGGCTGACGGCACCCGGGCCAGCGTCAAATATCTCTATGAAATGGGGCATCGGGAGATCGCGCTGCTAGCTGGCCCGGAAAGCTCGGTATCGGCCAAACTGCGTCTGAAAAGCTGGATTGAGACCCTTGAGGGATATGGCCTGCAGCCGGTCACGGTGATTCGCGGTAACTGGGATGCGCAGAGCGGTTATGCCGGCGCGCTGCAAATGCTGCGGGAGACGCCAAACTTTACCGCCGTTCTGGTGGGTAACGATCAGATGGCGCTGGGCGTACTGAGCGCGTTTCACCAGCACCAGGTGCCGATTCCGGGGGAAAAATCGGTTATTGGTTATGATGACACCTATGAGAGTTCGTTCTTTTACCCGGCGCTCACCACCGTTTCGCTGGATCTTGATTTACAAGGAAAAGAGGCCGTCCGGCGCCTTCTCGATAGCGGCGATCACGAGACATCTCATACTTCCTCTATCCTTCCGGCTCGTCTGGTCGTGCGCCACTCTACCGGACCGAAAACGGAGCCGGGCAAAAACCTGCAGTCTATTGCCGAACAGCTCAGAGCGCTGGCGCATCAGCTTAATCCTTAATCCGCAACGGGCGGCCTGCGCCGCCCTTTAGCCCCTTCCATTCTCAGGGTTGATCTTTGTATTCACCCGGCGTACCATGATGTTATGTTATAACGTAATGATTGAGGTCGCTATGAAACCCAATATTCATCCGCATTATCGTACGGTGGTTTTTCACGATACCAGCGCCAACGAATACTTCAAAGTCGGATCAACGATCCGTACCGAGCGCGAAATTGAGCTGGAAGGCGAGACGTATCCCTACGTAACGCTCGATGTCTCCTCCAAATCGCATCCGTATTACACCGGCAAACAGAAGGCCTTCAACAATGAAGGCAGCACCGCGCGTTTCCGCCAGCGCTTCGGCGGTTTTATTGATGCGAAAAGGAGTAAATAATGCAGGTGCTCAACTCATTGCGTAGCGCGAAACAGCGCCACCCGGATTGCCAGATCGTCAAGCGTAAAGGACGGCTGTACGTTATCTGCAAAAGTAATCCTCGCTTTAAGGCCGTCCAGGGGCGCAAGAAGAGACGTTAACGGAAGCTCTCCAGCGTTCGTAACTGCCGGCCGTCGGCGCTAAAGTTGTCGGCGGCCAGCCACTGCTGCATTGCCTTGTCAATATGCGGCCACTCGGAATCGATAATCGAAAACCAGTCGGTATCGCGGTTGTGGCCCTTTATCACCAGCGCCTGACGAAAACGCCCCTCATACTGAAATCCCAGCCGCAGCGCCGCCCGGCGTGAAGGCTCGTTCAAACTGTTGCATTTCCACTCGTAGCGACGATAGCCGAGCGTTGCAAAAATATAATGCATCAGCAGCCATTGGGCCTCGGTGGCCATCGCCGTCCGGCTTAGTAAAGGCGAGAAGTGAACGTGGCCGACTTCAACAACGCCATTTTTAGCATCGATTCTCATCAGCGCCAGTGAGCCAACGGGCTGGTCTGTCCGTTGATCTATCACGGCAAAGTGGATGGGATCGGCCTGCCCGGAAACGTGCTCTATCCACGCGCGGTATTCCTCTACGCTGTTATCCGGCTCACGCAGCAGCCACGTCCAGCTTCGGGTGTCCGGGGCCAGCCGATGGGCGTCAAACAGCGCACCGGCATGCGTGGAGCGCAATGGCTCAAGGCGGCAAAGGCGACCTTGCAGATTCAACCTTTCAGGATGCGGACGGGGCTGCCAGTCGGGCAGGGCTGCGCCAACGGGTTGATCGAATTGATTAAGATGGCTCATGAGGTTTTCCTTTGGCAGGTGAATGCTGCGAGATTAGGCGCTTGTTGGTTCCATAAAAAGAGCCACAGGAGTATGTTTTTAGGGTGCCACGAGGAGCGATGATGAATATTCCGGATGATGCTTTTTTTGCTTTACTGGAGCAGGCCCTGCGCGGCAGGGGAGGTGGAACCCTGCAGCGTACGCTCTATCAGACACTACGCGAGGCGATTTTACAGGGGGCGCTGGCAGGTGATAGCCGTTTACCCGGCTCGCGCGCCATGGCCCAGCGTCTGGGGCTGTCGCGCAACACCGTCAACGGCGCGCTGGAGCAGCTGGCGATAGAGGGGTATTTATTACGTAGCCGCCAGGGGACGTCCGTCGCGCCTTTAGGAACTCAGGGAGAGGGGGACGTTGAGGCGCGCCATATTGTGCTCCCTGAATACTTACAGGGATTACCAGCGGCAATCCATCGTGATTCACCCACGCTGCTCTTTACGCCGGGAATGCCTGCGGTTAACTACTTTCCGCTTTCCATCTGGCGCCGGCTCCTGGATCGCGTACTGCGTGAAGAGGGAAGCGCATTATTGGGCTACGGCGATGCGCAGGGAGAGCTCGTACTGCGAAAAACCATTGCCCGCCACCTTGCGCTCTCGCGGGGGATCCGCTGTGAAGCCAGCCAGATTGTGATTACGGAAGGTGCGCTGGAAGGCGTCGATTTATGCACGCATTTGCTGAGCGTCGCTGGCGATACGGCATGGGTAGAAGACCCCGGCTATCCGGGAGCAAAAAGCATCTTTCTCAAATCCGGACTTCATATTGAGGGCGTGCCGGTTGATCATGAAGGGATGCGTTTTGATAGTCATAATGATAGTGAAGCGCCGCGATTGATCTTTACTTCACCTTCCCATCAATACCCCTGCGGGGCAGTGATGAGCGCCGGGAGGCGACTGGCGCTACTGGAGTATGCCCGCCGGCATGATTCATGGATTATTGAAGATGATTACGACAGCGAGTTTCGCTACAGCGGTGAGCCCATTCCGGCCATGCTGGGGATGGCCAGGCAGGCGCCGGTGGTTTATCTGGGGACATTCAGCAAAACGCTATTTCCGGCGCTGCGCATTGGCTTTATGGTGATGCCTCCCGCGCTGGCGGAGGCCGCACGTGGCGCCATTGGTTCGCTATTACGCGGCGGCCATCGGGCCGAACAGAGGGCGCTGGCGTTGTTCATTGAGGAGGGGCACTACGCACGTCATTTAGCCGCCATGCGCCGTTTATACCGCAAACGTCAGCAGCAGCTGCGGGAGATTCTGGCTCAAGAGCTCAGGCATCCTTATGAACTGTTTGGCGGCGAGGGGGGCCTGCACCTGACCGTTGCTATCGACAACGTGGATGACCTGGCGATTGTGCAGCAGGCCCGGCGGTTTCAGCTGGCACCCGGGGCGTTAAGCCGTTTTTACCTGGATGTAAAAACGGCGCGAAGCGGCTTTGTTCTGGGCTACGGTAATACGTCCGCCTCGCATTTTAGGGCCGCGGTACGCACGCTGAACCGTCTTATTGCGCTGGACCGACGCGGGTAAGAGAAAATACATCGTAAAAGGAGAGTTCGCCTTTGGTGGCGATCATTTTTTGTAGCTGAGCCTTTTGTTCGCCGCCGACGCGTGGCGATTGCAGGATGCGTTCAAGCAGCTGCTCAGGGACAAATCGGGTGTTGTACCACTCACCGTTGTAGCACACGCGGAAATCAAGAACGTCAATATCTTCATAACGATAGCGCGGGTAGACGTCGAAGAAGAAGAAACCGTTTAGCAGAACAAATAACACAATTAACAGCCAGACAGAATCTACCAGCGTTTCGGAACGTAGCATCACAATAAGCGTGGCCAGGAAAGCCGCGTACATGGCGACAAAAAGCCATGGATGGTTGCGAATAAAGCTAATGCTAAAGCGCGGACGGTTGTCGCGCTTCTCTTTCACATTAAGCTCATCAATGGTGCTCTTCAGCAGCAGCTGTATTTCTGTCATCTTATTCCCCAAATTCTGCCATGAGCCCGTATCCAGGCGTGACAAACCGGGCTCAGCCTGAAGGCTATTTTATGTTGCGTAAATCCATGGGGAAAGTAACAGATTGGTTGCAGAAAAGCATAACAGTTACCGTTTTTCGCTCTCCAGCATTTTAATTATCCGTGCCGGGTTTCCGCCGACGACGGCGTTGGCCGGCACATTTTTTACTACGACGGCCCCCGACGCCACCACGGCATTATCGCCGATAGTGACGCCTGGATTAATCACTGCCCGGCCGCCAATCCACACATTGTGGCCAATGGTGACGGGTTTTCCGTACTCTTGACCACTGTTGCGGTCGACAGGGGCAAGGGGATGCGTGGCGGTATAAATATGCACGCCCGGCGCCAGCATGCAGTTATCGCCAATATGAATTGGACAGACGTCAAGCATGACGCAATCAAAGTTAGCGTAGAAATTTTTACCGAGGAAGATATTGTAGCCATAGTCACAGCGAAATGTGGGTTCGATGTACGCGTCACTCGCGTGCCCAAGCAGTTCAGAAAGTAATGCGTTTCTTAATTCACTTTCTTCAGGCGCCGAATGATTGTAGCGGTGCAGCAGCTGTCTGGCCCGCAGACGATCGGCTTTCAACGTGGCGTCACCTGCCAGATACAGTTCGCCGGCAATCATTTTTTGTTTCTCTTCACTCATGGAGGCTTTCCTTATTTCCTTATCGTTAGGCCGCCATAGTATAAAAAAGAAACCGGTTTCATATTCGCGTTAAGCCAACATCTGTGAGCACTGTCACACTTATTATCATCACGAGAGAGGGGCGTTTTCGGCACGAGATGTATGACTTTCATTTGAAGTAAACTAGCGGATAAATTTCCAGACTGAAGGGGGGATCTTGTCATACAGTTTATTCATCGTCAGCTCTGCAAGACGATGATCGGCCGCAGAGTAAAATACCGCCAGTTCATTATCGGAAAGTTCATATTTATTTTTTTCAATTACGCGCTCCAGCGTATCAATTGTCTGACAGCGTCGTAAACGCATCAAATAGTCTATTTTGGTTAATGTTTTATCAGACATAAATTCACCTTTTGATTGTAATAATACTAACAAGAAAGACTGGCCGGGTTTTCCCGACTGGCGTTGACAAAGCAGCGGAATAACCGATTGCCAGATTTACGCCATTTCTGCAGATCTGCGCTGTTAATGCCGTAGTTGCTGAACAAGACGAAAGTGTCATCCAGATATTCGTCAATCTGGGTAATCAGCTTATTATCCTCTGCGTACTTAATTTTATAATTAAGTGCAAACGCGGCAATGTGCTCGATCAATTCATTAAGTTGAAGATTGACAGCCGAGGTTGGATCATTAACCCAGCCGTGGTTGCTCTCTTCCAGGTTTGCAAGACAGTCATGATACAGGGTTTCGCAGAGAAATTTAAGCTGCGCAATATCATGTCTTTTTGGCGAGTATTCGTCCATAACGCATCCCCTTTTGAGTGGTTTAAACGACGATTATCGACACCGTTGTGGGATGAACACGACTAACAGACCTGACACATACATTGTAATCTTGCTGTTTAACTATAATCCACTCTTAAAAAGATTTCATCGTGCTATTACGAAAAATTACAATTATCAGCGTCCTTTTATCTTCAATGACTCGGACTTTATTATATCGTGCCGTTACCCCGATCGGAAAAAACGAATACTGACCTTATATTTCATCAGGTTAGCCGACGCGTTTAGCCGTTATAGAGAGACAACCATACACAAAATCAGTGATTAAGAATATTCTGAGTTAGGGGCGCAGGAAAGAAAATTGTGGAAAAAAAATGGAGATAAGCACCGCGACTCATCATTAAATATTATATCTCAGCTTATAAATTAGACAATAACAATCCGTGCGTTTTAACGAGGAACAAAAGAAAAGGGCCGCAAATGCGGCCCTGAGAGGAGAGATTAATGATGCTCAACCGGATGGCTGTGCTCAATATCCTCATTTTTCTTACTAAAGCGGCGGCGAACCACCACGAAGAACACCGGCACGAAGAAAATCGCCAGCACCGTCGCGGTCACCATCCCACCCATTACGCCAGTACCGACGGCGTTCTGCGCGCCGGAGCCTGCGCCGGAGCTGATAACCAGCGGCATGACCCCAAGGATGAACGCCAGCGAGGTCATCAGAATCGGACGCAGACGCATACGAACGGCTTCCAGCGTGGCTTCGATCAGGCCTTTGCCCTCTTTATCCATCAGGTCCTTGGCGAATTCAACGATAAGTATCGCGTTCTTCGCCGACAGGCCGATGGTGGTCAGCAGACCAACCTGGAAGTAGACGTCGTTGGTTAATCCACGGAAGGTAGCCGCCAGCAGCGCACCCACAACCCCCAGCGGAACAACCAGCATGACCGAGAACGGAATCGACCAGCTTTCATACAGCGCCGCCAGGCACAGGAAGACGACAATCAGCGAGATAGCGTACAGCGCTGGTGCCTGGTTGCCTGACAACCGTTCCTGATAAGACATACCGGTCCAGTCATAGCCAATACCCGCAGGCAGTTTACCCGCCAGCTCTTCCATCAGGTTCATCGCTTCACCGGTACTCTTGCCCGGTGTCGCCTGGCCGAGGATTTCCATTGATGGCAAACCGTTGTAACGCTCCAGACGCGGCGAGCCGTATTCCCAGCGTGAAGTCGAGAAGGCGGAGAAGGGCACCATCTGTCCATCGCTGCCGCGTACGTACCAGTTGCCGATATCTTCCGGCAGCATACGGTATTTCGCTTCAGACATGATATACACTTTCTTCACGCGACCGCGGTCAATGAAGTCGTTGACGTAGCTACCACCCCATGCTGCGCCAAGCGTCGTGTTAATGTCGCTGATAGACACGCCGAGAGCCTGCGCTTTTTCCTGATCGATATCCACTTTGAACTGCGGAGTATCTTCCAGTCCGTTTGGACGCACGCCGGTTAAGACGTCAGGATGCTGCGCGACCATACCAAAGAGCTGGTTACGTGCCTGGGTCAGTTTTTCATGGCCCAGTCCCGCCTGGTCGATCAGCTGGAAGTCAAAGCCCGTTGCGGTACCCAGTTCAACAATTGCCGGCAGGTTAAAGGCGAAGACCATTGCGTCTTTAATCTGCGAGAAATACCCCATTGCGCGACCGGTAATCGCCTCAACTTTGTTCTCTTCGCCCGGACGCTGGCTCCAGTCCTTCAGAGAAACGAACGCGATACCGGTGTTTTGCCCACGACCCGCGAAACCAAAGCCGTTTACGGCGAATACCGATTCAACGTTGTTTTTCTCTTTGGTGAGATAGTAGTCGGTCATCTCATCCAGAACTTTCTGGGTACGCTCCTGAGTTGCGCCAGCAGGCAGCTGCGCCATGCTCAGGAAGACGCCCTGGTCTTCGTCCGGCAGGAACGAACTTGGCAGACGAACGAACAGCCAGGCCATGCCGACAACGATGATCAGGTACAGCACCAGATAACGACCGGTACTGCGCAGGATATTGCCTACGCTATCGGTGTAGTGATGCGTGCTCTTATCGAACATGCGGTTAAACCAACCGAAGAAGCCGGTGGTGGCGCCATGGCTGCCTTTCTGGATGGGTTTCAGCATCGTGGCGCAGAGCGCCGGGGTCAGAATCAGTGCCACCAGTACCGACAGCGCCATCGCGGAAACGATAGTGATCGAGAACTGACGGTAAATCGCACCGGTAGAACCGCCGAAGAAGGCCATCGGGATAAATACCGCGGAAAGCACCATCGCGATACCCACCAGCGCGCCCTGAATCTGGCCCATTGATTTACGCGTGGCTTCCTTCGGCGGTAGCCCTTCTTCGGCCATTACACGCTCGACGTTTTCTACCACCACGATGGCGTCATCCACGAGCAGGCCTATGGCGAGCACCATACCAAACATGGTGAGGGTGTTTATCGAGAAGCCGAACAGCGCGAGGATAGCGAACGTCCCCAGCAGTACAACCGGCACGGCGATAGTCGGAATCAGCGTTGCGCGGAAGTTCTGCAGGAACAGGTACATCACCAGGAACACCAGAATGATGGCTTCAACCAGCGTTTTCACCACTTCGTGAATGGAGATCTGCACGAAGGGGGTGGTGTCATACGGGTAAACAATCTTCAGGCCTGACGGGAAGAAAGGTTCCATTTTCTTCAGTTCGGCACGAATGGCGTTGGCGGTATCCAGCGCGTTCGCGCCGGTCGCGAGCTTAATACCCAGACCGGACGCGGGCTGACCGTTAAACTTCGCAACGACGTCGTAGCTTTCGCCACCCAGCTCAATCTTCGCGACATCGCGCAGACGCACCTGGGAACCATCCTGGTTAACCTTCAGCAGAATGTTGCCGAACTCTTCAGTATTGGTCAGACGGGTCTGCGCCACGATGGAGGCGTTCAGCTGCTGACCTTTCACCGGTGGAGTACCGCCTAACTGTCCGGCTGCGACCTGGGCGTTCTGCGCTTTCAGGGCGCTGATCACGTCAACCGGCGTCAGCTGGAAGTTATTAAGCTTGTTCGGATCCATCCAGATACGCATCGCGTACTGGGAACCGAACAGCTGCACGTCACCGACGCCGCTGGTACGGCTAATCGAATCCTTCATGTTGGCGGCAACATAGTCAGAAATGTCATCCTGATTCATGGTGCCGTTGGTATTGATAACGCCGACAACCATCAGGAAGCTGCTGGATGCCTTTTCAACGCTAATACCCTGCTGCTGAACTTCTTGCGGCAGCAGCGGCGTTGCCAGCGCCAGCTTGTTCTGTACCTGTACCTGGGCGATATCCGGATCGGTACCGGATTCAAAGGTGAGGGTGATGGTTGCTGTACCGGTGGAGTCGCCATTTGAAGACATGTACATCAGGTGATCGATACCGTTCATGTTCTGTTCGATAACCTGGGTCACGGTGTTCTGCACGGTTTCGGCATCGGCACCGGGGTACATGGCTGTAATGGAAATTGCCGGCGGCGCAATCGTCGGATATTGCGCTATCGGCAACTTGAGGATCGATAACCCCCCAGCCAGCATGATGATAATGGCGATCACCCACGCAAATATGGGGCGATCGATAAAGAAATTAGGCATGTCTTAACGGCTCCTGTTTAAGTTAAGACTTGGGTTGTTCTGACTGAGCGTTGCCTGCGGCTTGCTGTTTATCGTCAGAAACGACTTCCTGCGCTTTAACCTGCACGCCAGGTCTGACTTTTTGCAGACCGGTGATGATGACGCGATCGCCCGTTTTCAGCCCTTCGGTGACCAGCCATTTATCACCAATAGCCTGAGTGGCGGTAATCTGGCGAACTTCGACTTTATCACCTTCGCCGACGACCATCGCGCTGGCATCGCCGCGCGGGGTGCGGGTTACGCCCTGCTGAGGAACCAGCAGCGCATCCGGGTTGACGCCTTCTTCCAGACGCGCGCGGACGAACATCCCCGGCAGCAGAGTGTGATCCGGGTTCGGGAAAATGGCGCGCAGCGTGATAGAACCGGTGGTCTGATCAACGGTGACGTCAGAAAACTCCAGCGTACCGTTCTGCGGGTATTTCAGACCGTCGTTCGTCACCAGCTCAACCTTCGCTTTGCCGTTTTCCTGCTGCAGCTTGCCGTTGGCCAGCTCTTGTTTCAGACGCAGGAAATCGTTGCTCGATTGCGTCACGTCAACATAGATAGGATCCAGCTGTTGCACGGTCGCCAGGGCGGTGGTTTGGCCGTTTTGCACCAGAGCACCTTCCGTGACCGCGGATTTACCAATGCGGCCTGAGATTGGCGAGGTGACTTTGGTGTAGGCCAGATTAATGCGCGCGGTTTCAACCGCTGCTTTGGCGGCAACCACGGCGGCGTTGCTCTGTTGCGCGGTCGCGACGGCAGTATCGTAATCCTGTTGACTGATGTACTTAGTGCCTAACAGTTTCTGATAACGTTTAACCGTCAGCTGATCCATATTTGCCGCGGCCTGCGCTTTGGCTAAATCGCCTTTCGCGCTTTCATAAGTGGCCTGATAGGTCGCCGGATCGATTTGATAAAGAGACACCCCTGCCTGGATATCGCTCCCTTCGGTGAAGTTACGTTTAAGAATAATGCCACTGACCTGAGGACGAACTTCCGCAACGCGATAGGCGCTGGTACGGCCTGGCAGTTCGGTAGTAATTTGTAGAGGAGCGGATTTGAGCGTCACAATACCGACTTCCGGCATTTGTTGGGCTCCTTGCTGAGCCGGTTTGTCGTCACATCCTGTTAGCGCTAAGCTGCCTGAGAGCATCAGAACGACCGCCAGAGGCGTTAACCCTCTGTTTTTGTTCATATGTAAACCTCGAGTGTCCAATTTCAAATTGTTCAGTGGCTCAATCGACCACAAACCCACTGCTGTGTTTCTATTATGGTCATGCTATGGTACATACATTCACAAATGTATGTAAACGTAACCTCTGTAAACTCATCGACCTATGGCACGAAAAACCAAACAACAGGCGCTTGAGACCCGGCAACATATTCTGGATGTTGCTCTGCGTCTGTTTTCGCAGCAAGGCGTATCATCCACCTCGCTGGCCGCAATTGCAAAAGAGGCCGGTGTGACGAGGGGCGCTATCTATTGGCATTTCAAAAATAAATCAGATTTATTTAATGAAATATGGGTGCTTTCAGAAGCCAACATCAACGATCTCGAAGTTGAGTATCGGGCAAAATTCCCCAACGATCCACTGTCAGTTGTCAGAGAGATCTTAGTGTATATCCTTGAAGCAACGGTGACAGAAAAACGCAGGCGCTTGATGATGGAAATCATTTTCCATAAATGCGAGTTCGTCGGAGAGATGGTCACGCTGCAAGAAGCGCAGCGAAGTTTATGCCTTGAGAGCTACGATCGTATCGAGCAGACATTAAACGAGTGCATTGCGGCGAAGATGCTGCCCGCCAATTTACTCACCCGGCGGGCGGCGATTTTAATGCGCAGCTATCTTTCTGGCCTGATGGAGAACTGGCTGCTGGCGCCCAACGCTTTCGATCTGCAGCATGAAGCGCGGGCATATGTCGAAACGCTGCTTGAAATGTATCAATTGTGCCCCTCTCTGCGCAGTTCTGAAGGCGCGGAAGCTTAAGTATCCTCGCGGACAAAAGGGGTATTTTTCCTGCTGTCCGCCGCTATTCGCGCGATAACAGAAGTGCTATTCTTCGCGCTGCGACGATCCCCGGTATTCTCCGGCTTTTGCAATCACTCATGTTAACACTATGCTGCATACTATCCGTTGGCGAAACGCCATATCCGCTTTTGTTCTTACCCTGATGTTTTTTATCGGCTGTATTAGCGTTAACACGGCGCTGGCGGCTGACTTACCTGAACGTTCCGAGGTGCAAAGCCAGCTCACGACGCTGAATAAGCAAAAAGAGCTGACCCCGCAGGACAAGCTGGTTCAGCAGGACCTGACCCAGACCCTGGAAACCCTCGATAAAATCGAACGCATTAAGTCGGAAACGACGCAGCTGCGTCAGCAGGTGGCTCAGGCGCCAGCGAAAATGAATCAGGCTATCGATAGCCTCAACGCGCTAAGCGATGTTCCCGATGATGAGGCGACGCGTAAAACGCTGAGCACGTTATCGCTACGTCAGCTGGAATCGCGCGTCTCTCAGACGCTGGACGATTTGCAAAACGCGCAGAACGATCTGGCAACCTATAACAGCCAGTTAGTCTCCCTACAAACCCAGCCGGAACGTGTGCAGAATGCGATGTACTCCGCTTCGCAGCAGCTGCAGCAGATCCGTAACCGCCTGAATGGCACCTCGACGGGCGAGGAGACGCTGCGTCCTACCCAGCAGAGTTTGCTGCTGGCGCAGCAGGCTCTGCTGAATGCGCAGATAGACCAGCAGCGCAAAAGCCTGGAAGGTAACACGGTCCTGCAGGATACCCTGCAAAAGCAGCGTGATTACATCACCGCCTACAGCAACCGTCTTGAACACCAGCTTCAGTTATTGCAGGAAGCGGTGAATAGCAAGCGCCTGACGCTGACGGAAAAGACGGCTCAGGAAGCGGTTTCCCCGGACGAAACGGCGCGTATTCAGGCAAACCCGCTGGTGAAGCAGGAGCTGGAGATTAACCACCAGCTTAGCGAAAGACTGATTTCGGCGACGGAAAATGGTAATCAGCTGGTTCAGCGCAACATCAAAGTGAAGACCTGGCTCGATCGCGCTTTGCAATCCGAGCGTGATATAAAAGAGCAGATTTCCGTGCTGAAAGGCAGCCTGCTGCTGTCGCGTATCCTTTATCAGCAGCAGCAAACGCTGCCCTCTGCGGAGGAGCTGAGCGATATGACGAACCGCATCGCCGACCTGCGCCTCGAACAGTTTGAGGTTAACCAGCAGCGCGATGCGTTGTTCCAGAGCGATGCGTACGTCGCGAAGCTGGAGGAAGGGCACAGCAGCGATGTCAATGCCGAAGTGCATAGCGCGCTTCTCGAAATCGTTGATATGCGCCGGGAGCTGCTCGATCAGTTCAACAAACAGCTGGGTAACCAGCTGATGATGGCCATTAACCTGCAGATCAATCAGCAGCAGTTAATGAGCGTGTCGACCAACCTGAAAGCCATTCTGACGCAGCAGATTTTTTGGGTAAACAGTAACCGTCCGATGGACTGGGAGTGGGTTAAAGCCTTCCCGGAAGCGCTGAAAGGGCAGTTTAAGGCGATGAAAATCACCGTAAACTGGGAAAAAGCCTGGCCTGCGGTATTTATCGCTTTCCTTGCCGGCCTGCCGTTGCTGCTGATTGCCGGTCTGATTCGCTGGCGCCTTAACTGGCTGAAAGCGTATCAGGCGAAGCTGGCTTCACAGGTGGGGCAACTGCGCAATGACACTCAGCTTCACACGCCGAAAGCGATTCTTATCGATCTGATCCGCGCGCTGCCTGTGGTGCTGGTGATTCTGGCCATTGGCCTGATTCTGCTGACCATGCAGCTGAATATCAGCGATTTGCTGTGGGCCTATAGTAAGAAGCTGGCGCTGTTCTGGCTGGTGTTTGGCCTGTGCTGGAAGGTGCTGGAAAAAGACGGCGTGGCGGTGCGCCACTTTAATATGCCGTCGCAGTTGACCAGCCACTGGCGGCGGCAGATTGTCCGCGTCAGCCTTGCGCTGCTGCCGCTCAATTTCTGGTCGGTGATGTCGGAGCTGTCGCCGCTGCACCTGATGGATGACGTGCTCGGGCAATTTGTTATTTTCCTCAACCTGCTGCTGATTGCGGTGCTTGTTCTGCCGATGTGCCGCGAAAGCTGGCGTGATAAAGAGTCCCACAGCCTGCGCCTTATCACCGTCACCGTGCTATCGATTGTGCCCATCGCCCTGATGGTGCTGACGGCAACCGGCTACTTCTACACGACGCTGCGTCTGGCCGGCCGCTGGATTGAAACCGTTTACCTGGTGATGCTGTGGAACCTGCTGTACCAGACCGTTCTGCGCGGCCTGAGCGTGGCCGCCCGGCGTATTGCCTGGCGCCGTGCGCTGGCGCGTCGTCAGCATCTGGTTAAAGAGGGTGCTGAAGGGGCCGAACCCCAGGAAGAACCGACGATTGCCCTGGAGCAGGTTAACCAGCAAACGCTGCGTATTACGATGCTGGTGATGATTGCGCTGTTTGCCGTGCTGTTCTGGGCGATTTGGTCCGATCTGATCACCGTGTTCGCCTATCTCGACAGTATTACGCTGTGGCATTACAACGGTACGGAAGCCGGCGTCAGCGCCGTGAAAAGCGTCACCATGGGCAGCCTGCTGTTCGCGATTGTCGCGTCGATGGTCGCCTGGGCGTTAATCCGCAACCTGCCGGGCCTGCTGGAAGTGCTGGTGCTATCGAGACTCAATATGCGCCAGGGGGCGTCGTATGCAATTACGACCATCCTTAATTACGCCATTATTGTTATTGGCGCGATGACGGTATTTGGCTCGTTGGGCGTTTCGTGGGACAAACTTCAGTGGCTGGCGGCCGCCCTGTCGGTTGGTTTAGGGTTTGGCTTACAGGAAATCTTCGGTAACTTTGTTTCCGGTCTGATTATTCTCTTTGAGCGCCCGGTGCGTATTGGCGATACGGTGACCATTGGTACCTTCTCCGGTACCGTCAGCAAAATCCGCATTCGCGCCACGACGATCACCGATTTTGACCGTAAAGAGGTCATTATCCCGAATAAGGCCTTCGTGACGGAACGCTTGATCAACTGGTCGCTCTCCGACACCGTCACCCGCGTGGTCATCCGCCTTGGCGTGGCCTATGGTTCCGACCTGGATAAGGTTAAAGAAGTGCTGCTCCAGGCCGCGCATGAGCATCCGAAAGTGATGCAAGAGCCCGCGCCCTCGGTCTTCTTTACCACCTTCGGCGCCAGCACGCTCGATCATGAACTGCGCCTGTACGTGCGTGAACTTCGCGATCGCAGCTATGCGGTGGATGAGCTTAACCGCGCTATCGATCGTTTGTGCCGCGAGAACAATATTGACATCGCCTTTAACCAGCTGGAGGTGCATCTGCGCAATGAGAAGGGCGATGAAGTGACAGAGGTGAAGCGGGATAAGGGCGACGATGCCTCCCCGGCGATAAGCTAAGCATAACGGGGCGGTGGGTATCCGCCCCGCAGATGTTAATGGCTGAGCGAGGAGAGTTCTTCCTGGCTCAGACCGGTCAGTTCCATCACCATCTTCGGCTCCAGCCCGCAGGCGAGCATTTTCAGGGCAATGCTGTGCGAGATTTCTCTACGGCCCTCCTGCAAACCTTCCTGCAAACCTTCCTGTCTGCCTTCTTTTCTACCTTTTTTACGGCCTTTCTCTTCCAGCCATTCGGCAATTGTCATCAGTAGCTCCTTGTGCCTGGGCGACTGCTTCGCCAGCTCGCGAATCAGGGGCCCGGGTTTTTCCGAGGTTCCCGCCTGCAGCATATAGCTGATGAGGGTATTGATCTGGTTTTCCGTCAGATATCCTTGCGCCAGCAGCGTAATCAGCATCGGTTGCAGTTCGGCCAGATCGCGCTGGCGAATATGCTTTTGCAACAGTTCCAGCATCGCCATACGCTGGTGGCGGAGGATATGATTATCTGGCATAACGGTCAGGTCCACCAGCGGAAAATCTCCGCCGTACAGCGCGCCGGCAAGCTCAGGAAGGTCAAAAAGCTGGAGCCAGTTGAGCGTATGTGGCCAGGGGCTGACGGTGCCGTGATAAAACAGAATCGGGACCACCAGCGGCAGCGTATTGTGGCCGGCATCCAGGTGGCGCTGCATGGCGGCCAGCGTATAGCGCATCAGGCGAAAAGCCATCAGCTTATCCGGCGAGCTTTGATGTTCAATCAGCGCGTAGATATATCCCGCGCCGTGCTGCGTTTGTAGGGAGTAGAGAATGTCGGAGTAGCTGGATCGCAGGTCTTCCTCGATAAAGCTGCCGGAAGCCAGCTGCAGCGTATTGAGATCGCAGATACTTAAAAACTGCGCGGGAAGATAAAGCTGTAAAAAATCGCGAGCGACCTCTTTCTGGGCCAGCATTTGACGAAAAATAGCATCGTGCGGCGTACGTGAGAATCTTTCCATGAGCATCTATCCGTTGTGGTAAGGGGCAGGCGACAACTCTGCCACCCCCAAAGATCCGCCAACAGACTACTCCTGTGCGTTTTGCGAGGCCTCTTCCGCACTTTTTACTTTGTTTTCATAGTCTCGACGGATAATTTCCAGCGCAGCTAGCACGGTTTGCGCAGGAACTTTATTCTCCTCAAGCAGCATAATTAAATCGACGGCCAGCTTGACCTCGTCAGGGGCATTTTCCAGCGACATACTTCTTCCTCCCGTTAGCGCGTTAAGCGGGCCAGTCTGTTTTCAATTTTTTCCAGCGCGTCGCGACAGCGGGCCAGGCGCCCGGTATAGGCTTCAACTTCCTTTGCCAGCCGCTGTTGGTCATCAAGGCTTATGGCTTGCGCCAGCCGTCTTTGTCGGTCGTTGCGCATGGCCAGCAGGCGCCGTTCATACTCCTGATGCTGTAGACGTCGGCGCTGCCAGCGGCTAAGCGTTGGCGACGCGCTATCCCAGGCGCGTAATGACCAGGTCGCCGTTTCCCGGTTAATCGCGGCGATTTGAGCAACGAGACGTTCCGCCAGCCAGGCGACCTGCGCAAGCTGCTGGCGTTCGGCCGCCTGTTTTAACGCCGTAAAGCCGTCTCTGGCCTCATTGAGATAAGCCTGCATCTGCGTGCTGCGGGTACGGAACAGCTGACGATCGAAGCGCGGGCTGAGGGTCGCGTGATTGGCCATGGGCGCCACCTGAGCGGCCAGCTCCGCAAGCTGGTTTTCCAGTGAATGTAAAAGCCGGGCGGTTTTCAAATAACTCCTCCATCCCCTGATAAGCAACTGTGCTACATTAGCGTTATCTTCGTGATAACGATTCGCATTATGCCACGTATTATTTTGATCATCATTGGCTGGCTGGCGGTAGCGCTGGGAACGCTGGGCGTGTTTTTACCGCTACTGCCGACGACGCCGTTTATCCTGCTTGCCGCCTGGTGCTTTGCGCGCTCGTCGCCGCGCTTTCACCACTGGCTTTTGTATCGCTCATGGTTTGGCGGCTACCTGCGCCACTGGCAGAAATACCGCGCCATGCCGCCGGGCGCGAAGCCGCGGGCGGTCGCGATGATTTTGCTGACCTTTGCCATTTCGCTGTGGCTGGTTAATCTTACCTGGGTGCGCATCTTGCTGCTGATCATTCTGACCTGTCTGCTGATATTTATGTGGCGCATTCCGGTGGTTGATGCAAAGCAACAAAAGCACTGATGCGCAATAATGATGGTTGCAATTGTCGCTGACAGCCAGTAAATTCTGGCGTTTTCGAGCGCGGGTAAGCCTGGTCAAAGGTTAAACAAAAGTTTCTTTGGCCCATTTGGCATGCCCGTGAGTAACACCGTTTTAATCAGGCATACACTTATGACCGCAACAGCACAGCAGCTTGAATATCTGAAGAACAGCATCCAAAGCATCCAGGACTATCCGAAACCTGGCATCCTTTTCCGTGATGTCACCAGCTTGCTGGAAGACCCGAAGGCCTACGCGCTCAGCATTGAGCTGCTGGCCGAGCGTTATAAAGACGCGGGGATTACCAAAGTGGTGGGCACCGAGGCGCGTGGCTTCTTATTTGGCGCACCGGTTGCGCTGGCGCTGGGCGTAGGCTTTGTTCCGGTACGCAAGCCGCGTAAGCTGCCGCGTGAAACTATCGCAGAAAGCTACGAGCTTGAGTACGGCACCGATCAGCTGGAAATCCATGTCGATGCGATCAAAGAAGGCGATAAAGTCCTGGTGGTTGACGATCTGCTGGCAACCGGCGGCACCATTGACGCCACCGTGAAGCTTATTCGTCGCCTGGGCGGTGAAGTGCACGATGCGGCCTTTATTATTAATCTGTTCGATCTGGGCGGCGAGCAGCGCCTGGAAAAACTGGGAATCAACTGCTATAGCCTGGTCCCTTTCCCGGGCCACTAAGCAAATCCCGCCACATAGCCTCGCTGATTGAGCGGGGCTGTGATAGCATGACCCCTCGTGATTTCACCTTCCAGCGTTTCAGAGCCAGCCCATGAGTTATCAGGTCTTAGCCCGTAAATGGCGCCCACAAACCTTTGCTGACGTCGTCGGCCAGGAACATGTGCTGACCGCACTGGCGAACGGCTTGTCGTTAGGGCGCATTCACCACGCATATCTTTTTTCCGGTACCCGCGGAGTCGGTAAAACCTCTATCGCGCGCCTGTTGGCAAAAGGATTAAACTGCGAAACCGGCATTACCGCCACGCCGTGCGGCGTCTGCGATAACTGCCGTGAAATAGAACAGGGGCGCTTTGTCGATCTGATTGAGATCGATGCCGCCTCGCGCACCAAAGTCGAAGATACCCGCGATCTGCTGGATAACGTCCAGTACGCGCCGGCCCGCGGTCGCTTCAAGGTCTATCTGATCGATGAAGTCCATATGCTTTCGCGCCACAGCTTCAACGCGTTGTTAAAAACGCTGGAGGAGCCGCCGGCGCACGTTAAATTTCTGCTGGCGACGACCGATCCGCAGAAGCTGCCGGTGACTATTCTTTCCCGCTGCCTGCAGTTCCATCTTAAGGCGCTGGACGTCGAGCAGATTCGCCATCAGCTGGAGCATATTCTCGGCGCCGAGCAGATCGCTTTTGAACCGCGCGCGCTGCAGCTGCTGTCGCGCGCGGCGGACGGTAGCCTGCGCGATGCGTTAAGCCTGACCGATCAGGCCATTGCCAGCGGCGACGGTCGCCTGACGGCTGAATCCGTCAGCACCATGCTCGGCACCCTTGACGACGATCAGGCGCTTTCGCTGATTGAGGCGCTGGTGGCTGCCGACGGCGAGCGGGTCATGGCCGGCGTCAATGAGGCTGCCGCCCGCGGCGTGGAGTGGGAGGCCTTGCTGGTGGAGATGCAAAGCCTGCTGCACCGTATTGCGATGGTTCAGCTCTCGCCGTCGGCGCTGGGAGCGGATATGGCCGCGATTGAGCTGCGCATGCGCGAGCTGGCGCGGACGGTGCCGCCAACCGATGTTCAGCTGTACTATCAAACGCTACTGATTGGCCGCAAAGAGCTCCCGTACGCCCCGGACAGACGAATGGGCGTCGAGATGACGCTTCTGCGTGCGCTGGCTTTCCATCCGCGTATGCCGCTGCCGGAACCGGAGGCGCCGCCGGTGCAGGCTATTCAGGCCGCACCGGCCCAGCAGGCTGCCCCGGCATCCGCGCCGTCGTCGCCGCCGCCGAATTTGCCGCAGACCACCAGCCAGGTGCTGGCGGCCCGCAGCCAGCTGCAGCGTAGCCAGGGAGCGCCCACCCCAAAAAAGAGTGAACCGGCAGCCGCTTCCCGCGCGCGGCCGGTGAATAACGCTGCGCTGGAACGACTGAGTTCAATTACCGAACGCGTACAGGCGCGTCCGGCGGCGGCTGCGCTGGAGAAAGCGCCGGCGAAAAAGGAAGCCTATCGCTGGAAATCGACGACGGTTGTTGAAGCCGTAAAAGAAGAAGTGGCGACGCCGAAGGCGCTGAAAAAAGCGCTGGAGCATGAAAAAACGCCGGAACTGGCGGCAAAGCTGGCAGTCGAAGCGGTCGAGCGCGATAGCTGGGCGGCGGAAGTCAGCCGGCTTGCGGTACCCAAACTGGTGGAGCAGGTCGCCCTGAACGCCTGGAAAGAGCAGGAGGGCAATCGCGTCTGCCTGCATCTGCGTCCGAGCCAGCGTCACCTGAATTCGGCGGGCGCGCAGCAAAAGCTGGCGGAAGCGCTCGGTATTTTGTACGGTACGCCGGTTGAATTGACCATCGTGGAAGATGATAATCCCGCGATGCGCACGCCGCTTGAGTGGCGGCAGGCAATTTATGAAGAAAAGCTCGCGCAGGCGCGTGAAGCGATTATTGCGGATAATAACATTCAGACGCTGCGTCGATTCTTCGATGCGGACCTGGATGAAGAGAGTATTCGCCCCATTTGATTGCAAGTCTGACTTGCGGTCAGCATCCTTAACGATGACTTACTGAGAGAGAAGCCTATGTTTGGTGGAAAAGGCGGTCTGGGTAACCTGATGAAGCAGGCCCAGCAGATGCAAGAAAAAATGCAGCAGATGCAGGAAGAAGTGGCCCGACTGGAAGTGACCGGTGAATCCGGCGCTGGCCTGGTAAAAGTCACCATCAACGGCGCGCACAACTGCCGTCGCGTTGAGATCGACCCGAGCCTGCTGGAAGACGACAAAGAGATGCTGGAAGATCTGGTGGCTGCCGCGTTTAACGACGCCGCCCGCCGCATCGAAGAGACGCAGAAAGAAAAAATGGCGTCCGTGTCCGCCGGTATGCAGCTGCCGCCAGGCTTTAAGATGCCGTTCTGATGCAGACCAGTCCGCTGTTAACGCAGCTTATGGAAGCACTGCGCTGCCTGCCGGGTGTCGGCCCGAAGTCGGCGCAGCGCATGGCGTTTACCCTGCTGCAGCGCGACCGCAGCGGCGGAATGCGCCTGGCGCAGGCGCTAACGCGCGCGATGTCGGAAATCGGCCACTGCGCCGATTGCCGTACCTTCACCGAGCAGGAGGTGTGCAATATTTGCAGCAACCCTCGGCGCAAGGAAAACGGCCAGATCTGCGTGGTAGAGAGCCCAGCGGATATCTACGCTATCGAGCAGACCGGGCAGTTTTCCGGTCGCTACTTTGTGCTGATGGGCCACCTGTCGCCGCTTGACGGTATCGGGCCGGATGACATTGGGCTCGATCGTCTGGAACAGCGTCTGCGTGACGAATCGATGCAGGAAGTGATCCTCGCGACCAACCCAACGGTAGAAGGGGAGGCGACGGCCAATTATATCGCCGAGCTCTGCGCGCAGTATGGCGTAGACGCGAGCCGTATCGCCCATGGCGTACCGGTCGGCGGCGAGCTGGAGATGGTTGACGGCACGACGCTATCCCACTCGCTCGCCGGGCGGCATAAGATTCGTTTTTAATCAAACGGAGGCGCTTTTCGGGGCCTCCGCTTGAAAACTTCTCCCTCTGTCCCCATCTCACCCTCAACGGTTTTTTTACCATTAACAATGGCATTGTTGAGGTTGATTTAGATGAAAGGACAAGAAACTCGTGGTTTTCAGTCAGAGGTCAAGCAGCTTCTGCACCTGATGATCCATTCTCTTTATTCCAATAAAGAAATTTTCCTGCGTGAGCTGATTTCCAACGCCTCCGATGCGGCCGACAAGCTGCGCTTCCGCGCGCTGTCCCAGCCGGATCTGTACGAAGGCGACGGCGAACTGCGCGTGCGTGTTTCATTTGATAAAGACAACCGCACCCTGACCATCGCCGATAACGGCATTGGTATGAATCGCGATGAGGTCATCGACCATCTCGGCACCATCGCCAAGTCCGGCACCAAAGCGTTCCTTGAGTCCATGGGCTCTGACCAGGCGAAAGACAGCCAGCTGATTGGCCAGTTCGGCGTGGGCTTCTATTCGGCGTTTATTGTTGCCGATAAAGTTACCGTCCGTACCCGCGCGGCGGGCGACAGCGCCGAAAACGGCGTCTTCTGGGAATCCGCTGGCGAAGGCGAATATACCGTTGCCGACATTAACAAAGCCGATCGCGGTACCGAGATCACGCTGCACCTGCGCGAAGGCGAGGACGATTTCCTCAACGACTGGCGCGTGCGTTCGATCATCAGCAAATACTCCGATCACATTGCGCTGCCGGTGGAAATTGAAAAGCGCGAAGACGTTGACGGCGAAACCGTCATTAGCTGGGAGAAAATTAACAAAGCCCAGGCGCTGTGGACGCGCAATAAGTCGGAAATCAAAGACGACGAGTACAACGAGTTTTATAAGCACATTGCCCACGATTACAGCGATCCGCTGACCTGGAGCCACAACCGCGTTGAAGGTAAGCAGGAGTACACCAGCCTGCTGTATATCCCGTCGCAGGCGCCGTGGGATATGTGGAATCGCGATCATAAACATGGCCTGAAGCTGTACGTGCAGCGCGTCTTCATCATGGATGACGCCGAGCAGTTTATGCCGAACTACCTGCGTTTCGTCCGCGGCCTGGTCGACTCTAACGATCTGCCGCTGAACGTGTCACGTGAAATCCTTCAGGACAGCAGCGTCACCCGCAATCTGCGTACCGCGCTGAGCAAACGCGCCCTGCAGATGCTGGAAAAACTGGCGAAAGACGACGCGGAAAAATATCAGACCTTCTGGCAGCAGTTTGGCCTCGTGCTGAAAGAGGGGCCGGCGGAAGATCAGGCCAACCAGCAGGCCATCGCCAAACTGCTGCGTTTCGCCAGCACCCATACCGACTCCGCCGCGCAGACCGTGTCGCTGGAAGAGTACGTCTCCCGCATGAAAGAAGGGCAGGAGAAGATTTACTACATTACCGCCGACAGCTACGCCGCCGCGAAAAGCAGCCCGCATCTGGAACTGCTGCGTAAGAAAGGCATTGAAGTGCTGCTGCTTTCCGATCGCATCGACGAGTGGATGATGAGCTATCTGACCGAGTTCGACGGTAAGCCGTTCCAGTCGGTGGCGAAAGCCGATGAGTCGCTGGATAAGCTGACGGACGAAGTGGATGAAACTACTAAAGAAGCCGAGAAGGCGCTGGAGCCGTTCGTTGAGCGTGCCAAAACGCTGCTCGGCGACCGGGTGAAAGAGGTTCGTCTGACCCATCGTCTGACCGATACGCCGGCCATCGTCACCACCGACGCGGATGAAATGAGCACCCAGATGGCAAAACTGTTTGCCGCTGCGGGCCAGGCCGCGCCGGAAGTGAAGTACATCTTTGAACTGAACCCGCTGCATCCGCTGGTAAAACGCGCGGCGGATACCCAGGATGATGCGCAGTTCGGCGAGTGGGTTGAGCTGCTGCTCGATCAGGCGCTGCTGGCCGAGCGCGGTACGCTGGAAGATCCGAACCAGTTTATCCGCCGCATGAACCAGCTGCTGGCGTCGTAATCTTTACCCTCACTCTACCCCTCTCCCGCTGGGAGAGGGCCGGGGTGAGGGCATCAAACCGCACTCTACGTAAAATATCTCACCATTAACCGTTTCAGCCGCCCCGCCTTCCTTGAGCCATCCGCGTTCTGGTGGTATGGTTTAGCGTTTTTTGAAAAATTGAATCAACTTTTGAGGGGATTTTCGTAATGCGTATTATTCTGCTTGGCGCTCCGGGCGCGGGTAAAGGAACTCAGGCTCAGTTCATCATGGAGAAATACGGTATTCCGCAAATCTCCACCGGCGACATGCTGCGTGCCGCGGTGAAGTCAGGCTCCGAGCTGGGCAAACAGGCGAAAGATATTATGGACGCCGGTAAGCTGGTCACCGACGAACTGGTTATCGCCCTGGTCAAAGAGCGTATTACTCAGGAAGATTGCCGCAACGGTTTTCTGCTGGACGGCTTCCCGCGCACCATTCCGCAGGCTGACGCCATGAAAGAAGCGGGTATCACCGTGGATTACGTGCTGGAATTCGATGTTCCTGACGAACTGATCGTTGACCGCATCATCGGGCGTCGCGTTCACGCAGCTTCCGGCCGCGTTTACCACATCAAATTTAATCCGCCGAAAGTTGAAGGCAAAGACGACGTGACCGGCGAAGAGCTGACCACCCGTAAAGACGACCAGGAAGAGACCGTGCGTAAGCGTCTGGTTGAATATCATCAGATGACGGCTCCGCTGATCGGCTACTATCAGAAAGAAGCCGAAGCGGGCAATACCCAGTACGCGAAAGTCGATGGCACCAAAGCGGTGGCCGACGTTCGCGTTGAACTGGAAAAAATCCTCGGTTAATTCCGTTAGTTCTCATCCCGCCGCGGCGGGGTGAGAACTCCTCTCATTTTACCTTTTTCTATGATTGGTTCCGTTTAGCGCCATTTCAGCTACAATTGTCAGCGATTCAAATGGTTAAGAGGCGGTAATGCATCAGACGAAAACAGGTATCTTATTAGCCAATTTAGGCACTCCCGATGCGCCCACGCCCGACGCGGTAAAGCGCTATCTACGACAGTTTCTTAGCGATCGGCGCGTGGTGGATACCTCCCGTCTACTGTGGTGGCCGCTGCTGCGCGGCGTGATACTGCCCCTGCGCGCCCCCAGGGTCGCCAAGCTCTATCAGTCCATCTGGATGGAAGATGGCTCGCCGCTGATGGTCTATAGCCAGCAGCAGCGGCAGGCGCTGGCCGCGCGGCTTCCGGATACGCCGGTGGCGCTGGGGATGAGCTACGGTTCGCCGTCGCTGGAGAGCGCGGTTGATGAACTGCTGGAGCAGGGCGTGGATCACATCGTGGTGCTACCGCTCTATCCGCAGTACTCCTGCTCCACCGTGGCGGCGGTCTGGGATGAACTAGGGCGTATCCTTGCCAAAAAGCGCGCCATCCCCGGCATCTCTTTTATTCGCGACTACGCCGATGACGTGGACTATATTCACGCGCTGGCCGCCAGCGTGCGGGCATCCTTTGCGGTGCACGGTGAGCCAGATTTACTGCTGCTCTCCTATCATGGCATCCCGCAGCGGTACGCCCAGCAAGGGGATACCTATCCTCAGCGCTGTCGCGATACCACCCGTGAGCTGGTTTCAGCCCTGGGGCTGCCGCCTGAGCGGGTGATGATGACGTTCCAGTCGCGCTTTGGTCGTGAGCCCTGGCTGACGCCCTACACCGACGAAACGCTGAAAATGCTCGGTGAGAAAGGGGTGAAGCATATTCAGGTTATCTGCCCCGGCTTTTCCGCCGATTGCCTGGAGACGCTGGAGGAGATCGCGGTGCAGAACCGGGAAATCTTCCTCGAAGCCGGCGGCCAGCAATATGAGTACATTCCGGCGCTTAATGCGGACACCGCGCATATTGAAATGATGGTCAACCTGACGGCGAAATATCGCTGATCGCGCGTGCGGCGGGGAGTATGCTACTATTCCCCGCTTGTTCACTGTCAATAAATCGCCACTATGAAATTTCCCGGTAAACGCAAATCCAAACACTATTTTCCCGTCAACGCTCGCGATCCGCTGCTGCAGCAAATTCAGCCGGACAATGAGTCTAACGTCGCCTGGGTGGTCGGCATCGATCAAACCCTGGTTGATATCGAAGCGAAAGTGGATGAGGCGTTTATCGTACGCTACGGCCTGAGCGCCGGGCATTCGCTGGTGATTGAAGACGATGTCGCCGAAGCGCTGTATCAGGAACTGGTCCGCAACGACCTGATTACCCACCAGTTTGCCGGCGGCACCATCGGTAACACCATGCACAACTACTCGGTGCTGGCGGATGACCGTTCGGTTCTGCTTGGCGTCATGTGCAGCAATATTGAAATCGGCGGCTACGCCTACCGCTACCTGTGCAACACCTCCAGCCGTACCGATCTGAACTACCTGCAGGGGGTGGATGGGGCGATTGGGCGCTGCTTTACGCTGATTAGCGACTCCGGCGAGCGCACCTTTGCGATCAGCCCCGGGCATATGAACAAGCTCCGTCCGGAAAGCATTCCGGAGAGCGTCATCGCCGGCGCCTCCGCGCTGGTGCTGACCTCCTATCTCGTGCGCTGCAAGCCGGGCGAGCCGATGCCGGACGCGACGATGCAGGCCATCGCATATGCGAAAAAGCACGATGTACCGGTGGTCCTGACTCTGGGGACCAAATACGTTATCGCCGATAATCCGGCGTGGTGGCAGGCGTTCCTCAAGGAGCACGTCTCTATTCTGGCGATGAACGAAGAGGAGGCGGAAGCGCTGACCGGACTATCCGATCCGCTGCTGGCTTCCGACAAGGCGCTGGAGTGGGTTGACCTGGTACTGTGCACCGCCGGGCCTGCCGGGCTGTATATGGCCAGTTTTACCGAGGATGAGGCTAAGCGCAAAACGCAGCATCCGCTGCTGCCGGGCGCGATTGCCGAGTTTAACCAGTATGAATTCAGCCGCGCGATGCGCCATCAGGATTGCGAAAATCCGCTGCGTATTTATTCGCATATCGCACCCTATATGGGCGGGCCGGAGAAGATCATGAATACCAACGGCGCGGGCGACGGCGCGCTGGCGGCGCTGCTGCACGATATCACCGCCAATAACTATCATCGCAACAACGTGCCGAACTCCAGCAAGCACAAGTGCAAGTGGCTGACCTATTCCTCGCTGGCGCAGGTGTGTAAATACGCTAACCGCGTGAGCTATCAGGTGCTGAACCAGCACTCGCCGCGTCTGACCCGCGGCCTGCCGGAGCGTGAAGATAGCCTGGAAGAGGCTTACTGGGATCGCTAAGCCGGTAAGTAAAGCCGGCCCCGAGAAGTCGGGGCCGGAAGCATTAACCGGTAATAAGCTCGCCTGCTGGCGGCGTTTCGAGCAGCTGCAGCATGGCGCGGGCGATTTCCCGCTCGCCCATCACCACCTGGTTGGCGCCGCGTTCAACGATATACTCCACTTCATCGTCGTAGTGGGCGCGCGCGATGATCTCGATATTCGGGCACTTCTCGCGCGCGGAAGCCACGATTTCCCCGGCTTCATAGCCGTTAGGGATGGTCAGCAGCAGCCAGCGGGCGCAGTCAAGATGCGCCAGATTCATAATCTCTTCATTGGCGGCGTTGCCTAATACCGCGCGAATACCGCGTGCGCGCAGTTCGTCAACGCGGGTACGCGAGGTTTCGATAACCACCAGCGGCACGCCCTGCGCCATCAGTTTTTCACCGAGCAGGCTCCCGACGCGACCGAAACCGACCAGCAGCGCGTGGTTACAGATATCGACGGGGATCTGTTTCTCATCTTCAAGCACTTCTTCCAGCGTCTGTTCGTCCAGCGTCTCCGTTTTATCGAGATATTTTTCCAGCAGGGTAAACAGGACCGGGTTGAGCATGATGGAGATAATGGCGCCGGCAAGCACCAGGTTTTGCCCGGCCTGCGGCAGCAGATCCAGCGCCATTCCCAGCCCGGCGAGAATAAAGGCAAATTCACCGATTTGCGCCAGGCTGGCGGCAATGGTCAGCGCGGTGCGCGGCGAGTGGCCGAACATTCGTACCAGGAAGAAAGCGGCGGCCGATTTACCGAAAATAATGATGACCAGCGTCGCCAGCACCGCCAGCGGCTGATCGATCAGGATCATCGGGTCAAACAGCATTCCCACGGAAACAAAGAACAGTACGGCGAAGGCGTCGCGCAGCGGCAGGGTATCGTGGGCCGCGCGATGGCTGAGCTCGGATTCATTGAGCACCATACCGGCGAAAAAGGCGCCGAGGGCGAAGGAGACGTCAAACAGCTCAACGGCGCCGAAGGCGATGCCGAGCGCTAACGCCAGCACCGACAGCGTAAACAGCTCGCGCGAGCCGGTTGCCGCGCTGCGTGACATAATCCACGGCACCAGTCGGCGGCCGACCAGCATCATTATGGCGATAAAGGCAACGACTTTACCGATGGTAATGCCCATATCGAGGGCCAGGGTAGCCAGGCCAACGTCGCCTTTCTCGGTCATGCCGGCGACCGCCGGCAGCAGCACCAGCGTCAGCACCATCACCAGATCTTCCACAATCAGCCAGCCGATGGCGATTTGCCCCCGCTGGCTATCAATAAGCTGTCGTTCTTCCAGCGCGCGCAGCAGCACCACGGTACTGGCGGTAGAAAGACACAGACCAAAAACGATCCCGGTCATTAACGACCAGCCCAGCATGGCAGAGAGCGCCATACCCAACAGCGTCGCCACGGCGATCTGGGCGATTGCCCCCGGAATAGCGATAGCCTTGACCGCCATCAAATCTTTTAAGGAGAAATGCAGACCCACGCCGAACATCAGCAGGATCACGCCAAGCTCGGCCAGCTCCGGCGCCAGCTTGGTATCAGCAACGAAACCTGGGGTAAAAGGTCCGGCCAGCACGCCCGCTAATAAATATCCCACCAGAGGAGAAATACGTAGCTTATTGGCAATCATGCCGAGAATAAAGGCGAGCACAAGGCCGCCGACAATGGTGGTGATTAGCGGTGTTGCGTGGTGCATTCCGTCTCCTTGCAGTGGTGAGCTGATCCATTTTCGGCATATACCCGTCATACTTCAATTTGCATGGGCGTTGGCTTTCCTCGCTCACCCCAGTCACTTACTTCAGTAAGCTCCAGGGGATTCCCTGCGTCGCCGCCTTCCTGCAACTTGAATTATTTAGGGTATAAAACCAAAAAACCGAATAATAGTTTATGACAATTTCAGCGGTTTTGTTTATGAATAATCGTTGAATTTTGCAGAAAAATGGAATTGGCATGCAAAAAAGCACGGACCGCAAAATGGCAGCAGCTTATGCGGGGTAATGCTGGTGGAGTAAGGGATTGAGGCAGCCAAAGTTACACTTTGGCTGCCGAAGAATCAGGACTTTTGGTGGTTGTTAGGCAGAAATATCGTCAGGATGCCAATCAGTGGCAAGAAAGCGCAGATTTTATAGACCAGCTCGATACTGGTATGGTCAGCTAACAGCCCCAGCACCGCGGCGCCAAGGCCACCCATGCCAAAAGCGAATCCGAAGAACAAACCAGAAACCATACCGATCCGCCCCGGCAACAGCTCCTGAGCGTAGACCAGAATGGCGGAAAAAGCCGACGCGAGGATAAAACCAATTATCACCGTTAAAATGCCGGTCCATTCCAGCGATGCGTAGGGTAAAACAAGAGTAAACGGCGCTACGCCAAGGATAGAGCCCCAAATAACATATTTGCGCCCAATCTTATCGCCTACAGGCCCGCCAATCACCGTTCCCGCCGCGACGGCAAAAAGAAAAGCAAACAGATGAAACTGCGCGTTTTGCACCGATAATCCAAACTTTTGCATCAGATAAAAGGTGTAATAGCTGCTGATGCTCGCCATATAGAAGTATTTTGAGAAAATCAGCAGCAAAAGAATGCTAACCGCCAGAATGACTTTGTTTTTCGGCAATGGATTGACAATGACCGCTTTGGGTTTACCTTTGTTCATACGGTGCTGAGCGGCATACCAGCGGCTGATCTGCGCCAGCACGACGATCGCCAGCAGCGCCGCCAGGACAAACCAGCCAACGTTACCTTTGCCGTAGGGCGCGATAATCAGGGCCGCAAGCAGCGGGCCTAACGAACTGCCAAAGTTGCCGCCGACCTGGAATATCGACTGCGCCAGGCCATGGCGACCGCCGGAGGCCATTCGCGCCACGCGTGAAGACTCCGGGTGAAAGACCGAAGAGCCGGTACCGACCAGCGCGGCAGCCAGCAGAACCATCCCGAAGCTCCCGGAAATCGCCAGCAGTACCAGACCGCTTAAGGTAAAGCACATGCCTATCGGTAGCGACCACGGCATCGGGTGTTTGTCGGTCAGATAGCCGACGACCGGCTGCAGCAGCGATGAGGCCAGCTGAAAGGTGAGGGTAATCATCCCTATCTGCACAAAGGTCAGCGAAAACTCGGCCTGCAGCAGCGGGTAGATAGCCAGAATAAGCGATTGGATCATATCGTTTAGCAAATGTGAGAGGCTGATAGCGCCGAGAATGCGAAACGAGGTGCGTGCTTTTTGCGGCGCAGCAGCAGGGCCGGATAAGGGTTGTGCGGTCTGATTCATTGCCATAGGTTCGCTTAAGTATTTTTTATAGAGGATGCAGGTGGAATTATTATCTGCCTAACATACCTGCCCCTAAGGTTTGAAGGAAGTCGCAATTCTGAAAACATATTTGTCTAATCGGCTAACTCGCTATACTTTCGGCACTTGTCATTTCGTCAGGGAGAGAAATATGCACTTTATGAAGCAAGGCGTTGCGCTGGCGCTATTCACGGCGTTATCGCTGGGGAGCCTGTCTGCGCAGGCTTATGAGCAGGATAAAACCTATAAAATTACCATTCTGCATACTAACGATCATCATGGCCACTTCTGGCGCAGCGACTATGGCGAATACGGGCTGTCGGCACAAAAAACGCTGGTGGACGGCATTCGCAAAGAGGTGGCGGCAGAGGGCGGCAGCGTGCTGCTGTTATCCGGCGGCGATATCAACACCGGCGTGCCGGAATCCGACTTACAGGACGCGGAACCCGATTTTCGCGGGATGAACCTGATTGGCTATGATGCGATGGCGGTAGGCAATCACGAGTTTGATAATCCCCTTAGCGTACTGCGTCAGCAGGAAAAATGGGCGAAGTTCCCGTTCCTCTCCGCCAATATTTACCAGAAAAGCACCGGCGAGCGTCTGTTTAAGCCGTGGGCGCTGTTCAAACGCGGCGGGCTGAATATTGCGGTTATCGGCCTGACGACCGACGATACGGCCAAAATTGGTAACCCTGAGTTCTTTACGGATATCGAGTTCCGCAAACCGGCGGAAGAGGCCAAACTTGTTATCCAGGAGCTGCAGCAGAATGAAAAACCGGACGTCATTCTGGCCACCACCCACATGGGCCATTATGACAACGGCGCCCACGGCTCGAATGCGCCGGGCGACGTCGAGATGGCGCGCAGCCTGCCGGCAGGTTCGCTGGCGATGATCGTCGGCGGCCACTCGCAGGACCCGGTATGCATGGCCTCTGAGAATAAAAAACAGGTGGATTACGTTCCGGGCAGCCCGTGCGCGCCGGATAAGCAGAACGGTATCTGGATCGTCCAGGCCCATGAGTGGGGCAAATATGTGGGCCGCGCCGACTTCGAATTCCGCAATGGCGAAATGAAGCTGGTGCACTATCAGCTGATCCCGGTCAACCTGAAGAAAAAGGTCACTTACGACAACGGCGAGAGCGAGCGCGTGCTCTATACGCCGCAAATCGCCGAAAATCCGCAGATGCTCTCCCTGCTGACGCCGTTCCAGAATAAGGGCAAAGCGCAGCTGCAGGTCAAAATCGGTAGCGTAAACGCGCACCTGGAGGGCGATCGCAGCAAAGTGCGTTTTGTGCAAACCAATATGGGACGTCTGCTGCTGGCGGCGCAAATGGCGCGCAGCAATGCCGATTTCGCGGTGATGAGCGGCGGCGGCGTGCGTGATTCGATTGAAGCGGGCGATATCACCTATAAAGACGTGATGAAGGTACAGCCTTTCGGCAACGTGCTGGTGTATGTCGATATGAGCGGTAAGGAAGTGACGGAGTATCTGACCGCCGTGGCGCAGATGAAGCCCGATTCTGGCGCCTATCCGCAGTTTGCCAACGTCGGTTTTGTGGCCAAAGACGGTAAGCTTAATAATTTGACCATCAAAGGCGAACCGGTCGATCCGGCGAAGACCTACCGTATGGCGACCCTGAGCTTTAACGCCACCGGCGGCGACGGCTACCCGCATATTGATACCAGGCCCGGCTATGTGAATACCGGCTTTATCGACGCCGAGGTGCTGAAAGAGTATATCCAGAAAAACTCACCGCTGGACGCGGCAGCTTATGAACCGAAAGGCGAGGTAAGCTGGCAGTAACGTCAGAGCAGCGCCCCGGTAGCGCTGCGCTTACCGGGGCGACAGGTCTGAGCGGTTTTGGATTTTATAGCCCGGACAAGGCGCGTCAGCGCCGCCTCCGGGAGTGTTCCCTGACGAAAAACCGTCAATTAATCGCGACGCGCGATATCGGCGAATTTTGCCTCAAGGATCTTCGCCAGATCGCTGGCCGCCAGCTCAATATCCAGCCCGCGTTTGCCGCCGGAAATATAGATGGTGGCAAACGACTGGGCCGGCGCGTCAATCACCGTCGGCAGGCGTTTTTTCTGTCCAAGCGGGCTGATCCCGCCCACCAGATAGCCGGTGACCCGCTGCGCGACCATCGGGTCTGCCATATCGACTTTCTTAGCGCCTAAAGCCTTCGCCACCTTTTTCAAATCCAGCTGACCCGCTACCGGCGTCACCGCGACGGCCAGATGCTTCATATCGCCGTTGACGGCGACCAGCAGCGTTTTATAGACCTGGTCGGCGTTGAGCCCCAGCTTACGCACCACCTCATCGCCAAAATTGGTTTCGTTCGGATCGTGATCGTAGCTGTGAATGTGAAAACTAATTTTGTTTTTTTCGAGTAATTTTACGGCGGGAGTCATCGTTATCCTTCTTACCAACCGATTTAATGTGACATAAGCATACGCCCGACGGCTGTCTAAAAAATAGTATCATCTTGCGCAATAGTATTGGCAGTGATGGTCACTTTGAGCGACAATCAGACGATCCGGGGCGCGAACCCCGGAATAATAATAATGATGAAATTCCTCTTTGACGGGCCAATAGCAATATTGGCCATTTTTTTACGTCAGCATGTCCGGCAGATTCCCTTCCCCGTACAAATGAAGCGCCCCTACGGCAACCACGTAGCGCCCCGGCGGCAGCGCCAGCAGCGTTTCGCGCCAGGCGAGATTGCGCTGATGCATCAGCACATCATATAGCGACTGGCTAAACGTTGTCGGCAGCGAGGTTGCGCCCGTTGACGGCGGCTGCTCCAGCCACCAGCCGATCATCACCTGCAGCAGACGCGCATTCGTGCGCCAGTGGGTGAGGGTATCCTCCAGCAGCGCCAGACCGCCGTCGGGCAGATCCCGCAGCAGCGCTATCTGGCTATCGGCTCCCTCCAGCTCCATCACGCGGATATTGCTCTCACGCGCCGCCATCAGCAGTTGATAATCAATGCCGTAATCCGCCCTTAGCCCCAGTTTTTGCGCCTGAGTCGCCTGCAATACCATCGCCACCTGCCACAGCGGCTGGCTGTCGAACAGCGCGATGGACAGCCCCATTTCTCCTGCCCGCTCTTGCAGTTCAGCAAGCAGGGAGGCGCTCAGGCGTTCCGCCAGCGGCGGACAGGAGGGGAGGTTGCTGAACGGCGTTTCGCTGCCGCTAATATCCGCTTCCACAATCAGCGCATCGGCCTGGCGGATCTTTTTTAATAACCTGGCGGGCGGCGGCGACATGTCGCGGGTGCCCATATGAATACTGCCGACCAGGTGCAGATAGCGCTCGCCGGGAAGCGTGATATCCAGCGCGGGCCAGGAATAAGACGAGCCGACGGCGGCTTGCCACAGCATTTTTATTCGGTTTAACAGGCCCATACGTGCTCCGTAGTGTGAGGAAGCCATGCTAGCGCGCGGGGGGCTGGGGCGCAAGGGGACTCAACGTGCGCGACGGAAGAGGCGTTTTGCAATGTCACGAAAATAACAAAAAAATTTGATGTTCTCTTTTTCGTCATTTCTGTAATGGCGTTTTGAAATTAATTATCACTTAAAAAACAATGGAATGACTATTTATAACGTGAATGACCATGGTGTTTTTTTCTCAAATATTCCTCTGTTGTGATAATAAAATAAAAAATCTGTAACAAAAAATAAACAAAGCGCTTCTATATTGGCCCCTTCAATTTTTGGGGGGAGTGACATGCGTAACTGGAGTGAGCCTAAAAAGAATAAAGCCCATATCGAGCTGATCCCGATGATCGATGTGATGATGTTTCTACTGGTTTTCTTTGTCCTGATTAGCCTGAATGTGATCCCGGCTCTGGGCTTGAAAACGCAGCTGCCGTCGGCCGGCAGCGCCCAACAGCTTAAACCGCAAAAAAAAGCCATTATCACCCTCGGCGCCGGCGACCAGCTGCAGCTTGATGGCCAGCCGCTGCCCCTGGATGCGCTGGTCAATACCCTGAAGCAACAGCAGCAGGAAAACCAAACCACCACCATTATCGTGAACAGCGATAAAGAGGTTGCGGTGGAACGCCTGATCGCCGTGATGGATACCCTGCGTCAGGGTGGTTTCTTCTCCATTTCCATTGCCACACGGAAGCAGTGATATGTATCTGCTTTATCGCTCACGTCACGTTGTTAGCTGGCTACCCGCCATTGTCGTCGCGGGATGTTTACTGTTTGTCAGCCAGCAGGCAGTGCTGCAGGTCAAACCGCATTATGACGATACGGTCATGGAACTGTCGCTGGCTGAACCCGAACCGCCGCAGCCGGAGCCTGTCCCGGAACCGCAGCCGGAAATACCGCCGCAAATTCAACCTGAGCCGGAACCGGAGGCGGTCGCTGAACCCGTCGTTCCTGCGCCAGAACCCATTATCCAGGCCAAACCGGTTGTTAAACCGAAAGCCAAACCCAGACCCAAACCGGTTGTGAAGGAAAAAGCGTCGAAACCGCAGGCGATCGCGGCTCCGCAGCCCGCCGCCGTTCGTAGTCCGGTGAGTAAACCAGCCGCGCCGCCTTCTCCCCCGGCGCCGAAGGCGAACGCGCAGGCGGTGGAAAACGGCTATCTGCAGGCGCTGCGCCGGGAGCTGGAGCAGCGCAAGCGCTATCCGAGCGGCCGTCAGGCTTCGCTGGAGCGCCCACAGGGCAACGTGGAGGTCTGGCTGGAGGTTGACCGCAGCGGCAGAGTGCTGGCTTCCGGTATTGCCAGCAGGGCGCCGAACATGCTGCTCAATCGCGCTGCGCTTAGTTCCCTGCAAAGCATCAGCCAGCTGAAGCCCTTTCCTGAAGAGGCTTTTGCCGGACAAAGCAGCAAAAAATTTACCGCGACGTTTAATTACCAGGCGCCATAAGCCTAATTAATCATTTGTTTTTACAGGAAAAGAAATGAAAAACTTTAATTATTCTGGGATTGCGTTAGCCGTGGTGTCGGCCCTGTTATCGGGGTCCTCGCTGGCGGCGGAAAGCAGCGACGTGGGGGAGATTAACGTTAAGGGGCAATCGCTCGGCGGCGGTCTGATGGTGCAGGAAGACAGCGGCAAAGCGCGTTCCACCCTGACCAAAGAGGCGATGGAAAAAGCCCCCGGCGCCAGCAACGCTATCGACATGCTGAAATATACGCCGGGAATGAACGTCAACAGCAATGACGCCAGCGGCCTGAGCGGTATCGACTACACCATGCGCGGGATGAACTCGGATCAGATCGGCCTGTCGATGGACGGCATCCCGATTAACGACTCGGGCAACTATGCGGTCTACCCCAACCTGCTGGGCGACGCGGAAAACCTTGAGCAGATCTTTGTCACCCAGGGCTCTTCCGAGGCTGACGGCCCGCATATTGGTTCCAGCGGCGGTAATATTGGCCTTGTGACAAAGCGTCCCTCAAAGGAGTTTGGCGGCTTCGTCAAACAAACGCTCGGCAGCCATAACCTCAGCAAAACTTTCGCTCGTCTGGAGACCGGGGAGTACAACGGTTTTAGCAACTGGCTCTCGTACTCGCATACTGAAGCCAAAAAATGGCGCGGGGAGGGGCGTAATTATTCCGATAAGTTCGAAATGAACTCGCTGTACGAGGATGGCAACGGCAACAGCAGCAACCTGATCATGAAGTATAACCGTCAGGATAACAGCAACTATAACACCCTGAGTAAAGCGCAGTTCGAAGAAGACCCGCGTCAGGACTACTCGACCACCCCGGTCTACAACAGCAAAGGTCAGCTGAGCAAATATTACAAGCTGAACCGTAATCCGTTTGAAACCTTCACCCTCTCTTTTGCCCAGCGCTTACAGCTGCGCGATAACCTCGCGTTGACCGTTCAGCCCTATTACTACTGGGGTAACGGCGGCAGCTTTACCGGACAAACGGCCTCGGTGCTGTCCAATACGTCTGATACCGCCGGACAGTACGATCTCAGCAACCTGACTTCCAATACCTACTACCGGCCTTCGTGGACCCAGACCTGGCGGCCGGGCGTTACCACGAAATTGAAGTGGGATATTAACGACGAACACAGCCTGGATATTGGCTACTGGTACGAGCGCGCGCGTCAGTCGCAGACCCAGCCGTTTATTAGCATTCAGGACGATGGCAACCCGGCGAACGTTTCCGGCAAACCGGGCGGTTCCGATCAGGTTAAAGATGCGAACGGCAATACGGTACAGGGGCGTAACCAGTACACGGTGACTCCTGCGCACAAAGTATGGCTTCAGGACAGCTGGTTCGTGACGCCGGACTGGACGCTGGTGGGCGGGCTGGCTTATCAGTATGTTGAACGTAAAGGCGATAATAAAGGCAGCCTGTATAGCGCTGCGGAAAAACGCCAGGCGACCTACCATGAATTCCTGCCGAACTTTAGCATCAGCTATAAGCCGGATAGCGAAAATCAGCTGTTCTATAACCTGACGCGCAACATGCGTACGCCACCCAACTACGTGCTCTACAACGTCGGCGACTCGATCAGCACCAAACCTGAGCTGAGCTGGAACCACGAGCTGGGCTGGCGTTTTCAGCGCGAAGATATGCTGCTGAGCGCGACGCTCTTCTATATGCGCTATACCGACCGGCAGATTTCGACCACCAATGCGGATGGTGACTACGAAATGATGAACATCGGCAGCGTGGAGAGTAAAGGTCTGGAGCTGGAGTGGAGCGGTAAGCTGCCGTACAACTTCAACTACTACACCTCTTATACCTACACCCATTCCGAACAAAAAGACGACATTGTGAGCAACGGCGGACATCCGCTGCCAACGGCGGGCAAAACGGTGCCAAACGTACCGAAAAACATGCTTAACGCGTCGCTGGGCTATGACGATGGTCTCTACTACGGCAGCTTCGGCGGCAAATACGTCAGTTCGTTCTACGGTGATTTGACCAACGACGAAAAAATCGGCGGGCGCACGGTCTTTGATGTCGCCGCGGGCGTGCATCTGCCGGTGGATAAAAAGATTGTCAAAAGCGCCACCCTGCGCTTTGGCATCGATAACCTGTTCGATAAACAGTACCTGACCTCCGTCCGCTCGACGACTTTTAACGCGGCGGCTTACGACGGCGTGAAGGCCAGTACCCCGTACTACAACGTTGGCGAAGAGCGCACCTTTAGCGTCTCGCTGGAAGCCACCTTTTAATTAACCGGAGGGCACTCTGATGGATGCCAATCTGATTCACGATATTATTTTCTACGTTATGTACGCCGCGCTGGCGATCGCCGTGGTGATACTGGTTGAACGCGGCCTCTATTTTTCGTGGGCCCAGCGTCAGGCTTTGCGCTTTGAAAAGGCGCTGACGCCGGACGTTCGCCGCGCGTCGGATCTGCCGGAATCGCTGACCGGCCGCAGTAGCCTCCCGCTGACCCTCATTCTGCCGGTGCTGGAGAAAAAGCAGACGGCGGAAGACCGTGAGGCGATGAGCGATCTGATCGACGCTCAGTATCTGCTCAGCAAACCGCAGATGTCGCGTGGGCTGTGGATGCTTGAAACCGTTGTCACCGCCGCGCCGCTGCTGGGCCTGCTGGGGACGATCCTCGGTATTATGGATACCTTTAAGGCCCTTTCCGCCTCCGGCGTCTCCGATGCCAGCATGGTTTCTGCGGGTATGGGGACCGCCCTGTATGCCACCGGCCTGGGCATTGCTATTGCGCTGCTGTGCCTGGTGGGCAATAACTATTTGCAAAGCCGCATGGAGCGAATCAACGAACTGCTGAAGGTGCTGCTGATCCGCGCCGGCAGCCCGGTCAGCCGTCCGGAGCAGGGCGGCAAACGCTGGGAAGGCCACGAGGCGCAGCGCTATGCCTGAACATGGTCAATGCGGGTGGCCGGCAGGCCGCCTGATGAGCGCGCTGGCGGGGAGCTGGATGCTGTTAAGCCAGCCGGTATGGGCGGCGTTCTCTATACCCGGCTACGAGCTGGTGTATAACGCGCCGCAGGAAACCACCTTACAGGATAACGACTTACGTCATGCTGCCGAGGTCTGGCAGCAGATGTTCGATGCGGCGCGCAGCCATATCGATCTGGCGCAGTTTTATGTGGCGAATGAAAAAGGCTCTCTGCTGGATGGGGTTCTGGCACGTCTGCGGGCCGCCGGGGAGCGTGGAGTAAAAATTCGTTTTCTGATGGAGGAGAAGGGCGTGGGCCTTTCAACGCCGGAAACGCTGACGGCGCTGAAAGCGATCCCGAACTTGGAATTGCGGGTGATTCCGTTCCATCGGCTGACTGGCGGTATTGTTCACGCCAAGTATCTGCTGGTGGATGGCAAAGAGGCTTTTGTCGGTAGCCAGAATTTTGACTGGCGCGCGCTGGAACAGATCCAGGAGACCGGTCTGCGCATCAGCGATCCGCAAACGGTGCAGCAGATTCAGGCTATTTTCGATCAGGACTGGCAGGCGCAAGCTCTGCTGGCGGAGAGTAAGCCGGTACCGAAGCCGGCGCGGCAGGCGGTAGCGTCGGCCCCGCAGGGCAATTATCTGGTTGCCAGCCCGCGCGATTATAACCCGAGCGGGGTGATTGATTCGCAGGTGGCGCTGCCGCGGCTGCTGGCGAGCGCCAAATCGCGGATCCGGGTGCAGGTGATGGACTATGCGCCGCTGGCGTGGGGAGAAAAGGGGAGCCGGCCCTTTTATGCGCCCATTGATAACGCTCTGCGCAGCGCGGCGGCCCGCGGCGTACAGGTGGAGCTGATGGTGGCGAACTGGAACCTGAAAAAGCCGGAGGTATTCTGGCTGAAGAGTCTCTCTCTGGTGCCAAACGTTCAGCTAAAAGTGGTGACCATACCTCCCGCCAGCCGGGGGTTTATCCCCTTTGCCAGGGTGGTACACAGTAAGCTGATGACCATCGACGGTACGACGGCGTGGGTCGGAACCAGCAACTGGAGCGGAGGCTATTTCGATAACTCACGCAACCTTGAGCTGGTGCTGAATAATGCGTCGATGGCCGCGCGCGTGGACGCGCTTTACAGCCAGCTGTGGAATAGCCGCTATGCGGCGCCGATCAAGGTCGATTTTGATTATCCGGTTCCGCATCCTGGCCGCGAGTTCGAATAGATAAATCGGCTGAGGCTTCCCCTCTCCCGAAGGGGGAGAGGGGAAGCCTGTTTTCGTCCTCGCCAGAGGCTGCCTTATGCTTTGGGCTTATAGCGCAGCAGGCGGTTGGCGTTGCTCACGACGGTAATCGAAGAGAGCGCCATGGCCGCGCCCGCCACCACCGGGTTGAGCAGCGTTCCGGTCAGCGGCCACAGGATCCCGGCGGCAATCGGAATGCCCAGCGAGTTATAAACAAATGCCCCCAGCAGGTTCTGCTTCATATTACGCAGCGTGGCTTTGGCGATGTCCAGCGCATCGGCAACGCCGTTCAGGCTATGGCGCATCAGGGTAATCGCCGCCGTCTCAATGGCGACATCGCTGCCGCCGCCCATGGCGATCCCCACATCGGCCTGCGCCAGCGCGGGCGCATCGTTGATACCGTCGCCGATCATCGCCACCTGATGCCCTTCGCTTTGCAGGCGCTTAATCGCATCGGCTTTACCGTCCGGCAGAACCCCAGCAATCACCTCATCAATGCCCGCCTCTTTAGCGATAGCGTTGGCGGTGGTGGGGTTATCGCCGGTCAGCATGACCAGACGATAGCCCTGGCGGTGCAGCCTGGCTAATGCCGCCACGCTATCTTCGCGCAGCGGATCGCGGATGGCGAACAGCGCCGCCGCCTGACCATCTACCGCCAGCAGCACCGGCGTGGCACCCTGTGACGCCTGGGCGGTCATGTCGTCTTCTATTTCAGCCGTTGCAATCTTGTGCTCATTAAGCAGCGCCTGGTTGCCGAGCAGCAGACGGCGGCCTTCGGCTTCGCCGCTGACCCCCAGCCCGCGCAGGGTGCGGAAGTTTTCTACCGCAGGCAGGCGTTGGTCCGCGGCTTTGTCGAGAATGGCGCGCGCCAGCGGGTGGCTGGAACCTTGCTCCAGAGACGCCGCCAGACGTAGAGCGGTGGACTCATCCATGGCGGTAAAGGTTTTTATCGCCACCACCTGCGGTTTACCCTCGGTCAGGGTACCGGTTTTATCAAAGACCAGCGTATCGAGAGTGCTGGCGCGCTGCAGCGCATCGGCGTCGCGCACCAGTACGCCGTACTCCGCCGCGCGGCCCACGCCGGAGATAATCGACATCGGCGTTGCCAGCCCCAGGGCGCACGGACAGGCGATAATCAGCACCGTGGTGGCGATCACCAGGGTATAGACAATTTGCGGCGCCGGGCCAAAAAAGTACCAGATCGCGGCGCTGAACAGGGCTATCGCCACAACCGCCGGGACGAACACGGCGGAGATTTTGTCCGCCAGCTGGCCGATTTCAGGTTTACTGCTCTGCGCCTGGCGCACCATGCGGATAATGCGCGCCAGGGTGGTTTGACTGCCGACGGCGCTGGCGGTAAACAGTACGCTGCCGTCCTGCACTACGGTCCCGGCATGAACGGCGTCACCGTCGCCTTTTTGCTGCGGCACCGGCTCGCCGGTGAGCATCGCTTCATCGAACCAGGCTTCGCCCTGGCTAATGACGCCGTCGACCGGTACGCGATCGCCGGTGGTCAGACGCAGGATCATTCCCGCCTGAACCTCAGCCAGCGGCAGATCTTTTTCGCCTTCGTCGGTGACCACCCTCGCTGACGGCGGGGTTAAATCGAGCAGTTTTTCCAGCGCTTTCGAAGAGCGCTGGCGCGCGCGGGCTTCCAGCATATGGCCGAGGTTAATCAGACCGATAATCATCGCGCTGGCTTCATAATAAAGGTGGCGGGCTTCCATCGGAAACCACTGCGGCCACAGGTTGACGCTCATTGAATAGAGCCAGGCGACGCCGGTACCCAGCGCTACCAGCGTATCCATGGTCGCGGTGCCGTTTTTCAGGCTTTTCCACGCGCTGCGGTAGAAATGGCCGCCGGCAAAGACCATCACCGCCAGGGTGACAACACCGATAGCCAGCCACAGGGAGCGGTTATCATCGCTGACCATCATATTGTCGCCGATCATTCCCCAGCCCATGACCGGGATACCGACCAGCAGGGCGACGATAGCCTGCCAGCGGAAGCGCTTCATTGTGGCGACGGCGGTTTCCTGCTGGCGCTCGCGGCGTTCGAGGTCGTCTTCGATAGCTTCCGCGCCGTAGCCCGCTTTCTCTACGGCCTGGACTAATTCTGCGGCGGACGCGCTGCCCATCACCAGCGCAGTGCGTTCCGCCAGGTTGACCCGCGCCTGCGAGACGCCCGGCACCGCGGCGAGCGCGTGTTGTACCCGGGATACGCAGCTGGCGCAGCTCATGCCGTTGATTAACAGCTGCTGGCTGTCATCTTCGTCACGGGCTGCCGGAAGCTCAGAGGTGGCCGCTGTCAGCGCTTCCGGCGGGATTGATGATTCTGCCAGCGGTTTAGCCTTTGGGTGGCTGAGCTCCGCGCCGTATCCGGCCTGTTTAATGGTCTCAATCAGCGCTTCCGCGCTGGCGCTGCCCGTGACGTGGGCTTCGGTAACGGTGACTTCCGCCTGCTCAACGTCGGGACGCTGCTCCAGACTCTCTTTCACCCGTTTAACGCAGTGGCCGCAGGAGAGGCCATCAAGCGCGAGGTCGATAGTGGTAGACATACATAACTCCTGAATAAATTTCCGGTTAATGATTGACCGAACACACTCTTTCATCGAGTATTAACAAGGTTAAACCTTCCAGCAAGGGGAAGGTCAAGGGGGAAAGATGAATATTAGCGATGTGGCGAAAAAGACCGGTTTAACCAGCAAAGCGATCCGTTTTTACGAGGAGAAGGGGCTGGTGACGCCGCCGCTGCGTAGCGAAAACGGCTACCGCAGCTACAGCCAGCAGCATCTGGATGAACTGACCCTGCTGCGCCAGGCGCGCCAGGTGGGGTTTAATCTGGAAGAGTGTCGCGAGCTGATATTCCTGTTCAACGATCCCTCGCGGCACAGCGCCGACGTGAAACGCCGGACGCTGGAGAAAGTCGCGGAAATTGAGCGGCATATCAGCGAGCTGCAGGGCATGCGTACGCAGCTGCTGGCGCTGGCGGACTCCTGCCCAGGCGATGACAGCGCGGATTGCCCGATCATCGATAATCTCTCAGGCTGCTGTCACCGCAAGGCGCAGGCTTAACGCCGCGCCGGGTTGAGCATAAAGACCACCGTGCCGCGGTAGTAGGGGGAGTCATTCAGCTGCATTTCCGCCTGCCGATCGCGTTTGCCGTTTTGCACCAGCCCGAGTTTGAACGGGATACGCAGCCGGCTGAGCGCGGGGAGATAGTCCTGATAATTCGCCACCGTGCGGCGTCCTTGATAGCTTTGTACCACCAGTTCATCAACCGCAAGCGCGTTCAGTGTGGCAATATCGCCGGTTTTAGCCCAGTCCAGCAGGCCCGTTACCCCCAGCGCGAACTCTGGCGGCAGCTGCTGGCGTAGCTGTTGCAAAAACTGGGCGTAGTCGGCGAGCTGATATGTGGCTGCGTCAAAATCAACCTGCAGACCAACCACCTGATTGCCAGCCGCCCGCCAGCGCTGCATCAGGCGTACGATCCGCGGCACAATCGTCTGTGGTACATCAAGTGTGGTAAACCGGACGGTAAGCCAGATTGCGGGAAACGTCAGGCGGCTGACCGGCAGGCCGAGGCGCTGGAATATGACCTCGCCCGCGCGCGTCAGCACCTCGCCCTGATGCAGATATACCGTCTGCGCGTTCTGCAGATCGTTGCTGGCTTTCACCCCGGACCACAGCCAGAAGGCGGAATGCTGGCGCGCATCCACGCGCTCCGCCGCCTGCGCTGACCCGGACAGCAGCGCGATTACCAGTAATATTTGAGTTTTTGCGCCCACGGGCTTCCCGGATACTGCGTTTTCAACTGCGTGAACCAGCCCTTACGCTGCAGTTTTTCGACATCTTCGCCGCCGCATTCGTTGCTACCGGAGGGGGCGTAACAGAGAATCGCCCGATAGAGCGCATAGCTTTTATCTTCCGGCTCCGCTTTCGGCGAGGTGATAATCTGCTGGTAATAGCGTTGGCGATCGTACTGTCCCAGAGGCTGCTGGCGGTTGATGGCGGGCTCGAGCATATCGTTGCCGGCGTGGTCTTTCCACAGATCAACATGCGTCTGCGTGGTGCGGAAGAACTCGCCCAGGCAGTTAAGCCCATGGGCATCGTCGGCGTTTTTACTGAGCACGGTGACGGTGTCATCCAGGCTGCGGCAGGCATAACCGGCTTCGGTCGCCTCGCCATCCCAGTCGAAGCTGCTAAGGTTGACGTCGTTAAAGGCCTCGCTGATTACCGGCTGGGTAATAGCGGTGGCGAGCTTTTTGTCGTTCAGCCAGTCGCTGAAGCGACTTTCCGTGAGATCCCGCACCAGCAGCGTATGCAGAGCGATAGTACGTTCTTCATTATTGGGACCGTTGGCCGCCTGTTGGCGTAGCAGTTCAGGCGAGGCCTGGGTTTTCAGCACTTGGGAGCGAAAGCGTAGATTGGTCACTGGGCTATCGGCGGCAAAGATAGCCGCCGCGTTACCGCTGTAGACCAGCGTTGCCGCCAGTTTTGCCTGGATATACTGCTGTTGCTCGGGATTTTGGCTAAGTTGTAGCAGCTGCTGCCAAAAAGAGCGCGCCGCGGGCCACTGTGTTTGTCCCATTAGCGCTTCGCCGTAGAGGACCTGTTCGCTGAAGGCGAGAATATCATTCGCCGGCAGCGTTTTCGCCGGCGTGACAGCCTGCAGGATGGCGGCATCGTTGCCCGTCGCGCTCCACAGCTGCAGCTGCAGGTCGCGCCACAGCGGCAGATTTCCGCTCTTCTCAAACGCCGCTTTGCTGGCGTCAAGCTGTGCCTGGGTTAAGGTTGGCTTATTGTCAGCATTCAGGCGCAGGGCGCGGAGAAGTTCGACATAGCTGACCTGCGGCGCGTCCGGGAATGCTGCCAGAACGGGCTGCGCGTAGAACGGCATGCCGAAGACATTATCATATTCACTCACCAGTCTACGCAGTTCCCCGGCGTCGGCAGCCTGCCGGAAGGCCTGCTCATAGAGTCCGGCCAGCTGCGGCCACGCCTGCAGATACCAGTTAATGCGGCGCAGCATATTGCGCGCGGAGTCGGCATAAAGCCCTGCGGGCCAGCGTTGCAAATAGGCTTGAGCTTCTTTTTGCGCCTGTGCGGCATCATCACGATTGATCCGCGCAATATCAAAATCACCGTACTGCCCGACGCTGTTCTGGCTACTTTTGTTGAGCGCCGTGCGCATCAGCATATATTGCGCGGTCTCGGTCAGCCAGGGCTGCTGACTCTCCCGCAACAGAGTGAAATCGTGGGTCGCGGCGGTGTAATTGCCGCCATAGAAGTGGGCGATGCCGGAAAGGTAATAAGCGAATAAGTCGGCGTCCGCATCTGCCGGGAAGCTATTGAGGATATCAGCGACTGCGGTGATATTGGCGCCATAAAACAGTTTCAGCCGCGCCAGCGCCAGGTCATGACGCTGCTGCGGGGTCACAGAGGGCGCGGCGAGCAGGGCGGCGTTGAACTGGCTGACGGCGGCAAGGGTGTTGCTGACAAAGCGGTTTTCCAGTTCATAGTCGGATGTTCCCAGCCGTTCAGCCGAATCGGCCGGCATGATCTGCGCCGGATCGATATTCAGCGCCGCCATTTGTTGGATGAAGGTTTCATCTTCGCGTTGCGCCGGCGGCGCGGGAGGCGGCGCGCTATCCCACTCAGGATGCCAGGCGAAGTAAACATCGCGGGTACGGCTGACATCAGCGGGAATGGCCTGAACGGGCAGGGCGAAAGATTTCGCTTCGCTCAGCAGGCGCAGCAAGTTGTCCCGCGAGTCATTTCCCGGTGTCAGTACAGGTTCGCCTTTTAGCAGGCATAGCGGGTCGCTCCACGAGCAATCTTCGATATCAGCAGAAGCATATGCCTGAGCGGCTGCCGCGAGCAGGGCGCAGAGCGAAAGGGTAAACGTTGTCTTCCTGACCATGACGGATGTCCTGTGGGGTGATTATTGTGATACGACTCTTATATGTAGGGTTATGCCTTCGATGGCGACCACTTCAACCTTGCTGCCCGCCGCGAGGTCGTCATCGGCAATAACCGGCCATGAACTGTCGCCCACGCGGACGTGTCCGCGGCCGTTAACCAGCGCCGTTTCCAGCGTAAAGCGGCGGCCAAGCAGCTGCTGCCCGCGCTGATTAAGCTGAGCGTCCGCCGGCTTCTGGCGCTTAACGCGGTTACGCAGCCAGCGCGACCACAGCCAGGCCGCCAGCAGGGTCAGCACGGCGAACAGCGTACCCTGCCACTCCCAGCTCAACGGCAGCATCCAGACCAGCAGCCCGGTTACGACGCCGGCAATGCCGCTCCACAGCAGATAACCGTTGCCGCCGAGCATTTCCGCCGCCAGCAGCAGCCCGCCGAGGCTGAGCCAGAAAATATGCGGGTGGGCGAGAATCAGCGCGATCATGATTTTTTCTGCGCGCCAGCGCCTTCTTTAAGCAGCTCGCCGATCCCGGCGATAGAGCCCATCAGACTGCTGGCATCGAGCGGCATCAGCACCACTTTGCTGTTATTGGCCGCGCCAATTTGCTGCAGCGCATCGGTATATTTCTGCGCGACAAAGTAGTTGATGGCCTGAATGTCGCCGGAAGCGATAGCGGATGAGACCATCTGCGTAGCGCGCGCTTCGGCTTCCGCGGAACGTTCGCGCGCCTCTGCCTGTAAAAACGCCGACTGACGCTCGCCTTCGGCTTTGAGGATCTGCGACTGCTTCTCGCCCTCGGCTTTTAAAATTTCCGCCTGACGTATCCCTTCGGCCTCAAGAATATAGGCGCGCTTGGTGCGCTCGGCTTTCATCTGGGCGTTCATTGAGGCGATAAGCTCCGCCGGCGGGCGTACGTCGCGGATCTCAACGCGGGTGATTTTGATGCCCCACGGGTTGGTCGCTTCATCGACAATATGCAGCAGGCGGGTGTTGATGCTGTCGCGCTGGGAGAGCATTTCGTCCAGCTCCATGGAGCCCAGCACGGTACGAATGTTGGTCATGGTCAGGTTGATAATCGCCAGCTCGAGGTTGCTGACTTCATAGGCGGCTTTCGGCGCGTCGATGACCTGAATAAAGCACACCGCATCAATGGTGACGTTGGCGTTATCGCGCGAAATCACCTCCTGCGAAGGGATATCGAGCACCTGCTCCATCATATTAATTTTGCGCCCGATACGATCCATAAAGGGCACCACCAGGCTCATCCCCGGCTGCAGCGTTTGCGTATAGCGGCCAAAGCGCTCTACCGTCCACTGGTAGCCCTGAGGAACGATTTTTACCGCCGCTCCGACGATAACCAGCGCGACGAAAATAAGAATGGGGATAAAAATCAGCATCAAAAACCTCCTGTCTTGTTGCCTGTTGATGCGCCGGGAGAGTGGCGCGCGTTTAACCAGAGTATATCTTTCCGCGCATCCGGGTGAAAGAAAAGTGGAGTAAACTAGAGGCGTTGTCGAAAAACTGGGAATAATAATGACCGAAAGTAACGCTATTTTGCGCCTGGACAATGTGGGTTTTCAGGCCGATGGAGTGACCATCCTTAATGAGATGAGTTTTCAGCTCAGGGCAGGGGAATTTAAGCTGATTACCGGCCCTTCTGGCTGCGGAAAAAGCACGTTATTAAAAATAATCGCTTCGCTGCTGAGCCCCACCGCGGGAAGCATTTTCTTCGCCGGTAAAAACATTAATGACTTAACGCCGGAAACCTATCGTCAGCAGGTTTCCTACTGCGCGCAAACCCCGGCGCTGTTCGGCGATTCAGTGTATGACAACCTGGTCTTCCCGTGGCAGATCCGTCATCAACAGCCGGATCCCAACGCGCTGGTCGCCGATCTGCTGCGCTTCGGGCTGGCGGAGAATACGCTGGAAAAGTCAATCAATGAACTTTCGGGCGGGGAAAAGCAGCGCGTTTCGTTGATTCGCAATCTGCAGTTTTTACCGCAGGTGCTGCTGCTCGATGAAATTACCAGCGCGCTGGACGAGAGCAATAAAAAAAACGTGAATGAGATTATCCATCGCTACACGACCGAAAAAAATATTGCCGTTCTGTGGGTCACTCACGATAGCAATGAAATTGCCCATGCGGATGAAGTGATTACCCTAAAGCCTGCCGGCGGAAAAGCGCAGGAGGAGAAAAAAAATGAACGGGCATAATATTACTAACGAATCGCTGGCGCTCTCCATGGTTCTGGTGCTGGTAGCGATCGTGGTCAGCTACCGGGAAAAGCTGGCGCTGGAAAAAGATATTATCTGGAGTATCTGCCGGGCGATTGTGCAACTGATTATCGTCGGCTACGTGCTGAAATATATCTTTAACGTTAATCACGCCGTGCTGACGCTGCTGATGGTGCTGTTTATCTGCTTTAACGCGGCGTGGAATGCGAAAAAGCGCAGCAAATATATCGATAAAGCCTTTCTTTCTTCGTTTATCGCGATAACCACCGGCGCCGGATTAACCCTGGCGGTGCTGGTTTTTTCCGGATCGATTGCGTTTGTGCCGATGCAGGTGATTCCGATTGCCGGGATGGTGGCCGGTAACGCGATGGTGGCGGTCGGGCTGTGCTACAACAACATGGGGCAGCGTTTCAGCAGCGAGCAGCAGCAGATCCAGGAGAAGCTGAGCCTGGGCGCGACGCCGAAGATGGCTTCCGCAAGGCTTATCCGCGATAGCATTCGCGCCGCGCTGATCCCGACGGTAGATTCGGCGAAAACGGTGGGGCTGGTGAGCCTGCCGGGGATGATGTCGGGGCTGATTTTCGCCGGGATTGATCCGGTAAAAGCGATTAAGTACCAGATTATGGTGACGTTTATGCTGCTGTCGACCGCCAGCCTGTCAACGATTATCGCCGGGTATCTGACCTACCTGAAGTTCTTTAATGCTCGCCATCAGCTGGTGGTGACGCAGCTGAAAAAACGCGCGTAAGTTTTTTCCCCGGAGGCGGCGCTGAACGCGCCTGTCCGGGCTACCGTCCCGCAGACGGCGGGGAACCTGTAGCCCGGCTAAGCGCAGCGCGAGCCGGGTTTTTTACGATTAATAAAGCAGAGAGTAGAGCTGGCGGCGGTACTTCGCGGCCAGCGCGTCGCCGGTGCCGAGGGCGGAGAGGATCTCCTGCAGCAGCTTGCGAACCTCGCCGTTTCCGGCGCCTAAATCTTTTTGCAGATGGCTGAACAGCAGCGCCAGCGCCTCTTCGTTACGCCCAACCTGATGCAGCTGTAATGCCAGCTGGGAGGCCAGCGCCGCGTCTTCCGGGTTCTGCTCTACCTGCTGCTGCAGTTGCTGAATTTCCGGCGTGTCGGCGGCTTTTTTCAGCAGCTCGATCTGCGCTACCAGTCCCTGATAGCGGGTATCCTGATCCTGCAGCGGCACGGTTTTCAGCACCGTTTCCGCTTCATCGGAACGGTGCAGGGCAATCAGCGTTTCCGCCAGCAGCAGGCCAATCTGGCTCTCCTGGTTCGACAGCTGCCAGGCGTCTTTCAGCAGCGGCAGCGCTTCGGCGTAGTTCTCTTCCTCCATCAGCGCCAGCGCCTGCTGCGCTTTGAGCTCCTCTTCGCGCGGCAGGAACTTATCCAGCAGCGCGCGCACCGCTTCTTCCGGCTGCGGGCCTTCGAAGCCGTCGACCGGCTGACCGTTCTGGAACAGGTAAACCGTAGGGATTGCGCGCAGGCCAAACTGCGAAGCCAGCATTTGTTCGGCATCGCAGTCAACTTTAGCGAGGGTAAACAGGCCGTTGTACTGGGCGGCGAGGCTCTCCAGTACCGGCGTCAACTGCTCGCAATGTTGGCTGCGCGCGGACCAGAAATAGAACAGCACCGGCGTTGTCGCGGACTGCTGTAGCGTCTGGTGTAGGTTAGCTTCGGTAATATTGACAATATTCTGTGCGGACATGAGCAAGTCTCTTTGATCGATATTTGTATAGATATATGGGGGCGACGGCAGGCGCTTCAACTTAGCCCTGGATAATTTTGTCCATCGCGCGGGTCGGCAGCAGGCGTTTCAGCAGGGCGACCGCATGCGCCACCAGAGTGACCGGGTAGCGCAGCTTCGGTTTATCGCTGACAAAAGCATGGCGCACTTTTTCCACCACCGCTTCCGGCCCGAGAGTAAAGCGGGCGGCGATGCCGGGGTTTTCCACCGGCTTATCGACCTGGGTCTGGTTGACGTTGTTGGTGAAGCGGGTGTGGATCGGGCCCGGCTCAATCAGGATGACCTTAACTCCGCTGTGGCGCCGCTCCATGCGCAGCGCATCGGACCAGGCTTCCAGCGCGAATTTGCTGGCGGCATAGGCGCCGCGGCCGGGGCTGGAGATAATTCCCATCACCGATGAGGTCATCACAATACGCCCTTCGCCGTGCGGCTCCATTGCCGGAAGCAGCAGCATCGTTAGCTGATGGACGCCGAAAAAGTTGGCGGAAAACTGCTGCTCCATCTGCCGGCGGCTGATGGTCGGCAGCGGGCCGTAGACGCCGTAGCCCGCGTTGTTAAACAGGCCGTACAGGCGGTTGTCGGTCAGGGCAATCACCTCGGCGGCGGCGCGTTCAACGCTCTGCGGATCGTCAAGATCCAGCAACACACCGGTCAGCCCCAGCTCCTGCATCCGTGCGACATCTTCCGCTTTGCGGCAGGCGGCCAGCACGTTAAAGCCCTGGCGCTTTAAATCAAGGGCGCTTTCAAGACCAATTCCGCTGGAACATCCTGTAACTAAAACCGATTTTTGCATAACTTTACCTGCAAATGACTCGCTGTTATCAGGAGTCATGATTAACTAAGGGAGCCAAACGCGTCGCCATCCAGTCGGCGATAAACGGCTGGGCGTCGCGATTAGGGTGAATTCCATCGTCCTGCATCCACTGCGGTTTCAGATAAACCTCTTCCATAAAAAAGGGCAGCAGAGGAATATCAAACTCTTTGGCCAGTGCCGGATAAATTGCGCTAAAGGCTTCATTATAACGGCGGCCATAGTTGGCGGGCAGGCGAATTTGCATCAGCAGCGGCTGGGCGTTCGCCGCTTTGATATGCTCAATAATGGTACGCAGCGTCTGCTCCGTCTGCTGCGGCGGGAAACCGCGCAGCCCGTCGTTACCGCCCAGCTCTACCAGCACCCAGCGCGGCTGATGCTGCTTAAGCAGAGCCGGCAGCCTTGCCAGCCCCTGCTGCGAGGTATCGCCGCTGATGCTGGCGTTAACCACCGGCGTTTTGGTCTGCCACTTATCGTTAAGCAGCGCAGGCCAGGCGGTATTGCCCGCCATGCGATAACCGGCGCTCAGACTGTCGCCGAGAACCAACAGCGTGTCGGCCGCCATCGCGCGGCAGGTAAACAGGACCAGAAACAGGAAAGGCAAATGCCAGCGGAAAACATACTTGAAGTTCATCGTCTTAAGAAATCCGTCGGTCAGGGTGAGCATCAGCTTTCCATCCTTACCGGAGTTGAGCTGGTTGTCAAACAGGGGCAGACCATCGCCCTGATTGGCGAGTCGGGGTCCGGTAAATCGACGCTGCTGGCGATCCTCGCCGGGCTGGACGACGGCAGCAGCGGGGAGGTTTCGCTGCTCGGACAGCCGCTGCACCAGATGGACGAAGAGGCGCGGGCGAAGCTGCGCGCTAAGCACGTCGGCTTTGTGTTTCAATCTTTTATGCTGATACCCACCCTCAATGCGCTGGAAAACGTTGAGCTTCCGGCGCTGCTGCGCGGCGAAAGCGATAGCCAGAGCCGCGGCAGCGCCCGGGCGCTGCTGGAGCAGCTGGGGCTGGGCAAACGCCTGCATCACCTGCCGGTACAGCTCTCCGGCGGCGAGCAGCAGCGGGTCGCGCTGGCGCGCGCGTTTAACGGCCGCCCGGAGCTGCTGTTCGCCGATGAACCCACCGGCAACCTCGACCGTCACACCGGGGATAAAATCGCCGACCTGCTGTTCTCGCTGAACCGCGAGCACGGCACCACGCTGATCCTCGTCACCCACGACCCGCTGCTGGCGGCGCGCTGCGACCGACGGCTGAGGCTGGTGGATGGCCAGCTGCGGGAGGAAGCATGATCGCCCGCTGGTTCTGGCGCGAATGGCGCTCGCCGTCGCTGCTGATCGTCTGGCTGGCGCTGAGCCTGGCGGTGGCCTGCGTGCTGGCGCTGGGCTCGATAAGCGACCGCATGGAGAAAGGACTCAGCCAGCAGAGCCGGGAATTTATGGCCGGCGACCGCACGCTGCGCAGCTCGCGCGAAGTCCCGGGCGCATGGATTGACGAAGCGCGTCGCCTTGGTTTAACCGTCGGCGAACAGCTGAGCTTCGCCACTATGACGTTTTCCGGCGATACGCCGCAGCTGGCGGACGTCAAAGCGGTTGACGACACCTATCCGCTATATGGTCAGCTGCAGACCCAGCCGCCGGGGCTGAAGCCGCACGCCGGCACCGTGCTGCTGGCGCCGCGATTAATGGCGCTGCTGAATCTGAAAACCGGCGACACCATCGACGTGGGCGACGCCACGCTGCGCATTGCCGGCGAGGTGATACAGGAGCCGGATGCCGGATTTAACCCCTTCCAGATGGCGCCGCGGCTGATGATGAATACCGCAGACGTGGCGAAAACCGGCGCGGTGCAGCCCGGGAGCCGCGTCTCCTGGCGCTATAAGTATGCCGGAACCCCGCAGCAGCTGGCGGACTACGAAAAGTGGCTGCTGCCGAAGCTGGGGCCTGAACATCGCTGGATCGGCCTGGAGCAGGATGACAGCGCGCTGGGTAAATCGCTGGAGCGCTCGCAGCAGTTTTTGCTGCTGTCGGCGCTGTTAACGCTGCTGCTGGCGGTCGCCGCGGTGGCGGTGGCGATGAGTCATTACTGCCGCAGTCGTTACGATCTGGTGGCGATCCTTAAAACCCTCGGCGCCGGGCGGGCGCAGCTGCGCAAGCTGATTGTCGGCCAGTGGCTGATGCTGCTGGCGCTGGCGGTGGTTGCCGGCGGGGCGATGGGCGTCGGGCTGGAGCATATTCTGCTGCTGATGCTTAAGCCGGTGCTCCCGGCGGCGCTGCCGGCGGCGAGCGGCTGGCCGTGGCTGTGGGCGATCGGCGCGATGGTGGTGATTTCCCTGCTGGTCGGGCTGCGTCCTTATAGACTGCTGCTGGCGACGCTGCCGCTGCGGGTGCTGCGCCAGGATGTCGTCGCCAACGTCTGGCCGCTGACGATCTATATTCCAGTAGTGTGCGCGGTGGTGGTAGCCCTGCTGGCGCTGCTGATGGGCGGCAGCCCCCTGCTATGGGCGGTGCTGGCGGGGGCCGTGGTGCTGGCGCTGCTGTGCGGCCTGGCGGGATGGGGCGTTCTGTGGCTACTGAAGCGTTTGACGTTAAAAGCGCTGCCGCTGCGCCTGGCGGTGAACCGTCTGCTGCGCCAGCCGTGGTCGACCCTGAGCCAGCTGGCGGCCTTTTCGCTGTCGTTTATGCTGCTGGCGCTGCTGCTGGTGCTGCGCGGCGATCTGCTTGACCGCTGGCAGCAGCAGCTGCCGCCGGAAAGTCCTAACTATTTCCTGATTAACATTGCGCCGGAGCAGGTGGTACCGGTGAAAACCTTCCTCGTCGAACATCAGACCCGCGCCACCGAGTTCTACCCCATCGTGCGCGCCCGCCTGACGCAAATTAACGGTCAGGTGACGGAGGGCAATAAAGATGAAGCCCTGAACCGGGAGCTTAACCTCACCTGGAGCCGCGAGCGTCCGGATCATAATCCGCTGGTTGCCGGTAGCTGGCCGCCGAAGGCGGGCGAGGTGTCGATTGAAGAGGGGCTGGCGCAGCGTCTGGGCGTCAAGCTCGGCGATAGCGTGACCTTTACCGGGGATACTCAGGACTTTAGCGCGAAGGTGTCCAGCGTGCGTAAAGTCGACTGGGAGAGCCTGCGGCCGAACTTCTTCTTTATCTTCCCGCAGGGGGCGCTCGACGGCCAGCCGCAAAGCTGGCTGACCAGCTTCCGCTGGGATAACGGCAACGGGATGCTCACGCAGCTCAACCGCGAATTCCCCACCGTCAGCCTGCTGGATATCGGCGCGATTTTGCAGCAGATTGGCCAGGTGCTGACCCAGGTAAGCCGCGCGCTTGAGGTGATGGTGATTCTGGTGACCGCCTGCGGCGTTTTGCTGCTGCTGGCGCAGGTACAGGTCGGGATGCGTCAGCGTTATCAGGAGCTGGTGGTCTGGCGCACGCTGGGGGCCGGGAAGTCTCTGCTGCGCACCACGCTGTGGGCGGAGTTCGCGCTGCTGGGCGTGGTGTCCGGCGTCGTGGCGGCGATTGGCGCTGAGGTGGCGCTGGCGCTGCTGCAAAGCAAAATTTTTGACTTCCCGTGGTCTCCGGACTGGCGGCTGTGGGTGATGCTGCCGCTGTGCGGGGCGATACTGCTGTCGCTGTGCGGCGGCTGGCTGGGGCTGCGTCTGCTGAAAGGTAAGGCGCTGTTCCGCCAGTTTAGTCAGGGATAGGGTTAGCTATGTAGCCCGGGTAAGGCGTTATCCGCCACCCGGGGGGTCACTGTATGCGGGAAAGTAGCCCGGGTAAGGCGTCAGCCGCAACCCGGGGGGTTACCCGGTACGGATGCGCGTTGCTATTGCAGATGACCGTGGTTCAGCGCGGTGAGCGGCTCATTAACATCGAAAATTTTGCAGATAACCTCGTTTACGCCGAGAGATTTCAGACGCGCGGTGTGCTTGTTGAGATAAGCGAGCGCGGTTTCTTCATTCGCAAAAAGATAGATCCCGCCCGCCTCCTGATTTTTTTCGCTTTCCGTCCAGACCTTCCAGATAAAACCCGGCTCCTGATTGATGGACTCGGCCAGCTCCACGAGCTGACGGGACATCTCGCTGCCGAAGGGACCGTTAAAGGCAAAGTGCAGCTGCAGTAGTTTTTTCGACATACTTCCTCCATGGATGATGTTTGCGCGGTAATAGACCATTTTAATGACATGGCGATGAAAAGATAACCACAGTTTTTTTAACGGCACAAAATGGTAAGTCACTGATTTTTAACCGCACGAAACATTAAAAACTCAACAACACGCCATACTCGAACGCAGTTAATATTCAACTGGCAAATATAAGGTTGCTTATTAATCAAGGAAAAAGTATGGCACATAAAATAAAAGCGCTGGCGATAACGATCGGCGCAGCCCTGGCGTTAACCTCTTTTGCATCCCAGGCGGAAATTACGCTTTTAAAACAAGATCCACAGGCGGGCGATCCGTTAAGCCGGCTTAATTTCACCGTCGGCGGCAGCATCCGTCCCCAGTTCAACATGATGTCCGGCGACGGAGACAAAGGCTCTTATAAACGTAACGGCTTCGATGGCGGTACCCGTTTCCGCTTCGCCGCCGACTACTATCTGTTCGATGATATTAGCTGGATCAGCTACTACGAGCTGGGCGTCAATATTCCGGCGCTTTTCGACTGGGATAACCACTACGCCGAAGGCGCGAATAACACCAGCCGCCGTATGCTCTATACCGGCCTGAAAAGCGATACCTGGGGGACGTTAACCTACGGTCAGCAGAACAGCGTTTATTACGACGTGGTCGGGGTAAAAACCGATATCTGGGATTACGACATGATAGGCCAGGCGCCGGGTAACGGCATCAACGGCGACTACGATGGCTCCTATCGCTCACGCAATATGCTGAAATATAAGAAAACCGTTGGCGATGTCGATCTTTACGCCTCTTATCTGTTTGAGGACAGCGAATATCTGCCGGGCAACGGCCTGCGCTACAAACGTAAAGGCGGTGGTTCCATCGGCGCCGATTACCACATCATGAAGGATTTGACCTGGGGCGCAGCGTGGAACTATACCCGCGCCGATATGCGTAACCCCTCCAGTTCAGACAGCAAATCATACGACCAGAATATCGTCGGTACCGCGCTAAGCTGGACGCCGGATAACTGGACCTTCTCCTTCGGCGGCGGCTGGTATCAGAACTTCCTGACCACCAAAAAAACCGATGTTCATAACTACTTCGCGGGCGATGCCTGGGGTATTGAGTACTTTGCCGGTTATAAATTCCCGATTGGTCAGTATGCGGTGAAATCTATTCAGCCGTACTTTATGGGCGACCGCCTGCAGTACGTGAACGGCCGCAACTATCAGCGGATTGATAACGGCGTCGGCGTGAGCTTCCAGCTGGATTATGGTTTCCGCGTTGACTATGAACACGTCTTCACGTCGAGCACCGACAACCTGGGCGATATGAACCTGGTGCGTCTGCGCTACGACTTCTAAGCGCTGACACTTCCCCGGTGACGCTGCGCTTACCGGGGCTACAGGTTCATCGCCGTCTGCGGACCCGTAGCCCGGCTAAGGCGTTTACGCCGCAAGCCGGGACAGGAGAGAATGTGATTACTCCGCCAGCCAGGCGGCGACGTCCTGCCAGCTGCCGCGAAAAATAATCTTCTCCGCTTTTTTGCCGAGCTGGTAGCGGTACATCGGATCGTAATACTCGTTCAGCAGGGGAACCAGCCAGCTGAAGTGGGCTTCGGTGCTGGCGGTTCGCTGCTGCTCAAGCAGGGCTTCATCAAGCCGGGCGGTGAGCTGGGCAAAACGCTGTAACCCAAGGCGGCGGCGGATCGCGAACAGACCATGATGCAGATATTCGCTATACGCCTGCCAGCCTTGCTCTTCGCCGTAGGCCGCCAGGAAATCATGATGCATGCGCGCAAAATACTCTTCCCGCAGCCGTTCAAGACGGACAGCGAACGGATCTTCCACCACCGCCAGCGGCGACTGCGCCATGCGAAGGCGCATGCACTCCGGCAGGTGATTGGCGCCAATCATATGCCCCTCATCCTCCAGCACCCAGCGCGTCTGCTGCCCTGACTTTTTGAGCATTGCCACGGCCAGGTGATTTTCAAAGGTTGCCTGCTGATGCTGCTCCTGCAGGGTTCGGCCAAATGAAGAGCCGCGGTGATGGGCGAGCCCTTCGAGATCGATACCGTCCGGTTGAGCGCCGACCAGCTGGGTTTTACCGTTACCGGTACAGCCGCCGATCAGTACGATAGGGCGCTGCACCAGCTCTTCGGTAAGCTGTATCGCCGCCTGGCGCAGCGCTTTGTAGCCGCCGACGATCAGCGGGTAATCCACGCCCGCTTCCTTCAGCCACTGCTGGACGATATGCGAACGCTGGCCGCCGCGAGCGCAGCACAGGTAGCCCTCGGGATAGCGCGCGCAGGCCTCTTTCCAGACGGCGAGGCGGCGGGCGCGAATCTCGCCGTTGACCAGCTGATGGCCCAGCGCGAGGGCGGCGTCCGGCCCCTGACGCTTATAGCAGGTGCCGACGGCGGCGCGCTCGTCATCGTTCATCAGCGGCAGGTTGATCGCCGCGGGCATGGCGCTTTGCCTGAATTCAACCGGGGCGCGTACGTCAATCAGCGGCGTATCGCTGGCGAGAATCTGCCGAATATTCTGTGGTACTAATTCCATCATTTAAACCGTTATGTCATTCAGACGCGTCGCTCGACGCGATAATTCTTCTATTGTACGCGGTGAGCGCCCTGCTGAATTGATTTTTCACGGTGTATCGCTGAATAGCGTCAGGAATGGCTGGATTTAAGCATCCGTGGGGCTGGCAAGTTGGGTAGCCCGGCTAAGGCGCAGCGCGCCGCAAGCCGGGATAAAGGAGAGAGGATTACGCCAGCTGCGCCTGCGCCCAGAAGATACCGCTGGCATATTCCGGCGGCAGCAGCGGCTTCAGCGCTTCCAGCGTCGCGCTCAGGCGGTCGGTATCGCTGTCGGTCAGGTTCAGGTGGCCGACTTTACGACCCGGACGTACCTCTTTGTCGTACCAGTGCAGATGCACCAGCGGCAGCTTCAGCCAGTCATAGTTCAGATCGGTACCGATCAGGTTGATCATCACCGACGGGCTGTTTACCACCGGCGGCGGCAGCGGCAGATCGGTAATCGCCCGCAGATGCAGCTCGAACTGGCTAATGGAGGCGCCGTTTTGCGTCCAGTGGCCGCTGTTGTGCACGCGCGGCGCCAGTTCGTTAATCAGCAGGCCATCAGCGGTGACGAAACACTCCATCGCCATCACGCCAACGTAGCCCAGCTCATGCATGATCGCCGACAGCATCTGCTCCGCCTGCGCCTGCTGGCGGGCATTGGCCTGCGGAAAAGCGACGCTGGCGCGTAAAATACCGTCCTGATGCAGGTTGCGGGTCAGAGGATAGAAGACCGTGCTGCCGTCCCGGGCGCGAGCGCCGACCAGCGACACCTCGCCGGAGAAGTTAATGCCCTGCTCAACGATACACTCGCCGTAGTTATCCTCCGGCAGCTGCGCGGTTTCATTTTCCCGCAAACGCCACTGGCCGCGGCCATCGTAGCCGCCGACGCGGCGCTTAACGATAGCCAGCTCCCCGAGGCGGGCGAATACCGCAGGCCATTCGCTTTTATCCGCCAGAAGCTGCCACGGCGCGGTGGCGAGCGCCAGCTTATCGAACAACTGCTTTTGTGTCAGGCGGTCGGCGATTATCGGGAAAACGTCGCGGTTAACGAAGGCGGAATGACGCGCCAGCTCGCGGGTCAGCGCCGTTTCCGGCCAGCGTTCAATCTCTGCGGTAATCACGCTTTGCTGTACCGGCACCGCTTCCGGGTCGGCTTCCAGACCGACCGGCCAGACCGCGATACCCAGCGGCTCGCCGGCCTGGCGCAGCATCCGGCCGAGCTGGCCGTTGCCGAGAACGCAAACCTGCTTCATGCCGCACCCCGCGGATCCGGGTTATCCAGCACGTCATCGGTTTGCGCCTGACGCCAGGCGCTGAGGCGCTGGTGCAGTTCCGCATCGTGCTGGGCGAGGATCTGCGCCGCCAGCAGGGCGGCGTTGGCGGCCCCGGCTTTGCCGATGGCCAGCGTACCCACCGGGATGCCGCGCGGCATCTGGACGATGGAGTAGAGGCTGTCTACGCCGCTCAGCGCCGCGCTCTGAACCGGCACGCCTAACACCGGCACCAGCGTTTTCGCCGCAATCATGCCCGGCAGGTGCGCCGCGCCGCCGGCACCGGCAATAATCACCTGAAAACCGTTTTCTTCCGCGCCTTCGGCGAAGCTGAACAGTTTATCGGGCGTGCGGTGGGCGGAGACCACTTCGACATGGTACGGAACGTTCAGGGCATCAAGGATTTCTGCGGTAAACTGCATGGTAGCCCAGTCGCTTTTGGACCCCATCACGATGGCGATACGCGCCGAATTATTGCGGGAAGACATGCGTCTTAAAACTCCTGTGGGTGTGTTTCACACTGCTTTAGAGGCCACAGAGAATAGCATGAACTCCCGGCAAGGAAAACGGTTGCGTGCGCATGGCCAGCCGCCTTTGTGTTGTCGGTATTCGATGAAACGCGCCGGTTATGAGCGGGCAAAAAGTAAAACCAGCCCCCGTCCCCGGGTCAGCATAAGAATGCCCATCACCAGCAGGTAGATTTGCACAACGCGCTCATCGTGCGGCCCGGATAAATCGCGGAAAATAAAGAATCAGCCCTTGCCGGGGGCTAGAAAGGAAAATGAATCAGCTCAACGTCTTCTGGCGTCACTTTGACCATAGAGCCCTGGCTATGCCAGGCGCCGAGCACCACGCGATACGCGGATTGACCGTTGGCTTCTAGCGGATGGACGGCAGGACGGTGCGTATGCCCGTGAATCAGCCATTGAACGTGATGTTTTTCCATAACGTCAACGACCGCCTGGGGATTCACATCCATAATTTCCATCGACTTGCTGCTGTTGGCCGCTTTGCTGTCGGCGCGCATTCTGGTGGCGATACGGCGGCGGATAAACAGCGGCAGGGCCAGAAACAGGCGCTGGATCCAGGGATTGTGCACTTTCGCGCGAAACGCCAGATAGCCTGCATCGTCGGTGCAGAGGGTGTCGCCGTGCATAATCAGCACCTTGCGCCCGTAGAGGTCGAGAAGCTTCTCTTCCGGCAGCAGGGTCATCGCGCTTTCGCGGGCAAAGCGCTTGCCGACGAGAAAGTCGCGGTTGCCGTGAAGGAAGTAGCATGGGACGCCGGAATCGGCCAGCGCTTTGAGCGCTGCGGCGATTTGCCGATGCAGCGGGTTAGGATCGTCATCGCCGATCCAGGCTTCAAAGAGATCGCCGAGGATATACAGGGCGTCCGCCCTGCGGGCTTCCCCCTGTAAAAAGCGCAGAAAACCGGCGGTAATCGCCGGTTCTTCCGTTTGCAGATGCAAATCCGCAATAAAAAGTGTCGCCACGAATTATTCGCTAACGGTGACGCTTTTGATCACAACATCTTCTTTCGGCACATCCTGGTGCATGCCGCTGCGGCCGGTGGCGACCGCTTTGATTTTGTCGACCACGTCCATCCCTTCAACGACTTCTGCGAATACGCAGTAGCCCCAACCCTGCAGGCTTTCGCCGGAGAAGTTCAGGAAGTCGTTATCGGCGACGTTGATGAAGAACTGCGCGGTGGCGGAGTGGGGCGCCTGAGTACGGGCCATCGCCAGCGTACCGCGGGTGTTTTTCAGACCGTTGTTCGCTTCGTTCTGAATAGGAGATTTGGTGGTTTTCTGATTCATGCCCGGCTCAAAACCGCCGCCCTGAATCATAAAGCCGTTGATTACACGGTGGAAAATAGTGTTGTCGTAGAAACCTTCACGACAGTAGTCCAGGAAGTTTTTAACTGTTTCCGGCGCTTTGTCGTCAAACGTCTTGATTACGATATCGCCATGATTGGTGTGGAAAGTAACCATTTTTGCATCCTGTTCCGATGATTGTGGTGCCTGCACCCGGAGTCGGGTGAGATATAGGGGGCTGTTATAGCATAACCGCGGGGTTGGATCACCTTGCAATGTGTGCTGCTTCGGGGTTGAATTAAGGTTAGAATACGCGACTTATATCCACACACGTCTACACGGAATCTTCGATGTTAAAAATTTTTAATACACTGACGCGCCAAAAAGAAGAATTTAAACCTATCCATGCCGGGGAAGTTGGCATGTACGTGTGTGGTATTACCGTTTATGACCTCTGTCACATCGGCCATGGCCGTACCTTCGTCTCATTCGATGTGGTCGCGCGCTACCTGCGTTTCCTGGGCTACAAGCTAAAGTACGTGCGCAATATCACCGATATCGACGACAAAATCATTAAGCGTGCTAATGAAAACGGCGAAAGCTTTGTTGCGCTGGTGGATCGCATGATTGCCGAGATGCACAAAGACTTCGACGCGCTGAATATCCTGCGCCCGGATATGGAGCCGCGGGCCACCCACCATATCGCGGAAATCATTGAGATTACCGAGCAGCTGATCGCCAAAGGCCACGCGTATGTCGCCGACAACGGCGACGTCATGTTCGATGTGCCGACCGACCCGAACTACGGTCAGCTGTCGCGTCAGGATCTCGATCAGCTGCAGGCCGGCGCGCGGGTTGATGTCGTTGACGTCAAGCATAACCCGATGGACTTTGTGCTGTGGAAGATGTCGAAAGAGGGCGAGCCAAGCTGGCCGTCGCCGTGGGGCGCGGGCCGTCCAGGCTGGCACATTGAGTGTTCAGCGATGAACTGCAAACAGCTGGGCAACCATTTTGATATTCACGGCGGCGGTTCGGATCTGATGTTCCCGCACCATGAAAACGAAATCGCCCAGTCCACCTGCGCCCACGACGGCGAGTACGTCAATTACTGGATGCACTCCGGGATGGTGATGGTTGACCGCGAGAAGATGTCAAAATCGCTGGGCAACTTCTTTACCGTGCGCGACGTGCTGAAGTTCTACGACGCGGAAACTATTCGCTACTTCCTGATGTCCGGCCACTATCGCAGCCAGCTGAACTACAGCGAAGAGAACTTAAAGCAGGCGCGTTCCGCGCTGGAGCGTCTGTATACCGCGCTGCGCGGAACCGACAAAACCGCAGAGCCGGCCGGCGGCGAGGCGTTTGAGGCGCGCTTTATCGAAGCGATGGATGACGATTTTAATACTCCGGAAGCCTATTCCGTGCTGTTCGATATGGCGCGTGAGGTTAACCGCCTGAAAACCGAAGATGCCGCCGCGGCCAACGCGATGGCCGCGCATATGCGCAAGCTCTCTTCGGTACTGGGGCTGCTGGAACAGGAGCCGGATGCCTTCCTGCAGAGCGGCGCGCAGGCGGACGACGGGGAAGTGGCGGCAATTGAGTCGTTGATCCAGCAGCGTCTGGACGCCCGTAAAGCGAAAGACTGGGCGGCGGCGGATGCCGCGCGTGACCGTCTCAACGAGATGGGCATCGTGCTGGAAGATGGCCCGCAGGGCACCACCTGGCGCCGTAAGTAGTCTCATTCTCTCTTTTTAGCCGGGGCCATCCCCGGCATTTTTTTGCCCTGACTCAGGCTAAGAAACGAAGCGCGGTCCTGATTTCGCCTGCGTTCGTTCCCGGCCAGCGGCTGCAGCGTTCGTCGGGGAGAAGAGGTATCAGGCGGAAGTGCAGGTTGCCGGAGGCAGCCAGGGGAGCGGCTGTGCTACACAGGACGTGATATCGGAAGATGGCGGCGCTGACTGAAGTGCAGAAAAACGAGAGATCATCTGTCGGGGTGGGGGGACAGGCGCCGGCTGCGGCGCCTGAACGTGTTACTCGGTAACGGTAACGCTCTGACCTTCAAAGCTGACCGTCTGACCGGCGACGATTTTACAGCGTTTACGGGTTTCCACCGCACCGTCGACTTTGACCAGACCGTCGGCGATAGCGATTTTAGCCTGCGCGCCGCTTTCGCTCCAGCCTTCCAGCTTCAGCAGATCGCACAGTTCAACGTGCGGGTGTTTGCCTAAAGAAAAATTCGCCATCTCAGGCCTCCTGAATATCGTGATACTCTTCACACGCCTGCAGCGTGTTCTGAATGAGGGTGGCTACGGTCATCGGGCCGACGCCGCCGGGAACTGGCGTAATGTACGATGCGCGCGCGGCGGCATCTTCATAGACCACATCGCCGACCACTTTGCCGCTTTCCAGGCGGTTAATGCCGACATCGATCACGATCGCGCCTTCTTTAATCCATTCGCCCGGAATAAAGCCCGGTTTACCGACAGCCACGATCAGCAGGTCGGCATTTTCGACGTGATGACGCAGGTTTTTGGTAAAACGGTGGGTGACGGTGGTGGTGCAGCCTGCCAGCAGCAGCTCCATGCTCATCGGGCGTCCGACAATATTGGAGGCGCCAATGACCACCGCGTTCAGGCCGTAGGTATCAATGTTGTAACGCTCAAGCAGCGTGACGATCCCACGCGGCGTGCACGGACGCAGACGCGGCGCGCGCTGGCACAGACGGCCCACGTTATACGGGTGGAAACCGTCAACGTCTTTGTCCGGCGAAATGCGCTCCAGCACTTTGACATTATCAATGCCGGCGGGCAGCGGCAGCTGGACCAGAATGCCGTCGATGGCGCTATCCGCATTCAGGGTGTCGATAAGTTCCAGCAGCTCCGCTTCGCTGGTGGTTTCCGGGAGATCGTACGAGCGGGAGACGAAGCCTACCTCTTCACACGCTTTGCGCTTGCTGCCGACATAAATCTGCGATGCCGGGTTGCTGCCGACCAGCACGACGGCTAACCCTGGAGCACGAAATCCGGCCGCAACGCGCGCCTTCACTTTTTCCGCAACCTCAGAGCGTACCTGCTGCGCAATCGTTTTACCGTCAATAATTTTTGCTGCCATCAGAGAGAGGATTCCATCTGTATCTTTACGAAAGGGGGATGGCGATATTTTGTCAGAAGCCAGCCCCGCTGTCAGTCTTCGTTTAAGATTTTATCTTTCTTTGGCGTTGCAGAGGCTGAAAAACGGGCCTGACCGCGCTGCGAATGGCGCAAAAAGGATCCCGGGAGTCGAAGAAAGGTTAACGTGCAGAAACATAAGGTTGGATAAACTTTATACTGCTTTTGCGGCATAAGCCGCCAGCCTGCACAGGCAAGCGCAGTTTCGCGGCAAAATACATTGACTCATCAGGCGTGGACCGTATAATTCCGGCGATTGCACATCATGAAGCTCGCTTCTCAATGCGCCCTTAGCTCAGCTGGATAGAGCAACGGCCTTCTAAGCCGTAGGTCACAGGTTCGAACCCTGTAGGGCGTACCATTTAAAATCAATAAGTTATTAACTTCCTCCTCTCGCTGATGTTTTCTCATGGAACACATTTGGGACATCTTCTGCAAAAATCGAGTCAATTTGCCTTGCGTGTTCCGTTAAATGGTTAGGCGCCAGCTGGGCATAACGGCGTACCATTTCGATGCTTTCCCGGTAGATCAAAAAAACACAATAGTCTGGCAAGAGATCAATATGTAGATAATACGAACACAGAATGTGTATATCTATGTAAGATCATTATATTCAATTGGTTAAAAAGGTGTTGATAATTAATATCATTAAAAAAATATAAAAACTTTATACAATTCTAACTAAAACGATAAAAACAACAAAAAATATTACTAACCAGTGCAATAAGGGGAAGCGAAGTGGATGACGTTCCCTGGCGCCAACGCTTTGATACACTAAATCATTGCTTAATAAAAAGGGGGCGTTATCTTTTCAAAGAAACTACCTGGCGGGTCAACATGATGAGGTAAAAAATGTATACACCTGATGCAATGAAGCTATCAGATAAAAAGCATATTTTTGATTTTATTGACACTTATAGCTTTGGATTAGTCGTTTCACCCACCCTCAACGCCAGCCATTTTCCTTTTATCCTCGATCGTAGTTCTTCATCGCAGGGAATTCTTCTTTCCCATATGGCCCGTGCGAATCCTCTATGGAAAGACTTTGACGGAAAGAGGGTTCTCGCCATATTTCAAGGGCCCCATAGTTACGTTTCTCCAACCTGGTATCAAACTTCTCCCGCGGTGCCAACATGGAACTATACCGCCATTCACTGTTATGGCACGGTAAGCCTTGTACCCGTCAATGAATTGCGCACGGTGATGGATGCGTTAGTTCATAAACATGAACCAACCCTTCAGGCGCAGAAAGACGTTATGCCAAAGGCATTTATCGAAGAAAAATTAAAAAATATTATTGGATTCAAAATTGAAATTGAGGAGTTTCAGGCCAAAGAAAAGCTGGGGCAGCATCGTTCTCAGGCCGATCAGCGAGGAACGCTGCAGGGGTTAATCAACAGCCAATCTTCAGAGTCCGTTGCGCTGGCTGACTATATGCTTAAGGTGAAGAAAGGTACTGGCGTTTAAAAGCGATACTTCGCTCTATTATTTATGTTGGAGGAAAATACTTACACCTTACGTAATGTATTGAATCAACCATCCCGGAAAAACGTACTCGCGAGCGGCTTGTCGGAAGGATAATGAAATTGAATTTGAGCGCCGCGTTTATCAGAAGAAAGCATAGGGAAACGCCGTTTAAATCAGGGGTGAGTTCGGTTAAACCCGGCGACTTACGCCGCCGGGAACGCCATTACTTCATTGCTCCCTCAAGGATAAGTTTGTCATTTTCTCCGCTGGTAATGCTCTGCTGATGAAGGCTGTCAGCGAGCGTCACGTCATTGACGGCGAAAAAAGCCCAGGCCTGCGGCGTATTGGCGAACGTCACCTCATCAAACTGACTGTCGTGCAGGAAGGAGATACTGGTCGCTTTGGTATTACGGAAGCTGACGTTGGAAAAACGCAGATTCTGGTGATAGGCATCGCGAGAATAGGTCAGCCCAAATGATTCTGCCATTTCGGCTACCGTCATGCCGTCAATCAGGATGCTGTGCTTAGCCGAAGTACCATCGACGGTGACGTCCTGCACCTGAACGTCGCGGAACTGAGCGGGCTCGTCGGCAGGGGTCGTATCATTCACGTCGGCGCTGTATTTGATAGTAAAAACGAACGGCTCTTTGGCGATATCTTTCATCGCATTATGACGGAACAACACATCCCGCACCCCACCGCCATAGTAGGGGCGGCTTTTCATGCGCAGGCCGACATCGGTCATATACATGACGTTATCCTCGGCGCGGACGTTTTCGATCCACGCGCCGGTGTGGCTACCGGTCACCACGGCGCCGTGGCCTTTGCGGAAATAGTTATTAAAGATCCACGCCCCGCTTTGCGGCTGTTGATGAAACGTTTTCGCGCCTTTACCAAACCCGGCGGCGAAATTGACGCAATCATCTCCGGTATCGAAGAAGTTGTTGAAAACCAGCGCATTCTGGCTATTGCCGAACTCGACGCCGTCGGCGTTATTGCCGTCAAAGGTCTGGTGGACCAGGCCATTGAGGGTGATATTTTTTGACTCCAGCACCATCACGCCGTGAAAGGCGGGGTTGCGGATCGTCAGCCCGGCAAGATAGAGGTTCTGCACGCCGCGCAGGGTCATCAGGCTGGAGCGGCGATTTTTATAGGCGCTATTGCTTTCGATGCCTTCCGCAATAGCCGCTTCGGTCTGATGCTTTGCCAGAATGCCGTCCGCGCTGACTTTTGCCGCATTGCTGGCCCGGTATTGCGGCAGCGCGTTCCCCATTTCGTCGATGATGGTGGCCTCGCCGCCGCTTTTGACGCCCCGGGTCCAGCCGTTGCCGTCAATCGTGCCTTGACCGACGATGCGAATATTGCGAAACGTCCCGGCCGGAGACTCGCCCTTATCGTCCGCTTCCAGCACGTTAATTAATGACGGCGGGCGGCGGGGCTGCGGATGGTCGCTGTAGGGATAGAGGTAATAGCCTTTTTCCAGCGGGTACTGGGCCGGATCGTCTGAACCCAGCAGAGTGGCGCCAGCGGCAATCTCCAGGGTCATATCGCTGTGCAGGAACAGCGCGCCGGTTTTGAATTCGCCGTCGGAAATCACCACCTTACAGCCCTGAGGATAGTGCGCGACGGTGCAGCTATCGATCGCCTGCTGCAGCGCCTGGGTATTCAGCGTGGTGCCGTCACCCTTCGCGCCGAACGTGCTGGCTTCGATGATGTGCGGCGTTTTGCTGGTCCGCGCTTTAATCACCGCGCTATCCGGCGACTCTTTGCCATTGGCGTAGACCGCGCGCACCGTAAATGCGTATTCCGTATCCGGCTCCAGGTGGGTGACCGTAAAGGTACGCAAGTCGATTGGCTGCTGCCAGCCGTCGCTGGCGACCCGCTGATAGAAGTTATCAATATAGGGTTTGGCCGGTGAAAAATGGTTTTGATTTTCGCGCGCCAGACCCAGCCGCTCGCCCTGACGGTAAATCGCGTAGTCCACCACCTGCTGCGTCTCTGATTCCGGTTTTTCCCAAACCAGCACCAGGCTATTTTCATCGGCAGAAAGCGCGGGAACGAAGACATTCTGCGGCGCGGAGGCGGGCGCATCCTGCTGATTGTCGCGGGGGCCGCCGCTGTCATTACAGCCGCCCGCGAGGCCAGCCAGCGCGATAGCCAGCGCCAGCATACTGCGTGAAGGTCCAAAGGTATTGCGCATAAATTTCCCTTAATGTCATATCGCCTGTAAAAAACAAAATACAAATTCATTTAAAATAAAATGACATTTTATATTTATGGCAAAAAATAAACGCGAGTCAGTTCAATCTTTCAGCAGGTGAAAAATAAAGCGTTGTTGGATAAGAAAAGGCGGCCAGGGCGTTAACCTCCGGCCCGCTTTCTCTTTACGGCGCGGAATATTGAATACGATAGCCATGCGAGGTCGGTACGATATGCGCAAATCCCGACCCGCCAAGGTGCATACCGGCAATCAGCAGGTTTTCGCTGACGGCCTGGGCGAGGATCGCTTCCCGCGTCGCTCTGGCCTGCGCGGGATCGCAATCAAAAGCAACGGCGGCGGCGGGTCGGGCGGTCTGAATATGCGGAAAATGGACGATGTCGCCCCAAATCAGCAGGCTTTGCGCCGCGGCGTCGATGCGAAACCCGCTATGGCCCGGCGTGTGCCCGGGTAGCCATAGCGGGCGGATACCCGCGACGGCCTCGCGCTCATCCAGAAAACCGAGGCTGCGGGAATAGGCGTCCAGGGCGCGGCGGGCGAGCGTGAAGTTGCGCTGCCCCCGCGCATTGGCCCGGTTTAGCATGGCGTCGTCCTGCCAGTACTCGGCTTCCAGAGGGTGCAGATAAAGACGGGCGTGGCGATAGCGCGGCGCGCCGTTGGCATCCAGCAGGCCGCCGATATGATCCGGGTGAGCGTGAGTCAGCAGGACAGTATCCACGTCGTCTGGCGCACTCCCCGCCGCTCGCAGACTGGTTTCCAGCACGCCGCTTCCCGTACCCGCGTCGACCAGAATCGTCCTTCCCCGACCGCGAATAAGATAGCCACTAATGTCGATATTGCCGGGGTCAATGACGCCCGCGCTGCGCTGAATGTCTGCGGCATCGTCGATATTAATACCCGACAGCAGCGCCAGGCCAGCGGCCATGCTGCCGTCGCTGAGGGGCGTCACCTGAAAATCGCCAATCTGGCGGGAGAGAAAAGCGGGTTTGTGCATATCAACCTCTTAGCGTGATGGGGGCTGTATTTCAGTCGGGCTTTGCAACTGACCGGCCATGGGCTCATACATCGAGACGTTTTCCCGTCCCGCCAGCAGCATGCCTTCCCGGCGCGGCAGAACGTACGCCACGCGCTGCGGCGGGTTGTTATCCAGCCCGGCGGCCGAAAGGTTTGTCGGCGGATATCCCAGTTCCGACTCAACGACGTCCAGCGGCTCGGGGCTCAGTAGCAAAACATCCCCCTCAGCGACGGCGGGAAAGACGCCGCCGTAGCGATACAGGTTTCGCCGCCAGTCGCGAATATGCGCCTGCCAGCGGGAAAAGCTGCCGCCGCCTTTCTGGCGATACGCTTCACTGGCGAGCGTATCGCCATGCTCGATGGTATGAATAGCAAGATAGACCGGGCAGCCGGAGGAGAGCGCCCTGAAGCGCTGCGAGGCGCGGAATCCGCTGACGGACACCAGCGCAGGCAGCTTGTCCTCGCTGTAAAACCTGTTCCAGCCGGCTTCGCTTTGCGGGTCGGCGTAGCTGCACTCAACGATATATAACATGGGCTGACCTCTGCATGATGGAATGATGTTATTGACGTTTGATCATGCTACGTTGGGCATTAAGCGCTATAAAACGATATTATTTCACCACTCAATGACATTTCATCATTGATAAACCTTCAGCAGAGGCGGCGTTCGTGCGAAAAAAACTCCCCAGCAGTACCTCGCTGCAGGCCTTTGAGGCTGCCGCCAGGCACGGTAACTTTGCCCGCGCGGCGGAAGAGCTGTCGCTTACCGAAGGCGCGATCAGCCGGCAAATCGCCCGCCTGGAATCGCTGTTAAACTGCAAGCTGTTTGAGCGGACTGGGAGCCGGGTGCGGCTGAACCCCAACGGCGCGCGCTATGCGCACCATGTCCGCGAGACGCTGGAGCGTCTTGAGCGAGATACGCAGTATCTGATGGGGGCTGCGGACGGCAGCCGAAGCCTGGAAATCGCCGCGCCGCCGACCTTTGCCAGCCGCTGGCTCATTCCCCGACTGGGGGATTTTCAGCGCCGGAATCTGGATATCACGCTGAATATCGCGGTCAGAACCGACCCGTTTATCCTCACCGGCAGCGGTTTTGACGCGGCGGTTCATTTCGAGCATCCCGCATGGGCAGGAATGCGCTTGCGGTTTCTGTTTGAAGAGAGACTGGTGCCGGTATGCCACGCCGGGCTACTTACGGCAGAAGATCTCGCCAGCCAGCTGAACGCGCTGCCGCGTATTCATCGACGGCAGAATCCTGACGCCTGGCAGCGCTATGCTGAAGAGTGCGGGATTGCGCTGGATAATCCGGCGCAGGGCGTGCGCTACGATCTGCATGAGATGGCGATAGCCGCCGCGCTGGCCGGGCAGGGCGTTGCGCTGGTACCGCACGTGTACGTTGAAAAAGCGCTCGAAAACGGGACGCTGGTTGCGCCCTGGCCGCAGGCCCGCAGCCTGAGCAAGCGCTTTTGCCTGGTGAAGCCGCTGGAAAACGGCGTCAACGAATCGGCGCTACAGGCGTTTGAACAGTGGTTATTGGCGCAATAAGGCCCGGTCGCGGGCCGTAGACGCGTTAAGCGCAGCCTCAGGCGTGGGATAAAAGCGGGAACATCAGCTTATTCTCTTTGAAGATATTTTCTTTTTGTCCGTAGATAAACAGAATATCTTCGCCTTCGATTTTTTCATACTCGCCGGTCCGATTCTCTTTGGGGGTAAAGCCGAGGATAGCCTGGTACGTATTTTCATCGGCGAGCTCGTTAATAATGGCCGACAGGGAACGTCCGCTGTCGCAGAAAATATCAAAACAGATCAGCGCCGGACCGTTTTGCATCGCAATCGCGATGGCCTGGTTTTTGTCGGAATAATAGACGAAGTGCTTCATAAAGGCGGAGCAGTAGAACATCAATAAACCGAAGTTATCCTCTACCCGCAGCTGTGAAAACGGATTCGATTTTTGATAGTACCGCTGTAATCGCGCAACCTCTTCCGGCTGGTCCATATCGAGCTTGCGGAAGTCGCCCGCTGCCGGTACCACCGGCATAATATATTGATATTCGGCGGTGCGCTCGAAGCCAAATTTCGGATAAAAATCAACGGTTGTCGGGTTAGCAAACAGGAAAAAGGCGTCGGCCTTATCCTGCCAGTCCGTCAGAATCTCCCTGACGAGCTGCCCGGCCAGGCCCTTATCACGATGATCGATATCGGTCATCACGGTGCCGATTTGAATATAGCGGCGGGGTTCGCCCTGCCAGATCAGATCGATAATATTGGCGGAGGCGTTAGCAATCACTTTATTGTTGCTCACCAGGGCGTAGGGAATATAGGCGTCGGTCCAGTACCCTTTGCGGTACCACTCTTTAAAGGAGAGATCGAAGGTTTTAATCGCCAGGTCAATGAAGCTATTTCTTAACACGTCATTGTGCACAATTTGCTTATCTAATTTGTAGTTCATCGTCGACATTCCTTACGCTGCGGGTGAGGCACTGTTTTCGGCCATCTGTTCGGCGGTCCGATCTCTGTCGGGCGAGCTAAAAATAGCATATCCCCACGGATGGGCGACGATTGTCGCGCCTAAGCTTTGCTCAGGTCACACATTCGGGGAAAATAGGGCTAAAAATGGCGCACTTTTGTCGCCCAGGGAACATCGCCCTCAGGCAAAAGACGCCTTTAGCAAATGAAAGTTTGCCAGTCATCAAAAACGAAGAGGAATATATTGCGTTCATGGTCATGACCCCTATCATTAATAGGTAGGGTAAATGTGGTATCATCGCGCCTTTCCCTTTTCGTCCTGGGGCTCTTTTTTATGCAACAACCTGTTGTTCGCGTTGGAGAATGGCTGGTTACTCCCTCTGTTAACCAAATTAGCCGCAAGGGGCGTCAGCTAACTCTCGAACCGCGCTTAATCGATCTTCTGGTTTTCTTTGCCCGTCATCCCGGCGAAGTACTCAGTCGGGATGAGCTCATCGATAATGTCTGGACCCGCAACGTTGTCACCAGTCACGTCGTCACGCAAAGCGTTTCCGAGCTACGTAAGTCGCTGAAAGATGGCGACGATGGCAGCCTTGAATATATCGCTACCGTACCCAAACGCGGCTATAAGCTGACGGTGCCGGTGATCTGGTGTACCGAAGAGGGGGAGGAGCCGACGCCGGTTATCCCCGCAGAAACGCAGACGGTCGGGTTTGACGCGCCGTTGACCTCCCCGCAGCCCGATGCGGCTGCGCCAGACAGCACAGCGGTGGCGAAGCCGGAAAAACGCAAGCGGCTGAGCACGTTTATCGTCTGGGGTCTGTTCCTGCTGGCCCTCGCGAGCTGCGTGGCGCTGGTGGCCCTGTCAACCCTGCAGTCGCGCCCGCCGGTCACGAAAACCCGGCTGCTGCTTAACCCGCGTGATGTCGATATTCACCTGCTCAGCGGCAACACCTGCAACAACTGGTCATCGCAGCACTCCTATGCCATCGGGCTGGGGAGCCTGATTACCACCTCGCTGAACACCTTCTCCACCTTTATGGTGCACGACAAAACCAACTACAACATCAATGAGCCTAGCAGTTCCGGTAAAACCCTGACCATTGAGTTCGTCAACCAGCGGCACTATCGCGCACAGCAGTGCTTCATGTCGGTGAAGGTGGTGGATAACGCCGACGGCTCGACCATGATGGATAAGCGTTACTTTGTCACCAGCGACAATCAGCTTTCGATTCAGAACGACCTGCTGAGCAGCCTCTCTGAGGCGCTGAAGCAGCCGTGGCCGGCGCGGATGCAGGAGATGTTAAAGCAGTATCAGCCGTCGCAAAGTATCGCGCTTACCCATTTCTATCAGGCGCATCAGCTATTAATGAACGGAGACGTTGATTCGCTGGGCAAAGCCAGTAGCCTGCTTGCCGACGTGAATAAGCAGTCGCCGGACTTTACCTATGCGTGGGCGGAAAAGGCGCTGGTTGACGTATTGCGCCATTCTCAGCAGCCGCTGGATGAGAAACAGCTCGCCGATCTGTACAGCGAAATAACCCGGGTGGGTAATATGCCGGGGATTAAAGATATGGCAATATTTTATCAGATTAAAACGGTGGATATGCTGGGCAAAGGAAAAGTGGATGAAGCCTATGACGCGATTAATGCCGGGATTGATCTGGAAATGTCGTGGATGAATTACGTGCTGCTGGGCAAAGTCTACGAAATGAAAGGGCAGAACCGGGAAGCTGCCGATGCCTACCTGACGGCGTTTAATTTACGCCCGGGTGAGAATACATTTTACTGGATTGAAAACGCCGTATTCCAGACCTCCGTGACCCGCGTGGTTCCGTATCTCGATAACTTCCTCGCTTCAGAATAAGTAAACCCTCATCATGGTCATGGTTTTGGCCGTGGTGAGGTTAAAATTATGTTTCTCATGAGCCACCGGGTTGTTATTTTTTATAACCTCTCCGGTTCCGCATGTAACACTTTTTCAACATGAAGTTGACCTCATAACCCAATGAAAAACATCTAAATTTACCTTTTCCTGATATCAACATGTCATCCTGATATGTTGCGCGAAAAAGGTCAAAATATCATTTGTCTGATGTTTGCAGTTATTTCACTTTATCTTTAGGACTTATCTCGTACTAATCCGTAATCTTGTTGGCAGTTGGTCGGGTCAATAAAAGGTTCATCATCATGATCTGTACCTCCCAAATAAACTTAGGAGAAAAGCAAACATGAGTTCTGCCAAGAAGATCGGGCTATTTGCCTGTACCGGCGTAGTCGCCGGTAATATGATGGGGAGCGGTATTGCATTATTACCTGCAAACCTCGCTAGCATCGGTGGTATTGCCATCTGGGGTTGGGTGATTTCTATTATTGGCGCGATGTCTCTGGCTTATGTTTATGCCCGGCTGGCGACCAAGAATCCGCAGCAGGGTGGCCCAATTGCCTACGCCGGTGAAATATCCCCAGCGTTCGGTTTCCAGACCGGCGTGCTTTATTATCACGCCAACTGGATCGGTAACCTGGCAATCGGTATTACCGCCGTCTCTTATTTATCAACATTCTTCCCAATTTTAAATAACCCGGTGCCGGCAGGTATTGCCTGTATCGCCATCGTATGGATATTCACCTTCGTGAATATGCTCGGCGGGACCTGGGTGAGCCGCCTGACAACAATTGGCCTGGTACTGGTACTTATTCCGGTGGTCATGACCGCGGTGGTCGGCTGGCACTGGTTTGATGCCGCAACCTATCAGGCAAACTGGAACACCTCCAGCACCACTGACAGCCACGCGGTAATCAAAAGTATCCTGCTCTGCCTGTGGGCCTTTGTCGGGGTAGAATCTGCCGCCGTGAGTACCGGGATGGTGAAAAACCCGAAACGCACCGTGCCGCTGGCCACCATGCTGGGCACCGCGATGGCCGGTATCGTCTACATCGCCGCGACCCAGGTGATTGCGGGTATGTATCCTGCCTCTCAGATGGCCGCATCCGGTGCGCCGTTTGCAGTGAGCGCCTCCACCATTCTCGGCGGCTGGGCTGCGCCGATGGTTTCCGCCTTCACCGCCTTTGCCTGCCTGACTTCGCTGGGCTCGTGGATGATGCTGGTGGGTCAGGCCGGCGTACGTGCCGCCAATGACGGTAACTTCCCGAAAGTGTATGGCGAACTCGACAGCAACGGTATTCCGAAAAAAGGCCTGCTGCTGGCCGCGGTGAAAATGACCGCGCTGATGGTGCTGATTACCCTGATGAACTCTACCGGCGGCAAAGCGTCTGACCTGTTCGGTGAGCTGACCGGTATCGCGGTACTGCTGACCATGCTGCCTTACTTCTACTCCTGCGTTGACCTGATTCGCTTCGAAGGCATCAATGTACGCAACTTCGTCAGCCTGATTTGCTCCGTACTCGGCTGCGCGTTCTGCTTCATCGCCCTGATGGGGGCAAGCTCCTTCGAACTGGCCGGTACCTTTATCGTCAGCCTGATTATCCTGATGTTCTACGGTCGCAAAATGCACCAGCGCCAGAACAACGACAACTCCGCTGATAGCAGCACCGCCAGCGCGCATTAATCAGCAACCCTATTCCTGAGGCTCCTTCCATCACCTGTCACGACGTGGCGGGAGGGGCTTTCTTTATCTGGAGATTTGACTATGAACGTTATCGCAATCATGAATCACATGGGTGTCTACTTCAAAGAAGAACCCATCCGTGAACTGCATCGCGCCCTCGAACGCCTGGACTTCCGTATTGTCTACCCGAACGACCGTGAAGACTTATTAAAACTTATCGAAAACAATGCGCGTCTGTGCGGCGTGATCTTCGACTGGGATAAATATAATCTCGAACTGTGCGAAGACATCAGCAAAATGAACGAATACATGCCGCTGTACGCCTTTGCGAACACTTACTCAACGCTGGACGTGAGCCTCAACGATCTGCGGATGCAGGTTCGCTTCTTCGAATATGCGCTGGGCGCAGCGGAAGACATTGCCAACAAAATCAAACAGAATACCGACGAGTATATCGACACCATTCTGCCGCCGCTGACCAAAGCGCTGTTTAAATACGTGCGTGAAGGCAAATACACCTTCTGTACCCCAGGCCATATGGGCGGTACCGCGTTCCAGAAAAGCCCAGTCGGCAGCATCTTCTACGATTTCTTTGGTTCCAATACCATGAAATCCGATATCTCGATTTCGGTTTCTGAACTCGGTTCTCTGCTGGACCACAGCGGCCCGCACAAAGAAGCGGAAGAGTACATCGCCCGCGTCTTCAACGCGGAACGCAGCTACATGGTGACCAACGGGACCTCTACCGCCAACAAAATTGTCGGCATGTATTCCGCCCCGGCCGGTAGCACCGTGCTGATTGACCGTAACTGCCATAAATCGCTGACCCATCTGATGATGATGAGCGACATTACGCCAATCTACTTCCGCCCGACCCGCAACGCCTACGGTATCCTCGGCGGTATCCCGCAGAGCGAATTCCAGCATGCGACCATCGCGAAGCGCGTGAAAGAAACCCCGAACGCGACCTGGCCGGTGCACGCGGTTATCACCAACTCCACCTATGACGGTCTGCTGTACAACACGGACTACATCAAGAAAACCCTGGATGTGAAATCCATCCACTTTGACTCCGCGTGGGTGCCTTACACCAACTTCTCGCCGATTTATGAAGGCAAATGCGGGATGAGCGGCGGCCGCGTCGAAGGGAAAGTGATTTACGAAACCCAGTCCACGCACAAACTGCTGGCGGCGTTCTCTCAGGCCTCGATGATTCACGTTAAAGGCGACGTGAACGAAGAGACCTTTAACGAAGCCTACATGATGCACACCACCACTTCTCCGCACTACGGCGTGGTGGCCTCGACGGAAACCGCGGCGGCGATGATGAAAGGCAACGCCGGTAAGCGCCTGATTGACGGCTCTATCGAACGTTCAATCAAGTTCCGTAAAGAGATCAAACGTCTGAAAGGCGAGTCCGACGGCTGGTTCTTCGACGTCTGGCAGCCGGAACATATCGATGGCGCTGAATGCTGGCCGCTGCGCTCCGACAGCGCGTGGCACGGCTTCAAAAACATCGATAACGAGCACATGTATCTCGACCCGATTAAAGTCACGCTGCTGACTCCGGGGATGAAGAAAGACGGCACCATGGATGAGTTCGGTATTCCGGCGAGCATCGTGGCGAAGTATCTCGACGAGCACGGTATCGTGGTCGAAAAAACCGGTCCGTACAACCTGCTGTTCCTGTTCAGTATCGGTATCGACAAAACCAAAGCGCTGAGCCTGCTGCGTGCGCTGACCGATTTCAAACGCGCGTTCGACCTGAACCTGCGGGTGAAAAACATGCTGCCGTCGCTGTATCGTGAAGATCCGGAATTCTACGAAAACATGCGCGTTCAGGAACTGGCGCAGAACATTCATAAACTGATTGAGCACCACAACCTGCCGGATCTGATGTTCCGCGCGTTCGAAGTGCTGCCGACCATGATGATCACGCCGTACGCCGCGTTCCAGAAAGAGCTGCACGGTCAGACCGAAGAGGTGTATCTCGAAGAGATGGTGGGCCGCGTCAACGCCAATATGATCCTGCCGTATCCTCCGGGAGTGCCGCTGGTGATGCCGGGTGAAATGATCACCGAAGAGAGCCGTCCGGTGCTGGAGTTCCTGCAGATGCTGTGCGAAATCGGCGCCCACTATCCGGGCTTCGAAACCGATATCCACGGCGCCTATCGTCAGGCGGATGGTCGTTACACCGTTAAAGTGCTGAAAGAAGAAAATAACAAATAATCGATGCACAACAGGGAAGTGGCTTGCCACTTCCCTTTTTCACGCTGCAAGGAGAACACATGAAAACACCCTCACAGCCGCGCGCGATTTATTACATCGTTGCGATCCAAATCTGGGAATATTTCAGCTTTTACGGCATGCGTGCCTTACTCATCCTCTACCTCACCCATCAGCTCGGCTTTGATGACAGCCACGCTATCAGCCTGTTCAGCGCTTACGCTTCCCTCGTGTACGTCACTCCTATTCTCGGCGGCTGGCTTGCCGACCGCCTGCTCGGCAACCGCACGGCGGTGATTGCCGGCGCGCTGTTAATGACGCTTGGCCACGTGGTGCTGGGCGTGGAATCCGATTCCACCTGGAGCCTGTACCTCGCGCTGGCGATCATTATCTGCGGCTACGGCTTGTTCAAATCCAACATCAGCTGCCTGCTGGGCGAGCTCTACGCCGTTGACGACCCTCGCCGCGACGGCGGTTTTTCGCTGCTGTACGCCGCCGGTAACGTCGGCTCCATCGCCGCGCCTATCGCCTGCGGGCTGGCGGCGCAGTGGTACGGCTGGCATATCGGCTTTGCGCTGGCGGGAATCGGCATGTTTGTCGGCCTGATGATTTTCCTCAGCGGTAGCCGCTACTTCCGCCACGCGCGCGGCGTCGATAAACAGGCGCTGCGGGCGGTAAAGTTTGTGCTGCCGACCTGGGGCTGGCTGGTGGTGATGCTCTGCGTTGCGCCGGTGTTTTTCACGCTGCTGCTGGAGAATAACTGGTCCGGCTATCTGCTGGCGATCGTGTGCGTGTTCGCCGCCCAGATGGTGGCGCGCATTATGGTCAAATCGCCGGAGCATCGCCGCGCGCTGTGGCAAATCGTTCTGCTGATGCTGACCGGGACTCTGTTCTGGGTTCTGGCGCAGCAGGGCGGGAGTTCAATCAGCCTGTTCATTGACCACTTTGTTAACCGTCGCCTGCTGAATATTGAGGTGCCGACCGCGCTGTTCCAGTCGGTTAACGCCGTGGCGGTGATGGCGGCGGGCGTCGTGCTGGCGTGGCTGATGCGGCCGGAAGGCGCGACCCGCTCGGCGCTGCGCGTGTGGCTGAAGTTCGCCTTTGGCCTGGTGCTGATGGGCTGCGGCTTTATGCTGCTGGCGCTTAACGCGCGCCACGGCGCGGCGGAAGGGCAGGCATCAATGGGCATGATGGTGGCCGGCCTGGCGCTGATGGGCTTTGCCGAACTGTTTATCGACCCGGTAGCGATGGCGCAGATCACCCGCCTCAATATGCCCGGCGTCACCGGGGTACTGACCGGGATTTATATGCTGGCGACCGGCGCGGTAGCCAACTGGCTGGCGGGAGTGGTGGCGCAGCAGACCACCGAGTCGCAGATCAGCGATACGGCGATTGCCGCGTATCAGCACTTCTTTGCCCAGATGGGCGAATGGACGCTGGGCTGCGTGGCGGTGATTGTCGTCGTCGCCTTCGCCGCCGCGTTTAGCGTCGGCAAACGCCGCGCGGCCGCCGGTGAACTTCCCGGCGGCGGCGCCTAGCCCCGTCTGGCGACAGGTCCGGCTTACCGGGGCTACAAAATCGTGCTGCCTGGTAGCCCGGCTAAGGCGTTTACGCCGCGAGCCGGGGATCGGTAACCCCAACAGTGGAGCGACAAGCCGCTCCTTGCACCGTTTACTGAACAGGAGGAGGATATTCTGGCAGGCGCGGAAGCCGAAGATAAAAAACTGTTACTGAAGCGATGGCTGAGCGAAATCAGCCAGAATTGAAGCCAGGCTCCTTAAGATTGTTCTTTGGCGTCGACGCCGGAACAGGCCGCGCTGGAGAGTGGCCTGGTTCAATTATCGAAGCAAGTTTGCAAGCAGGGTTATGAGGAACCAACATGTCTGAACAACAAGCACAAGGTGCCGATGAGGCAATTGACCTTAATAATGAACTGAAAACCCGTCGTGAAAAACTGGCCGCGCTGCGCGAGCAGGGCGTGGCGTTCCCGAACGATTTTCGCCGTGACCACACTTCTGACCAGCTCCATGCGGAATTTGATGGTAAGGAAAACGACGAGCTCACCTCTCTGAACGTCGAGGTCGCCGTGGCTGGCCGCATGATGACCCGCCGGATTATGGGGAAAGCCTCTTTCGTCACCTTACAGGACGTCGGCGGCCGCATTCAGCTGTACGTCGCCCGCGACGATCTGGCGGAAGGCGTCTACAACGAACAGTTTAAGAAATGGGATCTTGGCGACATCATCGCCGCCCGCGGTAAGCTGTTTAAAACCCAGACCGGCGAACTCTCCATTCACTGCACCGAGCTGCGCCTGCTGACCAAGGCATTGCGCCCGCTGCCGGACAAGTTTCACGGCCTGCAGGATCAGGAGGCGCGCTATCGTCAGCGCTATCTGGATCTGATCTCCAACGAAGAGTCGCGCCACACCTTCAAGGTGCGTTCGCAGATCCTCGCCACCATGCGTCAGTTCATGGTCGCGCGCGGCTTTATGGAAGTCGAGACTCCGATGATGCAGGTGATCCCCGGCGGCGCCTCCGCGCGTCCGTTTATCACCCATCACAACGCGCTCGATCTGGATATGTATCTGCGCATCGCGCCGGAGCTGTATCTGAAACGGCTGGTGGTCGGCGGCTTCGAACGGGTGTTCGAAATCAACCGCAACTTCCGTAACGAAGGCATCTCCGTGCGCCACAACCCTGAGTTCACCATGATGGAACTCTATATGGCGTATGCGGATTACAAAGATCTGATCGAACTGACCGAATCTCTGTTCCGCACGCTGGCGCAGACCGTGCTGGGGAAAACCGAAGTCCCGTACGGCGACCAGGTGTTCGACTTCGGCAAGCCGTTTGAAAAACTGACCATGCGCGAAGCGATCAAGAAATACCGTCCGGAAACCGAGATGGCGGATCTGGATAACTTCGAGGCGGCAAAAGCGCTGGCGGAATCCATCGGTATTCACGTTGAGAAGAGCTGGGGGCTGGGGCGTATCGTCACCGAGATTTTCGACGAAGTAGCGGAAGCCCATCTGATCCAGCCAACCTTTATCACCGAGTATCCGGCGGAGGTTTCGCCGCTGGCGCGCCGTAACGACGTGAACCCGGAAATCACCGATCGTTTCGAGTTCTTTATCGGCGGGCGTGAAATCGGCAACGGCTTTAGCGAGCTGAACGACGCGGAAGACCAGGCCCAGCGTTTCCAGGATCAGGTCAACGCCAAAGCGGCGGGGGATGATGAAGCGATGTTCTACGACGAAGACTACGTCACCGCGCTGGAATATGGCCTGCCGCCGACGGCCGGTCTGGGCATCGGTATCGACCGCATGGTGATGCTGTTTACCAACAGCCATACCATTCGCGACGTGATTCTGTTCCCGGCAATGCGTCCGCAGAAGTAAATCCCGCTAAAACCAGGTCCCCTCGTTTCCCTGAACCGGGGGGCCCTTATTTCGACGTGTTTAATTCCGACGAGTAATAATTGCGAATCAGCTTACTCCGGACACCTTATGTGCTATAACAGCGCGCATAAAAAACATAAGGTGTTAATTAAATGAAAAAAATAAAATTAATTGTTGGTGGCGTGATCTGTGCAAGTTATTTATTTACGTCAGTGTTATCAATGGCAAGTGATAATATCAACAACCATACCGTTCATTTTGATAAAGGCAGCAACGGCACGATAATAAAAAGCACCGTGACCGGTGACGGCGTTAACGACTATACGCTGGAGGCGAAAGCGGGCCAGATGATGCATATCAATATGAACAGCCAGCGGCCGCATCCTTATTTCAATGTTATCGCTCCTGATAATAATTCGATTTTTAACGGTTCTCTGAGCGGTGATACCTTTGAACAACGTCTGATGAGCAGCGGTAAATATACGGTGCGGGTTTATCAGATGGGCGGCGCGCGCGATGAAAGGAAAACCAGCGCTTACGCGCTGACGTTTAAAATTACCGACTAATATTTGGCGGCTGTCTATTCAGGCTGTCCCGGAGGCGGCGCGCTGCGCCTGTCCGGGCTACCGGCCCGCAGACGGTGGTGAACCCGTAGCCCGGTCAGCGCAGCGCCACCGGGAAACAAAGCGCAGAGTGGCTGAATTTCCCGGAGGCGATGCTGCACATCTGTCCGGGCTACCGGCCCGCAGACGGCGGGGAACCCGTAGCCCGGTCAGCGCAGCGCCACCGGGGAAACAAAGCGCAGAGTGTTGCAGAACGGGCCTGTTCCCGGGTTAAAGCCCTTCGGTGACGATTTTTGCCGCCGCGGCTAACACCTCTTTGCGGCTTTTCGCATCCTGCTGCGGCTGGGTAAAATAGGTCACCAGCACCAGCGGGGCATGATTTTCCGGCCAGATCACCGCGATATCGTTGGTGGTGCCGTAATCTCCGGCGCCGGTTTTATCCCCGACCGCCCAGCTTGCGGGCAGGCCTGCGCGAATGCTTTGCCCGCCGGTGGTATTGCCTTTTAGCCACGTCACTAACTGGGCGCGCTGCTGTTCGCCCAGCGCATTGCCCAGCGTCAGCTTGCGCAGGCTTTCGGCCATCGCCAACGGGGTGGTGGTATCGCGCTTATCGCCGGGAATCGCGCTGTTCAGCGCCGGCTCCGTACGATCGAGACGAAAAGTGACATCCCCGATACTCTGGGCGAATGCGGTCACCTTTTCCGGTCCGCCAAGGTAGCTAATCATCTTATTCATCGCGGTATTGTCGCTGTACTGCAGCGCCGCCGCGCTGAGTTCCGCCAGGGTCATTCCGCTTTGCAGATGTTTTTCGGTGATCGGGCTCCAGACCACTAAATCCGATTTTTTAATCTCCAGCCTTTTATTCACCACCTCTGGATTGCTTTCGCTCTGTTTTAACACCGCGGCGGCGGCCATCACTTTACCGGTGCTGCACATGGCAAAACGTTCATCGCCGCGATAGAGGGTTTGCGAATCATCTGCCGTGTTAATCAGCGCTACGCCCAGCCGACCGCCGGAACGTTTTTCTAAATCAGCCAGCTTTTGCTGGATAGCATCGGCACTGGCCCATAATGAACCGCTCGCCAGCAGCAGCGGAACGGCGGCGGCGGCCATCAGGGCGGTTTTACGCCACGAACTTTTCAACATCTCAGACTCCTTGATAGTGATGAGCTGCCCGGACTATCCGCGACTCCCGCGCTTTTGACAAGCACTATGTCGATGATGGAATTCCATCATAAATTCGTTATTCGTCCTCCTCTGCGCCTGCTTATAGTGTCTCTCCCCGGCAAAATAAAATCAGGAGCCGTTATGTTCCCGTCACAGTTACCAAAACCGCGCCATCCCGCCGCCTCGGCGATCCCCTCGCTGCGTTGGGCCATTATTGGCCCCGGCTGGATTGCCGAGCGCTTTGTGAAATCGTTAAAAGAGCTCAGCCGCCAGCGGGTGGTTGCCGTCTCCTCGCGCACGCAGCAAAAAGCCGACGATTTCGCCGCCCGCTGGGGGATCCCGCAGGCTTATGCTCAGGTGGATGAGATGCTGGCGCGAGCGGATATTGATGCGGTTTACGTTGCCACGCCGCATAACCACCACTTTCCCGACGGGCTGCGGGTGCTGCAGGCGGGCAAACATGTGCTGATTGAAAAGCCGTTTGCGCTGAACCGGCGGGAAGGCGCGGCGCTGAAAGCGGAGGCCATGAAGCAGGGGACCCTGGCGATGGAGGCGATGTGGTGCGACTACGCGCCGAAGTATGACGTGATTCGCCAGCTGCTGGAGGACGGCGTGCTGGGCGATCTGCACACGCTGCTCGCCGATCACGGCGAGTTTTTTACCCCGGATCATCGCATTTTTAATGCCGATCTCGCCGGCGGGCCGATGATGGATCTCGGCAGCTATCTGACCTCATTCTGCGTGATGGTCGGCGGCGTGCCGCAGGACATTATCGCCCGCGGGCGTCCCGCCCAAAGAGGCGTCAACGGGCAGATTTCGATGCTGTTTAACTGGGAAAACGGCTTACAGGGATTGCTCAATACCACCCTGTTCAGCAACACGCCGGGCGGCGCGGTGGTGGCCGGGCGCGATGCGACCCTTACCCTCGACGGGCAGTTCTACGCGCCGGGGAATTTTACCCTCGCCGCCAGCCAGGGCGGGCAGGTGCTGCGCTGGGAGGAGCCGCGCAACCGCTACGACCAGCTGTTTTATCAGGCCGAACATTTTGCCTGGTGCGTGGGGCAAGGGCTTACGGACTCGCCGATCCGCCCGCTGGCCAGGGTGCTGGAAAACCTGAGCGTGATGGACGAAGTGCGGCGGCAGATTGGCGTGATATTTAACGAGGAGCGTTAACGGCGCGCCGTTGCCCCGTATGCCGACCGCATACGGGGCTTTTTTACGCCAGCGGTTCGACGCTGACAAACTGCCCTTGCCGCAGGGAAAGCACGGCGGCTTCGGCGATAGCCTGCGCCCGCAGCCCGTCCAGCAGCCCCGGCAGGTCCGGCACCGCTTCTCCGCCTAGCGAGCGGACAAAAGCATCCAGATGCGCGTAGTACGACCCCTCGACGCGACTGAACCAGTCCGGATAGAGGCCGGGCTGAATGCAGCGCGCTCCCTGCCACAGCGTGACGCCGCGCGATGCCTGGCTGCCGGACTCTATCACTCCCTGCGGGCCAAGCAGGCTAATGCGCTCATCGTAGCCGTGGCCGGTGCGCCGGGTGTTGTCCAGCTGCGCCAGCGCGCCGCCGCGCATCCGCAGCATGACAATGGAGGTATCGACATCGTCGAATTCGGCAATTTCCGCCAGCGCCAGCACAGCCCCCAGCGCGGCGACGGTCGTCACTTCATCACCGGTAAGAAAGCGCAGCAGGTCAAAGAAGTGAATCGCCTGGTCGCGCATCTGGCCGCCTGAGCTGCGCAGATATTCCAGCGGCGGCATAACCGATGCCCGACACACCATCTGAACCAGTTCGATTTTGCCAATCGCGCCCGCCTCGATCTCCCGGCGCAGCTGCTGGTGGCTGGCGTCGAAGCGGCGGTTAAAGCCAACGGTCACCGGTACCCCGAGCGGCAGCACTTTCTCGACGACCTGGCGGGCGCGGGCCAGCGAAAGATCGATCGGTTTTTCGCAGTAGACCGCTTTTCCCGCGCGCGCGGCGGCTTCCAGCAGCGCCGCGTGTGAAGGCGTCGAGCTGGCGATCAGTACCGCGTCAATGGCGTCGCTATTGATGGCTTCGGCAACGGTTACCGCCCGCGCGCCGTAGCGGGAAGCCAGCGCTTTCGCCCGCTCGGGATCGGCGTCGGCCACCATGGCCAGAAGGGTTCGCTCATGGCGAGCTAGGCTGGCGGCGTGAACCTGGCCAATAAAACCGCTGCCCAACAATGCAAAACGAATGCAGGTCATTTTTTTCTCCAGAAAGAGGGATTTAGCGTTGCCAAAGTAATCCGTTTGCTACACTGACCGACACGGGCGTTTTGATGGATTTCCATCATGGGGGAGACGAGACGATGAAAAGCATTTCGCTGGAGGCGCTGGCTAAACGGATTGGCGTGGGCGTCGCGACCGTTGACCGGGTGCTTAACGAACGCGGCGGCGTGTCGCCGGAAACCACGCGCAGGGTGCTGCAGGCCGCGCGGGAGGCCGGGCTGAAGCGCATTCTGCCGGAAGAGCGCCGTCTCCCGTGGCAAATAGAAGTGTTTCTCAGCGATAACGATTCGCGCTTTTTCTCCCGTCTGACGCAGGATTTCGCCGACGTGGCGGATAGCCTTGGCTATCGCCGGCTGACGCTGCACCGCACGCTGGTGGCGGAGTCCGCGCCGGAAAAGCTGGCGAAAAGCCTTATCCGCAGCAGCAAAAAGCGCCATGCGATAATTGTCTTTGGCAACGAACATCCGCGGGTCTATGACGCCTTGCGCCAGTGTCGCGAGGCGAACGTGCCGGTGATTACGCTGGTCACCGATCTCCCCGGCGCGCAGAGGCTTTGCCACGTCGGGATCGATCAGCAGCAGGCCGGCCGCACCGCGGGCATGATGATGGGGTTAATGGCGCACCGGTCTGGAGAAGTGCTGATGCTCAGCGGGCGCCAGGACTTCAGCGCTCATCGCTTGCGGATTCAGGGATTTCGCGAGGTGATTAGCCAGCGCTTTCCGCATCTGCTGCTGGGCGAGGTTTTGGCGGGGGAGGACAACCGACAGCGAATCGACCGCCTGCTGGAAGAGGCCCTGCGCCGCAACCGCGACGTGGTGGGCATCTACAATACCGGGCTGGGCAACACGCAGGTGGCGCAGGCGCTGGCTCGCCATCGCCGCTACGGCGAGTGCTGCTGGATGACCCATGAACGCTACAGCACCACCCGTGAACAGCTGGCCCAGGGGGGAATGGCGCTGACGATCGATCAAAACCCGCGCCAGCATGCCCGTCTGGCGGTGGAGCTGGCCCTGCGCCATCTGGAAACCGGCTATCAGCCGCATCTGTTCAGCGACGGCAAGGTCGAATTTATCCTTTACAGCGCTGAAAACGTCGACTGAGCGCCCGCGGCCCGCGGGGCGACATCCCCTTTTACACCCTATCTCCTGTCTCGTTTTAAACCGCTGCCGCTATCGGCGCGCCGCGCGGCAAACCGTCGCCTGCCTCTCATTTTTTGCGCATTTATGCGTCAATGTTAGATGTGTGTCAAAGTTCTGTTAACACGCAGTTTTAAAATTTTCATTTCAGTTATTTACTTATAAAAGTTTCATATGTGTTGTTAATGAAATAAACGGTCTGGAATTTTTCTTCCTCTATAAATGGACTAATGTTTCAAAAAACCATTTTAAAACAACTGAATTTTGTGATTTCGATCAACAACAAAAAATGCACCAGCGCGCGGGCTGTTTTTTCAAAAAGCTGGAAAAGCAGGCGCTTAACGCACAATTAATGAAACTATTTTTTCATTTTACCTTACCTAACCGATGTACCTGAAAATAAAGGATCAACGATGAATATTAAGAAAACGGTTGTTGCCTCTTTGATAGCCTGCATGCTGCCAGCGGTCGTGATGGCGAAAGATATTTCGGTCGGTGTTTCCATGGCGCTATTCGATGACAACTTCCTGACGATTCTGCGCACCGCAATGCAAAAAGAGATGCAAAAAGATGGCGTTAAGGCGCAGGTGGAAGATGCCAAAGGCGACGTCTCCCAGCAGCTACAGCAGGTACAGAACTTTATTGGCCAGGGCGTCGACGCGATTATCGTCAACCCGGTCGACACCAACGCGGTCAAACCGATTATGGACCAGGCGACCAAAGCGGGCATTCCGCTGATCTTTGTTAACCGCCGCCCGCAGGCGCAGCTGACCGACAAAATGGCCTACGTTGGCTCCGACTCGGTGCTGGCGGGGCGCTTACAGATGGAAGCGTTAGCCAAAGCGATGAACGGCAAAGGGAACGTCGCCATTCTGCTCGGCGACCTGGCGAATGAATCGACCCGTGACCGCACCAAAGGCGTCGAAGAGGTGGTGGCGAAGTACCCGGATATCAAAATCGTGCAGAAGCAGACCGCGAAATTTACCCGCAACGATGCCGTTGACGTGGTCAGCAACTGGATGACCAGCGGCGAAGACATTCAGGCCATCGCCTCCAACAACGATGAAATGGCCATCGGCGCGCTGCAGGCACTGGGTAAAAACCCGAACCATATCCTGATAGCCGGGGTGGACGGGACGCCCGATGCCCTGCAAATGCTCAAAAACGGCAAGATGATCGCCACGATTTTCCAGGATGCCAAAGGGCAGGGCGAAGGCGCGGTGGATGCCGCCATTAAGCTGGCCAACGGCGAGAAAGTGGAAAAGATCATCGACGTCCCTTACCAGCTGATCACCAAAGACAACATGGCTGAGTTCGTTAATCGCAACCAGAAATAGTCGCTCAGGGTACGGAGGTGAAGTATGAACGCTTTTGCACTTGAAGCCGAAGGGATCAGCAAATTCTTCCCCGGCGTGAAGGCGCTCGACAACGTCTCATTACGCGTGCGCCCGGGGACGGTGCACGCGCTGATGGGCGAAAACGGCGCCGGAAAATCCACGCTGATGAAATGCCTGATCGGGATCTACCGTCCCGATAAGGGCGCGATCCGCGTTAAAGGGGAGCCGGTCCAGTTTCAGGATACGATGGACGCGCTGCGCGCCGGGATCTCGATGATCCACCAGGAGCTGAATCTGGTGCCGCATATGACGGTGGCGGAAAATATCTGGCTCGGCCGCGAGCCGATGAAATACGGTTTTGTCGATCATCGCCAGCTTGCCCGCCAGACGCAGGATCTGCTGGATAAACTCAATATCCGGCTATCCGCCGACCGGCTGGTGGGGGAGTTAAGTATCGCCTCCCAGCAGATGGTGGAAATTGCCAAAGCGGTTTCGTGGAACGCGGATATTGTGATTATGGATGAGCCGACCTCGGCGTTAACCGAAAGCGAAGTGGCGCATCTGTTTACCATTATTCGCGATTTACGCCAGCAGGGAAAAGCCATTATTTATATCAGCCATAAAATGGATGAGATTTTCGCGATTACCGATGAGATCAGCGTATTTCGCGATGGCACCTGGGTCGGCAGTAAACATACCACCGAGTTTACCCGTCAGTCGCTGATCACCCAGATGGTCGGCCGGGAGCTCACCCAGCTCTTTCCCAAGTTCAATAACGCCATTGGCGAAGAGGTGCTGACCGTCCGCAATCTGTCGCGCAAGGGGGTCTTTCACGATATCAACTTTAGCGTACGCCGCGGCGAAATCCTCGGCGTGGCGGGGCTGGTGGGGGCCGGGCGTAGCGAAGTGATGGAGAGCCTGTTCGGCATGGATAAAGCCGATAGCGGCGAAGTGCTGATTGAGGGAGTACCGGTCACGATTGACTCGCCTTCGACGGCGATTGAAAAAGGGATGGCGCTGCTGACGGAAGACCGCAAAAAGTCCGGACTGTTTCTCGTGCTGTCGGTGCTGGAGAATATGAGCATCGTCAAAATGCCGGAATATATCGGTAAAACCGGCTTTGTTCAGCACCTCAAAATGGCCGAAGACTGCATGGAGCAGATCCGCCGCCTGAATATTAAAACCCCCACCATGGATCAGATTATTAATAACCTCAGCGGCGGTAATCAGCAGAAGGTACTGATTGCCCGCTGGCTGCTGGCCCAGCCGAAAATACTGATTCTCGATGAGCCGACGCGCGGAATCGACGTCGGGGCGAAAGCGGAAATTTACCATCTGATCAGCGAGCTGGCCAACCGCGGCGTGGCGGTGATTATGGTCTCTTCAGAATTGCCGGAGATTCTCGGGATGAGCGATCGGGTGATGGTCATGCATGAAGGGCGTATTACCGGCATCCTCAATAAAGAGGACGCCGACCAGGAAACCATTTTGTCGTTGGCATCCCATTGAGGCACAGAGAATGAGCAATATGAAAATAACGGCGACCCCGATCACTGAGAAACCCTCTTTCTTTGGGCAATTACGCCACCGGCTGCCGAAAGATACCGGGATATTTATCGTCATGCTGGTGATTGCCCTGACGTTTGAAATTGCCGGCTGGTACGTCCGCGACCAGTCCTTTTTATTAAACACCAATCGCCTGATATTAATTGTTTTGCAGGTAGCGATTATCGGTATTATCGCCGTCGGGGTCACCCAGGTCATTATTACCACCGGCATTGACCTCTCCTCCGGCTCGGTGATCGCTCTCGCCGCCGTGGTGGCGGCAAGCCTCGCGCAAACCTCCGATAGCCTGTCGCCGATGTTCCCGTCGCTGGTCAATATGCCGGCGATTATCCCGATTGGCGCCGGCATCGGCGTCGGTCTTCTGTGCGGCTTAACCAACGGCTTTCTGGTGACCCGCACCGGCATCCCGCCGTTTATCGCGACGCTTGGAATGATGGTGTCGGCGCGCGGTCTGGCGCAGTACTACACTCAGGGCAACCCAATCAGCTTCTTATCCGACAGCTTTACCGCCATCGGCCAGGGGGCGATGCCGGTGATTATTTTCTTCGTCGTCGCCGCGGTCTTCCATATCGCCCTGAAGCATACCCGCTACGGTAAATACGTTTACGCTATCGGCGGTAACATGACGTCGGCCAAGGTCTCCGGTATCAACGTGAATAAATACCTGGTGATCGTCTATGCCATCGCCGGGGCGCTCTCCGGCCTGGCGGGCGTGGTGCTGGCGGCGCGCGTCAGCAGCGGGCAGTCGAGCATGGGCATGTCCTACGAACTGGATGCTATCGCCGCGGCGGTTATCGGCGGCAGCAGCCTGATGGGCGGGGTGGGGCGCATCACCGGGACCTTAATCGGCGCGATGATCCTCGGCCTGATTAAAAGCGGGTTTACCTTTGTCGGCGTCGACGCCTACGTGCAGGATATTATCAAAGGCATCATTATCGTCGCGGCGGTGACTATAGATATGCGCCGCAACCGCAAAAAGCATTGATTTTTTATGGCCTGCAGCCGCTATCGCCGTAGGCCATAAATTATTTTAAATAAGAATTTACTTAATCCAGTTCACACTTTTGTTCGGTCGCCATTGTCATTACGCAGGGGCGCTTAGATAATCCGCCGAAATAACCCATTTTTATGATGGCGTGCTACTGCGAAAGCAGGCAAGACCAAAATAGAAATGCTCTCCCGCCAAGGGGAGCGTCTCTGTTTTGGTCTTTTTTTTTGCCCCAACACCAGGGAACACTATGAACTATAACGAAACAGCAGACAAAATCCTCCACGCGGTGGGCGGTGCGGAGAACATCCGTATGCTCACCCATTGCGCGACCCGGCTGCGCATGGAGTTCAACGACCGCGCAAAGGTTAACGATGCGCAGATTGGCGCCCTTCCCGGCGTGATCAGCGTAGTGGAGAAGGGCGGCCAGTTCCAGATAGTTATCGGCAATGAGGTGCAGCAGGTTTACCGACGGCTCAATAAGGCGCTGCCGGAGAAAAAAGGCCCGGCAGGCGGCGATAAAAACGCGAAGCCGGCCGGCATCGTCGCCCGGATTATCAGCGTTATTTCGACCACCTTTACCCCGGTGATCCCGGCGATTACCGGCGCGGGGATGATTAAAGCGCTGCTGGCCATTCTCAAGCTCACGGGGGTGATTAGCGAAACCAGCTCGACGTATCAGCTGCTGAATATTATTGCCGACGCCGCCTTCTTCTTCCTGCCGGTGCTGCTGGCCTACGGCGCATCGCTGAAGTTTGAATGCAACCCGATTCTGGCGATGACCCTCGCGGGCGTGCTGCTGCATCCGGGCATCGGCCAGATGCTGGCGGCCGGTAAAGCGGTGGATTTTGTCGGCATCAACGTCCTGCTTTCCGATTACGCCGGTTCGGTGCTGCCGATTATTCTGACCGTGTGGCTGATGTCGTGGGTGGAGCGCTTCGCCGAAAAAGTGTCGCCATCGATTATCAAGTTTTTCGTTAAGCCGATGCTGATTCTGCTGATTACCGCGCCGCTGGCGCTGGTGGTGGTCGGCCCGGCGGGCATTTTGCTTAACGATCTGGTCGCCGCCGGGGCGGGCGCTATCGACCGCCACGCCAGCTGGTTAATCCCGATGCTGATGGGCACCCTGCAGCCCTTCCTGATCATTACCGGCACCGCCTGGGCGATGACGCCGATCGCCACCGGTCAGCTGAGTAAAAGCGGTTACGAGATGATTAACGGCCCGGGGATGCTGGCCTCAAACGTGGCAATGGGAGCGGCGACGCTGTGCGTGGCGCTGAAAACCAAAAATAGCAACCTGCGCCAGCTGGCCTCTTCGTCGGGCTTTACCGCGCTGCTGGGGATCACCGAACCGGCGCTGTACGGGGTGCTGCTCAAGTTCCGCCGGGTGCTGATTGCCGCGATGATCGGCGGCGGCTGCGCCGGGGTCTACGCCGGGGTGAGCGGGCTGGTGCGCTACGCGTTTGTCTCGCCAGGCCTCGCGGCGCTGCCGGCGTTTATCGGCGAAAACCCGATGAACATCGTCCATGCGCTGGTGACCTGCGCGATTTCCATCGTGGTGACCTTTACCCTGACCTGGTTTATCGCTTTTAAAGACGTTCCTGAGGAACAAGACGCGGTGAGCGAGACGCCGCAGCCTGCGGTCAGCCCGACAAGCGAGGGGGGGACCGAAGTCTTCAGCCCGCTGCGCGGCCAGGTGGTGGCGCTCAGCGACGTGAACGACGACGTCTTTTCCGGCGGCCTGCTGGGCGAGGGGCTGGCGATTCGTCCCGAAGAAGGGGTACTGCGCGCGCCGTTTAGCGGCACGGTAATGATGTTTCTGCCCTCCTGCCACGCCGTTGGCCTGCAGAGCGACAGCGGTGTTGAGCTGCTGATCCATATCGGTATTGATACCGTTAATCTTAACGGCCAGCACTTTAGCTCATCGCTGAAGGTGGGGGATAGGGTGGAGGCGGGGCAGGTTCTGATCCGCTTTGATATTCCCGCCATCAAACAGGCCGGATACGACCTGATTACCCCGGTGATTGTGGTCAACGGCGATGGGCAGCACGCTCTGCGCCTCACCGCCGCCGCGCAGGTGGATTACGGCGAACCCCTGATGGTGCAATCCGTTAAGGAGGCGCAGCCATGATTTATCAACAGCAGGCCCGGTTCCCGGACGGTTTTCTGTGGGGCGCGTCCACCTCAGCCTATCAGGTTGAGGGGGCGTGGAATGAAGACGGTAAAGGACCGTCGGTAGTCGACATGCTTAGCCATCCGCCGGGAACGGCGGACTTCCGCATCGCCAGCGACCACTATCATCACGTGGAGGAGGACGTCGCGCTGATGGCGCAGATGGGGCTGAAGGCCTACCGTTTTTCGGTGGCCTGGTCGCGGGTGATACCTGACGGCGATGGCCCGGTGAATCCGGATGGGCTGGCCTTTTATCACCGCCTGATCGACGCCCTGACGCGCCACGGGATCACCCCCATCGTGACGCTCTACCACTTCGACCTGCCGTGGGCGCTGGAGCTAAAAGGCGGCTGGCTGAACCGCAAAACCGGGGAGGCATTCGTGCGCTATGCCAGGCTGCTGTTCAGCGAATTTGCCGCCAAAGTTCCGCTCTGGCTGACCATCAACGAACAGAACACCATGATTCTGCATCCCGGCGCGATTGGCGTGCCCGCCGATCGTGAACTGCCGGATAAGAAGGCGCTGTACCAGCAGAATCATCATATGATGCTGGCCCAGGCGCAGATCTTCGCCCTGTGCCACCGTGAGTTCCCCGGGCTGCGCATCGGCCCGGCGATAAACACCACGTCGATGTACGCCGAAAGCTGTAAGCCGGAGGACGCCATCGCCGCGCATAACTGGGAGACGCTGCGCTGCTGGAGCTTTTTGGATGTTGCGGTGCATGGGCGCTACAACGCCCTGGCGTGGGCCTATATGCAGGATCGCGGCCTTGCGCCGGAGGTGCAGCCGGAAGATGCGCTGATTTTGCAGCAGGGGAGGCCGGACTTTATCGCCATTAACTACTACTCGACCGCCACCATTGCCGCCAGCCGGGGCGACGGCGGCGACGTTGCGCCCCGCGCGGGCGATCAGCAAATTATGCTGGGCGAAGAGGGGGTTTATCGTCCGGCGGAAAATCCGTGGGTTGGCAAAACCCCTTACGGCTGGGTTGTTGACCCGGTGGGGCTGCGCCTGACGCTGCGTAAAGTGTGCGAGCGCTACGGTCTGCCGATTCTGATTAGCGAAAACGGGATGGGCGCGCCGGACAAGCTGGAGCATGACGGGACGGTAAATGACGACTATCGCATCGCCTTCCTCGACGCGCATATCGCACAGATGCGGCTGGCGATTGCCGACGGCGTCGAGCTGATGGGCTACTGCCCGTGGGCGGCGATTGACGTGGTCAGCACTCACCAGGGATACGCCAAGCGCTACGGTTTTATTTATGTCGATCGCGGCGAGGATGACCTGAAGCGCCTGCAAAGGATCCGCAAACGCAGCTTCTGGTGGTATAAGGATGTCATCGCGCAGAACGGCAACCACGACGAGTCGCAGAGATGATTGTTCAGAAGGTGCTCAATAATAGCCTCGTGCTCTCTATGGACGACGATAACAGGGAGGTTATCGTCATGGGGAAAGGCATTGGTTTCAATAGCAGACCCGGGGACGAGATCGCCCCGGAGAAGATAGAGAAGCTGTTCGTGACCCAGACGCTCGGCGCGCGCAGCGGCTATCTTGAGGCGCTCTCCGCCATTCCGGATGAGGTCATCGAAATGGCGGCGATGATTATTTCCCGCGCCAATCTGCAGCTCGCCGGCAAGGTTCGCGAGCAGATTTTCTTTACCCTCGCCGACCACCTGACCTTTGCCATCGAGCGCAGCCGTAAAGGGATCGCCATTCAAAATCGCCTGCTGCCGGAAGTCAGGCGTTTTTATCCGCAGCAGTTCCGCGTCGCCAGCGAGGCGGTGACGATTATTCGCCAGCAGTACGGGATCGAACTGCCGGAGGAGGAAGCCGGGAATATCGCCTTTCATCTGGTAAACGGCCAGAGCGAGGGCGACGACGTGGCGCAGACCATGCAGTCGGTGAAAATGCTGAAGGATATTTTTAATCTCGTGCAGTACCACTTTAAGCAGCAGATAGACACCGAATCGATAAACTACTCGCGCTTTTTGGTCCATATGCAGTTTTTCCTCCAGCGTTTACAGGAGGGGGAGCTGGACGGCGCGCGGGACAGTTTTCTGCTGGTGCAGGTGATTAAGGCGTATCCGGACGCATACCGCTGCGCGCTGCTAATCCGCGATTACGTCAAAGCCCAGCTCGATATCACCCTCGGCGGCAACGAGCTGCTGTGGCTCACCGTTCATCTGGTGCGGATCGCGGGACTGGATGCGTGATTGTGTTCTTTTAATGGGGCGTAATAGCTATTTCTGTTTTTTTTATGGGACATGAGCTCTTTGGAATGACTGAGTTGGCTCATTTGTAGTGTTCTATAAACAGGTTATAATCGCTAACTACGTTCTATTAATAAGACAAGAGAAGCATTATGGCAAAGCCGTCAACCCGAACCTACTCTCGTTACAGTCGCGATGCAGCACGGTTGCTGGGAATGATGATCCGCACCGCACGCATAGAATCCAGACTCACTATCGAGGAGCTGGCAGAACGTGCTGGCGTGTCGCGTGGGCTGGTTTATCGTGCTGAGGAAGGCGATATGGGATGTGCGATTGGCGCGGTATTTGAACTGGCGACAATAGTGGGCGTGCCGCTGTTTACGCCAGATCGTTCTGCTCTGGCGTTACATATTGCTAATGCAGAGAAAACGCTGTCATTAATGCCGCGTGCGGTTCATCACTCAAGGAAGGTGATAAATGATGACTTCTGAGAATAGCCTTGAGCAAGTGTATGTCTGGATCTGGCTGCCTGGAGCAACAGAACCCGTTGTCGCCGGAGTGTTAAGCAGAGACAACGGTCGGTTTATTTTCAACTACGGCCGCAGTTATCTGGAGCGGAAAGAGGCGATAGCGGTTTATGTGCCGGAGCTTCCTTTAGTCAGAGGCGCAATTGTACCTGCCCCTGGTTTGCAAATGGCTGGCGCGTTACGCGATGGAGCTCCTGATGCCTGGGGGCGGCGAGTTATTCTGAACCGACTGATGGGCGCACAAGGCAGAGAGACCGATCCCAACACCCTGGATGAAATGACCTACTTACTTGAGTCCGGTTCCGATCGGATTGGTGGTCTTGATTTTCAGCGCTCTGCGACGGAGTACGTTCCACGCGCGGCCCGAGGAGCATCGCTTGAAGAGCTTATGCAGGCAGCGTCGATGGTGGAAAACGGTATACCGTTAACCGTCGATCTTGAACAGGCGTTATTTCACGGCACTTCACTCGGTGGAGCACGACCAAAAGCGATGATCGAATTTGGGAATCGTAAATTTATCGCTAAATTTTCTTCTTCAACAGATACCTATAATGTTGTTAAAGGCGAATATATCGCCATGCGCCTGGCAGGCTGCGTTGGATTGAATGTTGCGCCTGTTCTCTTTCGCCATACTGCTGGTAAAGATGTTTTGCTTATCGAGCGTTTTGATCGCGTCCAAAGCAAGACCGGTTGGCAACGCCGCCTGATGGTGTCAGCGCTGACTATCTTTGGTCTTGATGAAATGATGGCAAGATATGCGAGCTATGAAGATTTGGCGGACATTATACGTCAGCGTTTTAGTGCCCCTAAAGAGACGCTGCGGGAGCTGTTTGGGCGGCTTGTTTTTAACATTATTTGTGGTAATACCGACGATCATGCCAGAAACCATGCGGCATTTTGGGATGGTAAAAGGCTTAGCCTGACGCCTGCATATGACATTTGTCCTCAAGGGAGAGCCGGCAATGAAGCCACGCAGGCTATGCTGATCGTAGGCGAAAATCGGATGAGTAACCTTGCGGTTTGCCTGTCGGCTGCCGACCGTTTTTTACTGAGCAGACGTGAAGCCATTGAGCTTATTGCCCATTATCTCGATACGGTCCATATGAACTGGAAAGCCCTCGGCGATGAGGTGGGGTTAAGTGAAGTGGACAGAAAACTCTTCTGGGGAAGGATGTTTTTAAATCCTTTCATATTTGAAGGCGCGCCAGAAGAGATTTTGAGACTACGTAAGTCGTGGCTTTAATGCGTCCGGTGCCACTGCATTTTCAACGCGGCAAGACAAATAGTCCGTTAACGCGTTTCGATAACCTTTTAAACCTCCGTAGTATCACCGATGCCGAAACTGCAGCGTCGCCGGCAGGTAGCGCTGTAGCGGTTCAGGCGTGTTGCCCTCGATCAACTGACTGATTAAATCGTAGCAGTGCCAGGCCAGCTGGCGGTTGTCCTGCTGTACGGTATCAATACGCAGCGACAGCGAATCGTAGAGATAGTGATCGTCAAAACTTGCCAGGTGGATGTCTGAATCCAGCAAATGGTGCTGGCTCATATAGCGCAGCACCCCTTCCAGCAGACCACAGGCGGCGGTAAACAGCGCCTTTGGCGGCCGGCCCAGGCGCGCGCAGAGGGCGGCGAACATCTCATAGCCGGAGCTGGGGTGATAGTTGCCGTTGATCACCCACTCCGGGCGCAGCGCAATGCCCGCCTGAGTCAGACCCTGCGTAAACCCGGCCAGGCGATCGCGGGAGGGCGACAGACGCGGCTGGCCGCCTAAAAACCAGAACTCATCGTGATGCTGAGGCGCGATGCGGGAAATCAGCTCCGCCGTCGGGGTAATCGAATCGGTCATCACCAGCGGCAGCGCGCTTTCAGTAGGACAGCGGTCAAACAGCACCACCGGCAGCTGTTCGCTGAGCTTCAGGTAGTCGGCATCGCTGTGCATACAGGAGGCGACGATCAGACCGTCGACCTGGCGGGCAATCATGTTATTGACCACCATGCTCTCCTGACCGGGGTTTTCATCGGTACAGGAGATCAGCAGCTGGACGCCCGCTTCGCGGCACAGCATCTCCAGCTCATGGGAAAAGACCGCAAAGCCGTAGTTGGTGATCTCCGGCACCACCAGGCCGATGGTGTGGCTGCGGTTATCGCGCAGCGAGCGGGCGTGAATGCTCGGCTGATAGTGCTGCTCGCGGGCAATCGCCAGCACGCGCTCGCGCGTTTCCTGCGCCACGCGCAGCTCCTTGCCACGACCGTTCAGCACCAGGCTGGCGGTCGCTTTGGAAACGCCCGCCAGTTCGGCGATATCTTTAATGGTTACGCGTTTGGTTTTCATTACGACGCCATGAGCCTGAAAGCAAAACGCTTATTCTATCATGCATGTTCGCAGCGGCCAGTAGCAGAATGCATCCGGCGCGCTGCCGGAGAAAATCAGCTGCGCCGGATAATCGGGGAAGCAGCGGCTGCTCATCACCCCCTCGCCGTCGTTGATGAAAATCTCCACGCTCGACCGATCGATGAAAATCCGCAGCGAGCGCACCTCGCCGCGCCAGTAGCGATAGTGCATTTCGTCGCTGGCGAGGCTGCGTCGCGCCAGACGGATACCGCTGGCGTCGCGCTCCAGGGTTAACGCGCCGCCGAAATCAAGGCTTAGCGCGTCGTCGCCGGCGGTTTGCAGGGCGATTTCCATCGGCGCCAGCGGCAGTGCGTTCCCCTGCCAGCCGTGTGCCTCCCCGCGCAGGGCGGTCAGCTCGCGCAGCGGACGCTGGTAGAGCCGGCCGTCGATAAATTCCAGCTCGCGCAGGCAGGTCATCTGGTGGATCCAGCCGCTGGCAAGCGTCGGCTGAAGCATCTCTTCACCGTCCGGGACGCCCATCCAGCCGACCAGCAGGCGGCGGCCATCGCTGGTGTGCATGGTTTGCGGGGCATAAAACTCAAACCCGGCGTCCAGTTCGTGCAGCTCGCCGTGTTTGAACGCGGCGCGGTCGTAGTCGACATCGCCGCTCATCCATACCGCCGGATAGGTATTGAGGAAGCGCTCGTCTTCGCGGGCAATCCCCTGCGGGCAGCAGATCAGAATATGCTGGTCGCCGAGCGGAAACAGATCCGGACACTCCCACATATAGCCAGCGTCGTCGAGGCCATTGAGGCCGTAGCCGGCGATTTCGCCCTTGCTGCGCCACTGATGAAGGTCCGGGGAGCTGAACAGCAGCACCTTACCGCGCTTTTGCCGATCCTGCGCTCCCAGTACCATGTACCAGCGGTCTTTATGCCGCCAGACCTTCGGGTCGCGCACGTGGCCGGTATAGCCCTCCGGCAGCGGCAGGACCGGACCGATTTTGCGGAAGGTACCGTCGGCGTTTTCCGTCGCCAGGCACTGCCACGCGGTTCGGCCGCCGTCGTCAAACTTCACGTTGCCGGTATAGCACAGGGTGAGCGTACCGTTGTTATCCACCGCGCTGCCGGAGTAGCAGCCGTTGCGGTCGTACTCTTCATCCGGCATTAGCGCAATAGGCTCATGCCGCCAGCGCAGCAGATCCTCTGAACTCCAGTGCGCCCAGCACTTGAACTTATGATCGCAGGCAAGCGGGTTCCACTGGTAGAACAGATGATAGCGCCCGGCAAACTCGACAAAGCCGTTGGGGTCGTTCATCAGCCCGGTCACCGGCGCATGGTGCCAGCGCGGATAATGGCTATCGGCCAGCGCGCGCGGCTGGCCCTGCATAACGGCCTGCAAAATCGCAGGCAGACGTGATGGTAGTGACATTATTCAGCGTCCGTTTTGTATTTCAGCAGCAGAGAGACGACGAAAGCGACGCCAAAGGCGATGACCATGCCGATAATGTAGTTCAGCAGCGAGCTGGCCTGCACGATGGCCATGCCGGGAATCGCCGTCAGGCCGACTGCGGTCATATAGACGTGCACTGACACGACCCACGCGCCGCCCGCCGCGCCGCCGATCAGCGCCGCGATAAACGGCTTCATGAAGCGTAAGTTGATACCAAAAATCGCCGCCTCGGTGATGCCCAGCATAGCGGAAAACGCCGAGGGCAGCGCAATGGCTTTGATTTTGACGTCTTTGGTTTTAAACCATACCGCCAGGCAGGCGCCGCCCTGGGCGACGTTGGCCATGGACCAGATCGGCAGCAGGAAGTTGACCCCGATGGACGGGTTGCCCAGCAGTCCGGCTTCGATGGCGTGGAAGCTGTGGTGAATACCGGTAATGACGATAACCGAATAGAGACCGCCAAACAGCAGCCCGGCCAGCCAGCCGGCGTGGCTAATCAGGGTGCTGAGGACAAACGAAATGCCGTCGCCGAGCGCGCGACCAGCCGGGCCGATAATCAGCAGGGCGATAAAACCGGAAATAATCACCGTCAGGAACGGCGTCAGGATCAGGTCCAGGGCATCGGGGATCGTGCGGCGCAGCTGCTTCTCAACGATGCTCATAAACCACACCGCCAGCAGAACCGGGAACACCGTCCCCTGATAGCCGATCATGGCGATTTCGAGGCCGAAGAAGTTCATGGTATGGAAACCGGCGGCCACGCCCCAGGCGTTAGTCAGCGCCGGGTGGGTCAGAATGCCGCCGAGCGTCGCGCCGAGATAGGGGTTACCGCCGAATTCGCGGGCAGCGGTAAAGCCAATCAGGATCGGCAGAATGATAAACGCCGCCGAACTGCACATATCCAGCATGATGTAGAGGGCGTTGCTCGGATCAACCCAGCCGTAGGTTTTGACCATCCCCAGCAGGCCCATCAGCAGGCCGGAGGCGACGATAGCCGGGATAATCGGTACGAAGATGTTCGACAGCAGGCGCGCGATGCGCTGGAAAGGATTAAGCTTTTTCGCCGCGATGTCGGCGGCCTCCGATTTGCTGGATTCGCTAATACCTGCCGCCTGAATAAAGGCGGCATAGACTTTATTCACCACCCCGGTGCCGAAAATAATCTGCATCTGCCCGGCATTGCGGAAACAGCCCTTAACCCCTTCAATTTTGCCGATAGCCTGCTGGTCGGCCAGCGCGTCATCGACCAGCACCAGGCGCAGGCGCGTGGCGCAGTGCGCGGCGCTGGCGATATTTTCCTTGCCTCCCAGAAGCGGAAGCAGCGAGCGGGAAATCTGTTCAAAATCCATAGTACCCTCTGAATGCGTAAAAAAATTCGTGTTGTCGTCCCGCGCTAACGGGGGCGCAGTCTCTGCGTCGTTATTGTGTCCGGGGCGATGAAAGGCGCGTCGTCGCCCCGGAGGGGCCTGTCGTCAGGCATTCACCGTCAGAACCAGGTTTCCATCTGCATACCGAACGACCATTCGCCGCCCGAGGTAAAACCATTGCTGCCCAGCGCGTCATCGCTGGCGTAATTATTCAGTTTTTTGCTCCAGTCCATCCACGAGGTGTAAAGGCGGATTTCAGGGCGGCTGAAGAAATCACCGATGCTGCCGACCTTAAATGTCGGGGCGAAGGTGAGCTTGTAGAAGCTACCGTTTACCGCATGACGATCGTTATAACCTTCGGGTTTGAGATCCATATACTGGTAGCTGCCTTCGTAAGCGAGAGCGAAGTTCTGGTTGATCTCCTGGATCAGGCGCATGTTGAGCGTGGCCCACTGATAGCTGTCGCCATCGGCATAACGGCCTTTACTGCTTTGCGCCAGGATCGCCGGGGCGATAGACCAGTTTTCGCTGAGCGGGGTGGTGCCATAGCTGGCGAAGCGCCAGGTGTTGGCTCCCGACCGTAGCGCGCCGTCAGAGCCGATACCTTTAACTTCCGCGCCCAGGCCGTGACCGTAGAGCAGGGCGGTTTTGCTGGTGCCTTCACGCAGACCGTAAAAACTGTCGTTGTGCAGGCCGAGCAGCGTATGTACCCCGGTATTTGCCGCATCGCCTTTGACCGGGTTACCGTTGGTATCCTGACGGTCGTCGTTGTCTTTTGCCCGCATCCCGCTGACCATCACCTGCACCGGACCGATGAAGTTGTTTATGCTGAGGATATAGTTCTGCACGCTGTTGCTCGAGTCAGCAATATCGCCGAAATTGCGCCCGTAAAGCGAGAGGTTGCTGCGGATGCTGTCGTTCCACCTGACGTCGTAAATACCGCCGCCGGTACCGGCGAGGAACACAACGTCAGAGTCAATCCAGTGAATATCAAAGTTGTCGCGGTCGAAGCGTTTCCCGGCCCACAGGGTGGAGCCTTTAAACGCCCCTGTGAAGGTGGGCAAGTTGCCCAGTTCGACAAAGGCCTGACGAACGTTCAAATCGCTGCTGCTTGCCGTCCAGTCGTTATAAGTGGTTTGTCCGTCGGCGACCATCACTTTGAAACGGGTCGTCGCGCCATTATCCAGGGTCTGCTTGTGTTCAAGGTTCATTTCAACATAGGTATCCGCCTGGTTTCCCAGACGACCGATAGCCCCGCCGGTTTCCCCCGCTGGCGTCATGTAGGCGCCGGATTTGGTGCTGGCGGCGGAATCATTCATTATCACGCCGGAGCGGGCGTAGCCGTGAAACTCAAAGCCGCTTTTCTCATCGGCCTTCTTCTCGAGTTTGGCGGTACGTTGAACCACTTCCTGCGTCGTGTCCTGATTTTTCTGCTGCTGCGCGGTGAGCTGCTGGACCTGTTTCTCTGCCGACTCGGCGCGGTTTTCCGCAGTCTGTGCCCGGTTTTCCGCCTCCTGCAGGCGTTTTTCCAGGGCGATCAAACGGGCTTCGATCGTGCTGAGATCCGTTTGCGCGTGGGCTGAGGCGGCGCCGGTTAGCAAAGCGATAAGGACGGCGAGTGTGCTTTTTTTATACATGCTGGTTGCATCCCGAAAGGAAAATGTAAAATGTTGTTTTTTGCTAAACCGGTTTAGGCGCTATGTTAAACACGACCCTTAACATTTTGAAATGGATTTTGCTAAACCGGTTTAATAAATGTGATGGATGCAACAAAGTGGGCCGCGCGCGGCGGCCTGAAGGATCAAAACTGGCGATTAAGATCGCGCTGGTATGGCAGGGCGGTCATGGCGCCTTTCGCCGTTGTCGCCAGGGCGCCGCAGGTTTGCGCCAGCGTGAGCGTCGGTTCCAGCGCAGCGATATCCGTCGGCATCCCGTTGGCAGCAAGGCTTGCGAGCAGTCCGGCGACAAATGCGTCACCCGCGCCGGTGGTGTCCACGCTGACAACGGGCTTGGCGCTGAAATGGGTAAACTGCTGCTGAAAGGCGGCAAGTACGCCGGCTTTGCCCTGGGTCACCAGCAGCAGTTCAGGCTGATAGCGTTCGGTCACGCTGGCGATTCCGTAGGCTAAATCATCACTGCCGCTGATGAATACCAGCTCCTCTTCCGACAGCTTCACCACGTTGGCCAAGCGCAGGGCGCGATCGAGGCAGGCGTGCAGCAGCTCCTGATCCTGCCAGAGGTCCGGGCGGATATTGGGGTCAAAGCTGACCCGGCCGCCGGCATGTTTGATGCTTTCCATCGCCGAGAAGGTGGTGCTGCGGCTGGGCTCGGCGCTGAGCGCGATGGAGCAGACGTGCAGCCACTGGTTGGCGGTAAACTGCGGCAGGTCTTCTTCCGCCAGGAACAGGTCCGCGCTGGGGCGCACCATAAAGGTAAAGGTACGTTCCCCCTGATCGTCCAGGTCGACCACCACGGTTGAGGTACGGTGCTGGCCGTCGAGGCGCATATGGCTGACGTCGACCTGCTCTTGTTGCAGGGTATGGCGCATAAAGCGGCCAAACGGATCGTCGCCGACGCGGCCGATAAATCCGCTGTCGCCGCCAAGGCGGGCGATACCGACCGCCACGTTAGCCGGGGCGCCGCCGGGGCAGCGCAGCAGGCGGCCTTCGCTCTCCGGCAGCAGGTCCACTACTGCGTCTCCCAGAACCCAAACTTTTGCATTCATGTTGAAAATTCTCCATAGCTAAACTTAATTAAACCGGTTTAGCACATTAAAGCATAGCGACAGAATGAGGGGAACGTCACGGGCGGAAAAGTGCCAATCAGGGCATAAAAACGTGAGCTGGTTAGCAAAAGAGTGATGATTCGGCCTGGCGGGAGGGGCTTCCGGTGGCGGCGGGCGAGATGGCGGCATAACGCGGTAGGCCGGAGAGGCGCAGCGCGCCGCCTCCGGCAAAGCCCCGGAGAGAGGGGACTTCAGGGCTTGATGTGAAACGCCGCAGCCGCTTAAGCCCCCGCCGCCAGACCGTCGATAATCACCTGCATCACCCCCTGAGAACAGGGCTCGATGCGCCCGCGCACGCCGTAAACCGCCGCCAGAGCCTGCGGGGTAATCACCTCGGCCGGCGCGCCGTCCCCCAGCAGTTGTCCCTCTTTCAACATCAGCACGTGATCTGCGTGGCGCAGGGCGATATTGATGTCGTGAACCACCACCAGCGTGATGATGTTGCGCCTCTGCGTCTCCTCACGCACCAGATCCATCACGTGGAACTGATAGTTTAAATCCAGCGCGCTAAGGGGCTCATCCAGCAGCAGCAGGACTGGCTGACGGATAAGCGATTGCGCCAGGCCGACGAGCTGCTTCTGCCCGCCGGATAGCCGGTCGAGGTAGCTCAGCGCCAGATGTTCAATGCCTAGCTGGCGCAGCAGCGACATCACCTGCGCCTGATTTTCCGGGCTGTGCGCTCCTCCGGCGGCGCGTTGAGCGACAATAATCGACTCCAGCACCCGCAAGTGCACGCCGGCGGGCAGCGTCTGCGGCAGGTAGACCACTTTTTCCGCACGCCGGGCAAAGGGGAGGGCAAGCAGATTCTCACCGTCCAGCGACAGCTCGCCCGCGGACGGCCCCAGCCCGGCCATCGCCCGCATCAGGGTGGATTTTCCGCTGCCGTTGGGGCCGAGCAGCGCGGTGATTTTACCGCGCTGCAGCCGCGGTACCGTCAGGTCACGGATCACCTGACGTCTGGGATAACCGGCGCTGAAATGGGTCAGCGCCAGTCCGGATACAACATGGCTCATACGTGTCCCCGATGGCGCAAAATGATGCTCAGGAAAAAAGGCACCCCCACCAGCGAGGTGACGATACCCACCGGAATCACTGCGCCGGGAATCAGGTTTTTTGCCGCAACCGAAGCCAGCGACAGGACGAGGGCGCCGATTAACGCGCTGGCCGGCAGGTAAAAGCGGTGATCTTCGCCGAAAACCAGCCTGGCGATATGCGGCGCCACCAGGCCGATAAAACCGATTGGGCCAACGAACGCCACCGAAATCGCCGACAGAACGCTGATGCGCAGCAGGGTGGTCAGGCGCAGGCGGCGCACGTTGATGCCGAAGCTGACGGCCCGGTCCTCGCCGAGGCGCAGCGCGGTCAGCTTCCACGCGCTGCGCATTGATAGCGGCATGACGACCGCCAGTATCGCAAGCAGGATCCCCACCTTTTGCCATGAGGCGCGGTCAATGCTGCCCATCGTCCAGAACACCAGTCCCTGGAGGGTATCTTCGTTGGCGACAAACTGCAGCATCGATACCAGCGCATTGAAGGTGAACACCAGCGCGATCCCGAACAGAATGACGCCGGAGGTGGCGACCTGGGTCCAGCGCGTAATGCCGTCCAGCAGCAGCGCCGCCAGCAGGGCGAAGATAAAAGCGTTGGCCGAGACAAACCACTGGCCGGGAACCCCGGGAATTCCTATCCCCAGCACGATAGCCAGCGCCGCGCCGAATGCCGCCGCCGAGGAGACGCCGAGCGTAAACGGGCTCGCCAGCGGATTGTTAAGGATGGTCTGCATTTCCGCCCCGGCGAGGCCGAGAGCCAGGCCGACGACGATCGCCATCAGCGCATAGGGCATGCGGATATCCCAGACGATCGCCCGCGTCCCGGCGCTGGCGCTGGCCGGGTCGGTAAGGGTTTGCCAAAGCGCCTGCAGCGACAGGCCGGATGGCCCCATCACGAAGTCGAGCAGCAGCGAGGCGACAATCAACAGCGTCAGCAGCAGCAGCATGATGGCGCGGCGGCGCACAATGTGACGGTAGTTTGCCATTACGTCACGGCTATCGACGCCGAACGCGACGATATCGGATTCAGGAGAGAGACTCATGGCTAATTACTCACCTTGTTGCCAGGAAAAAACAAACGGCAGATCGGGCAGGGTGGTGAAATGACGGACAATGTAGTGCCAGCTATCGTCAGGGTTGAGGTCGCTGAAGGTCTGGGGATAGATATCCTTCGCCAGATACGCCATACCGACGATATTCCACGGATGGTTGTAGAAGTGGTGGTAAATGCCGTAAGCGCGTTTTGCTTCAATCGTCGGGATGTTGCTCACGCCGGTGCGCGATAGCAGCCGCTCCGCCTGGCGATTGACCTCCTGAGGATCGGCCTGTAAACCGAGCGGCAGCACCTGGCTATTCCCGCGTTTTGAACCGGTCATAATATAGGCATCCGGCTTCATGCTAATCACTTTTTCCAGCGACACAAAGCCGGAAGCGCCCGGCAGCAGCTGCGAGCCGATATTGTTCGCGCCGACGGCTTCGACCAGACCGCCCCAGCCGTTGTGGCCGTGGGTAAAGCAGCAGGCATCGCTATTACCCGCCAGCGCCTCGACAAAAACGTTAGCCTTCGGCGTGATGTTCGCGGTTTTCTGGCGGATGGCGTCCAGCTGCTGACGGTAATAGTCGGTATAGGCTTTGGCGTTTTCTTCACGGTTAAGGACTTTCCCCAGCAGATCGATACTCGGGGCGGTGTCTTTGCCGGGGTTGATTTCATAATCGACGAACAGCACGGGAATATTCAGCGCGCTGAGCTTGCTGATGACACCGCTCTCCTCCAGCGCGGGCTTCGCGCGAAGCTGGGCGATCATCAGGTCCGGCTGGCGGGAAATGACGCTCTCAAGGTCAACGTTGCCCTTATCGCTAAAGCCCATATCGAGGATCTGAGCGGATTGCGGCCACTTCTCTTGCAGCATTTTCCAGGTATTGATGTCCTGTTTTCTGGCCAGGTTATTCCATGCCACGACGCGCCTGAAGGGGTTGTCGCGGTCGAGCAGAGCCATGGCCATAATATCGCGACCATCCTGCAGGATAATGCGCTGTGGCTCATGCTGGAGCGTAATCGCGCGGCCGTCGAGATCGGTGACGGTGAGCGGATATTGCGCGGCAAAGCTACAGAGAGGAGTGGAAATCAGGGCAGTAAGGATGAACGAACCTACTGATTTTCTTGCCATAATATGCGTTCCGTTTGCTAATTTATAAATATAATGATTCTGAGAATTATTCTCGTGTAAACATAAACGGCAAGTATATCAACGGCAAATGACTTAAAATGTAACAAATTTGTTGGAATTTATTCGCGCAATCAGAAGCGGGACGCGGCAGACCAAAAGTCGATAGAAAAGTCCGAAATCAGTTTTAAGAACAATCCCTAAAGCCAGACGGTAAAATCTTGTGCCATGCTAAATGCGACTCATAACATTAAGTTCGTTAGCGAGAGAGGACATTATGAAAAAAGCAATGATTGCGTTATCTGCGATTCTGGTAGCAGCTCCTGTTTTTGCTGCAACAACGACACACGCAACCGACGATACCGTCGCGGCGGCCCATGAAGGGGCGAACACCGCGAAAGAAAAACTGCACGAGGCCCAGCACCAGGGTGAAGAGCAGCAGCTGAAAGCCAAACACGCGGCAGAAGGCAAAAGCGACAGCGTAGGCAGCGAAGTCAGCGAAGGCGCGCAGAAAACCTGGAATAAGACCAAAGAAGGGACTGAGAAGGGCTGGAACGCGACTAAAGAAGGCACCGAAAAAGGCTGGAATAAGACCAAAGAGGTCAGCAAAGAAGGCTGGGATAAAACCAAGCAGGGTGCCGAAGAGCTAAAAACCAAAGTCACTGAGTAATCTCTGGCTATTTTCTAAAAAAGGTCGCGAAAGCGGCCTTTTTTGTTATTTGGTGCGCTTTGTTCAGCGTCGGGATAATATTTTTAAAACGTTATCATGCTCTCGCCCTGGATTTTTAGCCGCACTACGGCGGCGAATTTATAAGTCCCCGGGAGCACCGGTTGCCAGGTGAACGGGGGGAATGCACGCAGCCAGGACATGCGCCTTAAAAGATGAAAGGTATAAGCCAGGAATTGTCCTGGTTATATTGTTACTCACTATTCCTCCACATTTTCCCGGTACAAAGGAAATATATCAGGAGGTGTATTATGAAAAAGATTCTTTCACTGGCGATTATTCTATCTTGTGCTTTGACTTCCGTCTCCTGGGCGGATGGCCCTGGCGGCAACAACCACGGTCAGCAGCAGGTCTGGCAGCAAGACGCCGGCCGCGGCGGCCCGGACGGCAACCGTCAGCAGGGGCCGGGCAAGGGGCCGCAGGCCAACAACCATCAGGGTAACGACGATAACCGTGGCCCATCGCGCGGTGACAAGGGGCCGCAGGGTAACTCTCATCAGGAGCGCCATGAGCGGGACCACTTCGCGTGGAACGGCCATGATTTTCGCAAAGGTCAGCCGGCTCCGGAACGTTATCGCGGCAATGATTACCGGATAAACGACTGGAACGATCGCGGATTACCGGCACCGCCGCACGGGCAGCACTGGTCCTATATTGACGGTAACTATGTGCTGATTGCCGCCGCGACCGGGATTATTACGTCGATCCTGATTAACGGCGCGCTGAGTCACTAACCTTTTCTGCTTTAACCTCGCAACCGCCTCCCCCGGAGGCGGTGCTGTGCACCTGTCCGCGCTACCGATTTGCCCGCGTCTGAGGGACGGTAGTCCGGCCAGCCTGGCGCTATCGGGCACTGCCCACCCGCCCCTGTTCTCACATCAAATCCGCTTAAAAACCGCAAAGTTGAAAATATCATCCTTGCGCCTCTTCTTTGATGTTTTATCTGCTTATTTAGGCTTTATAAATGAGTATTGTGCTTCATGGTTAATAAAAGGCAGAGAATGTAAGACGTTTCATGGTTCAGGTGATAGTAAAACTCATCCGCTTCGCCGTTAAATCGCTATGAATAAATCAGATGAAAACCCCGCGCGGAATAAGAAATCCTGCTTGCAATAAACCCTTAGCACGTTAAGTTATTAAAGCTTAGCACCTGATTCTATATCCCGGAGACCGGCATGACCGACTGTGTAATTCCTGAAATTAAAGCCACCGAAGATGAAATGATTGCGATCCGTCATTATTTACACGCCCATCCGGAATTAAGCCTGGAAGAGTTTAATACCAGCGAGCTGGTGGCCGGAAAACTGGCCGAGTGGGGCTATACGGTGACCCGCGGGCTGGCGAAAACCGGGGTGGTAGGAACGTTAAGCAAGGGCGATTCGCCGCGCACTATCGGCCTGCGCGCCGACATGGACGCGCTGCCGATTTTCGAAGCGACCGATCTCCCCTGGGCCAGCACCGTGGCCGGAAAAATGCACGCCTGCGGCCACGACGGCCACACCACCATTCTGCTGGCGGCGGCGAAATATATCGCCTCGCCGGCCTGCCAGTTCAACGGCACGGTACACCTGATTTTCCAGCCCGCGGAAGAAGCGATCGGCGGCGCGGATTTAATGATCAAAGACGGCCTGTTTGAGCGCTTTCCCTGCGAGCGCATCTTCGGCCTGCACAATATGCCGGGCCTGCCGGTGGGGAAAATCGGCTTTTACGCCGGGAATTTTATGGCCTCGGCGGATACGGTAAAAATCACCATTACCGGCTACGGCGGCCACGGCGCGCACCCCGAGCGCACCGTCGATCCCATTGTTACCGGCGCGGCGCTGGTGATGAATCTGCAAAGCATCGTTGCGCGTAACGTACCGCCGGGCGAAACCGCGGTGGTGAGCGTCGGCACCTTCCAGGCGGGTATCGCCTCCAACGTCATCCCTGAGAACGTGGTGATGGAGCTGAGCGTGCGGGCGATGAAGCCGGAAATTCGCGACCTGCTGATTAAGCGGATCAAGGAGCTCACTGATTTTACCGCCAAAAGCTACGGCGCCAGCAGCGAGGTAGCGGTTTTTGACTCCTATCCGGTACTGACCAACAGCGTCGAAGAGACCGAATTCGCCAAAGCGCTGGCGCTGGACGTCTTTGGCGAGGAGGGCGTGCTGGAATCCATTTCGCCGATGAACGCCAGCGAAGATTTCGCCTTTATGCTCCAGCAGCGCCCCGGCTGCTACTTCCTGCTGGGCAATGGCGAGAAAGGCGGGAAGGGCAGCTGTATGGTGCACAACCCCGGCTATGACTTTAATGATGACATTATTTCTACCGGCGCGACGCTGTTCGCCCGGTTAGTTGAAACACACTGCCGTTGATCTCTGGAGTCCGTAAATAATGAAAAAATCTCTTCTGCTGTGGGTCGCGCTGATGGCCTCAACTTCAGCCCTGGCCGCAGAAAATAAGGAAATTCGCTTTGGCGTCGATCCGACTTTCGCGCCGTTTGAATGGAAAGATCCGCAGGGTAAGCTGGCGGGTTTTGATATTGACCTCGGCAACGCGATTTGCGCCCAGCTGCAGGCGAAGTGCGTGTGGGTGGAAAGCAACTTCGACGGCATTATTCCGGCGCTGAAGGCGCGTAAGTTCGACGCGATCCTCTCCGGCATGTATATGACCGAGAAGCGTAAAGAGCAGATCGGCTTTAGCGACAAGCTGTACAACGGCCCGGTGTTCCTCGTGGCGCGTAAAAACACCCTGGCCGGGAATACCGTCGAGCAGCTGAAGGGCAAAACCATCGGCGTAGAGCAGGGCTCGGCGCAGGAGACTTACGTTAACCAGCACTGGCGCACGGCGGGGATCAATATCGTCGCCTATCAGGGGGCGGATCGCGTGGTTCAGGATCTGGAGTCCGGGCGTATTGACGGCGCGGTGCTTTCCGGGATGATGGCCGACTACAGCTTCCTGCAGCAGCCGCAGGGTAAAGATTTTGCCTTCGTTGGCGGCCACCTGAAGGACGACAAGCTGTTCGGCGCCGGCGCGGCGATTGGCCTGCGCAAAGAGGACGATGCCCTGCGCCAGGAGATTAACGGCGCGATTGCCACTATTCTCGCCGACGGCACCTATAAAAAGTTAGCCGGGAAATATTTTAGCTTTGACGTCTATTCCGGGACATAATGTTGTTATGCATTCAGCGGGCACGGATAGCCCGCTTCAAGCTTCCTTTTCTTACTATCCCGTAATTGTCCTTTTCTGGCCCTCACGGCGTTCCGAAGGATACTGAATATAAGCGATAAGGAGTGAACGGCATGATGACACGTCCCTTGGGCAAAACCGGATTTTCCATCGCCCCGCTGGTGTTTGGCGGTAACGTTTTTGGCTGGACCATTGATGAAAAAACCAGTTTTGCCATTCTTGATGCGTTTATAGACCACGGCTTCGATGCTATCGACACGGCGGATGTCTACTCCCGCTGGGCGGATGGCAACCAGGGCGGCGAGTCTGAAACCATTATCGGCCGCTGGCTACAGGCGCGGCCAGGCATGCGCGATAAGGTAAAGCTCTTCACCAAAGTGGGTTCCGATTTAGGCCTTCCCGGTCATAAAGGGTTGAAAAAAGCCTGGATCCAGCAGGCAGTGGACGACTCCCTGCGACGTCTGAATACCGATTATATTGACCTCTATTTCGCCCACTGGCCGGACCCGGAAACGCCGGTCGCCGAAACCCTCGACGCCTTCCACGCCCTACAGCAGGCGGGGAAAATCCGCGCCATGGGCGCCTCGAACCTCGATGCGCAGCAGCTTTCAGGCGCGCTGGAGGTGTCGCGTAAAAGCGGCCTGCCGGCCTGGCAGGTGCTGCAGCCGGAATACAATCTTTATCATCGCTCGGCTTTTGAGGGCGCGCTCTGCGACCTGTGCATCAGCCGCGATATCGGCGTGGTGACCTACTACAGCCTGGCGTCCGGCTTCCTGACCGGCAAATACCGCCAGCAGTCCGACCTGGCGCAAAGCCAGCGCGGGGGCGGTATCGGCAAATATCTCAATCCTCGCGGGCTGCGTATTGTCGATACCCTGGTTGAAGTGGCGGAGCAAAGCGGCGCTAAACCTGCCGAGGTCGCTCTGGCCTGGCTGATGAGCCGCGACGGCGTGACGGCGCCCATCGCCAGCGCCACCAGCCTCGCTCAGGTGGAGAGCTTTGCTCGCGCCGCCGCGCTGAGCCTGAGCGCCGGGCAGCTGGCGCGTCTGGATACCGCCAGCGCGTAGTGATTGAGGCCGGAGCCTGTCGGGTTCCGGCCTTTTGTCTCTCCGCGTTTTGCTGCGCGCGCTTCCTCACCTTCAGCCCAAACCTCTGCGGCGAATCCCTTTCAGCGAAAAATGAAACGTTTTTCCAGACGGCAAAAGCCAGGCTTGATTACGATAAGATAATGAGTATAGTTCTCATTCTTCTTCTTGTTTGCGGTTTTATCAGGAGATAACCTGCGTACGTCGCGGGCTCACAGGGAAACGGCGAAGGCACTGGATGGGGCTCACAGGCGCAAGACCGGAAACGCGAATTTCGGCGGCGGAGCCACTATCGGATCGTTGATTTTGTTCAGGACTGATCTTATGAAACGCACTCTCCCGGCGCTGGCCGTCTCTGCCAACTTAAGCGGCCGCGCCGCACCGGCTTTCCCGCTGCGGAAAACGCTGCTGGCGTTAACTGTTGGCGCTATCTCCCATTCGGCAACGGCGGCGGAAAACGTCGCCGAACGCCAGAAAAGCGAAGAAACGATGGTCGTTCAGGCCGCATCCGCCAGCGATTTTAAAGCCGGCGGCGACCTGGTGGTGCCCGCCTATCTTGACGGCCAGATCGCCAACGGCGGCCGTCTCGGGATGCTCGGCGAACAAAACGCGATGGACGTTCCGTTTAGTATCATCGGCTTTACCTCGAAGCTTATCGAGGATCAGCAGGCGAAAACCATCGCCGACGTAGTGAGTAACGATGCCGGGGTTCAGCCGGTGCAGGGCTACGGTAACTACGCCGAGACCTACCGCATTCGCGGCCTTAAATTTGACGGCGACGATATGACCCTGAGCGGGCTGGCGGGCGTGGTGCCGCGTCAGGTGGTGGATACCGCCATGCTTGAGCGGGTCGAAATTTTTAAAGGCGCCAACGCTCTGCTTAACGGTGCGGCCAGCTCCGGCGTCGGCGGGATGATCAACCTGGAGCCTAAGCGCGCGGAAGATACCCCGACCGCCCGCGTGGGCGTCGACTATACCTCGGATTCTCAGGTCGGCGGCACGCTGGATTTGGGCCGCCGCTTTGGCGACGACAACCAGTTCGGCGCGCGGGTGAATCTGGTGCACCGCGAAGGCGAGGCGGCGGTGGAGAGTGATAAGCGCAGAACCACGCTGGCCTCCATAGGGCTCGATTATCGCGGCGAACGGATGCGCAGCTCGTTTGACTTTGGCTATCAGAAAAAAACCTTCCACGGTAGCCCGATGGGCATCAACATTTCGGGCGTCGATTTTATTCCGCGCCTGCCGGATAACACCCACAACTACACGCAAAAATGGGCTTACAGCGATATCGAAAATGAGTTCGGTATGCTGAGAATGGAATACGACATTGTCGATAAATGGACCGCCTACGCCGCTCTGGGGGCGCAGCATGCCCATGAAATCGGTCTCTATAGCGCCTCGAAGCTGATTGACCGGGCGGGCAACGCCACGGCGGGGCGCCTGGACACCAACCGCTATATGGATACCGCCAGCGGCATGGCCGGGATACGCGGCGAATTCGCTACCGGTTTTGTGTCGCACAAGGTCAACGTCGGCTATTCGGCGAAAACCCAGAACGACAAAACCGCGTGGCGGATGTCGAAGGCGGCGGATAATCCGCTGGTGAATATCTACGATACCCGTCCGGTTGCGCCCCCGGCGAACGCATCATTCGGCGGCGACTATGGCGATCCGCTCACCAGCGGCCGCACCCGTTCCCAGGGCTGGCTGCTGAGCGACACCCTCGGCGTGCTGGACGATACGCTGCTGTTCACCGTCGGCGCCCGTCATCAAAAAGTGGTGGTGCGCAACTACGATAAAGTCACCGGCCTGCAAAGCGATGCGTATGACGACAGCCGCTGGATGCCGACCTATGGCGTGGTCTATAAGCCGTGGCAGGTTCTCTCTTTATACGCTAACCATACCGAAGCCCTGCAGCCGGGCAGCAATGCGCCAACCTCCGCCGCTAACTATGGGGAAAGCGTCGGCATTATTCACTCAAAACAAAACGAAGTCGGGATGAAGGCGGATTTTGGCCGCATTGGCGGCTCGCTGGCGCTGTTTGAAATTAAAATGCCTTCCGCCTTCCTGGATAGCCAGAAACGCTATGGCCTTAACGGCGAGCAGCGCAATCGCGGCGTGGAATTTAACGTATTCGGCGAACCGCTGTACGGCCTGCGCCTTAACGCCAGCGCGACCTGGCTGAAAGCCGAACTGTCGAAAACCAAGGATGGCGTCAATGATGGTAAAACGGCCATCGGCGTACCGGGCTTCTACGCGGTGCTTGGCGCAGAGTATGACATCAAACCTATCGACGGCCTGACCGCCACCGCACGCCTCAATCACTCGGGTTCGCAGTATGCCGACCAGGCGAACAGCAAGAAGATTGATAGCTTCACGACCCTGGATCTCGGCGTGCGCTATCGTCTGGCGCTTAACGAGAACCAGAATCAGATGACGGTACGCGCGGGCGTCGATAACGTGACGGATGAGAACTACTGGTCCGGCGCGGACGACAGCGGAACCTATCTGTTCCGCGGCGAACCGCGCACGTTCAAGGTTTCGGTCGGCTACGAATTTTAAGGCAAAACCGCAGGAGCGGGCAGGGCGGCTCGCCGGTTGTAATAAATCAATGAATGTATAAAGCCAAGGCATCTGCGGCTTGAAGTATGACGATTTTATACCCTAAATAATTCGAGTTGCAGGAAGGCGGCGACGCAGGGAATCCCCAGGAGCTTACTCCAGTAAGTGACTGGGGTGAGCGAGAAAAGCCAACGCACATGCAGCTTGAAGTATGACGGGTATAAGTGTTAAAAGGTGCCCCTTCATATATACACACAGGGGATCGACGTGAAAGACGCGTCAACGTCGTCGGATGCCGTAGAGGAAAGCGGCCCGACGCTTCATCGCGGTTTACAGAACCGACATATTCAACTTATCGCCCTTGGCGGCGCCATCGGTACCGGCCTGTTTCTCGGCATCGGGCCGGCGATTCAAATGGCGGGACCGGCCGTACTGCTCGGCTATGCCGTCGCCGGGATAGTTGCCTTTCTGATCATGCGCCAGCTGGGCGAAATGGTCGTCGAAGAACCGGTTTCAGGCTCCTTTGCCCACTTTGCTTATAAATACTGGGGCCCGTTCGCCGGTTTTCTTTCCGGCTGGAACTACTGGGTGATGTTCGTGCTGGTCGGGATGGCGGAGCTGACCGCCGCCGGGATCTATATGCAGTACTGGCTGCCGGATGTGCCGACGTGGATCTGGGCCGCCGCGTTCTTCATCATTATCAACGCCGTAAACCTGGTGAACGTGCGCCTGTACGGTGAAGCGGAGTTCTGGTTCGCGCTGATTAAGGTGCTGGCGATTATCGGCATGATCGGCTTTGGCCTGTGGATGCTGTTCGGCGGCCACGGCGGCAGCAAGGCGGGAATCGATAACCTGTGGAAACACGGCGGTTTCTTCGCCACCGGCTGGCACGGCCTGATCGTGTCGCTGGCGGTGATTATGTTCTCCTTCGGCGGACTGGAGCTTATCGGCATTACCGCCGCGGAAGCGCAGAACCCGGAAAAGAGCATCCCGAAAGCGGTTAACCAGGTGGTATATCGTATCCTGCTGTTTTATATCGGTTCGCTGGTGGTTCTGCTGGCGCTCTATCCGTGGGTGGAAATCAAATCCGACAGCAGCCCGTTCGTGATGATCTTTCATAATCTCGACAGCAACGTGGTGGCTTCCGCGCTGAACTTCGTGATTCTGGTAGCGTCGCTGTCGGTTTATAACAGCGGCGTTTACTCGAATAGCCGGATGCTGTTCGGTCTGTCGGTGCAGGGCAATGCGCCGAAGTTTCTCGCCCGCGTCAGCAAGCGCGGCGTGCCGGTCAACTCCCTGCTGCTATCGGGAGTCATTACTTCGCTGGTGGTGCTGCTTAACTACCTGCTGCCGCAAAAAGCCCTCGGTCTGCTGATGGCGCTGGTGGTAGCGACGCTGCTGCTGAACTGGATTATGATCTGCCTGGCGCACCTCAAGTTCCGCGCCGCCCAGCGGCGCAAGGGGCGCGAGTCGAAGTTTAAAGCGCTGCTGTCGCCCGCCGGAAACTATATCTGTATCGCCTTTCTGGGGCTGATCCTGGTGCTGATGTGCACCATTGACGGGATGCGCCTGTCGGCGATTCTGCTGCCGGTGTGGATCCTGTTCCTGTTTGTGGCCTTTAAAACCCTGCGCCGTCCGGCGTAGCGCGATCGCCCCGTCGTCCGGCGGGGCATTATCTCTTTTTATTGTGATCGTCTTCGCGCTTAGCGTATTTTACCCGCGATCTTCTTTTTGTAATCGATTACTTTTTATTTGAGTGTATTTGTAATCGATTACTTTTTGAGGGCGGTCGAAATGGTCACAACAACCGAAGGTCGTGAAAGTCCCCGCGTAGCCCACCGTTTTCTGGTGCCGCGGCTGTCGTTAATGATGTTTATGCAGTTCTTTATCTGGGGTAGCTGGTCGGTGACGCTGGGGCTGGTGATGACCCGCTATGAGATGTCGCTGCTGATCGGCGATGCTTTCTCCGCCGGGCCGATTGCGTCTATTCTCTCGCCGTTTGTGCTGGGAATGCTGGTCGATCGCTTTTTCGCTTCGCAGAAGGTGATGGCGGTGATGCATCTGGCCGGAGCGGTTATTTTGTGGTTTGTCCCGCAGGCGCTGGTGGCGCAAAACGGCGCGCTGCTGATTGGCCTGCTGTTCGGCTACACCCTGTGCTATATGCCGACGCTGGCGCTGACCAACAACATCGCTTTCCACAGCCTGGCGAACGTCGATAAAACCTTTCCGGTGGTACGCGTCTTCGGCACCATCGGCTGGATTATCGCCGGTATCTTTATCGGCGTCACCGGTATCTCCGATACCACCGGCATTTTTACCCTGGCGGCGCTCTGCTCGGCGGCGTTGGCCGTTTATAGCCTGACGCTACCGCACACGCCGGCGCCGGCGAAAGGGACGCCGGTCCAGTTTCGCGATCTGCTGTGCGCCGACGCTTTCGCGCTGCTGAAAACGCGCCACTTCCTGATTTTCTCCCTCTGCGCGACGCTGATTTCGATTCCGCTGGGGACCTACTACGCCTATACCGCCTCTTATCTGGCGGATGCCGGCATCGCGGACGTCAGCACCGCGATGTCGTTCGGTCAGATGTCAGAAATCTTCTTTATGCTGGTGATCCCGCTGCTGTTCCGCCGCCTCGGGGTGAAATACATGCTGCTGATCGGCATGGCGGCGTGGTTCGTGCGCTACGCCTTCTTTGCGCTGGGGGTCAGCGAAGAGGGGCGCTTCCTGCTCTATCTCGGCATCCTGCTGCACGGCGTGTGCTATGACTTTTTCTTTGTTGTCGGCTTTATCTATACCGACCGCGTGGCCGGTGAAAAAGTGAAGGGCCAGGCGCAAAGCATGATCGTGATGTTCACCTACGGTATCGGCATGCTGCTGGGGTCGCAGATCTCCGGCGCGCTGTACAACCATCTGGTGGCAGGCCAGAGCGTACCGCAGGCGTGGGTGACCTTCTGGTGGATCCCGGCGGTGGCCGCTGCGGTTATCGCGCTGATTTTCCTTTTCTCTTTCCAGTACAACGAGAAAGAGCAGCGTTAATTTTTCAGGAGGTGGTATGAAAACAATCAAAGGACCGGGCATTTTCCTGGCGCAGTTTATCGGCGCGCAGGCGCCGTTTAATACCCTGGAGGGCCTGGCGCAGTGGGCCGCCGGTTTGGGCTATCAGGCACTGCAGATCCCCTGTAACCATCCGGCGATTTTCGACGTTGAACGCGCCGCCGCGAGCCAGACCTACTGCGATGAGGTGAGCGGTATCCTGGCGGAACAGGGCCTGGCGATCTGCGAGCTGTCCACCCATCTTGAGGGGCAGCTGGTGGCCGTTCATCCGGCTTATGATACGGCCTTTGACGCGTTTGCGCCCGCCGCGCTGCGCGGTAACCCGCAGGCGCGCCAGCAGTGGGCGGTAGAAAAAGTACGCCAGGCGGCGGTGGCCTCGGCGCGTCTGGGGCTGAAGGCGCATGCCACCTTTTCCGGGGCGCTGGCGTGGCCTTATTTTTATCCGTGGCCGCCGCATAATCAGCCGCTTCTCGATGAGGCCTTCGATGAACTGGCCCGGCGCTGGCGACCGCTGCTGGATGTTTTTGACGAACAGGGCGTGGATGTCTGCTACGAAATCCATCCCGGCGAAGACCTGCATGACGGCGTGACCTTCGAGCGTTTCTTGCAGCGGGTCGATAACCATCCGCGCTGCAATATGCTCTATGACCCCAGCCACCTTCATCTTCAGCAGATGGACTACCTGGGTTACATCGATATCTATCATTCGCGAATCAAAGCGTTTCACGTCAAAGATGCCGAATTCCGCCGCGACGGGCGCAGCGGGGTCTACGGCGGCTATCAGAACTGGCAGCAGCGGGCGGGGCGTTTTCGTTCGCTGGGCGACGGGCAGATCGACTTCAAAACGATTTTCAGCAAGCTCACCGAGTATGATTTTGACGGCTGGGCGGTGCTGGAGTGGGAGTGCTGCCTGAAGGACGCGGAGGTCGGCGCGCGCGAAGGCAGCGAGTTTATCCGCCGCCATATCATCCCGGTCTCCGGGCGGGCGTTTGACGATTTCGCCGCAGGCAAGGAGGGGGAATAATGATTCAGGTCGGCATTATTGGCTCCGGATTTATCGGGCCGGCGCATCTGGAAGCGCTGCGCCGGGTGGGCGACATCGAGGTGGTGGCGCTGTGTGACGGTTCGCTGGAGATGGCGCAGCAGAAGGCGCGCCAGCTCAACGTGGCGCACGCCTACGGTAGCGTTGAGGCGCTGCTGGCGCATCCCGGGCTACAGGTGGTGCATAACTGTACGCCGAACCATCTGCATGCGCGGATTAACCGACAGATCCTCTCCGCCGGACTGCACGTCTTTTCGGAAAAGCCGCTCTGCATGACCGCGGAGGAGGCCCGTGAGCTGGTGGCGCTGGCGGAAAGCGCCGGGGTGATTCATGGCGTCAGCTTTGTTTATCGCCAGTTTGCCATGGTGCAGCAGGCGGCGGCGATGATGCGCAACGGCGATGTCGGGAGGCTGTTTGCGGTGCACGGCAGCTATTTGCAGGACTGGATGCTGCTGGAGACCGACTATAACTGGCGGGTGGATTCGGCGCTGGGCGGGGCCTCGCGGGCGATGGCCGACATTGGTTCCCACTGGTGCGATACGGTGCAGTTTATGACCGGCCGACGCATTGTGGAGGTGATGGCGGATCTCTCCATCGTCTGGCCGACGCGCCAGGCGCCCGTGGCCGGCGACGCGACGTTCAGCCAGCATCGCGATGATATCGCGTATGAAGCGCGGCCCGTCGATACCGAAGATTTGGGGTCGGTCCTGTTTCGCTTCGACGATGGCAGCAAGGGGAGCTTTATCGTTTCGCAGGTCAGCGCCGGGAGAAAAAACGGCCTGACGGTGGAGATCGGCGGCAGCCGCTGCTCGCTGGCCTGGGATCAGGAGCTGCCGCAGCGGCTGTGGATTGGCCATCGCCAGGGGCCAAACCAGCTGCTGAGCGACGATCCGAGCCTGATGCTCGGCGAGGCCGCCGCCAGCGCCCACTTCCCCGGCGGGCATAATGAAGGCTGGCCCGATGCGTTTAAAAATATGATGCTGAGCTTTTATCAGGCGGTGCGCGCCGGTGAGATGCCGCCGGCATCGTCACGGCGTTTCGCCTCGTTCTACGAGGGGGCGGACGTGATGTACATCATTGCGGCGATAGTGAAAAGCCATCAGCAGCAGCGCTGGGTGAAGGTGGAAAGATAAGCCGAAGGCGCGGTGCGCATTTCGCGCACCCGCTGGGTTATTTCACGCCAAAATAGCCGTCGAGATACGTTCCGGCCAGTTCATTACCGAACAGCACGGCGTCTTTATTTTCCATTTCGTTATCCCATTTATCGCTGACGTTGCCGGTAAATGCGTGCTGGGTTTTTGTGCCCTCAGCCACCTGCTGCCTGATTGCGTCGGCGGTACGGCGGGCGTCGCTTTCGCTCATCCCCGACTTTCTGTCCTGCTGGCCGCGGGCATAGATATCGGTAAAGTTCGGCAGATTTAAGCGGTAGTTTTCCTGACGGTTACTAACGAAGTTACCGCCGACGAAATCGCTGCGGTGTGAGACAAAATAGTAAGCGTGGCGTTCCGGGGAAGATTTTGAGGAGGTACAGCCGGAAAGGGCGGCAAGCGAACAGCCAAGCGCGATAAACGCTATTTTTAGTTTCATTGATATCATCATCCATAATTATTAGAAAAGGTACTCTGATAATTCAGGTACAGGACAAAACGGCTAATTATGTCTGTACGGTAGCACCTGAAGACCCATGAATCCAAGGGGCTTCAGGCAGCATTTTTTAGATCTGCGCCAGCCCGCCATCAACGTAGATTTCAGCGGCGTTAATAAAGCTCGCGTCGTCAGAGGCCAGGAAAGCCACCGTTTTAGCCACTTCTTCCGGCTCGCCAATGCGGCCCAGCGGGACGTCGGCGGCCAGCATATCGAAGAGCCCCTGACGTTGCTCTGGGGCGACAAGTCCCCCCAGACCGGGCGTACGGACGGGCCCCGGGCTGACCACATTCACGCGGATAGCGCGCGCCTTCAGGTCCAGCGCCCATGAGCGGGCCAGATTACGCACGGCGGCCTTACTGGCGCTGTACACGCTGAAGTTCGCGGTGCCTTTCACCGCCGCCGTCGAGCCGGTAAGGATGATGGAAGCCCCCTGGGTCAACAGCGGCAAGGCCTTCTGGACGGTGAACAGCACGCCGCGCACGTTGGTAGCGAAAATGCGATCGAAGTGCTCTTCCGTTATGGCGCCCAGCGGCATCATATCGCCGCCGCCCGCATTGGCAAAAAGCACATCCACTCGCCCTGATTCGCTGGCAATGGTCGAAAACACCCTATCGAGGTCGCTTAATACCGAGGCATCGGCGCGGATCCCGCTGGCGGCGGGACCGATTAACGCGACCGCCGCGTCAAGCTCTTCCTGACGGCGACCGGTGATATAGACCGTCGCTCCCTGCGAGGCCAGCTCCCGGGCTGATGCCAGGCCGATGCCCGAGGTGCCGCCGGTGACTAACGCGATTTTTGCCGAAAGTTTTTTACTCATGGTGCACTTCCTTAACTAAAGTATGAATATGCCAATTGAGTCATCCACTTACCGTGACTACCTGGCGACTGAGTACGGGGGTCACTCTACCGTCAGCCACGGATGCAAAAAACGGAGTAATGTGAAAAACACTCTTCATACCGGTGAATAATCAGCGGCTATTATCAGGAAAAATGAATAATGGATCGGTTTTCAGCCCTTAAAGTCTTTACGCGCGTTGTCGAAGCCAACAGTTTTACCCGGGCCGCAGACTCCCTGAATATGCCCAACGCCACTCTCAGTAAAGCGATTCAACAGCTTGAATCGCATCTTGGCGTGTGCCTGCTGCAGCGCACAACCCGACGCATTACCGTCACGCCGGAAGGGCGTGAATACTATGAAAAAGCGGTGCGAATTCTGAAAGATCTGGACGAGATTGATGCCTCATTTCGCGCTTCCCGCAATAAGCCAAAGGGCCACCTGCGCGTCGCGGTAGGCGGCTCCACCGCTCGCGACGTGCTGATCCCGCTGCTGGCTGATTTTATGACGACCTATCCGGATATCCGCATCGATCTGGCGGTCGCTGACAGCCCCTCGGACCTTATCAGCGGCAATATCGACTGCGCGATTAGAGGAGGGCCGCTGGACGACTCGACGCTGATCGCGCGCAAAATCGGCGAAGCAACGATTGTGACCTGCGCTACGCCGGGCTATTTCAGGCTCTACGGCATTCCCGCGTATCCCGATGAGCTGAAGAACGGACATCGGCTGGTCAGCTATTTATCTCCCGCCAGCGGAAGAGCCTTCCCGTTCCGCTTTCTGGATAACGGCATCAGTCAGGAGATCAAAACGGAACATCACCTTGGCGTAAATGAGAGCAACGCGCATATCGCGGCTGCGGAGGCTGGGCTGGGTATTGTGCAGACCTTCTCATATTCGTTGAGAAATGCGCTGGTGAACGGAACACTAGTGGAAATACTCAGCAAATGGCGCCCGGCCCCTTATCCCTTTCACGTGGTTTATGCGCAGAATCGCCACGTCACATCCCGGCTGCGCGTATTTATCGACTGGCTGGCGGAGGCATTTCCGGCAGCGGTAAAAGGGGGCTAAATGAGAGGAACCAACATATAATGGCAGCCTGTGAAAAATATTCATCGTGTGATTATAAATCAAGTAACAATAAATATTACGCCCGCTTACAGTATGGGGATATATTTTTCTATATAATATGACATGGTTAAATTCAGTGGGTGTTTTATTAAAATATTTAATGAAATGTGTTAATGTTATTTGCCCTAAGGTCTGGAATTATAGATTAGTCTTTTTTTTCTTTGTTTACAGTAAATATAATAGCAGCAATTTATTTTGTTTATAGTATGTTTGGTATTACGTATGTATCTTTTTTGAAAGTATTTTTTAGCCACTCAAGAGGTAAATATAATGCCGGCAGGTAACCGTGAGATTAAATGTATGGCGTGTGGTTTAAACTGCCCTATTGAAGCGGAAGATAAAATGGAGCGATCCCTTTGCGGAGAGAGGAAGTTTTCTGTATGGCCGGATAAAAACTATTTTTTTAAGCGAGCGGTCAATGATTTGGTTTTTCGTGAACTCACCTGTTTTCTGCCTGAAGGAATGGTGGTGGTGGACTTCTCCCTCGACAATATCTTGTATTTTCTGCATGAGGGCTGGGCTGAAAAACTGCAGGAGACCGGTCTGAAGATTATTTTACTCGCGGATAAAAGCATGCTGCCCATGGCTAATTTTTGGATGCTCCGCTCCGGATTATTATGGTCGGTGGTGGAGGTCAACGATAGCTTGAGCAGCTTAATCAAGAAAATAAAACGCATCATGCTGGGGCGGAATCTTCGCTGTCGGCGCACCCCGTCGCTGACTGAGCATGAAATGAAGACGCTGCGCCTGCTGGCAGACGGGCATTCCAGTCAGGATATCGCCCGCATCATGGCATGCGATACCCGCAGCGTCTACCGCTTTCAATACTCTTTATGCAAGAAGTTCGGCGGACTCAATCGCCTGCGCGAGCTGCGCTTCAGGCATACCATACCCGCTCTGGATTAGCAGCGCTTAACCCGGCGAATCTATAAAACAGCCGTTTCCTAACTGATGATAGCGGCCTAATGCGACAATATATTTCCTGTGGCTATTGTTCGCTTCGGGGCCTGTCCAGCTCTCCCCTGGTAGCATATAAAATTGCGTTGAACTTTCATCGTCACCATTGCAGCCTTTCTGCAGAATGACTCTAAAATAGGTGTTGCCGGTGTTTTTAATGGTGCCCGTGGCTTCGTTAATTTCATACTGGAATCGCGTCTTGCGGGGGCGCACGATGAGAATCGTGCTCATCGACACCGAAGGGACAACCGCCATTTTTTTCTGATCCATGCGCCAGGGGAAAACCGTGACGGGCGTTTCCTTAAAGATCACCCGATAATATCGCTCAACGTCATCTTTGGGCCCGCGATAATAGAGTTTAAAATATTCCTGACCTTTGGCCTGTACGGTGAACTGCAGCGGCGACCAGACCAGGTCTTTGCTCTGACCGGGCACCGGTATTTCATCACCGTTGCCCGGCCGGGAGATTTTGTAAGCCGAAATGGTATATAAGTTAGTGCTTTTTGTATCGTTGACTAGCGGCCGGGAGATAAAATCTTTACTGGCATCCATATCATAAATGATGGAATCAAAGTACACCGCGGAAGCGGGCTGGACACACAGCCCGCACAATCCGATGGCCAGGATTTTTTGCATCATACCCCCCGATCGACGCCGACCCATGTGGCGGTCACTTTTACATCCCCGGTGGCGCTGACGGTCCCCATCCAGTCATGTCCATCGGTGGTGAACTGTGAATGCGGGTCATCCATCGGAAACAGCAGTTTCAGCGTGGTGGTAAAAAAGAAACCATCGTTGACGTTAGCGTTCCAGGCCGTCTGTACCCAGGCGGCGTTGGTCATATCGACAGGGTTTTCACCGCAGCTGTTGCGGACTTTTACCGCTTTACCGGCAGCGGACGTCCATTCGAGGTAGGCCGGGATGGGGACTTTTAGCGTCTCGTCCGCTGAGGTAAACAGGCAGTACGGCAGACCATATATGTTGATGGAGTCGCCGATGACCTGGGCGGTAATACTGTCGGCCTGACGCGACGCGGAGGTGGTGACTTTATATTCAAAAGTGATGGGCTCTTCGCTACCGATCTTGCCGGATGCTTTGGGATGAGAACGCCCGTCGCTGGCAACAATGCTGATACCGTATTCCCGCGGGATGATGTTAATTAATGTGGAAGGCGTGAACTGATAATAACCCGATTGCGGGGTGACGGAGTTATCAAAATAGAAGGTAAACAGTTCATTCTTGTTGGTTAAATCCGTTCCTGCCTTGAGGGCTTTTTGGAAAAAGGCATTGGACAGGAATACGTAGACGTACTCGCCTGACGGCTTGAAAACCTTGTTATAGGTAATGGCAGTACCGAAATTAGTCCAGCTAGCCCCATCACCGCTGTACTTTACGTCAGACGAAGAAGGGGAAAATCCCAGCATCGCCGTGTCGATAACCATCCGGAAATCAAGTGAGGTGGTGAGGGTTTTGGTCTCCTGAAAGTTGTAAGACACCATTTTACAAATGATCCCGGAAGCGCTCCCGACTACGCCCATCTGGCACAATTCAGAGCCGAGGTTAACGCTTGGCGTACCGTCGCTGGCAATCCACACTTCCGCCATAGATCCGGTACTGTTTAAGGTCAGATGCGAGACCTTTTCGAGGTTCATCGTATAGTAAACCCACTTTCCTCCGCTGGGGAGATCTTTACAGCGAACGCCGGAAGCAAAGTCATAATCGGCTTTGGAGTCCATATAGCAGAGATTAAGCTGCAAACTATCGATGGTTCCCACCGGCTGATTGCGAAAATACTCATAGGCCGACTGGCTCAGCACTCCGGCGCCGTAGTAACCGTTTGCTACGCTGTTGCCGGACATCGCGTGATAGTAACCGTCTTTGTCGAGGACATCCGCAGGGATATAGCCGGAAGCCGGGCAGTTTGCGCCAGTAGACATGCAGCGGAGCCCGAGAAACGGTTGGTTAATGGGGGAGTTGTCGATCCAGAGATCAAAATAGCGGTTACTGTAACTCCAGCCCGAGTTGCCCAGATATCCCAGACTACGCTGGTTCGTTTTATATTTCGTCCAGATATTGGCCCCGGTGAAGCGCGGGGAGAGGGAGCTGGTGGTGATGAAATATTCATCATCGACATCATTGTCGATAAACATATAGGTGTTGCTGCCGCTCCCGTCGTTGGTAGCGGTGAGCGCCATAGCCGGCGCGGCCAGCAGCCAGCCGGCCAGCAGCATGATGGCCTGGGGTTTAATAGACATTCTTAACATCTCCAGTCACTGATGCCGTTTGTTGTTGGATCTCACAAGGGATCTCACCGACCCATACGGCGCCTTTCGCCTCTGTCAGATCCAGATCCACTTCGCAGATGCCGCCGAATTTATCGACCAGGGTGATTACCGGGAAGCGCTTATCGACGTCCATGGCGAACTCGCCGAGTTCGTCGGTGCGCGTTTTACCAATGTGGTTATGAATATCGGCGTTGGCGTAGTAACCGCCGCGACGGTCTTTCACCCGGCCAAATACGGTGACCAGCTGTTTGACTTCCGGGTTAAGCACGCTGACGTTGCCGGGATAGAGCACGACTTTGTTACGTCGGCCGGTCACGATATCGACGCTGTCTTCCGAATTTTTGTCGTTCATCAGCTCCACTTTATATTCCGCGTAAGGCGGAAGACTGATGAAGTTGCTTTTGCCGGTCAGCGGGTAGTTCTGGCCGTTGATCTGCGCCATCATCCTGCCCTTGCCGCTGAAATGGGTATTCACCACCAGGCCCGCGGTTTGGGTGCCTTTTCCGGCATAGATATTTTTTTCCGTCCAGGCCACGCTGCCCTGCGAGCTCAGGCTGTAGTTTGAACTGTGCTGCGATGAGCGGCTGACGGAGACGGTGCCAGCGTTATATTTGGTGTCATAGCTGACGTAACCATTGGCGGCGTAATCGTCGGTGCGATAGCGGCTATCGTCATTTTTGTTCTGTTTAATCTGTTTTGAAACCGATGCTCCCACCTGAGTAATGGCGCTGTTGTCAAAGCTCTTGCGCAGCGTGGCGTTCGCCAGCATGTTACCGTTCTGGCTGGACACGCCGGTGCTAAGCCAGGCGGAGAAGGGGATAGAAACGTCAATATTGACGTACTTATCGCGCAGATTTTCGTGGGTGTTGTACTGATAATTCTGAATACCGGCGCGCAGAGAAATCGTCGCGTAGCGATTGGCTAGCAGCGATTGATCGTAATCGACGTTGGTATAGGTGCTCCCGGTATATTTGTTATTGGTTCGGCTGACGCTCAGCGTACCGAGGAACGGCGCGATTTTGCGCAGGTTCGCGTTGGCGCCGACGGTCACATAGTCGTTTTGCTGCATCGGTAGCGCGTTACCGATGGAACTGTACTGGCGCGATCCCCACAGGTTGCCGTACCCGTCCGGTAAACTCATATTGAAGGTGGAGGTACTCTGCCAGCTGCCGTCGGTAGCGAGCAGCCCCTGCTGGTTAAAGCTGAACGCGTTGTTGAAAATAACGTTCGCTTCCGTTTCATTGACGCCGTTATTGTCAAAACCGTAGAGCGTGGTTTTCAGATTCACGCCGGAAAGCCAGGGTTGGCTGGTTGCAGCGGCGACCCCGGCTATCCACGTATTCCGTGTACCATAATTGATGTTGTAGTTGTGACGATAGTCCATCTTGTTGTATTCGAGGCTGCCCGCGAAGGTTTGCCACGAGAGATCGCCGGTGACGCTCGATTTCCGGGCGAACGTTTTATTGATGTTCGCCGTCCGGCTGCTGACCACGCGCCCGTTAACGACCACCTGTATATCAACGTTGTAGATGCCAAACGGCAGGCGCGACGTATCCAGTTCGTAGCTGCCCATGGAGAAGTTTTGAATGCTGAGCAGTTTACCGTCACGGTAAACGTGCACTTCACCGGCGGCTGGCAGGAACACCGTTACGGGCACCAGAGCAAGCGTATTGTCTTGCGTTTGGGAACTGCTTTTATTGCCATAGCTGATGCCGTAAATGCGGCTGGAGTTCAGGGCGCTCATGCTGGCGATCGATTGCAGATTCCAGGTATCCACCATTCCCATGGCGAAGCGGCGTCCCTGATAGTCACGTTCGTACATCGAGCGATACAGTTTACCCTGCTGGTTGCCGGTACCAATTCCGTAGAGGGAACCGTTAAAGTTCAGATGGTGCTCGCGCAGCGACCAGGTATTGTCCAGCGTCAGGTAGCTGCTGGCGTTATCGGTATTCTCATATTTGTTGTAATAGCTCCCCATCGAGTAATTCAGCACGCTCGAGAGATTCTGAGCAGTGGATTCCCCAAGCATGTTGGTACGCGGCAAAATAGCGGCCTGCATGGCTGCCCGGTTAACCGTCAGCTCAAGATAAAAGGAACGCGTATCGAGTGAAAGTGAGGCGTCTTTGTTGATATAAACGCGCTGACCGTCGCCGATGCTTTTGTCCTGCATCTCGTTGAGCAACGATTTTATCTGCGGTGATAATTCGGTTCGCTCAGGGAGATCGCTCAGCGCGATCTGGTTCAGGCGAAACTCATTATCCTTGATTGTGAGGACAGCATCGGCGATTTTTTGCTGGCTGCGTTGGGTACTATTATCGCCTTCATAACGAATAAAAACAGGGACCGTCATGCCCTGATATAACGCGTTAGCAAATACCGAAGGAATAACATAGTTACTGACTTTCACTGGCGCTGTAGCATTAGCTGCCCAACCCTGGTTTACCGTGATCAATAACCCAGCGAACAACGTCCCTTTGACATAACCAAGATTATCCATAATGTTACTCAGTTTACATTTATATATTGCTCACCGTGCCATATTCCAATTCGCGTTTGTTTGTTGGTGAGATCGGTATGCTTTATTTTTACGCTGACACCAGGCATGACATAATAGCGTTCACGGCAGCCTTGACCCTCATCCTTCGCTTTATCACGACAGGGCCCGTAGGAGATAACGCGGAATGAAGCGTTGCCGGTATTGGTGACCGTGTCATTATCGCGACGATAGTCAAATCTTTCTTCACGCGGCGCGACCACCAGAATGGTACCAATAATGGCAGAGGTCGTTGCCTCACCCTGTTTTTTCTTCTTGCTGGCTTCGAATTCGGTCACCGGCTCATCGGTCCAGGATATGCGGTAATAACGTTCCTGGTTGTCCTGAGGTCCTTTGTAAAAAAAACGAAAGTTCTCTTTGGCATTTCCGGGTAATATCAGACTGGCTGGCGTTGATAATAATTCCGATCTGCTCGCCATCGGGATAACCTTGCCGCCGGCCATAGGCGATGAGATACGCTCCACGCTGACGCTAACGTAACGCGCCGTATCGGTGGTATTAATGATTTCTTTTGCCAGAGTCGAGGCATCCGGCCCCATTATTGAGGTGACGTCTCCGACATTAATCGCATAGGAGGAGGGCGTCACGGTGAATAAGAAGAGAGAGAGTAATAATGGATTCAGTTTCATGGCGCATCCTTATAAGGAGGCCGAAGCCTCCTTGTCATACCGGACAGGTGTTGGCTACACCTGATTAGATAGTCCAGACCGCGTTGAACTGAACGCGAACGTCGCCGCTCCAGTAACCGTCGGTTAAATCTTTGAACTCAGCGGCGGTGCTGCCGTCAGAAGTCGCAGAGTCGACAGTGAAATCGAAGTTACCCTGAGTGCTGACGCGATCGGCGCCTGCGAAGGCGGTAGCGACAGCCAGCGCATCCAGACCCGCGGAGATGTTGTTGGCGGTATCAATCATCGTTACCGGCGTGGTTTTGTTCAGCGCGTTGCCGTTCCAGCTCACACCAACGGCCAGAGTAGAGGCATCAGTGGTACGGCTCAGGGTGTTGCTGACGATCTGAGAGGTCAGCGTGAAGTCGGTCGCGCCAGACTGGCCCTGGATGGTGATGTCAAAAGCGCCTTTCTGGGCGTTAAACGCTTTAATCCCTTCAGCGTACTGGAAGTTCAGGGATTTCAGCGGAGTGACGACCAGCGCGCTGGTGGTGTCTTTAGTTGCGCTTGCATCCCAGCTTGCCGTGGCGGAAGTGGTCACGTCAGCCATTGCGTTGGAAGAGATAAGAGCCGCAGCCACAACACCCGCTAATACGATTTTTTTCATTTTAAATTTCCTGAGAATAATTAAGTTAGTTCCATTTATGGAGTTATTGCTACAAATACTGATAATGACTTTATCCAGATAGAATAATGTTTAACTTCCCTCTGCCTCCCATCTTATTCTGCAAGCTGAGCTTGATTGCGTAGATTCTTTTTTCGGCCATCTGCAATTCGTTGGCTATTTGCTTAATCGACTTTTCTGCGAGTAAAAGATCGAGAACCAACACTTCCTGGTCGCTGAGTTTTTGGCGGTAACCTCGACCATCTCTTTGACCGAGAAACGAAAGCTGTATTTTCTTTCCAATCTCATGCCGGGTATCGCTGGCGTTGATAATCGAAATTATCTGCTGACAGCGGTGTTTCCAGTACAGCGCGAGCGGTTGTGCTAATCTGTCGGCAATCAACACTACCCGCAATCCTGTTTTGATCAGATATTCAAGCCATTTATTATTGGTGAATAATCTGATGTTGTAGCGAGAAAAATCAACAAAAATAAAGCCAGAATTAGAGAAGTTGTAGTGCTTGTTAATTAAAAAACAATGCACACCATTTTTTAAATAGATGTTTTTATCGGGCCATACGCAATAGCGGGTTTCAATGCAGTTAATCGATTTTATCGTTGGTCGGGGATAGATTTCGCATTGATACTGACAGCTTATGCAGTATACCTTCTCATATTTCTGTGGAGCCATATGTCGATTTATTTCCCTATATTGTCTTACCCTATCGTTCAGTGATGTGGCTATATTATGGCTAGTTAATAAATGTGACAACTTTAATTTCTGGATGGTTATATAGATGAAAAATGTGTAAATTCTTAATGCCAAAAACTGTCTGGATTTATACTAACCTACTCTAATGAATAAGAAAAATCTGAAGATGCAGAGTTTTATGTCGATTCCTCTTTAAGAATTATCCATGGTGACCAGGAATTTTCTCGCTGAATGGGAGAAGATTGGTTAAAAAAAAACAGCACAATAAGTCAAAAAAAACGCTATCCCATCACTTTTTGTTAGTTTTGTGTTTTTATTTTGTTTTATTTTATGAGGTTTATTATGTAAACACCTGCTTTTTGTAAGGGAAAGTTGCGATATTTTGGATTAATGGGGAAAGGATAGTCTGGTGAAATATGATCTGGCGTACAAAACAGGGCGTTTTTATGCACTAAAACGCGTCGGCGTTTGAAGGGGAGTGAATCAGAAGGATGCATTAAATCTTAAACAGAAGAAGAGGACAAAGGATTTTCGGAGAGACATGGCGCTTCAGCCTGAACTGGCTCTGCCTGCAAGCCGCCGTAGCGCACCCGGGACGATGGCAGCGTGGATTTTGACTTGCAGACAAATGAGCGAATACTTTCGATGCGCCCCGGACGCTTACGCCCCTTTCAGCAGAGGAAGCAGGTGGTTCTCGGTAAGGGGAGCAAGCTTAATATGCCGATCCTGGCCCGGCGTATACCAGATAACTTCTTCTATTTCTGCCGTCGGTTTAAAGCTCGCTCTGTTGGTGGCTATCTGAAAGATATCCGCAGAGACCGTATGGCCCGGCTCGTTTGCCGCCGTATCGGTGAAGTGGCCTAACGGGACCAGTTCTTCAGGTGAGACGATGAAGTTGAGCTCCTCTTCGAGCTCGCGGATCAGCGCTGCTTCCGGGGCTTCCCCGATTTCAGGCTTTCCACCGGGCTGCATAAAGTACTCAGTCCCTCGTTTGCGCACTAAAAGACAGCGTCCTTGGCCGTCGGCGATCACTGCCGCCGCGATATGAATATTTTTTATTGTGTTCAAGAGATACCCCAGTTATATGCCGATGATGTTCAACGGCCAGCGTACGTTTCATCTCTCGCGAAACAACGCCGGCGCTATCATGATAGCGACCTTAGCGTGCTAATCAATCCCGTCGATTATCGCAAAACCTGCTGACGGCGCAGGCGGGGCTCATTTATGATAGCCTGCGAAATATAACGTCTATGCGGGAAGTGCAGCCTCTATGTCAATTCAGAAAATCGCTCGCCTGGCGGGCGTCTCGGTGGCGACGGTATCGCGGGTATTGAATAACAGCGATACCGTTAAAGCGAAGAATCGCGAACGTGTGCTGCAGGCGATCAAAGAGAGTAACTACCAGCCGAATCTGCTGGCCCGCCAGCTGCGAACGGCCCGCAGCAATATGATTCTGGTGATGGTCTCTAATATCGCCAACCCCTTTTGCGCCGAAGTGGTCAAGGGCATTGAAGAAGAGGCGGAAAAGAACGGCTACCGGATCCTGCTGTGTAATTCAGGTTCGGATTTAGCCCGTTCAACCTCTGGGCTGCAGCTGCTCTCCGGCAAAATGGTCGACGGCATCATCACCATGAACGCGCTCTCCAGCCTGCCGGAACTCACCACCATGATCGGCGACGCGCCCTGGGTTCAGTGCGCGGAATATGCCGATAACGGCAGCATCTCCTGCGTCGGCATCAACGACGTCGACGCGGCGCAGGGCGCCGTTTCCCGGCTGGTTGACGGCGGGCGTAAACGCATTGCTTTAATCAACCACGATCTCAGCTATCGCTACTCGCGCCTGCGCGAGCGCGGCTATAAAAGCGTTTTGCACGTTCGCGAACTGGCGTATCAACAGGTGATCTACGCCAGCGATCTGAGCGCCGCGGCCGGTAAACAGGCGATGGAGACGCTGCTGGCGCAGGAAGAGCAGCCGGACGCGGTGTTTGCCGTCTCTGATTCGCTGGCGGCGGGCGCGCTGCGGGCTATCGCTCAGGCCGGAATGCGGGTGCCGGAAGATATTGCGGTGGTCGGTTTTGATGGCACCGAACTGGCTGAAGTGGTATCGCCGCAGCTGACCACCGTGGAACAGCCTTCGCGCGAGATTGGCCGTACGGCGGTCACGCTGCTGATGAAAAGAATCGACAATCCCGACGCCGCGGTCGAGCGGGTGATGATGGACTGGCGCGTCATTTCCCGCGCCAGTGCCTGAGGATATTACTGAGACACCGCGCCCGCCAGCGAACGAATGTCGTTACCGGTAGGGGACTGATGGATCCGCAGGCCGAATTCGTCAACCACGGCATAGACGTGATCGAATATATCCGCCTGAATGCTTTCATATTCCGCCCACACCACGGTGTTGGTGAAGCAGTAAATCTCAATCGGCAGGCCGCTGGCGTCCGGCGCCAGCTGGCGCACCATCAGCGTCATATCTTTACGGATGCGCGGATGATTACGCAAATACTCCTGCAAATAGGCGCGGAAGGTGCCGATATTGGTCATCCTGCGCTGATTCAATATCGATTGATCGGCGGCGTTCTGCTGGTTCCACAGGCTGATTTCCTGATGACGTGAATCCATATACGGCTTCAGCAGTCTGGCCTGAATTAAGCGCTGCTGCTCCTGTTCATCAAGAAAATGAATGCTGGTGGTATCGATATTCAGGCTGCGCTTAATGCGGCGACCACCGGATGCCGACATACCGCTCCAGTTTTTAAACGAGTCGGAAACCAGCGACCAGGTTGGAATGGTGGTGATGGTGTTATCCCAGTTGCGCACCTTCACCGTGGTCAGGCCGATGTCAATCACCGCGCCGTCGGCGCCATATTTTGGCATCTCCAGCCAGTCGCCGAGCTTGAGCATATCGTTGGCGGAGAGCTGAATTCCCGCCACCAGGCCAAGAATAGGATCTTTGAATACCAGCATCAGTACCGCGGCCATCGCGCCGAGTCCGCTAATCAGAATCGCCGGCGACTGGCCAATCAGTAAGGAGATAACCAGAATGCCGACAATAATCGCGCAGACCAGCTTAATACCCTGAAATATCCCTTTAAGCGGCAGCTGAGAAGCGGTGGCGAATTTCTGCGATAAATTGAACACCACATCCAGCAGCGAAAAGAAGGACAGCATCGCGTAGATCATCACCCACAGCTGCGCGCAGGTGGTGAGTATTTCCGCGGCCTCGCTGCCTTTTTGCAGCCACAACACCGCCTGCACGTTGACGATAATCCCCTGCAGGGTGAAGGCCAGACGATGAAACAGTTTGTTCTGGGTAATAATTTGCAGCCACAGGTGGCTGCTGGCCTGCGCCCGCTTTTCGAAGGTGCGCAGCACCACTTTGTGCAGAATAAGATGAACGACAATCGCCGTCAGAAAAATAATGCCGAAGATAATAATGAGTGAGGTGGTGGGGGTAATTTTGATGCCTAATGCGGCGATTTGCGATATGAATTCCTGCATAACGTCTCCTTTACATCCAGCGGTTATGATGACCGCTGGATGTCTATTATGCAAATCGCAGGTTACGCTGTTGTGAATTATGGGGTCGCTACCGCCGGACGGACGTTAAGGTGATGGCGTAGCCACAGCGCGATGGCGCCCAGGACCAGCATCATCACCACTTCCACCGCCAGGAAATCGATCAGCGCCCGGGGATAGTCGCCGCCGCTGCGCTGGGCAAGGGTTAAGAATAGCGACCCGAGAATTGCCGGGCCCAGGCCCAGCGTCGCCTGCTGCAGAGTGCTGAGAATCGCGCTCCCGGCCCCGGCGTCGCAGGCGCTGATATCGCGCATCCCGATACGGTAAAAGCTGTTGACGATCAGCGCCTGCCCGTAGCCGATGAGCGCCGTGGAGGGGACCAGCGCCAGGGTGGTGGTGTGGATACCAAGGCGATAAAAGGTCGCGCTCAGCAGCAGCAGGCCGACAATCTGCACCGACAGGCCGGTCAGCAAAATGCGCCCCATGCTGTAGCGGGCAATCAGCTTCGGCGCGTACAGCGCGGAGATGAAGTAGGCCACGCCGAGCGCGATAAAGCTGTTGCCGGACTGCCACGGCGCCATCCCCAGACCGGCCTGCATGGTCAGCGCCATGCAGAACATAAACCCGGACCAGGCGCTGAAAAAGAGCAGGGCGATGGCCATGCCAAAGCGAATGCTGGTGAGCTTCAGCAGGCGAGGCGGCAATAGCGGCTGCTCGCCGCGCTGCTGTTTGCTCAGCGCGCTGGCCCGCATCCAGACCAGCAGCGGCAGCACCGCAGCTAACATCAGCTGCAGCGTCCACGGCCAGTGCAGCTCCGGCCCCAGCGCCATCGGAAACAGCAGGCAGCAGAGGATTAGCGCAAGACTGAAGGTGCCCTGCCAGTCGATGCGCGAATGCGCTTCGCGCCGGGTCTCCGGGACGTATCGCGGGCTGAAGGCCAGCACCAGCAGGCAGATCGGCACGTTAATAAAGAAGGCATTTCGCCAGCCTAAACCGGCGATATCCGCCGAGACCAGCCAGCCGCCGCCCATCTGACCGACGATAAAGGCGATTCCGCCAATGCCGCCGTAGAGGCTGATGGCCCGGGCGTGGGCGGTGCCTTTGAGGGTGATATGCAGCGTAGCGAGAATCTGCGGCACGATCAGGGCCGCGCCGGCGCCCTGGACCGCGCGCGCCGCCAGCAGCGTGCTGATGGAGTTCGCCATCCCGCACAGCAGGGAGGCGACGCCAAAAATCGCCACGCCCCACATAAACAGACGGCGGCGGCCATAGTTATCGCCAAGCTTGCTGCCCATCGCCAGGCAAACGGCAAAGGCGACGCCGTACAGCGCGACGATCAGTTCCAGCTGGGTGGCGCTGGCGTTCAGCGACTGGGTGATGGAGTCCAGCGCGACGTTGGCGATCGAGGTGTCGATCAGCGGCAGCATCTGGCCGGTCAACAGAAGGAATAAACCGGCGCGGCCGGGTGAAACAGCAGACGAATTCATCGGATCTCTCCATTGCGTCATTCAGCGGATGGCCGTAGCATCACCGATAAATTAAACGGGTACCAGTTCCTGCTTATACTGGTATTGGCACTACCATGCTGGAGGTTTTATGACGACCATGCCGCAACGTGAATCGACGATCGCCGCGCCCGATGATGCCCGTAAACAGCTGGGGGCGTTTCTGCGCGCCCGGCGTGAGAGCCTCGATCCGCAGCGCCTGGGGTTGCCGCGCGTTGGCCGACGACGCACGCCGGGCCTGCGGCGGGAAGAGGTGGCGATGCTGGCGGAGGTCGGCGTCACCTGGTACACCTGGCTGGAGCAGGGGCGGGAAGTGAATCCGTCCGAGGCCGTGCTGGTGTCGGTGGCGAACGCGCTGCAGTGCAGCCCGCTGGAGACCCGGCACCTGTTTGTCCTGGCCGGACTGACGCCGCCGGAAGCCGCGCAGGTCACGGTATGCGAAGGCATCAGCCCCGGCACCCGGCGGATGCTCGATAGCCTGATGCCGCAGCCCGCCAGTATTCAGAAGCCGAGCTTCGATATTGTGGCGTGGAACGACAGCTTCTGCCGCCTGATGGGCATCGATTTCGCCACCATTCCGGAAGAGGATCGCAACTGCATTTATCTGTATCTGACCAATGAAACCTGGCGCAGCCGTATTGAAAATCGCGACGTGCTGGCGACGTTTGTCTCCTATTTCCGCGCGGCGATGGCGGAGCACCGCGGCGATCCGCTGTGGGAGAATAAGCTGGCGCGCTTTTTCGCCGCGTCGGCGGAGTTCGAGGCGCTCTGGCATCAGCGCTATGAGGTACGCGGGGTGGAAAATCAGGTGAAACACTTTAACCATCCGCAGCTCGGACGCTTCAGCCTGCAGCAGATGTACTGGTACTCGGCCCCGCGCAACGGCTCGCGCCTGCTGGTCTATTTGCCGATGGATGAAACGGGCGAGCGGGCGCTGGCGTGGTTGGATAAATAAAACCATATATTGCTGGAGAGTCAGAGCGGGACTCTCCAGCCACGTTTTGCCAGAGGGGTAAATCCTCCGCGGGTAAGGTTCGCCGGGAGCGGATTTGAACGCCGGGTAACGGCGGCCTATCAGGGCGAGGCCCATGGATGGGCCGAGTAATCCGAAGACAACGCACAGGCAACCTGAAGTATGGCGGGGATAGATATTTCTCTGTTTATTGCCAATAACCCGGCTGTTTGCTTATTCTGGCGATAGCGTGGCCAGGGTGAAGACGATAATTAAATAATCATTTACGCCAGGAATCTATTAATTGTGGCGGCGGGAGGTTGAGTCATCCTGGGAAAACTATCCAAAGATTAAATAAGTGTTTTTGTTATTATCATTATCCATGATGATAGTTCCGGCGGGTTATGTGACACAGTACAAATAATTACAATTATTGAGCTTGTTGAGAATATATTTCACATGCGTTGAATGCATGGTTTCCTCTATTGTGATAGGTTGCTTGTTAAATAATAAATTCATATAAATCTATATATTTTCAGAACATCTAAATATAACGGGAAGTTGAATGAAACGAATTGACCGGGTTTACCATTGGCTGCTGGAACACGCAGACAAAATGAGCTGGCATGATATGTGTTTGCAGAGAGGGTTCAATACCCACGATATTGCTGATGGGCTGCGTATTTTGCGAAACAATGTCAGTTTCGAACTGGGTAATTTGTTACGTATGCAGCAGATCGTTAAAGTGAAAGGAAGACCGATAGCCTACATTCCTAAAGTCAGCGTTGAACGTGCGTTGGGTATCTCTCTGTCAGAGGTGGAGTTTGACAGTTTTGATGCGCTGAATGCGCTGGTTTCTCCTGGCGGGGAAGTCGCGGCGCAGGCGCCAGCCGATTCGCGGGTTTCTGAGCACCGGAGCGCCGATCCTTTTAGTTTGCTGATTGGCTTCGATGGCAGCTTAAAAACGCAGGTCGAACAGGCAAAAGCCGCTATCCTGTATCCACCGTCCAGCCTGCATACATTAATTACCGGGCCGACAGGCGTTGGGAAAAGCCTGTTTGCTTCAGTTATGTTCAACTATGCGTGTTTTGTTGGCCGTTTTGATGCGAAAAAACCCTTCATTGTGTTTAACTGCGCAGACTATGCAATGAACCCGCAGCTGCTGATGGCGCATATTTTTGGTCATATCAAAGGGGCGTTTACCGGCGCTGGCGAGGACAAAGAGGGATTGGTTGATAAAGCTAACGGCGGAATGTTATTTCTGGATGAGATACACCGATTACCGCCGGAAGGGCAGGAGATGGTCTTCTACTTTATGGATACCGGTACCTACAGCCGGCTGGGGGAAACGGAAAGAAGACGTACAGCGAGCGTTTTATTGGTGGGAGCCACTACCGAGAATTTAGAATCTGCAATGCTCAAGACCTTCATTCGCCGTATTCCAATCATCATTCATCTGCCAACATTCGAACGGCGCAGCACCCAGGAGAAAATATCGCTATTGAAATTCTTATTGAATAGAGAAGCACAGCGTATTCAGAAACCGATCAGAATTGATGTAGAAGCAATGAAGGCGCTGATAGGTAACACTTCTTTTGGCAACATTGGGCAAATGAAATCCAATGTGCAGCTGGTATGTGCGAATGGCTTTTTACACTGTTTGCATCAAGATATTATTGATATCCGCTTCCGCGATCTGCCCAGCGAAATTAAAAATGGCCTGTTTCATCTCGGCGCACGGCGCGATGAAATGCAGCAGATCAATGATTACCTTGAGGATTTTTTAGTTATTCAGCCGGGAGGCGAGCCGTCGCCGCTGCAGGAAGACGATCAATATGAACCCACTTTCAACCTGTATAATATTATTGAAGATAAAGTCACTTTTATGCAGGATCATGGCCTGTCCCATGAGGAAATTACGCGCTTTATTTTACTGGACATCAGCATTCATCTGAATACTTTTTATATGAAGTTTCAGAACAATGCCGGGATGCAGGAAAATATATTAAAAGTAGTCAATGAGGATATCCTGCATTTCTCACAGCAGATGAAAAAAATCGTGGAACGGGAATTGAATCATCATCTGACGGAGCGCTTTTTATTGGCATTTAGTTTACATCTAACATCTTTTTTAGCGCGAACGGAAAATCGCCATACCGCTCTGCTTCCCCGTATTGAGCATCTACTGATGAACCAGGGGCAGGAGTATCAGGCCGCTAAAATAGTCAAGCAGCACATTGAAGACAAATTTGGCATTGATGTGCCTGTCGTCGAAGAGATGTATTTAACGTTGCTGATTGGTTCTTTGTTGAAAACCCAGCAGGAAGAGCGTGTTGCGGTACTTGTCGTAATGCACGGGAGCCATACCGCCAGTTCGATGGCTAGCGTTGCCCAAAAGTTACTGGGTGAGGGCAATATTGACAGCATTGATATGCCTTTGGACATCAGTCCCAAACTGGTGCTCGATCAAATGCGCCAGCGTATTAAAGAGCTGAATTGCAACAAAGGCGTGCTGCTGCTGGTGGATATGGGATCGTTGAACGGTTTTGGCGACATTATCATGCAGGAAACGGGAATACAGATACGCACATTAACCATGGCTTCGACGCCCACGGTCATTGAGGCAGTAAGAAAATCGGCGGTCATGGGAATGGAGCTGGATGATATCTACTTTTCGCTGTGCGATTTCAAGGGATATGGCAGTTATCGTAAAACGACGCAGCAGCTGGATACATCCATGCTTTATCAGAAAGTGAAGGCGATCCTCTGCGTGTGCTCAACCGGGCAGGGAACGGCGGAGAAGCTGAAAACCTTTGTCGACGGTATGCTGTGTAATATGGAACGTTGCGATATTAACGTTATCGCGATGCCGCTGAATGAAGTCGAAATACAAAGAGACCTTTTACTCAAACGTTACGAGTTCATTATGTCTCTGGGGATAGCAGATCCCAGAATCAATGCCCCTTTCTTACCTCTGGAAACGTTGTTTTCCAGCAACGGTGAGGCGCAGTTTACGCTTCTCGTTCAACGGAGCCATTTACAGTCGGTTATTCGGCCGCATGCGATGGTGCGCAAAATTAGCGAGGAGAGTATGACCGAGTTTCTGACTTACCTTAACCCGAAAAAAGTGGTCGATCCGGTGCTGGAGTATATCAGTGAGCTGGAGAAGCTGGAGGGATTCCCCTTCGATAATGGCATGAAGGTCAGCATCAGCGTGCATATCGGGAGCGCGCTGGAGCGAATGGTACAACACTGTGGCCTGAAGTATGATGGTAGCCTTAGCGAAGACAACCAGAAAAAACTGGATACCTACCAGACGATTGCTCGTTGCTTCCAGAAAAAGCTGGCGATTACCCTGGATCGCGACGAGCTTAGCTACATCCTGGAGATGGTCGCGGAACTCTCCGAGCGTTCGGCTGCACAACAGGAAGATTTATCGTAGTCGTTTAATGGCCTCTTTCAGAATGCGCAGGTTCTCCGGCGCCGGGCGGTTTGTTCTGTCCGGTGAAGCGTGACGTTTTTCGCCTACTGGCCGTTAAATGCTGTGGGTAGATCGTCGATGAAAGGCTTCAGTAGACGATTAAAGCTACTACACTTGGTTGATTCTGGCGTGCTGTCGCGCTGCAGATGTTGATAAATTTGCTCACTCCGCTGCGATACGGCTTTATCTTCAGCGATATCCCAACCCCGCTGCCTGGCTACCTTATCAATAGCGTTGGTCATGACCGCGTCGCTGGGTAAATCACTGCGGTGACATTGATATTTCAGATATTTTGCGCTGGCGCTCACGGAGGCCAGTTGTTCTATTTGCTCGTCAGGAGGAATAGGCTTTTGTTGTAATGAAGAACGGGATTGTTGACAACCTGTGCTGACTAGCAGAAATGCAATCAGCATAAAATGGCAAAAACGAGATGACCGCATGGCAATAATCTTACTCTTATCTAAAAAACAGCATTCTAGCAAGTTACCCCCGGTTGTCACGAATTAGCGCGGCCGGCTTACTTTATTGCGATCTTGTTCTCATATTTGCTTTTATAATTTCTGATTTATCCCCCAGTGAATCCATCACGCCTTCGGCTAACACTTCTTAATATTCACGCTATAATAATAGTGTGATACACATGGATTTGTATCCTTAATTCCCTGTTCTAGTGTATTGATATTTTAATACACAAAAATATAGCCCCTTTCACAAACCCCGAGTTCATCGACTTCTCAGCCCTGTTAACGTCATTAATACACTAACCTGGCACATTCTTTGCTGGTACAGACTCGTATATTATTTTCGCTCAATAAGATTATGGTTTCATTTACTAAAAGCAGACGTGATGGTTTAAACAGGAATTTGAATCAATGAATACAGCAATCATAGTTGCTACTCATGGCGCAGCCGCAGGACCTTTGATTAATACCACTCAGATGATCGTCGGGCAGCAGGAAAATATCGCCACGATTGATTTTCTACCTGGGGAAAACGTTGATACGTTGGTCACTAAGTTTGAAAACGTTCTCCAGACGCTGGATCAACGAGATGGCGTTATCTTTCTGGTTGATATTTACGCCGGTAGCCCTTTCAATGCGGCCAGCTTGCTATCGATGAAAAAAGATAACTGGGATGTAATAACCGGGGTCAATGTTCCGATGCTGATCAACGTGTTTTTAGAGCGAGAGAGCGTGGGGGAATACCTGCAATTAGTCGATATCTCAAAACAAACGGCAAGAGATGGCATTAAGTCTCTCAAATACAGTTTAAATAACAATAATACAGAAGAGGATCATCTTTGAAATGAATGTTTTATTATCACGTATCGACGATCGTTTTATTCATGGCCAGGTGGTTACCCGTTGGGTAAAAGCGTATCCAGCCGATCGTTTAATTGTCGTCTCTGATGCCGTGGCGGCGGATGAATTGCGCAAGTCTCTGCTCATCTCCGTTGCTCCTTCAGGCATGATTGCTAGCGTGGTGTCCGTGGAAAAAATGATTAACGCCTGGCATAGCCCTCGCTACGCAGGGGTCAGCGCATTTCTGCTATTTGAAAAACCGGGGGATGTTCTGCGATTAATCGAGGGCGGCGTCGCGATTAAAAGCGTGAATGTTGGCGGAATGCGCTTTGAGAACGATCGCGAGCAAATCACCAAATCCGTCAGCGTAACCTCAGACGATGTTGCGGCATTTCATGCTCTGCATGCGTTGGGCGTAGGTCTGGAATTACGCCAACTGCCGTCCGATGCCGCCGTCGACTTTATCTCCAAATTAAAATAATCGAGGGAATCATGACCACTATACAAATTATATTGCTGCTGGTGATTGCAGCCATTACCGGGATGGGTAGCGTGCTGGATGAAGGGCAAACGCATCGTCCACTTGTTGCCTGTACGCTGGTTGGCTGGGTACTTGGCGATATGACTACCGGTATCATTCTTGGCGGTACGCTGGAAATGATGGCCCTCGGGTGGATGAACGTTGGGCTGGCGATGGCGCCGGATACCGCCATCGCCTCGGTGATATCGACCATTCTGGTGATTAATACAAATCAGGGGATTGGCGAAGGCATCGCGATTGCCGTCGCGTTAGCCGCTGCGGGTCAGGCGCTGACGATTTTTGTCAGAACGATGACGGTGTTCTTGATCCACCGGGCGGATACCTATGCTGAAAAGGGCAATATGCGCGGTATCGAAATCATGCATATCACTGCGCTTGGTTTCCAGGCGCTGCGCGTGATGATTCCTACCTTTGTGGTGGTCATGATGAGCGTTGATTCGGTGCAGGCCATGTTGAACGGTATTCCGCCAGTGGTGACGCATGGTCTGCAAATTGGCGGCGGTATTATTGTTGTTGTGGGTTATGCCATGGTCATCAATATGATGAGCGTCAAATATCTTATGCCGTTCTTTTTTGCCGGTTTCTTGATTGCGGCTTTTACCAGTTTCAACCTTGTTGGTTTAGGGGGAATGGGATTAGTCGGTGCGTTGCTGTATATACAGCTGAGTCCAAAATACCAGCCTAAAACCCTGACCGCCGTGGCGGATGGTGGGCCGGCTTCTTTAAATAATAACGACGATTTGGATGCATAATGAAGAACACTATGATGACGAGACACGCCGCCAATCTGGGTGAAAAAAAATTAACCCGCGGTGATATTATTAACATGTTTATCCGTTCAAATTTCTTGCTCGGTTCATTTAACTTTGAACGTGTACAGGCGATGGGCTACTGCTTCATCATGATCCCCGCCATTAAACGCCTGTATGGGCCGGGCGCGGAACGTAATGAAGCCTTGAAGCGTCACCTTGAATGGTTTAACACGCAGCCTTTCTGTACTGCGCCGATTCTGGGGGTGACAGGGGCGATGGAGGAAGAGAAGGCCAACGGCGCGGATATTGATGGTAGCAGCATCAGCGGCGTAAAAGTGGGCCTGATGGGGCCGTTTGCTGGCGTCGGAGATCCGATCTTTTGGGGGACAATTCGTCCGGTTCTCGCGGCGCTGGGGGCTTCCCTGGCCCTGGGCGGAAATGTGCTTGGCCCGTTGTTCTTCTTTTTCGCTTTTAACGCTATTCGTCTGGCGGTGAAATATTTCGGTTTGAAATACGGTTATGAAAAAGGGCGTGAGATATTAACCGATCTCGGCGGTAATCGAATCCAGAAACTGACCGAGTCAGCGTCAATCCTGGGCCTGTTTATTATGGGAGCGCTGGTTTGTCGATGGACAACGATCAATGTGCCGATTGTCGTCTCCCGCATTACCGGCGCGGATGGGCAGGTCGTCGTGACAACGGTTCAGGGGATATTGGATCAGCTATTGCCGGGTATGTTACCGCTGCTGTTGACCCTGTTCGTGGCAAAGCTACTCCGTAAGAAGGTGAACCCGCTGCTGATGATTATCGTCATATTTATCATCGGCATTTTTGGCTACTGGGCCGGGTTCCTGGCATAAATAATAATGAGGAGATAGTACAAATTATTAAAATATTACATGTTATGGATAACACATTATATCTCCTCATTAAACTTGTTCTTTACATATCCAGCATCGGAACAGAACGGAAGAATATATAAGGACAGTATATGAAATATCATTTTTTTCAGAAAAATAGACTCAGCCTTATTACTCTGGCAAGTTTAGCGTTACTGGCGGGGTGTGATAATTCGGATGATTATAGCGAGAATCATCCCTCACATCAGCAGTCATCGTATCTTGAGAAATATCGCCCTCAGCTACAGTTTACTGCGGCTAAAAACTGGCAAAACGACCCTAACGGCATGGTTTATTTTGACGGCGAATATCATCTTTTTTATCAATATAATCCGAATGGCAATAGCTGGGGAGATCTCTCGTGGGGACATGCCGTCAGTCGGGATCTGGTCCATTGGGAGGAGCTTCCCGTTGCGCTGCCGGTGGAAAAAGATGCCGATGGTAACGTCACGCAGATGTATTTTTCCGGCAGCGCGGTAGTTGATTTCAATAATAGTAGCGGTTTTGGTAAAGCGGATCGGCCGGCAATGGTGGCTATGTACACCAGCTATTATCCAACCGACATGACGCTGGATAATGGAAAGACTATCGCGGCAGGAACCCAGGCGCAGTCTATTGCTTATAGCCTGGATAAAGGGCGAACCTGGACGCAGTATGAAGATAATCCGGTCATCCCTTTACCGCCAGCGGGCTATGAGAGTCAGTTTAAGGAATTTCGCGATCCTAAAATATTCTGGTATGCGCCGGAAAACAAATGGATCATGGTGGCGGTCATTGCGACTCAGCATAAAGCGGTATTTTATTCATCGACCGATTTGCGTGATTGGAACTTTATGAGCGAATTTGGTCCGGCGAATGCCGTTGGTGGCGTCTGGGAATGTCCTGATTTATTTGAACTGCCTGTTGACGGTGACAGTAATAATAAAAAATGGGTAATGGTTATAAATATTAATCCCGGCGGGCCTGCTGGCGGATCGGGTAATCAGTATTTTATTGGTCACTTTGATGGTGAACGTTTCACGCCTGATGATGATAGCGTGTTCAACGGCGAGGCGCCCGTCGGTTCACTCATTGCCGATTTCGAGGAAAGCGAGAGCGAATCCGGCTGGACGGCGACAAAAGATCTGCAGGGGGCTTATCTGTCTAAAGGCGACCGCGCCGGGCAGTCTGGCGTTAGCCAGTATCTGGGAGAGCAGCTCGTCAATACCTTCGTTAATGGTGATGCCAGCGTCGGCAGCGTAACGTCCCCGGCGTTTAAAATTACCGATCGCTACATCAATCTGCTGGTCGGCGGCGGCAATCATCCGCGTAACCCGGATGCGGTCGAAGACAGCGTTCCGCCTTCCGGCGATCTGCTGTTTGCCGGTGCCGATTTTGAGGGGGAAGATGGCGCAACTTATGATGATATTGGTTGGACCTCAAGCGGCGATTTTGTTGGCCAGGTCGTTGCCAGCGGCACGATAGCGACGCAGCAGCAGGTCTCCGGTTTTATGGGCAGGAAACTGGTCAACAGCTATTTTGGTGAATTAGTGGGTAAAGGGGGAGATGCAGTGACGGGGACCCTGACTTCAGCGAACTTCACCATCAATAAACCCTATATCAACTTCCTCGTTGGCGGCGGTAATCATCCTTATGGCGCGGAAGGCGCGGCGGCCGTCGTGCTGTTGGTCGATGATAAAGTCGTCAGGTCAGCGACCGGTAGCGACAGTGAGTCGCTGAACTGGACGCACTGGGATGTACAAGAGTATCAGGGTAAGCCCGCCCGGATAATGATCGTTGATGAAAATACCGGTGGATATGGCCATATTCTGGCTGACCAGTTTATGGCCGGGGATGAGCCGGCGCAGCCAGTATCAACGGAGACCACGGTTAACCTGCTGGTGGATGGCAAGGTCGTTTATAGCGTAACCGGGGATAATTCGGAAACGCTGGGCTGGCGTTCCTGGAACGTGGCCGCACTGAAGGGAGAGATGGCGCAAATCCGCATTGTGGACAATAGCACCGCCGGTTTTGGTCATGTGCTGGTCGATCACATCATACAGTCCGATCGGCCCAGGCAGATTGCGAACTGGGGGGACTTCGGGTCGGATTTTTACGCGGCAGTGACCTGGAATGGCGCACCTGATGGTAAACGCTATTGGCTTGGCTGGATGAGCAACTGGAACTACGCGGGCAGCATTCCTACCACCCCGTGGCGGGGCGGGCAGACTCTGGTTAGAGAGTTAAGTTTGCAGACGATTGATAATAAGATTCGCCTGGTACAAACGCCGGTGGATGCGCTGAAATCGCTGCGTAATAACGCCTTGTTTACCCTGTCCGAGGAGAAGGTGGTTGCCCCTGGCGACACGCTATTAGCGGATAGCCAGGTTCAGGGCCAGGTGTATGAAATCGAGGCGGAGCTGCAGCCAGGCAGCGCGAGCGAAGCGGGCTTTAAGGTTCGCACGGGGAGCCACGGCGAGGAGACGCTGGTCGGCTATGATGCCGCGGCCGGCGAAGTGTTTATCGATCGTACAAAATCGGGAACGAATGCGTTTAATTCTGGATTTGCGGCCCGCCATAGCGCTCCGCTGCCGTTGTCGGATAACGCCTCGGTAGCGCTGCGTATTATTGTCGATACTTCATCTGTTACCGTCTTCTCAGGGAAAGGCGAAGTCGTGCTGACGGATCAGATTTTCCCGGAGCCGACCAGTCAAGGCATTGAGATATACAGTAAAGGTGGAGATATAAACGTAAAATCGTTGACTATCTGGCCTCTGAAATCAATCTGGGCAGATAAATAAAATATTAAGCGAGTATCGCGTAATACTTTACCGTTGGTTCGTTTTTTTAATCACGCAAGCGCGGTCTGGATAATCGTAAAATATTCAACCGTGCTTGTGTGAAACCAATTGGTTTATTGTCTGCGTATGCCGCGGTTCATATTGCGGAAGTTATATTAATAAATATTGTCCTGATGAGATAACAGAGCAAGGATTAGCATTGTGATGTCCAAAGGCATAAATGTCGCGTTCCATAAAAGTTCTTCTGTAAATAAACAGAAAGCTGGGTAGGGGGGGCGAGATGCAATTATCTGGCAGGTTGCTGGCATGCAGAGAAGCGGCTTCGCGGTTTTTGACTCCGCGTTGGATGATATGGGGATTATCGCTCTTGATATTAAATCAGCTCGCTCTGCTGAGCTGGCGGAGCTGGCTGGCTGACGATATATACCATGTGGACCTGGCGAAAGCGAAAGCCAATTCCGCTCCAGCAAAACCAGACCGCGGAATTGCGGCGGAAAACGATCGTTTTACCCTCTTTGGGACTTCGTCGTCCGCTTCCTCCGCCTCAGGCCCATCGGTATCCGACAATATCATTCGTCATGCGCCGCCGTCGTCGCTCAAACTCCGTTTGGCCGGGGTTGTGGTGAGCTCCGACCCCCAAAATTCGATGGCGATTATTGCCAAAGATAGCAAGCAATTGACGCTTTTTGTCGGTGACAGCCTGCCGGGTTATTCTGCCAAAATTATGTCTATTTTTTCTGATCGCATTGTGATTTCTTACCAGGGGCGCTATGAATCGTTATTGTTTAATGAACAATCGGATGCCGGAAGAAGCATCAATAAATCATCAGTAGCGCAAATCAAGACCCGGTTGCAAAAACACCCGCAAAATATTCTTGATTATATCAAGGTGACACCCGTCATGGTGGAGAACAAACTTGCAGGCTATCGCCTTAATGCAGGTAAGAATAGGGATTTATTTTATCAATCAGGTTTGCAGGACAACGATCTTGCTATTGTGCTTAATGGTATGGATTTACGCGACACTCAACAGGCTCAGCAGGCACTGAAACAGCTTGCTGAACTCAGTGAGTTGAATCTTACCGTTGAGCGGGACGGTAAGCGACAGAATATTTATTTTGTGCCTGGAGATGATTAATTGTTGAATATAAAAATAATCAAAAGACTCTGTATCGTTGTCTTGGTGTTTTTTTCGCTGGTCATTCGGCAGGGCGCGGGCGCTGAGTTTTCTGCCAGCTTTAAGGGGGTGGATATTCAGGAGTTTATTAATACCGTCAGCAAGAACCTGAATAAAACGATTATTATCGATCCGGCTGTACACGGCACGATTACGGTGCGCAGTTACGATAGGCTCAACGATGAACAATATTACCAGTTTTTCCTGAGCGTGCTGGATGTATACGGCTTTGCCGTGGTGGACATGAAGAACGGCGTGCTGAAGGTGGTCCGCGCCAAAGATGCAAAAACCGCGGCGGTACCTCTCGCCAGCGATGCTCAACCGGGAAAGGGAGATGAAGTCGTGGCGCGCGTTGTGCCCGTCAATAATGTGCCTGCCCGTGATTTGGTCCCGTTACTTCGTCAATTGAATGATAACGCCGGGGTGGGCAGCGTTGTGCATTATGAGCCTTCCAACGTCCTGTTGATGACGGGACGGGCGGGAGTGATTAAGCATTTGATGGAAATAGTTGAGCGCGTTGATAAAGCGGGCGATCGCAGCGTCGTCACGTTACCGCTGGCCTACGCGTCCGCTGCCGACGTTGTCAAAATGGTGACCGAATTAACCCGGGATGCCGGTAAATCAGCGTCATCGGGCTTAATGATAGCGAATGTTGTTGCGGATGAACGTACGAATTCGGTATTGATTAGCGGCGAACCGAATTCTCGTCAATTAATTATCGCGATAGTTAAGCAGCTGGATCGCGAACAATTTGTTCAGGGCAACACCAGGGTTATTTATCTGAAGTATGCCAAAGCGACCGATTTGGTCGAGGTCTTAACGGGGATCGGCGACACTATTCAGGGCGAGCAAAAGAGTGCTAAACCGGCCATCGCATTACGCAAAGACATTACTATCAAAGCGCATGAGCAAACCAACTCGCTGATCCTGACGGCGGCCCCGGACGTTATGCGGGATTTGGAGGGGGTGATAGCTCAGTTGGATATTCGTCGCGCCCAGGTCCTGGTCGAAGCGATTATTGCCGAAGTACAGGATGCTGATGGTCTCAATCTGGGCATTCAGTGGGCCAATAAAAATAGCGGCATGTCGCAATTTACCAATACGGGCCTACCTATTACGACCGCAATTGCCGGAGCCAATCAATATAAAAAAGAGGGCGCGGTGGATAGCTCGATTGCCAGTACGCTCAACGGTCTTAATGGTATTGCGGCGGGGTTTTATCAAGGGAATTGGGCGATGTTATTGAGCGCGCTTTCCAGTAATAGCAAGAATGATATTTTGGCGACGCCGAGCATCGTGACGCTGGATAATATGGAGGCCATGTTCAATGTTGGCCAGGAGGTACCGGTGCTCTCCGGCTCGCAAACAACCTCTGGCGATAACGTCTTCAATACCGTGGAGCGCAAAACGGTCGGAATTAAGTTGAAGGTAAAGCCACAGATTAACGAAGGGGATTCTGTTTTACTGGAAATCGAACAGGAGGTTTCCAGCGTGGCTGACGCCGCCTCCAGCAGTAGCGCTGACCTGGGGGCGACCTTCAATACTCGCACGGTTAATAATGCGGTGCTGGTGGGAAGTGGCGAAACGGTCGTCGTCGGAGGGCTGCTGGATAAAAGCGTGACGGATAGCGTGGATAAAGTCCCGGTGCTGGGAGATATTCCGGTTCTGGGTTACCTGTTTCGCTCTAACAGTAAAAAAGTCTCCAGACGTAATCTGATGCTCTTTATTCGCCCATCAATTATCCGCGATCGCGATCAGTATCGTCATGCATCCGCTGATAAATATCATGCTTTTAATCAGGAACAAGTTCAGCAGCGTGGTCATCAGGATAACCCAGCGACGTTAAACAATGACGTATTAAAGCTGCCTCCGGATCAAAATGGCGCCACCTTCCTGAAGGTTCGCGCGGCGATTAGCGCATTTTATTCGCAGGAGGGGTAATGAATATGTCTGTTGCCGACGTGAATAAACCGCATCCGCAGCTTCCCTTTGCCTATGCGCATGCTCAACGCATTTTACTGCAGTGGGAGAATACTGAATGCCGGGTGCTGCGCGTCGTGGAAACGACAGCCGCAGCGTTGCTTGAAACCCGTAGGGTTGCCGGGTGTGCCCTGAATATTCGTACGCTATCGAATGCGGAATTTGAGAAACAACTGATTAGTAGTTACCAGCGAGACTCAACCGAAACGCGGCGACTGATGGTTGATATCGGCAACGAAGTGGATTTTTATACCCTGGCGGAAGAGTTACCTGACAGCGATGATTTGCTGGATGCCGATGATGATGCTCCGATAATCCGTCTGATTAATGCCATGCTGACCGAGGCGATTAAGGATAAAGCGTCAGATATTCACATCGAAACCTATGAACGTCATTTGCAAATTCGCTTTCGGGTAGATGGCGTACTGCGTGAAATATTACGCCCTCAGCGCCGTCTGGCTTCTTTATTGATCTCTCGTATTAAGGTTATGGCGCGGTTGGATATCGCGGAAAAGCGTATTCCTCAGGATGGGCGCATGGCGTTACGCATTGGCGGCCGGGCGATTGATGTGCGAGTGTCGACTTTACCTTCTCATTACGGTGAACGAATTGTTCTGCGTTTGCTGGATAAAAGCAGCGTGAATTTGGATCTGTCGACGTTAGGCATGTCGTTATCACACCAGCAGCAGATCGATGAACTGATTCAGCGGCCGCACGGTATTCTCCTCGTCACCGGTCCGACAGGTTCAGGGAAGAGCACGACGCTTTATGCGGCGTTGAGTCGTCTCAATGCGAGTGAACGCAATATTATGACGATTGAAGATCCTATTGAGTATGAGCTCGAGGGGATTGGCCAGACGCAGGTAAACGCCAAAGTGGAGATGACTTTTGCGCGCGGTTTACGCGCCATTCTGCGTCAGGACCCTGATGTCGTACTGGTTGGGGAGATCCGCGATAGTGAAACCGCGCAGATTGCGGTTCAGGCATCCTTGACCGGGCATTTGGTTCTTTCAACGCTCCATACCAACAGTGCGTTGGGGGCATTATCACGTCTGCAAGATATGGGGATTGAACCTTTTTTACTGTCTACGTCGTTATTGGCCGTATTGGCGCAGAGGCTGGTGCGGACTCTTTGCCCCGATTGCCGCCAGCCCTACTTAGTCGCTCCCGCGTTGGCCCATCAGATGGGGATTGCGCCCGGAGCTCGCTTATGGCAGCCGAAGGGATGTCCGCAATGCGGCTTTACTGGCTATCGTGGGCGTACCGGGATACATGAATTACTGCTGATTGACGATAGGATCCGTACCGCAATCCATAAGGGCCACGGCGAGTTCGCGATTGCCCGCTTACTGCAGCATGAATACAAAACGTTACGCTATGCCGGGCTGGAAAAAGCCCTGTCCGGCGAGACAAGCTGGGAAGAGGTCATCCGGGTGACTGAAAACCAGTCGCAGGAAAAGGAGTGACCGCGTGTTATTCCATTATCAGGTGTTAGACGAGCGGGGTAAAAAGCGGCGGGGGAGCCTGGAGGCAGATTCCGCTCGTCATGCGCGTCAACGCTTACGAGAACAAGGGCTGGTTCCGCTGGCGCTGGTCGAAGGGCTGAATGAGGCCCGGCGGAATAAACGCGGGTGGCGTATTTCCTGGTCGCGTGGAATAAGCAGCGCCGATCTGGCGCTGCTGACTCGCCAGCTGGCGACGCTGGTCGCCGCCGCTTTACCTCTGGAAGATGCGCTGGATGCGGTGGCAAAACAAAGTGAAAAACCGCGCCAGCGTAGCCTGATGGCCGCCGTGCGTAGCAAAGTTCTTGAAGGTCATTCGCTGGCGGAAGCGATGGCAGGATATCCTGCCAGTTTTGAGCGGTTGTACTGCGCGATGGTGGCGGCGGGTGAAGCTTCTGGTCACCTGGACCAGGTTCTGAATCGACTCGCTGATTACACCGAACAGCGCCAGCAAATGCGAGCGCGCATCATGCAGGCCATGATTTATCCCTGCGTACTTACCGTTGTCGCTATTAGCGTCGTTGCCACGCTTCTTTCTGCCGTCGTTCCCAGGGTCGTTGAGCAGTTTATTCATATGAAGCAGGCGCTACCGCTATCAACGCGAGTGCTCATGGCGATGAGCGACGGGGTTCGCACTTTTGGTCCCGGGATACTGTTGCTGCTGTTCGCCGGGCTGGTGCTGATACGTCGATTGCTACGTCATGAAGGTCGACGTATTGCCGTTCATCATCGGCTGCTGCGCCTGCCCGTTATTGGGCGCGTTGCGCGCGGCCTGAATACCGCTCGTTATGCCAGAACGCTGAGTATTCTGAACGCCAGTTCCGTGCCGTTGCTGCAAGCGATGCGTATTAGCGGCGAGGTGCTCACCAACGAATATGCGCGTCAACAGCTGTCGTTAGCGACGGAATCGGTGCGCGAGGGGGTTAGCCTGCATCGCGCGCTGGAAATGACCGAACTCTTTCCCCCCATGATGCGCCATATGATCGCCAGCGGTGAACGTAGTGGGGAACTGGACAGCATGCTGGAACATGCTGCGGATAACCAGGACCGGGAATTTACGTCTCACATGCAATTAGCGCTGGGGCTGTTTGAGCCTCTCTTGATCGTCGGTATGGCGGCAATAGTGTTATTTATCGTCATCGCCATTCTGCAACCGATCCTGCAATTAAATAATTTAATCAGTATGTGAATCTGATGGGCAAATATAAGGAGATAAAAATGCGGCGGCAGAGTCAGCGTGGTTTTACGCTGCTGGAAATCATGGTGGTCATTGTCATTATGGGCATTCTGGCAAGTTTAGTTGTACCTAATCTGATGGGAAATAAAGATAAAGCCGATCGTCAAAAAGTCGTCAGCGATATTGTGGCGTTAGAGAGCGCGCTGGATATGTATAAATTGGATAACAGCCGATATCCCACCACGGAGCAGGGGCTGCAGGCGCTAATCACTAAACCGTCGGTACCACCCGAAGCGCGTTATTATCCCCAGGATGGCTATATTCGCCGTTTGCCCCAGGACCCGTGGGGTGGGGATTATCAGCTAGTCAGTCCGGGTCAGCACGGACAGATAGACATATTCTCCTCCGGGCAAGATGGCGTGCCGGGTACTGACGATGATATCGGTAACTGGACGCTGAGTAAGAAATAGTGCGTCAGCGTGGTTTTACCGTGCTGGAAATGATGCTTGTTGTGCTGCTGATGGGGAGTGCGGCCAGTCTGGTCATCATGTCATTTCCGGCCATGCAGCAGGATACCGCGGAGCGGCAGTTGCAACGCTTTCAGGCGCAGCTGGAGTTTGCCATGGATAGCGGTATGCAAAACGATCGGCTACTGGGGATCCAGATTCGACCCAATGGCTGGCAGTTTCAGGTACTGCAAAGCCAGGCGGCGGAAACGCGCTCTTCGGTGGCGCATTCGGATCGTTGGCAGGGCTATGTCTGGCAAATATGGCAACCGCGTCAGGCTGCGTTAGGCGGCCAGGTTCCGGATAACCAGCCGCTCACGCTACGTCTCCCTCCTCCGCAGGAGTGGCCGCCAACCGCGGAACCGGCGGCGGACCCCGATATTTTGCTATTGCCTGGCGGGGAGATTACGCCCTTTACATTAATTTTCGGCGAGAAAGACGATCGCTCCGAAGTCTGGCTGCGGGTAGATGAAAGCGGCGCGATCGCGACATCGGCAAAAGGAGGCGCGCCATGAATAAACAAAAAGGGATGACGCTGCTGGAGGTTCTGGTGGCGCTGGCCATTTTTTCCCTGGCCGGGCTGACACTGCTGCAAACCACCGCCCAGCAGGCCAGAAACGCTGGCATGATGAAAGAGAAAATGCTGGCAAGTTGGCTGGCCGATAACCAACAGGTCAGATTACATCTCAACAAACTATGGCCCGAAAAAAGCGCGACGGGCGCTTTGGTGACCTATGCCGGAGAAGAGTGGTATCTCAGCTGGCAGGGGGTTGATACAGAGTTCAGCCAGCTACGGGCGCTGGATATTGAAGTGCGGCGCCATAAACAAGATACCGCGGCGATATTTTCTTTACGCAGCTACGTGGTGCACGAATGAGCCGTTGCCGCGAACGAGGTTTTACGCTGCTGGAAATGCTACTCGCATTAGCCATTTTTGCGGCGTTGAGTCTCAGCGCTTTCCAGATATTACAGGGGGTGATGCGCAATGATGAGATGGCACAGCGTCAGGTGCAGCGGTTAACCGAGCTTCAGCGCGCCTTCGTTTACCTGGAGGGCGACTTTGGTCAGATCATTCCGCGCCCTCCGCGAGGGGATGAACGTCTGTTCTACGCTGCTCGTTATCAGCGCCAAAGTGCGGACTGGAGCATCTCCTTCATGCGTAACGGTTGGCAAAACCCGATGGGAATATTACCCCGCTCCGAGCTGCAGCGGGTGGGGTATCGTCTGCGCCATCAGCAGCTGGAGCGGCTGAGCTATGTTCATACGGATCCGCAGGCTGGGGAAGAGCCAATCGTGAAGGTTTTGCTGAAAGACGTGAGCGCTTTTCGTTTGCGCTTTTTTGCCAACGGTATGTGGCGCGATAGCTGGAACGACACAACGCGTTTACCCGAGGGAATTGAAGTGTCGTTAGTCGTGGCCGACGTGGGTGAAGTGAGCCGCTTATTTTTCGTCACGACCGGGGAGCAAGCATGAAGCGGCGGCAAAGAGGCGTGGCGTTGCTGGTGGTATTGCTGATTCTGGCGCTCATGGTGACCATGTCGACAACGATAGCCGAGCGTAATGGCCGAGCCTGGCAGCGGACGATGGCTCAAGTGGAGCGTCTGCGGGCGAAATGGTATGCCCGGTCGGCGGAATCATTGGCCGCAAAAATATTACAGAGAGACGCATCTGGTTCACCGAATAAAATGGATTTAGCCCAAAAGTGGGCGCAGGGGCCTCGCCGTTTTACCATTGATGATGGCGAAGTCTCCGGGCTGATCGTTGATGGACAGGCCTGTTTTAATCTCAATGCGATTAACCAGGGGGGCGCCGGCGAGGGAAGGCAGTCGACGTTACCTTACTCCAGACAGGTTTTTAGACAGTTACTTATCAACCTGGGGGAGGGGGCATTGCGTGCGACGCAGATAACCGCAGCCCTGAGCGACTGGATAGACAGCGATAATGCGCCGGGAATCGAGGGGAGTGAAGATGCGCGCGACGGGCCGCAATCGGCGCCTTATCTACCCGCGCATCAACCGATGCAGGATATCAGCGAGCTGCGGACCGTTTCCGGCGTTGATGCCGAACTTTATCGTCGCCTTTTGCCCTATGTTTGCGTACTGCCTGTCCAGACGCTGTCGATAAATATCAATACGTTGAGCGAGTCGCAAAGTCCCTTATTCGCGGCGCTATTTGTGGGGGAACTGGATCCCGCGGGGGCGATGAAGCTGCTACAGCAACGTCCGCACGGCGGCTGGAATAGCACAACAGCATTTTTGGCTCAGGAGGCGCTTAAGGACAGGGATACCTCTGCGATCAAGTACGTATTGACCGTAAAGAGCGATCTGTTTTTTGCCGATTTTAATGTGCAGGTGGGGGACATTCACTATAGCCAGCGCAGCCTGTTGAGCAAGTCGGGTCATCGCTTCCAGGTGATACGACGACAGCCTGGATTGAGCATGCTGAGGGAGCCTTAATGAAAAGCAAAAAATCGCGTCTACAGGCCCGGTTGATACTGCATTTGCCCGGTGATGAAAAACAGCCCGTGCGGTGGTCTTTCCGTTCGCCAGACGGGGATGAGCAAGGCGAACTGGCGGCGGGGGAAAACGATGAGAGATTAACGCATCTTTTCGCGACTTATCCGGCACATATCCTGGTCCCTGCGAGTGAGTTTGTTTTCCATCAAGTGACGCTTCCGCCTAACGCCGGGCGCCAGCGTCTGCAGCTGCTGTCGTTCATGCTCGAGGAGCAGCTGGCAACCGAGGTTGATGGGCTTCATTTTGCCATTTTACACCAGCGCGGCGAGGTATGTGACGTTGCGGTAGTCGACAAACACGATATGCGTCAGTGGATCAGCCGTTGCGATCGGCTAGGGGTACGGGTGCTGACAATGCTTCCGGATGTGCTTGCGCTGCCGCGGGTCGACCACGGCTGGAGCGCGGTGAACGTCGATGATCGGTGGTTATTTCGGCGAGAGGCTCACGCCGGGATGGCGGTGGAATCGTCCTGGCTACCCGAGTTTTTGGCCATCTGGAGTCCGAAGGTGATTGAGAGCTATTCCCAACCGCCTGCGTTAAGCCCCCCTTATTGTGAATGGCGAGCGCATACGCCGCAGAATTTTCTGCAACTGGCGGCCGGGGGGGAACCCTATGATGGCGCCGATCTTCGTCAGGGTGAATTTGCCCGCGTCGGGACTTTGCGAGCGGGACTACGGCCCTGGCGGCCGGTGATGATGTTATTCATCGGCTATTTACTCTTGTCGTGCGTGAATGCCGGTTTATCTCACTATCAGCTGGGACAACAGGCAGACCATTGGCGGCAGGAAAGCCGTCGGGTCTACCAGGCGCTGTTCCCGGCGGATAAAAATGTGCTTAACCCTCGTACGCAGCTGCAAAAGCATCTACAGCAGCTACGGCCGGCCGGGCAGGATGGACTGGCTGTACACATGCATCAGTTGCAACAACTGATGGCGAAGCATCCGCACATCGAGTTGCGGGCGTTGTCCTATGATGCCGGGCGTAAAACGCTGAAAATTGATCTCTATGCCGCATCTTTTCTGGTGTTAGAGCAGTTCCAGAGCGGCGCGGGGCAACATTATCGGGTGCAGCCGGGCGAGGTTAAACAGAATCCGCATGGGGTCGAGAGCCGGCTGACGCTGGAAATAAAAGATGAATACATTTAAGCGCTACTGGCAACAGCTTAGCCTACGGGAGCGTGCCCTGGTATTGGGGGGCGGAGGCCTGGCTGTCGCGTGTCTGTTTTATTACATCCTGTGGTTACCGTGGCGGCAGCAGGCGGCGCAATGGCAGCGCACGATTGCCGATGAAAAGAGCACGATAGAGCGGATGTTGCAGCTGGCGCCACGTATACGCCAACAGGATACACGGCCGCTATCCGCCCGTGACGAAAATCTCAGCGTGTCGGCGGTTGTTACGCAGAGCGCGGCAGCTCAGGGGGTGAGTATCACGCGTATTCAGCCGCAGGGACAACAGCTGGCAATAACGCTGGAGCCCGGCGACTTTAACGGATTCATGCATTGGCTGATTACTCTGGAGCAACAGCATCGCATCCATATTACGGCCCTGGAGGTGGCAGCGTACCGCGATAAACCGGGATGGGTAGCGGTAAATAAACTGACGCTGGAGCGTAAAGATGAGCCTTAAACTCAAGAAGCTGGTGCTTGTATTGGTCTGTTATCTGCTGCTGCTGGCGGGAAATGCCCCTGCCGGGGTAGTGCGCGTTTTTATGCCCGCCGATATTAAGGCCGGTCGCTTTTCCGGGTCTTTATGGCAAGGTCGCGTGTACCAGCTCACCTGGCGCAACGTTACGATTGAAGACGTCCATTGGCAGCTCACTTTCTCCTCCTGGCGGCCTGCAATAAAAGTCGCGTTGCGGGATCCCCGGGGCTTGCAGGGAACCGGAACTTTACGCGGTTGGCACGATCTTGAATGGTATGAGTGGCAACTTTCCGCGCCTGCCGATTTTGTCCGCCAGCAGCTGTCGCTGGCGTTAGCGATGACCCTCAAAGGGGGGCTGCAGCTGCAATTGCACCAGGGGGAGTTTACCTCCCATGGCTGCCAGCGTCTTGGCGGCGTCATCAAGTGGCGGCAGGCTCAGATGGCGACGCCTCTGGGCGATTTGGATCTCACCGATGTTGACGGAGAGTTGAGCTGCAACGGAAAAGGGGAACTGGCGTTGGTCCTGAAACAGGACTCTCCTCATCTGAACATCGAGGGAAGGGGAGTCGTGGGGGCTGGCGGCGGCTATCGATTTAACGGACTGGTGCGGAGCGGACCGATGCTGCCTGAGGTCATGAAACCATTGATAGCGCAGGTTGGCCGGGCTAACGAGCAGGGCCAGATAGCCTGGCAAACGCAGGGGCAATTATTTTGATCCGTGATGTCCCCCTCCGACAGGAAAAAGAGGGAGATGCTGGACCCGCAGAGGGCGCTTTATGACATTATTAGTGGCTTTTTCATCCACGTATCCCATCATTTGGTGGTTTGGTCTTGGGGCGACAGGCGCTATCGTCGGGAGTTTTCTGAATGTGGTGATCTGCCGCTTACCCGTAATGCTCGAGAAACACTGGCAGCGTGAGGCGTTGCTGCAGCTGTCACTGCCTTCACCTGAACCCACGGCGCGCTTTAATCTGGTATTGCCGCACTCTCGTTGCCCATATTGTCATACTCCTGTTGCCGCAAGGGATAATATACCTCTGCTGAGTTTCCTGTTGTTAAAGGGCAAGGCTCGCTGTTGCGGCGCGCCTATTTCCGCGCAGTATCCGCTGGTTGAGGCGGCCACCGCTGCGCTGTTTGTCTTAACCGCACGTGTATTTCCGCCGGGGCTGGCGCTGTGTGGCGCCTGGGTATTCGTCTCTTTTTTATTGATCCTGGCCGTTATTGATTATCACCGACAGCTGCTACCCGATGTCCTGACGCTGCCCTTATTGTGGATCGGCTTACTGTTTAATCTTCAGTCGTATTTTGTTTCGTTGCCGCAGGCGACGATTGGCGCAGTGGCAGGATATCTCTGCTTGTGGTGCCTGTTCTGGCTGTTCAAGCTACTGACAGGCAAGGATGCGCTGGGCTATGGCGATTTTAAGCTACTGGCCGCGTTGGGAGCCTGGCTAGGCTGGCAAGCATTACCCCATGTGGTTTTACTGGCGGCGTTAAGCGGATTGCTGTTTGCGTTCGTACAGCGAGGAGGGGCAAAAAAAGATCTCAATCAGCCGCTGGCATTCGGCCCGTGGCTGGCGTTAGCCGGTGTGGCAAATATGCTGCTATTTCAGGGTATTTGACCGAGAGACGGTTGATGTTCGCGCCCGGAAGGCGGGTCAACGGCGATATCCTTCCTGCGGAGCGCTAACGGCAGAAAAAGAGGGGGGAAAGAGAGGGGGAAGAAAGCCCCGGGCGAGGCGCAGCTGCGCCATGACCCGGGCGTTCCCGGCTGAAGGGAATTAAATCTCGGTAATGGTCGTCGCCTGCGGCAGGCGTGATTTCGGCAGCGTCGCGTTGAAGTCTTCGACGCTATGATGGCCGACCGGCACCACCACCAGGCTGGTGTAGCCCTGGGCTTTCAGGTCGAATTCGGCATCGAGAATCGCGAAATCGACGCCTTCAATCGGCACGGCGTCCAGGCCCATTGCCGCCACGCCCAGCAGGAAGTTGCCGACGTTGAGATAAACCTGCTTCGCCATCCACTGATCGTCGTCGTGCAGCTCTTTGCGGTGCATATCGGCAAAGAAGGTGCGGCCTTTATGGTTCGCGGCTTTGGCGTCGGCGTTTGCGAAGCGGCCATCGGCCTCTTCCTGGTTCACCACGCGCTCAAGCCAGGCGTCGTCCATTGCGGTTTTGGCGCAGAACACCACCACGTGGGAGGCATCGAGAATTTTACGTTCGTTAAACACGTAGGTGCCGCTCGCCGCTTTGGCAACGCGCGCTTTGCCTTCATCGCTGCTGGCAACGATAAAGTGCCACGGCTGGGAGTTGGTGCTTGACGGGCTGTACTGCAGCAGCGTTTTCAGGTTTTCCGCCTGCTCGGCAGTTAGCTTTTTGGTGGCGTCAAATGCCTTGGTGGAGTAGCGCTTTAAGGCAACCGATACGATATCCATACTCTTCCTCACTGTTTACAACCCCTTGCGGGTGCGTTTCGTGAAGGAAGAGTACAGCGATGGCGGGCAAATGATAAGGGGCAAAAATGCGATAACACTTATCGCGCAGCGCTGAAAATCACCCCGGACGTAGGCGCTGCTGCTCTTTTTTGCTGAGTTTATCGACGATCAGATTCCACGAATCATCGATCAGCTCCGCCAGCAGATCCACGCTGATGTCCTCGCCGGGAACTACGGTGATCCAGTGCTTTTTGTTCATGTGATAGCCGGGCTCGATGCTGCGGTAAATCGCCTGATGAAGCAGCGATTTTTGCGGATCGCACTTCAGGTTGACCAGCGCGCGGCCGCGTACCGTCGCGGTGAGCATAAAAATCTTCCCGCCGACTTTAAACACATCGTACTCCGGGCCAAACGGCCAGCAGTGCTCGGTAAAGGGGAGCTCCAGCGCGATACGATGCGCGTTGTCATGCAGCGAGCGGTGATCCATCAGCTATTGTCCTCGGCAAGGGCCTGCCACATGGCTTCAAAGCCCAGCTCGACAAAACGGACGGCGCGCTCCGGCTCGTGGCTGGCGTATTCAATGGTGGTTTCGGCCAGCGAAAGAAACAACGCATCGCCGAAGGTACGGTACTCGTCGGATTGAAAAACGGGTTTGATTGAGCGCTGGCACAGTTCATTGAGCTCGGGAAACATCTCCTGGACGCGGTTGCGGGTTTCGTCGGTGATCCGTTCACTCAGCGCCATCCGGCGAATCGCTTTATGCTCCATGGGGTTACGTACGCCCCAGCCGATATAGCTATTCCAGATATTGCGCGTGTTCTCTTTTGGCCGGGTTTCGTTCGGGTTGAGACCCGCTATCATTGTCTGAACCAGGTCTGCTTTTATGGTCAGATAAAGCTCGTTGAGCAAATCGTCCTTGGTGGCAAAGTAGCGAAACAGCGTACCCTCGGCAACCCCTGCGCTGCGGGCGATGGCGGAGGTTGAGGCGGCGATTCCCGATTGGGCAAAGGCGGCGGTTGCTGCCTCCAGTAACGCTTGCTTTTTATCTTCACTCTTAGGACGAGCCACTACACTTTACCTCACTCATAATAAAACCACGATCTAAGCACGCCCGGCATGGGCGCTGCAACGCTGTCTGTCAAAATTTGAAAATCGTCTTGACGACTTTCAGCTTCTTCCTAATAATGAGTGCTTACTCACTCATAATCAAGCCTTATAACAAAAACCTCCAGGAAGGGGGATTTCGCCAGGTCAGGATATGAACCGTGTCACTTTCAGCGTGGTCGCCATCATGTTATTAGCGTCAGCAACAACTTTGCCGTTTGTGTTAAATGCCGGATTTGGTCAGGCGCCGCAGGGCGCGCAGCTCAGCCTGGTGGAGCAGTCGCCGCACTATCACGACGGTCAGTTTCACAATCAGCTTCCGACGCCGGGGTTTACCGGGCAAAAAAATATGCTGGCCGCATGGTGGGAGTTTCTGGTCGCCAAACGTGAAAATGCCAGACCGGCGCAGCCGCTGCCGCTGGTGAACACCGATCTGGCCAGCCTGCCGTCAGGGCAGGACGTGATGGTCTGGCTCGGTCACTCCTCCTGGTACCTGCAGCTGGCGGGCAAACGCATCCTGATCGATCCCGTATTTAGCAACTATGCCGCACCGTTTTCGTTTATTAATAAGGCCTTTGCCGGGGATTACCCGTGGCACGCTGAGGGCATGCCGGATATCGACCTGCTGATTATCTCGCACGATCATTACGACCACCTCGATTACGCCACCATCAAAGCTCTGATGCCGAAGGTCAAGCGCGTGGTGACGCCGCTGGGCGTGGGGTCGCACCTGCGCTACTGGGGAATGGAGAGCGCGATCATCAGCGAGGCGGACTGGAATCAGTCGCTGCAGGTGAGCGATGAGCTGACGGTACACGTCCTGCCCGCGCGCCACTTTTCCGGCCGCGGCCTCAAGCGCAACCAGACCCTGTGGGCCAGCTTTATGTTCGTTACCCCGCAGCAGAAAATTTACTACAGCGGCGACAGCGGCTACGGCCCGCACTTTAAAGCCATCGGCGAACAGTTTGGCGAAGTGGATTTGGCGATCATGGAAAACGGTCAGTATGACCAGGACTGGAAGTACATCCACATGATGCCGGAAGAGACGGCGCAAGCCGCTGACGATGTTCATGCACGCGCGGTACTGCCGGGTCACGCCGGGCGCTTCGTGCTGGCAAAACACACATGGGACGATCCGTACAAAAGGCTGGCGGAGGCCAGCACAGGGCGACCGTGGCGACTGCTGACGCCAATGTTGGGTGAGCCGGTTTGGGTCGCTGATAAAACGCAATCATTTAACGCCTGGTGGCGCTAACGATGAGAGTGGTTTAGGAGGAGAGAGGACATATGACTATTTCCGCTCAGGTCATTGATACTATCGTCGAGTGGATTGATGATAATTTGCATCAGCCGCTACGTATTGACGATATTGCGCGCCACGCCGGTTATTCGAAGTGGCATTTGCAACGACTGTTTTTACAGTATAAAGGGGAGAGTCTTGGGCGCTATATCCGCGAGCGTAAGCTGCTGCTGGCGGCCCGCGATCTGCGCGATACCGATCAGCGGGTCTACGATATTTGCCTGAAATACGGTTTTGACTCGCAGCAAACCTTTACCCGCATCTTCACCCGCACGTTTAATCAGCCGCCGGGTGCCTACCGTAAAGAAAATCACAGCCGCGCGCACTGAAAAGCGCCCGCCGGGGGAAGACCGGCGGACGCTTTTTTACCAGGCGTAGTTGACCGTCGCCGTCACCGTCCGACCAATGCCGTAGAAGCAGGCGCTATCGCTGGCGCAGGAGGCCACGTATTTGGTATTGGCGAGGTTGTTGACGTTGAACTGCACTTTCGCCCCTTTCAGGCTCGAATTCAGCTCGCCTAACTCATAGCTGACCATAGCGTCGTACAGATCCACTGCCGGTACTTTAAACGTGTTTTTCGCATCGCCGTAGCTGGTGCCGATATAGCGTACGCCAACGCCCGCGGTCAGGCTTTTTAACGCGCCGTCCGGCAGGGTATAGCTGGTGAACGCCGAAGCCATATGGGTCGGAATGCGTGCCGGCGTTTTCCCTTCGGTACCGACGACGGTGGTATTGACGGTTTCCGCGTCGGTATAGGTGTAAGACGCGATCAGATTGAGGTTATCGAAGACCGTCGCGTGCGCTTCGGCTTCAACGCCTTTCGAGCGCACTTTACCGCTGTTTTCAAACCACCCGGCCGCGCTGTTGTAGGTCGCGACGTTGCTCTGCGTCAGATCGTACAGCGCGAGGGTCATTAACGCGTTTGGGTCAGGCTGGTATTTCAGACCCACCTCTACCTGTTTGCCTTCGCTGGGATCGAATGGTCCGACGCCCGGCGCGCGGTTGGTCTGTAGGTTAGGTTCGAAGGAGGTGCTGTAGCTGATATAGGGGGAAAGACCGGAATCAAAGGCGTACAGCAGGCCGGTGCGCCAGGTGAGCTTATTATCATTCTGCTGGGTGCTGCTGGCGTCGGTAAAATCGGTGGTGCGTACTTCCGCCCAGTCGTAGCGCCCGGAAACTAACAGTTCCCAGTTTCGCCAGCTCAGCTGATCCTGAATATACACCCCAACCTGGTCGAGATTTTGCTGTTCATTAGTGGCGGGACTGAAGACGCTTTCATCGACGCTAACCCCGTAGGTCGGGCTGCGCCAGTCGATATCGTACTGCGAGCCGCCGGCCCGACCAAGGTACTGCTTATCCTTACTGGTTTTGTAATCCACACCGCCAATCACCGTATGCGCCACCTGACCGCTGGCGAACTGCGCTTCAAGCTGGTTATCGATGCCAAACTCATCGGTCTGACGCTGTTCATGCTGGGCGCGGCGGGAGAGTACCGAGCTGTTGGCGGCGCTGGTGGAATAAACCAGGTAGCGATACTTCTGTTTGATGGTGGCGTAGCGGGCGTTCTGGCGCAGAGTAAAGGTATCGTTGAGCTGGTGATCAAATTCATAGCCAATCATCGTTTGTTCACGCCACGACTGGTTGTAGCTGGGATCGCTGACGTTAAAATCGCGAGGAATATAGCTGCCGTCGACGCTTTCCACGGTGCCGTAACGCGGCAGGAAGTTACGGTAGCCGGCGTCCGGGTCTTTCTGATAGCTGGTTAACAGGGTAAAGCGCGTGGCGTCATCAGGATACCAGGTGAGGGCGGGGGCGATAGCCATCCGCGTCTCTTTATAGTCATCGATCTGGTTATTCTGGGTGCGGGCGATCCCGTTCAGGCGATAGAGCAGGTGGCCGTCATCGCTCAGCGGGCCGCCAACGTCGAAAGCCCCTTCGGCGAGCTGGTTATTGCCGGTACGGAACTGTACCTCATGAATTGGCTGGCTGGTCGGGCGTTTGCTGGTCATGCTAATCAGCCCGCCGGGGTTGACCTGACCAAACAGCACCGAGGCCGGGCCGCGCACCAGCTCGACGCGTTCCAGCAGCCACGGGTCGAAAGTGCCGGTTTGTGACGAGGCGGTGGCACCGTAGCTCAGGCCATCGAGGAATTTGGGCACGTAGCTGAAGCCGCGCACGAATACTTCGTCGTTGCGGTTAGATGAACCTCGGTATTCGGTAAAAACGCCCGCGCTATAGCGCAGCGCCTGGGAAACCGAGGTGACGTCCAGCGCCCGCATTTGATCGCGGGTGACCACCGATACCGACTGCGGCGTTTTGACGATCTCCGCAGCGGTCTTTGTTGCCGACAGGGTTTTTGTCGCCACTATTCCCTTCAGCGGCGCTGTAGGATCCTCGCCGCTGCCGGCGGTGACAACGATCGTTTCCTCCGCTGCCAGCGCCGGCCCGCCAAACAGAGATGCCGCCACGCCCGCGGCCCAGAAAGCTGTTATCTTATTATATTTAAACATGTTTATTTTTTATCCTTGGTTGAATCGCCATCAAAAAACGCCCGAGTCGAGGGGAATCGACCGGCGGTTATCATTAACGGTGTTAATGTTATTGCAAATAGTTATTATTTGCATTAGCGTTATTAACAAATTCTTACAAGGAACTATTGGCTAATGAAGACGGCGTGGAGCGGCCTGCTGATTGGCATGAGTACCCTACCGGCGGCGGCGATGAACTGCGAATCTCCTTCGTTACAGGGGGAACTGGAGGGGAAGTTCGACGCCAGCGGCGAGGTCTGTTTTGACCTGCCGACATTGGGCGAGAACTACGTCGCGGCGACCCTCTCCGGCGTCACCGATGCCCGACTGCTGGATGACAATAACCGCCGTCTGCGCACGCTGCTGACGGGCGGTCCGGCGGACGGCGAGCAAACCCTGCTGTTTTCTCTGCCGGTAAATCGCGCCTCCTCGCTGGTGCTGCACGGCGAAGAGGGGGCGCGCTGGCGCTTTCAGTGGCAGATGCGGGAAACCACCGCTCTGGCCAAAGTTCAGCCGCTGGATCCGGTCAGCCCGCGCCTGCTGCGGCTGAAGCGTGAACTGGCGGCGGGAGGTTCAACGGCGCATTTCTGGCAGGAGCGCGAGCGGGAAGGGACGCCAATGGTGGAACCGGTGGACGCCGGCCATAAGCGGGTAACTTTCCTGTGGCGCGGGGCGAGCCGCAACGTGTTTATTCTGGGTTCGCCGGCGGGGGATCACGATCCGCTGTTTCGCCTCGGGGATTCTGACGTCTGGTTTCGCAGCTACGTGGTGCCCGCCGATACCCTCATGCAGTATAAGCTGGCCCCGGACGTGCCGCAGGTAACCGGCAGCGCGCGGGAGCAGCGGCGGGCGATTCTGGTCAGCGCCCAGGCTGACCCGCTCAACCCGAACAGCATCAATGCCGCCCACGACCGCTGGAATCGCCACTCTCTGCTGGCCCTCAACGCCGCGCGTTTTTGCACCGCCCAGCGTATGGCGCAGCCGCTACGCTACGGAACCTTAACCCGCCATCAGCTGCGCAGCGACTTTCTGCAAAATACGCGGGAAGTGCTGATTTATCGCCCGCGGTTGCCGCAGCCCGCGCGCTGGACCCTGTTGCTCTTTGACGGTAAAACTTACCAGCACGAATACCGCCTCGCCAACGTGCTGAACGCCCTGATCGCCAGTCACCGGCTGCCGCCGATTAACGTGGTGTTTATCGATAGTCTCGATCATTCGCGACGGGCGAAGGAGCTGCCGCCAAATCCGCACTTTGCCGATTTTATGGCCCATGAGTTGCTGCCCTGGCTGAACCGCCAGGGGATCAGCCTGACCCGGCAAAAAACCGTGGTTGCCGGGTCCAGCTACGGCGGGCTGGCCGCGTCCTGGGTAGCGCTGCGCTACCCCCGGCAGTTTGGCAACGTATTGAGCCTGTCCGGGTCATACTGGTGGGCGCCGCAAGGGGAGGAGGCCGGCTGGCTGACCCGCCAGTACCAGCAGTCGCCGCGCTATCCGGTGCGCTTCTGGCTGCAGGCGGGGAAATTCGAAACCAGCGGGCCGGACGGCGGCATTTATGCCAATACGCTTGAATTTGAGCGGGTGCTAAAAGAGAAGGGTTATACGGTGAGCTTTCATCCCTCCTCCAGCGGCCACGATTACGCCGCCTGGTGCGAAGCGCTGGTCAACGGCATGCGCGACCTGACCGGCTTAGCGCTCAAGGGAAAACCAGCGACGCCAGACCCAGCGCAGCAGCAGATACTCTATGGCGCCCAGCGCTAAAAACCACAGGCAAAAGATCAGGGTATAAAGCTGGTTGAGATCCATCAGATGGAATGTCGCAACCAGCTTCTGCGCCAGCGTCAGGCCCAGCGAGGGCGCCGGCAGCAGCAGGCAGGAGAGTAAAGCCAGCAGCAAAATGCCGGCGGCGCTGAGGAGCGTTTCTAGCGGATGTTTCATTATTTGTTAATCATCAGTTAAAAACATATTGTCCGGTAAAAAGAGAATCAATGCAATATCGTTTCGTACGTAATTATAATACGCATTAGATATTATATTTAAACGTCCTCGTTTATTCCCATGTTAATTATTTTGGTAATATTTGTGATTAAGTTAATTACATTGCAATGTAAATTAACGTCATTATTAAGCCAGCGCTTTTACAAAAGTATAGGTGCTATATCCTACAAGTGTAGCGATAATAATGGCCAGCAGGATGTACAGCACCAGACGGCGTCCGCGATAGATTCCAAACATAGTAGACCTCGTTTAGTTTTGGTTTATTAATATTCTGCAATAGTTGTTTTATAGAATTAACTTACCATAAATTTTGTATTGGCGAGAGAGTAAATATTGCGCAAGCTCAAATTATCTCCCGCCTGTTTGAAATTTTTCTCATTGGCCCGGAATGATTCCAGGCTTTCCGCCTCACGGAATTTTAAGGGAGATATATTTTGACCAAAACGATCAAAACTAATAATACCACCCCCTCAGGGGATGTCGCGCCACGCCGCGCATATCAGCAGACGGTTGATGCGGTGCTGGCGCAGAATAAAAGCCATGCCAACGGCCTAAGCGCCGCCGAGGCCGCCGAGCGTTTGAAGACCTTCGGCCCCAACGCCTTGCCGGAGAAAAAAGGCAAGCCGGCCTGGCTGCGCTTCCTTGCCCACTTTAACGACGTCCTGATTTTTGTCCTGCTGGCCGCCGCCGCGCTCACCGCGGTCATGGGCCACTGGGTCGATACGCTCGTCATCCTGGGCGTCACGGTGATCAACGCCCTGATCGGCCATATCCAGGAGAGCAACGCCGAAAAATCGCTGCAGGGCATCCGCAATATGCTCTCCAGCGACGCGCGCGTGCAGCGCAGCGGCAAGCATGAAACCATCCCGACCCGCGACCTGGTGCCGGGCGATATCGTGATACTGCGCGCGGGTGACCGCGTACCTGCCGATATGCGCCTGATTGAGAGCCATAATCTGCGGGTCGAAGAGGCGATTCTCACCGGCGAGTCGACGGTGGTGGATAAAACCACCGACGCGCTGGAAGGCGAACTGCCGCTGGGCGACCGTACCAATATGCTCTTCTCAGGCACCACCATCAGCGCCGGCGGCGGCGTTGGCGTGGTGACCGCAACCGGTCAGGAGACCGAACTCGGCCACATCAACCAGATGATGGCGGGGATTGAGAAGCACCGCACGCCGCTGCTGGTGCAGATGGATAAGCTCGGTAAAGCGATTTTCGTTATCATCCTGGCGATGATGGCCGCGCTGTTCGTCTTCAGCCTCGCGCTGCGCGACATTCCTCTCGGCGAGCTGCTGCTCTCCCTGATTAGCCTGGCGGTGGCCGCCGTGCCGGAAGGCTTACCGGCGATTATCTCGATTATTCTCTCTCTGGGCGTACAGGCGATGGCGCGTCAGCGGGCGATTATCCGCAAGCTGCCGACGGTGGAAACCCTGGGCGCCATGACCGTGGTGTGCTCGGATAAAACCGGCACCCTGACGATGAACGAGATGACCGTCAAAGCGATCATCACCGCCGACTGCTGCTACCGCGTCGAAGGCGACAGCTACGAGCCTCAGGGTAACATCTGCCTGGAAGGCAGCAACGAGCCGGTGCAGATTAAACCGGGCAGCGTGCTGGAAACCTATCTGCGCACCATCGATCTGTGTAACGACAGCCAGATGATTCAGGACGAGCGCGGCCTGTGGGGCATTACCGGCGGGCCGACCGAAGGGGCGCTGAAGGTGCTGGCGGCGAAAGCGCAGCTTGCGCCCGTCGACGCGCGCCTGGTGGCGAAGATACCGTTCGACTCGCAGTACAAGTACATGGCGACCCACCAGAAAATGGGCGACGTCGAGCAGGTGCTGATTACCGGCGCGCCGGACGTGATTTTTGCCCTGTGCCGCCATCAGCTGAGCAAGCAGGGGGCGGTGCCGTTCGAGCCGCAGTACTGGGAAGAGGAGATGGCGCGCTTTGCCCGCCAGGGCCTGCGTATGGTCGCCGCCGCCTACAAACCGGCCACCGTTGGCAGCACCACGCTGACCCACGACGATCTGCGCGAAGGTCTGGTCTTCCTCGGCATTGCCGGAATGATGGACCCGCCGCGTCCGGAAGCGATTGACGCTATCCACGCCTGCCAGAACGCGGGGATCCGCGTGAAGATGATTACCGGCGACCACCCGCAGACGGCGATGAGCATTGGCCAGATGCTGGGGATCACCAACAGCAGCCAGGCGATGACCGGCTATCAGCTGGAGCACATGGACGACGCCGAGCTGGCGAAAGCCGCCGTTGAGTACGATATCTTTGCCCGTACCAGCCCGGAGCACAAGCTGCGCCTGGTAAAAGCGCTGCAGGATAACGGCGAAGTAGTTGGCATGACCGGCGACGGCGTCAACGACGCCCCGGCGCTGCGCCAGGCCGACGTCGGGATCGCCATGGGGATTAAAGGCACCGAGGTGACCAAAGAGGCCGCCGACATGGTCCTGACCGACGACAACTTTGCCACCATCGCCAGTTCGGTCAAAGAGGGGCGTCGGGTCTACGACAACCTGAAGAAGACCATTCTGTTCATCATGCCGACCAACCTGGCGCAGGGGCTGCTGATTATCATCGCCCTGCTGGCGGGGAACATCATTCCGCTGACGCCGGTGCTGATTCTGTGGATGAACATGGCCACCTCCGCGACGCTCTCCTTCGGCCTCGCGTTTGAAGCCGCCGAGCGCAACGCCATGAACCGGCCGCCGCGTAAAACCGGCCAGCACGTTATGGACGCCTTCGCCGTCTGGCGCGTCGCTTTCGTCGGCACCATGATCGCCGTCGCCGCCTTTATGCTTGAAGCCTGGCTGGCGCCGCGCGGCCACAGTCCGGAGTTTATCCGCACCGTCCTGCTGCAGATGCTGGTCACCGCACAGTGGGTTTATATGATTAACTGCCGCAGCAGCGACAGCTTCTCGCTGAGCATGGGACTGCTGCGCAACAAAGGCATCTGGCTGGTGAGCGGCGTGCTGCTGCTGATGCAGCTGGTCATCATCTACGTACCGGTGATGCAGACGATGTTTGGCACCGAAGGGCTGCCGCTGCGCTACTGGTTCATCACGCTGGTCATCGGTATCGCGATGTTCCTGGTGGTGGAAGTTGAGAAGCGCCTGACCCGTCGTTTCCGCAAAGCCGCATAGCGTGTCTGACCCGCCCGGCGTCCCTTCTCCTGAGGGGGGAGGGACGCCGCATCGTCGTAAGGAATTCCCCATGAACAAGATTATCCGCTCCGCCCTGCTGGCCTGCGGCCTGGCAGGCTACGCGCTTATTGCCGCCGCCGCGCCGGCTATTCCGGTGCGCGTCGCCACCGTGGAAAACGCGCCGCATGCCGATGAACGGCAAATCTCCGGCCGAGTTGAGGCCATTCACGCCGTCGATATTCGCGCCCGCACCGAAGGAAAGATTGTGCAGCGCCACTTCCAGGATGGGCAGTACGTCAACCAGGGCGATCCGCTGTTTACGCTGGATGACGCCCAGCCGAAAGCCGCGCTGGCGCTCGCCCAGGCTGAACTGAAAAGCGCGCAGGCTTCGCTACGCCAGGCCCAGCAGCAGCTGAGCCGCTACCAGCAGCTGAAAAATAACCACGCAATCAGCCGCAACGACGTAGACACCGCGCAGATGCAGCGCGATGTCGCCGCCGCCGCCGTCGAGCAGGCCCGGGCGCGCATTGCCGCCCAGCAGATTACGCTCGGCTACACCCGCATTACCTCGCCGGTCACCGGGCGCGTCGGCCATAGTCCTTTTCACGTCGGCGGTCTGGTGAATCCCGCCAGCGGCGTGCTGGTCGATGTGGTCCAGCTTGATCCCATTCGCGTGGCGTTCTCGCTGGATGAAACCGCCTTTTTCGCGAAAGCGGGGCAGCACACGGATATCGCCGCGCTAAAGCAGGCGTGGCTGGCGCAGGTGGATGTCGATGGACGGCGTGAAGTCGGCGCCCTGACCTCCGTCGATAACCGTATTGATAGCCGCACCGCCAGCGTGGCGCTGCGCGCTGAGTTTGCCAACCCGCAGCACCGTCTGCTGCCGGGCGGCAACGTCACGGTTTTCTTCCGGCCGCAGCAGCTTAAGGAGAGCCCGATCATCCCGGCCTCTGCGCTACAGCAGGATGCGCTGGGCTTTTACTGCTGGGTACTGACGGCGGACAACACCGTGACGATGCGCCGTTTAGCGCCCGCCGGTCAGCATGGCCAAAGCTTCGTGGTGGCCGATGGTCTGAAAGCGGGGGAGCGCGTAGTGACGGAAGGCGCCCAGCGCCTGCGTGACGGCGCGGCCGTTCAGCTGCTGAGTGAATAAGGGAGAGGCGATGCTCACATTTTTTATCCGTCGCCCGCGCTTTGCGATGGTGATTGCGCTGCTGATGACCTTTGTCGGCGCGGTCTCGCTGAAGCTGATCCCGGTCGAGCAGTATCCGCAGATTACGCCGCCGGTCATCAACGTTAGCGCCAGCTGGCCGGGCGCCAGCGCGGCGGACGTGGCGGAAGCCATTGCCGCGCCGCTGGAGACCCAGATCAACGGCGTCGATCATATGCTCTATATGGAGTCCACCAGTTCCGATGAGGGGACCTACAGCCTGAGCCTGACTTTTGCCGCCGGGACCGATGCCGATTTAGCCGCGATCGATGTGCAGAACCGCGTGTCGCAGGCGGTGGCGCAGCTGCCTGCCGACGTGCAGCAGAACGGCGTACAGGTGCGCAAGCGGGCGACGAACCTGCTGATGGGCGTGAGTCTCTATTCGCCGCTCGGCACGCTATCGCCGCTGTTTGTCAGCAACTACGCCAGCACTCAGGTGCGCGAGGCGCTGGCGCGTCTACCCGGCGTCGGGGAAGTACAGATGTTCGGCGCGCGCGACTACAGCATGCGCATCTGGTTGCGGCCCGACCGCATGAACGCGTTGAATATCACAACCGACGATATTGCCCAGGCGCTGCGCGAGCAGAACGTGCAGGGCGCGGCGGGGCAGGTGGGGACGCCGCCGGTATTTAACGGCCAGCTGCAGACGCTGACCATCAACGGTATCGGGCGACTCAGCGACGCCGCCGGCTTCGGGCAAATTGTGGTTCGCAGCGGCGAACGCGGCCAGCTGGTGCGCCTGTCTGACGTGGCGACCATTGAGCTGGGCGCGCGCAGCTACAGCTCCGGCGCGCAGCTGAACGGTAAAGATTCCGCCTATCTCGGTATCTATCCGACGCCCACCGCCAACGCTCTGCAGGTCGCCACCGCGGTGCGCGCTGAGCTGACCCGGCTGCACGCGCGTTTCCCGGCGGATCTCACCTGGGAAGTGAAGTTTGATACCACCCGCTTTGTGGCGGCGACGATCAAAGAGATCGGCGTGTCGCTGGCGCTGACCCTTATGGCGGTGGTGGTGGTGGTTTCGCTGTTCCTCCAGAGCTGGCGGGCAACGCTGATTGTCGCGCTGGCGATCCCGGTGTCGCTTATCGGCACCTTTGCCGTGCTTTATGCGCTGGGCTACAGCGCCAATACCCTGAGCCTGTTCGCGATTATTCTCGCCCTGACGATGGTGGTGGATGACGCCATCGTGGTGGTGGAGAGCGTGGAAACGAAAATGGCGGAGGGGCTGGATCGCGGCGCCGCGACCGCCGAGGCGCTGCGGCAAATCGCCGGGCCGGTGATCGCCACAACTCTGGTGCTGCTGGCGGTGTTTGTGCCGGTAGCGATGCTGCCGGGGATCGTCGGCGAGCTGTATCGCCAGTTTGCGGTGACCTTATCGACGGCGGTGACGCTGTCGAGCGTGGTGGCGCTGACCCTGACGCCCGCGCTGTGCGCGCTGCTGCTGCGTCCGCGGCCGCAGCAGCCAGCCGCCATCTGGCGCGGTTTTAACCGCGGTCTGGATACGGTGCGCGATGGTTACGGGCGTCTGGTCGGGAGGATGAATCGTCGCCCCTGGCTGGCGCTGGCGGCGACGATGGCGGCGGCCGGAGTGGTGGTGTTTAGCTTTACCACTATGCCAAAGGGTTTTCTGCCGCAGGAAGATCAGGGCTACTTCTTTGCCAGCGTGCAGCTGCCTGAAGCTGCCTCGCTGGAGCGTACCGAAGCGGTGATGGCCCAGGCGCGCGAGCTGCTGTTGTTGAATCCGGCGGTTGAGGATGTGATTCAGGTCTCCGGTTTTAATATTCTCAACGGTACCAGCGCTTCAAACGGCGGATTTATCTCGGTGATGCTGAAGGACTGGCACCAGCGGCCGCCGCTGGAGGCGGTGATGGAAAAGGTGCAGGGCCAGCTGATGGGGCTACCGGAGGCGACGATCATGACTTTTGCGCCGCCGACGCTGCCGGGGCTGGGCAACGCCTCCGGGTTTAATTTACGCATTCTGGCCCAGGCCGGACAATCGCCGGCGGAGCTGGAGCAGGTGACGCATCAGGTGCTGCGGACGGCTAACCAGTACCCGCAGCTGAGCCGGGTATTTACCACCTGGAGCAGCAACGTGCCGCAGCTGACGCTCACCGTCGATCGCGACCAGGCGGCCCGCCTGAACGTACCGGTGGCGAGGATTTTCAGCAGCCTGCAAACCGCGTTTGGCGGCACCCGCGCCGGCGATTTCAGCATCAACAATCGTGTCTACCACGTGGTGATGCAAAACGAGATGCAGTGGCGCGAGCGGGCAGAGCAGATAAGCGAGCTGTACGTGCGCAGCGACAGCGGCGAGCGGGTTCGCCTGAGTAACCTGGTGACGATTACGCCGACGGTGGGCGCGCCGTTTATTCAGCAGTATAACCAGTTCCCGTCGGTATCGGTGAGCGGGTCGGCGGCCGAAGGCGTCAGCAGCCGGACGGCAATGGCGGTGATGGAGCAGATTTTACAAGCGAACCTGCCGCACGGTTATGATTACGCCTGGAGCGGCATCTCCTGGCAGGAGCAGCAGACCGGTAACCAGGCGGTGTGGATCGTGCTGGCGGCGGTAGCGATGGCGTGGCTGTTCCTCGTCGCCCAGTATGAGAGCTGGACGCTGCCAGCGAGCGTGATGCTGTCGGTGCTGTTCGCCATCGGCGGGTCGCTGCTGTGGCTCTGGTGGGCCGGTTATGCCAACGATGTGTACGTACAGATAGGCCTGGTGCTACTGATCGCGCTGGCGGCGAAAAACGCGATTTTGATCGTCGAGTTTGCCCGGGCGAAGCGCGAAGAGGGAATGTCGATCGTCGATGCCGCCCGCGAAGGGGCGACCCGCCGCTTCCGCGCGGTAATGATGACGGCGGTCTCTTTTATCATCGGGATTGTGCCGATGATGCTTGCCACCGGCGCCGGGGCGCAGAGCCGGCGGATTATCGGTACCACGGTGTTCAGCGGCATGCTGGTGGCGACGGTAATCGGCATTTTATTTATTCCTTCGCTATACGTGCTGTTCCAGCGGCTGCGCGAGTGGGCCCACCGCCGGATGTAGGTGGCCCGCGCCTGTCCGGGCTACAGTACTGCATATTGCCGATAACCCGTAGCCCGGGTAAGGCGTTTACGCCGCAACCCGGGGAATATGCCGCGACGTGGTATTGCTGTGGCTTCTTCCCGGCTTGCGCTGCGCTTAGCCGGGCTACCGGGCCGCAGATTGCCGGTAATCCGTAGCCAGGACAGGCGCGGCAGCGCCGCCTCCGGGAGATTTTCATGCCGCTGCGGATATGTTTCTGAAACAACGTGTCATGCAGCAATGCCCTGGCCCCCGCTGAAATCGGCGAACCGGAGGACCGAAGACAAGGGCTGGCCGCCAGGGATGGCGGACAGAGGCGAATCGAGACAGTGATGTCGAGTTGAGCCGACCGCAGGCTGAGGTCCGGGAGGTGAGCGCAGTGCGCAGCACCGATTTCTTTGCGGGACCGCGGGGATTGTAAAGGGGGAGACGGTTTTCTCCCCTTTTACCCGTTCACGTGCCTCGATGAGACATTTTCTGCGACTTGATGGTGAACGGAACCCCTCAACACCGTCCCGGAGGCGGCGCTGCCCAATCTCCCTCCCTCAGGCACCGGGCCCGGAAATCCCGGGTCGCGGCGTAAACGCCTTACCCGGGCTACTCCCCGCAGACGATGTTATGAAAACTATCTGCTCTCCACCGCGATCATGGTGACGAACGGATGGTACTGCCACGGCACGCTGCCGCCTTTCTGGTACATCTTCGAAATGGTACCGTCGAGATAGAGCATCTGGCGCACGTTGAGCCTGGACTGCGCGTAGCAGGCAAAATCATAGAAATTGGTTTCGCGCGCGCTGAGCATAAAGACCACTTTGCCATCGCCGGTGATGCCCACGCCGTTACGCAGCTTGCGCGAGCTGGCGGACGGCTTCAACCGCCAGTTGATCTTGCCGTTTTCAATCAGCATCGGCCCGGACTGCACGGCGTAGCGGATGGCCGGCGACGGCCTGAATTTATCGATGCTGACAATCCCCGCGTTTTGCCCGCGCAGATAAAACACCCCGCCGGGACGAATAAAAAAGTTGCCGCCGCCGGAAGCGCGGTTAAGCGGGGTCAGCTGCCTGCCTTTCTCGATATACAGCCCCAGCGGCGCGTAGGCTTTATCATAAATTCCACCGTTCATCGCCATCTGCACCTGTCCGTTGTGGTCGATATCCGCCAGCAGGGAGCGCAGCGATCCCCAGGCTTTGCCGTCCTCTTTTTGCCAGTACATCACGATGCGTTCGCGCTGCGGATCAACGGTATAGCTTTGCAGCGTCAGCGACGGGTCGGTCAGCGAGCACTTCCCGCTGGCGAAAGCGGGCAGGGATAACAGCAGCAGCGGCAGAAGAGAGAAAAAGCGCACGACAGGTTCCAGACAGACGACGAAAGCGTGCAGTATAGCGTTTTATCGCCGCTACGCCGTCCAGATTTCGCAGTGCTTTTGTACCAGCCCGATCAATGAACCGCCGTTGGCGACGAACTCGCGCATTTGCTGCGGCTCGCTGCGATCCTGCTTCGCCTGGCGCACAATCGCCTCCAGCGCGCTGCCGGCATTCAGCTTGTGGGCGCTGGGGGCCAGCCTATCCGCCAGCTGTAAAATTTCTTCGCGCAATGTTCGTTGTTCGCCGCCGTTAACATCGGTATTGATCCCATCGAGCCCGTAGCGACAGGCCTGATAGCGGTTGAAGGGGTAGAGCAGATAATCCTCGGGCTGATGCTTAAACGGCCGCTCCGTCAGCAGCCAGCAGGCGATGATCTGAATAAACCCGGCGATATTCACCGCCTGAGCAATCGTCAGCGGCGTATCCATCACCCGGACTTCGACGGTACCAAAGCGCGGGCTGGGGCGGATATCCCAGTGCAGATCCTTCATGCTGTCGATCATGCTGGTATAGCTAAGACGGCGAAACAGACCGGTAAAAGCCTGCCAGTTATTCACCCACGGCATCGGGCCGTTATCGGGATAGGCGGCAAAAAGGTTAAGCCGCGAACAGGCAAAGCCGCTATCGGTCCCGTCGAGCCAGGGCGATGCCGCATTCAGCGCGATAAAATGCGGTACGAAGCGCGACAGGCCGTGCAGAAGATAGATGGCATCATCGCCGTTTTGACACCCCACGTGCACGTGCTGGCCGAAGATCGTCGCCTGCTTCGCCAGGTAACCAAAGTGCTCGACGGTTTTCAGGTAGCGCGGGTTATCGCTGATCTGCTGACGCTGCCAGCTTTGAAACGGATGCGTTCCGCCGCCGCAGATTTGCACATGATGGCGGGCGGCGGCGCGCAGCACCGCCTGTTGAATCGCGCTCAGCTGCGCGGTGGCCTGGTGGATATCGCGGCAGACGCCGGTGGCGATTTCCAGCATGCTTTCGGTGATGTCATGTTTGGCCTCGCCCGCTTTCAGCGTGCCCTGGACCTCATCAATAAGCGCAGAAGAGTCCTGGCTCAGATCGAAGCCCGGCGGGTTGACGACCTGGAGCTCCAGCTCGATGCCAAGGGTAAACGGCTCGGAGCGGTGAAAATCAGGTAACGGCATGGCGACTCCCTCTTTCTCTTTATCAGAAAGTATATACCCGTCATACTTCAAGTTGCAGGTGTGTTGGCTTTCCTCGCTCACCCCAGTCAATTACTGGAGTAAGCTCCTGGGGATTCCCTGCGTCGCCGCCTTCCTGCAACTCGAATTATTTAGGGTATAGAAGACAACGCCTCAAACTGATGATCTGCCGGACATTATGAATTTAATTTATAGAAAATAACGCCACGTGATTATCCCTTTAAAAAGAAAGTAAGGCTGGTGCAATCCTGCAACAGAATTCCCGCCGGTGGTGCAAAAAGATAAGGTTATTCTATTTTTTAAATAAAATCATATAGATGATATAAGTCATTCTTATTTTATAAGCCATTTCACGCTTATTCCCCGCGCGTTCAGAACTGGTATGTATCTTGCCTGTTAAATAGCGACTTTTATTTAACAGGGACAATGTGATGCTGAAGAAAAAAATATTTTCGCGTAAATGCCATCTCGCCGTTGCTGTTAGCGGAGCATTGGCGCTGATCGCCTCTTTGCCGGCCAATGCCTCAACCCTGCGGATCGCCATGACCGCCGCCGATATCCCTTTGACCCTCGGCCAGCCCGATCAGGGCTTTGAGGGCAATCGCTTCACCGGCATTCCGCTCTACGACGCCCTCGTTGAATGGGATCTCTCTCAGGGAGAAAAGCCCAGCGGCCTGGTGCCGGGGCTGGCGACCGAGTGGCACGTTGACCCGCAAAATCAAAGCCGCTGGATTTTCACCCTGCGCCCGGGCGTTAAGTTTCACGATGGTTCAACGGTCAACGCCGATGCCATCGTCTGGAACGTGGATAAGGTGCTGAATAAAGCCGCGCCGCAGTATGCCCCGGGCCAGATAGGCAACACCCTCTCACGCATGCCGACCCTGACCGGCGCGGAAAAGATTGACGACCACACCGTGGCGCTGACCACCTCCGAACCGGACGCGCTGCTGCCGTACAACCTTACCAACCTGTTTATCGTTTCGCCGACGGCGTGGCAGAAGCTGTATGACGCGGTGCCGGCAAACGCCGGCGATGCCGCCGCGCGTAGTAAGCAGGCGTGGACCGAGTTCGCCGCCCACGCGGTGGGCAGCGGTCCGTTCAAAATGGAAAAACTGGTTCCTCGCCAGCAGCTGATCCTCGATAAGAACCCCGACTACTGGAACAAAGATCGCATTCCGCGAGTGGACAAAGTGGTGCTGATCCCGCTGCCGGAAGCTAACGCCCGCACGGCGGCGCTGCTCTCGAAGCAGGTGGACTGGATCGAAGCCCCGGCCCCGGACGCGGTCGATCAGATAAAAGCCCAGGGCTTTAAAATCTACGCCAACACCCAGCCGCACCTGTGGCCGTGGCAGTTCTCCTTCGAAGAGGGCTCGCCGTGGAAAGATATTCGCGTGCGCAAAGCCGCCAACCTGTGCCTGAACCGCGCGGAGCTCAAAAGCTATCTCGGCGGCTATATGACCGAAGCGACCGGCGTCTACGAGGCCGGCAGCCCGTGGCACGGTAAACCCACCTTCCAGATCAAATATGACCCGGATACCGCCCGTAAGCTGATGACCGAAGCCGGGTATAGCGCCGGGAAACCGCTGCACGTCACGGTCGCCACCTCGGCCTCCGGCTCCGGGCAGATGCAGCCGCTGCCGATGAATGAGTACATCCAGCAGAGCCTGAAAAGCTGCTTCTTTAACGTCGACATTAAGGTCAACGAATGGAACACCCTGTTTACCAACTGGCGTCTCGGGGCGAAAGATCCGTCGGCGAAAGGGATCGACGCGATCAACGTCAGCGCCGCGGTTAACGATCCCTATTTCGGCATGATCCGCTTCTCCACCGCGAAGGCCTTCCCGCCGGTGGCGACCAACTGGGGCTACTTCTCGACCCCGGAAACCGAAAAGCTGGCGGCGGCGGTGAAACACGCGTTTACCCCGGCTGAAATGGATAAAGCCGCGGGTGAACTGCACGCCGCGCTGGTCGATCAGGTGCCGTTCCTGTTCGTCGCCCACGATGTCGGACCAAGGGCGATATCGCCAGCCGTCACCGGTGTGGTACAGCCGCAAAGCTGGTTTATCGACCTCAGCCTGGTGAGCAAAAAAGAGTAATCGACACGGGAGCAAGAGATGATCAATACGCTGCTATATCGCATCCTGCTGGCCATCCCCACCATGCTCGGGGTCGCGGTGATCTGTTTTATGCTGGTGCAGATAGCGCCGGGCGACCCGCTGGTATCGGTGATGCCGCCGGACGCTTCGGAATCGCTGCGTCAGACCTTAATGCAGGCCTACGGCTTTGATAAACCGCTGCCGCTGCAGTTTGTGCACTGGCTATGGCGGGCGCTGCACGGCGATCTGGGCATGTCGGTCGCTACCGGGCGCCCGGTCATCGATGAAGTGATGACGGCGGTCGCCTACTCTCTGCGTCTGGCGCTGCTGGCGACGGCGATCGGGTTTGCGCTGGGCAGTCTGTTCGGTTTTGTCGCCGGCTACTTTCGTAACAGCATTATTGACCGTCTGGCCTCGGTGCTATCCGTGTTTGGCGTCAGCGTACCGCACTACTGGCTGGGGATGCTGCTGGTCATCGTTTTTAGCGTCAAATTCGCGCTGCTGCCGGCGACCGGCGGCGGGCCAATCGGCGAGGTGGGCTGGCAGTGGAACTGGGAACACCTGCAGTTTATGCTGCTGCCGGCCTTCACGCTGTCGGTGATCCCGACCGGCATTATCGCCCGCACCGTTCGCTCGCAGGTGGCGGACATTCTCAGCCAGGAGTTTATCGTCGGCCTGCGCGCCCGGGGGCTCAACGAGTCGCGGATCTTTCTGCACGTGGTGAAAAACGCCGCCCCGACCGCGCTGGCGGTGATGGGGCTGCAGGTCGGCTATCTGATGGGCGGCTCGATTCTGGTGGAAACCGTCTTCTCCTGGCCCGGCACCGGTCTGCTGCTCAACACCGCTATCTTCCAGCGCGATCTGCCGCTATTGCAGGGCACCATCTGGGTACTGGCGCTGTTCTTTGTCCTGCTCAATCTGCTGGTGGATATTCTGCAAACCAGTCTCGATCCGCGAATTAAGAGGAGCTGACGATGGTGGATACCGTGACGACCAAAGGCATTACCGTCTCTGCCGCGACGGTTGCCAGACAAGGCTACTGGCGCGGCGTGTTTCGCCGTCTGCTGCGCGACCCGGGCGGCGTATTCGTCGGCGCGATCATTCTCATCCTGCTGGCGCTGGCGCTGTTCGGTCCCTGGCTAATCGTGAAAGATCCGTATCAAACGTCGATGTTTTTACGCCTCAAACCGATTGGCGCCGACGGCTTTCCGCTGGGCTCCGATGAGCTCGGGCGCGATATGCTATCAAGGCTGATTCTCGGCACCCGGCTGTCGCTGTTTATGGGGATTGTCCCGGTGGTGTTCGCCTTTTTCATCGGCGGGGCGATCGGCATCATCGCCGGCTATGCGGGCGGTAAAACCAACACCCTGATTATGCGCACCGTGGACGTGTTTTACGCCTTTCCCTCGGTGCTGCTGGCGATCGCGCTCTCCGGCGCGCTGGGGGCGGGGATCGGTAACGCGCTGCTCTCGCTGACCCTGGTGTTCGTGCCGCAGGTGGCGCGTATCGCCGAAAGCGTCACCGCGCAGGTGCGGCATATGGACTATATCGACGCCGCCCGGGCCACCGGGGCCAGCGCGTTCACCATTATTCGCGTCCAGGTGCTGGGCAACGTGCTGGGGCCGATTTTCGTCTTCTCCACCGGCCTGATTTCGGTGTGCATGATCCTCGCCTCCGGGCTCTCTTTTCTCGGTCTCGGGGTTCGCCCGCCGGAGCCGGAATGGGGGCTGATGCTGAACACCCTGCGTACGGCGATTTATACCCAGCCGTGGGTAGCGGCGCTGCCCGGCCTGATGATTTTTATCACCTCCATTTCGTTCAATATCCTCGCGGACCGCCTGCGTGCGGCAATGGCGATTAAGGAGTAAGCGATGCAACCCTTTATCAATATCGACCTCGGCGGACCGGCGCAGCCGCTGCTGAAGGTCAACAATCTGCTGAAACATTTTCCCGCCGGCGGCGGCAAAGCGCGCGAAGTGGTGCAGGCGGTGGACGACGTCAGTTTTTCGGTGATCAAAGGCGAAACCCTCGGCGTGGTGGGGGAGTCGGGCTGCGGTAAATCCACCACCGCGCGGCTGCTGATGCAGCTGCTTAAGCAGGACAGCGGGGAGCTGATCTTCGATGGTCTGGAGGTGGGCTCATCGCGCCTGCCGATGAAAGCGTATCGCCGCCAGGTGCAGATGGTTTTCCAGGATAGCTACGCCTCGCTCAACCCGCGCATGACCATGGAAGAGAGCATTGCGTTCGGCCAGCGGGTACACGGCGTCAGCGCCAAAGAGGCCAGCGAGTACGCCCGCTATCTGCTGGCGCACGTCGGCCTTGAGCCGGAACGTTTTGCCCATCGTTATCCGCACGCGCTTTCCGGCGGCCAGCGCCAGCGGGTGAATATCGCCCGCGCGCTGGCGATGAAGCCCCGTCTGGTGATCCTCGACGAGGCCGTCTCGGCGCTGGATAAGTCGGTGGAAGCTCAGGTGCTGCAGCTGCTGCAGGAGCTGAAGCGGACGCTGGCGCTGACCTATGTGTTTATCAGCCACGATCTGCACGTGGTGCGCTGGCTGTCGGACCGCATTCTGGTGATGTATCTCGGCGAGGTGGTGGAGATTGGCCCGGCGGAGCAGCTGTTTACCGCCTCGGCCCACCCCTATACCCGGGCGCTGTTAAGCTCGATGCCGTCGATGGACCCGCACAATCGCACCTTAACCTCGCCGCTGAGCGGCGATCCGCCCAGCCCGATTTCTCCGCCCTCCGGCTGCCGCTTTCATACCCGCTGCCCGCACGCCAGAGCGGTGTGCGCCGAGGTGAAACCGACGCTCGAAAGCGTCGGCGAGGGGCACCAGAGCGCCTGCCTGATGGCGCAGCCCGCGTCGCCCTGGCATCAAAATATCGCCATTCAGGAGGTCAGCCATGTCGCATGAAGCCTACGTCCATATCCGCGACCTGCGGGTTGAGTTTCGCCGCGACGGTCAGACGGTCAACGCGGTCAACGGCGTCTCCTTTGATGTGCAAAAAGGCGAGGTGATGGCGCTGATCGGCGAGTCTGGCTCCGGGAAAAGCGTCACCCTGCGCGCCCTGATGCGGCTGCACCCGCCGAAAAGCAGCGTGCTTTCCGGTACCCTGAGGGTCGGGGAAGAGGATGTGTTGAACATGAGCGCCGGGCAGCTGCGGCGCTACCGCGGCGCGCGCTGCGCGATGATTTTCCAGGAGCCGCTGCTGGCCTTCGACCCGGTCTATACCGTGGGCCAGCAGATTGTCGAGGGGCTGCGTCGCCATGAAGGCCTGTCGCGGCAGGCGGCGCGGGAAAGGGCGCTGGAGGCGCTGCGTCAGGTGCGCATTCCGAGCCCCGAGCGGCGGCTGGATGCTTACCCGCACGAGATGTCCGGCGGGATGCGCCAGCGGGCAATGATTGCCCTCGCGCTCTCCTGCAACCCGCAGCTGCTGCTGGCAGATGAGCCGACCACCGCCCTCGATGCCACGGTGCAAATCCAGATCCTGATTCTGCTGCGCGAGCAGCAAAAGCAGCGCGATCTGTCGATTATATTTGTGACCCACGATATCGGCGCGGCGGTGGAGATCGCCGACCGGGTGGCGGTGATGTACGCCGGGCGCATCGTGGAGGAGGCGTCGATCGAGGAGATTCTGTATCGTCCGCGCCATCCCTATACCCAGGTGCTGCTGGGCAGCCGGCCGAAAGAGGGGTTGAAAAAGGGCGATGCGCTGCACTGTATCCCCGGCTCACCGCCGGATCTCTCGCGCCTGCCGCCGGGCTGCGCGTTTGCCGAACGCTGTCCACACGCGCGCCCCGCCTGCGCGCAAAGCCAGCCGACGACCGAACCGGCCGGGCCGCGTCACGTGGTAAGTTGCCATCGCTGGCGTGAGCTGAGCCCGTCCGTTGAAAACCAGGCGCTTTACGCCTGAGGCCAGGAGGAAACCATCATGCAGGACGACATTCGCGCCTTTATGCCCTATCCGCCGCATCCGGTGGCGCATGCGCTCAGCGGGCCGCTGAGCGGCTTAACCTTTGCGGTCAAAGATCTGTTCGACGTGGCGGGCTACCCCACCGGCGGGGGCAATCCGCACCTGCTGGCGCTGTCCGGGATTAAAAACCGCACCGCGCCGGTGGTGCAAAAGCTGTTAGATAACGGCGCGCGCTTTATCGGCAAAACCCATACCAGCGAGCTGGCGTATTCGATGAGCGGGCACAACGTGCATTACGGTACCCCGCGCAACGGCGCCGCGCCGAATCATATACCCGGCGGATCGTCGTCCGGCTCGGCGTCGGCGGTATCGAACGCGGCGTGCGACTTTGCCCTCGGCAGCGATACCGGCGGCTCGGTACGCACGCCGGCGAGCTACTGCGGACTGTTTGGCCTGCGTCCAACCCACGGCCGTCTCTCCCTCGACGGCTGCCAGCCGCTGTGCGCCACCATGGACACCTGCGGCTTCTTTGCCCGCTCGCCGGAGGTCTTTTCCGCCGTCGCCGCCTGTCTGTTCGATGCTGAACGCGCGGATTTCAACGGCGTGCGGCTGGCCTGCCACGATGGGCTGTTTTCCCGCCTGCCGCTGCGCAGCCAGCAGGCGCTGCTGCCGGTCCGCCAACGGCTGGCGCGCTTTTTCGGCCCGTTAGCGCCGCTCGACGCGCCGCTGCCCGACGCGGACGATATTTATCTCGCCTTCCGCCAGATTCAGGGCTACGAAGCGTGGCAGGCGCAGGGCGAAACCATTGAGCGCTATGGTCTGCAGCTAGGCCCGGACGTCCGCGAGCGCTTTTTCTGGGGCAAAGCGGTCACCCGCGCGCAGTTTGACGCCGCCTGCCAGCTGCGCGAGCGTTTTACCGCCTGGTGGGATGCGCAGCTGGGCGATGCGGTCCTGGTGATGCCGACCGTTCCCGATGGCGCGCCGCTGCTGACGGCGCAGGCCGAAGAGATAGAAGCGGTCCGGCGCCTGTCTCACGACCTGCTGTTAATTTCCGTGATGACCCAACGTCCGCAGGTGACGCTGCCGGTCGCCCAGACGGGCGGTCTGCCGCTGGGGATGTCATTTTTAGGCCCGCGCGGCAGCGATCGTCTGCTTGTCGAGCTGGCCGCCGCGTTTATGCAAGGAGACCGAAATGAGCAGTGATGTCCTTTTTACCCCGATGACCGAAACCACCGACTGCCGGGTTAACGGCGAGCGTCTGTGGGAGTCGCTGATGGCGCTGGCGGAAATCGGCGCCACGCCGAAGGGCGGCTGCTGTCGTCTGACGCTCACCGATCTCGATCGCCAGGGGCGGGATTTGGTGATTAGCTGGGCGCAGGCGGCGGGGATGCGCGTCACCGTCGATAAAATCGGCAACGTCTTTATGCGCCGGGAAGGGCGTAATCCGGCGCTGCCGCCGATTGTCTCCGGCAGCCATATTGATACCCAGCCCACCGGCGGCAAATTTGATGGCAACTACGGCGTGCTGGCGGCGCTGGAGGTGGTGCGCACCCTGAACGATCGGCATATCGAAACCGAAGCGCCGATTGAAGTGGTGTTCTGGACCAACGAAGAGGGCTCGCGCTTTGTGCCGGTGATGATGGGCTCCGGGGTGTTTGCCGGGGTATTCCCGCTAGAAACAGTCTATGCCGCGCAGGATGCGGACGGTAAAACCGTGGGCGAGGAGCTGGCGCGCATCGGCTATATCGGCAGCCAGACGCCGGGCGATCATCCGATTGGCGCCTACTTTGAAGCGCATATTGAACAGGGGCCGATTCTGGAGGATGAAGCGAAAATTATCGGTATCGTGCAGGGCGTGCTGGGGATCCGCTGGTATGACTGCGTGGTGACCGGCCAGGAGTCCCACGCCGGACCGACGCCGATGCGCCTGCGTCAGGATGCGCTGCAGGCGGCGACCCGCATTATGCAGGAGGTCGTGGCGATCGCCGGGCGCAGCGACGAGGGGCGCGGTACGGTAGGGAGGGTGCAGGTCTATCCGAACAGCCGCAACGTGGTGCCGGGAGAGGTCACTTTTTCGATTGATATGCGTAATCTCAGCGATGCGCTGGTGGATGAGATGGACCGCCAGCTGCGGGCGTTTATCGCCGGGGTTGAGCGGGAGAGCGGCCTGAAGGTGGCGCTGAAAGAGGTGAGCCACTATCCGGCGGCGCCGTTCCACCCGGAGTGCCAGGCGGCAATCGCCGACGCCGCGCAGCGGCTGGGCTATCCGGCGCGGGAGATTGTCTCCGGCGCCGGGCACGACGCGGTGTATATGAGCTATCTGGCGCCGACCGGGATGATTTTTATCCCCTGCAAGGACGGGATCAGCCACAACGAAATTGAGTATGCGTCGCCGGAGCACGTTGAGGCCGGTGCGAACGTGCTGCTGCAGGTGATGCTGCAGTACGCGCGGGTGGTATAAACGGCCGCTCTCCCCGGTCGCGCTGCGCTTACCGGGGCTACGGGTTTCCAGCTGCCTGCGGGGCAGTAGCCCGGGTAAGGCGTTTACGCCGCGACCCGGGATTTCCAGGTCCGGAGCCTGAGGGAGGCTGATTGAGTAGCCCGGACAGGCGCGTCAAGCGCCGCCTCCGGGACGGTGTGGTAGGGGTTCCGTTCACCGCTATTTCGCAGAAAATGTCTCACCGTGGTAGGTGAACGGGTAAAGGGGGAGAAAACCGTCTCCCCCTTTACAATCCCCGCGGTCCCGCAAAGAAATCGGTGCTGCGCACTGCGCTCACCTCCCGGACCTCAGCCTGCGGTCGGCTCAACTCGACATCGCTGTCTCGATTCGCCTCTGTCCGCCATCCCTGGCGGCCAGCCCTTGTCTTCGGCCCTCCGGTTCGCCGATTTCAGCGGGGGCCAGGGCATCGCTGCATCTCACGTTGTTTCAGAGATATCCCCGCTGCTGTATGAAACTCTCCCGGAGGCGGCGCTTGACGCGCCTGTCCGGGCTACAAGAGCTACGGGTTTCCAGTCGTCAGCGGGGAGTAGCCCGGGTAAGGCGTTTACGCCGCGACCCGGGATTTCCGGGCTACAAGGGCAATACAGGCTAGCTGCCAAATTTGCGCGAACCGATAACGCACAGAATCACGCCCAGGGTTACGGTCAGCATCAGGCCGTTCTCCCCGGTCGCGCTGCGCTTACCGGGGCTACGGGTTTCCAGCCGTCTGCGGGGCGGTAGCCCGGGTAAGGCGTTTACGCCGCGACCCGGGATTTCCGGGCTACAAGGGCAATACAGGCTAGCTGCCAAATTTGCGCGAACCGACAACGCACAGAATCACGCCCAGCGTCACGGCCAGCATCAATGGGCTGACGGTTTCGTGCAAAAGCGCCGCCGCCAGGCCAAGCCCGAAGAACGGCTGTAATAGCTGGAGCTGGCCGACGGCGGCGATACCGCCAGCGGCGAGCCCTTTGTACCAGAAAATAAAGCCGATAAGCATGCTAAAGAGCGACACATAGCCGAGCGCGATCCAGGCGGAAGGCGATATAGCGCCCCATGACGCTGGCCGGGTCATCCACGAGGCCACCAGCATAAAAGGCAGCGCCATAATCAGCGCCCAGCTAATCACCTGCCAGCCGCCGAGCTCCCGGGTCAGCTTCGCGCCCTCCGCATAGCCGAGGCCGCAGACGATCACCGCCGCCAGCATCAGCAGATCGCCGCTGAGCGACGCCGCCGCGTTTTGCGTCAGGGCGAATCCCACCACCAGCAGGCTGCCAATAACCGAAAAGATCCAGAAAGCGCGGCGCGGACGTTCTCCGCCGCGCAGTACGCCAAAAATGGCCGTCATCAGCGGCAATAGCCCGATAAAAACGATCGAATGCGCTGACGTGACGTGCCGCAGGGCCAGCGCCGTGAGCAGCGGAAAGCCGATCACCACCCCTGACGAGACGATGGCCAGCGGCACAAGCTGCTACGCGCGCGGCCGTTTCTGGCGAAAGCCTGCCCGTCCCGCTATCGGCCGGAGATTGAGCGCGCTATACGGGCCACCACGTGGAACACCCCTTCGCTGGTGAGTTCGCTGATCTGCACCTGGATTGAAGATGGCACGGTGGCGCGTTTTGAAGCGCAGAAACGCCAGGATGCGCGGCGGCGGCAGGGGGTTGCCCGCGAGGTTCTCGGCGCGCTTCCCTTCGTCAGCCATCCGGGTTCGTATTTTGTCTGGCTGCCTCTGGGCGAGGAGAGTCGGGCCGATCGGCTGGCGAAAACGCTGATGGAGCGCCATATTTCCGTGTCGACCGCCGAGCCTTTTTGCGTTACAGCGAACGTTCCGCAGGCGCTCCGCATCGCCCTCGGCTCCGTTCCCTTCGATAGCCTGCGCGCGGCGCTGAACCAGGTTCGCGAAGCCGTGGAGTATGAGCAATATCGCTAGCGTTTCGGCGGCGAGCGATAGGGTGACTTATTAGTAACGTTTTATGGGGTAGATAGCGGGTTAATAGTCTTAAAATAAATGTTGTTTTTTTATTGTTATGATTTATAGGGTTAATTTTAAATTTAATGACAATATAAAATTGTTACGGTAGTGTACAAAACACATCAAGTACGGTTGTGCTGTTGACGCTGAGCGAGCGCACGTCCTGAAGATACGACGTTGTTAATCATTTCAGGGGCGGAGCCGCGCCCTGTTCTGTACAGGATACTTTTTCAATGCAGCAGCTCTACCTTTATATACTGATTGCCAGCCTGACCATTGCCAGCCCCGGGCCAGGAGTGCTTCTGACGCTGACCAACACCCTGAATTATAATCTGCGTAATGCAATGGCGGGGATTATCGGCGTGGCGGTGGGGATGGGCGTCATATCGATTATTGCTGCCAGCAGCGTTGGCGTGATGATTACCACCTCTCAGCTGACGCTGTTGATAGTCAAGGGGGTTGGGGCGGCCTATCTGATCTATCTGGGCGTAAAGCTCTTTCGCTCGGTGCCCCGCGCGCTGAATCAACCTCTCTCTTCCGCCGATTCAACGATGCCTTCCGCCAGCCAGCGGTTTCGTCAGGGAGTACTGGTGTCGTTGTTTAATCCCAAACCCATTGTGTTTTTTATGGCGCTGTTTCCCCAGTTTATTCATCCGCAGCAGCCCTTTATTCCGCAGTTCAGCGTGCTGTCGATAACCTTCTGTATTCTGGTGGTTGTCATTCATTCACTCTACGGCCTTTTCGCACACAGCGTAAAAACGAAAATGTCGTCCGGGAATGCCTTTGTTAAGCTGAATAAAACCGGTGGCATCGTGTTTGTGTGTTTTGCCGTCGGTCTTATTGTTTCCGCCGTTCATCCTTATTTGTCGTCATGACCGTGAGGGCGCGGGGCCCGGCGTTCAGCCCATCTGCGCCAGCTGGCCGCGCAGTACCTCCACGCCCTGTTCGATGGCGTCAGGGTGAATGGCGTGGAACCCCATCCGGAAGAAATTAGCCGGCGGCGCGTCGCTGAGAAAATGCCGCGCGCCGGGCTCAATCAGTACCCCGGCGTGGGCGGCGCGCCAGGTCAGCTGCTGGGTGTTAATTTGCTCCGGCGTGGCCAGCCAGAACGCGTTGGCGTGTTCGCTGCCGGGGATGATGCGGCACTCCGGCAGATGCTGCTGTAGCGCGTTGTTGAGACGGTCCCAGCGCTGGGCAGAGTCGTAATGGTAGCGCCGCAGGTGGGTTTCATAGTGGCCCTGGGCGAGGAAATGGGCCATCTGATACTGAATATTGGTCGGCGGATGACGATACACCAGCCGCCGCAGCGCCCGGGCTTCGTCAATCAGATCCGGGTCAGCGACCATAAAGCCCAGCCGCAGGCCCGGCGATAGCGCTTTTGACAGGCTGCTCACGTAGATCACTCTTCCGCAGCGATCGCTGGCCTTCAGCGCCGGCAGCGGGTTGAGCATAAAGTTACTTTCAGAGTCGTAATCGTCCTCAATAATCACCGCATCATGGCGAGCGGCATGCTCCAGCAGCTGGTCGCGCCGCGCTTTGCTCATCGCCACCCCGGTTGGCACCTGGTGTCCGGGAGTGACGTAGTAGTAATCGCAGGGGGCGTCGTTGAGGACGATCCCCTGTTCATCCACCGGATGCGGCACGATATCGGTATCGGCAAGCAGAAAGGTGTTAATGGCCTCGCGAAAGCAGGGATTCTCCACGCCAACGCGCGTGCTGGATGACATCAGCAGGCGCGTCAGCAGGTACAGCGCGTTTTGCGAACCGAGGGTAATCAGAATCTCGTCCGGCGAGGCGACAATGCCGCGTTTGGGCAGCACCCGGGTGCGGATCTGCTCAATCAGCATCGGCACGTCGCGATCGATGTGATCCACCACCCACTCCGGGTCGCGAACCCCGCCGTGCAGCCAGTTTGCCGCCGAGCGCCAGGTCGCCAGCGGGAACTGGCGAGTATCCGGCTGGCCGTAGATAAACGGATAGCGGTAGTTCATCCAGCCGGCCGGCTTCAGAATCGACTCCTGCTGGCTGGGGGTGATTTGCAGCCGCGTGCCCCAGCGTGGTGCAGAACCCTCGTCCTGCGGTGCAGCTTCCGGCGCCGAAGAGGGGCTGGCGTGCTGGTAATCCGGATGCAGGTAATAACCGCTGCGCGGGCGGCTCACGAGGTATCCCTCGTTAACCAGACCCTCAAAAACCAGCGCCGTGGTGTTGCGCGAGACCCGCAGCTGGCTGGCCAGCTGGCGGCAGGAGGGGAGCGGCGTGTCGGCGGAAAAAATGCCGCCCAGAATGGCGTTAATCAGCGTCTCGCGCACCTGCTCCTGCAAACCGCGGCGCGGGTCGAAATCAACGTGTAACAGGTGTCGGATCATGCCTGGCTCCTTACTCAAACGCTCAGTACAGACACTGGAGCAAATTCCATACCACCCTGAGAATGACTGACACATCCGCGCGGTGAATCTGGCTCTATCCGGAAATTTAAAACGCTCCCTACAGTAAAAACGTATTCATCAGTCGCGGACCGGAACTTCCGTCGGCACATATTTTGCAAAACCTTTTCATGTTCTGGAGTGAACACGTCTGGCGAATTAATTAGGGGTGAATTAATGAAAAAATCATTAGGTTCAATTTGTCTGGGCGCCATCATGGCGATGGCCTTTTCTTATCACGCAGCCGCCGCGGATCTTCCGGAAATAGAAAAATCCGGCACCCTGAAAGTCGCAACCGAAGATGATTACGCGCCTTTTAACTTTATGAATAACGGCCAGGCGGATGGCTTCAACAAAGATATGCTCGATGAATTACGCAAATACGCGAAATTCAACGTCGACCAGAGCATTTTGCCGTGGACCGGATTACTGGCGGCGGTTTCTACCGGCCAATACGATATGGCCTTAACCGGCGCGGTAATTACCGACGACCGTCTCAAGGTCTTTGATTTCACGCCGCCGTGGGCGTCAGCGCAGCACTATTTTGTCAAACGCGCGGGCGATAATTCATTGAACACCATTGCCGAACTGAGCGGGAAAAAGGTGGGCGTTCAGGCGGGCAGCGCGCTGCTGGCAAGGCTGCCGGAACTGAAAGCGATGCTGGAGAAAACCGGCGGTAAGCTGGGGCCGGTGGTGGAGTATCCCTCCTACCCGGAAGCCTACGCCGATCTCGCCAATAAACGCCTGGACTACGTGATTAACGTGGTTATCTCGGTCAACGACCTGGCGAAGGCCAAGCCGAAGGTGTTCGCCAAAGGTCTGGCGGTATCCGGCCCGGGCTATATGGCCTGGCCGATCCCGAAAAACTCGCCGCAGCTGCTGGCCTATATGACCAAATTTATGAACCACATGAAGGAGACCGGCAAGCTCGCGGAACTCCAGAAAAAGTGGTTTGGCGAAACCTATGACGATCTTCCGAACGTGCCAATCACCAGCCCGGAACAGTTCCATAAATTGGCCGGTCTGTAATGCGTTCTGCGGCGGGTAACCGCCGCCCGTTGAGTGAAGGAGGGCTTCATGGATGCAATTTCCTGGCAGTTACTGATTGAAGGCGCATGGACGACCCTCTGGATTTCGGCCATCGCCATTGCCTTTGGGGTGGTGATTGGCCTGCTGATTGCGCTGGTGCGCATGCTGCGCATTCCGGTTATCGATCAGCTGCTGGTGGTCTATATCAGCCTCGCCCGCGCGACGCCGCTGGTCACGCTGGTGCTGTTCCTGTTTCTTTCTCTGCCGACCGTCGGGATTAACCTCGACAAAAACGTCGCGGCGATTGTGGCGCTGACGCTCAATACCTCGGCCTTTAACGCCGAAATATGGCGCAACGCCTTTCGCACTTTTCCCCGCGAACAGCGGGAAGCGGCGGAGTCGGTCGGGATGCGCCGCTGGGCCTACTTCCGCTACATCATGCTGCCGCAGATGTGGATTGAAAGCCTGCCCGCGCTGGTTAACGAGATGTCGTTCCTGATTAAGGGCAGTCCGGCCATTGCGGTGATTGGCGTGGTGGATTTGACGCGCGTCACCAACCGGATTTCTTCGGTCACCTATGAACCGCTTTCGCCGATTCTGGCGGCGGGTCTGCTGTACGTGGTGATTATTGGCCTGCTGCTGAAACTGCAGGGAATGGCCGAGCGTAAAGCGAAGCGTCTGGCACGATAAATACGGGAGGTGCTATGAATCAGTGGGCCGTTATCTGGTCGGTGCGCGACAGCTTTATTGCCGGTTTACTCGCCACCCTTGAGCTTTTTATTACCGCGGCAATTGCCGGATTAATTATCGGCATTGTCCTGTGCTATTTAACCGAATATCAAAAGAAAACCCTTAACCGGCTTATTATTGCCTTTGTCAGCTTAATGCGGGCGATTCCCTTTTTGATCCTCGCCTATTTGCTCTATTACGGGCTGCCGCAAGTGGGTATTAGTATGGAGCCCTGGACCGCCGGTTTAATTGCCTTAATTATCTACCACGGCGCCTATTTCTTTGAGATTTTGCGCAGCCAGCGGCGGGTATTTTCCGGTGGCTATATCGAGGCGGCGGTCGCGCAGGGGTTTTCGCGCTACAAAATATTCCGCCGCATTATTCTGCCCAATATTCTCTCTTCCGCGCTCCCGCTGATGGGGAACCAGCTGATTATCTGCCTGAAAGATACCGCTTTCCTCAGCATTATCACCGTCCAGGAGATAACCGCCGCGGCTAACAGCGTGCAGGCCACCTATTTTATCCCGTTTAACGCTTTTATCGTCGCGATTGGGCTCTACTGGGCGATCAGCATCCTGCTGGAGCTGCTGATTAAACGCCTGAGCGCCTGGGGAGTCAGAAGAGGAATGAGTCATGTCTGATACTACTGCTGTAAGCGTCAAAAACGTCTCTAAACAGTTTGATAACGTGGAAGTTCTGCGTGATATCAACCTGACGGTAGAAAAGGGGACCGTGGTGAGCATTCTCGGCTCGTCGGGGTCGGGTAAATCGACGCTGCTGCGCTGCATGAACTGGCTGGAACAGCCGGATCGCGGCGAGATCCGCATCAGCGGCCAGCGGCTGGGGATTGATGAGCATAATGGCCGCGCGATGTCCCATCGCCAGCTGTCGAAAATCCGCGAGCGGGTAGGCATGGTGTTTCAGAGCTTTAACCTGTGGCCGCACCTGACGGTGCAGCAGAACGTCAGCGAAGCGCTGCTGCACGTGAAGGGGATGAAGCGTGATGAAGCGAAAGCTATCGCCATGCAGCAGCTGGAGAAAGTGGGGATGGCGCATAAAGCCGACGTTTACCCGATTACGCTCTCCGGCGGACAGAAGCAGCGGGTGGCGATTGCCCGTTCGCTGGCGATGTCGCCGGAGGTGATTCTGTTTGATGAGCCGACGTCGGCGCTGGACCCCGAGCTGGTCAACGAGGTGCTGGGGGTAATGAAGGCGCTGGCCGCCGAGGGCTACACGATGGTGGTGGTGACCCACGAGATGGACTTTGCGCGCCAGGTCTCGGATGAGGTGGTGTTTCTTGAGAAGGGGTTGTTGATTGAGAAAGCGCCGCCGGAGAAGTTTTTCACCAACCCGGATTCCGAGCGCGTCAGGCAGTTTTTGCAGAGCAGCCGGTAAGCATCAGCGGCCGTTCTCCCCGGTCGCGCTGCGCTTACCGGGGCTACGGGGTTCCAGCCGTCAGCGGGGAGTAGCCCGGGTAAGGCGTTTACGCCGCGACCCGGGATTTCCGGGCTCGGCGCCTGAGGGTGGCAGATTGGGTAGCCCGGACAGGCGCGTCAAGCGCCGCCCCCGGGACGGTGTGGTAGGGGTTCCGTTCACCGCTATTTCGCAGAAAATGTCTCACCGTGGTAGGTGAACGGGTAAAGGGGGAGAAAACCGTCTCCCCCTTTACAATCCCCGCGGTCCCGCAAAGAAATCGGTGCTGCGCACTGCGCTCACCTCCCGGACCTCAGCCTGCGGTCGGCTCAACTCGACATCACTGTCTCGATTCGCCTCTGTCCGCCATCCCTGGCGGCCAGCCCTTGTCTTCGGTCCTCCGGTTCGCCGATTTCAGCGGGGGCCAGGGCATCGCTGCATAACACGTTGTTTCAGAGACATATCCGTAGCTGCATGAAACTCTCCCGGAGGCGGCGCTTGACGCGCCTCTCCGCTCTATCAAACCTTAATCCCGATCGATGGCGAACGGCTGCCAGGCCTGACGCACCGGCATCACCTCGACCCGGTTGATATTCATATGGTCCGGCAGCGTGGCGATGTAGAACATCTGTTCGGCAATATCCCGCGCGCTCAGCGGCGTGGTACCGCGATACAGGTTGTCCGACGCCGCCTGGTCGCCTTTGGTGCGCACCAGGGTAAATTCCGTTTCGGCAATACCCGGCGCGAGATCGGTCACGCGCACCCCGGTCCCGAGCAGATCGCAGCGCAGGTTATAGCTGAACTGCTTCACGAAAGCCTTACTGGCGCCGTAGACGTGGCTGCCGGGGTAGGGCCACTGCCCGGCGATAGAGCCGATATTGATGATGCTCGCGCCCGCGCCGTGGTTAATCAGCGTCGGCAGCAGCGCGTGGGTCACGTTGACCAGCCCGGTGACGTTGGTGTCGATCATCGTTTTCCAGTCGTCCAGATCCACTTTCTGCGCGGGCTGCGGCGACAGCGCCAGCCCGGCGTTGTTAATCAGCGTCGTGATATCGGCGAAGCCCGCGGGCAGCGCCGCCACGGCCGCGGCCACCGCATCGCTATCGCGTACGTCGAGTTCGATAATGTGCACCGGCACCTGCGAGGCGAGCTTATCCTGTAGCGTCTTCAGCCGCGCAAAACGGCGTCCGCTCAGCACCAGCGACCAGCCCGCATCGGCGAAGACCTGCGCCGCTGCTTCCCCAAATCCCGAGGTCGCCCCGGTAATAAACACCACTTTGCTCGTTGCCATTTCATTCTCCTGTGCAGGTTGTCGCTCCCACTATAAAAACCGCGCGCGTGCGGGCACAGGGCCAGTCGGCGCGCGGCGATGTGACACGGTGTCACATCATTTTCGCCTGACTGGCTCTATCCGTTTCTCCCCCGCACGGCCAATGATGAGGCCAACAACAACGACATGAGAGAGGGCAGGGTATGAAGCTGGCACTACAGAACGAGGTAGCGATAAGCAATGATGAAGTTCGGCAGCTGGATCGCGCTTATGTGTTTCATTCATGGTCGATGCAGGGCAATTTACATCCGCTGGTGATCGCCGGGGCAAAAGGCTGCGAGCTGTGGGATTACGAAGGCAATACTTACCTGGATTTCAGCAGCCAGCTGGTCAACGTCAACATTGGCTATCAGCATCCTCGCGTGCTGGCGGCGATGAAAGCCCAGCTGGAAGAGCTGGTGACCATCGCGCCCGCCACCGCCAACCTCGCCCGCGGCGAAGCGGCGAAGCGGATTGTCGAGCTGGCGCCGGAAGGCTTTAGCAAAGTGTTCTTCACCAACGCCGGCGCCGATGCCAACGAGAACGCCATCCGTATGGCGCGGCTCTATACCGGGCGCGATAAAGTGCTCTCCGCCTATCGCTCCTATCACGGCAATACCGGCAGCGCGATTGCCGCCACCGGCGACTGGCGCCGCGTGCCGAATGAGTATTCACGCGGTCACGTGCACTTCTTTAACCCCTATCTCTACCGCAGCGAATTTAACGCCGCGACGGAAGAGGAGGAGTGCCAGCGCGCGCTGGCCCATCTGCGGCGGATGATCGAGTGCGAAGGCCCGAACGCGATAGCCGCGATTCTGCTGGAGTCGATTCCGGGCACCGCCGGGATTCTTGTCCCGCCGGAGGGCTATATGCAGGGCGTGCGGGCGCTGGCCGACGAGTTTGGCATTGTGCTGATCCTCGATGAAGTGATGGCCGGTTTTGGTCGTACCGGGAGCTGGTTCGCCTTCGAGCAGGATGGCGTGGTGCCGGATCTGGTGACTTTCGCCAAAGGGGTGAACGCCGGCTATGTCCCGGCCGGCGGCGTGCTGATTAGCGAGCCAATCGCCCGCTACTTTGATGACCATTTCTTTGCCGGGGGGCTGACCTATTCCGGCCATCCGCTGGCGATGGCGGCGATTGTCGCCACCATTGACGCGATGAAGGAAGAGAAGGTGGTGGAGAACGCGGCGACCATCGGCAACGAGGTGCTGCGTCCGGGGCTGGAAGCGCTGGCGGAGAAGCACGCGATTATCGGCAACGTGCGCGGCCGCGGTCTGTTCCAGGCGCTGGAGCTGGTCAGCAGCCGCGAGCGGAAAACTCCGCTGACCGCTGCCGATATGGCGGCCATTAAAGGCGCGTTAACCGAAGCCGGCCTGCTGGCGTTTGTGGTGGAGAACCGCATTCACGTGGTGCCGCCGTGCACCATCAGCGCCGAACAGGTGGCAAAAGGGCTGGCGATTTTTGATGCGGTATTCGCCCGCTTCGCGAGCCTGGCTCAGTAAGGGGATGATTTCCCGGGTCGCGGCGTAAATGCCTTACCCGGGCGACCTTCTCGCAGATGGCGGCGAACCCGTAGCCCCGCTAAGCGTAGCGCGAGCGGGGGCGGGTTTTCAGCCTATCCGATGTTCGCCGTTCACCAGCGCTTCGCGGTTAAAGAAGCGCTGAATCACGCCTTCCGCCATAAACGCCGCCCGGTCCGACATATGGGCAATCACATCGGCATCGTGGCTGACCAGCAGATAGGTCATTCCGTGCTCCTGCTTTAGCCGATTGAGCAGATTCAGTATTTCCGCCTGCACCGACATATCCAGCGCCGACGTTGGCTCATCCAGCAGCAGAATCTTTGGCCGCAGCAGCAGCGCGCGAGCAATCGCCACCCGCTGGCGCTGGCCGCCGGAAAGCTGGTGCGGATAGCGGCGCGCGGCGTCGGCAGGCAGCCCCACCTCTTGCAGGGCGGTGGACACCCGCTGTTCGATCTCGCCGATAGCGTGAATTTTCAGCGGCTCCGCCAGCGTGCGCCATAGCGTATGATTGGGATGCAGCGAGGCGTACGGGTCCTGAAACACCATCTGTACGTTGCGCCGCAGCTCGCCCTGAAAACGCGCGCCCGGCGTAATGGCCTTATCGAACAGTTCAACGCGGCCGCGCCAGTCCCGCTGCAGCCCGGCTAATACCCGCAGAATCGTTGATTTTCCGCAGCCGGATGCGCCGATCAGGCTGAACGTTTCTCCCGCGTCAACGGCAAAGCTGGCGGCGGACACCGCGGTTTTTTCGCCAAAAATAACCTGTAAATCCTTGAGATTAACGACCACCATGCGCCGCCTCCGTCAAGTTCAGGGTTCGGTCGAGGGTCGGCAGCATCTGACCGTAAGTTTGCGCGGCCGGGCGACAGGTCCAGAGCGTACGGGTGTAGGGATGCGTCGCCTTCGGCAGATCTCGCGCCGCCATCTCATCGACCTTTTCCCCTTGATACAGGACCAGCACCCGCTGGCAGTGCTCGGCCACCAGCGGCAGGTCGTGGCTAATCAACAGCATCGCCATCCGCCGCTGTTCGCACTGCTCTACCAGCAGTTCGAGGATCTGATTACGCAGCCGGGCATCGAGGGCTGAAGTGGGCTCATCGGCGATCAGCACCTGCGGATTATTGAGCAGCGCAAGGGCAATCATCACCCGCTGGCCCATCCCGCCGGAGAGTTCGCCTGGATAACGGTTGAGCACCGGTAAATCCAGACCGACGGCGGCAACGGCGGCTTTGACCGCCTCCAGCCGCGCGCGGCGGCTAAGGCGCTGATGCAGAGTTAATGCCTCTTCCAGCTGCGCCTGAATGTTTTTTACCGGATTGAGCGCGTAGCGCGGGTCCTGCAGCACCATCGCTATATCGTTGCCGCGTAGCTCGCGCCAGCCGCGTTCGCGAAGGGTTAATGCGTCGCGCCCCAGCACGTTGAGCGCCTCGGCGCTGACGACGCCGGGCCGGCGTACCAGCCCCATCAGGGCGCGGGCGGTCATGGATTTACCGGAGCCGGATTCGCCGACCAGCGCCAGCCGCTCGTTGCCGAGCGTGAAGCTTAAATGGTCCACCACTCTGGCGGTGGGATAGTCGATGGTCAGTCCCTGAACGATCAGGCGAGGATCAGTCATGTTGCGGCTCCAGAACGTCGCGCAGGCCATCGCCCAGCAGGTTAAACGCCAGGCTGGCGATCAGGATAACGGCGCCAGGGGCGGCGGCGATCCACCACTGGTCGAAAATAACCTGCATGCCGTCGGCGATCATCGCGCCCCATTCCGCCATTGGCGGGCGGGCGCCGAGGCCGAGGAAGCCGAGACCGGCAGCGGCGAGAATAATCCCGGCTAAATCCAGCGCCAGCCGGACGATAGCTGAGGGCAGGCAGAGCGGCAGAATATGACCCATCAGCAGACGCCAGCCGCGAATGCCCATCATCTCCGCCGCCGCCAGATAGTCGCTGTGGCGCAGGCGCTGAATTTCGCTGCGCGCCTGACGGGCGTAAGCGGGCCAGGTCGTTAGCGCCAGCGCCAGGGCGCCGTTCACCAGGCCCGGGCCGAGCATCGCGACAAACGCGAAGGCCAGAATCAGCCGCGGCATCGACATTACCACGTCGGTAAAACGCATCAGCACGCGCTCCAGCCAGCCGCCGTAATAGCCGGACAGGATCCCCACCAGCAGACCGGCGGGGAGCGTAATCGCCGTCACCAGCGCGACCAGCCCCAGCGCCGGACGGGCGCCGAAAATCAGCCTTGAGAGAAGATCGCGGCCGTAGCTGTCGGTGCCGAGCCAGTGCCGCGGGCCCGGACCCTGCAGCCGCGCGGCGGCGTCCTGCCAGTTCGGGTCGAGAGGAGCCAGCCAGGGTGCAAAGAGCGCAATCAGCAGGAGTACCGTAATGATGATCAGGCCGCAAAAGGCGGCGGGAGAACGGCGCAGGCGGCGTAAAAAAAGGTAGCCAGGCATCAGCGTATCCTCGGATCGGTCAGCCGCACCAGCAGGTCGGTGAGGTTATTAATCAGCACAAAGCTCGCGCCGATCAGCAGCGTACCGCCCATAATCGCCGTGGTATCGCCGGCAAAGAGCGCGGTGGTCAGATAGCGGCCAATTCCCGGCCAGGAGAAGACGGTTTCGGTCAACACCGCGCCTTCCAGCATGGAGGTCCAGGCGAGGGCGGTCACCGTCAGCAGGGTGCCGCGGATATTGGGCAGGACGTGACGCAGCAGAATCGTCATCTCACCGGCCCCTTTGGCGCGCGCCAGCAGGATGTACTCTTTGTTCATTTCGCTCAGGCAGGCGGAACGGGTCAGGCGGGTGATGCTCGCCAGAGAATAATAGGCCAGCAGCAGCACCGGCAGCAGCAGGTGCCCGGCGGCGTTTTTAACCGCCTCTTTATCACCCGAGAGCCAGGTATCAATGAGCGCAAAGCCGGTGCGCGGTTCGACGGTGTACTGATAAATATCGTCCAGCCGCCCCGGCCCCGGCGTCCACTGCAGTTTGGCGTAAAACAGCGCCAGCATCAGCAGACCGAGCCAGAAAATCGGCACCGAGTTGCCGAGCAGCGTAAAGGTGCGCATCGCCAGATCCCACGGCGAGCCGACGTAGCGGGCGCAGAGAACGCCTGCGATAACGCCCGACAGCGCGCCGATAATCAGCGCCAGCGTAGCCAGTTCGAGGGTGGCCGGGAAAGCGGCAAGCAGGTCGTGCAGCACCGGCTGGCCGGTTGAGCTGGCGATACCGAGATCGCCGTGGGCGAGATTCACCAGATAGTGCCAGAACTGCAGCGGCAACGGCTGGTCAAGGCCGAGCTGGTGGCGTACCTGATCATAGGTGGACTGACTGGCGTGGTCGCCGACGATTTGCAGCACCCGATCAACCGGCGACAGCGCCGAGAGCGCAAAGGTCACCAGCAGCAGGCCGAGCAGCGTCAGGGCCAGCGTCAGCAGTCCCTGAAACAGCGCGAGCAGGGGGCGTTTTGCGCGCCGCTCTGCTCGGGGGGGTAACACAGCAGACATGGTTATTCCGTTGGTAAAAAGTACAGTGTTATCAGCTGGCGCGATCTGTTGTTGTAGCCCGGTCAGCGCAGCGCCACCGGGAAAACATAAGGTATCGGGGCCTGCGTTCCCGGAGGCGGCGCGTTGCGCCTGTCCGGGCTACGTGATCGTACCTGCCCCAGGCGTTATTTGGTTACCCGGTCATACCAGACCATATCGGCATTGAGACCCTGCTGATAACCCTTCACGTTATCGCGAACCACAATCTGGGTTTTACCCTGATCGATAAACACGTAAGGCGAACTGCGCTGCAGCGCCTCCTGCATGTTTTTATACAGATCCAGGCGCTTCGCTGCGTCCGGCTCGGCGACTGCCGCCAGGGTCGCTTTATTCAGCTCCGGGATCTGCCAGCCGTTTAGCCCGGCGACGGTACTGGATTTACCGTCGTTGTACGCAAAGGCGCTGGCGTTAGAGTGGGCATCGAAATAGTCAGGGATCCACAGCCGAATCGCCGCCTGATGCTGTTTGGCGCGCACGCGAGCATAGACCTGGCTACCCGCGGCCGGCAGCAAATCCACCTTCACGCCGCCCTGGGCGAAGCTCGCCTGCATCGACTGGGCGATGGTGATAAACGGCGGCTTGTTTTCGACGTCGAGGGTGAAATGCGCCTCTTTGATGCCCGCTTTAGCGAGGATGTCTTTGGCTTTTTGCGGGTTGAATGTAAACGGGTTATTGTCCAGCGCGCCCGGCAGGCCGACCGGCAGGAAGCTCTGATGGACGAAATATTGCCCCTTCAGCAAATCTTTCGTGATGCCGTTGTAATCTACCAGCCAGCGCGCCGCTTCCCAGAAGGCCGGGTTTTTCAGCAGCGGGTTGGCGCTGTTGCCGGTATTAAAGACCAGATAGTTCTGCTCAGCGGAAGGGATGCTGAGGACCTTGACGCCCGGTTTACCCTGTAGAGCCGCAATCTGGTCGGCGCCGAGATCGCGCGCCACGTCGGCATCACCCTGCTGGATGAGAAGACGACGTGAGGCCGGGTCCGGAACGTTCTTAATAATGATGCTTTTCAGCTTCGGCGCGCCGCCGGGTGCGCTGCTGTTGGCCTCCAGCACGATGGCCTGATGCGGCTGATAGACCCGCATTTTATACGCGCCGCTGCCCGCCGAGTGCATTTTCAGCCAGCCGTTACCGAAGTCGTTATCTTTGGCGTTCGGGGCGACCTGTTTCTCATCGACGATAGAGGCGATCGGCGTGGAGAGAATATTCAGCGCCACCGCCGGGCTGACGTCGGCGGTCCAGCGTAGCTCCAGGGTATGGTCGTCTACCTTCTTCAGCTGGCTGGCGATGTTGTCCGGCTGCCAGCCGAGGACGTTAAGAATAAACGCTGGCGATTTGTTCAGGATGACCGCGCGGGTGTACGAGTAAATGACATCTTCCGGGCGCAGCGGGTTACCGGAGGCGAATTTGGCGTCGGGCTTTAGCTTAATGGTCAGGGTTTTCGCCGCCGGATCGGCCTGCCAGCTTTCGGCCAGGATCGGGGTGATTTTTTCAGGGTTATCGCGGTCCGGCTGCACCAGGCGCTGATAAAGGCTCGGTACCGTCTGGATGCTGGAGAGCTCGTTGGCTTCCGCCGGGTCGAGGCTGACGATATCGTCGAGGCCCTGCGCGACCACCAGGGTCCCCGGCGGCGTGGCGGCGTGAACGGCGGCGGATAACGCGGCGAGCACCAGCAGCGGCAGCAGTTTTTTAGTCATATGCGATCCCTGAAAAAAGTTATTGTGATTATTGATGTTTCGCTACGTTAGGCCGCTTAATTACGGGCGTAAAGTCAAAGATCGGCTAAGTTTATGCTTAAAAAGCATAAGCAAGACCAAGGGGTTATGACGATCGATCGTACCGGGCATCTTCCGGCCATTCGCCTTTCTTGATATAACAATTTGATAACACTACGGGAGAGATAAGCGTGCCGGAAATTAATGAATTTGGTCAGCAGGTCAACGATCGCGTGCCAGGGTGGCAGGGCGCGGGACTTCTGCGCCGCACGGCGTTAAATGGCCGCTTTTGCCGGCTGGAGCCGCTGGATACCGAGCGGCACGCGGCGGATCTGTTTGCCGCCTATGCCCTCGGCGACGACAGCGACTGGACCTGGCTTGCCAGCACCTGTCCACAGAGCGTGGAGTCAACGGCGAACTGGATCACCGGTAAGGTTATGGACGACGGGCTGGTGCCGTATGCGGTTATCGATTTGCGCGCCGAGCGGGCCGTCGGGCTGGTCAGCTATATGGCGATTGAGCGGGCGATGGGCACGGTGGAGATAGGGCACGTCACCTGGTCGCGGGCGATGAAAAATACGCCGCTCGGGACCGAGGCGGTGTGGCTGCTGCTGCAAAATGGTTTTGCTCACGGCTATCGTCGGCTGGAGTGGAAGTGCGATTCGATGAATCTCGCCTCCCGCCGCGCCGCCGACCGGCTGGGGTTTACCTGGGAGGGGCGTCTTCGTCAGAGGATGGTGCGCAAAGGACGCACCCGCGATAGCGATATGCTGTCGATTATCGATAGCGAATGGCCCGCGCGCGACGCGGCGCTGCGGGCGTGGCTGGCGCCGGAGAACTTTGATGCTGATGGACGGCAGCTAAAGCGGCTGGAAGATTTTCGCTAGTTTTTCCTCACCCTAACCCTCTCCCGCAGGGAGAGGGGCGGGGGCTTACTCTTACCGGCGAACCGGCGCGCCGTTCGCCACGTAATACGCCGCGGTGCTCTTCGGCAGCGGCTGACGGCCGCGAATGGCGTCAGCCATTTTTTCGCCAATCATGATGGTGGTCGCGTTAAGGTTGCCGGTAATAATCTGCGGCATAATCGAGGCGTCGACCACGCGCAGGCCTTCCAGCCCGTGAACCCGACCTTCGCCATCCACCACCGCCATCTCGTCGTAGCCCATTTTACAGGTGCCGCACGGATGGAAGGCGGTTTCCGCATGATTGCGCACAAACTCATCCAGCTCGGCATCGCTCTGGCACTCCGCCCCCGGACTGATCTCCCGGCCGCGATAGTTATCCAGCGCCGGCTGATGCATGATTTCGCGGGTAATGCGAATCGCGTCGCGGAACTCCTGCCAGTCCTGTTCGCTGGACATATAGTTAAACAGAATCGCCGGATGTTCGTGCGGGTCGCGCGACTTCAGACGCACGTGGCCGCGGCTTGGGGAGCGCATGGAGCCGACGTGGCACTGGAATCCGTGCTCTTTCACCGCGTTTGAGCCGTTGTAGTTAATCGCGACCGGCAGGAAGTGGTACTGAATATTCGGCCACGCAAAGGCTTCCCGGCTGCGAATAAATCCGCCCGCTTCAAACTGGTTGCTGGCGCCGATGCCGGTCCCGTCGAACAGCCATTCGGCGCCGATTTTCGGCTGGTTCCACCACTGCAGCGCCGGGTAAAGCGACACCGGCTCTTTACATTCGTACTGCAGATACATCTCCAGATGATCCTGCAGGTTCTCGCCGACGCCGGGCAGGGCGTGAACCAGCGGAATATCGAACTGGCGCAACAGTTCCGGGCTGCCGACGCCGGAGCGCTGCAGGATTTGCGGCGAAGCGATGGCGCCCGCGCAGAGCAGCACTTCTTTACTGGCGGTGGCGTTTGACGGCGCGGTGCTGTCGCCCTCCAGCCACTCGACGCCGACGGCGCGTTTGCCGGCAAAAATAATGCGATCGGTCAGCGCATGGGTGCGAATGGTCAGATTGGGACGCGCGCGCGCCTGGTCGAGATAGCCGCGCGCGGTACTGGCGCGGCGTCCCTGCGGCGTCACGGTACGATCCATGGGGCCAAACCCTTCCTGCTGGTAGCCGTTAAGATCGTCGGTGCGCGGGTAGCCGGCCTGTACGCCGGCTTCAATCATCGCGTGGAACAGCGGATTGTTGCCCTGCTTTGGCGTGGTGACGCTGACCGGGCCGTCGCCGCCGTGGTAGTCGTTGGCGCCAATATCGCGGGTTTCCGCTTTGCGGTAGTAGGGCAGGCAGTCGAGGTAGCTCCAGTGCTCAAGCCCCGGCGCCGAGGCCCAGTTATCGAGATCCATAGCGTTGCCGCGGATATAGCACATGCCGTTGATTAACGAGGATCCGCCGAGGCCCTTACCGCGTCCGCACTCCATGCGGCGATTGTTCATATGCGGTTCAGGCTCGGTCTCGTAGGCCCAGTTATAGCGCCGACCCTGTAGAGGAAAGGCCAGCGCGGCGGGCATCTGGGTGCGGAAGTCGAAACGGTAATCCGGGCCGCCCGCTTCCAGCAGCAGGACGGTGGTCTGGGGATCTTCCGTCAGTCGTGTAGCCAGTACGTTGCCGGCGGAACCGGCACCAATAATAATGTAGTCAAACTGCAAAAATGACCTCCTGGTTAAAATATGGATTGAAACTGACCCATCTCAACCTGGATGGATTTTATCTGGGTGTAGCTGTGCAGCGTCTGCACGCCGTTTTCGCGGCCAATACCGGAGTGCTTGTAGCCGCCGACCGGCATCTCCGCCGGGGATTCACCCCAGGTGTTGATCCAGCAGATCCCGGCCTCCAGCCGATGAATCAGGCGATGGGCGCGGTTTAAATCCGGCGTGACGACGCCGGCGGCGAGGCCGTATTCGGTGGCGTTGGCGCGGCGAACCGCTTCTTCCTCATCGTCGTAGCTCAGAATCGACATCACCGGGCCGAAGATCTCTTCGCGGACGATGGTCATCTGGTCATCGCAGTCGGTAAACACCGTCGGGGCGACCCACGCGCCGCGGTCGAAGCCTTCGCCTTTCAGCACCTCGCCGCCGCAGAGCAGGCGCGCGCCTTCTTGCTTGCCGATCGCGATGTAGCGCAGCACGTTATCGCGGTGCGGGAAGCTCACCAGCGGCCCGAAGTTGGTGCTTTCAGCAAACGGATCGCCGGGGCGGATACGCGCCACGCGAGCGAGGATTTTCTCTTCAAACGCCGCCTTCAGGCGCGCCGGAACGAATACCCGGGTGCCGTTGGTGCAGACCTGTCCTGAGCTATAGAAGTTAGCCATCATCGCGATGTCGGCGGCGAGGTCGAGGTTGGCGTCTTCGCAGACGATCAGCGGCGATTTACCGCCCAGCTCCATGGTGACTTCCTTCAGCGAGGAGGCGGCGGAGTTGGCCATCACTTTTTTGCCGCTGGCGACGCCGCCGGTAAAGGAGATTTTGGCGATGTCCGGGTGCTCGGTGAGATACTGGCCGGTTTCGGCGCCCGTGCCCGGCAGCACGTTAAATACCCCCGCCGGCAGTCCCGCCTCGCGGTAAATTTCCGCCAGCTTCAGGGCGGTGAGCGGGGTGACTTCACTCGGCTTAAAGATCATCGCGTTACCGGCCGCCAGCGCCGGGGCTGATTTCCACAAGGCGATCTGGATCGGGTAGTTCCAGGCGCCGATCCCGGCGACGACGCCCAGCGGTTCCCGGCGGGTGTAGGCGAATGAACTATCGCGCAGCGGGATCTGGCTCCCTTCCAGCGCCGGGATCAGGCCCGCGTAGTACTCCAGCACATCGGCGCCGGTGACGATATCGACGGCGGCGGTTTCGCTCAGCGGTTTGCCGGTATCGAGAGTCTCCAGACGCGCCAGTTCATCGTTGCGATCGCGCAGAATATCGACCGCTTTACGCAGAATGCGCGAACGTTCCATGGCGCTCATCGCCGCCCAGATTTTTTGCCCTTTTTGGGCGCTCTTTACCGCCCGGTCGACGTCTTCGCGGCCGGCGGCCTGGACGGTCGCCAGCACTTCCCCGCTGGCGGGGTTAATCGTCTCGAAGGTTTTACCGCTGGTGGCGGAAACATAACCACCGTCGATGTAAAGCTGCTGTTCGGCCATTCGGGACATGGGTCCTCCATTAGTGAGAAGTCGGTGGCAGATATTTGCTGATGAAGTGCTCGGCGAGCGTTTCGGCGCGGGCTTTATCCAGCGGTTTACCGCTCAGCGCCGCGCGTAGCCACAGCCCGTCGATCAGCGCGGCGAGACCGTATCCGGCCTCCTGCGCCTCTTCGCGCGGCAGGGCGCGCTGAAACTCATAGACGATATTCGACAGCAGTCGCCGGCTGCTGACCTGCTGCAGGCGATAGAGCATCGGCTGATGCATGCTGCTGGCCCAAAAGGCGAGCCAGGCCTTCATTGCCGCGCTGCTTATCTGGCTGTCGTCGAAGTTTCCCGCCACGATGGCGCGCAGGCGTTCCTGCGGGCCGGCGCCGGGCAGGGCGTGCAGACGGCCCAACACCGCCTGGCGCAGCTGGCCGGTGATATCGCGCATCGTCGCTTCCAGCAGCCCGTTCTTATCCTTGAAATAGTGGCTGATGATGCCGGTTGATACGCCAGCCCTCCGGGCGATCTGCGCGATGGTGGCATCGTGCATTCCCACTTCATTGATGGCGGCCAGGGTGGCGTCAATCAGCTGCCGCTGCCGTATCGGTTGCATCCCCAGTTTGGGCATTTCTCAGACTCCATTCATCAGCTTTGTTTATCTATTAAAGCGGTTTTTGATTGGACGTTCAATATAAAATGTGTCTTAATTGTTGCCGATTTTGGTTCTAATAGTTGCAAAAACAGTAAGGAGAATGGATGACAGACCTTTCGCCGAGCAGAGAAAAGGACAAAATCAATCCGGTGGTTTTTTACACTTCCGCCGGACTGATTTTGTTGTTTTCCCTGATGACTCTCTTCTTCAGCGATTTTTCCGCGGCCTGGATTGGCCGTACCCTGAACTGGGTTTCCCGCACCTTTGGCTGGTACTATTTGCTCGCCGCGACGCTCTATATCGTGTTTGTCGTGTGCATCGCCTGCTCGCGTTTCGGTTCGGTGAAGCTCGGGCCGGAACATTCGAAGCCGGAATTTAGCGTGCTCAGCTGGGCGGCAATGCTGTTCGCCGCCGGTATCGGTATCGACCTGATGTTCTTCTCCGTCGCCGAACCGGTGACCCAGTATATGCAGCCACCGGAAGGGGCGGGGCAGACCATGGAGGCGGCGCGCCAGGCGATGGTGTGGACGCTGTTTCACTACGGGCTGACCGGCTGGTCGATGTATGCCCTGATGGGGATGGCGCTGGGATACTTTAGCTATCGTTATAATTTACCCCTGACCATCCGCTCCGCGCTCTATCCGATCTTCGGCAAAAAGATTAATGGCCCAATCGGCCACAGCGTGGATATCGCCGCCGTTATCGGCACCATTTTTGGTATCGCCACCACGCTCGGGATTGGCGTGGTGCAGCTAAACTACGGCCTCAACGTGCTGTTTGATATTCCGGACTCGCTGGGCGCGAAAGCGGCGCTGATCGTGCTGTCGGTCATTATCGCCACCATCTCCGTGACCTCCGGGGTGGATAAAGGCATTCGTATTCTTTCCGAGCTTAACGTGGTGCTGGCCCTCGGGCTGATCCTGTTTGTCCTGTTTATGGGCGACACCGAGTTTCTGCTCAACGCGCTGGTGCTCAACGTTGGCGACTATGTGAATCGTTTTATGGGCATGACCCTGAACAGCTTCGCCTTCGATCGTCCGGTAGAGTGGATGAACAACTGGACCCTGTTCTTCTGGGCGTGGTGGGTGGCGTGGTCGCCGTTTGTCGGCCTGTTCCTGGCGCGTATTTCACGTGGACGCACCATTCGTCAGTTTGTGGTGGGAACGCTGATTATCCCGTTCACCTTTACCCTGCTGTGGCTGTCAGTGTTCGGCAATAGCGCGCTGTATGAAATCATCCACGGCAATGCGGCCTTCGCCGCCGAGGCGGTCGCCCACCCGGAGCGCGGCTTCTATAACCTGCTGGCGCAGTATCCGGCGTTTACCTTTAGCGCTTCGGTGGCGACGATTACCGGCCTGCTGTTCTATGTGACCTCCGCGGATTCCGGGGCGCTGGTGCTGGGTAACTTCACCTCGAAGCTGAAGGATATCAACAGCGATGCGCCAAACTGGCTGCGGATCTTCTGGTCGGTGGTTATCGGCCTGCTGACCCTCGGGATGCTGATGACTAACGGAATTTCCGCCCTGCAGAACGCGACGGTGATTATGGGGCTGCCGTTTAGCTTCGTGATCTTCTTCGTGATGGCGGGATTGTACAAGTCGCTGAAGGTTGAGGATTATCGCCGCGAGAGCGCCAACCGCGACACCGCTCCGCGACCGCTCGGCGTGCAGGATCGCCTGAGCTGGAAGAAGCGCCTGTCGCGGCTGATGAACTATCCCGGCACGCGCTATACCCGCCAGATGATGGAGACGGTGTGCTTCCCGGCGATGGAAGAGGTGGCGCAGGAGCTGAAGCTGCGCGGCGCTTACGTCGAGCTGAAAAGCCTGCCGCCGGAAGAGGGAGACAGCCTGGGCCATCTTGACCTGCTGGTGCATATGGGCGACGAGCAGAACTTTGTTTATCAGGTCTGGCCGCAGCAGTACTCCATTCCCGGCTTTACCTACCGGGCGCGCAGCGGGAAGTCGACCTACTATCGTCTGGAGACCTTCCTGCTGGAAGGGAGTCAGGGCAACGACCTGATGGACTACAGCAAAGAGCAGGTCATTACCGATATTCTTGACCAGTACGAGCGTCATTTGAACTTTATCCATCTGCATCGCGAAGCACCGGGCAACAGCGTGACCTTCCCCGGAATGTAGGTCATCTAAACGTTTTCTGAAAAAGGATTGCGGCTGGTTAAATATACAGTGAATTGCGCAGGGAAGCGTATGATGGCGGCGGGTGCCTGAGGCTTTCTGCGTTCAGGCTTAGGTGAGGATTCAGAAAGACGAAGCCCCAGGAGATGTTCCCATCAACCTGAGGCTCACGATCCAACCCTAGCACGTTGGATAGTAGCCTCTTCTTCGCATGGAGGCAACGAGATGCTGACAAAATACGCCCTGGTGGCAATCATCGTGCTGTGTCTGACAGCGCTGGGATTGACGTTAATGGTGCGCGATTCGCTGTGCGAGCTGAGCATCAAAGAACGTAGTATGGAGTTCAAGGCCGTTCTCGCTTACGAAACGAAGAAGTAGCCGGTATGCGGGGAGCTATCCCCGCTTATCCGCAGGCTGGGTAAGGAACCTTAAGGCACCTTTTTTCTGCTTATGGGGGCAGGATGGACGGCGAGAGAACATCGACCGGTTAAAACAATCGCGCCGCCACCCTGCATACTGCTTCGCTGACGTTAACCTCACCCTTACCGGCATTTTTCTAAGCTAAATCCGTTCTACCAGCAGACAAAACCACCATCAACCACCAGGTCAACGCCGGTGCAGAACGAGGCGGCATCGCTGGAGAGGAACAGCGCCGGGCCGGCCATCTCCTCAACCTTCGCCATGCGCTGGATCGGCGTCTGGCTTTCGAATTCGCGGGTCTGATGAACCATCTCAGGGCGGGTGTTCATCGGCGTGGCGGTATAGCCGGGGCTGATGGAGTTGACCCGAATCCCTTTGCCGATCCACTCCATCGCCAGGCTTTTCGACAGGTGGATAACGCCCGCTTTAGAGCAGTTATAGTGCGCCTGATCGAGACCGCGGTTAACGATAATGCCGGACATCGAGGCGATATTAATAATCGAACCGCCGCCCGTTTCCTGCATCAGTTCGGCTTCCGCTTTGCAGGAGTTCCACACGCCGGTCAGGTTAATATCGATAACCCGCTGCCACTGCTCGGTTTCCATCTCCAGCGCCGGATTGGCGTTGGCAATCCCGGCGGCGTTGACGGCTATATCGAGGCGGCCAAAGCGGCTTTTCGCTAATGCCACGCCGGCGCGTAGGTCGCTAAGCTGGCGCACATCACCGGTGTAGAAGCAGGCCTCTCCGCCGATGGCTTCAATATTTTTGACGGTTTCGGCGAGGCCGCCGTCTTCGCGGAGATCGAAGCAGACGACCCGAGCCCCCGCGCTGGCGAGCCCGTAAGCAATCATCTGGCCGATGCCGCTGCCCGCGCCGGTGACAAAGGCCACGCGGTCCTGCAGGTTAAACAGCTGTTGGGCAAAATCTTTTGCGATCATAGTTATTACTCTCTAAAAAAATATTCTTTAGCATGCCCGGTGTTGGCGTTCCCGGAGGCGGCGCGTTGCGCCTGTCCGGGCTACGGGGCTTGTGCCGTCGGGTAGTCGGGTAGCCCGGACAGGTGCGCAGCACCGCCTCCGGGACATGATTTGTGTAGCCTGACCTGAAAAATGCCAGGCTGGCGGCATTACGACATAATCAAGCCGCCATCGATATTGATGGTCTGCCCGGTGAGGTAGCGCGCATCGTCGGAGGCGAGAAACGCCACCAGCCCGGCAACGTCTTCCGGTTTGCCGGCGCGCTTCATCGGAATGCCTTCGACCCACTCTGCCATCAGCTCGCCTTTACCGTAGCGCTTCTGCTCGGTGCTGAGGATTTCGCCCCAGACGCGGTCGTTGTAATCCCACATCTCGCTTTCGATAATGCCCGGACAGAAGGCGTTAACCGTGATATTCCACGGCGCCAGCTCGTGCGCCAGGCTTTGGGTGATGCCGATCACGCCCATTTTGCTGGCGGCATAGTGCGGGGTGTAGATAAAGCCCTGACGACCCTGGCCGGAAGAGGTGTTGATCAGGCTGCCGTGGTTCTGCTTGACCATATATTTGGCGGCTTCGCGGCAGCACAGCCAGACGCCGGTGGTGTTAACGGCCAGCACTTTTTCAAAGTCGGCCTTCGGCATGCGATCGTAATAGTCGATGGTGATCACGCCTGCGTTCTGGATAGAGACGTCGATGGTGCCGAAACGCGCTGCCGCCTGCTCGTACAGCGACTGCACCTGCGCTTCGTCGGTCACATCAACCTGTAACGACAGGATGTCGGCCTGGTAGCGCTGGCGGAGGGTTTCCGCCGTTTCGTGGACGCGCTCGGCGTTAGAGACCATCACCAGATTCGCGCCGTCGCGCGCAAAGCGCTCGGCAATACCTGCACCAATTCCGCGGCAGGCGCCGGTGATAACAACCGTTTTGTTGTGGAAATTTCTTTGCATGTTTTTCATCCCTTATTGAAGCCGGACGGCAGAGCATCCGGCGGGGTAATAAAGACGTGATTAGCTGGTGGCGCCTGCCGCCGCCAGCTTCTCCTCATGGCGGCGCATCAGGATGACTTTGTTCTGCAGTTTCTGCTGGAACTGGTCGACGACGACGGCGGTGACGATAACCACCCCCTTAATGACCATCTGCCAGAAATCGCTGACCCCCATCATCACCATGCCGTCGGCGAGGAAGACGATGACGAACGCGCCAATGATTGACCCGGTCACCCGGCCGCGACCGCCCGCCAGCGCGGTTCCGCCGAGCACGGTGGCGCCAATGGCGTCCATTTCGAACATATTGCCGGTCATCGGGTGCGCGGTTTGCAGCTGCGAAGCGACGATAAGGCCGACGAACGCTGAGCACAGGCCGGAGAAGGCGTAAACGAAGATTTTTGCCTTGACGATAGGCACGCCGGCCAGGCGTGCGGCGGATTCGTTACCGCCGATAGCGTAGATATAACGGCCCAGCGGGGTTTTGGTGGTCAGCCAGTAGCCCAGCAGCAGGAAGCCGATCATCAGCCAGATTGGCAGATAGATGCCCAACAGCGTCCCGGATCCCAGGGTGGAGAAACCGGTGTTGCCCAGCGCTTCCATGCCGTTGAGGTTGGGGTAGGTGCTGCCGTCGTTGAACAGCAGCGCCGAGCCTCTGGCGACATACATCATGCCCAGGGTGCAGATAAAGGGCGCGACGCCGAAGCGGGTGATGACCGCGCCGTTAACGAAGCCAACCAGCACGCCGAAGAGCGCCACGCAGAGGATCACTTCCGGTACGTTGAAGAAGATAACGCTGCCGTTCCATAAGGGCAGGCCGTTGGTTAACAGCGCTCCGGCCACCATGCCGCAGATGCCGGCCACGGCGCCGACGGAGAGGTCGATACCGCCCGTCAGGATAACCAGCGTCATGCCGATGGCCAGCAGGCCGGTGATGGCCACGTGCTGGGTCATAATCAGCAGGTTAGATGTGGTCAGGAAATTCGGTACCATCACGCTGAAGAACGCGATAACCAGCAGCAGAGCGATGAACGTTCTGGCCTTCAGCAGGTACATATAAATCATATATTTCTGGTTCATGATGGGTTCCAGCCTGATTAATCTTGAGGTGTTGAAGCCGCGATTAATTTTTCGCGGGTCACCGCATGACGCGGTAAATCGGCGGTAATCCGACCGTCGGCCATGACCAGGATGCGATCCGCCAGCGCCATCACTTCATCCAGCTCCGATGAAGAGAACATCACTGCCAGACCCTGCTGGGCCATTTTGCCGATCAGATGATAAACGTCGGTTTTCGCGCCGACGTCGATACCGCGAGTGGGCTCATCGAGAAACACCACTTCCGGCTTCGTCATCAACGCCTTGCCGAGCACCACCTTTTGTTGGTTGCCGCCGCTGAGCGAGGTGACAGGCAGATCGGGGTCGCTCACCTTGATTGCCAGTTCGCGAATCATCTCTTTGACGCAGGCGATTTCTTTCTGCGGATTCAGCCATTTCCACGCCCGGCGAAATCCCTGCAGGCTGAAATCGGATAAGGTCATATTCGATTGAATCGACATCATCTGCACCACGCCTTCGCCCTGACGGTCTTCAGGCACCAGCGCCAGCCCTTTTTTCAGCCGCGCCTGGAACGGGGCCTTTTCGATATTTTCGCCGTTGAGATGGACGTTACCGCTCTGGCAGGGCATCAGGCCGACCAGACCTTTAAACAGCTCCGTGCGTCCGGCGCCGAGCAGGCCGTAGATGCCGATCACTTCTCCCTTACTTAAGGTAAAGGTCACATCGTTGAGCTTATAGCCGCCGCTGGGGTGCAGCGCCGTCAGGCCTTCAACGGCAAGGACCGCTTCGCCTTTCGGCGCCGGCCGGTAGTCGAAATGTTTTTTCTTATCGCCGACCATCTGTTCGATAATCCACGGAATACTGGCGTCGCTGACCTCGCGCTCGCTGATAAAGCGCCCGTCGCGGAAAATAGTGATGTGGTCGCCAATTTCCATCAGCTCTTCCAGACGGTGGGAAATATAGATAATGGTGACGCCGCGGCGTTTAAGCTGTTCGATCACGTTAAACAGGATTTTGACTTCCGACTGGCTGAGCGCGGAAGTGGGTTCATCCATAATTAATACCCGGGTGTCCTTAGAAAGCGCGCGCGCAATTTCCACCAGCTGCTGATGGCCAATGCCTAATTCGCCAAGCTGGGTGTAGGGATCGACATTCAGCTCCAGCCTTTCCAGTAATGATTTGGCTAACTCATATTGATATTTTTCGTTAATCTTCCCTTTTTGAAAGAATTCGTTAGCCATAAAAATATTATCCATGACGTTCATATTCGGGAATAAATTTAATTCCTGAAAAATGATGCTGATTCCCTGCTTTTCAGCCTGATGCGTCGAGCTAAGGGTCACCGGGGCGCCATCAAGAATAATTTGACCGGAAGAGGGTGTTTCAACGCCAGCAAGCATTTTCATCATGGTGGATTTACCCGCACCATTTTCACCGATCAGAACGTTTACTTTATTTCGATAGACCCGGTAATTCACGCTATCTAAGGCGACAACGCCCGGATAAACGCGAGATAATTCGCGAGTTTCGATAATAACTTCAGAGTCGACTGGTTGGGAATTGACGAGTTCTTGCCGCTGCATGTTATTGCCCTCCCAAACGAACAATTTTGGCTGGCGTAATATCAGGCATGGTCTGCGGAATATCCCAGGCCGAGAACACGCCGTACACCTGTACCGCTTCGCCGGTTTTCACCTGCGCCGTCTGGATCATCTTCACCGCATGTTCGTTAATCGCCCGGCTATATTCGCCAAACAGCACCTGATCGTTAAAGTCCTGATAGCTGGCGCCCTGATAGCCGTCGCGTAATAATGTGCCGCGCAGCGTTGGGCCAATTTGCACCACCACGTTGCCGCCGCTGATATCCTGAATCGTCATTTTTCCGCTGCGCGAAGCGGAATCAATTTTGCTGATATTGCCTTCGACTTTGACGTAAAACACGCAGGGGTTTTCGTCCTGAGCGCGATAGCCTAAGGTTTTGCAGGCGCTATCGATATCTTTCGCCGCGCGCAGGGCGGTCATCAGCTCGGCAACGGGGCGGGCTTTAGCCACAACCTGGGGAACCAGCTGGTCTTGCCATGTCCGATCGATATCCGCCATATGCGGGTTGGGCGGAGATTTAAGATCGGCCAGCTCCTGCTGAGAGACGATACGACAGCCCCCGAGCGCAAGAATAACCAGCGTCAGCGAGATTTTTTTATACATAATACGCTCCTGTGCGCCCCGGACGGGGCGCAACAACCCGAAATCAGGATTTGATATTGAAGTCCTGCACTTTGTCTGCATTGTCCTGAGTAATCAGAATGCCGCGGAACATCACGCGCTGCTTGGCCGGTTTTTCACCTTTTTGCAGGTAGTTATCGAGGTCGGTCACTCCCTGAGCGGCGATGGCCTGCGCCTGAAGCATCACGGTGGCCTGCAGGGTGCCGGCTTTTACCGCGTCGCGCTCATCGTTGCTGCCATCGATACCGACCACCACCACATCGTTACGGTTCGCGGCTTTCAGCGCGGCAATGGCGCCGAGGGCCACAGGACCGTTGCCGCAAATCACGCCTTTCACGTCGGGGTGCGCCTGCAGAATACTGTCCATAATGCGCTTGCCGTCGATTAAGGTGCCTTTCGCGTCCTGCTTAGCGACGCTGACCATATCCGGGTACTGGTCAATCACCTGGTGGAAAGATTTAGAGCGGGTCACGCAGTTATTATCCGCAAGGTTACAGGTCAGTTCGGCATATTTGCCTTTCTCCGCCATTTTCTCGACAAATACGTTGGCGACTTCAGAACCGGCCTGGAAGTTATTATGGGTAATTTGCTCCAGCGCGATATCATCGACAGGAATTTCGCGGTTAATTAAAACCACCGGAATACCCGCTTTCTTCGCTTTTTCAATGGCGGCGACGCTGGCGGTGGAGTCGGCGTTATCCAGGATAATGCCCTGAACTTTTTTACCGATGGCGGTATCGATCAGCTCATTCTGTTTTTTGACATCTTCACCATGCGACAAAATGGTGGTCTGGTAGCCCAGCTCTTTAGCTTTCTCGCTGGCGCCCTTGGCTTCAGAGGCGTAATAGGGGTTATCCAGCGAGTTAACCATGATCATGATGGTGCCTTTTTCTGCCGCCTGGGCAGCGAAAGAAAAGGCGGTCAGGGTAGCAGCGGTTAAAAGCGTTAAACGTAATTTCATGACAATTTTCTCTCTTGGTTGTTATTGTCGGGTACGGTGAAACAACGTAAGGCCTGTAAATCGAGTTTATGGGCCGGGGGTCTCCTTTTGTTGATGATTAAGAGCCTGTCCATTAGGGCTATTTTACTGGCCATTTTGAACCAGGGCAGTGCTCAAAACCCTCACGTACTACGTGTACGCTCCGGTTCTTCCGCGCTGTCCGTGTTCAAACTGCCTGCGCCAATAACGCCTACTGGGATAGGCTCTAAGGTGCGTCACGCGTTCGATTCCCTGGTGGGCGTCAGGCGGACGTTGCCGGTTTCCATAATGTTCTGTTCACCGCATGTCGCCACTCCTGCCATCTTTTCTGCAGGCGCTGGTGGCGGGCCATATCGGGGATAAATTCGCTGTGTTCGGTTAAAAACGCGTTCAGGTCGGTCACCGATCCGGGATTCAGGGCTTTGCGCGCGAGCAGGGCCGCGCCAATCGCCGACAGCTCGGCAACGTCGCTGCGCATCACCGGACAGCCGAGCAGGTCAGCCTGATACTGCATTAGCCAGTCGTTCCTGGTTGGGCCGCCGTCGACCATCAGCGCCGTTAAGTGGAAGTCGTCCTGCTGGCGCATCGCTACCACGACATCGGCGATTTGATAGGTAATGGATTCCAGCGCGGCGCGAATCAGATGGGCGCGCTTGACGCCGCGGCTCAGGCCACAAATCACGCCGCGGGCGCTGTCATCCCACCACGGGGCACCCAGGCCGGTTAACGCCGGCACAAAATAGACGCCCAGCGTGGAGTCCACGGAGGCGGGCAGGGTGTTGAGTTCATGCGCCAGTTCGGCATCGGAAAGTTCGCTCAGGCCGGTGCTGTCCGCCATCCACGCCACGGCATCGCCGGTATGCGGAATATTACCTTCGAGTCCGTAGGTGATGCTGTCGCCGTCGTGCCAGGCGATGGTGGTGGCCAGCGCGCCGATATCGCACTGTGCGGATTTTACCGGCGCCATCACCGATGACCCCGTACCGTAGGTGGCTTTCACGCAACCGAGTTCGCCCAGCGCGTGGCCAAACAGCGCGGCGTGGGAATCCCCGACCATCGCCATTACGGGAATACCGTCAGGGATAGCGTTCAACCCCCGGGTATAGCCAAACAATCCGCTGGAGGGCTTGATCTCCGGCAGTGCGGCGCGCGGGATCTGGAACAGCGCCAGCATGTTGTCATCCCACTGGCCGGTTTGCAGGTTCAGCAGCTGGGTACGCGCGGCATTGGAGTAATCGCAGTAGAACGCCTCGCCCTGGGTTAAGTTCCACAGCAGCCAGCTGTCGATAGTGCCGAGGCAGATTTCTCCGCGCTCAGCCAGCGCGCGCCCCTCAGGAAGAGATTCCAGCAGCCAGCGCATTTTCGAGGCCGAAAACAGAGGCGCAATCGGCAGGCCGGTCACGGCCTTGATTTGCCGCTCTTTGTCGCTGTGGCGCAGTTCATCGCAAAACGCGGCGCTGCGGCTGCACTGCCAGGTGATCGCGGCGTTGATTGGCTTACCGCTCTGGCGATACCAGCCGATCGCGGTCTCGCGCTGGTTACTGATGGCTAATGCCGCGACGTTTTCTGCGCCAACGTGCGCTACCGCTTGCGCGATAACCGCCAGCGAAGCGTCAACCAGGACTTCTCCCGACTGCTCGACCCAGCCTTCACGCGGCGTCTGGATCGCCAGCGGCTGAGAGAATTTCACCACGACCTGGCCGCGGCTATCGAGTACGACGGCTTTGGCATTGGTGGTGCCTTCGTCCAGCGCAATGATGAACTCTTTACGTGTTGCCTGCATTAGGTAGTCTCCTGAGTCACACTTCGTCCTGGCGCGGAGGGGGAAGTCGGCATTCCTCTTTATCGCATTGCTTCTTAGCAGGCCATGATGTGACAATTCGTTTTCACTTTTTTAATCACTGAATATATATTCGATGGTGATTATTTATTTGTTACCTTAGCCAGAAACTTCCCGTCGGGCTACAGGAAAAGTTATCAATTGTGCTGGCAATCACACTTATCCGTTTGGTGAAGCTTCTGGATGTCGGGGGAAAAGAGCGCGGTTGGCTGGTTATATACGATTGAAATATAAAAATTTATTGGCGAAGCCTTTACGCCTGAAGGAAAGCGTAAAGGCTGTGGGAAAGTGTTTGAGTGAGGAAATTACCCGGCGATAAGCAGCCTGGCCGTTGGATAATCGGTGATCAGAACATCGATATAACCGCCTGAAAGCGCGCCTTTGATAGCCGCCACCTTCTCGCTGCCGCCGGCAAGGGCCACCACGTTAGGGCACTTCTTCACTTTCTCCAGCGCCATGCCGATCACAGGATCTTCATCATCGCGTAACACCGCCTTGCCGTTTTTATCGTAGTAGTGCAGGCAAATGTCACCCACGGCGCCGCGTTCCGCCAGCACCTGCAGCATATCTTCGTGATAGTAGTTACCGGACGTTTTGAGCAGTTGCGAAGGTTCAAGGATGCCAATCCCGACGATGGCGATATCGACTTCGTCGAAGCGCGCAATCACATCGGCGACATCTTTGCTGGCCACGAGGCGATTTTTCTCCTCCGTAGAACCTTCGATGCTCTGGGAAGGGAGCAGCCAGGCTTCACAGTTCAGACGCTGCGCCAGGGTCTGGGTCAGGATGGTCGCCTGCACGTTACCGTTAGGACCCACGCCGCCGAGCAGTTGAATCACGCCGTTGGCCTTCAGGTTTTGCGCGTGAACCTCATCAACCATTGCGCGGATAGTCGAACTCCACGACGAGACGCCAATCAGATCTTTCGGCCGCAATCGCGTTTCCAGATAGTGGGCCGCGGCGGATCCAATGGCGCGCTTGATGGTGTGATCGCTGGCGTCCTCTTCGGTATCCACGACGATGGCCTGTTTAATTCCGTAGCGATCCTCGAGGCCTTTTTCAAGATTGAGGAAAATATTCGATGGCTGAACAACGCTGATTTTGACCACGCCTTCTTTTTGGCAGCGGGCGATCGCTCGGGAGATAAATGACTGAGAAAGCGAGAGAAGTTGAGCGATATCGGACTGCTTTCGTCCTTCAAGATAGTAGAGCGTGGCAATCTTAACTAATAGCCGTTGTTCATCCTGCTTAGCCATATATTTCCCCGAAAATCATTTACGTGCAGCCATTATGTTAGAGCTCATTATCATACGCGAAAAGAAAAGACAGTTAAGTGTGATGGATATCTAACTTTCGCCAATCCTCAAAATCAGCTATGGACAAAAACAGAACAGTAGCCGCATAATTGAATAAAGAGTCGTTAGTGAATATATATTCATGGCGATTTCAGGTCAACTGAAAAGTGCCCGGGTGACGTCACGCCCGGTGGTAAGGAGGCAGAATGTTCCTGAGTATGATGCAGCGGCGTAAGCCTTACGATGCGTTGCCTGGGGATGTCTGGTTTTTTTAGTCCCTGACGGAATAAATATTCCAAGTTGAAAATAAATTCAGAGGTATTAAATGAATCCCTATAGCTATGATGTCCAGGCCCTTGAGCGTAAAGCCCGCGCCGTACGTCGCCATATCGTCAGATTGAACGCCAACAGCCCTGCGGGCGGGCACACCGGCGCCGACCTGTCGCAGGTTGAACTGCTCACCGCGCTCTATTTCCGTATTCTGAACGTCGCGCCGGAGCGTCTTGCTGACGACCAGCGCGATATCTACATCCAGTCGAAAGGCCATGCGGTGGGCTGCTACTACTGCGTGCTGGCCGAGGCGGGCTTCTTTCCGGTTGAGTGGCTGGAAACCTATCAGCATGCGAACTCCCATCTTCCGGGTCACCCGGTGCGCCAGAAAACGCCGGGGATTGAGCTTAACACCGGCGCGCTGGGCCACGGTTTGCCTGTTGCGGTGGGGCTGGCGCTGGCTGCGAAAAAAAGCAACAGCTCCCGCCGCATTTTTTTAATTACCGGCGATGGCGAGCTGGCGGAAGGCAGCAACTGGGAAGCGGCGCTAGCCGCGGCGCACTACGGCCTTGATAATCTGATCATTATTAATGACAAGAACAATCTCCAGCTGGCGGGTCCGACGCGCGAAATCATGAATACCGATCCGCTGGCCGACAAATGGAAGGCCTTCGGGATGACGGTCACCGAATGCCAGGGCAACGACATGGCATCGGTAGTGGCGACCCTGGAAGGGCTGAAGCAGGAAGGTAAACCGAACGTCGTTATCGCCAACACCACGAAAGGTGCCGGTATTTCCTTTATCCAGGGGCGCCCGGAGTGGCACCACCGGGTACCGAAAGGCGAAGAAATTGCACTGGCACTGGAGGAACTGAAAGATGAGTAATGCAGAACACCTGGCGAGCGTGATGGTTCAGGCCTTTATTGATGCGGTCGACCGCGGCGTCGATCTGGTGCCGGTGGTGGCTGACTCCACGTCAACGGCCAAAATCGCGCCGTTTATTAAACAGTTCCCCGGGCGTCTGGTGAACGTGGGTATCGCCGAGCAGAGCATGGTCGGGACGGCGGCGGGTCTGGCGCTGGGGGGCAAAGTGGCGGTCACCTGTAACGCCGCGCCGTTCCTGATTTCCCGCGCCAATGAGCAGATTAAAGTCGACGTTTGCTATAACAACACCAACGTTAAGCTATTTGGCCTTAACGCCGGCGCCAGCTACGGCCCGCTGGCCAGCACCCATCACGCGATTGACGATCTGGCGGTGATGCGCGGCTTCGGTAATATCCAGATTTTCGCTCCGTCTTCGCCACGCGAATGTCGGCAGATTATCGATTACGCCATCGGCTATCAGGGGCCGGTCTATATTCGCCTCGACGGCAAGGCGCTGCCGGAGCTGCACGATGAAAGCTATCGCTTTGTGCCGGGAGCGGTCGTTACGCTGCGGGAAGGCGAGGATATCGCGCTGGTGGCCACCGGCTCGACGGTGCATGAAATCGTCGATGCCGCGCAGAGGCTGGCCGACGCGGGGATTCAGGCCAAAGTGGTGAGCGTGCCGTCCATTCGCCCTTGCGATACCGCCGCGCTGCTGGCGGCCCTGAAGCCGTGCAAAGCGGTAATAACGGTGGAGGAGCATAACGTCAACGGCGGATTGGGGAGCCTGGTGGCGGAAGTGCTGGCCGAAGCCGGCGCGGGAATCCCGCTCAAACGTCTGGGGATCCCGGATGGCGAGTATGCGGCGGCGGCGGACCGCGGCTGGCTGCGCAAACACCACGGCTTCGATGCAGCTTCCGTCGCCGAGCTGGCGCAGAAAATGCGCTGATTTTACGGCGCCGTAAACCGATAACCCGCGCGGTCTGCCGCGCGGGTTTTGTTTTTTACGCTGCGCAGAGCGTGATGACGTAGTCACCGGCCTTAATCCATTGCAGCCGATACTCCCCGGCGGAGAGCCGAAGAAGCAGATTTCCTTCCTTTATATACGTCACCTCAAAATCGCTGAAACCCACGCAGTTCTGTATTTCGGGCGGGCTGGCCTTAAATGCGCTCTCTTTTGCCGAAAACGCCAGCGTCAGCGCCAGCGCCGACGGCAGGCCGCTGGCGTCCAGCAGGCTTTTTTCCGCGCTATTGACGATGCTGCTTTCCAGCTCGGCCGCGAGGGCGGGAGACAGGATGCGTTCAATATCAACGCCGACCGGCCCGGCGGAGACAACCGCCAGCGCGCTGCGTTCGCAGTGGCTGATGCTGCCGTACCACGGCGCGGGCCACAGGGGCTGGCGTTGGTCGCCAATGGCAGGGATCTCTGTCTCACCGACCTCCCGCAGCGCGTAAACCGCGGCGATACGCCCCGCGAGGTGCTCGGTCTGCCGCTTGCGGGCGCAGTCGCTTAGCCGGGCATGATGAGGCAGCCAGAGGAGATCTTCAGGCCGAAAGGTCAATGGGTCGAAATCGACACGCTGCAGCGAGCGATCGGCAAGCTGAATAATAGAACGTTGGGTTTGCATAGGGGGGATGTTAACAGATTCTCCCCGCCGCCCTCTATGGCAAGAGGGCGGGGGGAACGGCCAGACAATCAGAAGTGGGTATTGACGCCCAGATACCAGGTTCTGCCAGATTCGTTATAGGTGTTGGCGCCCGCGCCAGCCATATAAGAAACATCGGTCAGGCTACCGGTGGTTTGCGCATTCCCCGCGCGCCAGTGGCGCTTGTCGAAGACGTTATCCACGCCGCCGGTCAGGCTGACGTTTTTGGTCACATCCCAGGTGGCGCTCAGGCCAACGATGCTGTATGGGCTGACTTCATCCGTTTCAGAACCCACCGCGGGCTCACCTTTGTAGTTATATTTCTTCGGCTGCTGCTTGCCGTACCAGGTGAAGGTCGACTGCACCGAAATATCCTCCTGAATCTGCCAGCTCAGAGTGGAGTTCAGGGTATATTCCGGAATAATCGACAGACGATCGCCGGTTTCCTTGTTTTTACTTTGCAGCATATAAGTGATGTTATTGGTCCAGTTCACCGTTTCGGTGACCGGCACGTTCAGGGTGCCTTCCAGACCTTCAACCACCGCTTTAGGCACGTTTTCCCACTGATAGATATCAGTTTTCACTTTACCGTTCGTAGTCTGCGAAATCGGCGCGTAGCCGGCTTCGATTTTATCGCGGTAGTCGTTGCGGAACCAGGTCACCCCCGCCAGCCAGCCGTCGCGTTTAAACTCAAGGCCAATCTCTTTGTTGATGCTGGTTTCGGCTTTCAGGTCATCGTTACCCATCATGTAGCAACCGGTACCGGTGCCGCTGGCGTAGCAGCCCTGGCCTTTGCTATAGAGAATATAGTTCGGGTTGGTTTGGTACAGGCTCGGCGCTTTATAGGCGCGGGCGATGCCCATTTTCAACGTGAAGTCATCCCACAGACCCTGAGACAGGTTGAGCGACGGGCTCCAGTTGTTGCCGACGATCGTGTGATGATCGAAACGCAGCGCCGGCGTCAGCATGGTGGTGTCGGTCAGCTCCACGTTGTCTTCGGCAAACAGGGAGAAGATCTCGGCCTTCGAGTATGGGCTACGGCCGGTGCTGTCATAGCCGTCGATATCGCCGCCCATAAAGGTCTGGGTATTTGACGCCAAATCCTTCATCCGCTGCTGATTCCACTCGGAGCCCAGCGTCAGGTTCTGGTTAAACACCAGATCCAGCGGGATGTTAACTTCGCTGTGCAGCATCACGTCGGCCAGGTCGATATCGCTGAACTGGTTGCTGTTGAAGATACCTTCCGTACCGCCCGCCAGACCTTCGCCTTTACGCGAGTTGCGGGTACGTTCGTACTGGGCCCAGTTGCTGGTGGTCACGCCGTTATCCCAGCCGCCGTTCCAGGTGACGGAGTAAGTCTGGCGATAGAGGCGGTTCGTCTCTTTCCCGTAGTTCTCTTTTACCAGATCGTTGGTATTGGTGTTCTGCGTATCGCCCGCGTAGAGGTTGCCCTGACGGCTGTAGCCGGATTCAAACTCCAGCGACTGCATCGGGGCGAAATCCCAGCGCACGACGCCGTTAATGTTCTTATTTTTAACCCCTTCACGCCCGGCAGGCATGGTATTAGCGTACGCGCCGGTACGCTCTGACTGATGCCCGTCGTTGATATCCCAGGCATCGGCCTGCGTTTTATCGAGGTTGCCCAGCAGGCGGAAGCTGAAATCGCCGCCCAGCGGGCCGCTGAGGCTAAAGTTGGTGCGTTTGGTCGAGCCTTCTTCTTTATGCTCCGGGGCGTTCATGTAGGTGTTCCATGAACCATGCCATTCGCCGTCGCTTTTCTTGGTAATGATATTGACCACGCCGCCCGCCGCGCCGTTGCCATAGCGCGCGGCCGCCGGGCCGCGAATGACTTCAATACGTTCGATCAGCTCCGGCGGTACCCATGAAGTATCGCCGCGGGTATCGCGCTCGCCGCGCCAGCCCAGACGCACGGAGTTGCGGCTGGTCACGGGCTTGCCGTCAATCAGGATCAGGGTGTTTTCCGGGCCCATGCCGCGAATATCAATCTGGCGATTGTTGCCGCGCTGGCCGCTGGTGGAGTTGCCGGTCAGGTTAACGCCGGGCATGGTACGGATAATTTCCGACACGTCGCGCGCTGGCGGGCGTTTACGAATTTCATCTGCGGTAATGGTTGAAACGCCGGGCGCCTGCAGGTTCTGCTCGGCGGCGGTGACGACCATGGTTTCATCAGCGGTTGCGGTTTTGCTATCGGAGGCGGTTTCCGCCGCGCTCAGCGGAAACGCAGCCCCGTAGATTCCCAGATTGACCAGCAAGGCCAGGGATTTGATCCTGTTATTCATTGTAATTCCTGCTTTTTGTCGCCACCTTCTCCAAAAGACCCTTCCCAGCGGGAGGAGAGGCGGTATCAATGTTGCCGGTAGAGGGCAAAGGGCGCTCCGTCGCGGACTAAATGAGCCCTCTCAGACATGTTTAATTTTGAAAGACGCGCTTCCCACAGCGCGCTAATACGCTATTGCAAATGAAAATAGTTATCAATAATATTATCAATAAATATTGCGTTTATTAATGCGTTTGTTGATAAATGTCACGATAAACATAGGGTTGAAAAGGAATGCATAAGACAGGAAGTGACGACTGGTGGCAGCATATCTCCGGCCCGCAAATCGAAGCCGTTGACGGCGCGTATCGGGTAACCTTCTGGTGGCGCGATCCGGCGGGCAACGAAACGTCTTCGGCAACCCGGCGGGTATGGATTTATATCACCGGCGTGACTGACCATCATAAAAATGCCGTACCGCAAACCCTGCGGCGCATTCCCGGTACCGATGCCTGGTGCTGGCAAACCACGCTTTCTCCGACCTGGCGCGGCAGCTATTGCTTTATCCCTTCCGCCCGCGACGACGACTTTTCCCCCCAGCTTTTTAACGGTGACGGCCCGGACCGCGCGCTGCTGCGCGAAGGCTGGCGCAGGCTGCTGCCGCAGGCGATTGCCGACCCGCTCAATCCGCAAAGCTGGAAGGGCGGGCGCGGCCACGCGGTCTCCGCGCTGGAGCTGCCGCACGCCCCCGAACAGCCCGGCTGGGCGCTGCGTGATGAACCTTATCAGCCGCCGGTCTGCATTGAATGGCAGAGCCAGCGACTCGGCAACCGGCGACGGATATGGGTTTACGCCACCGGCGACGCGCAGCCGCAGGCGCGCCCGCTGGCGATCCTGCTGGATGGCCAGTTCTGGGCCGAAAGCATGCCGGTATGGGCGCCGCTGGCGGGCTTAACCCGCGAAAAACGGCTCCCGCCGGCGGTTTATCTGCTGATTGACGCGATTGATAATCCGCACCGGGCCGCGGAGCTTCCCTGCAATGAGGCGTTCTGGCTGGCGGTTCAGGAAGAACTGCTGCCAATGGTTCACCGGCTGGCGCCTTTCAGCGATCGCGCCGATCGCACGGTGGTGGCGGGTCAGAGCTTTGGCGGCCTGGCTTCGATGTTCGCCGCGCTCTACTGGCCCCAGCGCTTTGGCTGCGTGCTCAGCCAGTCCGGCTCTTACTGGTGGCCGCATCGCGGCGGCGCGCAGACGGGCCTGCTGATTGACCGCCTGAGCCGCGGCGAATTACATCCGCAAGGGCTACGTATCTGGCTGGAAGCCGGTATACGCGAGCCGATCATTTTTCGCGCCAACCAGGCGCTGCTCGCGCATCTGGAACAGCAGACGATTTTCTGGCGTCAGGTTGACGGCGGGCATGATGCGCTGTGCTGGCGCGGCGGGCTGACAGCCGGGCTTATCCAGCTGTGGCAGCCTTTATGCCGTGATGAGTAACAACGCGCGCTTTACGAGGAATTAGACATGCAATTCAGTAACCCCTTCGACAATCCGCAAGGGCAGTTTTACATTCTGCGCAATGACCAGCAGCAGTTCAGCCTGTGGCCGCACCACTGCGCCCTGCCGGAAGGCTGGTCGGTGGAGTGCCCGCCGCAGTCGTTAGCGGCGTGCAATGACTGGCTGGCGGCAAACTGGTCTACCTTGACCCCCGCCCACCATGCATCCTGAGGAGCCCACGATGACCATACGTTTACCGCTGGTTGCGGCGCAGCCGGGGATCTGGATGGCGGAGCGCCTCTCGACGCTGCCCGGCGCCTGGAGCGTCGCCCACTATGTCGAGCTGCGCGGTGATATCGACCCGATACTGCTCGGCCGGGCCATTGTCACCGGGCTGTCGCAGGCCGACACCCTCAGCATGCGTTTTTGCGAAGATAACGGCGAAGCCTGGCAGTGGGTCGATGAACATCGCGCGTTTGCCGAACCGGATTACCGGGATCTGCGTGCCGCGAGCGACCCGCACGCGGCCGCGCTGGCGCTGATGCAGGCCGACCTCGGACAAAACCTGCGGGTGGACGGCGGCAATCCGCTGGTTTGCCATCAGCTGCTGCGGGTGGGCGATAACCGCTGGTACTGGTATCAGCGTTACCACCATTTGCTGGTCGATGGCTTCAGCTTCCCGGCGATTACCCGCCAGATCGCCGCGATCTACCGCACCTGGCAGCGCGGCGAAGCGACGCCTGATTCCCCGTTTACGCCGTTTGCCGAGGTGGTGGAAGAGTATCAGCGCTACTACGGCAGCGACGCCTGGCAGCGCGACAAACAGTTCTGGCAGGCGCAGCGTCAGGCGCTGCCGGCACCGGCCTCGCTGTCGGACTCGCCGCTGGCGGGAAGGGCGACCAGCAGCGATATCTGGCGCATGAAGCTGGAGGTGGATGCCGGGGTCTTTAGCCGGCTGGCGGCAGGCGCGCCGCAGTGCCAGCGCGCCGATCTGGCGCTGGCGCTGACCGCCCTGTGGCTGGGACGGCTGTGCAGCCGAACGGACTACGCCGCGGGCTTTATTTTTATGCGCCGCATGGGCTCTGCGGCGCTCACCGCTACCGGCCCTGTGCTCAACGTTCTGCCGCTGGCGGTCACTATTGATGCCGGGGAAACGCTGCCGGAGCTGGCCACGCGTCTTGCCGGGCAGCTGAAGAAAATGCGCCGCCATCAGCGCTATGACGCCGAACAGATTGTGCGCGATAGCGGCAGAGCGGCGGGCGATGAACCGCTGTTTGGCCCGGTGCTCAATATTAAAGTCTTCGACTATCAGCTGGATATCGACGGCGTGGAGGCTATTACCCACACTCTGGCCACCGGCCCGGTCAATGACCTGGAGCTGGCGCTCTTCCCGGATGAAGCCGGGGGGCTGTCGCTGGAGGTGCTGGCGAATAAGCAGCGATACGAGGAACGGACGCTGCGTAACCATATCTCCCGACTCTCCGCGCTGCTGGCCCAGTTTGCCGATAATCCGACCCTGCGCTGCGGTGAGGCGAATATGCTGTCGGCGGCGGAAACGGAACAGCTGCGGCAGGTCAACGCGACCGCTGTCGACCTGCCGCTCACCACCCTGAGCGCGCTGGTAGCGGAGCAGGCGGCGAAAACCCCGAATGCCCCTGCGCTGGCGGACGGCCGCTGGCAGTTTAGCTACCGCGAGATGCGCCAGCAGGTGGTGGCGCTGGCTGAACAGCTTCGCGCGCGGGGCGTCAAGCCGGGCGATAGCGTCGCGGTCGCGCTGCCGCGTTCGGTATTCCTGACGCTGGCGCTGCACGGTATTGTTGAGGCCGGCGCCGCGTGGCTGCCGCTGGATACCGGCTATCCCGACGATCGTCTGCGGATGATGCTGGAAGACGCCCGGCCGTCGCTGCTGATTACCTCTGAAGATCAGCGGGCGCGCTTTAGCGATATTCCCGGCCTGGAAAGCCTGTGCTACCAGCAGCCGCTGACGGCGTCGGATGCCGCGCCGCTGGCGCTCTCACGGCCGGAGCATACTGCCTATATCATCTTTACCTCCGGCTCTACCGGGCGACCGAAAGGGGTGATGGTCGGGCAAACCGCCATCGTCAACCGCCTGCTGTGGATGCAGGACCACTATCCGCTCCGCGCTGACGACGTCGTGGCGCAGAAAACGCCGTGCAGCTTTGATGTGTCGGTCTGGGAGTTCTGGTGGCCATTTATCGCCGGCGCGCAGCTGGTGATGGCCGAGCCGGAAGCCCATCGCGATCCGCTGGCGATGCAGCGGTTCTTTGCCCGCTATGGCGTCACCACCACCCACTTTGTGCCGTCGATGCTGGCGGCGTTCGTCGCCTCGCTGGAGGCGGAGAACGTCGGCGCCTGCCAAACCCTGCGCCGGGTATTTTGCAGCGGCGAAGCGCTGCCGACGGCGCTGTGTCGGGAATGGGAGCAGCTGACCGGCGCGCCGCTGCATAACCTGTATGGCCCGACGGAAGCGGCGGTGGACGTCAGCTGGTATCCGGCCTGCGGTCCCGAACTGGCGGCGGTAAGCGGCACCAGCGTGCCGATTGGCTGGCCGGTGTGGAATACCGGGCTGCGCATTCTTGATGCCGCCATGCGCCCGGTGCCGCCGGGCGTGGCGGGGGATCTCTACCTGACCGGCATTCAGCTGGCGCAGGGCTATCTGGGGCGCCCCGATTTGACTGCCAGCCGCTTTATTGCCGACCCTTACGCGCCGGGCGAGCGCATGTACCGCACCGGGGACGTTGCCCGCTGGCTGGATAACGGCGCCGTCGAGTATCTCGGGCGCAGCGACGACCAGCTAAAAATTCGCGGCCAGCGGATTGAGCTGGGCGAGATTGACCGCGCGATGTCCGCGCTGCCGGACGTTGCGCAAGCGGTGGCTCACGCCTGCGTCTTCAATCAGGCGGCGGCAACCGGCGGTGATGCCCGTCAGCTGGTGGGCTACCTGGTTTCTGACTCCGGCCTGCCGCTGGACGCCGCCGCACTCAAAGAGCGGCTTGGCGAACAGCTGCCGCCGCATATGGTGCCGGTGGTGCTGATACAGCTGCCGGCGCTGCCGCTGAGCGCTAACGGCAAGCTGGATCGTAAAGCGCTGCCGTTACCCACGTTGAGCGGTGAGCGCAGTGGCCGTCCGCCGGAGCCTGGCGTGGAAACCACCGTCGCCACGGCCTTTAGCCAGCTGCTCGGCTGCGAGGTGAACGATATCGACGCCGATTTCTTCGCCCTCGGCGGCCATTCGTTGCTGGCGATGCGCCTTGCGGCGACGCTCGGCCGCGAGCTGGAGCGGCGGGTGACGCCGGGGCAGGTGATGGTCGCGTCTACCGTCGGCAAGCTGAGCGCGCTGCTGGCATCGGACCTCAGCGATGAGCAGGCGCAACGGCTGGGCTTCGACGCTCTCCTGCCGCTGCGCGAGAGCGACGGCCCGACGCTATTTTGCTTCCATCCTGCTTCCGGTTTTGCCTGGCAGTTCAGCGTGCTGGCGCGTTATTTAAGCCCGCGCTGGTCGATCGTCGGCATTCAGTCGCCGCGACCGCAGGGACCGATGGCCACGGCGGCGGATCTGGATGCGGTGTGTGAACATCATCTCCACACTCTGCTGACGCAGCAGCCTCACGGCCCCTATTATCTGCTGGGCTATTCGCTCGGCGGTACCCTGGCGCAGGGGATTGCCGCCCGGTTACGCCAGCGCGGCGAAGCGGTGGCCTTCCTCGGGCTGCTCGATACCTGGCCGCCGGAGACGCAGAACTGGGCGGAGAAAGAGGCGAACGGTCTGGATCCTGAGGTGCTGGCGGAGATCGCCCGTGAACGCGAGGCGTTTCTGGCCGCCCAGCAGGGGCAGGCTTCCGGCGAGCTGTTCAGCGTTATCGAAGGCAACTATGCCGATGCGGTGCGCCTGCTGACCACCGCGCACAGCGCGAAGTTTGACGGTAAGGCGACGCTGTTCGTAGCGGAGAAAACCCGTCAGCCGGGGATGGACCCGCAGGTGGTGTGGGGGCCGTGGGTCGGCGAGCTGGAGGTATTCAGCCAGGATTGCGCCCACGTGGATATTATCTCTCCGCAGGCCTTTGAAGCGATCGGCCCGGTGCTCAGGGAGATATTAGGTTAGGGGCAGATGAACTCCCGGGTTGCGGCTAACGCCTTACCCGGGCTACCGTTTGTGCCAGATTGGGTAGCCCGGCTAAGCGCAGCGCGAGCCGGGAATCTCTACTTGCGACCCAGCGGCACCACCAGCGGCGTATGCGCCACCGGATCGTCAATGATCGTACAGCGCAGGCCGTAAATTTCCTCGATCAGCGCCGCATTGACAATCTCCTTCGGCGCGCCCTCGGCGACGATTTTGCCGTCGCGCAGGGCGATCAAGTGGGTCGCGTAGCGGCAGGCCTGGTTCAGATCGTGCAGCACCGCCGCCAGGGTATAGCCCTTCTCCTGATTCAGCTCGCTTAGCAGCTCAAGCAGGTCGATCTGATGGCTGATATCCAGCCAGGTGGTGGGCTCATCGAGCAGCATAATCGCCGTCTCCTGGGCCAGCACCATGGCGATCCACGCCCGCTGGCGCTGGCCGCCGGAGAGCGTATCGACGCTTTGCAGCGCCAGGTCGGTAATGCCGGTGGCCTTCATCGCCCTGCTGACCGCCTCTTCATCCTCTTTGCGCCAGCGGGTAAACAGCGGCTGGTGCGGATAGCGCCCGCGGGCCACCAGCTCCTGAACCGTAATATCTCCCGGCGTAGTGGCGTTCTGCGCCAGCAGGCCGATCCGCTTCGCCACCTCTTTACTGGCGTAACGCTGGATCTGCTCGCCGTCGAGATACACATGACCGGATGTCGGGGTCATCAGGCGGCTCAGGGTGCGCAGCAGCGTCGATTTACCGCAGCCGTTAGGGCCAATAATGGCGGTGAAGTGGCCGTCGGGAATGGTGACGTTCAGCGATTCGGCGATGGTTTTTTTGCCGTACGCCAGGGTCAGCTGGTCGCCGCGCAAACGGGAGGTTACAGCGGTCATTTTTTGCGGGACTCCTGAATTAACAACCCGATAAGGTAGATGCCGCCAAGGCTGACGGTCACCACGCCCACCGGTAACTGATAGGGCATAAACAGACGCTGCGCGCAGTAGTCAGACAGCGCCAGCAGCAGAGCGCCGCACAGCGCCGCCTGGGCCAGCCCCCAGCGCGCGGTGCCGCTGAGGCGGCGCGCGATATGCGGCGCCACCAGGGCGATAAACGAAATCGGCCCGGCGAGCGCGGTAGCGGCGGCGGTCAGCACCACCCCGACCAGCATCAGCAGCAGCCGCGAGCGCTCAACCCGCACGCCCAGGGCGCAGGCGGTATCGTCACCCATCTCCAGCAGCCGCATGCGCCGCGCCAGCAGCGCCCCGCAGACCAGCATTAGCAGAATCAGCGGCGCCGAGGGCCAGGTTTTTCCCCAGGTCAAACCGTTAAGCGAACCGGCATACCACAGCCCGGCGGAGAGGGCGGTTTCCAGCGAAGCGCGCAGCAGCAGCCAGGTATTGAATGCCACCAGCATAGCGCGCACGCCGATGCCGATAATAATCAGGCGAAAGGTTTCAATCCCGTTGCGCCACGCCAGCAGCCAGACCGCCAGCGCGGTAAGGATCCCGCCAGCCATGGCCGCCATGGCGATGGCCGCCAGGTTCTGGCCAAACATCACCATCGCTACCAGCACGCCGCTCCAGGCTCCGGTGTTAAACCCCATCACGTCCGGGCTCCCCAGCGGGTTGCGGGTCAGCGACTGGAAAATCGCGCCGCTGACGCCGAGGGCGGCGCCAATCAGCAGCGCCATCAGCACGCGGGGCAGGCGCCACTCGGTCACCACCATGGCGACGTTGCGCGGCGCATCGCCGAGCAGCGCCGAGATAACCTGCTCAACGCTCAATGGCACCAGGCCGGTGCCCAGCCCCCACAGGGAGACCAGCGCGCTGGCGACCAGCAGCAGCAGGCAGCTAAAAATCAGGCGACGAGAAGGCGCAATCACATGCCACCTCCGCGCGGCTGGCGGCGTACCAGCCAGATCAGCACCGGCGCGCCGATAAAGGCGCTGACCACCGAAACCCGCAGTTCGCCGGGCACCAGCAGGCGCCCCAGCACGTCGGCAAACAGCAGCAGGGCAGGGGTCGCCAGCAGGGTCACCGGCAGCGACCAGCGATGATCCGCGCCCACCAGCCAGCGGGCCATATGCGGCATCATCAGGCCGATAAAGGCGATGGGCCCGACCACCGCCGTGGCGCTGCCGCACAGGACGGTAATCGCCAGCAGACCAATAAGCTGAGTACGCGCGACCCGGCTGCCGAGCGCGGTGGCCGTATCGTTGCCGAGGCTCAGGCTGTTTAAGGCCCGGCTCAGCAGCAGCGTCACCAGGCCGGCAATGAGTACCGGGATCAGCACGATTTTCAGTGTTTGCAGGGTGCGCACATCCAGCGAGCCCGCCTGCCAGAAGCGCAGCTGGTCGTAGACGTCAGGGTTAAGCAGGGCGATACCGCTGGAAAGCCCTTCCAGCACCGCCGCCAGGGCGACCCCCGCGAGGGTCAGGCGAACCGGGCTCAGCTGGCCGCCGCCCTGGCTGCCGGTAAAGGCTACCAGCAGCGAGGCGCCGAACGCGCCGCAAAAGGCCATCAGCAGCTGCTCCTGCGGCGAGGAGAGACCAAACAGCGCCGCGCCCAGCACGATAGCGAAGCTGGCGCCGGAGTTGACGCCGAGGATCCCCGGGTCCGCCAGCGGGTTGCGGGTCAGCGTTTGCATCAGCGCCCCGGCCAGACCCAGCGCGGCGCCGGCCAGCAGCCCGGCGAGGGTTCGCGGCAGTCGTGCATCAAGGACGATGGTGCAATCGGCGCTCTGGCAGGTGCCGGTGAAGGCATCAATGACGACGCTAAACGGCAGGGGTTTGGCGCCGACCAGCAGGCTGAGCGCAACGGCGATGATTAAAACGATTAAAAGACCCGGCACGGCAAAGGCGCGCGCCGCGGTCGTGGAAGACGACATGGCTTACATCCCTGACATGATAATGATAGTAATTATCGTTATCGATTCTATCCGGTTATGTTAGCATGTGCACCCATAAAAATGGTATGGAAAATAATAACAAGGCGCTGTCATGAACCGACAATCCTGGCTGCTGAATCTCAGTTTGCTGAAAACCCACCCGGCCTTTCGCGCCGTCTTTATCGCCCGCTTTATCTCGATCCTGTCGCTTGGCCTGCTGGGCGTGGCGATCCCGGTACAAATCCAGCTGATGACCCATTCCACCTGGCAAGTGGGGCTGTCGGTGACCTTAACCGGCGGGTCGATGTTTGTCGGTCTGATGATCGGCGGCGTGCTTGCCGACCGCTATGAGCGTAAACGTCTGATCCTGCTGGCGCGCGGCACCTGCGGGATTGGCTTCGTCGGCCTGTGTCTCAACGCCATGCTGCCGGAGCCGTCGCTCATCGCTATCTATCTGTTGGGGATCTGGGACGGCCTGTTCGCCTCAATCGGCGTGACCGCGCTGCTGGCGGCGACTCCGGCGCTGGTTGGCCGGGAAAACCTGATGCAGGCCGGGGCGATCACCATGCTGACGGTGCGGCTGGGCTCGGTGATTTCGCCGATGATCGGCGGCCTGCTGCTGGCAACCGGCGGCGTGGCCTGGAACTACGGCCTGGCGGCGGCAGGTACCTTTATTACGACGCTGACGCTGCTGCGTTTGCCGCGGCTGGCGCCGCCGCCGCAGCCGCGCGAGCATCCGCTAAAATCGCTGTACGCGGGACTGAAGTTTCTGTTTAACAGCCCGCTTATCGGCGGCATTGCGCTGCTTGGCGGCCTGCTGACCATGGCCAGCGCGGTGCGCGTGCTCTATCCGGCGCTGGCCGGGAGCTGGCAGATGTCGACGTCGCAGATTGGCCTGCTGTACGCCGCGATCCCTCTGGGCGCGGCGTTCGGGGCGTTGACCAGCGGACAGCTGGCGCAGACGGCGAGGCCCGGCGTGCTGATGCTGGCGACCACCGTTGGCTCTTTTGTGGCGATTGCGCTGTTCAGCCTGATGCCGGTGTGGGCGCTGGGCGCCCTGTGCCTGGCGCTGTTTGGCTGGCTGAGCGCGATAAGCTCGCTGCTGCAATATACGCTGATTCAGACGCAAACCCCGGAAAATATGCTTGGGCGTATCAACGGACTGTGGACCGCGCAGAACGTGACCGGCGATGCGATAGGCGCGGCGCTGCTCGGCGGCCTGGGCGCGATTCTGACGCCGGCCGCTTCGGCGAGCGCCAGCGGCTGGGCGCTGGTCATTGTGGGCGTGGTGCTGGTGGGGCTGCTACGCGAGCTGCGCCGCTTTCAGCGCCCGGAGACGGCGAGCGAAAATTAATTGAGCCGGGTTTTCCCGGAGGCGGCGCGCTGCGCCTGTCCTGGCTACCGGCCCGCAGACGGCGGTGGACTCCAGGCCCGGGTAAGCGCAGCGCAACCCGGGAAGAAGCCGCACCGATGTATTTATCCCGGCGCATTCCCGGAGGCGGCGCGCTGCGCCTGTCCTGGCTACCGGCCCGCAGACGGCGGTGGACTCGTAGCCCGGGTAAGCGCAGCGCAACCCGGGAAGAAGCCGCACCGATGTATTTATCCCGGCGCATTCCCGGGTTGCGGCGTAAACGCCTGACCCGGGCTACTGGCCCGCAGACGGCGGTAGACTCGTAGCCCGGGTAAGCGCAGCGCGAGCCGGGAAGAAGCCGCACCGATGCATTCATCCCGGAGCAACCCAGGCTACCGACCTGCAGTTGCCCGGTAGGACCCGTAGCCCGGGTAAGCGCAGCGCAACCCGGGAAGAAGCCGCATCGATGTATTTATCCCCGTACATTCCCGGTTGCGGCGTAAACGCCTGACCCGGGCTACTAGCCCACAGACGGCGGTGGACTCGTAGCCCGGGTAAGCGCAGCGCGACCCGGGAAGAAGCCGCACCGATGCATTCATCCCGGAGCAACCCAGGCTACCGACCTGCAGTTGCCCGGTAGCGCCACCGGGAAAACCGAAAAGAGCGATAATAAAAAGCCCCGGATCGCTCCGGGGCTGGCTATCACTCGTCAGTGACTATTTACGCTTAGTACGCGCCGAGATCGCTCCAGACCTGGAACTGACCGCAGTTCAGATCCGGCTGGTTGCCCTGAGACCACCATTTCACCTGGTAGTTATGGCCTTTCCAGCTCACGATTTCAAAGCTGCCCCAGTTGCTACCATAGACGGTGCTGGCATTCCACAGCGGGTAAGGCGTGGTTTCGTCAGAAGGAACAACATCATCATCTGCCGGTTGAGGCGTATCATCGGTGCGATCCTGGTCGTCAGCCGGCTCGTCCTCGGTATCATCGGTCTGAGTCGCGGCGACGACGGAGAGCACAAAGCGCTGCTGCGTTGACGGTTCACCCCAGGTATCGCGCACGAACAGGGTGAAGGTATACTCGGTATCCTCAGCCACTTTCGGCACATCGAACTCAATGACCGCCGCGGTTTTATCGGCGACGTTGATCGCCGCGGGCACGCCCCAGCTAAAGGTCAACTCGTCGTTATCTTCATCAGAAGATTTTTCGCCGGAAAGGCGCACGCGGGAGCCGCCTACCACCATCAGTTCGATAGCGGCTTTCGGCGCATGGTTTACCGACGGTTCAGGCTGGACGGTATCCTCCTCCTCTTCCTCCGGTTCAGCCGGTTCATCCGCCGGGTCGACGTTGATGCCTTCGAAATAGAACGGCTCCATATCGATAACTTCAGACGCCATTTCATAGCCCAGACCTTCACGGGCGGCGTTAACCAGCACGCCGTTGTCCTGGTCGATTGTCCAGGTGAACAGCGCGCCCAGGCCGAGGCTGGCGGCGTATTCACCCTTGGCTTTCACCGTGCGCGGCGTATCCAGGGACATGAACAGTTTGCTGTCAGGGTTGTAGAGGTAGTCCGCGTCGGCAACCTTGTCGGTGTAGACGTTGAAGCCGTTACGGCCTTTCTGGTTTTCCAGATCCAGGTAGTTATAAATGATGTCGTACCATTCGGTGGTACCCGATTCGAAGGAGCCGACGGTGGTGCCGGTGCCCGGGTTATAGGTGCCTTTCAGCGGGGACAGGGATTCCAGCTCCGCGTTGCGCCCGTTACGGGTGTAGGCAGCGTAACCAATGTTGATGCGCTCTGCCGGGAAGCCTTCGGACAGCAGATGGCCGACAACGGTATCCACCCCCCAGCCGCCTTCTTCCAGCGCCTTCAGGTTGGTGTGGTGGGTCACGCTCTCCGCCCACGGGGTACCGAAGAAGTCATAGGTCATGACGTTGATACCGTACAGGCCCGCTTCCAGCAGCGCATTGACGTTGGAGTAGCCGAGCGTCTTGACCACCGCCGAGCTGGCAATGGAGATTTTGACGTTGCTCAGGCCTGCGGCGTCCAGCTGCTTACGCAGTTCGCCAATCAGCAGGGCGTAGTTCTCGCCGTCTTCCGGGCCGTACGGGTTGCCAGCGCCTTCGGCATTCGGATATTCCCAGTCAATGTCCACTTCGCTGAACATCGGGAACTGCTTGAACAGTTTTACCACGCCTTTGGCAAAGACCTTACGCGCGGCGTCAGACGCGGCGGTTTCATGGAAACCGTTACTCATACTCCAGCCGCCGATGCTCATGGACAGCACCAGGTCGTGGCCCTGCTGCTTCGCTTTGGCCTGCAGATCGCGCAGGCCGCCGAGCAGGCCCTTAGTATTACTCTGGGTCACGGTCTTCGGATCGACATCCCAGCCGCTGACGGTATGGCCAACGTTAACGTAAGACTGGAAGTCGCCCCACGGGTCGAGGAAGGTGGGCTCGTACTTCACTTTTCCGCACTGATCGGCACCTTCGGCAACCACGTCGCGCCACAGGTTGTCCACTTTGTGGAAGCCGGTCACGCCGACGAAACCGACGATGATTTTGTCGTAGGCGGTAGGAGAAACGTTGGTCAGGTCGTAGCCGCGACCGCGGTTATCTTTTGAATTATCGCCCTGCAGACGACCATCATACTGTGACCAGTCGGTGTAGTAGCCGAAGACTTTGGGTTTGGTGGTGGAGGCTTTGTATTTGTTATAGACCGGTTTAGCGACGCGAGCGGAGGTATAGCTGTATGCGCTCACTTCTGTTGCCGGGTTAAAGCCGTCTGCGGCGTTGCTGGTTTCGGTCAGCGTATCGCCCTTAATCAATTTGCTCGTTGCCACGTTAATTTCCTTCTGTGTTGAATGACCACCTCAAGCGGTGTGGGGCAGATAATCGGGCAACGCGGCGGCCGGGGCTAATCACAAATTAACACCTGAAACGATGATATTTCGGCTGATGGGCGATGAGGGTGATAGGGCGCTAAACGGTGAAAAAGCCTGTTATAACAACGCGATGATATATGAAATGAGGCGCGATGAGATCCCGGCGACCGACGCCGGGAAGCGTGGCTTATGAAAAGAGGGCCGCTAAGCGCTGCAGCACCAGCACGGCGCTGTAGTAATCCAGGCGGAAGGTTTCCGTCCCCAGCGGATAAACGCGTTTGCCTTCAACGGCGGGCAGATGCGCCAGCAGCGGGTTGGCGTTAATCGCGTCGGCATCCTTTTGGTCGCCGGCAAACAGGAACAGGCTCTGGCCGTTAAGTCCGGCGGCTAAGTTTTCCCCGCCCAGCTGCACGATATCATGACGTTTTCCCTGGCTCTGGCTGGCATGCAGCCCGCCGGGCAGGTCGGCGAGGGTAAAGCCCAGCTGCTCGAGCAGCTGTCCCTGAGCGGATTCTTTGGTCCAGATATTGGCGCTATGGGCCGCGGCGGTGTAGACCAGCGCGGTGACCGGCTGCGGCGGCAGCTTCATTTTCTCTTTCAGCGCCGCCAGCTTTTTATCAAACTCCGCGATTCTCTCCGCCGCCTGTTTTTCGTGGCCGGTAATCTCCCCCAGTTGGATCAGCAGGGCCTGCCAGCTTTTATCATCGTAGTTAATGATAAGCGTCGGGGCGATGGTGGAAAGCTGGTCGTAGAGCATCATCGCCGAATCGCCGCCGGTGGCGCTAATCAGAATGAGATCCGGCATTTGCGCCGCGACGGCCTCAGCGCTCGGTTCGCCAATATAGAGGCGCGACAGCTTGCGCGCTTTCGCCACATCGCTCCACTGGCGTAAAAATCCCTGACCGTCGGCGACGCGGTTATTGGGCGTCGTGGCCCCGCTGGCCACCACCGGCGCGTCAATCGCCAGCAGCGAGCCGGTCAGCGTCACGCTGGTGGAAACAATGCGCAGCGGCTGGCTTTCCAGCGTATGGGGTCCCCGGCTGTCGGTTATCTGACGCGGCCAGTCTGTCGCCAGCGCTGAGCTAATTCCGAAAATCGCCAGGCCGCTGGCGAGGAGGGTACGGCGGCAAAAGGTGGAGAAATTCACGTATTCGCATCCTGGTTAAGTAGTGATAAATGCTTCTCATTTTCAGCTGTGAGCGGCGTCGATGCAAGCTTAAGTCGCACAACATGCTACCTGTACGGTTGACATAGCGCGCAATACCTTTTAGGTTACCCAACCAAAATATAAATGATAATTATTCGTAATATCTTTATCGTTTTTGGAGGATGATATGGAAACGTCTTTGGCTGAGGAAGTACGGGAGAAAAAAATGACTCTGCCGCCGGAAAGCTTCTTCTTTATGTCGCCGTACCGCAGCTTCACCACCGCTGGCTGCTTTAGTCGGTTTTCTCATCCTGCCGCCGATGGCGAAAATCTGGACGGGGAATTCCAGCGCAAAATGGCTGCCGCCTTTGCAGCGGCGCGGGCTGCCGGGATCGCTAAGCCGATAATGGTCGGCGCCATTCCGTTTGATACCAGCGAGCCGTCCGAGCTGTTTATACCCACAAGCTGGGAAACCTTCTCCCGACCAGAAAAGCAGCACTCCGCGCGCTATGCGTCCGGGCAGCAGCCGATGGACGTGGTGCAGCGCCGGGAGATCCCTGAACAGGACACCTTCATGGCGATGGTGGCGCGCGCGGCGGCCCTCACCGCGACGCCGGAAGTGGACAAAGTGGTCCTCTCGCGCCTGATTGATATCACCACCCGCGAACGGGTTGATAGCGGGGCGCTGCTCGAGCGCCTGATCGCCCAGAACCCGGCCAGCTATAACTTCCACGTGCCGCTCTCGGACGGCGGCGTGCTGCTGGGCGCCAGCCCGGAGTTGCTGCTGCGTAAAGAAGGCGCGCATTTCAGCTCTCTGCCGCTGGCCGGTTCGGCCCGTCGCCAGCCGGACGATGTGCTGGACCGCGAAGCGGGGCACAGGCTGCTGGCATCGGAAAAAGACCGCCACGAACATGAGCTGGTGACCCAGGCGATGAAGGCCGTATTAGCGCCGCGCAGCAGCGAACTCTCCCTGCCGGACTCTCCGCAGCTGATCACCACGCCGACCCTGTGGCATCTGGCGACGCAGATTCAGGGCACCGCGCTGGCAAATGAGAACGCCATGTCGCTGGCCTGCCTGCTGCACCCGACGCCGGCGCTGAGCGGCTTCCCGCATCAGGCGGCGAAACGCCTGATTAACGAACTGGAGCCGTTCGACCGTCAGCTGTTCGGCGGCATTGTCGGCTGGTGCGATGATGAAGGCAACGGCGAGTGGGTGGTGACCATCCGCTGCGCGCGCCTGCAGCAGCGCACCCTGCGGCTATTTGCTGGCGCAGGTATCGTCCCGGCCTCTTCGCCGCTAGGCGAGTGGCGCGAAACCGGCGTCAAACTGACCACCATGCTGAACGTATTCGGCTTGCAATAAGGGACTATGATGATCGAATTTACCCGCTGGCCAGAAGAGTTTGCGGCCCGCTATCGGCAAAAAGGTTACTGGCAGGATCTGCCGCTAACCTATCTGATTACCCGTCATGCGGAAAACGACGCTCCCGCGATTATCGACGGCGACAAAAGCTACAGCTACCGTGAATTCAACCGCCTGGTGGATAACCTCGCCTCCTCGCTGCAGCGTCAGGGCCTGAAGCGCGGCGAAACGGCGCTGGTGCAGCTGGGCAACGTTGCGGAATTTTATATCACCTTTTTCGCGCTGCTGCGGATCGGCGTTGCGCCGGTCAACGCGCTGTTCAGCCACCAGCGTAGCGAGCTGAACGCCTACGCCGCGCAGATTGAACCCGCTTTGCTGATTGCCGACCGCGAACACGCGCTGTTTGCCGATGATGATTTTCTTAACGCTTTTGTCGCCCAGCATGCGTCGGTACGCGTGGCCCTGCTGCTGAACGACGGCGGCGAACGCAGCCTGGCGGCGGCCATCGCCCAGCCTGACGATAATTTCGTCGCGCATCCGACGCCCGCTGACGAAGTGGCTTTTTTCCAGCTCTCCGGCGGCAGCACCGGTACGCCGAAGCTCATTCCGCGTACTCATAACGACTACGAATACAGCATTCGCCGCAGCAATCAGCTGTGCGGCGTAAGCGCCGAAACGCGCTATCTGAACGCGCTTCCCGCCGCCCACAACTACGCGATGAGCTCGCCGGGTTCACTCGGCGTCTTCCTCGCCGGCGGCGTGGTGGTGCTGGCGCACGACCCGAGCGCCACCCTCTGCTTCCCGCTGATCGAAAAGCACCAGATTAACCTGACCTCGCTGGTTCCGCCGGCGGTAAGCCTGTGGTTACAGGAGATCCATGAGTCCGGCAGCAATGCCCGTCTGCAGTCGCTGCGGCTGCTGCAGGTAGGTGGGGCGCGCCTGTCCGCGACCCTCGCCGCGCGTATTCCGGCGGAAATCGGCTGTCAGCTTCAGCAGGTCTTCGGCATGGCGGAGGGGCTGGTGAACTATACCCGCCTCAACGACAGCCCCGAGCGCATTATCAATACCCAGGGCTGCCCGATGTGTCCTGATGACGAAGTGTGGGTGGCCGATGCGCAGGGTAATCCGCTGCCGCGCGGCGAAGTCGGGCGCCTGATGACCCGTGGCCCTTATACCTTCCGCGGGTACTACAAGAGCCCGCAGCATAATGCCGAGGCCTTTGATGCCGATGGTTTCTACTGCTCTGGCGATCTGATCTCGATCGATGAAGATGGCTATATCACCGTGCAGGGGCGGGAAAAAGATCAGATCAACCGCGGCGGCGAGAAGATCGCGGCGGAAGAGATCGAAAACCTGCTGCTGCGCCATCCGGCGGTGATCCACGTCGCGCTGGTCAGCATGGAAGATAGCCTGCTGGGGGAAAAGAGCTGCGCATATCTGGTGGTAAAAGAGCCTCTGCGCGCGGTGGCGGTACGCCGCTTCCTGCGGGAACAAGGGGTCGCAGAATTTAAACTGCCGGACCGCGTGGAGTGCGTTGATGCGCTGCCGCTGACGCCGGTGGGCAAAGTCGATAAAAAACAATTACGTCAGTGGCTGGCTGAACGCAAGCTGGGCTGAAGGAGAAGACAGAATGGCAATCCCAAAATTACAGGCTTACGCGCTGCCGGAAGCCAGCGATATCCCGGCGAACAAAGTGAACTGGGCATTTGAGCCGTCCCGTGCCGCGCTGTTGATCCACGATATGCAGGAGTATTTCCTTAACTTCTGGGGCGAAAACAGCGCGATGATGGAGAAAGTGGTGGCCAACATCGCCGCCCTGCGCGAGTTCTGCAAACAGAACCATATTCCGGTTTTTTACACCGCCCAGCCGAAAGAGCAGAGCGATGAAGACCGCGCGCTGCTGAACGACATGTGGGGGCCTGGCCTGACCCGTTCGCCGGAGCAGCAGCAGGTGATTGCCGCGCTTGCGCCGGACGACAACGATACCGTGCTGGTGAAGTGGCGCTACAGCGCGTTTCATCGCTCGCCGCTGGAGGAGATGCTGAAAGACGCGGGGCGCGATCAGCTAATCATCACCGGCGTATATGCCCATATCGGCTGCATGACCACTGCGACCGATGCGTTTATGCGCGATATTAAGCCGTTCTTCGTTGCCGACGCGCTGGCCGATTTCAGCCGCGAGGAGCACCTGATGGCGCTCAACTACGTGGCGGGTCGCTCCGGTCGAGTGGTGATGACCGAAGAGCTGCTGCCGCTGCCGGCATCGAAAGCGGCGCTGCGGGCGCTGGTGCTGCCGCTGCTGGATGAATCCGACGAACCGATGGATGACGAAAACCTGATCGACTACGGCCTGGATTCGGTACGCATGATGGCGCTCGCCGCCCGCTGGCGTAAAGTGCACGGCGATATCGACTTCGTGGTGCTGGCGAAAAATCCGACCATTGATGCCTGGTGGGCGCTGCTTTCCCGCGAGGTGAAATAATGAACGGGCTCGATTTTCACGGCCGGACCGTGTGGATCACCGGCGCGGGCAAGGGGATCGGCTACGCCACCGCCCTGGCGTTCGTTGAGGCCGGCGCGCAGGTAACCGGGTTTGATTTGGCGTTCGACGGCGAAAGCTACCCGTTCGCCACCGAGACGCTGGACGTTGCCGACGCGCAGCAGGTGGCGCAGACGTGCGGCCGCCTGCTGGCAGGGATCGCGCGGCTGGATGTGCTGGTCAATGCCGCCGGTATTTTGCGGATGGGGGCGACCGATGCGCTGAGCCAGGAAGATTGGCAGCAGACCTTTGCCGTTAACGTTGGCGGGGCGTTTAACCTGTTCCAGCAGACGATGGGGCAGTTCCGCCGCCAAAAAGGCGGGGCGATTGTGACCGTGGCGTCCGACGCTGCGCATACGCCGCGCATTGGCATGAGCGCCTACGGCGCGTCAAAGGCGGCGCTGAAGAGCCTGGCGCTGACCGTCGGGCTGGAGCTGGCGGGCAGCGGCGTACGCTGTAATCTGGTTTCTCCTGGCTCTACCGATACCGATATGCAGCGGACGCTGTGGGTGAGCGATGACGCTGAGCAGCAGCGCATTCGCGGCTTCGGCGAGCAGTTTAAGTTGGGCATTCCGCTGGGCAAAATCGCCCGCCCGCAGGAGATTGCCAATACCATTCTGTTCCTCGCCTCCGACCACGCCAGCCATATCACGCTGCAGGATATCGTGGTGGACGGCGGCTCGACGCTGGGGGCATAAATGGCCTGGAAACGTCAGCTGACGCTGGATGAACTCAACGCGACCAGCGTCAATACGATGGTCGCGCATCTGGGCATCGTTTATACCCGGCTTGAGGAGGGCGTGCTGGAAGCGGAAATGCCGGTCGACGCGCGAACCCATCAGCCGTTCGGGCTGCTGCACGGCGGCGCCTCCGCGGCGCTGGCGGAAACCCTGGGCTCGATGGCCGGGTGGCTGATGACCGAAGAGGGACAGTGCGTAGTGGGGACCGAGCTCAACGCCACCCATCACCGGGCGGTCTCCAGCGGCAAAGTCCGCGGCGAATGCCGGGCGCTGCACCTGGGGCGTCAGGGCCAGAGCTGGGAAATTGCGGTGTTCGACGAGCGGGGACGACGCTGCTGCACCTGCCGTCTGGGCACGGCGGTCCTCGGCTGAGGCATAGCCTGTTCCCGGGTCGCGCTGCGCTTACCCGGGCTACGGGTAACGCGCCGTCTGTGGTTCCGGCCAACTCACCGTCGTCTGCGGTGTGCTTCCCCGGTGGCGCTGCGCTTACCCGGGCTACGGGTTCATCATCGTCTGCGGGCCGGTAGCCCGGGTAAGGCGTTTACGCCGCAACCCGGGGATACGCCGGGATGAATGCATCGGTGCGGCTTCTTCCTGGGTCGCGCTGCGCTTACCCGGGCTACGGGTTCATCATCGTCTGCGGACCGGTAGCCCGGACAGGCGCGTCAAGCGCCGCCTCCGGGGAAGCAGGATGCGATGCAGTGAGAGATTATCCCTCCCCGTTTTCATCCATTTTCCTGCCAGAAGTGATCTCGCTTGCAATGTGAGATAAATCCTTGCCGTCAGGCGACATCTGCAACGTTTCAAAGTTGTTAAAACTTCCATTGTGTTCTAGAAACAACTTGTAACATCCTGATTACCCTACCTGTGGAACACAATGATGAATAATTCAGGGAAATACCTCATCTGGACACTGCTCTCCGTTATCGGAGCCTTTGCCCTGGGCTATATCGCGCTAAACCGGGGTGAACAGATTAACGCGCTGTGGATTGTCGTCGCGGCAGTCTGCGTCTATCTGATCGCCTATCGCTTTTACGGCCTGTATATCGCTAAAAACGTGCTGGCTGTCGACCCGACGCGCATGACTCCGGCGGTGCGTCACAACGACGGCCTCGACTACGTTCCAACCGACAAGAAAGTGCTGTTCGGTCACCATTTTGCGGCCATTGCCGGCGCGGGGCCGCTGGTTGGTCCGGTGCTGGCGGCGCAGATGGGCTATCTGCCGGGAATGATCTGGATCCTCGCGGGCGTGGTGCTGGCCGGAGCGGTACAGGACTTTATGGTGCTGTTCGTCTCCACCCGTCGCGACGGACGTTCGCTCGGCGAGCTGGTGAAAGAGGAGATGGGCCCGACCGCCGGGGTACTGGCGCTGGTGGCCTGCTTTATGATCATGGTGATTATCCTCGCGGTACTGGCGATGATCGTGGTGAAAGCGCTGACCCACAGCCCGTGGGGCACTTACACCGTGGCCTTTACCATCCCGCTGGCGATTTTCATGGGGATCTATATTCGCTATCTGCGCCCCGGGCGCATTGGCGAGGTGTCGGTGATTGGCCTGGTGATGCTGGTGTTCGCCATCATTTCCGGCGGCTGGGTGGCGGAAAGCCCGACCTGGGCGCCGTGGTTTGACTACACCGGCGTACAGCTCACCTGGATTCTGGTGGGCTACGGGTTTATCGCCGCGGTGCTGCCGGTCTGGCTGCTGCTGGCGCCTCGCGACTACCTCTCCACCTTCCTGAAAATCGGCACCATTGTCGGTCTGGCGATTGGTATTCTGATTATGCGCCCGACGCTGACGATGCCGGCGCTGACCAAATTTATCGATGGCACCGGGCCAGTATGGAGCGGCAGCCTGTTCCCGTTCCTGTTTATCACCATCGCCTGCGGCGCGGTTTCCGGCTTCCATGCCCTGATTGCCTCCGGCACGACGCCGAAGATGCTGGCTAATGAAGGCCAGGCCTGCTTTATCGGCTACGGCGGCATGCTGATGGAGTCCTTCGTGGCGATTATGGCGCTGGTGGCGGCCTGTATTATCGACCCGGGCGTCTACTTCGCGATGAACAGCCCAATGGCGGTGCTGGCCCCGGCGGGCGTGACCGATGTGGTGGCGTCGGCGGCGCAGGTGGTGAGCAGCTGGGGCTTTACCGTAACCCCGGATACGCTTAATCAGATTGCGACCGAAGTGGGGGAACAGTCGATTATCTCCCGTGCGGGCGGCGCGCCGACGCTGGCGGTGGGCATGGCCTATATTCTGCACGGTTCGCTGGGCGGCCTGATGGACGTCTCCTTCTGGTATCACTTCGCGATTCTGTTCGAGGCGCTGTTTATCCTGACCGCGGTGGATGCCGGCACGCGCGCGGCGCGCTTTATGCTGCAGGATCTGCTCGGGGTGATTAGCCCGGGCCTGAAGCAAACCAGCTCGCTGCCGGCGAACCTTCTCGCCACGGCGCTGTGCGTGCTGGCGTGGGGCTACTTCCTGCATCAGGGCGTGGTTGACCCGCTTGGCGGCATCAACACGCTGTGGCCGCTGTTTGGTATTGCCAACCAGATGCTGGCGGGGATGGCGCTGATGCTCTGCGCGGTGGTACTGTTTAAGATGAAGCGCCAGCGCTATGCCTGGGTTGCGCTGCTGCCGACCTCCTGGCTGCTGATCTGTACCCTGACCGCGGGCTGGCAGAAGTCGTTCAGCACCGATACCAAAGTGGGCTTCCTGGCGATTGCCAACAAGTTCCAGGCGATGATTGACAGCGGCAATATTCCGCCGCAGTACACCGAGTCGCAGCTGGCGCAGCTGGTATTTAACAACCGTCTGGATGCCGGGCTGACCATCTTCTTTATGGTGGTGGTGGTCGTGCTGGCGCTGTTCTCGATTAAGACCGCGCTGGCGGCGCTGAAAGAGGACAAACCGACGGCGAAAGAGACCCCTTACCAGGCGATGCCTGCTGATGCTGATAGCCTGGTGACCCAGGCGAAACGCGCCCACTAAGCCATGACGTTATCGCCCTCCTTTGCGAGAAGGGGGGCGATGATGGGAGTTGAAAATGTTTGATACCCTTTCGAAAGCCGGAAAATATTTAGGCCAGGCGGCGAAAATGATGATCGGCGTCCCGGATTACGACAACTACGTGGAGCACATCCGCGCGACCCATCCGGAACAAACGCCGATGACCTATGAAGAATTTTTCCGCGAACGTCAGGACGCGCGCTACGGCGGTAAAGGCGGCGCGAAGTGCTGTTAACCCTCTTTCGGCAGATACAGGCTGATCTGCTCCTGGGTGCAGCCGTATATTGCCGCCAGCTTTTCGCGGGTGCGCTTTTGCGGGCGGGAATCGATAGCTTCTAGCTGGGATACCGCCGACTGGCTAATCCCGAGCTTATTGGCCACCTCCTGCTGCGACAGGCCGCGCAAAATGCGCCAGGCCGCCTGCAGGCTGACTTTCTCTTTATCCATGATGTCGCAGACGTCACCCGGCAGCATCACGTTGTCGTAGATATCGTGTTCTACCGGAATATCTTCAAGATCGGCTTCCGTTTCATCATCCAGCTCGGCTAGCTGCAAACACATCTGGAAGTATTCGTCGTAGGGGATCACCGCGTACTGCGCTTTCCCTTCATCATCCTTAATTATCTGAACAGCCATATGGCATATTCTCCTCATGCAAATAGGTTGTTGAGGTTCTGCGCTTAACGGACACGATAAACAGGTCGCTCAGCGTCAGCCCCTGACATGTGAAAATGAACCGATAATCCCCTACCCGAAGACGGTAATGATTCTCTGGTTTAGATAACTTTCTGACATCGGGCCGAGGAGCCGTACGGTCACCTAAATCAGCTAGCCTGCTTTTGATTCTCTGCTGATAGCGATAATCGATATTTGCCAGTTCCTTTTTTGCCACTTTTGACCAGATGAGCATGCTATGTACCTCCACTGTACACCTCAGTTGAACATAAGAAAATAATAAGTTTATAAGATAAGTTTGTTATTTTCTTATGAGGGTACCCTAACGCAGAATCGTCTTCTGGCGAAGGCAGAAACATCGGCTTTGCGAGGCGGCTCGAAAGCGCCTCCGCCGGGCGGCAGAGGCGAATAAAACGGGGGATTAACCGGCGAAACGTTCGACCTTCTCAAACGCCGCGCGCAGGGTTTCAGCGTTCAGTTCAACCGGCAGAAAATGGATGGACTCCACCGGGCGCAGGGTATGGGCAATCACCTTATCCAGCTGTTCGCGGTTGTTGATGTCCACCTCCAGCGCCGCCAGCGTAGTCGGCAGATTAAAGCGCCGGTACGCCTGCACCAGCTGCGCCAGCACGTCGTCCTGGCCGAGCAGGGCGCTCTGGACCAGAATGCCGTAGGCGACTTTGGTCCCGTGAAGATACTTCTCGGTCTGCGGCAGTACCGTCAGCCCGTTGTGCACCGCGTGGGCGGCGGCGACGCGGGTATAGCGCTCGCCCAGCCCGCCGACCATACCGCCGCCGGCGATAACCGCATCCACCACGTCGCGAAACGCCTGGGTCAGCTCGCCGCGCTGCTGGTCGGCCAGCGCGGTTTCGCTGCTTTCCAGCAGAACATCGCGGATCGCCAGCGCGCCGTTGATACCCAGGCGCACGGTGAGCGGCAGCGTCTCCGGCTGCGGAGCCAGCACCACCGCTTCATACCATTTCGCCAGCGTATCGCCGATGCCCGCCAGCAGATATTCCGCCGGCGCGTTAAGAATAATGTGCGGCTCCACCAGCACCAGAAAGTTGGCGTCGTCGAAGATTTCAAACTGCAGCGCCTGACCGGCATCGTTATACCACACCGACAGCGGCGTCCACGCCGCGCAGGTGGCGGCGATGGTGGGGATGGCCACCACCGGCAGGCCGAGGCGACGGGCCAGCGCCTTCGCGGTATCGAGCAGCGCGCCGCCGCCCACGCCAATCACCACCGACCGATCGTCGCCGGATGCGCGGGCCAGCTCGCTGACGTCGCTTTCGCTGCAGTGGCCTTTAAATAATATTTTTTTGGCGCCAGGCGCGTTAAACGCTGCCGGCAGGAAAGCCTGCGCGCCCGCGATAGCCCGCTCGCCGTAAACCCACACCGCGCGTGAAAGCTGTTCTTCGCTGTAAAAATCCTGCAGCCGGGCAAGGCTGCCGGGATGGGAATAGTAGTTGGCGGGGCCGGGGACCACGCGGATATCGCTGTGACTCATCAATGCTGTCCTTGTGCTGTTTCGCTAACCTGATGTTATGTCTGGACATCCGGATGGCTAATATTATTTCGCTTTATCTTATGCCTTTTATGCATTTGTCAGTCAAGGAGAGCTATGAAAAATTCGTTAAATCAGAACATTAATCGACAGGGTGCAGGGGATGACCGGCAATCGCCTTGAGATGCAAAATATTAGCCTGGCCTTTTCCGGCTTTCGGGCGCTCAGCAACGTGGCTTTCACCCTGACGGGGGGATCGGTGCATGCGCTGACCGGCGCCAACGGCGCGGGTAAGTCCACGCTCATGGCGGTGCTGTGCGGCACGCACGCCCATTACGAAGGCGAGGTGGTGATTAACAACCAGTCGGTAAGTATTCGCTCGCCGCGCGATGCCAAACAGCTGGGGATCCATCTGGTGCAGCAGGAGGTTGACGTGGCGCTGGTCCCGGGCCTGAGCATCGCGGAAAACATCATGCTCGACAGGCTGGCGGAGCCGGGGATCGCCTTCCGCTGGGGGCGGCTGCGCCAGCTGGCGCGCGAGGCGCTGGCTCAGCTTGACGTCAGCCTCGACGTACGCCGCTCCATCGACAGCTGTACGCTGGCGGAAAAACAGCAAATCCTGCTGGCCCGCGCGCTGTCGCATCACTGCCGCTTTCTTATCCTCGATGAACCGACCGCGCCGCTGGACCAAAACGAAAGCGAGCGCCTGTTTGCGGTGGTTCGCCGTCTGCAGCGGCAGGGCATTGGTATCGTGTTTATCTCGCACCGCATTCATGAATTAAAAGCGGTCTGCGACACCCTGACGGTGCTGCGCGACGGACGGCTGATTGAGAGCGGGCCGATGGCCGATCTGAGCGGCGAGCAGATCGTCGAGAAGATGCTCGGGCATGAGCTGAGCGATATCTTTCCGCCGAAGCGGCCGCCGCATAGCGATGAGGTGCTGCTACAGGTTGAAGGGCTGCACGACGAAGGGCTGCTGCAGGATATCTCGTTGCGTCTGCGCAAGGGGGAGATTCTGGGGATCGCCGGGCTGGCGGGCGCCGGGAAAACCGAGCTGTGCAAGGCGCTGTTTGGCGCCAGCAAAAGCCGTTTGACCCGCGGCGAACTGAACAGCCAGCCGTGGCGACCGCGCGACCCGGCGGACTCGGTGGCGCGCGGTCTGGCGCTGGTGCCGGAAGAGCGGCGCAAAGAGGGCATTTTTATCGAAGAGCCGGTGGCGATGAACCTGGCGGTCAGCGCCGATAGCAGCTTCTCCCGCTGGAGCCTGTTTGGCCATCGTCAGGCCTGGCGCTGGGCGGAAGAGGTGATCGCCCGGGTGGGCATTCGGACATCGGGTCCGGCGCAAACCCTGCGCCGTCTCTCCGGCGGCAATCAGCAAAAAGTGGCGATAGGCAAATGGCTGCGCGGCAACGCCAACGTCCTGATTTTCGATGAGCCGACCAAAGGGGTCGACGTCAAAGCCAAAACGGATTTATTCAACGCGATCGACGGCCTGGCGCGGGAAGGCAAAGGGGTGATTTACGCCTCGGGCGAGTTCGCCGAACTGGTCGGCCTGTGCGATCGCATCTGCGTGCTGTGGGACGGGCGCATCGTGGCGGAAATTCCGGGCGCAGAGGCCCGGGAAGAGAACATTCTTTATTACTCCACCGGAGGAGCAGCAGCGTGAGTAAGGCCCTGGCAGTTAACGCGACGGTATCGGGCCGTCAGCGATTTTTCGATTTTCTCTACAAATGGGGCATGTTGCTGACCGTCGTCCTGCTGATCGCCGTTTTTGGCCTGGCGTCGGACAACTTCCTCGACCCGTTTAACATCATCAACATCCTGCGTTCCATCGCCATCGTGACGGTGATCGCCATCGGCGTATCGATATCGCTGACCATCGGCGGTTTCGATTTATCCGTGGGCTCCACCGCCTCGCTGGCCAATGCGCTGGTGATTTCGCTGTTTGTCTGGCACGGCTTCGGCACCACCGAGGCGATCCTTATCACCCTCGCGCTCTGTACCTTAGTGGGGCTGTTCAACGCGTTTCTGATCGTGATCCTGCGTATTCCCGACATGCTGGCGACGCTTGCCAGCCTGTTCGTGATTCAGGGCGTGGCGATGACCTACAGCTACGGCGGGTCGATCACCGAAAACATGGTGCTGCCGAGCGGCGATATGGCGGAAGGCGTGATTCCGGCGGCGTTCGGTTCGCTGGGGCAGGTGCCAACGATAGTGATCATTATGCTGGTGGTGACCGTTATCGCTCAGCTGGCGCTCTCTTTTACCACCCACGGACGGCGGATGTACGCCATCGGCGGCAACCCGGAAGCGGCGCGCCTCTCCGGCCTGCGCATTACCCGTTACAAAGTGGCGGCGTACGTCATCGCCTCTCTGCTGGCGGGGCTCGGCGGCATTCTGCTGGCGTCGCGCATCGGCTCATCGCAGGTGAACGCCGGCGGCGGCTACCTGATGGATGCGGTGGCGGCGGCGTGGATTGGCTTCTCGCTGGCCGGTTCCGGTAAGCCGAACGCGCTCGGTACGCTGGTGGGGGCGGTAATTCTGGGCGTGCTCTCCAACGGCCTGGTGATGCTCTCGGTGCCCTATTACGCGATGGACATTATTAAAGGGCTGGTGCTGGCTGGCGCGCTCGCACTGACCTATTTTCAGCGCCGCATCTAATATTTTACACGTCATTCTTCAAATTGCAGGTGTGTTGGCTGCGTTCACTCACCCGAATCACATACTTATGTAAGCTCATCGGGATTCGTTTACTTGCCGCCGTCCTGCAATTCGAATTATTTAGGGTAACAAAAAGGAAACACTATGAAAAAGATAACGTTTTCACTCATCGCGCTGGGGTTGTTCAACGCTGCGGCGGCCTTTGCTGAAACCCCGACGCCGCTTCCGGCTGCCATTGCTGAACACAGCGGGCCGATTCGCATTGCGGTGATCCGCAACCTGGGCTCCGACGATAACACCACTCAGTTTGTCTCCGGAGCGATCCAGGAGGGGAAAAAGCTCGGCTTTAAAATCAGTACCTTCCTCAGCAACGGTGATGACGCCAAATTCCAGGACTTCGTTAACCAGGCGATTAGCCAGAAATACGACGGCATTATCCTTTCTCAGGGGCGCGATCCCTACGCCACCGCGCTGGTGAAAAAAGCGGTGGACGCCGGGATCAAAGTCTCGGTCTTCGATACCGCGGTAAACGGCCAGATCCCGGGCGTCACCGTCACCCAGCAGGATGATGCTTCGCTGACCGAGCTCTCCTTTGGCCAGCTGGTGAAAGATTTCAACGGCAAAGCCAATATCGTCAAACTGTGGGTCGCGGGTTTCCCGCCGATGGAGCGCCGCCAGGCGGCCTACCAGACGCTGCTTAAACAAAACCCCGGCATCAAAGAGCTGGAATCCATCGGCGCGGTCTCTTCCGACGTGCAGGGCGATACCGCCAACAAGGTCGGCGCGATCCTGGCGAAATACCCGAAAGGTAAAATTGATGCCATCTGGGGAACCTGGGACGCGTTCAGCCAGGGCGCCTATAAAGCGCTGAAAGAGAACGGCCGCACTGAGATCAAACTCTACAGCATCGATATTTCCAATCAGGATCTGCAGCTGATGCGCGAATCCGGCAGCCCGTGGAAGGTGAGCGTAGCGGTGGATCCGAAGCTTATCGGCGCTACCAACGTGCGGCTGATCGCCAATAAGATTGCCGGGGAACCGACGCCTGCGACCTACGACTTTAAGGCGGCGGCGATCCCGCAGGCGCTGCTGGCGGCGCAGCCGGGGGCGGTTAACGTCGCTTCGCTGGGTAAAATTATCCCGGGCTGGGGCCAGACCGAAGACTTTATCGCTCCGTGGTTCGCTACCCTGGAAGCGAAAAACAAATGAGTGTTTTGCCAACACCAGAATACAGCCGCAATATGCGGCTGATCGGGCATAGCGATCAGGGAGGACGCCCGGACGGCGTTCAGCTGATGGTCCATCGTGGTTTTGCCTATATCGGCCATATGGTCTCGCAGGGCTTTTCCGTGGTGGACGTGCGCGACCCTAAACATCCGCAAACGGTCAACTACATCGCCGCGCCGCCCGGTACCTGGAACGTCCATTTACAGGCGCACGACGATCTGCTGCTGGTGATCAACGCCCGGGATCTGTTCGCCGATGCCCGCTTCGCCGACGAGAAGGTGTACTACACCCGTTCGGTGGGCGAGACGGTCAGCGACGTACGGGATAGGGGCTGGAGCGCCGGGCTGCGGATTTTTGATATTTCCACTCCGGATAAACCGCGAGAGATCGCTTTTCTGTCGCTTAACGGCATCGGTATCCACCGAATCTGGTACGTCGGCGGACGCTGGGCCTACGTTTCCGCGCTGATTGACGGCTTTAGCGACTACATTTTCCTGACTATCGACCTGGCCGACCCGCGCAAGCCGGAGGTCGCCGGGCGCTGGTGGCTGCCGGGGATGAACCAGGCGGCGGGGGAGACCGCGCAGTGGCCGGAAGGTAAGCGCTATGCCCTGCATCACGCGATTATCGCCGGCGACACCGCCTACGGTAGCTGGCGCGACGGCGGCCTGACCCTGCTCGATGTGCAGGACCGCACTCAGCCGAAGCTGATTAGCCACCGTAACTGGAGCCCGCCGTTTGGCGGCGGCACCCACACCGCGCTGCCGCTCCCGGATCGGGATCTGCTGGTGGTGCTTGATGAGGCGGTGCTGGATAACCAGCAGGATGGCGAGAAGCTGATCTGGCTGTTCGACATTCGCGACCCGACGAATCCGGTGAGTATCGCCACTTTCCCGCAGCCGGACGAAGCTGACTACGTGGCGAAAGGGGCGCACTTTGGCCCGCATAACCTGCATGAGAATCGTCCCGGCAGCTTTGTCAGCTCAACGCTGATTTTCGCCACTTATCAGAACGCGGGCGTTCGCGCTTACGATATTTCCAACCCTTATCGACCGGTGGAAACCGGGGCGCTGGTGCCCGCCGCGCCGGCGAAAATGATGGATACCCGCCCCGGTCGCCCGCGGGTGATCCAGTCCTGCGACGTGTTCGTCGACGCGCAGGGAATTATTTACAGCACCGATTATAACGGCGGGCTGTCGGTGATTGAGTATCTGGGGTAGGGGATTGTGGGTTGTTGCCTTCCCGGGTCGCGGCGTAAACGCCTTACCCGGGCTACCGGATCGCAGATGGTGGCGAACCCGTAGCCCGGACAGATGCGAAGCATCGCCTCCGGGGAAAGAGGCACATACCCGGAGGCGGCGCTTGACGCGCCTTACCCGGGCTACCGGATTGCAGACGGTGGCGAACCCGTAGCCCGGACAGATGCGAAGCATCACCTCCGGGGAAAGAGGCACATACCCGGAGGCGGCGCTTGACGCGCCTGTCCGGGCTACCTGATCCCAGACGGTGGTGAACTCGTAGCCCGGCTAAGCGCAGCGCGAGCCGGGAAAGGCTGGACGGAGATTCAACCGTACTGGCGAATTCGCGCAATCAGCTCATCCACGCTGTCGATGCGATCGGCAATCACAATCAGCGCTTTACCCAGGGTGATGGCGTGGCGCAGGCATTCATGGCGCATGGCTTCGTCCTGGATAGTATCGATATCCGCCACGTGCGACAGCCCGACGCTGCGGCGAATCAGTTCGGTGCCGCAGAAGCCCACCGCGTCGGCCCACACTTTCTTCAGGAACGCGGAGGCATAGCCGGGCCAGGCCAGCGCGGCGTCGCGGGATCTCTCCGCCGCCAGCGCCTGAAAACGCTCGGCAAAGGTGGTCCAGAACTGCTGGATATCGCTGAGGCGCTGTTCGCGAGCGGCGGCGGCATCGCGAATGCCCAGATGCCCCGGCAGACCGCAATAGTTGAGCAGCAGGTTGCCGATGGCGGTGCCGATATCGAAGCCAATAGGGCCGAAAAAGCCGAATTCGGCGTCGATGGCCTTAAAGCTGCCTTCGGCGACGAAAATCGAGCCGCTGTGGATATCGCCGTGCAGCAGCGCTTCGGCATGGGAAAAGAAGCGATGCTTGAGCGCGGCCACCGCCAGCTTCAGCTGGGCATCGTCGCGCAGGGCGGCGACATCGGCTTCCAGCGCGGCTGGATAGCTGTTGCGCTCGTGAACCTGATACGGGTCGTTAAAGAACAGATCCTCGGTGATTTCGCACATCTCGGGATTAATAAATTGCGCCACCTGGGCCTTTTTCTCATGAGGATGCAGATAAAAGTCGCTGGTGTGAAACAGCGTCTGGGCCAGGTATTCCCCCAGCTGGCTGGCGGCCTGGGGGTAGTAAACGTTGTTGATCAGCTCCCCGCGCCAGATGCGGTGATCGGAGAGATCTTCCATCACCATCACCGCCAGCTCGGGATCGAAATGCACAATCCGCACCGTGTGTTGCGGGCAGTGCTGATAGTGAGCCACCAGGGTTTGTGCTTCAAGGCGCGCGCGGTCAAGGGTCAGCGGCCAGGATTCTCCCACGCAGCGCACGTAGGGCAGCGCCTGCTTAACGATAATCCGGCTCACGCCCCTGATATCGAAAATTTTAAACACCAGGTTGAGGTTGCCGTCGCCCACTTCCTGCGCGGACACCAGTTCTGACGGATTGTCGATACCGCCAAATTGTTGGGCGTAAGCCACCGCATCGCTGGCCGTGAAAGTATGGTATTGCGACATTGCCTCGATCCTCAAAATTCTGATTAAGCCGTTCAGACGTCTATACTTCTGGATTTCATCCTGACACAATGTGATACAACAACGCAACAGGGATTTAACTAAATGCAGACACTACAGACCACCAGCCTGCGGGTAAGCGAAAATCAGCTCTTTATTCTTGACCAGCAGGCTTTACCGCAGGAAAAACGCTGGCTGGCGGCGGATAACGTGGCGCTGCTGGTGGACCATATTCACGCCCTGCGGGTACGCGGCGCGCCGCTGATTGGCCTGTCGGCCAGCCTGCTGCTGGCGCTGCTGGCGCAGCGCGGCCTGACCCGCGAGGCGCTATCTGAGGCGCTGGAGACGCTGCGCGCCGCGCGTCCGACGGCGGTAAACCTGATGAATAATCTGGATCGCATGAAGCTGGCGCTGGCGGAGGAGCGCTTTCCACAGGCTCTGGAAGCGGAAGCGCTGCGCCTGATCGAAGAGGATAAACAGCTTTGCGCCAGCATCGCCGAGGCGGGCAGCGCGCTGGTGACGCCGGGCAGCCGCCTGTTGACCCACTGCAATACCGGCGGCCTGGCGACGGCGGGCGTCGGCACCGCGCTGGGGGTGATTGCGCTGGCGCATCAGCAGGGAAAGGTGGCGAACGTCTGGGTGGATGAAACGCGCCCGCTGTTACAGGGCGGACGTTTGACCGCCTGGGAGCTGGGTGAACTGGGCGTGCCGTATCGGCTGATTACCGATTCGATGGCCGCCAGCCTGATGGCGCAGGGCCAGGTCGACGCGGTTTGGGTGGGCGCTGACCGTATTGCCGCCAACGGCGATGTGGCAAATAAAATCGGCACCTATTCGCTGGCGGTGCTGGCGAAGTACCATCAGATTCCCTTTTACGTGGCCGCGCCACAGACTACCCTGGACCGCCATTGCCCGAACGGCGCGGCAATCCCGATTGAGCAGAGGGCGGCCGCCGAAGTCACCGGCGTCGCCGGCAGCTTTGGCGCGGTGCAGTGGGCGCCGAAAGAGGCCGCCGTTTATAATCCGGCGTTTGACGTCACGCCCGCGGCGTTAGTGAGCGGCTGGGTGCTGGACAGCGGCGTGGTGAACCCGGAGCAGGTCGCCGCCGGGGCGTTTGCGCCAGAAAAGGCCTGAACCTGAGCAAAAAGGCGAAGCGATCTCCCTCGCTTCGCCTTCAACTTATGGCAGCACCATCTCTACCGCCGGAGCGGACTGCGGGTCGATATTACGGCCAAGCGCCGTCAGCGCCGCCTGGTACGGGCACAGCGTCCCGACGGCGGTGGTCCGGCAGCCCGCCTGATGCCACTCCTGGCGCAGCAGCGGATGCTGGCTATCCGGCGTTTGCAGGCGGCGTAAATCGTCCAGACTTTGCGCCTGGAAGTAGACGCGCAGGTAGCGTTTTCCGCTATGGGTGTCGCGCCAGCGTTCCAGTACCAGGCTGCTGCCCGGCGGGATATTGCCGCGGCTGTACCCCGGCAGCTGCCAGCTAAAGTCCATTAACGTCCGCACCATGGCGATATTGGTATCGTGCGCCACCAGCAGCAGCCAGCGCACGTTCGGCGCGGCGCCCTCTTTTACCCCTTCGAGCATGGCGTTGAGCAGAATCGAGCCGCGTTTTTGCGCGGTATAAAACACATCGTTGCTCAGATCGTAGTTCTCCGTCAGCAGCGGCAGCAGGGCGGTGACCTGGCTGGCGCGGGTAATATTGCCCCACGCCAGCTGGCTGAGAGGCAGGTTCTCGCTCCAGCCCAGACGCAGCGTCTCAACCATATTGGCCATCACGCTCAGCCCGCTAATCGACGTTTTGCCGCTTTTGCTCTGCTCCACCTGCCACGGCAGGTCAAATACCGGGCAGGGCTTATCGGGCGCGCAGACGGCGTTTTTCAGCAGCTGAATCACCGGAGCCAGCGCCTGCCGACGCTGCGCCAGATCGCCGGCCGTCTTCTTCACTTCCGCCAGCTGGCGGGCGGGATCGGTTTGCGTGGCGGCAAATTTATCGGTCTGAAACAGCGGGTCGGCGTCGCCGCTGACGTGATGAATCATCACGCCGCAGCCGGGAAAGGCGCCGTCCACCAGCGCCTGGGCGGTGGCCCGCGTGCGCTGCAGGGGGCTGGCGCGCACGTAAATTTCTCCGCTCGCCGGACAGCCCGCCGCGAGCAGTCCGAGCTGACGATAGCGTGCGCCTTCATCGCGACCTTTATTGACGACGGCGGCGTAGCCGTGGCCGGTCAGCTCCCCGTCGTGGGTGGTCCACTGCGTCCACGGACGCTGGGTCGCGGCTTCGATAGCCTCCCGGTTGCCCTCCGTCGGCGGACGAATTCCGTGGCGGCTGAGCTCAACCACTTTTTCCAGCGTAAACTGCGCGGCGGCGTGGCCCGGCGCGGCCAGCAGCGGCAGGGCGCAGGCGAGCAGCAGGCGTAGCAAAACCTGATGTCGTACGGGCATCATAAAATCTTCCTTATAAGTTAAACGGTTATGACGAGAATGAGGTCTGACGCTCTATCGCGTGTCGCCTGGCGACAATCGCGGCGGTGGTAAAACAGAATAGCGCGGACATCAGGCCGGTGCCTACCCAAAACAGCGATAGCGTACTGAAGTCATACAGCGTTTTGCCATTTTCGATTATCGATGTTTTATCGATGATGATGCCGGTCAGAAACTCGCCGAGTCCCGCCCCCGCGTAGCTGGCGATACCGATGGTGCCGAGCGCGGCGCCCGCGGCTTTACGGGACGAAATATCGACGGCGATCAGTCCGCCAAGGAAGCAGGTCAACGCCCCGATGGTAGCGCCGAAGATAATCATCGCCAGAATATCGGTGTAGTAGCCGTGCGGCGACCAGAGCATCAGCGCGAAGCCGGCGGTGTTGAGCAGGCTGATAAAACCGGCCATCACGCTGCGGTTGCGCGGGAAGAAGCGGTCGGAGAGCATCCCGGCGATAATCGTTCCGGCAATACCCGCGATAGCGTTGACCCCGATAATCCCGGACGCTTCGAGGGTAGAGTAGGCTTTATCCTGCTCCAGGAAGAAGATCCCCCATGAGTTCACCGCGTAGCGGTCGATATACATAAACGCCGAGGCCAGCGCCAGCGCCCACAGGGCCGGGTTGCGCAGCGCCAGCAGCTGGTTTTTAAACACCGAGCCGCGGGCTTCCGTCTCCTCCAGCGGTTCGTCGCGAATCACGTTGATTGACGGGAAGCCGCAGCTTTGCGGCGAGTCGCGCATAAACAACAGCATCAGCACCACCCCGGCGGCGCCGAGCGCGGCGGTCGACAGATAGCCCATCTGCCAGCCGAATCCGGCAATCACCGCCGCGATCACCATATAGGTCATCGCTTCGCCGATGTTATGCGCCGTCGACCAGATGGCGTAAAAAGTGCCTCGCTCTTTACAGCCGTACCAGCGCGCCAGCGATACCACGCACGGGCCGACGCCCATCGACTGCGCCCAGCCGTTAATCCCCCAGAAGATAGCCAGCAGCATGGCGTTGCTGGTCATCCCCATCATCAGGTTCATCCCGGCGCTCAGCAGCAGCCCAAGGCTCATATAGCGCACCACGTTGGCATGATCGGCGATAAAGCCGTTGACCAGCTTGCCGATGGCGTAGCTGAAAAACAGCGTTGAGCCGATCATGCCCAGCTCCGTCGGGGTAATGCCGAGCTCCACCAGCGCGCTTTTGGCGACGGTGAACGACAGCCGGCAAACGTAGAACGTGACGTACGCCAGAGTCATGGTAATAAAGGTTTGCCAGCGCACGCTGCGAAAGCGCCGCTCATCGAACTCGCCGCCCGCTTTGGGCGGCGAAGCGCGAAAAAATGCGATAATTCTTCCAGACATAATGGTATCTCCGAAGGTCGGAGGCCTGACTGATTAGTGTGGTTCGTCCATGAGGTTTAACCCGTCATACTTCAAGTTGCATATGCGTTGGCTGCGTTCGTTCACCCCAGTCACTTACCAGAGTAAGCTCCTGGGGATTAATGAGAGGCTCCTGCCTCTCACCGGAGGCCAGCCTTCGGCTGGTCAAATTCGTTCCCGACGAATTTGTCGCTCACTTGCCGCCTTTCTGCAACTCGAATTATTTAGGGTTGATTGTCGTTGTGTAGAGTACATAATCAGATAAAGCCTGACCCGATGCGGTTAAGGTAATGGGTGACAAAGCATGTTTTTTAATTGTGGATAGAGCGTCTTGCTGGCCAGCAGCAGCGGATTACCGTGACGAATCCCGTCGTTTGCCAGATAGTCGTTGCTGAGGCCGCCCGCTTCGCGCATCAGCACCAGCCCCGGCAGCCCGTCCCAGGGGTTCATATGCGGTTCGTAGTAGCCGATAAGCCTGCCCGCCGCCGCCCAGGCGCTCATCAGCGCCCCGGAGCCGTTGCGGATAAACATCCCGCCGTCGCTCAGCAGCGCATCGAGGAAGGGCAGAAAGACCGCAGGCGTCACGCGGTGCGAGGTGCCGACGCCCATCACGCCCTCTTTGACCCTCGCTGCCGGATGCGGCGCGATAGGCGCATCGTTAAGCCACGCGCCCTGGCCTTTCAGGGCGTGGAACAGCTCGCGATGGTTGGGGTCGTACACCACGCCGATAACCGGTTCGCCGTCGGCTATGATGGCCAGCGACAGGCACCAGGTGTGCAGGCCGTTAAGAAAACAGCTGGTGCCGTCGATGGGATCGACAACCCACAGCACGCGGGCGTCCGGCATCTGCGTCCCGCTCTCTTCGCCGAGAAAACCGTCCTGCGGGAAGGCGTCAGTAATGCGCTGCTTAACAAACGCTTCGACCCGCTTATCGGCGACGCTGACCACGTCCTGCAGATCGTCGCCTTTATGATCCACCGTCAGCCGGTCGCGCTGTTGATAGTATTCGAACGCCAGTTCAGCGGCGGCCTTCGCCAGCTCGCAGGCTAAACGGTAGCGGGCCTGCAGTTCATTTGATTCCAGTGATTTCATCATAACTCCCTATTTTGCACACGTGTGCAAATTGCCTGAAAAAAACGGCCCCGAAGGGCAAAATGAGTGTGGATGGATTAAAAATATTATTCTGTGATCGCTCCGGCATAAAATGAATTTTTCATTTCGCACTTTGACGAACGATCAGTTTCACCGGCACTTCGCGATGGCGTGACGGCAGGCTGAATTTGGCGATCCGCGTGACCAGCAGATCCACCGCGTGGTGGGCGAGCAGGGCGGTATTCTGCTGCACGGTAGTCAGCTGATAGGGCTGCCAGTCCGCCTGGGGAATATCATCGAAGCCGATAATCGCCGGTAGCGAAGCGGCGGGGTTGTCCGCCCGCAGGCCGTCCAGCGCGCCGAGCGCCAGCATATCGGTGGCGCAGAACAGCGCCTGCAGCTGCGGATGCGCGGCAAGCAGCTGCCTGGCGGCGGCAAAGCCCGCCTGATAGCCGCTGCTGTCGCAGAAGTGCGCGGCGACCTCCATGCCCTGAGTATGGGCAACAAACGCTTCGTAGCGCTGGCGGGTGCTGAAGTTATCCAGGCTTTCGCCGATAAACCCGGCCTGGCGCCACTGGCGCTGGGCAAACAGGTCGGCCACCAGCTTCGCGCCCTGCGCGTTGTCGCTGCACACGCGATCGCAGCCGGCCAGCTCGGCGTGGCGGTTGATAAGGGTCACCGGGATTTTTCGCTCCAGATACTCCTCCGCCAGCGACAGCGGCGGCGCCCCGGAGGTGATAATAACCCCCGCGACGTGATAGCTCAGCAGCTGCCTGAGAGACGGGGCGAGCTGCTGCGGATCGTCGGCGTTCATCAGCAGCGGCATAAAACCGTTGAGCGCCAGCTGGTGGACCAGCGGCGACAGCAGCTTGCTGCGGAAGGGGTTATCAAAGCCGGCGGTGACGATGCCGATAAAATTGCTGCTGCCGGTATTCATCGTGCGGGCGATAATGTTGACCTGATAGCCCAGCGTTTCCGCCGCGGCGAGGACCTTCTGGCGGGTTTTTTCCGCCACCGATGCGCCGGGCGTAAAGGTGCGGGAAACCGCGGAACGTGAGACGCCAGCGAGTCGGGCAACGTCCTCTGCCTTAATCCATTTTTTTTCGCTCATAGTATCAGGGTACGGGTTATCCTCAGTGAGCCCGCGCCGACGCAGGAACCCATGGCCGGCACGGAAAAAGTCGTTAAAAGGTACCACATAAATCCCCGGGCGAGCAGTGGGTTGACGCGGCATCGCGGCCGCGTCAACGTCAGGCTTATGCCGGATAGCGAATCTGCTCCGCCTGGCGCTGCAAAATAACTTTGCCGTGACGAATGGAGGTCAGCACTTTGGCCTGGCGGCGCAGCGCGTCGTAGTCGTTTTCCGCATCGAGGATCAGCAGGTTTGCCGGGCGTCCTTCGGCAATGCCGTAGTTGTCGCCGAGGCACAGGGTGCGGGCGCTGTTATCGGTAATCAGATCGAGGCAGCGCTGCAAATCTTCGTATCCCAGCATATGGCAGATATGCAGCCCGGCGTCGAGGATGCGCATGATGTTGCCGTTGCCCAGCGGGTACCACGGATCCTGAATGGAGTCCTGGGCAAAGCAGACGTTGATCCCGGCGCGGTCCAGCTCCGCCACCCGCGTCACGCCGCGGCGTTTAGGCCAGCTGTCGAAGCGCCCCTGCAGGTGAATGCTTTCGGTCGGGCAGGAGATAAAATTGATGCCAGACGCTTTGAGCAGACGGAACAGCTTCGAGCAGTAGGCATTGTCGTAGGAGCCCATGGCGCAGGTATGGCTGGCGGTGACCTGCGCGCCCATGCCGCGCACCCGGGCCTCTTCCGCCAGCACCTCCAGAAAGCGCGACTGCGGGTCGTCGGTTTCATCGCAGTGCACGTCCACCAGGCAGCCGTGGCGCTGGGCCAGGTCCATCAGAAAAACCAGCGAGCTGACGCCCTTATCGCGGGTGTTTTCGTAGTGCGGAATGCCGCCCACCACGTCGGCGCCCATTTCGATGGCGCGGGTCATCAGTTCGCGTCCGCCGGGGAAGGACTCAATGCCCTCCTGCGGGAAGGCGACGATCTGCAGATCGATAAGATGGGCCGCTTCTTTTTTCACTCTCAGCATCGCCTCAAGCGCCGTCAGGGAAGGGTCGGTGACATCAATGTGGGTGCGCACGTGCTGCACGCCGTTGTCGCGCAGCATGCCGATGGTTTTCAGCGCCCGCTGGCATGTATCTTCGACGGTGACGCTCGCTTTGCGCTGGCTCCAGCGGGCGATGCCCTCAAACAGGGTACCGCTCATATTCCACTCCGGCTCGCCCGCCGTCAGGGTGGCGTCAAGATGGATATGCGGTTCGACGAACGGCGGGATGACCAGCTTTTGCTCAGCATCGATATCGTCGGCGTCAGCCGCCTGCGCCGCGGCCTGCGCGGTGATGCTTTTAATCACGCCGTCCTGTAAGTCGAGGGTATAGAGCGCTTCTTGATGGCGCAGGCGCGCGTTGATAATTTTCATGGTTGTTCCCGTAAATGGTTTTGCGACATACGCCAGATCGCTAAGGCGACCGAGGCGTTGAGATGAAACTGCGGGTGGCTGACCGGATAGCCGGTCAGCTTCTCAATACGCTGAATGCGTTGATGCAACGTGTTGCGGTGAATGCCCAGCCGCTCGGCGGCTCTGACCACGTTGCCGCTCTCCTGAAGCAGCGTTTCCAGGGTCTCCATCAGCAGCCAGGGGCTTTTGCGATCCGGCTCAATCAGACAGCCGAGGGTGTCGTGCATAAAGTCGCTCAGCAGGGCGGGGTCGCTAACGGCGGAGAGCAGCTTGATAAACCCCAGCTGCTGGTAGTCGCTGATGCGCTGGGCCGGACGCAGGTTATCGCTGAGGTCCAGCGCCTGACGCGCCTGCGACAGCGCGCGCTGATATCCCTGCAGCTGCTGCACCGGCGCCGAAAGGCCGCACAGCAGCGATAGCCCGTCGTCGCCCTCCGCCAGTGCGATCAGCCACGCCTGGAGCCACGTTTTTTGCTGATAAAATTCGCCTTCCTCATCCGGAAGCAGAAAGAGAAACATATTGCTGCGCTCGACCAGCGGAAAGGGATTACCCTGCTGATTGAGCTGCTGCTGCAGCCGCTGGCGTATGGTGCGGCGGGCCTGCTGCAGCCAGGCTTCGGCCTGCTCCGGCGGAAACTGGCGAAACAGGCGCGGGATCCCCTCAAGGCGCAGCGCCGCCACCCGCAGCGGGCGGGTAAAATCCAGCTGCTGGTGGAGCGCCCGCTGATGCAGGATTTGCAGGTCGGGATAGTCGCCGGTTAACAGCTGCAGCAGAATATCGCGCTGCGATTGCAGGGCGTTTTCGCTGCGCACCAGCGCGGTACCGATGCGTTCGGTCACGATCACCATTTTCAGCAGATAGGGCTGTTCGATCAGCGGAATGCCCAGCTCGTCGGCCAGCGCAATCAGGCGCGGCGAGATCGCCTGAATGTACGCGTCGCCGGTGAGGATCACCATGCCGGCGATCCCGCGCTGCTTGCCCTCCATCAGCAAATGGATCAGGTTTTCTTCATCGCGGGGATGGTTGATCCCGGTGATAAACACCAGCTCCCCGCCCATGATCCATTCGGCGATATTTTCATTTTCCGCCACGTAGTACCAGCGAACCGCCAGCTGCAGCCCCTGCTTACCGGCGCGCAGGCGCATGGCGGAGAGCCCCTCCAGGGCGAGGATTTCGCTGACCGTCAGGCTCACGGCTACTGCTCCGCGACCGAATCAGCGGCGGGCTGACGTTTGCTCAGACGCGTCAGCGCGATATAGACCAGCGCGGAAACGGTAATGCCAACCAGCGGGGCGATCCACGGTGACAGGTAAGCCACCGCCGCGCCCACCGCGTAGGCGCTAAGACCCAGCCAGTTAAAGCGCGGCAAACGGGCGGTGTGCAGCAGCGGATAGCGGCCGCCGCGATAAAACCAGTAGTCGGCGAGGATCACGCCGCCGATGGGCGGAATGATGCTGCCCAGCAGCACGAGGAAAGGGATCAGCATTTCATACATACCGCCAATGGCCAGCAGAATGCCGACGCCGGCGGCGACCACGGTCAGGGTGCGGCGACGCTCGCTGCGCAGCAGATGACAGGCGGCGGCCGAGACGTTATAGATCGTCGGCCCCTGAATCGTCAGCAGGTTGAGGCACAGCATTACCACCGCGGCGACCGACAGCCCCTGCAAAATCAGCACCTCGACGATATCGGCCTGCTGGTAAACGATGGCGCACCAGGCGCCGGCGATAATCATCAGCCCGTTGCCGATCAGGAAGCTGCTCATGCTGGCGACGATGGCGGTGCGGCTGGAGTTGGCCAGCCGCGTCCAGTTCGTCGCCTGGGTCGCGCCGCTGGCAAAGGTGCCGAATACCATGGTAATGGCCGCCGACCAGGTCATGGTTTCACCCGGTTCGATTTGGGTCATCGCCTGCCAGCCGCCGGCGTGATGGGCGGCAAGGTACATCGACACCACCAGCAGAATAAACATCAGCGGTACCGATACGCGCGACAGCGCATCCAGCCCCTTATAGCCCACCAGCGCGGTGACGCAGAATAGGATGCCGAACAGGATCATCAGCGGAATCGTCATCGCCGCAGGCAGGGCGAGGATTTTGACCAGCGAGATGGCGACCGTCGCGGTTCCCCAGGCGTACCATCCCAGCTCGGCGAAGCCGAGAATAAAATCGGCGAGCTTGCTGCCGATTTCACCGAAGCAAAAACGGCCCATCAGTACGGTATTTAGCCCGCTGCGCGCGGCAATCCAGCCGAGCGAGGCGGCGTACAGGGCCAGCAGAAAGTTACCGATAACCGCAATCCACAGCAGGTTAACGATGGAGAAAGAGACGCCAAGCTTGCCCCCCGCGAACATGGTGCCGGTGAAAAAAGTAAAGCTGAACAGAACCATCGAGATGGAAAAAACGCCCTTGCGCCCGGCGGCGGGCGCTTCGACGAGCGGAAAATCATTGCTGTTTGACATGGTGGAACCTCTGAGTGGCTATCCAAATAGCGATGGCAGAGGGGTAGCAAGAGGTGTGCCAGAAAAAGCGGGGCAGAGGTAACACAATGGGGTGGGCAGTATGCACATAAAACGACGTTAAACGGCCGCTGTTTGCCATAAATGTGTGCACAGTGCCATGTTTTGCACCGCCGTGGGGCAGTGGGATGTGACTCCTGCCCCTGCATTTTTGGCGGACGACGGCTGGCGTCTTACCCGAACAGGGGGCAGGTCAGAATCGACAAATGATGCCAATTTTACGCCGTTTCCCGGCGGCACGATCCCCCATCTTTTTAACCGCCCGCAGGCGGTAATTTTGGCGTCATGAAAATGCTCAGTTGTATTGTTGTTAAAAACAGTAATTTCATATGCTTTTCTGATATAACCATTATCAATGTAAGTCTTTCCTGAAATATTGTTCGCTTACGCTGGCGGTGTTAGTATCGGGTAAATAGCCATTTAGACGGCTAAATACAACATCGCTAAACTAAGGAACTGCTATGTGGCAAGAAAGACTCGCGCAACTGGTCACCACCTGTCATTGGATCGGCGCGAAAGGCTGGGCACCGGCCACCGGCGGCAATATGTCGGTGCGTCAGGATGAGACCTGGTGCTGGCTGAGCGAGTCGGGGCGTGATAAAGGCAGCCTGACGACGGAGGATTTCCTGCAGGTGGAGATCGCCAGCAATAAAGCGCCTTCCGGACGTAAACCCTCTGCTGAAACCGGCCTGCATACCCTGGTGTATCGCCTGTTCCCGGAAGCGAATGTCGTGCTGCACGTGCATACCGTCAACGCGACCGTGCTGTCGCGGATTGAAAAAAGCGCCACCCTGGCGCTGCAGGGCTATGAGATGCAGAAAACCCTGACCGGCCAGCACAGCCATCTCGAAACCGTGCCGGTCGCCATTTTTGATAACGACCAGAATATCGATGCCCTGGCGGCGCGCATTGAAGATTATGCGCAGACCCACCCGCTGCGCTACGGCTTCCTGCTGCGCGGCCACGGCCTGACCTGCTGGGGCAAAGACATTCACGAAGCCCGTCGCCAGCTCGAAGGACTGGAATTTTTGTTCGAATGTGAGCTGATGCGCCGCCGCTACGAGCGCGACTAATTTCTCTTCACCAACGGGTCAGGCATGGATTTTTATCTCGGAATCGATATCGGCACCTCGCGCGTGAAAGCGGTGCTGTTTGATGAATGCTTTCAGGCGTGCGCCAGCGCGGCGCAGAACACCGGCCCGCGGCTGTCGGCCAACGGTCACGCCGAGCAGGATATGGCCCAGCTGTGGCAGTCGGTGGTGGCGATTTTACGCGATATTGCCCGGTATCCGGCGCTGCAAAGCGGGCGTTTACGCGCCATCGGCCTTGCCGGGCAGGGCGAAGGGGTCTGGCTCAGCGACGCCGAAGGCGAACCGGTCGGGCCGGGTATCCTGTGGAGCGACACCCGCAGCCGCGACCTGATGAGCGAACTGCTCAGTCGCCCCGGTTTTGACCGTCGCTTCTTTGACGATACCGGTACCCATCTGCAGCCCTGCAACACCAGTATGCAGCTGTACTGGCTCAAGCATCACCAGCCGGAGCGGCTGGCGGCGGCCCGCTATCTGTTTTTCGCCAAGGACTGGATCCGCTTTCGCCTCACCGGCGTCGCGGCGCTGGATCTTACCGATGCCAGCACCTCTTTGCTGAATCAGCAGAGCGGAAAGCTATCCACGGTGGTGCTCAATGAGATGGGCCTGGCAGATTTACAATCTCTGTTCCCACCGCTGCTGGCGCCGGACGCTCAGGCTGGAACGCTGCGTGAAGAGGTCGCGGCGCTGACCGGGCTTCCCGCCGCCACGCCGGTCGCGGCGGGCGCGCTGGATGTGTGCAGCGCGGCGCTGGGCTGCGGCGCGGTCAACGATGGCGATATTTATACCATTCTTGGCACCACCTGCTGCACCGGTATCGTCTGCCACGGTCGCCAGACGGTCAACGAGGGGACGCGCTACGTCACCCATACCGAAGCGGGCAGCTTTATTAACCTTTTTCCGATGCAGGCCGGGACGCCGAACATCGACTGGCTCCAGCAGCAGATTGCGCTGGAGCCGGATTTACAGCAGCTGGAACAGCATATCGCCAGCGTTGAGCCCGGCAGCGGCGGCGTCTTCTGGCAGCCCTACCTCAACGGCGAACGCGCCCCGTTCTTTAGCCCCGAGGCGCGGGCCGGTTATTTCGGCATTAGCCAGCACACCACCCGCGCGGAGCTGCTGCGGGCGGTGTTTGAAGGGCTGGCTTACGCTATCGTCGACTCGCTTCAGGGCTACCCGCAGGGCGGCGAACTGTACCTGACCGGCGGCGGCGCGGCTTCGGCGACCTGGCTGCAAATCATTGCCGACTGCACCGGCAGAACGGTGGTTTCCAGTCCTTTCAACGAGCTTAGCGCGCGCGGCGCGGCGATTCTGGCGGCGCGCAGCGTCGATGCCCTGAGCCGCTATCCGGCGCTGGAGCAGACCCGCTATCGACCCCATCCGCAGGCGCACAGCCGCTACGCCGCGCTCTATCCGGTATATCGCCTGCTGCGCGAGCAGATGCTCCCGGTGTGGCAGGCCCGCCGCGAGGCGCTTCAACGTATTTCTCAGGAACAACGCATATGAAAATTGTTTTTACCGCCGAACACGCCGGCGACCTCAGCGCTTTTCAGCAACTGGGCGAACTGCGGGTAGAAGGCTGGGCGCTGGGCAAGCCGAAGCTGAGCGCAGGCCAGCTGATCGAACTGGCCCACGACGCCGAGGTGCTGGTGACCAGCTACGATGAGGTGACGGAAGCGGTGATCGCCGCCTGCCCGCGTTTACAGGTGATCGCCTGCACCCGCGCCAATCCGGTGAACATCGATACCAAAGCCGCCCAGGCGCGCGGTATCCGCGTGCTCTATACGCCGGGGCGCAACGCGGACGCCGCCGCCGAGCTGACGCTGGGGCTGATGCTGAGCCTGGCGCGGCATATTCCGCAATCCCACGCGGCGCTGAAGCGCGGCGAATTCACCCACGCCGAAAACGCCGCGCAGGCCACCCAGAGCGGACTGCGCCGCGATGTGGTGTGGGACGTTAGTCCGCAAAGCCCTTATGAAGTCTTTAAAGGCAGCGAGCTGCGCAACAAAACCCTGGGGCTGATTGGCTACGGTAATATTGGCCGCCGGGTGGCGCGTATCGCCCGCGCCTTTGGCATGGCGGTACTGGTGGTGGACCCGTTTGTCGCCGCCGAGGATATCAACGAACCGGGGTTGCAAAAGACGACCCTTGAGGGGCTGTTCCGCGAGGCGGATATCGTGAGCCTGCATCTGAGCAGCGGCCCGCACAGCGATGGGCTGGTGAACGCGCCATTGTTGAACAGCATGAAGCCGGGCGCGCTGCTGATCAATACCTCGCGCGCGGCGGTCGTGGACGAAGAAGCGCTGATTCACGCGCTGCGCCATGGCCCGCTGGGCGGCGCGGCGCTGGATGTTTACCATCGCGAGCCGCTGTGGCGCGACCATCCGTTTGTCACCGAGTTTGATAACGTGATTATTACGCCGCATATCGCCGGGGCGACGCGGGAGAGCATTGCTAAACATACGGCGATGATTGCCGCCGACCTCCAGCGCTATGTCGCCGGAGAGCCGCTGCTTTATCAGTGGCGTTAAGCCGCGCTTGCCGCCGCGCAATGCGGCGGCGAAGCTTGTTATCCGCGACGGTGGGTCGCCATAAACTCCTGCGTATGCTGCCAGTCCACCACGCCGGCATCCGATCCCATGCCGGTCGCCACCAGCGCGGCGACGGCGGAAGCCACCTCGCACGCCGCTTTGACGCTTAACCCCCGGGCCAGTGCGGCAATAAAGCCGCCGCAGTAGCTGTCGCCGCAGCCGGTAGTATCTACGGCATCGACCCGGAATGGCGCGATATGCTCGACGGCGCCGTCGCGGGTCAGCAGCCAGGAGCCGTTTTCGCCGTCCTTCAGAATGCAGGTTCCGACGCCAAGCGCAAAGAAGACGCGGGCAATCGCTTCCGGCTGGGTCTCCCCGGAGAGATACGCCGCTTCTTCAAGGGAAGGCATAAAGTAGTCCACCGACGGCAGCAGCGGGCGCAGCAGATCCAGGGTGCCCGCGTCGGGGGCGATTAAATCAAAGCTGGTGGTGACGCCGCGGGCTTTCGCCGCCCGCAGCAGCAGCGCGCTTTGCCCGCTATCCATCGCCGCCAGCAGGCCGGTGCCGCCGTGGTGCAGGAACCGGCAGTCGAGGATCGCGTCAAACTCTTCTTCGCGGATAAAAAGCGCATCGGAAGCGCCCCGACAGTGCAGCGCCGGGCGCTCGCCGTTAGGGCGGATGGGCAGGATCGTCGCCGACGTTTCCTGCTGCGCCTTACGCTGGACCAGCGAGCAGTCGATCCCCAGCCGCGCGTAGCTGGCGAGGATAAAATCGGCTTTTTCATCTTCACCGAGGCAGGCCACCGCGGCGGTGCGAATGCCCAGCTTCGCGGCGTTAATATTGGCCCCGGCGGCGGTTCCGGCGGGGTTAAGACGAATTTGTTCGATAAAGGCTACCCCGCCGCGCGGCGGGATGTCGATCACCGGGCGACCGGCGATATCAAGAATAGTCAGGCCGACAAAGACGGCGTCAAAAGCTGCCATAGGTGCTCCGCTTAACGATGAGTCTGGCGCAGACGCGCCTGCCAGAAGGAGAGGGCCAGCGCGACCACCAGAATCACGCCCACCAGCGCATCCTTCACCAGGTAGTTCAGCCCCATCAGGTTCAGGCCGTTATCAATAATCGCGAGAAACAGCACCCCGCCGAGGGTGCCGGCGATGCTGACCCGGCCGAGCCGGTTAAAGGCGGTGCCGATAAAGACCGCGGCGATGGCGTCCATCAGGTAGGCCTGGCCGGCCAGCGGCGTAAACTGGCGCAGGTTGGCGGAGAGAATGACGCCGCCGACGGCGCACAGCGCGGAGGCCGCCACCAGCACCCACAGCATGGTCCGGCGGTCGCGGATCCCGGCGATACGCGCCGCTTCGCCGTTCTGGCCGATAGCGCGCACGTACTTGCCAAACAGCGTGCGTTCGGTCAGCAGCCAGGCTACCAGCCACAGCGCCAGCACAATCACCACCGGCGTCGGAATACCGGCGATATTGCCGACCGCCAGATCGTGATACTCCGGCGCCATCCGGCGGTAGGAGATAGAGCCGCCGCCGTCGGTATAGATACGCTCGGCGCTGCTGGCGATAAACCAGGTGCCGAGGGTGGCGAGGAACGGACGAATCTGGCAGACAAGGATCAGAAAGGCGTTCAGCAGGCCGATAATCACCCCGCCGAGCAGCGCGCAGCCCACCGCCGCCTGCCACGGCAGGTGCCAGGTCTTCAGCGCCACCAGCGCAAAAGCGGCGCCGAAATCCAGCGCCACGCCGACGGAGAGGTCAATCGCCCCGGCGCTAACGATAAGGGTCATCGCCATCGCCACGATCAGCAGAATCGCGCTGCCCTGCAGCAAATTGGCCCAGTTATCGAAGGTCAGAAATACCGGGTTCGCCCAGCCGAACAGGGCAATCGCCAGCAGGGTAATGACGCCGAATCCTGCCCGCGATAGCCACGCCAGCGGACCGCTGCCGGTTTGCCCCGTTGAGGGGGTCTTGAGCGTCAGTTGGCTCATTAATGGCCTCCTTTATGTCTGACCGCCGAAGCCGCCAGCACCACGAGGATCAGGCCGCCTTTGATCGCGCCCATCCAGAAAATATTCACTCCCAGCAGGCCGAGCCCGTTAGAGAGCGCGTTGACCAGCACCGCGCCGAGCAGCGCCCCCCAGATGGTGACCACGCGCCGCCGCGAGAACGCCGCGCCGATAAAGGTCGCGAGGACGGTTTCCAGCAGCAGCGGCGTCGCCGTGCCGCTGGAGCTGCCTGAGCCCTGGCTGAGCAGCGGCAAAATCGCCAGGCCGGCGGCGATGCCCGCCAGCAGCCAGACGATAATGGTCAAACGGCGAACGTTGAGTCCGCTCATCTGCGCCATATCGCGGTTACCGCCCACCGCCTGTAAATGCTGGCCGAAGCGGGAGTGGTGGAGCAAAAACTGAAACAGCGCGAAGACCGCCAGCAGATAGAGCAGCGGCCAGGGAATGCCGAACAGATCGTTATCGCGAAAGGCCACCATCAGCGGGTCGCTCACCGCGATGCGCCGCTGGCCGGTCAGCAGGTCGGTCAGGCCGGTGAAGGCCACCGAAGTTGACAGGGTCGCCAGCAGCGGCGGCAGGCCCGCCGCCAGCACCAGCGTGGCGTTGACGGCGCCGCAGGCCAGGCTAACGGCGATCAGCAGTAACAACAGCGCCAGGTAAGGGGTGTTCCACTCCGCCATGCCGAGGCTGAGCAGCGCGACGCCGAGCACCGCGATGGCGGGCAGCGACAGGTCGATGCCGCCGGAGACCACATCATCGCCGCCGACGGCAATCACGCAGACCAGGCCGAAGCAGAGGATCGCCAGCGGCACGCTTTGCACCAGCATCATGCTGATATTTTGCCAGCTTAAAAAGAAAGGCGACTGCAGGCTGAGCCAGATCAGCAGCGCAAAAAAGAGAATCAGGGGAAATTTTTCGATAAGCGTCGTGATGCCCGGAAGGGGGCGGCGCTGGATACCTGCACTCATACCTGTTGTTCCTGTCCACCGTTAATCGTCACCAGCAGCGCGTCCAGCGTCAGCCCCCGGGTCGGGAGATTGGCCACCAACTCGCCGCGCCACATCACCAGGATGCGGTCGCAAAGGCCCAGCAGCTCCGGCGCGTCGCTGGATGAGACCAGTACGCCGCGACCGCGATCCGCCAGCTCGCGGGTGCGCTGATAAATATCGCGGCGCGCGCCGATATCCACCCCGAGAGTGGGTTCATCAAGAATAAAAAGCCGCGCATCGGTGCCCAGCCAGCGGGCGAGAATCGCCTTTTGCTGGTTGCCGCCGCTCATAAAGCGCACCGGAAGCTCCGGACGGCCGGGGCGGATAGAGAGCTGGTCGATCCAGCTGCGCGCTTTTTCCAGCGCCCGGCCGCGGTGCTCCCAGCCGAAAGTGGCGGTCTCCGGTAGCGAGGCCAGATTGATATTGTCGGCGGTGGTGAAGGGGAGAATCAGCCCCTGATGGCGGCGGTCGCGCGGCACCAGGGCCAGTCCGGCCCGGGTAGCCTGATACGGCGTCCGCAGCCGCTTCGGCTGGCCGTCAACGCTTATCGTACCGCTGCGGGCGCGGCGTAGCCCGTAAAGCAGATCGATCAGCACGTCGCGCCCGGCGCCCAGCAGTCCGGCGACGCCGACGATCTCGCCCGGCTGAATATCAAAGGTAATATCGCGTAACTGCTGCCCGTCGCTGAGATGGCGAACCGACAGTACCGGGGCAGCGGCATCGACTTGATGCGCGCTGCTCTGGCGCGGGGTATAGAGCTGTTCGATATCGCGGCCGACCATCATTTTGATCAGCGCGTCGGTATTCTGCAGAAGCGCCCGGTCGGGGTAGCCGACCACCTCGCCGTTACGTAGCACCGTGCCGCGATCGCAAAGGGCGGCGATTTCGTTGAGATAGTGGGAAATGTAGAGAATCGCGATCCCCTGTTCCCGCAGGCGCAGAATCGCGGAGGTGACCAGGCCGGCTTCCTGCGCTTCCAGCGGCGCGGTGGGCTCATCGAATACCACCAGCTTTGCCGCGCCGTCGATCAGCGCTCTGGCGATTTGCACCAGCTTGCGTTCGGCGAGGCTGAGGTCGCGGATCAGGCGGCGGGGATGAATATCCAGCTGCCAGCTGTCGCGGAAAAACGCCCGGGTGGCCGCGTTCATTCGCCGCCGGTCCAGCGCGCCCCAGCGGGTGCGGTACTCCTGGCCGAGAAACACCGATTCCGCCACCGTAAAGTGCGGGATTAGGTTGAGTTCCTGGTGAATAACGCGGATACCCAGCGCTTCAATCGCCGCGGGATTGCCGAGCGGCAGCGGCGCGCCGTCAAGGGTGGCGCTGCCGCTGTCGGCCCGGTAGACGCCCGCGAGGATTTTTATTAGCGTCGATTTTCCCGCGCCGTTCTCGCCGATCAGGCCGTGAATTTCACCGGGATTCAGAAGCAGCGTGACCGCATTTAATGCAGTCACGTTGGCAAAGCTTTTGCCGATCTGGTTCATCGCCAGACCAGCGGCGGGGTTAACCCCGCCGGAGGATGGAGTGATCACTGCAGTTCGCCATATCCCAGCTGTTTGTAGACCGCTTTTGCCTCCTGCGGGCCTTTCACCGGCACCACCGGAATAAAGGTCTGCAGCGGCAGCTTCTGTTTGTCGAAGTAGCGCGCGACGTTATCGGCGGAGGTCTGGCCGATCAGGTGCGGCTGCTGGGCGACGTTGGCGACGAACGGGCTGCCCGGCTCGGCCATGATCTCCAGGGTTTCCGGGCCGGCGTCGATCGCGGTGACCTTGACGTCTTTATCGCGGCCGGTCTCTTCCAGCGCCTGGACAATACCGATAGCCGGCTGATCCCAGCAGGCGACATGGATGGCGTCGAGTTTGCCTTTTGGATACTGGCTCAGCAGTTCGAGGGTTTTCTTACGCGCATCTTCCGGCGAGTTGGCAAACTGCTCGGCCAGCTCCGGCTGAATAATGTGAATATCCGGATAATCCTTGAGGACATATTTCCACTGGTCATAACGAATGCCGCAAATACGCAGGGAGCTGGAGAATGCGTTAAATACCGCAACGTTGCCTTTGCCGCCCAGTTCATCGGCCATATAGCGACCAATGGTCGATCCCAGGGTGTAGTTATCGGAGGTGGTGTTATTGACCGAATATTTTGAAACGTGGTCTACGGTAAATACCGGAATGCCGGCATCGCGTAGCGCTTTGAATTTAGGCTCAACGGCGCTGTCGCCCAGAATGCTAATTACCGCATCGACCTTGCGCGACAGTAAAATATCGTGGTTATTCGCATGAACCTGGTTATCGCGGCCGCCATCGACGCCGATTACTTTACCCCCCAGTTTCTCTACCTCTTCGGTCGCACCCTTATAGGCTTCACGATCCCAGAAGTGCTGCGTCCCGACCACGGCGACGCCGATAGTTTTTCCCTGAAGTGATAAGGCCTCCGCCGCCAGAGCGTTGACGGAGGCGAGCGAGAGCAGGCCCAGCGCGATGGGCAATAATTTCATTTTCTGCGACATTCTTATTATGGTCCTGTGATGGAGGTGGCTGTGCGGAGCAGTAGCATGACAACAACAGCCACACAATCTCAAATACAAAATATGTCTAAGTTATACCCGTTATACTTCAAGTTGCATGTGCGTTGGCTACGTGCGTTCACCCGAATCGCTTACTTGAGTAAGCTCATCGGGACTCTCTTACTTGCCGCGTTACTCGGCCTGCGGCCTCACCCCTTACGGGGCCAGCGCAAGCGCTGTTCAAAACGGTTAACCGTTTTGTCCTGAAACTTGAATTATTTAGGGTATATTAACGATGTTATATCGCAGATTTGCCTGAGGAAAACGTAAATTTGTTATCTGTAACCTGAAAATATTTCATGATGCAGCTTAATCCCTTTTTATTTTGTGGGCTTAATTTGCTTGCAACTCTTATTTATTCAAATAAAGATTGCTGCTTAATTAAAATTATTCTGTCGCTGTAATATATCGTATCCCGGAATGGCGTAGAACTATTCTGCGTGGAAAATCCTTTCTCAGCAGCAGATTGTATGGTGATACGTATTTTATTCCCAGGATTCGCACGCTTTATTATGGCGGCCTTTATCGGGTGAGAAGAAAACAGGCAAGATGAAAAAACAACATAATCTGACCGTAATGCACTGGGGAACCTGGCAGGTCCAGGCCCGTGACGGCAACATTGAGGCGGTGACGCCGGTGCCCTGGGATAAAAATCCCTCACGTATTGGTCAGTCGCTCCCCGATGCAGTCACCAGCAAGACGCGCATTCGCCGTCCGGCGGTGCGCGCGGGCTACCTGCAAAATGGCCCGGCTTCGCGCGAGGGGCGCGGTAAAGAGCCGTTTGTTGAGGTGAGCTGGGAGGTGGCGCTCGATTTACTGGCCCGCGAACTGAATTCGGTCAAAGCGCGCTGCGGCAATGAGGCGATTTTCGGCGGCTCCTACGGCTGGGCCAGCGCCGGCCGTTTTCACCACGCGCAAAGTCAGCTGCACCGCTTCCTCAAGTGCTTCGGCGGCTATACCGCCAGCACCAACACCTACAGCAGCGCGGCGGGCGAGCGCATCCTGCCGCATATTCTCGGGCCGCTGAGCCCGCTGCACCGCCAGCACACCCACTTTTCCGAGCTGGCGCGCGAATGCCAGCTGTTTGTCGCATTCGGCGGCCTGCCGCTGCGTAATGCGCAGGTCAACGGCGGCGGCGCCAACGACCATATGCTGAAATACTGGCTGGAAAAGATGCAGGCGCAGGGGACGCGCTTTATCAATATCAGCCCGGTGCGCAATGACCTGAGCGCCGTGGAGAGCGCCGAGTGGCTTGCGGTTCGTCCGGGAACCGATACCGCGCTGCTGCTGGCGCTCTGTTATGTGCTGATTAATGAATCCCTCTACGACAGCGGTTTTATCGCCAGCCATACCGTGGGTCTCGCGCCCTATCGCGCCTACCTGATGGGGGAGAGCGATGGCGTCGCAAAAACGCCGGAGTGGGCGGCGGCGATAACCGGTATTGAGGCGCAGCGGATTGCCGCGCTGGCGCGCGAGATGGCCAGCCAGCGCACGATGGTCAATATCTCCTGGTCGATTCAGCGGGCGCGCCAGGGCGAGCAGGCCTACTGGGCGACGGTGGCGCTCACCGCGCTGCTGGGGCAAATCGGTACGCCGGGCGGCGGACTGGGGTTTGGCTACGCCTGCACCAATCTGGCGGGGGCGGCGCGTAAGGCCTTTTCCGGGCCGCGCCTTCCCGCCGGAGAGAACGCGGTAAACCAGGTGATTCCGGTGGCGCGCCTTTCCGATATGCTGCTGCATCCGGGCGAGGCATACGAGTTTGACGGCCAGCATCTGCGCTATCCCGACATCCGCCTCGTCTACTGGGCCGGCGGCAACGCGTTTCACCATCATCAGGATATTAACCGCCTGTGTGAAGCCTGGCGGCGGCCGGAAACGGTGGTCGTTCATGAACAGTTCTGGACCGCGCAGGCCAAATTTTCCGATATCGTTCTGCCGGTCACCACGTCGCTGGAGCGGGAAGATATCGGCAGCGGCGGTCACGACGGCTTTATGATCGCCATGAGCGCGCAGATCCCGCCGGTGGGCGAAGCGCGCGATGATTACGCCATCTTCTGCGACCTTGCCGAGCGGCTGGGCTGCGGCGAGCGCTTTAGCGAGGGGCGCGACGCCGGGCAGTGGCTGCGGGAGATCTACGAAGCGTCGCGGCCGCGCGCGCGGGAAGAGGGGATCGCGCTGCCGTCGTTTGATGAATTCTGGCGGCAGGGGGTGCTGGAATACAGCGCGCCGGAGAAACCGCAGGTTTTCCTGGCGGATTTTCGCGCCGACCCGCAGCGCTATCCGCTCTCTACGCCTTCCGGCAAGATCGAACTTTTTTCCGAAACCATCGCCGGGTTTGGCTATCGCGAGTGTCCCGGCCACCCGTGGTGGGATGAGCAGGAGGAGGCCTGGCAGCGGCAGGAGGCGGCGCGCTGGCCGCTGCATCTGCTCTCCAGCCAGCCGCGCACCCGCCTGCACAGCCAGTACGATCACGGCAGCGTGAGCCGGGCGACGAAAATTCGGGGGCGCGAGCCGCTGTGGATGCATCCGCAGGATGCGCAGGCGCGGGGCATCAGCGAAGGCAGCGTGGTCAAGGTCTTTAACGCCCGGGGAGCCATTCTTGCCGGGGTGCACCTCAGCGAGCAGATTTTGCCCGGAGTGGTGCAGATGTCGACCGGCGCCTGGTACGATCCGCTGGATCCGGCTGAAAAGGGGTCTCTGGATAAGCACGGCAATCCCAACGTGTTGACCGAAGATCGCGGCAGCTCGCGGCTGGGGCAGGGCTGCAGCGCCCAAAGCTGCTGGGTGGAGATTGCGCCGTGGCGGGACGCGCTGCCGCCGGTGACCGCTTTCGACCCGCCGATGTTTATTCAGGGTTAGGCGCCCGGTAATTCCCGGCTTACGGAATCAAAGCCCTCCTGGGGCGGATAGCCCGGACAGATGCGCAGCATCGCCTCCGGGAAATTCAGCCACGCTGCGTTCTGCTCCCGGGGGCGGCGCAGGGCGCCTGCCCGGGCTACATGTTCACAGTTGTCTGCAGATCGGTAGCCCGGATAAGGCGCGTTACGCCAGCCGCGGGTAGGCGCTGGCGATATCGTCGCCGGTAAACTGGGCAATCCAGCCTTCCGGGTTGTCGAAGATGCGGATAGCGGTGAAGTTGGGCTCCGAGCCCATATCAAACCAGTGCGGCGTGTGCGCCGGAACGGAAATCAGGTCGTTCTTTTCACAGAGCACCTGGAATACCTCGTCGCCAATATGCAGGCAAAACAGGCCGGCTCCCTCGACGAAGAAGCGCACTTCGTCTTCCCCGTGGGTATGCTCGTTGAGGAATTTTTCCCGCAGCGCCTCTTTCTGCGGATTATCCGCACGCAGGCTGATCACGTCCCAGCTCTGGTAACCCTTCTCAGCCACCAGCTTATCAATCGCATGCTGATAGGCGGCAATAACCGTTTCTGAGGCTGGCGCCGGGCCTAAATCGCGGTCGGCCTGCCAGCGCTCGAAGCGGACGCCTTTGGCGTTGAGCTGCTGCTGGATCTCTTCGGCGTTCGTGCTGTGCCAGAGAGAATTTTGCGGGTCTTTCACGGAAAAAATGGTTAATGCGCTCATGCTGGGATCTGCTCCGGATGAATATCGTCAAAACGCTGAACCTGCGGATGGTGGCTGGCCGGGTCACGGTCGCCGCGCACCAGCTGTAGGGTGCGGAAGCCGGCCTCTTCGGCGGCATCCAGCTCCTGATGGATATCGGACAGGAACAGGATGGCGGCAGGAGGCTGTCCCAGCTGCTCAGCAATATTGCTGTAGGACTGCGCTTCGCGCTTGGCGCCTACCAGGGTATCGAAATAGCCGTTGAACAGATGAGTAATATCACCTTCGTCGCTGTAGCCAAATAACAATTTCTGCGCGGCGACGGAGCCTGAGGAATATACATATAAATCAACGCCCTGTGACTTCCATTTTTCCAGCGACGGCAGGACGTCAGGATACAGGTGGCCGGTGAAGTCGCCATTGACGTAGCCTTCGCGCCAGATAATCCCCTGGAGCGCCTTGAGGGCGGTAGATTTGCGGTCTTCATCCATAAAGGCGAACAGGGTAGCAATAAGCTGCTCGACGCTGGCCGCCGGTTGGGCGATCTCTTCGCGCAGGTTATCGAGAATGGTCTTTACCGGATCGACAAACTGCTGGGCGGTCACGAAGCCGGCCAGGCGTTCGCGAGCGTACGGGAACAGGACGTTGTGGACGAAGCGAATGTCGCTGGTGGTGCCTTCAATATCGGTCACGATAGCGCGGATCATGAGTTCTCCAGAGTGAGCGGTAGGTCGTGCTGACGGTGGCGTTGTGCTGCTCGCTGTTTTCCACTCATAAGCATAAGCGAAATAACATTATCATTTAGACGTCTAAGCGTCTTGATTGCCAAATATTAACATCGTGTTATAGTGGCTTCAACAACAGCATGACAGACGGTACAAAAAGAATGAGCAATAAGCCACTGATTCCTGAGAGTAAACTTCCTTCACTGGGCACCACGATCTTTACCCAAATGAGCGCTCTGGCCCAGCAGCATCAGGCGATTAACCTGTCACAGGGGTTCCCGGATTTCGATGGTCCGCGCTATCTGCAGGAGCGTCTGGCGTATCACGTGGCGCAGGGGGCGAATCAGTACGCGCCGATGACAGGCGTGGCCGCGCTACGCGACGCCATCGTCGATAAAACGGAAGAGCTGTACGGCTATCGTCCCGATGCCAACAGCGACGTGACCGTTACCGCCGGCGCGACGGAAGCGCTGTATGCGGCGATTACCGCGCTGGTACGTTCCGGCGACGAAGTCATTTGCTTTGACCCTAGCTATGATAGCTACGCCCCGGCGATTGAGCTGTCGGGCGGCGTGCTGAAGCGCATTGCTCTCCAGCCGCCGCATTTTCGCGTTGACTGGCAGCAGTTCGCCGCGAGCCTCAGCGACAAAACCCGACTGGTTATCCTCAATACGCCGCACAACCCGTCAGCGACGGTATGGCAGCGGGAAGATTTTGCCGCGCTGTGGCAGGCGATTGCCGATCGTGAAATCTATGTGCTGAGCGATGAGGTTTACGAACATATCTGCTTTGCCGCCGAAGGGCATGCCAGCGTGCTGGCGCATCCGCAGCTGCGCGAGCGGGCGGTGGCGGTCTCTTCGTTTGGCAAGACCTTCCATATGACCGGCTGGAAGGTGGGCTACTGCGTGGCGCCTGCCGCCATTAGCGCCGAGCTGCGTAAAGTGCATCAGTATCTGACTTTTGCCGTCAATACGCCCGCTCAGCTGGCGATTGCCGATATGCTGCGCAGCGAGCCGGAGCACTATCGCCAGCTGCCGGCGTTTTACCGCGAGCGGCGGGACCTGTTTATTGATGCGCTGCGCGCCAGTCGGCTGGACATTTTGCCCTGCGAAGGGACCTACTTCCTGCTGGCGGACTACAGCGCGGTCTCGGATCTGGATGATGTCAGCTTCTGCCGCTGGTTAACCACCGAAATCGGCGTCGCGGCGATTCCGCTATCGGTGTTCTGCGCCGATCCGTTCCCGCATAAGCTGATACGCCTGTGCTTCGCCAAACAGCCAGCCACGCTGCTGGCTGCGGCGGAACGACTGTGTCGTCTGTAGTTATTTAACGGTCCACGCCTGAGAAAATTGACGGTCGCTGAACATCTCCACCAGACCGTTGATTTGCTTCAGGCGCAATACTTCGTCTGAGTCCATCCCTAACTCTTTGCCGATTTTCTCGTCACACCAGCCGAGATGCGCCAGCTCCTGGACGATTTCCGACATCGCATGAATCTGATGACGTCCGCGCGCCCGGTTGTGGCGGATGGTGGCGGCCATCAGCGAATCACGCCTGGGGCTGCTCTTTTCCAGGCAGGTGACGGGAAGGTAGCCTTTCAGTCGTTTCTTCAGCGCCGCTCTGCCGCTCGCCAGCTCATGACGGTGAAAACCGTCGATAATGGAATAGCGCTCCTGATCCTGTTTCACTACCACAACGGGCTGCGTGAAGCCGTCCGTTTCCAGCGAGGTAAACAGCAGGCGTTTTTCCGGTGGCGCAAGATTATTTGGGTTGTAATCATTAGGCAAAACGGCGCCCTGTTTTACCCACAATACGCAGTCAACCGGTTGGGATTTGAAGGGGCTATATTCATGCAGAATCTGGCGAAAGGCGTTAAGCGCAGTAATCTTTTCCTCTTCATCTTCCAGCGATTGCAGATAGCGTTCGAGATCCTGGATTAATTGTCGTTGCATAGTATCCCCCATTGCTGGCGCTTTTTATTCATCCGTTCGCGATAGCGTTTATATTGATTCGCTTTGGTCGGGCTGAAAGAGAGCTGGCGGCACCAGTAATCATTGTTCAACAGAACTTTACAGATGCGCCGCCAGGACGGGACGTCTTTCGAGCCAATATCCGCCGGCTGCGTGTCCGGAATATCTATCATTCCCTTTTTTTGGTACCAGTGAAGATAGACGGCGATTTTATTGCGGTAATGTTCCGCCGTTTTCTCCGGCATGCTGTCGAGTAAAAACAGGGCGTAGCTTTTCCAGGTATGCTGCGCAGGTTTATCCAGCTTTCGATGGCCGTAGAACTGATTATCGTGACCGGCATAAACTCCGCCGCAGTGGACGCCGCTGACGCGATGGCACATGGCGGCCCAGCGTTCAGGCTCCAGCACATGGTAGAGCCACAGCCCCTGGCGCTGCTCCGGGCCAAAGGGTTCGCAGATACGCATATAGCGCAGCGGAACGCCCGCCTGATACATCAGGTTATAGAGCGGGTTGTAGGACAGGCCGCTTTTGCCGAACCAGGTCCAGATATCGGCGGTTTTCCAGTCGTAGATAGGATAGATGTACCACGCGTGTCCGCCCGGCGCGGAGGTGGTCCAGGGTTTATCGTCGGCGAAGCGAAGCTTGCGCTGCGAGGAGATGGTGATAAACCGATTTAACGATTCATCGGCGCGGATGCCGATCATCACCGCCGCGGGGCGGTTTTGCGAAAACCAATCGGCAAATTCGCGAACGAACGTTTCAAAACTCATGCCCGATTGATAAAACGGGAAAAAGCCGGGATCGGTAATCGCGTCCTTTGGCGGTTGTCGCACCCAGGGCGCGCCGGGTTCCCAGCACTGCCATTCGGGATGATATTGGGTCAGAGAATTCTGGGTAGTGAGAGGCAACGCGACCCAGAAAAATTGCTCAATAACGTCGCGATACTCTGCGCGCATCTTTTCACAATGCGCAATGGTGCAAGAGAACTGCGCTTCCCAATCCACAAACAGGACGCAAATCTTTTTGCCTGTACGGCGGGCGTGCTGCGCCGTGAGATGCAGCATGATTGTAGAATCTTTACCGCCAGAAAAAGAGACGCAAACACGGGAGAAGTTTTCCATTACCCATTCTATTCGCTGCTGACTGGCCTGCAGAACGGACTCGGGTAATGGAAGTTTTATAAAAGACACAGCCATTATTCCTTTAATGCTAAAAGATACTGTGTACTTATATCACATTTATTTCTTAATCAAGAGATTACTTATTATTCGTTAATCAAATTAAATGGCATTAACTATTCAATAATTTTATTCTTTTCACATTCGTCGATAAAGTTTGCAAAGTTCGGGTCGTCAAGGTTTACCCGATTGTAAATCATATAAATAGTGATGGAAGGGATCTTAAATGGCGCCTCTATAACCTTAAATTTATTATGGAAACTGATGTGTTCTAAAATACAGGTGGGTACAAACCCAATAATATCAGTTTGCTGAATAACATTAAGGATCGCTATGTATGAATCGCTACGGAACGAAATTTTCCTGTCAGACAGTATGCCGGCCGCCTGGCTTTGAAACGACTTCGTTCCCTGATCGTTGCAAATATAATACGTAAAGCGCTCCTGCAGTATGGCTTTCGTCGTTGTTAGCGATGCCAGCCGAGGATGATTTTCACTACAGACCAGAGAAATGCCCAGCTCCTGAATACGTTTACACACGGTAGCCCGCGATGACAGGGGCGTGGTGCTAAATATCAGGTCGGCTTTACGGTAGGCCAACAGGCTTTCTACCGACTCTCCGGACGCCAGCAGATCGTGATGTTCTACGTGTAAGTTTGAATCATCTAATAACATATGGATCAGGCTGGTTGTTTTTGGGGTAATAAAAAGCTGCGGCGCATAGACAACCAGGCGTTTCTTTAACTCAGAACGATTGGTGAGATAAATAGTTTGTTCTAATTGATTAAGATTTTTTTCAAGATGATGGTGGAGATTAACCCCTACGGTGGTCGGCGTAATTCCTTTACCTGAACGAACGAATAGCGGATCATTCAGCTGGGTGCGTAGCCGCTGAAGCGACTGACTGACGGCGGAGGGCGTAATAAATAGCGTTTCCGCCGCTTTACTGATGCTTAAATGCTGGTAAATACATTCGAAAATAACGAGTAGGTTCAGATCAAATTTCTTAAGATCGTAAAGATTAGCCATTATCAACGTCCTGTTAAGCTGGCGGTAAGGGAAACTGGTGAATATGTATCTGTATTATATTCATTGTATGAATATTTGTTTCTTGTTATTTAATGCAGGCGCCGTCATTAAGTTTATCTAAATATATACTACCGTTGCGTATTCTACCAGATCCTTTTGTGTACCGCTAAAGTCAGGGGAGTGGGTTATTTATAAATACTTACCTTGCCCCGCTTAGCATCTGTAGTTTTTCTTTAACGGGAAGCCTGAACGCTTGTTGAAGTTTATTTGGTTATTCATATTATAAATTACTGATACGTGAGCGGCACTGAGGATGTTCATCAACCGCGGGCGGTAATTAAATTCTTTATTCTCCGGCTTTCGCTGGTCCTGCGGGCAAGTATGGCAAGTGGAAGAGCGGCAGTGGGGGCGTCTGCATCGCGCTAACGCGGGAAACATGTCACAAAGAACGGGCATTTTGACATGGTGATGCTCTGTGAAATCACCGGAAAAGTAGGGGTAGCGGTAAAACCTATCACAGTCATAGGTAACACCTGCCGCCGCGTGGATTGCCCTTTCGTTCAGCGGGTGATGTAATCCCTTAGCTGTTACATTAAGGTGTAGAGCGCAACACATTGCCAGCTACTGGCGCTGAACCTACCTGCGGGTGTTTCAGGTAACGGGGCCGCCTGCGAGGGCGGCCTTTTTACTTTTCAGCGCATATAATGCG